>ERZ761597.4-NODE-4-length-193124-cov-78.974507_pt1 | contig 193124 bp, 269 predicted proteins | sample MGYA00433093_ERZ761597 | MGnify/ENA primary metagenome ERZ761597 (study PRJEB28899, sample SAMN03785557) | bioreactor sludge metagenome | biome: EBPR Sludge; feature: EBPR Bioreactor; material: 0.22µm filtered reactor supernatant | place: Saint Lucia: Queensland... | reverse complement strand
AATACGGTTCTGGTACGAAGTGGTGTACTACTATGGCAGGAGGGGAACATTACCGGAAATACGCACGTAGAGAAATCACACTATATTACATTATCTCTAAGACAAATCCAGATGATCAAGAGTTTGGAAAGATGGGCGTAGCGGTCTACCCCCCTCATTTAGATTCCAAGGTAGAATGCTTTAATGCGCAAGATAAACCGATGGGGTTTGATAAAATTCTTAAAATTACTGGTTTGGATGAAAATCTATTCAAATCAAATCCAAATGAACTTTCTGTATATGAAAAATTAAACCTTGACGAGTCAAAGATTACCCATAACTCTGACGGTAGTATTGACTACAATGGAGATGTTGACCTTAGGGAATTAAACTTAACAGAAATTCCATTCAAGTTTAGGATGGTGAGGGGGCATTTTAGTTGCTCACACAATCAACTTACAACTCTAGAAAACTGCCCAGAGGAAGTTGGTGGAGGTTTTTGGTGTGATAATAATAAACTCGCAACTCTCAAAGGTTCTCCCCGAGAAGTTGGTGGAGATTTTAGTTGCACAAACAATCAACTTACAACTCTCAAAGGTTCTCCCCGAGAAGTTGGTGGACATTTTAGTTGCTCAGCTAATAAACTCACAACACTCAAAGATGCTCCACAAAAAGTTGGTGGATATTTTAGGTGTATGAACACGACACCACCACTTCCTCAATCTGAAATTGATTGGGCTGAACAGAACATTAAAGCTCGATTATTCGTCTGGTAAAAAATGACATTGAAGCTCAAGACCATATTGACTGAATCTAAACAAGTTGGTGTGTTGTATCATTTTACTCCGATTATGAGATTACTTAAGATAATGGATGGTGACGTTTTACTTCCATCTAAGGCGGATGGTCATCAAGGAGAACCATTTATATCGTTCACGCGAGATCGTAATTTTCGCTTTCCTGCAATGTGGAAATCAGAGACGATGGTGAGAATTGTTCTAGATGGCGATAAATTATCAAACATGTATACAATAAAACCGTTTCAGTTCCAAGGTTCACATAAATACAATCTTCCTGGCGTGGGAATTGTGGCAGAGCCAGTGTCGGACGAGGCTGAGGAAAGGTTGACGTTTCCAAGGAAGAAATATCCAGATACTGACAAGTTTATTGAAGCACTTCATGATGTGCGTAAGTATATCATACAGATTGATCTACCGAAGGATATTTTTGTACTTGACAGATTATTCTATACAAATTTTTCAGTTGACGTGACGGCAAGTCAACGTAATCATTCCTCTACTAATCTTTCTTTTGATAAAATTTACGCCGACTTGGATACCCTTTACAAGTCGTGTATTGATAGGAAAAAATTTTCTAAATTCAAAGAAGAACATCCAGCCGGAGTTTCGTCGGACTTTGGTTTTAGAATCGCTATTAAACCTAGCAACGTTAGATACTTTGCATCTGAAGTAGTTGACTATACTAAATTCCAAACAAAGCTATCTGAAATTGAAAGTATGTTATCAGAATTCTTTAAGGTTCCCGTGAAATGTGTGTTATAGATTGTGGGGAAGCGTGTGATTAAACTAAGAGATATTGTACCCAGCTTAGTCGTTGAAGACTTTGGTAGAATTGCGTTTGGTGATACAACACAAATTGTTGTAGATCGGAATCGCATACGGAATCTTATTAAGATGCAACGGGCTACACGTGGAGAACCAAACACTAAAGAAGAAGAGGAGTTGCTTGATATTATCTGGCGTTGGTTATACAAGACGGACACTAAGTCCGCCAATTTCCTATATAAGTCTCAAGATGTAATCCGTAGAAACATGGATAAATATCCAGCCATCTTTAAGCCTAGTACACCCAATGGGACAGTGCTCTATCGCGGTTTACATAAAATACAACCTAAATTAATAGATGAGTTAACTGAACTGATACAGAAAGATGAACTCCATCCAGTTGAGATAATTAGGATGCGGTTTGGGAGTAGTTTGTTCTTTCGTATTAAGAAGAAGATAAGTGTCAGTCATCGGTATCCGATACAAAGTTGGACACGTGATTCTAGGATGGCTAGTGTATTTCTTAACCCTGTGTTTCCAGTGATCTTACGCACTACACAGACGAATGAATTTTTGTTTAATCATGAATTTTTCAATACGTTATATCATACGCCGGAGGATGAGATACTTCATTTCGGACGATCATATTCTAAGCCAGTTGAGTTACTTGTTGGTGAATCATTTGTTCGTAAAGTACTGGGACAAGAATACGATCAGCCCGAAGATGACACGTACTAATGGTGATATATGAGAGTTGCAGTTGTTGGTAGTAGAGCATATTCGGATATGCGTTTCGTTTTTGATGCGCTAGATGTTATCAATTCTGAGCATACGATAACATGTATAGTGAGTGGTGGTGCACGGGGAGTTGATACGTTTGCGGAACGATGGGCACATAAAAACAAAATTCCTACAAAGATTTATCATGCCAAGTGGGACACGCACGGTAAAGCCGCTGGTATGATACGGAACGCAGATATTGTAGGCGACAGTCAACTCGTAGTTGCGTTTTGGGACGGTGTATCTAAAGGTACAAAAAATAGTATCGATATTGCCGAATCACGAGGAATACCCGTCTTGGTGGTTGAAGTATGATCCTTCGGAACTATTTATAAGGGATAACGTATATTATGATTTTCAAGAGAATATATTGATCAAACTTAAGAATATAGTACACGAGGACATTCTTAAAGAGTACGTACATACAGACATTATGTCGTTATGGCGTTATTTGAATATGTCGCTTGATGAGAAGACTAATGATCTCTTGGAACGTGCTAAACCTCTGAGAGCTTTGAATAGTCTTTTTGAGTTCGGATTACATACGCTGAGTGATGAGACGAATGAAGATTTTGCAAGTGCCAAAGATGTATCAGACGCATTTGGTTCTGAAAAATTTACATGGGAGCAAGTCAGACAGAGATTTCCTTACCTTATGACTGATGTGTTTAATTTCTTCAAGGAACAAATTAGACAAAATGATAAATCGTTTGATGGGAAGCGAGACAGTTTTCGCGACACACGTGGTATATATGATCTCATGATAACTGCTAAGTTACCGACGTGGTTATATATGAAGCCAGTATCTCTCTTGAAGAATCAATGGTTATTTCATGGTACTAATGCGGAAGTTGTTGATTCTATTTTACAGAGAGGGTTTGTTGGTGTAGATGATTATAAGATGCTTGGGTTAACTACACATATTTCAGATAAAAACAAAGTACTAGACGGGTTTTCATTTGCATACAGTGCTGACGAAATTATTACTGGCCGAGCTACTGTTTCGGGTGGAGGTTTTAGATACGGAGATAAAGATAATATCATAATGTTTAGGGCTTCTGCCATAGTGATTTATCACCGCACTGATGATGAGTTCCAAACTATATTTAAATCCAATTCAACTACCGATCGAGTTCACTTACAACGAACTACAGAGGATGATACATGGAACGTGATGAGTTCTTCAAAAAAGTCGTTGTACAAATCAAAGTCATTGAAAAGTGTTGTTTCGTGGGTGATGCGAAACTATGATCAATATAGACGGCAATTTGAGGTATAACCAAATGTTTATGATCAAACTCAAGACCATAGTTAACGAGGTTCTCTTGGAGTCACTTTCTTCTGCCAAGAAGAAGTACCTAGACACCAAGCTCATAGATCAAGCTACCTTTGACAAGCTCAAAGCATTTGATCCTACGCCAACGTTCAAGTACCTTGAGAAGATCGTAGAGTTCTACCTAGAAAGTAACCCAACGAACTTAGAGCAAGTCTTCGCAGACTATCATCACCTCCATACCAAGAACCAAGTCAAGACGAGAGATATTAACAAGTTCAAGTCCTTCTCCGATCTTAGTAAGGAAGTTGAAGACGTCATCAAGACCTATTCACAGAAGACAGCTACCAAGGTCAAGTCTAAAGATGCCGAGGTAGTCTTTGAGAACGATAAGTGGCTAGTTATTATCCCTAGAACCTTTGAAGCATCGTGTAAATACGGTTCTGGTACGAAGTGGTGTACTACTATGGCTGGTGGGAAACACTATCGCTCATATACGCAAAAAGGTATTACACTTTATTACGTCATCTCTAAGAAGAATCCCGATGATGAACAGTACGGTAAGATGGGCGTGGCTGTGTATCCTAACGGGAAAACTATTGAATGTTTCAATGCACGGGATAAACCAATAGGATTTGATGAAGTTCTTGAACGTACTGGACTAGACAAGAATTTGTTCAAGTCAAAACCTAACGAGCTTACTATCTATGACAAGTTAGGACTAGATGAGTCAAAGATCACACACAATCCCGACGGTAGCATTGACTACGACGGTGACGTGTTCTTGGACAATAACGCATTCGTAAGAGCTACTGGTAAGATACCAATCAAATTTAGAAAGGTAACGGGTAGCTTCTTTTGTTCTTCTATCAAACTCACCACTCTTAAAAATTGTCCACAAGAAGTCGGTAGAAGTTTTGATTGTTCTCACAATGAGTTAACAACTCTAGAATATGCTCCTAAGAAAGTCGGTGGATATTTTAATTGTTCTAACAATAAGTTAACAACTCTAGAATATGCTCCTGTTGAAGTCAGTGGGATGTTTGATTGTTCATACAATAAATTGAAAACTCTAGAACATTCACCTAAGAAAGTCGGTGGAAGGTTTGTCTGTATGAACACTCCGTCCCTTCCGGAGTCTGAGAAGAAGTGGGCAGAAGAAAACATTGAAGCTAAGAAATTTGTTTGGGGATGAACAAGACCCCTAGGACCATATTTATAATACAGCGATAATATAGAGATACATGAGAAAATAGTTGAATATTAAACTTAGAGATATATTACAAGAGTTCATGGCTACCGATTTATTTAGAGGTGCCGACTTAGCTCGGAAAAAACGAGCTAGGACTGTAAACATTAACTTGATTGATCAAGAGTGGGAAGATGAAGCTCCGGTATTCAAGTTTCGTGTACGTCATCCTAACGAACATGGTGGTAGTGGGCGGTTTCATGAAGTCAATATGCGTCTTGATTCATTTCCTGAAGTTGTTGACGACGACATTCCAGAAATTGATAAGATCAAGCAATCTCTAGTTGCTGGTGATGTGCACACTAATTGTTCATGTGAAGATTTCTTGTATAAAGGGTTTGCATACATAGGTACACAACTTGACTACTCTTTAACTGACGAAGATCGTCCGCCTGTTATTCGTAACCCTAAGCAAGAGGGTACCCTGTGTAAACATGCACTTTCGGTAATAAAGAAGTTGAATTTATTTTACCGAAAGATGGCAAAGCAACTAGAGCAAAATCCAGTCAATCCAGACTAATACACATTTGTAGTTGTATTATTCAAATTTTTTTCGTATGTTATACGCGAGATCATTCTCATGACTATTGATACGGATCAACTATACGCACACGTGATTAACTACGAACTACTTCATCTTCTTGAGAAAGTTCTTGGTGTCGGAAGAAAGACATCAGGAACTAACTATTCATTTTTTTCCCCGTTTATTGTTCACCACAAACCAAAGTTGGAGATTGATTTATCTACCAACTCTACGGGAATGAACTTGTGGCACTGTTGGGTTTCAGACACAAAGGGGCGAACTATACGAACTCTCTTTAAGCGTATGGGTCTTCGTAGAGAACACTATGACGAACTTAATAAGGTCTTGAAGGTAAACGTACTCCACTCTGAAGAGAAGATCATCGATGAAACGCCGACGTTACATCTACCGAGTGACTACGTCAAGTTATCAAAATACTCTTCCGTGACAGATAAGTACGTGAAAGTTCAACTACAGAAAGCGATACGGTATCTCCAAGGTAGAGGTTTATCTGCGGTTGATATGATACGACATGGTATAGGATACTGCGTCAACGGTGAATATTCGGGAAGAGTTATCATACCATCGTTTGATCGTAACCATATGTTAAACTTTTTTATTGCGCGAAGTATTTTTGAAACAGAAACGTTAAAGTACAAGAATCCTAAGGTATCAAAGGATATTGTTGGGTTTGAATCTACGATAAATTGGAATCGTCCCGTGACGATCGTTGAGGGTGCATTTGATGCAATTGCAGTTCGATACAATGCTGTGCCTCTCTTCGGTAAGAGAATGTCTCAGACACTGAAGACGACGATCTTGCAGAGGAAGCCCCCGCATGTTATCGTGGCGTTAGATTCGGATGCGAAGAAGGACGCAATTGAAATGTGTGACTTCTTGATTGCAAACGGGATTTCAACGAAACTAGTATTTACTCCCGGCAAGGATGTGAGTGAGATAGGTCACTCCGCGTTTATTTCACTAACACGTGACCTCTCGGATGTAGATACAATTCAACTTATGAAATACAGACTGACGGCATAACCAAAAAAAATTACTGAATTTGAGTTTTTAGAATTTTTGGTTTATACTTATAGTAAAGAATCTTAATTGATAGGCGACATTATGACTACTCACGTAAACATAGAACTCAAATCCGTTACTTGCGAGAAGCAAGTCAGCGGCGCATTTCTATCGTTTGGTGATGCGGCGATTACGAGAAACTGGTATGTATATACAGCACCTCGCAACCCGCATACTGATACCGTGAGTACTACGTGATGTAGATAAGACACTACCCTAAACGATTACGCAGACTCACGGCTACCGATGAGTCTTTTTTTGTTTTAGGTGATTTCACGTAATGGAAGTCAAGTGAATTAGCAGTAAGTTGTAGTCGTTCTGCACTTGCAGGATGACGACGACACAGAGAGACGGGTGCAACGCACTCACCTACGAAAAACGGATTTGCTTTTGTCGGAAATAATTTGTAGGTTTGTAGTCTCAATGTTCTTTGAAAATCTAGTCCAATACCCCAGCCAGCGCAGACGGTTCTGCGTCACTACGGTGGCTGTGTCAATGCAATATGATGTTGTATTGTTACAGATGTAAGTTCAAGTCTTACCTGGGGAGCAACGTTGTTGACATGGATAACAACGATGGTATCATAGTATAATGGTCAGTACATTAGATTGTCAATCTAGCAGTCGGAGTTCAATTCTCCGTGATACCGCTTGCGGGGTGGAGAAAGGGTAATCTCGCGGGTCTCATAAGCCCGAGTTGGCGGTTCGAGTCCGTCCCCCGCAACTGTCACCGACGCTAGGGTAGCCCGATGTGGAAAGGGGGTGGTCTGTAAAACCACTTAACCATCAACTGGGTTCGAGTCCCAGCCCTAGCACGATATGCCACCTTAGCTCAGTTGGGAGAGCAATCGCCTTGTAAGCGATAGGTCGCCAGTTCAAACCTGGCAGGTGGCCCACTTTAAGTAATAGTTTACATGGAGTTACAGTGAGGGAAAGAACACGAAAGGCGTTTGAAGGAATAGAGAACGCATTATACAGTCTACGTAGCGACTTTGATAAGTTTGGCGCGATTGCATCATTCTTAGAACGATGCAATGATTACAATCTACGCGGTGATCTTGACATCGATAAGCCACTCTTCCCAATTGAACGACTGTCAATCGGAGCATTCTATAAATCTCAGACTCGTCAATATGAGTTTGACGTTGTTAACGAGCACAAAAAATATGCTTCAACGATAATTGTTCTTGATACCATTAAGGAAATTGATCAATATCCGCAGTATCAAGATGAACAGAAGAAATACTTCACTTCACTCGCTGATCAGTCTAAACCTCTAGATTACTCTGGGTTTGATAACGCAATTGATCTAGTGAATAAGATCGGTGAGCACAATGCGCCGATGATGCGATATAATGAGGAGGCAGTGAATCTACTCATTGCATTCTTATCTGGATTCGGTCTACCAACAACAGTATATGTTGTGGATCATCACAGTAGACAGAAAATTAAGCCCATGCTTGCGCAGACGGCGGAGTGGGTTAACGAGCTGAAAAAGTTCAAGACTAATAGCAGCGAGTGGAACGTGGAGTATAGCACCAAGCAGATTCAAGAACTACGTAAGGCCTTCACCGCGAAGTACGACGTAATCTTAAAAGAACGTGCTGAAGCTAAAAAGATTGAAGAGCAGAAAGAACGTAAAGAGTCACTAGAACGAGAGAAAATTTTTATACTCGCACAGTGCCAACTTATGTATGGTCTTGAACCATCTGAAGTTCAAGACATTGATGAATGTGTTGAGTTCTTGCTTAGTAAGAATAACTTACTTCGTCTAGCGTATGCAATGGAGCAGACTCGAAACGACTGGAGTGAAGGGTACTACCGTGTAGAGAATGCACTTAGTTCATTTCAATCCCCATTATCAGAACGGGACAGAAAGATTTTTCTAGAGATTCAATCACTGCTTAACACGGATGATTTACCCGATGGTCGAGTGTTTCGAGACTGTGAACACAACTATAGTGAGCTGTATGCTATAGTTGAGGAAGAGCATCCCGACATCATGGCTTTGTTTAACAGATGTCAACGTGTTATGTGTCAAACGATTTGAAGAATGTTGATAATGCAGCCGTAGCCAAATGGTTAAGGCACCACACTTTCAATGTGGAAATTGCTGGTTCAAATCCAGTCGGCTGTACAAGTATCATGCTATGCGGTTATAGCTTAACGGGAAAGCTGCTGGCTTTTAACCAGTAGATCGAGGTTCAATTCCTCGTAGCCGCACTCTAATGACTCCGAAGCTCAATTGGTAGAGCAACTGACTCTTAATCAGTGGGGTGTGGGTTCGAGTCCCACGGGGGTCACTCACCACAAGTATCATACAGTGTAATGATGTAGGTGAATAGATTAGTAGAGGGTGATCTTGTGCTATAGACGCCTAGATCACCCGAATGCGGGGTTAGCAAACGTGGTCAATGCTCTGGACTGAAAATCTAGATATGTCGGTTCGATTCCGGCACCTCGCACACATACAATATACGCCAATGTTCCAAGGATATAGGCGAATTGGTCTCCAAAACCGATTGGGTAGGTTCGATTCCTACGGCGTATGCTGCTATAATCCTGTATTAGTTTATTTGGTGAAAACGCCGTGCTGATAACGCGGAGATGGCTTGGTTCGAATCCAAGATACAGGACTTCGTATATTATGATACACTCGTAGCTCAGCGGTTCAGAGTGCTGGTCTTACAAACCGGACGTCGTAGGTTCGAATCCTACCGAGTGTACAATGGTCGTATGCTGTGTACGCGTAATTGACGAGTGGAGCGAATGACCTCTATATCAGAGGTTGCGTCTAAGACATGGGTTCGATTCCCATCTGCATACGACCACATATGCTCCTGTAGCTCAGTGGAGTAGAGCAACGGTCTTCTAAACCGTAGGTCGTAGGTTCGAATCCTACCAGGAGTACAGTTAGTAATATACTATAATGGGCTGGCATGTTCCAAGGGGGCGAGACGCACTTGCAATGCATCTGTGGTGAGTTCGATTCTCATCCGGTCCACGTATATCGGTTCACACGCAACACTAGCAGTAGATGTTAGTTACCGATACTACTCTCAACGGGAGTGTAAAGGTTGCGTATATTCGGAAGTAGCTCAGCGGTTTAGAGCGTTCGACTGTTAATCGAAATGCCGTAGGTTCAAATCCTACCTTCCGAGCATCATAACTATGCGCTTAGGCCGGACTGGTAGTCCGAACGGGTCTTATACGCCTGTCAAACTGGTTCGATTCCAGGTAAGCGTACACATGCCAACGTAGCCGAATGGAAGAGGCAACGGTCTTAGAAACCGTAATTTGTGGGTTCGACTCCCACCGTTGGTACATCTAAAAATTTTTTACTGTAAGAAAGTTTTGTAATGCAACAAACTTCGTATCAACTCTACGGTTCTCTCCATCTACCTCGTAAAAATCGTGCACAACTTGATTCACTACCAGTTGGTACGTATGTCGTTAAACATACTGACATGGGGTTTGCACTTGAAAAAGTTGAAAATTTCAAACTTCCTAAAAAAATCTACGGCGGAGTTCAGTCCGACGCTAAGCGTATCTTGAAGACGTTTGCGGACAGGACAAACTCTACTGGCGTTTGGTTGGATGGCGCGAAGGGGTCTGGTAAGACTATGCTAGCAAAGCTCATATCATCCATGGCGTTGAAGGATGGTATATCCACAATAATAGTTTCAGAACCATATCACGGCTCGGACTTCAATGTCCTTATGCAGTCAATTGATGTGCCATGTATAGTTTTCTTTGATGAGTTTGAAAAGGTATATCACGAAACTAATTTGCAAGAAGAGTTGCTAACTCTGTTAGATGGTGTATATCCGACGCGCAAGTTATTTCTTCTTACGACGAACGGTGGTAAGGATAGTTTAGTGGATATGCTCATCTCTCGACCAGGGAGAATTTTTTATTCGCTGACCTTTGAAGGTTTATCTGACAAATTCATTAAAGAATATTGTAAGGATAAACTGAAAGACCAAAGTAAGATTAATGATATTATTGTAGCGGCTTCGATAATAGGCGACATGTCATTTGATGTATTGCAAGCAATAGTCGAAGAAGTTAATAGATATGGTGAGAGTGTAGCTGACGTATGTAGCTGGTTAAATATCGTACCTTCTTCTAGCAGACTTAATTCATATTTTAAATGTATTTCATTTGTTCTTGATGGAAAGAGATTAACAAATGGCTGGGACGTGAACGTGTATAGAGATTACACCTCAGACGTCGCTTTTAATGGATATTTTGAAATTATTAACAATCATGATACAAAACAGCGCAAGCATAATAAAGAAAACGATGTATCGGATATTGTAGTTAAGTCAGTTCAATTGCCTAAGCAAAAGAAAATTTTAGTTGATGAATTTCGTTCGCAGGACATAGATGATGATTATGAAGAAGAAATTGAGTTCGCTGCTACGAAAAACGCTCTTAACAGAGAGAAAATGAAAAACTCAAATATCGTTACATTGTCATCTAGTCAGTTTGAATTAGTGCACATGACAGTTACGCCGTCCGTTGTCTACACTTTCCGGTCGGATGATATTGATGGCCATACTGTTGAACTAAAAATTCGTCAAGTCGCGAGCACACAATCTACATACTGGATTGATCATCTTAAGAAACGAACAAAAATTATTTCAGAATTTAATACTTCCGATACATGATATAAGTATGCCCCCGTAGCTCAATGGATTTAGAGCGCATGATTTCGACTCATGAGGTTGCAGGTTCAAGTCCTGTCGGGGGTTCATCATAGAGATGTAGCGTAGAGGCTCACGCACTCGTTTTGGGAACGAGACCACGCAGGTTCGAATCCTGTCATCTCTACTATATACCGTCATAGCTCAACAGAATAGAGCCTTCGACTACGAATCGAGGAGGTGAAGGTTTGAATCCTTCTGGCGGTGCGAATCTTGGGGAATGGCCTAATGGCAGGGCATCGGACTTTGAATCCGAGAGTCCCGGTTCGAGTCCGGGTTCCCCAGCGAGATACCTAGAAATGGTAGGTGTAGCATAACTGGTTAATGCCCCTCGCCTGTGAAGCGAGTGAATGACGAGTTCGAATCTCGCCACCTACCCAAATTTTTTGGCCGATGGCCAGAAAGTGTTTGGAAATGTCAAATCTTTTCCGTAAGTTAGTGTAATGAAGTTTTTGTCGTGGTGAAGAGTAGAGTTACTTCAGACTGGAATCCCGAAACCCACTCTGCTCAATTGTTCCCGACAAGTTTTTTTGATAGTTGTAGTGAAGAAGTGGGTTACTTCTACATTCCGAACCAGTCCCACTTTGATTGTTCTCAACTATCGTTTTTTAATCAACTCTAGGAGTTATCATGCGTAAAAATGTAAAGACTAACAGCTATCAGAAGCGACAGTCTACCGAGGTTGAACTGCGCCGCTCGGTGATGGCATGTCTCCTGTGGGAAGATTCTTTCTATGAATCTGGAGAAGATCATGCTTCCCGAGTTGAAGCGTTGGCGTTAAATGTCTCGGAGCAATTTCTCTCTGATCTAGCGATTGAAGCTCGTGACGTGATGAAACTTCGTCACATGCCACTGTTCTTAACAAAAATTCTAGCAAGTCGTCGTTCTAAGTTAACATCCGATACGCTGTATCACGTGATTCAACGACCAGACGAACTTGCTGAGTTCTTAGCGTTGTATTGGGAAAACGGACGTTGCCCTCTCTCAGCTCAAGTTAAGAAGGGCTTAGCGAAAGCATTCACAAAGTTTAATGAGTATTCTCTTGCCAAGTATAATCGAGATGCTGACATTAAGCTGCGAGATGTCATGTTCTTAGTTCATCCGAAGCCACTTAACTCTGAACAAGAATTGTTGTGGAAGCGTTTGGTGGATAATGAACTTGCAACTCCAGATACATGGGAAGTTGAACTTTCAAAATCAACTAATAAGACGGCATCTTGGACACGGTTGCTGCAAGAAAATAAGCTAGGTGCTTTGGCGTTGCTTCGTAATTTGCGAAACATGTTAGATGCTAACGTTGACATTCAATTGATTCGTTCTGCAATCACTCGAATGAAACCGAATAAAGTTTTACCGTTTCGATTTATTTCGGCGGCAAAGTATGCACCTCGCATTGAATCTGACATTGAAGCGGCTATGCTACGGGAACTTTCAGATGTTGAGAAGCTACCAGGTAAGACCTTACTTGTGGTTGATGCATCGGGTTCAATGTTTGGTACACCGTTGTCGGCAAAGAGTGACCTAGAACGATTTGATGCAGCTTGCGCTCTTAGCATCCTTCTGAAAGAAATTTGCGGAGATGTAGAGACGTTGCTGTTTTCGCATACTACCGAGATTGTCCCATCAGCCCGACGTGGGTTTGCATTGCGAGATGCTATGCTCAGAACTGCTCAACGTGGTGGAACTGACACCCCGTCTGCGATTCGCAAGGCTAATGAGTTGGGATATGACAGGATTATTGTCATAACCGATGAGCAAGACAACTCTGGACATTCTCGTCTACCAGCTCCACTGCCAGACACACAAGCGTACATTATAAATGTAGCTGGTTATTCTCGTGGAATCAATTATGGTTCCGAGTGGAATACCATTAGTGGTTGGAGTGAAGGTGTAGTGACGTATATTCAAAACTACGAAACAATGTTAGTAGAATCTGACACGATAGATGTAGTTGACTGATTAACGGGGTGCTTACGTATTTGTTTGCACCCCATTCTACGCCGCTATGGTCTAATGGTAGGACAGTGCTCTCATAAGGCACACGACCGTGTTCGATTCACGGTAGCGGTACAAAACTTGCCTTCCTAGTTCAAGTGGCAGAACCATCGTCTCGTAAGCGATAGATACCAGTTCAAGTCTGGTGGTAGGCCCATTCTAAAATTTTTGCGGGAGTGGTGTAACGGTTAACATACTTGACTTCCAATCAATTGATACTAGTTCGATTCTAGTCTTCCGCACTTCCTTCCATTTCATCACCGCAATGCATAGCGAATATGAAGTACTTTCTCATTGACCAAGATGATCTACTACATCTTGAGCATGTACGTCTAGCTAAGAGAGCTGTTGACTTCCAAATTTGGAGGGGAAACACGGATGTACGTCTCGTTTCGTCGTTGGATGACATACGTTCTGACGCAACCTTGATAGTTCCAGTGGGGTCTGTTGAGTTTGTCAGAAGCATATTCGCAATGTATAGTCAAGTTTTTTTTAATGAGAACTGGCCTTCTGACATTAGAGGCGATCACTTTGTACAGGCTCGGTCCTGGGAATATTCTTCATCTCCATACAGGTCATTGTATACATTTGGCTCTTGTAAACTATCTGAGATTGATGCGGCGGTTAAAGACTTTCCTATCTTCATCAAGCCTAAATTTGATAGCACTCTTTTTCATGGCGAATTATTGAGAGACAACACCGATCTCCAGAGTCTATACGATCTTGTAGTCGGTGTAAACGGTAGACAGATGGACGGTAATACTGAGGTTTACTACAGCGTTCCGATCAACTTCATTGCTGAGTTCAGAGCTATAATTCACAACGGTAAGTTGTTAGCATTATCTGAATACAGTGTTGATGAGACTTTACCCGATCCGTTGAAGTGTCTGTATGATTCAAAGTCAGTTTGTTACAACAAGATGTTCTCTGGGCCATACTCCATCTTAAACACAATTGATAGCTCATTCGCTCGTATTGTCGACGTAGGTATGCCTGAACAAGGAGTTCCGGCGGTAGTCGAATGCGCTAATAACATATTGACTGCTGCGACATATACGTCATTCATTGACGTCGTAGCATACTACAAAGCACTTTGCAGTTGTGGGATTAAACTAATATGAAATTCTTAACAGTTCTAACGACATTAGTAGCATCTTCACTGATAGCTTCTACTCAAACTCTACGTACTGATTCTTTGAAGTACGAGGTGTATATGGACGTCTTCGTATCATCTACGTTGAACGGAGATAAGACTGATATTCCATACACGACTCAGACGGTTGTAAATTCACGACCAGTTATCAACCTCTTCATGGCTAAGAGTTCATACTCATACTCTAACTATGAAATAAATGTAGCACTTCAAGCTGGAGAGTATCCAGTAGTTAACTATGTTAATCAAGATCGTGACGTGCGGTTTATCCAGGGGTTGAATGCAGCAGTGTATTCAAACTCTAGAAAAATTTCCTTACAAGTTGGTATCTTGCCATCACATGTTGGCTACGCTGGGACGGTATCGCGTGACAACATCAATGTTACGAGTTCATTGATTTCTGACTTCACTCCCTATTATCAGGCAGGAGCAAAGGTTCAATACTCTCATAACGGTTTAACCGCCGCGATGCTTGTGCTTCAAGGGTGGCAAAATATTTTTGAAACCAATTTAGCGAAGTCGTTTGGGAGTGCTGTTAAGTACGCAACTGATGATTTCGCAATTGCGTGGAATACCATCATTGGCGCAGACGATGTAGATAATGAGTTCTATCGGTATTACAATAACATGTATGCCGCGTATACTTCTGGTAATGTTACAGTCGTAGGGTTGCTAGATGTGTGTCCAGCACAAGGTAAACTTCCTACTCTTTACGCAGGGGTGTATGCTCAGTATCGACTCAACGGTGTTAACATCGGCCTTAGATATGAAAATGTAAATGATCGCGATAACGTCATCTTTTACACACTCAATGGAGAGTCGTTCATTGCACAGAACTATTCACTTAATGTTGACTATCGTTTGACTGATAAATACAACATTAGGTTAGAATATAGACATACGTCATCTCCTAACGCAATATTTCAATCTAATGCTGCATTACTGCGGTATCTAACAGTTTCAACTAATTTTACGTTTTAAGTGAGCATGAACACGATCTTTAAGAAAGTACTCGGGACATTCGTTGAGATAGAAGATGCACAGGATGCTGCTCCTGCTCCTACGTCATCTAACTCTCCACTAATGAGTGGAATTGCAAACATTACAGCCAACGGTAAGTATAGTCCACAGTCAACTCCGAAACCATCTACCGCACCTAGAACATTTACATCACACAGCTCAGAGACGCTAGAGCAGACAGTTCCTACATCTTCAAGCGACGAGGCAAAACTTAGTCAATTTGAAGAACACTTTCATCAGTTGATGCGAGAAAGAAATTTACCTGGACCTGACTTCCTAGAGTTACTTCAAGTGATGGATGTACTGCCGATAGATAACTTTGAAGTACGTCTTAAGACAGCGTTTGATACTTTAAAGATTCAAGGCGTTACGAAAGAAATCTTACAGTCTAGTGCTAGGGTATATCTTGATGCACTAGCAGCCGATAACAAGTCTTTCTCCGATAGTATCAAGTCACAGTCTGAGACTGTAGTGCCATCAAAACAAATTGAGATTGCTAATAACGAGCATAGAATTTCGTCAATTGATGAGCAGATACTACTACTTCAGACTGAACGAGATTCATTGATCGACCTTAATGCTCAGTTAGCGACTGAAATCCAAGAGTCTACGGCAACCATCGCAAAGGCTGCTGAGCTGTACAATGCAGCATATACGAAATTCCATCAGCATATCCAGAATATGCTAATTAATATCAATACACTTTTGTAATTCAACGTAAGGGTTTTCTCCATGACTAACAGCAACGTCGCAACGAGTATTGCCGACTTCGGTAGCAACTCGCAAGAAAAATTGAGAAGCTATTGGAATCGTCCAGGTGGTAAATTTGGTACCATCGTTGGGCTTGCACTACTTGGGCTTGCGGGTTACGCACTCGTACCAGTTCTTACTACCATCGTGTGGAATACCATAAACTTTGCAATCGCCCTCGGCGTAGGTGGTGCGCTAGCATATATGGTATCGCATCGTAAGCTACGAATGAGCTTGTTCTACTTCTATGAAATTCTCATGAAACGCCTCGTCGGGGTCGTTATTGAGATGGACCCCTTTATTATTGCGGAAAGCAATATTAAAGACATGGAAGACCAACGTAATTATCTGAGTGAACAGATAATAGTTGTTAATAAGGAATGTCATCGTATTAGCAACAAGATCACTGAAAAGGAAGCTGAGATTGAAAGAGGGTATCTTAGAATCCAAGCGGCTGGTAAGAATGACGATAAGAAATCTCTTGCCACCATCTCTAGAAGTACTGAACGTGCGAAAGAGTATATCAAAAATCTAGCACCATTGCGCGAGAAGCTAAAGCAAATTTCAGAATATCTCACTGCTGTCTATGAAAACTCTGAGTACGTCATTGAAGACGCTAAGAATCATCTAGCCAATCAAAAAGATTTGTACTACACTGTTACCGCTGGTAGTAATGCTATGAAGTCTGCTATGGGAATTTTCAAGGGCGATCCTGAGAAGAAACTTCTCGTTGAACAGAGTATGGACTATCTTCGTGATGACATTGCTGCTAAACTTGGTGCAATGCAACAAGCGATGGATATTACATCTACTGCAATGCGTTCAATTGATCTTGACAACGCAACGTATGAGATAGCTGGCCTTGAAACTCTCAAGCAACTAGCGGCGACTAAACAAGAAACCTTAGATACTGGTGAATTTGTTCCAGGCGTTCTTAAGGCGGATAAGTATCAGAATCTCATCTCTGCTGCACGGTAATTTTTACACTGTTTAACTTTAAAAAAGGTAAGTAACATGTCTACGAAGGTAAAAGTAAAGACCTCGGGCAAGGTTCTCATTATTTTCTTGATCCTTGCTGGAATTTTTGCTGGTAAAGTATTTTGGTATGATAATTTACCGCAAGATGCTAAGGAGTCTACCGTTGTAGGACAACTCGCCCTCCCCGATGCTCCAGAGGCATCGTTAAGTGGAAAGGTTGAGCAGTTGTCGCTACCACAAGCAGATGCTGTGACCGGAGCACCTAAGGTAGTGTGGAAGGTGATGGCTTGGAACTCACAGTTTCCTCTTATGTATGCAAATGGAGGTCCTAGGACAACTGCTGGCTCTCTGTTCCAATCACTCGGCGTTAACATTCAAATTGAGCGTCAAGATGACTGTAACAAAACTATTGCTGACTTGGTTGCCTTTGCACAAGCGTACAAAGAAAATCCAAGCACACCTGGTGTCTTTGCATCGTTCATGGGTGATGGAATGCCTGCGTTCTTCTCAGCTCTAACGAAAGAGCTTGAACCACTTGGCCCCGAGTATCAACCTATTGCGTTCTATACCATGGGTAAATCATATGGTGAAGATCAGCTCATGGGTCCAATTGATTGGAAGAGAAATCCGCAGAGTGCGAAAGGAAAGACTGTATCTGTAGTCTTGCGAGATGGTGACATGAACATCGTCTTAAAGTGGGCAGGGGATAACGGCATAAAGGTGAATCCGGACGAGACGTCGTATGATCCTTCCGCTATTAACCTCATCGCTGCTAACGACTTCTTAGATGCTGCGAATAAGTACATTACTGGCTATCGTGAAAAACGAAAGCTAGTACAGGATGGCAAGAAGGTTAATATTGATACTACTGTCGGTGTAGACGCGGTATCAACATGGACACCTGGGGACGTTAATATTGCACAGGGCAAAGGTGGTCTTGTGACCATTGCATCTACTAAGCAATATTCGTCTCAGATGCCAAACATCACCATTACTATTAAAAAGTTTGCATACGATAATCGATCACTAATGGAGAACATTATTATCGGGTTATCTCGGGCTGGAGATCAAGTACGTTCGTTTACATCTGCGAAGAAGTTTGCAGCAGACGTCTCGGCTCAAGTGTATAACGAAAAGAATGGTGACTACTGGTTGCGGTACTATAACGGCGTAAAGACCAAGGATGCTCAGGGATTGAGTGTGGAACTCGGTGGCTCTATGGCATTTAATTTAGCAGATGCTGCTAACATGTTTGGCCTTGGTAATGATAGAATTGATCGGTATCGAGTAGTATACAAGACGTTCGGCGACATTAACTCAAAGATGTATCCAGAGTATATGGCAACATATCCCGAGTATACTAAAGTCGTTGATAAAAGTTTTATGGCTAGCATCTTGAGTAATCATCCAGAACTTCTAGAAGGAAAGAGTTTGACAGTAAACTATGCTTCTGAAGTCAGTAGTGAGGTTTCTTCAAAGGCTTACCATATTCAATTTAGAACTGGTAGCTCTGAGATTTTACCTGGATCATACTCCGACCTAGATCGTATTCTAGAGTCTGCGGTTGTTGCTGAAAATCTAACCCTCGGCGTATATGGCCATACGGATGACGTCGGTAACCCAGAATCAAACCAGCGATTGTCAGAAGCACGTGCGCAATCGGTAAAAAATTACCTTGTTCGTAAGGGACTTCGTCCAGATAGAATTGAAGCAAAGGGATTTGGTGAATCAAATCCAATTGAGAGCAATTTATCAGAGTCTGGACGTGCTACAAATCGTAGAGTTCAAATTGTATTAGGCGAGTGACGTGAACTTAACTAAGTATATCAGCCCGTTTTCAGTTGTTAACAAAGCTGAGCGATGGACTATACTTGTGGTTGAAAGTTTAATAGGTCTTGGGGTCTGGCAGCTCTTCGGGAATAGTCTTATCCCAGGACCTATTGATATTATGCTCCGCGTGTTTAGTATATTGACCACCGCCTCATTTTGGCATAACTTCATGAATAGTTTGACTCTAACGTCGGTTGGCATGGGTATCTCAATTGGAATATCGTTACTCTTTGCATACGCATCGGTAGTTCCGGTATTTACACCAATTACCAACCTAATCATGAGGTTGCGATACCTCACGTTAACGGGTCTAATTTTTGTGTTTACGCTGTTGACTGCAAACGGTTCTCAACTAAAGTTGAGTCTTCTCTTGTTTGGTATCATCCCGTTCTTTGTCACATCTCTTATGAGCGTATTGCATTCTATCAATCCGCAAGAATACGAGCTTGCAAAGACATTGAAGATGAATCCATTTCAAACCCTGTTAGAGGTGATAATCATAGGTCGCCTAGATCAAGCTCTTGACGTCATGCGACAAAATTTTGCAATCTCGTGGATGATGATAACGATGGTTGAAGGATTATCAATGTCTGAAGGTGGGCTTGGTACAATGATTATCAAGTCTAACAAGTACATTGATCTCCACACTGTGTTTGCGTTGCTAGTTATAATATTCACCGTCGGGATTTTGTTTGACTTCATTTTGAAGAAACTGCGACAGTGGATTTTTCCATACACCGCCATAGCTAGTCGCCACTAAGGAAAAAACAACATGGAATACTCAGTTGAAGAGTGTCTGATGAAAGTTGAAGGTGTATCGTTATCATATGATCGCCCTATACTCACCGACATAAATTTTCAAGTGAACAACATTGTTCGACCGAACATGAATCAGGGGCAAGTGTTGTCGCTAGTGGGACGATCCGGCATAGGTAAAACGCAGCTATTTAAGATTTTGTCGGGACTCATGAAGCCAGACACTGGAAGCGTTCTTATCACAGATAAGCTAACTCCAGTACGAGCTGGTGACGTTTCGGTTGTTCCTCAGAACTATATACTATTTTCTCATAGAACAGTCAGATCAAATCTAGAGCTGGCTCTTAAAAACTCCCCCGTGGAACTAGTTGATGGTACGCATGAAGTAAAGTTCTTAATTCAAGAATATGCTCAAGTGTTTGACGTAGTAGATCACTTGGATAAGTATCCATCTCAACTGTCAGGCGGACAACGACAGAGAGTTAGTATCATTCAGCAACTCCTCACTGGTAACAAGTTCATATTGCTTGATGAACCTTTCTCTGGCTTGGACATTGTCGTCAAGGAGAAAGTCATAACAATGCTAAAGAAAGTATCTGTTATGCATGAGCACACTACTATGATCATTACTTCACATGACATTGAAAGCTCGTTATCGGTGTCTGACTCTGTTCTGCTACTAGGTCGCACCCCAATGAAAGAGGGGGCAACTATCATAGAGACGATAGATTTGGCACAGCATTCTCTTGCATGGCTAGAAGAAATGTCATACCAGGAGCGTCATGCTAAATTCTCCGAGATAATTGACCACATACGACATGTGATATGACGTGGTATGCGTATTAATACGTATATGCATTTTCCGTAAGTTTTGGTATGTTTGTACTCACTCTGTATGAGTACATACTAAGCGGGTATGGTATAATGGCTATCATGTAACCTTGCCAAGGTTAAGATGTCGGTTCGATTCCGGCTATCCGCTCAAATAAATCGGGCCTATAGCTCAATGGTTAGAGCAGCGGACTCATAATCCGTCGGTTGCTGGTTCAAATCCGGCTAGGCCCACCATCATGGTACGTTGATCGAGTAGTTAGATGCTAGTCTGCAAAACTAGCTAGGTGGGTGCAAATCCCACACGTACCTCATCTCAACTTACTCTCATAGTTTAATGGATAGAATGATTCTCTCCTAAAGAATAGATGCGAGTTCGATTCTCGCTGAGAGTTCTATGCCGCCGTAACCGAATTGGCATAGGTATCGGACTTAAAATCCGAGTTTTATGGGTTCAAGTCCCATCGGCGGTACTAAACAGCTTTGCCACTGTAACCGAATTGGCATAGGTACTAGACTCAAAATCTAGGTTCTGTGGGTTCGAGTCCCACCAGTGGTACATCACAACGGAGTATATGATATAAATGAAACCATTTATTCACGCAAAATCATCTGCTAAAAAGTTTGGCGGAAATCCTTCAGATTACGAAGACATTCATGAGTTCATGGATTCGTCCAAGGCTTGCCTACCGGATGTTAGACACCGTGCAATATTCCATTCGTCGTTTGGATGTTTCATTGTTGAAAATGTATTTGGCGCAACTCGTATAAACTCCGAGGGTAAAGAATATTCTACCCGAGACGTCGCGGAACAACACATATTAGAAGATTTAGGATTTATCCCAACGATTGAGCGATGGTTTCAGTCGTTACCGATTGAATCCTGGATGAGCAAGCCGAATATAACTACAAAAACATTTTCCTGGAATGATTAACATAACAACGAGGTTAACCGATGGAATCCCAACCAAACAATCTGCTAGCTAGTATCAACGAACGAATTGACACTATCAAGGCAATGCAAGAGAAGATAGCCGAAGAAATGCGAAATAGTCTCTATCCGGTTTTTTCTAAATTTTTTGAGAAATATCCGGAGGTTCACAAAATTACATGGGTACAATATACCCCATATTTTAACGATGGTGACCCGTGTGTGTTTGGCGTATACGAATCAGAGTTTGAACTTATATCCAATGACATCACTGCATCTGAAGCATTGACTGAAGACTTTCGTGCCGTTTCCGAGTTAATTGAAACAATTGATGCTACTGTTATGGAGAGCTGGTTTGGCGACCATGCTGAGGTGACCGTTACCCGAGATGGTATAACTGTAGACGAGTATGATCATGACTAATCCAATTTCACGAATTGTTTCAAACATTGATCTACGCCGAGAGTTGATCGTGACGGTAGTATCATTTTTGTCGCTCATTGCTTGTCTAGTGTGGGCGCAACCATTTGTCGCCGCTCTGTCTTCTGTGGTGTTATTTGGGGCGATGGATGCTATCGGATACTATCGCGTTGGAGAATTTTTCGGCGAAAATCGACCTCAAGATAAACTTGTCTACTATCGAATCCTACAGACTGTATTTCAGCATTTGATTACTGCTGTACTGTTTATTGCATTCGGGTGGCAAATTGCTGGACTATACCTTTTGATGTGGTGGTTTGGTGTAGCTGATATAGTATACTATATTATCCTACGTCAATCATACCTTCAATACGGTTCTATGTTTTGGCTGTGGTGGACTCCATTAGGAATTACCATGAATATCTTAAATCGAGCATGGTCATCAGTTCCGAAGTATCCGTCTGGTATACTAGCAACTGTACAAGCTGACTTCGGAATAGTTCTTGCAGTCGTACTGTATCTACTCTTTCTCTAATATTTATTAGAGATATGCCACCGTAGCTCAGTTGGTAGAGCACCGCCTTGGTAAGTCGGAGGTCGTCAGTTCAATCCTGATCGGTGGATCATCTGGAATAGTCGCATAATGGTATTGCAACAGTCTCGAAAACTGTCGGGTTAGTAGCCTATGAGGGTTCAAGTCCTTCCTATTCCGCGTAATATGGAGAGTGTCCGGCTGGACGAGGAGCTAGTCTTGAAAACTAGTAAGCCGTGCTAACACCACGGTTTGTGGGTTCGAGTCCCACACTCTCCTCAGAAACAAATTTGTCATTGGAGAAAGGAAATGAAACGCAAGGCATCTATTGAGCGAAAACTCAAACGAGCGAAGCAAGTTGAAGACGGAGCATACGACGGTAGATTCAAGACACGAGTTGTACCGTCAAAGCGGCAGAAGGAAAGACAGCAACGACAAAAGATTCATCTGTCTGACGTCTGCGAAGACTAAGTAAGCATATACGGAGGGCTGCCCGAGTGGTAAGGGGTCTGTTTGCTAAACAGAAGCCGCGTTTAACGACGCGAACACGTTCGATTCGTGTGCTCTCCGCAATTTACATGGAGAAGTTTAATGAAACTTAAGAGTATCCTTGAGCAAAACAGTTTTGAATTTGGAACTATAAACGAAGCTAGTTTATCTAGATTAGTAACGAAAGTTCAATCAAATGACTTTGCTATAGTTACTGCGTTCAGAGGTTCTAACACGCTACAGCAAAATCGTAATCTTAATAAAAGAATTTTCTCGCAATTACAGCAACGTAAGATGGGCGGATATACCTTGATTGGCGTGTGGCAGGAAGTTCCAGATGGTGTTGAGTGGAAAAACTCTGAAGAATCTGAACGTACTGCTGTCCAAGAAGAATCCGTATTGTTTATACGTCCCGAAACCATGAGTGTAGAAGAATTTATTACGTTTGCCGTTGGTCTTGCTAAGGAATTTAATCAAGACGCTGTACTGTTAGGATTGCAAGGTGAAGGGATATTTCTGTATTTCAAGAATGGCAACCGTCAGAAGATTGGAGATGGAATCACTATTGATAAGATAGGCCAGGCATACTCCAAACTTAGAGGTGGTAATCCAACGCCGTTCATCTTTGAGGGGGCATTATTTCCAGATACTATATTCGGTAAGATGCTGTTTAAGACTTCAAACATGAAATACATCTAATAACATAAGATTGAATATGAAACTTAAAGAACTATTAGAATCATCCTCAGATACATTTCAGATGTATCACGGCGGCAAGGAATGGATACGCAAACCGTCTGACATTAAACCCTCAAAGAGTGGACGTTATGAGATGGGGGTTGGGCTGTATTTTACAAACTCAAAGCTGACGGCGCGGGGCTACGCTAAAGGTTCGAGATCGTTACATCTCGTTGATATAAAAAGTGATATTAAGGATGTTGATGACGTCTACATTGATGTAGAAATTATGGTTGACTTCGTTCGTAATTGTCCTAGACTACGAAAGAAGGAAATTTTGATTGCTGACATCCATCGGAATCAGCAAAGGACTGGTAAGAAAGAAGTTTCATTAGGTCTTCTCAATAACCTCATAATCAATTATGAGGTTGGTGCTGGGAGTGTTGGACTAGAGATTACAAAATTTTTTGTTGAGCATGGTGGTCAATGTAACTGGGATGGACGCTCGGGTAAAGAATGGTGGTTAGTGATATTTGATCCAACTGTAATAGTGGGTTATAAGAAGTTAACCCCGACGGATCAAGATAACTATCCTTGGATGTTAGAAATCCCACCTTCGGTTCTCCCTAAGTATGCTCGGGCAAATACGAAAAACTACTAATTTTTAGGAGTGGTCTTGACTAGTGAAGCAGAAATTCGTAAATTGAAGGTTTCTTTGTATTTACAACTTGTAAATTGCACAGATGAACACATGTTTACGGGAAAGAACTCGTCCAACATACAGCTATTGGAAATACTCAAAGAGTCTATACTCCAAGAGTTTATAGACCCACCTGAGCATACAGATGAAGTAACTGCAACATCGCAGTAAGAAAGAGTGGAGAAAAAATCTCCATATACATGTTTAATTTTTTATAAGGTGTACTCATGAGTATCACTATGGATAGAACACAACGCCTTCGCATTTCAGCGTCGGTGTCACGCCAAGCTGGATTTTCTCCAGGGCAACGAGTTGCAGTCATTGCTAACTCAAAGACTGAGTTCACAGTTGTTCCGTCAAACAAGGTTCCGCGTAATACCGCTTCGGTATCGTACACGGTTGAAGCTGACGGACGAATCCGCGTAGCTCGGTCAGTCCTGAAGGAACGTCTAGGCGTTTCTGTTAATCCGAAGAAGTCGGCGACTGTTAGTGCCAAGCGCAGTCGTATTGACGTCACGTTTTGATCGTGACTAATATTTAGGTACGGTGGGATATTTCCCATATTTTGCGAGGTGTTTTTTATGTTGGTACATCGAGAAGTCCTAGTTTTAGATCAATCATATAGACCTATCTCATTGACATCGGTCAAGAAGGCGGTAACTCTTGCTTTCCGAGATAAGGTTGAATTTGTTGAGATAGCAGATAGTTTTCTGCGCTCACCGTCTTCAACATACCCATTGCCACTTGTTATTCGAATCAAGAATAACGTCAAGTTCAAAGCGTTGGGAAAGATTGAACCTACACGCCGTAATCTCTTCAAGCGAGATGGATTTGAATGTGCATACTGTGGATCAAAACACGATCTAACAGTAGATCATGTCATTCCAAAATCTCGTGGTGGCGTTTGGAACTGGGATAACCTCGTGACAGCATGTCATTCTTGTAACAACAAGAAAGATAACAGAACTCCAGATGAAGCTGGAATGAAGTTGTCTGTCAGACCACGTACCCCGCACCATGTTGCGTTTATGCTGAAAAGTTCACGTATTCACGACAAATGGAAGCCGTATCTTTATATGTCATGAAAAGAAGACCCCACCTAACCCGTGGGGTCTTTTGTTTTCTAGGCCGCTAGAAGATGACATTTGCATATTTCACTAAATTGTTGTATATTACTTTCATAATCTAGACTTATAGGATACGTGATGATTTGGGCTATTGGTGATACACATGGCAACTTTGCTGTGATAGAATATGCTATACGAGACATCGCTCCGCAGAATCTAAATGGTCACAAGTTTTTTCTTGTGCATCTTGGGGATTTCGGTGTGGGGTTTAACACGCCTGACGAAGATGATCGTATACTGAAGAGTATTGATGCGACACTTGCTAGAAACAATGGTGAGCTGTTGGTTGTGCGTGGTAATCACGATAATCCAACATTTTGGTCTCCATTGTCTGAGTATACCTACGATAATATCTCCTTCGTACCCGATAACAGCATTCGTGTGCTCGACGGTAAAGTATGTTTGTTTGCGGGGGGTGCTATCTCTATAGATCGAAGCCGAAGGGTGGAGAACAAAACGTGGTGGCGTGATGAAGTATATACATTCTCCGAGATACCACTTGACAATATAGAATCTGGAATTGATCTCGTCTTTACCCACGACGTATGGCATGGTATACAACCGTCGTATGATCTTGATGCTCCAATACTACATCATTTTTACTCTCGCGACCGGAAGTTACGATTAGACTTATATGAGTCGCAGCTTGAGCTTAGAAAACTCTATGATGCGGTAGAGAAACTTAATATCACCGCGAACAAACGTTGTCAGTGGTTTCACGGTCACTATCACGAGTATCGTGTTTGGACGTGGCCTGAACACCCATTTGTCCAGTGCGTTACGGGCCTAGATATTGACCAAGTTATTCTCGTAGCAGACAGCGAACAATGAATTTTTTTTCATTTGGAAAATACTGAGGTGTAGGGTATATTTGTAGGTCAACTTTTTCGGACAAAAACTACCTTTCTTTACCGAGACAAAAATGCCACAGCAAGTAATATTCACATACGGCCTTCCGGCTTCTGGTAAGTCTACATGGGCTAAGGAGTTCGTTAAGAACAACCCAAATTTCAAGCGGGTAAATCGTGATGATTTACGAAAGATGGTTGATAACTCGGTATATTCAAAGGAAAACGAGTCAACTATTGTTTCGCTACGAAATACGGCAATAGCTACATTTCTTGAGCGAGGACACTCGGTTATCGTGGACGATACTAACATTCAAACCAAGAATATGTTAGACATCTTTCATAACGTACTTCCACGGTTTCCGCGTGTTGAATTTTCCGTACAAGAGTTTAATACTCCGGTGGATACGTGTATTGAGCGCGATTCGCAACGCGAGAATAGCGTCTCGGAAAACGTAATACGATCAATGGCTCAACAACAGTTGACAGCGAAGAGTGTTGATGAAGTTCGTTCATTAATGAAATTCATTCAAGACTTTACGACTCGACTGTCTGAGTCTGCTGCTACGTTTCGGAACTCTCAAGGTAATGAGCACATGCAGCCAGCAATTATCGTTGACGTTGACGGTACTATAGCAGAACGTCACGAAGGAGAAGGTGGGCGGTCTCCGTTTGATTGGTCTCGTGTTGGCGAAGATACACCACGCGAAGCCATCATTGAAATCGTTAATCAATTCTTTAACAACGGCTATGCTATTATCGTCCTGAGCGGACGAGATGGCTCGTGTTTTGAGGAAACTACATCGTGGTTGCTTAATCATGGTGTATTGCACCATCATCTGTTTATGCGCCCCACTGGTGACATGCGGAAGGATTATATCGTCAAGAGCGAGATATATTCAACGCTGATAGCACCACTCTATCGAGTTGATTTTGCACTTGATGATCGCGATCAAGTAGTTCACATGTGGCGTAACCATCACAATATTCAAGTTCTTCAAGTTAATTACGGAAACTTCTAACATGAGAAAGCTAGCATCAATTCAACGAATCAGTGACGTTAGACCACACCCTAATGCTGACAAACTTGACATCTGCACGGTATTGGGATGGAAGGTCGTTACGGTTCGGGGTGAATATAAGGTAGGCGATCTATGCGTCTACTGTGAGATTGATTCGGTTATGCCAGAACGTCCTGAATTTGAGTTCTTACGACAACGTAATTTCCGCATTCGCACGGTGAAGTTACGCGGCGAACTTAGTCAAGGAATTTGTTTTCCTCTGACAATACTTCCAGTATATGACGAGCCTTATGAAGAACACTTAGATGTTACTGACGTCTTAGGAGTTACCAAATTTGAGCCAGCGGCACAGTCAGTCGGTGAATTTACAGTTAAGGGTTCGTTTCCGCATTTCTTACAGAAGACGGATGAGACTAGAGTACAAAATTTAGTTGAGCGCGATATTCTAACTCAATACTATGAATCATCTAGAAGAAACCAAGGAAGTTGGTACGTAACGGAAAAACTCGATGGTACGTCTACAACTTACTTCGTTTCTCATGGAGAGTTTTCGGTATGTTCTCGCAACCTAGAGTTATCTGACCCTAGGAAAGAAGAACTTACCACTAGGGTTACTAGTCCATACTGGATACCAGTTGAGAGGGAGAAGTACGATAAAACTTTACTTTCTCTTAATGGAAGAAACATCGCTGTCCAGGGTGAGACGGTAGGCCCTGGAGTTCAAGGCAACAAGCTCAAACTTCCGCAAGTTGAATTCTTTGCGTTTCAAGTTATTGACATTGATACTGGAACTATGTTCTCGTATGACGAATTCATTGAGTTCTGCAACAAATACAACTTCAAGCACGTTCCCATCGTTTCTGCGGAGTTTACACTCACTGATACGGTAGATTCTTACTTGGAATTTGCTGAAAGGAAATCTCTCATCAATCCCGACGTGTGGGCAGAGGGTTGTGTCTTCCGCATGAAAGCTGATCCTAGAACATCGTTCAAGGCTATTAACAACAAATTTCTATTGAAGTTTGAAGACGCCTAGGATTAGGTAGCTTAGGTATACTTATAGTGTTAGAAAGGAAGTGTAGGCATGTAAATATCTTTTGGCTATTAGCAAAAAAATTTGTATCTTATACACTTAGTTGAGACGAATTTAGTTAAACGTGATGGAGAATATATATGGCTGTTTCTGTAATTCATTATACTGCTGCATGGTGTGGACCATGCAGAACACTGAAGCCTATCTTGCAGGAGGTTATTAGTGAAAATCCTCAAGTATCATTTAATACTATTGATGTTGACGCAAACAGGGAGTCAGCTATCGCCGATGGTATTCGGTCAGTTCCAGTTGTCATCATAAAGAAAGATGGTGTGGAGACTGCGCGGTTTGTTGGCGTTCGTTCAAAGATGGAGTATAGTAACGCAATTCGGGGATAATAGCGATGGTTTTGAAATTCAAGAAGACGCGGGAAGACGCGATAATACCAAATTACGCAAAACAAGGTGATGCTGGTCTTGACTTAATAGCGTTGTATCAGAGTAGGATAACTGACGAGTTTACCGAATATGGCACGGGGCTTGCCGTGGAGATACCAGACGGTTATGTTGGGGTTGTAGTTCCTAGAAGCTCATTCAGTAACTACAATGCTATGCTAGCAAATACAGTAGGTGTAATAGATTCTGGATATAGAGGGGAGATATTACTCCGAGTTCGTAACATAGTTACCGATCAAAATTTTTATGACGTCTACATGCACGGCGATCCAGCGATTTTTCTAGAAAAAGATGAGACATTCCTCGGAACACGCGTGTTTCAGCTAATAGTCTTACCGTGTCCAACATTTGAGGTTATGGAGGTAGATTCTCTTAGTTCATCGGAACGTGGTGAAAACGGCTTCGGTTCAACTGGACAGTCGTGATGACAGTTCTCAGCCTGTTTGACGGAATAAGCTGTGGGCAGTTAGCACTTCAACGTTGTGGTATACCAGTTGATACATATTTTGCATCTGAAATTGACGAGAACGCGAAGGTAGTAACTCAGCAACATTTCCCAAACACTATACAGCTCGGTGATGTGACAAACATTAGAGGTGCAGACTTACCTACTATTGATTTGTTAATGGGTGGTAGTCCATGTCAAGGATTTTCGTTTGCTGGTAAGCAACTGAACTTCAATGATCCGCGTAGTAAACTTTTCTTTGAATTTGTTAGGATTCTTCAAGAGACTACTCCGAGATGGTTTCTACTTGAAAATGTAAAGATGCGCCGTCAATATCGAGATGTAATAACTGATCATCTAGGGGTACATCCTATTGAAATTGACTCTGCGATGTTTAGTAAGCAAACTCGCAAACGTTTGTATTGGACAAATATTCCGATAGGAGAAATAACGCCAACCAGCGAAAATTTTGATGGTTTATTGTATAGGTTAGGACATGGGTACATACCAGAAGAGATACGGTTCTTTCGTAAATATCCTACACTAGTAGCGCAAAGTCCAGGAACTAAATACCGAATTGTGGTTGACGCGAATAAAGCTCAAGATGCTGATAAGGCGACACTTCGTAGAGATACACAAGTAACTCGTGTAGCTTCTCCAGAGGAGTGTGAAGAGTTTCAGACGTTACCTATTGGATACACAAACATCCTTCCGAAAACACAAAGATACAAGGTGATAGGTAACGGGTGGACTGTTAATGTAATTTCTCATATTTTTAAAGGATTGCTTTATGAGTAGAAGTTTTAAGAAGACTCCGGTTAGAGGTGTTCATCCGTTTGACTCGGAAAAGCAAGATAAACAGAAGTGGCATCGTCGACTACGAAAGAAGATACGGCAACTATTATCGGGAACTCATTATGACATTGAAAAACTTGAATCAACAGTGCTACCGACGGAACATGACGTCTCTGATCCATGGTTGATGTCAAAAGATGGTAAATTTTTCATGAGCATTGAACCAGATTCCGACGAGGCGAAGGTTAACTGGTTTAAGAAATTAATGCGAAAGTAGTAAACATGATAACGACAAGTATTACGACGGATATGAAATTCACAGACGCGCTCGGTAAGATCGCAGTCCCGAAGGTTGTGAGAGTCTCGGGTGAATTTTCGGAGTCAAGTGCAAACGCTTTATATACTGCCTGCGATGAAGCTGCTGAGACTGGCCAGCGCATACTTCCAATACTCATAGATTCGTACGGGGGTAGCGTCTATGCATTAAACGGTATGATAGATTATTTCCAGTCATTTAGAGATAGTGGCATTGAGATAGTTACTATTGCATGTGGTAAAGCTATGTCTGCTGGCTCTGCGTTGTTTTGCATGGGAGACAGACGCTACATAGGTAAGAGATCAACACTAATGTTTCATCGAGTCTTTGGTGCTGGAATTGGCAATCCATCCGAGGTGGAAGCTGAAGTCACGGAGATGGCTAGACTTGAGAAGTTAATGTTCGCCGAGATTTCAAAGACATTAAATTATCCAAAAACTTGGTTGTATGACCAATTGAAGAAGAGAGATTTTTCTAATTGGTATGTTGATGCAAATGATGCCGTTTCGCTGAAGATTGCTACACACATTGGTATCCCTAAGTTTGAGTTTCAAGTTTCAACTAACTTTGTTTGTAAGTAGGAGGCGACGTGTACCAGAACATCTTCGTTAAATCTAGGACGCGAGAGGCTTGGGTGTGGGATGATCAGAAAGGATTACTCCATTTCAAATATTCTCCGTACGCATATAAGCGGGATTCCAAAGGCAAGTACACCTCCATGTACGGAGAGAAACTTTCTAAGGTTACTGATTTTGAGCGGTATGACCCCAATTTACTAGAGTCGGATGTTTCCGATACTACGCGAATTTTAATAGATATGTATGGTGACTCTGATATACCATCCACTGGTCACAGAGTAATGACGTTTGACATTGAGGTTGAGATGGTAACGGGAACACCCGATCCTCAGACTGGAAACAATGAGATAACATCAATTGCATATCACGATTCGGTTACTGATGTCTATACTGTATTGGTATTAGATAAGAAGGGGCGAGTTAAAAGTCGTACACAAGGTAATCAAGTTATTGTTTCCTGTCCGAATGAGAGAACACTTCTATTGAAGTTTTTATCTGGAATGGATGAGATACGTCCTACTATTATAACGGGATGGAACATTAATGGATTTGACATACCGTATATCTACAATAGAATTTCTAACGTGCTAGGTAAACGTAAGGCTGCTTGCTTATCGCCAATTGAAGAAGTGTATTACTCTCCACATAAAGATACGTATACGATTGGTGGCGTGTCGGTGTTAGATTACATGGTTATGTATAAGAAATTTTCGTACAAAGAATTACCTTCATATTCGTTGAACTACGTATCCACTAACGAATTGGAGCGTGGAAAACTTGAGTATGAAGGTAATTTAGATGACTTGATGGAATCTGATATAGACACCTTCATTCAGTACAACATCACTGACTGCGAACTTGTTAAAGCGTTAGATGAAAAATTACAGTTTATTGACCTAGTTCGTGGTATTTGTCATGTCGGTCACGTCCCGTATGAAGATTTCATATACTCATCAAAGTATCTTGAAGGTGCTCTTCTAACCTATCTTAGAAAGATTGAGGTGGTAGCTCCGAATAAGCCCATTGATTGGAAAGAGAGAATGCAAGAGTTGGGTGAGGACGCGGGGGAAGATAAGTTTGAAGGAGCTTTCGTCAAAGACCCAATACCTGGTAGATATGAATGGATTTATGATCTTGATCTAACATCACTATATCCATCAATTATTATGACGTTGAACATATCTCCAGAGACCAAAGTTGGAAAGATTAAAGATTGGGATTCCGACGCATACACGCGTGGTACTCGTGATTCATATATCATAGAAGGACATGAAGATATAGTTTTGACTCATGCCGAGATAAAGCAATTCATTGAATCTAATAAGTATACGGTTGGTGCAAATGGTGCATTCTATACCACAGATTCAATCGGACTTCTACCAGCAGTTTTAAACGACTGGTTTGATAAACGAGTTGAATACAAAAACGAGATGAAGAAGTGGGGAACTGCTGGTGATGTGGATAAATATGAGTTCTACAAGAAACGGCAACTTGTACAAAAAATCTTGTTGAACTCACTGTATGGCGTCTTAGGCCTTCCCGTCTTTCGATGGTTTGACATTGATAACGCCGAAGCCGTTACTCTCACGGGCCGCACGGTTATTCAGAAGACCCAGGATGTTATTAATTTGAAATACAACAGTGAGTTACAAAGTTCCGACGATCATGTCATCTATATTGATACCGATTCTGTGTTTGTGTCGTGTCTACCACTCGTGAAGCATAGATACCCTTCAATAGATGTTAGGGATGATACTCTAATGGCTGAACGTATTTACGAGATAGCCAACGAAGTGCAGGCATATGTTAACAAAATGTATGATGTTCTAGCTAAGAAAGTCTTTAATGCAAGCACTCATAGATTTGAGATAAAGCAGGAGATGATTGCTAAGACTGGATTTTGGACTAAGAAGAAACGCTATGCACTGAAAGTTATATCTGATAATGGCTTGCCAGTTGACGAGTTGAAGATAGTTGGCCTAGATGTGGTACGGTCTTCATATCCAACCTCGTTTAAGAAATTCATGAAGGAGATTCTGTCGGATATTTTGTTGTTCAAAGACAAAGCTGAGTTGGATGAGAAGATTATCTACTTCAAAAAGAATGTTGCCAAGGAAGCATATTCCGAAGTATCAAAGACATCTTCGGTGAAAAACATTGCTAAGTACGAAATACTAAACGATGATACTCTTGGTAAGTTTAAAACTCGGACCCCTTCGCATGTTAAAGCTGCTATAAATTACAATAGACTCTTGAAGCTGTTTAAGGTGCCACCTAAATATCCACCTGTAAAGAATGGTGATAAGATCAAGATCGCATACCTTAAGCAAAATCCATACGAAATACATGAGTTGGCATTTCGAGGTGAAAGCGATCCTTCGGTAATTCTTGACTTCATCAAAGACAATTTTGACGCGGAGGCGTTATACAACTCGGAAATAAAAAAGAAACTAGATGTATTCTATGATGCAATGGGGTGGTCTTACCCATCCGAATACACGAAGTTAGCAGCCGAGTTCTTTTCGTTTTGAAAATTCAACTTTTTTTAGTATATTGAAATACATCTACACACCGTAATTGATGAGGTCATCTTAATGGATAAGCGAAACCTAACAAATTTTATCAGCAAGTACTTTCTGTCAGGCAATGCGCCATCCGTGGCTTGGGAAGTCGGCGATCAATTGAAAACGAGGTTCATAACCGATGATCGCGCTCTAGTCGGCGAGATTATACATCGAGAGCAGCTACATACTTCCGAGGGGGGTGTTGATTCTGCTGAGAAGTTGTCTATCTACAATACCGAACTCCTATTGAAGATGCTTAGCGTCTTAGGAACTGACATAACGTTTGAAATGGTTAAACGCGTAGAGAACTCTAGGGTGAATCATCTGATCTTAGCAGATGGGAACACCACACTTAAGTACATGTTATCCGACCCATCAGTAATATCGCCAGTTCCAGAGATGAAGAAAGCTCTTGACTATGGGATAACGATACAACTTGATAAAGACCTTAGTGATAGATTTCTGAGAGCAAGGTCTGCACTACCAACGGAAACTAAGTTTGTAATTTCCAAGGATAAAAAGAAAGGTACGTATCAACTTGTTCTCGGTGGCTCCGGTAAGGACGTTAACCGCATCACACTAGATGTTATAACTAATGTTAAGTCCGACATAGCACCAATATCCTTTAGTGTAAAGTATTTCGCTGAGATACTTGCCGCGAATAAGGATGCTGAGACAGGAGCTATGGAGATTGCTGAGAACGCGCTTGCTAAGATTTCATTCAACACTGAACTACAGTCTTCGACGTATTATCTGCTTCGTCAGGAGGATTGATAATGACTATGGACTTAAAAGAGCTTTCACGCGAAGATTGTTTTGTAACCACCACACGTTTCTCCGTTGAATTGTGTAACAAGAATCTAGGATATTTGTTTGTTTTTGGGGATAATGAACAGCGTGTCGGAAAGGGTGGGCAAGCTATAATACGTGGTTGCCCCAACACAATAGGTCTCAGGACTAAACGTAGTATTGCAGAATTTTGGACGGATCGCGACTATCACCGGAATTGTAAGCTGATTGATGAGGACATTCACAGTATACTTTCTGCATTGTATCTTGGCTATCGAATTGTCTTCGCATCAAGTGGTTACGGCAACGGATTAGCTGAGTTGCCTGCACGTGCTCCTGAAACGTATTTGTATTTGAAAAATAAACTCGATGATTATTTCGGGTTTACATTTTAATTTGTAACATCTTTTATTGGTTTTTCATGTCTGAACATTCATTGCTCGTAGAAAAGTACCGCCCGACGTCGCTGGACGAGTACATATGCTCTGAGACTTTACGAAAAAGTTTTACCGAGTATATTGAGAAGAAAGATATTCCTCACTTGCTGTTGTATGGCGACGCTGGCTCCGGTAAGACAACGCTAGCTAAGATTTTTGCCAATACAATCTCGCCAGACAACTTCATGTATATTAACGCATCGGACGAGAACTCAGTTGACACCGTTAGAGACAAGATCAAACAATTCGCGTCTTCCATGGGGTTTGGTGGCTTAAAAATCATCATCCTAGATGAGGCTGACTATCTGTCACAGAGTGCACAGGCGGCACTCCGTAATATCATGGAAACGTTCAGTAAGACTACTCGGTTTATCTTGACATGTAACTATGCAGAACGTATCATTGAACCACTTCAGTCAAGATGTCAATCGTTCAATATAACTCCGCCATCAAAGAGAGATGTTGCTAAACACATCGTTGCGATGTTAAAGTCGGAGGGTGTTGAGTTTGATCTTGCGGACGTAGCAACTATTGTCAATGCAAATTACCCAGACGTCCGCAAGACTATCAATTCCATTCAGCGTAGTATAACTGGAGCCGTGCTAACCTTAGATCAGGAAGCTGTGGAACAGACTCACTACTACGGTTCTATACTAGAAATTTTGAAGTCGGAAAAGAAGACTAAGGATAAGTTTCAAGAGATTAGGCAACTGATAGCGAATAACTACGTTAGAGACTATACTCCTATGTTTAGGTTTTTGTATGATAACGTTGATGGTTACGCTAAGACTAAAGTTGGCCAAGTCATCATTATCATTGCAGAGGCACACTACAGAGATGCATTCGTCATTGATCATGAGATAAATGCAATGTCAATGTTCATTCAGATCATAAATGAGATAGCTAGTAAATAATACAACTTATAACGAAGAGGAAGTTTACATGGTTAATAACGATAACATGTCCAATATCTTAGATCAAGCGTCGGAGATTGAATGTAATGTTTGTGGAGGTATATTTTTTGCTGAAGTCTTTTTGTTTAAGAAGATCACACCCATCATTGCACCAGATGGTGTGGGTGGGGTAGTTCCAATCAAAGTCTTTAGTTGCTTGGAGTGTGGGTCAATAGCTAAAGAACTCATACCATGCACTATAAACAAATACGGTACTAGTGACGCCAGTGATGATACTTCTGCTAGCGATTCAAATTCTCCCATTATAACAATCTAACAGATGTGACGTATGTCAAGAAATTTATTTGATCTTATAAAAGATGTTACAAGATCAAAACGAAATGTATCAGAGCTAACAGATGAAGATTGGAAGGTATGGAGTAACTTTATGGTTACTCGTTGGCTTTCAATGGATATTGATCTTGTTGAGTTCGCCAATGAAGTCCAAGTTTACAGTAATAGCGTCTTGACGCCGAAGGATTTTTATAGATTTCTGTATCATATCCTTCCCGAAGGCCCATTGTATCTGAAGTACGTAAAGCGTACGTCTGCATTTGAAATAGATGCGCAATTCATTGACATTATCCGTAATCATCTCCAAATCAGTAGGAGACGGGTATATGAATACATTGAATTGCTCATGAACGATGGGGGTATTCAATACATAATTGATATACTCAACATGTACGGTCTTTCAGACGAATCCGTACAAAAATTTGTTACTCAAGTTTCTAAAAAGAGGTAAGTATGAACATTACAGAGCGGCAGAACGTTAACTCCAAGAAAAATGCCGAGGTATTGGAAAATAATAAAGTTGATCATGTTGTAGAAGAGATGGAAGAACGTTATCCACAGATGACAGCCGAGTTCAAACGAATACAACGAGAGCAATATGCACTATTCTGTCGGAAACAGAAAAACTATGGCCCTCACAACATTTCAATGGGTACCCCACTTGACACAGAAGAAGATATACGATTTTCTCTTCAGGGTTTGTTCTTTAGATTGAATGACAAGATCAATCGTTTTAAGCAGATGGTATGTTTTGGTTCTGAGGATGCAGTGGGAGAATCATTGGCTGATACATTCAAAGACATTTCGGTGTACGGTATAATTGCGCAACTAGTACAGAATGGAAAATGGGGTAAATAATGAGCACATATCTTAAGACTAGTGAATATGTTTCTCCTGGTCATCCTGATAAAGTAGCCGATCAGATTTCAGATCGGATCGTTGACTTTTGTTTAAGCAAGGATAGAAACGCCAAGGTTGCATGTGAAACTCTCATCAAGGGTAACCACATTCATCTAGCAGGTGAAATTAGTAGCGATTACTTCTCGTTTTCTGAATTTATTGCTGAGATAGAATCTGATATAAAATCTTTACTGTGGGATGTAGGTTATCACCGTAACAATTACATTGATAGCTTACAATTTTCATATAACATTACCGAGCAATCTCCCGAGATAAATTCGGCGGTTGTGACTGATAATGGAACGGCTGCTGGTGATCAAGGTATTATGTTCGGGTACGCTTGCTATGAAACTCCGACATATATGCCACTACATGTTTTCTTAGCGAGAGAGGTTATCTTCTATTATTACAAAAAATTTGATTTTCTTGAGCCGGATATGAAAGCTCAAGTAACTGTGGAGTATGATGCAGATACTCATCAGCCGATTGCAGTCAAAACTGTAATTGTATCTTTATGCTATTCTCCTGAGCGGTTTGTATTACCTATTTCTGGAGATAGATTTGCAGAGTTCAAACTAATAATAGAGGCTACTAAGCCGCAACTCATTGAACACCTTACTTCTCTATTAGCTCCAGATAGTCGTCCTCACTTTTACGAGAAATACAAGAATTTTTCTACTGAATTTTTTACTGATGATACCGACTTCATAATTAATCCAGCAGGAGAGTGGACTAGGGGTGGTCCTGCTGTAGATTGTGGTGTCACTGGAAGAAAGATAGTCGTAGACCATTATGGGTCGGCATCTCCTGTCGGTGGTGGAGCTTTCTCTGGTAAAGACCCTTCAAAAGTTGATCGGTCGGCAGCATATATGGCTCGGCACATGGCAGTATCTCTGTTGTTCCATGACGTAGACACTGTGGAAAGTGCTGTCCAAGTAGAATTAGCGTATGCGATAGGACAAAAACATCCAGTTGCAGTTAGAGTATATAATCCCAATACTAACGTGCAAATTGATCATACTAAACTATTTAGTAATGATAGCTTGACGCCGGATGCCATAATTTACAGATTTGGACTGAAGGCTAACGTGAAGTACGCTAGTGTAGCGCATTATGGTCATTTTGGGTGTGATGCCTACCCATGGAATTTTCCAGCCGTATTTGTTATACCAGACTTGGAGTCTATTGGATGAGACTAAATTCAGTTATAACCGCGTTGGTAACGGAGAACATGCCAGCGGCGGAAAGTAATTTTACTCTCGTTGGTAAAATTGATGTGTATCATTACAGTAAACTAGATTTAGGTGATAAGGTAACTCTTAATCCAGAAGAGACAGTAAAACATCAATCTAGCTATTCTAGAAATGACTATAAATTATCAAAATTCCCTAGGATGTTCTTCTATACTGACTTGAATAAGACAGAACATCTAGTTAAGTCTTCATCCAAAGCATTGTATAAGGCCGAAGTTGATGGTAGCTCAATATTGCTTCTACAGTCGGCGTTGTCCGCGTACAGAGAAAACAAGGAGGAGTTATCTCGTAAGAACAAGAAAGCCGCCTTGGTTATTCATGCTTTATTAGGCGAAGGGTACACTGATTGGGATGCTATGTTCAAGGAAGCTGCTAAGAATTTTAGCGGTGTGTTCTATGAGACAGGCGGTGTACCTATGGTTGTTTTGTTTACTCCAGTTGACGCGAAGAAAATCCAACTTCCGTGAACATAGATTTGTAAATCTCAAAAAAGTTTCGTATATTAGTAATAAAGGTTGCGATGGCTATCTCATTTAGTCAATATTCAATTTGGAAGAATTGCAAGCTACAGTGGAAACTACGTTACTTTGACGGTAACTATGCATACGAGCCATCAATATCAACGTTGTTTGGCACTGCTATGCATAACACTCTACAACACTTCATCCAAGTTATGTATACTCAAACGATAGATGAAGCTAACGCAATAAATCTAGAGGAGTATTTGCAAATAGAAATGATGGCGTTATACCAGCATCAAGTAGAGAATAACAAGAAAGTACATTTCAGTACTGCCGCTGAACTTATTGAGTACTACGAAGACGGCGTTGAAATCATTAAGTGGTTCAAGACTCATCGTGTTGACTTCTTCACGAAGAAAGATTGGAAGTTATTAGGTATAGAGATGCCGATAAAGGTAAAACCTCTCAGTACTCATCCTAACGTAGACTTTGAAGGTTTATTGGATGTTGTACTTCAAAACACAAAGACTAATGAGATTGTGATCTATGACTTCAAAACGTCTACTCATGGCTGGGGTGAATCTACAAAGAATGATAAAACAAAAATTTCTCAGCTTATTTTGTATAAGACATATTATGCTGAGATGTTCAACATTGATCCAGACCTTATAAAAATTGAATACCTAATTCTCAAGCGCAAGATAAATGAAGATGCTGAGTACTCATCAATGAAGAAACGGATACAACGTTTCTCCCCCGCTGATGGGAAACCTTCTCGCAATAGGGCGCGTAAAGACTTTGAGGCATTTATAGTTGAAAACTATAATAGTGACGGGACAAAAATTGAACACGATAGTTATCCAGCCACAGCAGGCCATTCTAACAACAATTGTACATTTTGCGCATTCAAGGATGACAATAAGCTATGTCCTTTTTCAAAACGCATTATGAAGAGTCGAGAAATGCTTGAACACGAGAACTCTAACGCCACTTTACTAACTAAGGAAACTTCGCAATGATTGTTAAGACTGCGTATACGTATGATGACATTCAGATTGTACCTTCATTATCCGAGGTTGAATCTAGGTCACATTGCTCGTTATATACCAATTTTACCGAAAACGTGCCCATCACAATTCCGTTAATTTCCGCACCAATGGATACTGTAACTGAGGTGGCTATGGCATATACTTTGGGGGTACATGGCGCAGTAGGCATCATTCATCGATTTGATTCAATAGAAGAGCAAGTTAAGAAAACGGAAATGGTTCATCAGCAACTTGCATTGTTTTCAGATGTGATTCGTCCAACAGCCGCCGCTGTTGGTGTAGTTGGAGATTACTTAGAACGTGCGCAAGCACTTGTTTATGCTGGTGCTAATGTGATTCTCATTGATGTCGCACATGGACACACGGAGCTTATGCGGAAAGCACTTCGTGAGCTAAAGAACTCTTTACCGGAGAGAGTTGACATAATCGCGGGTAATGTTTCGACAGGAGCGGGGGCTACGGCACTAGCTGAATGGGGTGCTAGTGCTATACGAGTTGGTATTGGCGGCGGTTCGCTTTGTGAGACTCGTATACGTACTGGTGTAGGAGTTCCGCAGGCAACAGCCGTGTCTGACTGTGTTGCATCGTTAACGTATTCAGGCTACGGTCACATTCCAGTAATTGCCGATGGTGGTATACGAACGCCTGGTGACGTTGCAAAAGCTCTAGCGTTAGGGGCGTCTAGCGTTATGATTGGCTCAATTTTTGCTGGAACTGAAGAGACCCCAGGTGAAGTAATAAAGATTGGTCACTGGCCTAATGAAAAACGAATGAAGAAATATAGGGGGTCGGCCTCAATGGATGCTAAGATTGCATCCGGTAAACACACTACGCACGTAGAAGGTAATTCGGTTATGATTCCCGTTAAAGGTTCGGTCATGGAACTTGTTGATGATATTTGTGACGGTGTAAAGTCTGCTATGTCGTATGTCGGCGCAACTACACTAAAGGATTTTATGTTACATGCCGAATTTGTACACGTTACGTCAAACGGTGTCATTGAGGCACATCCACATCTTATGTTGAAATAATAGGAGATAACTCAATGACTGAGTCATTTAGGAAGATACCTATCACTGGATTTTTCGCTAGGCTACGAAACTCAATCCGTAAGTTATTCAGACGTCCATACTATGAGTTATATGAGGATGTTGAGACCAAAGAGCAATTTGCAATCGTCATCGGAGTTAAGGTTTCTACTCCTAGGAGTCCAAGTACGCGACAAAAGGTTCATAGAGTAAAAGATAATAATGCTGACTATACGGTAAAAAACTAATTTGGAGATATGTGCATGGAAAATAAGAAGAGGAAGATATTATTGTTGTCTGATGATCTACGGTTGCACTCCGGTATTGCTACCGTGAGTCGTGACCTAGTTTTAGGTTCGGTTCATAAGTATGATTGGGTTCAACTAGGCGCGGCAATTAATCACCCAGATAAAGGTAAAGTTTTTGATTTAAGTGAAGATACTGCTAAGTTGACAGGAGTTCCTGATGCAAACGTGAAGATATATGCGCATGATTCATATGGTAATCCTTTAGTATTGCGAAGTTTGTTAGATGCAGAACAGCCAGATGCTGTACTACACTTCACCGACCCTCGTTTTTGGGACTGGTTGTATGCCATGGAGCATGAGCTTCGTGGCAAAATTCCTCTACTGTATTTGAATATTTGGGATGATTTACCCGATCCGTGGTGGAATCGACAAGCATACGCGTCATGTGACTTACTTATGGCAATATCAAAACAGACGTATGGTATCAATCAACGAGTACTTTCTAGATATGGTGAACCTACCGACGGTCGTATAACGTATGTACCACACGGTATCAATTCCGAAATCTTTAAACCGCTATCACCCGACGATCCGGCGTATCCCGTATTTGAGACTGAAAACAATAAGTTTAGAAAAGACAACAAGGATCGTTTCATCGTCTTCTGGAACAATCGAAATTTACATAGGAAGCATCCAGGGGATGTTGTGCTTGCATATACTGAGTTTTGTAACATGGTGAAGGCTAATGGCGGCGATCCGAGCACGGAATGCTTATTGTTTATGCACACAGCCCCTATAGACCCCAACGGTACGGACATTACTGCTGTCATAGATGAGTTATGTCCATACCAAGTGGCCTTTAGTACGGGAACTCTAAGTCCTCAGCAAATGAATATCCTTTATAATATTGCAGACGTTACTATCAACATAGCATCTAACGAGGGGTTTGGATTAACTACCGCCGAGTCCCTTATGGCTGGAACTCCAATCGTAGTTAATGTAACAGGCGGGTTACAAGATCAGTGTGGGTTTATAAACCCCGAAACGGGCAAATATTTTACGGAAGATGATTATGTTACAGTAGGTTCTCTGCATAGGAGAGAAGAGTGGAAGGATGTCCTGAAAGAGAAGCATGGTGAGTGGGTTATACCAGTATGGCCATCTAATTTATCATTGCAAGGTTCTCCTCCAACTCCATATATCTTTGATGATCGGGCTTCATATCAAGAATCTGCTTCTGCACTATATGAGTGGTACAGTATGTCAAAGGAAGAACGAAAAGAGCGTGGGCTTCGTGGACGAGAGTTCATGGTTGGAGAATCAAATATGAGTAGAGATAACATGTGTAGACTTGCAATTGATAGCATTGAATCGTGTTTACAAACCTTCACGCCCCGTAGTCGTTGGGAAATGTTTCTAGTTTAATAATTTGGAAAATGATATGAGTATGACAATACATAAGCCACTTTTAGTATTCTGCGGACCAGTGCTTACACGCTCAGGCTACGGAGAACATTCACGTGATCTATTACGATCGCTGAGAGAAATGAATAAATTTGACATTAAAATAATGTCAATAAATTGGGGAAACACACCAATGGATGCGTTGAAACCCGACGAGAATGAATTTGATAAATGGATTCTAGATTCGATATTAACGTCGGCATTGCAATCACGTCCCGACATCTTTATGCATTGCTCAGTTCCTTCGGAGTTCAATCCGATTGGAAATTTCAACGTAGGTATAACTGCGGGTATAGAGACGGATTTATGCTCTCCGGCGTGGATAGAGGGTTGTAACAGAATGCAGTTGGTTTTAGTTCCTTCTGAACATGCAAAATCTGTCTTTATGAACAGTACATTTGCTAAATTCAACAGGAACACGCACCAGCCGGAGGGGGAGTTAGCAATAACTACTCAAATTGAGGTTCTACCAGAAGGCGTACGCCTCGATGTATTTGATGCTAGTTTGGTTTCTGAAACTAACTTCACCACTGCATTGAACGATCGGTTGCTAACTGATTTTAATTTCTTGTTTGTCGGTCATTGGTTGCCAGGTGACTTCGGTCAAGATAGAAAAGATGTATCTGGGTTAGTAATGCAGTTTATAAAGGCGTTTTCGTCAGAAACACCTGCTTCGGATAAGCCAGGATTGATTTTGAAAACGTGTGCGGGTACATTCTCAGTTACCGATCGTGATCTAGTAATCTCAAAGATAAACTCTATACGATCAATGGCAAATATTCCTAGAGAACAGCAACCTAACATCTATCTTCTCCACGGCGACCTTACAGAAAATCAAATGGCTGAGTTGTATAACCACGCGAAGGTTAAAGCATTCGTTTCATTCACAAAAGGTGAGGGGTACGGACGTCCGATTGCAGAGTTCATTCCTTCAGGAAAGCCAGTACTGGTTTCAGGGTGGTCTGGACATGTTGACTTCGTAAATCCAGCATTTCATCAGTATTTGCCTGGTGAATTGACCACAATTCATCCTAGCTCAGTCTGGAAAGGCGTTATAGAGCCAGAATCAAAGTGGTTTACAGTCAATTACGAACAATCTATTGAGATTATGAAAGATTGTTATAAGAATTACAAGAAATTTTTGACTAATTCTAAGAAGTCTGTGTCACAATTCAAGTTAAAGTTCTCTTTTGAAGCTATGCACGACAAGTTTATGGCAATTTTAGACCAAAAGACACCGAAGATGCCAGAAAAAGTTACAATTCAACTGCCAAAGTTAGTCAAACGAGAGGAAGTTGTATGAAACTAGTGTATACAATAGCCGCATGTGACGAACATGAGGAGTTAACGCAACTTTTGACGCAATTGACGAGTAAGACTCCGTTTGAGGATTATGCTATAGTCGTTGTTATTGATACTACCAAGATTAATGCACAGATGATGGCTACAGTTGCATACTTTTCAGTAAATCCGAAGATAGAGTTCGTAGATAACGCATTTAATGGAAATTTTTCAGATTTAAAAAATCTCATGAACAGTATGGCTACCAACTACAACTGTAGATGGATTTTCAATATTGATGCTGATGAGACTCCAACTGATGAGTTTTTGCGCGATATAGAGCTTATCCTTAGTGCAGCAGATGATAGTGACGTGGATGCAATATCAATACCTCGTGCAAATTATGTCCATGGTATAACGGACTATCACATCAATCGTTGGGGTTGGATCGTTGACACGCATGGAAGAATTAACTGGCCAGATTATCAAGTCAGATTGTATAGAAATTTACCACGATTAGTTTGGTCTGGCACCGTTCATGAGACACTTAGTGGGATAACACGACTATGGCCTCTGCCCGATAAAGAGATTCGTACTGACACCGGAGAGGCAACGACTCATCCACCTTTGTATTTCTTAAAGCATCCGAAGACAATTGAGCGGCAAGAACGGCAAAACAGTTTATATGCAGCAATGATTCACGGTACAGCGTAATGAAGACAGCATTTGTCTCCGAGATTCCTTACTTTGGAAAGTTCACACGTGAACATCCGAACATGCGAGTAGAATTTGCATGGATGGTTCAACACGATGCTACGCATTTTCCAATAGGCAACTATCAACAAGTTGAAGGATTTGATGAGGTATACGTCATAATTCCGAAGGGTGAACTAACCCTTAATGCAGTTGGAGCTGATTTACTTGCAGTTTATCCACCAACTGATACCAATCCCGTGAAGAAGTTTCTGGGTGAAAATATAATCCAAGTACTCAAAGGGAAGAATGTAAAGGTTTTTATAATCCAAGAAGGCCCGACTACACTTTTCAACGACTGGAGTGTTGAGACGCAAATGCTATGGTACAGTAACGTCATGCAAAGCGACGGTATCTGTTGCCATAATACAAGTGATGTACCTTTTTATGAAGGGCTTTTCAAGGGATTAATCCCAGTGACTGTTAAGAAGACAGTAATGATTGATACTCTCCTTAAGAAACTTCAACCCGTTGACACCACTGATACCGTTATCATAGGTGGAAATTTCTCCCGATGGTACGGCGGATTTCAGAGTTGGATAGTTGCATCTGAACTGGTTGATGATTTGAATACGGCAGCATTTGTTCAGACTTCTCACTCTACACGGTTTTCTGAAAATTTATACTTGAATGTGTTACCACGAATGTCGTGGATTGACTGGATGGATAGACTACGCCAGTTTAAGTATGCCGTACACCTTATGCCGACAGTTGCTGCTGGAACGTTTAATTTGAACTGCGCATACTGGGGTATACCATGTATAGGTAATAAGAAAGTTGACACCCAGAGGGAGTGCTTCCCTCTCCTATCCGTTGATCCAGAAGATGTTCTATCGGCAAGTATATTAGCGCAACGTCTCAGGAACGAGAAAGAATTTTATACTCAAGTATCCGAACATGCCAAGCGCATTGCTCGTGAAAAATTTTTAATGTAAACTATGAAGAATAAGTTTCGTATTATAACTCCATCGTATAATAATGCGTTGTGGCTAGAGTACAACGTTGCATCTGTACTCAATCAGACCTATGCAAATTGGGAATGGATATACATTGACGACTGCTCAACTGATGGTACGTATGATCTAGTTAAGAGCCTTGTTGATGACCCTAGGGTTACTATTATCCGTAACGAGACTAATCTAGGCGCAATGTGGAACTACTTTGAGATAGGTCTCAGAGACATTGAGGATGATACTATAGTTGTTCATTTAGATGGTGATGACTGGCTATTTGACATTCATGTCCTAGAACGACTCAATGATTACTACAACCAACACGATGTATGGATGACATATGGAAAGATGTACGTGTGGCGTGGGGCGGATTCCACCGTTGAAGAATCCACACCTCAGAATAGTCCTGCGCCCGAAATTGTAATGCAACGTCGTTCGTTTAGAGAAGACATTTGGCGGTACTCTCATCTACGCACATATAGAGCATTTCTATTGAAAGCTATTAATAAAGATGATATGATTGATCCAGTTACGAATGAGTTCTATTGGGAAGCAAGTGATCTATCGTTTCAGTATCCATGTCTAGAGATGTCGGCTCCCGATAAGATAGGGTGTGTTGACTTTCCAACTTACGTATACAATGCGAATCCGCTTCAAACATCTAGGACATCAACTCGACAGCATTCATCTAGACATTGGGAGATTGAACAGTCTATCCGAGGCAAGAAGAGATACAGTAAGGGTATTGGCCTCGGTAAATTACCGCAAGTTAATATTCATGGCTATCAATACGATAGCGACACGATACCAACAAAATTTAGTATTGTCTACAACGCTACTACTAACACTGAATATGATGTAACGGTGTTCACTGATTTTGATATACCAAAGTATATTAATAATCCTTCTCTAGTTGGTGGACTGGTGATTGCAGACTTACATGAGACGCGAGAGTTTTCGGAAGACCTTAATCGAATTTATGATCTAGTGTATGACAACTACTCTCTGTTTGATTGCATTATAACACACGACGAAAAGTTGTTAACGTTGCCGAATGCTAAACTACGATTTATAGCATGGCGAACGCACCTGTATCGGTACGACGTAAATAAGCCAGTTATTCGTGACCCAATGGAAGGGCTGTATTGTTACCCAAAGTCACGGCAAGTATCTTGTGTGTCTTCAAATAAGGCATTTCTCCCCGGACATCATAAACGTCTAGAGTTCGTACATTGGATGCGCCATAATGCTCCGCACGTTGATATGTATGGTCGCGGGTTCAACGCGGTAGAGCAGAAGCTCGATGCTTTGCGTGATTATCGTTTCTCGGTTGTTATAGAGAATGCAGTTAGACCTAACTGGATAACTGAGAAGGTGACGGACTGTTTTATTACGGGCACGATACCGATCTATTATGGTGCTCCGAATATAGGGGATTACTTTGATTCAAACGGAATATTACAGTTTGCAACTGTTGAAGAACTCCAGCAAATTTTGCAGATGATTGAAACATCTGGAGAAGAGTTATATAGAGACAAAATTGAATCGGTTATGGAAAATTTTAAGCACGGGTTACATTATACGCTAACACTTGACAAGTGGTTTGATGTATACATTCGGCCTATTATATGTGGAGGTAAGCGTGGGTAAGAGGGCACTGATCACTGGTATAAACGGTCAAGATGGATCATATCTATCGGAGTTTTTACTTGAAAAAGGTTATGAAGTTCACGGTATACTGAAGCGAAATTCTGTATCCGAGAATCAGACAGCTAGGCTGAACGATAATGTATTTGCAGATGTTCGCCTTCATTATGGTGACATGCTTGATATACCATCAATCATCGCGGCTATTAAGAAGAGTAAGCCAGATGAAATATACAATCTAGCGGCGCAATCACACGTTAGGATTTCATTTGATCAGCCGATCTATACAGCCATGGCTACTGGTTTAGGTGCGTTGAATCTACTTGAATCTCTGATTTCAACTGATTACGCTGACTCTAAGGTGTATCAAGCAAGCTCATCGGAGATGTTTGGTAACTCTATTGATGCAGACATGTATCAGCGAGAAACTACTCCAATGTATCCAGTGTCTCCGTATGGTTGCTCTAAGTTATTTGCCTATAACATCTCTCGCAACTACAGAAATTCTTACGGCATGTTCATATCAAATGGGATACTATTCAATCATGAGTCACCACGCCGTGGAACTAACTTCGTTACAAATAAGGTTGTGAAGGAAGCGGTTAAAATTTCTAAAGGACTTTCGGATAAAGTTGTGTTAGGTAATTTACATGCACAGCGCGATTGGGGACACGCTAAAGACTACGTTAGGGCAATGTGGGAAATCTTACAGTTAGACCAACCGGATGACTTCGTATGTGCAACTGGAATAACGCACACGGTTCAATATCTGTGTGAATATACGTTCTCATCATTGGGATTGGACTGGCGGGAATTTGTCAAAACTGACGCTGTATATCAACGACCAGAAGAACTTCATGCGCTTCGCGGTGATGCTACCAAACTGAAGATTAAGACTGGATGGTCGCCCGAATACACGTTTGAAACAATGTTAGATGAAATGATTGATTATTGGAAAGGTGTATTATGAGAGTATTAGTAACAGGCGGCAGTGGTCTCGTCGGTAAACATCTAGCCGAGCATGAGCCAACTTGGAACTACTTATCTTCGTTTGACGGAGACCTCCGAGATCGAAATACTGTGTGGGACATCTTTGAATTTTACCAACCGGATGCAGTTATACATCTAGCGGCGAAAGTTGGTGGTATCCAATCAAATAGCAGCCAACCGATGGACTACTTCACCGATAATGTTCTCATAAACACGAACGTAGTTCAAACTGCCTTAGACTTTGGAGTTAGAAAGTTTGTAGGACTCATCTCATCATGCGCATACACCGACGTATCCCCGTCGTATCCTCTTCAGGAGAATCAGTTATTTGAGGGTGAGCCGCACATGTTAAACTATGGATATGGTATGGCAAAACGTATGTTAGCTGCGCAGATAAAGATTGCTCGGCAACATCTAGGTAAAAATTTTTCATATCTCATTCCGTCAAATTTGTACGGGTTGTATGAGACTGGCGATATTAGTGTCAAGCATTTCGTCGGTGCTCTCATGGATAAGATCATACGTGCCGAGGAAGGCGACGGCATCGTAACATTATTTGGTGACGGAACACCGTTACGCCAGTTTACGTATGCGGAGGATGTTGCTAACATATTGCGGCGTGTAATTGAACAAGATGTCTCTGAGAATTTAAACGTTTCTATTGATGAAAACTTAACAATAGATCAGATAGCTAGGATAGCTGTATCCGTGAGTGATAATCCAAACCTAACTATTCAATACGATTCCAGTAAACCCAACGGGCAGTATCGCAAGGACATTGATACTACATTACTTAAGAAAGTATTTGGAGATTTCAAATTTACTCCGTATATTGAAGGTCTTAGAAAGACTTACAGATTTTACAAAAACAAATCACGTGATGAAAATTAACATAGAGGAATCGCTGCATGGATAATAAGGGTGAAATTCTTAATCTAGTTGAACAGTACATTAACACAAAGAACTCCCAGAAGTCATGGACTCCTGGGGAAGATTGGGTTCAATATTCAGGACCATATTTCAATGCAGAAGAGTATGTCGCTGCGGTTGATACGTTATTAAACGGGTGGTTTATTCTAGGTGAGAAGGGTAGAGAATTTGAAAATAAATTTTCTAAAATGTTAGGTAAGCAAGATGGTGTCTTTGTTAACTCGGGAAGTTCAGCTAACTTACTGATGGTGTCTATGCTACGCACACGACGTGGTGGCAACTTACCAGTGGGTAGTAAATTTATTACCCCAGTAGTGTGCTTTCCGACCACGATAAATCCACTCATTCAGAATGGATTTAAGCCTGTCTTCGTTGATGTTGAACTCCCAAACCTAAATCTTAACTTAGATCATGTTGAGAAACTTTTGGAGGAAGATACTGAGAAGGAGATTAAAGGTATCATATTTGCACATGTGCTCGGTAACCCCCCTGACATGGACAGACTGATGTCTATTGTTGAGAAGTATAATTTGATCTATCTTGAAGACACGTGCGATGCTTTAGGTTCAAAGTGGGATGGTAAGCCGCTAGGTTCGTTCGGTAAACTTTCAACATGTTCATTCTTTCCTGCGCACCACATGACGACGGGGGAAGGTGGGTTCGTAGCTTGTAACTTACCTATGCACCGAATGGCGTTAGCGTCTCTTCGAGATTGGGGACGTGGGTGCTATTGCAATACAAAGAAGCCTGGTAACGTTATTGACGGAACTGCATGTGGTATGCGTCTGAACTCTTGGTTTAAAGATTATCCAGAGATTCAATACGACCATCGATATGTCTTTGAGGAAATTGGCTATAATCTCAAGCCAACCGAGATGCAAGCTGCGATGGGATTGGTTCAGATCACTAAACTTGATGAGATGCACGAGAGACGAAAACATAATTTTGCTAGAATGTATTCTATATTCGAACAATACTCTGAGTTCTTCCATCTGCCATATTCTCTTGAGAAGGCAGACACGAGTTGGTTTGGATTTCTGCTGACACTTAAAGACGGTTGCCCATTTGATAAGAGTGAAATTGTTGACCATCTAGAGAGTGCAAAAATTCAAACTAGGTCGTACTTCACTGGCAATGCGTTGTTTCATCCAGCATATTCAACCATGTTCAAAGAACAGTATCCAGACCCAAAGAATCAGTTTCCAGTAGCCACTAAGACTACAAAGGATACATTCTTCACTGGTGTGTATCCTGGCATTACGGACGACCAGCTTGATTACATAAAAGTTGTAGTTGACAACTTTATGTCAAAGTATACAGCGAAGTGATAGATTACTATGCAATACGTTTCCTTCCAATCTCTAGGAGAGATAGGTAACATGTGTTCTCAGATGCAACAGTTTGCATCATTATGTGCTGTTGCATCTGAGACTGGTCATGAGATACGTTTACCAGAATCGTCAAAAAGTCGTGGGTTCGGAATACGAATGTTTGATCTTCTTGACGTAGAACCTCAATATGAGCCGGATGAGTTCTTTCAGGGCTTTAAGCGTTTCAGACTTAACGAGAAGACACGCGTTGACGATAGAGTCTTTGGGTTAGATAGTAGCTATTCGTATTTCGTTGACGGGAGATTTGATCTCTTTACGTATTGGTACCCTAAACATGCTCAGCATGTTCTTGGATGGAATATACGCCCACAATTTGTAGAGAAGGCAAACGAGTTCATTCGGCGAGTTAAAGACTCGTATGAAACTAACGTAAGAGTGGTTGCAATGCATATACGTTTGGGTGACTACCTTTTACCAGAGCATCACCATTTCGTTAGATTATGGCAGACTGATTACTACACCAAGGCGATGCAAGTAATAACGGAAAAGCATGAACATGTTAAATTCCTGATATTCAGCAACGACATTAAATGGTGTCGAGAGAATTTACTCCCCGACTCTTCAGATGAAGACTTTGTAGATACTAAAGATGACTGCTTAGATTTTGCAATAATGGCTAGCTGTGACGACATTATCATAGCGAATAGTTCGTTTAGCCTATGGGCTGCATTTATGAATAAGAATCCTGATAAGACTATAGTATGTCCGACGCAGTACTTGTATGAGTATAGTGAGTTTTCCCATATCAATGGTAACTACTATCCTAACGATTGGACGTCAATTAATATGGAGTTATGATTATGGTAGATACGAAGATAGTATATGTCACAGGCTGTGCTGGATTTATCGGGTGCACGGTGGCAGAATTATGCCTCAATATGGGATGGTATGTTATTGGTGTTGATAAGATGACATACGCGTCATCGAATGATGCGGTTAAATATCTACAGCAGTTAGGTGAAGATAGATTTAAGATGCTAACGTGTGACATCAACGACCTAACGTTTCTGTACGATTGTGATTACATCATCAATTGTGCTGCTGAGACACACGTTGGAAATTCGATAGTAAATTCTGATGAGTTTATTCATTCAAATGTCCGAGGTGTTCATCACTTGTTAAAATTGCTTCGAGAGTATAGGCAAGAAAACGGCAAGACGCCAACACTACTTCATTTTAGTACTGATGAAGTGTATGGTGATATTCAGTCTGGATTCCACACTGAATCTGATATGCTTCGACCTTCAAATCCATACTCTGCAACGAAGGCTGCCGCTGATATGCTTATATTGGCTTGGAGTAGAACATACGGAATTCCATACGTAATTGTTCGCCCGACAAACAACTATGGGATCGGTCAATATGCTGAGAAGCTAATTCCGAAAGCGGTAAAGTATCTTGGGCTAGGTAGGAAGATTCCTCTACATAACGGGGGGTCTCCCGTGCGGAGTTGGTTGCACGTGTATGACACTGGAGCTGCAATAATTGAGATAATACTGAATGGTGTTGTGAACGAAATTTTCAACATATCGGGTGGATTTGAACAGACTAATGAAGAGACTGTTCGTAAAATAATATCATGTTGGAATGACATTCACCGAGACAATCCCGATATGATAGTTGAATATGAGTCGGTTGTCGATCTTGGAATACATCGCGAAGGCCAAGATGTTCGATATGCTCTTGATGACTCAAAACTACGTTCTCTAGGGTGGACCCCAGTCGTTAACTTTGACGACACTATTGGAAGTATAGTGGAATACTACAGTAACAAATTTTTGTGGTAATACGAAAATGAAATCACTAACAGATAATACTCCGTTTAGCGGTAGAGCTATCTCATTAACGTTGCGAGTTGAGTTTCTTGATGAGTATATCAAGGAAGATGAGCTACACGTTGAAGTTATAGGAGACTCTAGAATTGAACGTGTAAAACTTAATGCAGAGACATTTAAAGGTCGCTCCATTGGTGACGTCATCAATGAGTTGATACAACAACTTAATATTCGAGCTTAATGACGAAAGGTAATAAGATGACAGTCGCAGAAGCAATATTCGCGTTCCTTAAAGGTGCTGGCTTTGAAATTGGATTCACAGTTACGGGTGGTGGCGCGATGTTCCTTAATGAAGCACATCGAAAATCACAACTCTTGTCGGTACACCATCATCATGAACAAGCTGCGGCAATGGCTGCTGTTGGCTATTCAAAGTCTACACGGAAGCCGTCATTTGTAGTGTGTACAAGTGGGTGTGGATCAACTAATACGTTGACTGGGGTTCTTGATGCGTATCAAGATGGCGTTCCTGTCTTGTTTTTATCTGGAAATGCTAACGAACAGCAGTTAACAGAGACCCATATTAAAAACTACCCAACTATGCGAAAGTTAGGAGTTCAAGAAAATGATATTAGACCGCTCGTCTTTTCCATTACTAAATGTGCATACACCATTACTTCCGCAGATGTTGGGGGAGAATATCTCGTTGAATTATTACAAATGTCCGTACGCTCCATGTTTCAGGGTAACCCTGGACCAGTTTGGATAGACGTCCCGTTAAATGTGCAGTCGTTACAAGTTGATACATCAATATTTCCAGAAGGAGATGATCGCTTCAATAGAGCTGGATTAATGACTAGAGACTCTTGCAATGATGTCAACAGAAGGATATTCAGCAAAGTTCCAGCGCAAAAATTACTTAACGCTATAGACAAGATAACGAAATCGAAGAGACCGTTATTTCTAATTGGCAACGGCGCATATCAATGGCTTGAGTCCGCGCCATACAATGAAACTCATTTGAATCCAATTCCTAAAGTGTTTACGTATTTAACTGCTGGATATAGACGATTGCATGATCCAGATACACCCGGTCTAGGGGTCGTTGGTATAAAGGGAAATCGCGCTGCCAACTATGCAATGCAACATTGTGATCTTCTAATAGTATTGGGTTGTTCATTATCTACTCCAGTTACTGGATATGACTTAAGTAAATGGATTCCAAACGCATCTCTTCTGGTAGTTGATGTCGACGACACCGGAACAAGTAAATATGTTTTCGATAAATGGGTTTCTGACAATATTTCCAACGGTAGAAAACCTGGTAGTGATTTTCATGCTGATTTTTTGAGGCAAGATGTTAGTGCATTCATGGATGCCTTGCGTTGCTTTGTGCATCCAGAATTAGAGTTTAATTGGTCTCCGTGGAGAAAGTGGTGTCACGCGCTTGCACGTGAAATGCATATTGAAAGTGAACCACACACCCCAGAAGACGACGATGATTCAGCTTTGAACATCTATACGTTTTTAAATTGGCTGAGTAATACAGTAAACGAAAGAACAGATGGTAAAATAACAACCATAGTATCGGATGCGGGCAGCGCATACTACACAGTTTCACAGGCGTTTGACTTCGGCCCATGTACACGATATGTAACATCTGGTGCACAAGCCGATATGGGGTTTGCTATCCCCGCAGCAATCGGCGTCCAAGTCAGGCATTGGCCGAAAAGTAACGTACACCATACCATGGCTATAACTGGGGATGGGTCAATGCTTACAAATGTCCAAGAGCTTACAGTAGCTGGTGGTATGAATTTACCAATAAAATTTATTATACTAGATAACAATGGGTATCTATCCATACGAAACACTATGGACAAATTCTTTAATTCAAAATATTTCGGAACTGATTGTAACTCTGGACTAGCATTGCCTACTGATTTTAAGTCCATAGCAGACATGGCGTCTCTTGCATATTACGAGGTCAATTTAGAAAATCTGTTTGACGAAGATACACGGCAGATTTTTTTGAATAATACTCCAGCACTTATAAGAGTACGTTGTCTGCAACAACAAGATATAATACCAACCGTAGCCTCGCGCACTATGGAGAACGGTGAAGTTGTATCTCAACCACTAGAAAATATGTATCCGTTCCTAGATACTATGCCGTCAATGTATGTACCACAAATTCCATCAAATGTTTAAGGATAACAAAATCATGGGAAACTCAGAAATTAGAATTCAAGATGGTAGAACACATTTTGATGTTCAGAAACAAGTAAAGAAGAAGAAAACAATCACTGAGCTTCGTGAGATGCGACGTAACGCTAGACCTATAACATGGATAACTGCGTACTCGTATCCAACTGCAACGGTTGCCGAGAGAGCAGACATTGATATGATCCTCGTTGGAGACTCAGGTGGAATGGTTGAGCTAGGGTACAAGAGCACAAATCCAGTTACTATGGATGAGATGATTAGTATGTGTAAAGCCGTACGACGCGGCGCACCTAAAACATTTGTAGTCGGAGATATGCCTCAGGGGTCGTATGAGATTTCCGATGAAGATGCCGTTACAAACGCTCTTAGATTTATTAAAGAAGGTGATTGTGACGCTGTTAAATTGGAAGGCGGTGAGAGAGTTGCATCTCGTGTAAAGGCAATCCACAATGCTGGAATAATTGTTGTTGGACACTTGGGGCTAACTCCGCAGTCTGCACAATCATTTGGGGGTTATCGAGTACAAGGACGGACAGTTGATGAGGTAAAGCAAATTAGACGCGATATGCGTTCACTTGAAGATAGCGGGGCAAGTATCATTCTCATTGAAGCTACTCCATCTGCATGTGGTGTATATCTTTCGTTAGCAGCTCGTCCCGATACGATCGTCATGGGGATTGGGGCTGGTAGGGGGGTTCATGGGCAACTAGCAATTTTTCATGATGTTGTTGGATTTTATCCAGACTTTAAACCGAAATTTATAAAGTCATTTATTCCCGACGTTATTGGACATTTCAATGATTGCGTAAAGATGGCTGAAAATACTAGGTTAGTTAATGATGCAGTAATTCCTGGGTTTGACGGTGTTTTGATGTTAACAACTTTAGCTGTTCGCGAATATGGCAACCAAGTACGAAACAAGGCATTTCCATCTAATGAATACATCTATTCAAACAACGATGCCAATGAGGAAAGTATTATGGAACTGTGTAATCAGTTACCTGTGGCTCTACGTCTATGATAATCGTAACTGGTGTGCGTGGCTACCTCGGTTCTCTTGTCTACGAGAAGCTAAAAAAAGATGGAAAACATACCGTTGTTGGTATAAGTAGACAAGATGTTGACTTAGAAGACAATTACGAGGTATTGAAATTCTTTACAGCTCAAAATGACATTGAGAGAATTGAAACAGTGATTCACTGTGCATCTGCTGGTAACTCCGTAACACCAACAGATGACTTCTCAATTATTCCAGCAAATGTTAAGATGATGCAAAACATTTTATCTTCTATAGACACATCTAATGTTAGATTCATCTTACCATCTTCTGGAGCTATGAGAAATCGGAGTTTCGCATTTCACATTGATGTGGAAGAATACTTACGTGTTCCAACTGATGCCTATGGGTTATCAAAATATTTGTGTTGGCAAATGGCAGTCAATTTACCGAATTTTCTAGGTATTGTTATCTATGGTTTGTTCGGGGACACCGAACCAGAGTATAGGTTCTTTAAGTCAGTTATAACAAACGCACTACGGGGCGATCCTATCTATGTTTATGACGCAACTAGCATTATGGACTTTGAGTATACACCGAATCTTGTAAATTTTATAAGTGATGTTGCGGTTGATAATAGTTGGCAGGGAAAAGTTGAGGTATTCCGACCTGAGAGAGATTCTCTGTATGGACATGCCATTTGTATATCTGAAAAATGTTACGCATACAAACAGAAACTCATCAATAGCGGCGTATTAATAGAATCTAACCCATACTATGCTACTGGCGTAAGTTCTGTGAACTTCAGTGACAAATATAAACCGAAATTCAAGTCGTCGTATATTGCACAACGTAATGTATCTTTGCGTAACAGTATGTTAGGTGGGGCGAAACTTTTATCACTTGAAGAAGGAATTGATGAGATGATATGTAAACTTGCACCAACCATACTAGGAGTAGAAATATGATTCAACCTATAAGTTTTTGTATACCAGTAACTGATACCGAAATTGAGTATCTTGAGTTGCTTTTAACTTCGTTGGAGAAATCAACGAAGGCAGATATGCATGAAGTAATTGTCTTCGTTGATTCAGTCCATCCAGACCCTATTGTAGATATGTTGCGACAACGGAAGAACCTATTTTCGTCGTTTGTAATCATGACTCTAGGTAGTAGTATTCCCCATGCAATTGGATTGCAACAAAATATGTCATTAATGGTGGATGACTGCAAAAATAGTATCTTCTGCCATCTACAATCAGATATGGTAGCTTCGCCTGGAATTGATGAAGTAATAACTAGATATTTGTATGAAGGAGAAGATACGTCAACACCTCATCTGAATAGAGTGGTGTCTCTTACACGGATAGAACCACCATTGCATCCACCAAGCCCCGAAAAGATAACTCACGACTTTGGGAAAAATCCATCTGAGTTTAATAATTTGGGATGGGATTCCTTTGTGTCATTCGTTGATAATACTAAAGTTGCTAAGATAGCCAAAGAAGGGAAGAAGGAACTACTTGATCAATTTTTCTCTCCATTTGCGATGTTTAAGCAATCATACATTGACGTCGGGGGTTTCGATACTATATTCTTATGCTCACGGGAAGATTCTGACTTCATAGTTCGGCTTCATTCCCTTAACTATGAGCTAATACAGCCACTAGAGGCAATGGTGTATCATTTTACATGTGTTGCTTCGCGAGGAGTGAATTGGTTTGATAACGAGAGTGAAGACAACCCGTCTAACCCATCAAGCATATACCAGTGGGCAGATATGGCGGAGGTTCGTCGTTTTATTCGAAAATGGGGAACATTTGCTCATAATATTGAATACACATCATTTTCACAGTTGCGTATTATACTTGATTCCGACGTAACTCCTATGGTGATTGACGCCCTCCTAGATATAGAGCCGTATTTCTACAATATTCAGATAGAAGGCCCACACTCTCAGTTCTTAGCACATTTTCTTAACGCTACATGTCAATTTAATTCGGAGTACTATACTGCTCAAAAGAGAAAGAGAGACGTGAATTTGGGGTTCTATTATGGTTTTAGATTCAATAGTGTTTATCCTAACGTAGAACATAAACGTTTACCCCTTCTAAATTCAGAGTTGACGTTACCAGTTTCTGTATTGAAGAAGGTTATTAGTAGTAATCATATACGAGATTTTTATGAATCTGTCGGCACACTCCATTTATTACCGAAGACGCATGAGCCTGGAGTATATGACATACAGATAGTTCCGAACTCTAAGATACCAAGTGTGCAATTGAATATTTTATCAACTGAAAATAGAATTCCTTTTATCGTAAATCGTGATCGCGATACGGTATACGATGGAATTGGTAGTATATTCAATACTGTAATTCGAAGATATGAAAAAGATCATACACTGTCGGAATCATCAGAAGAATATGCAAATGTTATAGTTTCTTCGGCATATAACGACTGTTAGATACAGTGCTTTTAGCAAATACGCTGATATTTATTTATAGTGTAAGATTGTATGTTAAATTTATGTAGGCAAACGTGATGAATACCGACGACAATACCAAAGAATCCGAAGGTTTGGGTGACACTATTGCAAAATTGTCTGAAATATTAGGAATAGACAAACTCGCAGACGGTGTAGCAAAGACTATGGGAAAGTCTGACTGTGGATGTAACAAACGCAGGAAGAAACTCAACGAGTTGTTTCCGTACAAACCTAAGAACAAGAAATAAGTTCTAGAGACATGGATGCAACCACGCAATACGTTTGAACATAGTCAAATTTCTAGTATAACAAATCCAGCGGCATCTGGTGTACTAGTATTTTGTGAACCATCTAAAGAATTTCTTTTAGTAAAGCGACATCCTAGGGCAAAGGCATACGCTAACACGTGGGCTATACCGGCGGGAGAAATTAACGTTGAGATATTAGAGTCTGTGGACAATTGTGCTCGAAGGGAATTTGAAGAAGAGACCACCGTCACGATACCAGATTCAGTACAACTATGGTGTATTGATCGGTATCTCACTGATGACAATCGCGTGTTCTTTCTCTTCCTGTGGAAAGTCCAAAAGAAGTTTTTTGTTCGTATAAACAGTGAGCATACCGAAGTTGGTTGGTTTTCGGGTGATAATTTACCTGAACCAATTACAGATCAAGTTAAGGATGCTATTCATCGGGTGTTGTCGCTATGAAAATACAAGAAATTAAAGATGCTGATTATGTGATTAGTTTATTACGCGAAGCGTTATATAGACATCGCCAAATAACATACACTACGAAAGATAGTGATCGACTCCACTCAAAAGTAAGAGAACCTCTTACAGACAAAGAGAGAGAAGAGCGATACGAGAAGATGAAGACCCAGATGGATAGAAGAAATCTCAAGACTACGGGGGTTGATCCTACGTTAGACAGATATTTAGATATGGATACGCACGTGGATCGTGCATCCTATATGACAGACCCCGACGACGAGCAAGAAAATAGTGACATTGAGGCACAATTTGCCGATGTTGAGGATATTAGCAAACTATTTATGTAATAAGGTAAACTTTTTACGGAGATATACATGTCGACCTCAAAGTCTAAGACGAAAACAACACCAAACAAGAAACAAAAAGTAGTTTCTAAGATCATACGTGAGGAAGTTCAGCGAGAAGTGGCTAAACGAGCTATAACTCGGAAGCTAGATACCGAACTTCAAGAGCTTAGAGAGGTTTTCTCTGCCGCAGAAGCTCTTCGTGAAGCGAAGACGGCAAACGGTAAAAAGTTAGCAGCGAAGAAGCTACCAATTCTTGAGCGTAAGATTTCGCACATTAAGAAGAATATCATGAATCTACGCGAGATGCACCACGAGATTGAGATGTCCGATGACGTATCTTCTGTTATAGAACCGACGATGAGTCCCGATGTGAGTGGTGCGGAAGACCCGATGGACTTTGATGTGTATGAGTGTTTAATTGATACTATTGAAGCGGCTAAGACTCTTTACATGGAAATTGAGTTAGATGCTCCGATTGATTCCCTCATTCTACAGTCTATAAAGAATGCTAACGCTGAGATTAACATTGCACTTGATACTTTCTCACGTGCAGAGGCTAGTTTAGAGATTGATACTAATCAAGATGCAAGTGATAGGTATCTCTACCCAAACGGTAACGACGCCGAAGACTATGGTGATGATGATGATTTTTATGATGATGACGACGATGACGATTGTGATGAATGTAATGAGAGTAAAAAGAGTCGGGTGAATAAAAAAGTAGTTGAAGCTGTAAATAAGCCTGTTTTTACTGAAAAGAATGTTAAGAGTATAATGAATAAGTTATCAAGTACATTTCTTACAATTCCTCCACATCCGATGCGCCATGCTGACGCGGATGTTATGCGAGTGGAGTTAGGAAGTGAGAAGGTAGATGATAAATTAGCGTTAGATATTACAGTATCTGGCTCTATAAAAGGTAAAGTTGGTAAGACTCCAACCGAGGTAGTATTTAGATGGCTTGATGACGGAACGTTTACATTGTATCATCATGAATATCCAGGCCCTGGTAATCCTCCAAAGTTACAACCAAAAGTCGTTACGTCCTTAGAACAAGTTCGGCAAACAATTATATCGTATATGAAGACGTATTATGATAATGTTAAAAAAACTAATTGAATCTACTAGTCAAACAGTTTTTACTGATAAAGACATCGACAGCATCATTCGAAAAATTGATGGTACGGGTACTGTTCAACACAAAGGTGCATTGAACGGGGAATGGTCGTTCCATCTAACTGTAGATAATCGAGATAAAGATTCTTATCAGTTTGCGGGTGGAGATGAATATGATGGCTACTCCGAAGATGGTAAATTATTCATAGACATTGCTGTTAGTGGTAATGTTGCACGAAAATCTAGGACTAAAGGTAATGAACATAGTCCATTCTCCCCTGTGATCTTTAGATGGGTTGAGGATGGAACATTCAAGTTGGTGTATGATGAATATCCAGGTTCGGGTGGTGCTCCTAAATTTCAACAGAGAAAGATTACAAATGTTGAAGAAATTATAACAGTAATAAAAGTGTATATGAAAGAATATTACAATAAAGCTGTTAAGGATTTCAAATTAATGTGAACGAGGCAAATATGACAAGTTTCAACATTCCGTTTATGTTTGATTGTGGTGCGGTGAGAGGTATGCCTTTCATTTTCTCAATGGAAGGCCGGATTTTGGGCTTGACGGAAGACGACATTAACAACTATAGAGAAGAGAATGCACTTTCCGATGATAATATCAAGACAATAGCATACGCATTTCTCGCAAAGCAGGGGTTTGCTGACTTTTCTAGTACAATATTGACTGAGGTGGTTTCGTAATGAATTTTGATACACGCACCGTCCTAGACATAATCTATCTAGACGGTAAATTAGCCAAGCAGCTTGAGACTCTCATCACAGAAGAACGTTATCTGTGGACGAAGACTGGAAAGAGTAGTCCGAACCAGTTTATCAAGACTATTATACCAGTAGTCAAAGATGAGCTTCGGATAACGTTACTAGCGTCTCTTGCTAACATGAAGATGCCGTTTATATCGGGGTTTATTGATTTTGATAAAGTAGATTACTATCAATTGATACCAACAATAGCTCAGATAACGTAGAAAACGCTTTGAAATTTCAAAAAATTTTCGTATATTTAAGTTTGCGCTTGAATTGAGTGCACTTCTACTGAAAGGTTTCGTCGTATGAAAGAAATAACTGATTTCCTGTCCTTGTTACTGTCTAGCTTTGCATTTCTTGTGCTAGTGGCAGTTGCCATCTTTGTAGTTACCTTCTTAGTTGGCATACCAGCATACTTCGGCATCCAAGCGGCAATAGCCGTAGCAACGATGATAGTGTAGCGTTGGGAACTGCTGTGAAGAAACGTGTTCCCACCGTACCTAAGAAACGTCCCCCAAAGAAGAGAAGAAGGGAGAAGATAATGCCTACTTATGATTACTTATGTAACCGCTGTGGAATTTACTTAGAACGTATTGTACCAATTGCGGAACGTGATGAGCAGTTTTGTCAATGCACCGAGGCGTATAAGTTAGAACGCCTTGAAATATTTCCAACATCCCCGCCTATCTTAAAGGCCACGGGGTTCTATCAGACCGATTATAAAAAATCTTAATTTCTAAAGGAATGTATTATGCCTGAACCAAATTTCCCAGCGTTTCGTAATGGATCGGATATTGATGTACGGTTTGCCCCGAACCTCGGTGTTATTGAGTGTTCGTATACGCATCTTAAGCGCACCTTCGGACTACCGACATATAGGTCGGATAACAACGATGTATTTGAAGGTAATGAACGCTGTGTGTGGATGATTCAATTTGAAAATGGACCTACTGTCTCTATCACCGAACATATTGAGTTTGGGATGAAAAGTGATGACGAAGAGAGTGACGCCCCTTACGTGCGAAGCACCCGTTGGCGCATTAATTCAAATCACAGAGAAACGTACCAATGGGTAAAGAGTGCGATCATCTATTCAAATCCACAGCCATAAAAATCACCAATACGTAGTTCTACGTATAGCATAAATAAACGCATTTCCGTAGATTTATACTCAAACAACAACATTCCATGAAAGAATTGTAATGATCTGTCCAATTGTTTTGCACTCCAAGTCACCACTAAATCCGCTGAATCGGAGCTGTCCGACTGTAAACTCGGAAACCATTTCATCAGTTTCCGATGAGACTATACAGTCTATCGTGAGCGATCTCCAAGATTCTTTGGAATTTGCCGATGGACTAGGTCTTGCGATCAACCAATTGTATCGCCGTGGTAATGATGAACGTCTAGTATACGGTAGTGAAGAAATTGCATCTGTCATCGTCCGCCTAGGATACAACCCACAAGATACGTCTGCTTCAACTGAGACTATCGTGATGATTTCCCCTGTTATTGTAGATCACTCTCTAGAGGTCGTTGACTCTCAAGAGGCATGTCTATCAATTCCAGGAATAAATCACACAGTCACGCGATATGCTTGGGTAGAAGTTAAATACTTCAATGAACTCCGGCAAGAGGTTACACGGAAGATTTCATTCCCAGACTCGGTAGTAGTTCAGCATGAGATAGATCATATTCAAGGGATGACGTTGCTAGATCACATGACTCCGATGGCGAGGCAGTTAGCATCGAACAAACTTAAGAAGATTGCACGTGGTACTGTGAAAATTCCGTATGTAGCGGTAACAGTAAACGAAAGTAATAACCGTACAACTACACGTGTAGTTGGCTTTGAGTATCTAACTCAAGCCCGTAGACTTCAATTCATGCCGTTCTTTATGGGAACCAAATCTATTGAAGAGTCGTTAGATGAAATTCAAGACTCTGTCGGTGACGAAGTTGTCGCCGATGAAACAACTGAAAAATCAATTTTTTAACATTTTCCAAAGGAGTTTTACATTGTTAAGACTAATAGGATTTCTAGCGGTGATATGTATGATTTCCGCCGGAACAGTATTTGCTCAGAGTAGTGCCAAGACACTTGTTGTAGGTGGAAATGGTAAGGTATCTCTCGGCCAAGTAATATCTGGATTCAATCGTGGGCATGTTGGTATTCGTATGCCAATTTCAACGACGTCTGGAATTATGGACGAGGATAACCCACTGATTCCATTCAGTGGTAAATTCTTCCCGAATCCATGCAACGGTGTAGTTCAATATACTGGACCTACTCTCCGATCAATTCAAGCATTCACCATCCTCGGTAATGAACTTGAATCTTCGGCTGTCAGCTTAGAATCACAAACGATTACGTTTCCTGCTCGTGGTACTTACATAATCAAAATTGTAACCGAGCTAGGATTGCGTAAATCTTTTACAATCATTTACAAGTAACAAATTTTTCACTAAAGGATAAAAAAATGCGTCATCTTTTACTTGCTCTCGTAGCAATGTTTTCCGTAGCAGTTGCATCGTCACAGACTACACTGCAATACCAAGCTCATTCGCGTACACCGAGGACATCAATTATGTTCTCTGCGTACATTGCGGATAGCACATTTAACGAAGATTCACACCTTAACACTTCGGCGTTCTGGTATGTTGAGAACCAACAAATCTTTGTTGAGAATGGGGTCGTAAACGCGACACTAGCAAACATACCAGACTCGGTGTTTAACGGGCGAGAAGGGCAACTATTTGTCTTTGGTTACGTGGATGGACAAAGTCTAGGAAGACTCCCTATTAATACGTTACCATACTCACGATTCTCAACAAACGCAACTAACGCGTTGAACTCTCAGTTCTCAGACTCATCAAGGTCCTCAAACTTCGCAGTGTGGTCGGACTCATCTGGATTCGCCGGAAGAGCATATCAATCTGACTTTGCAGATAGTGCTAAATATTCCGACTCATCTATGTTTGCAGATCGAGCTGATGTTGCGGGTGTAGCGTCGTTAGCAACTACAGCTCTTAAGGCTGATACCGCTATTGAAGCATTATCTGCCGATTGGTCGCAATATTCCGATACTGCTACGTATTCTCATGAAAGTGGTTTAGCATACCTTTCAAACTCAGTTTCAAATAACGGGGTATCTGCGTATGCGATCAGTGGAGGGCAAACTGCACCAGCGGGGTCGGTTCTCACGAAGGGTGTTGGTAATACACTTGCGTGGCAGACGAATCCGCAATACTACACGGCTGACGTGATGATCTTCACGGTAGCCCCTGGAGTTATCCCTTCAAACGTTCGTTACGTGGTATCGCGCGTAGCGTCAAATTATAGCATCGTTGCGCCTAGCAACCCCGAAACAAATCGTTTAATTACGATCTATAACGGAGCTACATTTAACAATGTAGTAATTAATGCTAGTACATGGGGTCTTGACGTCGGAGGAAACTTCACAATCTCCCCTGGCCAAGGCAAGACGCTCTGGTACAGTGGTGCGAATTGGGTGATTATTAACTAATCATCGTTGATAGTTTGTAACCAAGTGGGGTAGTTGATTGTTATACAACAGTTAACTACCCTTGTTCTTTTAGGGGTGGTAATAGTACCACTAGCATATTTATAGTATGTACCGAGCTTACATGCTTGGTACACTTTTAAGTTTTGTAAAATCATTTACAGTAGTTCTACGGATAGTTTCCAAGGAGTTTGTCGTATGTACAATACATTTTTCAAGAATATCTTATTAGCGTTATCAGTGTTGGTTGGGATAACAACCGCAGATGCGCAGACGTATCGGCGTATAGACCTCACGGAAGGTCGTCGGTATATGGTGGCATTCCCCAAGGTATGGGCTAGCAACACTGAGCTGCCACTTCCTCAGCCTATGCAGTTGCTTATTTCATCCAAGGTACGAGCGAAGGTACGGATATTCACGCCCGCTGTTATCAATGACGCTGGTGGAATTGATCGCGAAATAATCGTAGAACCTAATAAGACAGCAAAAGTTCCAGTCTCTATATCGTATCTCCCGCAACCGGATGAGTCTGAGCGTCGTTTAGGATATGGTATCCAAGTAACTAGTGATAAACCAATATCAGTTACTACCTACCAAGCGTGGATGGGTAACGGAGAATATGCAAGACACCTTCCAGTTGCATCTTGGGGTAAGACATATTATTCAATGAACTTCTATCAAGATCGTTACGGTACTGGTTCTCCATATAAAGAACGTCCTAGTCAAATCATTGTCATCGCTGATAAAGACAATACAGTAGTAACGTATACACCAACCGTTGGTACACAAGGTGGTATAGATGCACCAGCGACTCCAAAGAATTCATCAAGGACAGTAACACTACAGCGTGGTGAAATCTTCGTCATTAATGACAAAATTATTTCATCACAGATAAAAGAATTTACCACTGACTTGTCGGGTACATACATCCGAGCGTCTAAACCAATTGGCATTGTCACGGGACACACTAAAGTAGCAATTATGAGGTATCCCGACGTATTACCTCCTACTGGTGGTTTTATGACGGAAGCACATTTCGTGCGTAATAACGTTCATGATGCTCAGATACCAAACGAGATGGCAGGGACGCGTTTTGTTACTGTACCAGTGATGTATACTGACAGCCGTGTTACTGGTATAGGTGCACAACAATTTGGCATAGATGATGACCGTGGAGATGTGGTTCGTATTGTTGCAACTGAAGATGATACACGTATTACCGCACAACGAACTGATGGTAGCGGTATGAAGCCAGTTGCTCTTCTTCGTAAGAAGGGGGATTCGTATTTAGAGGTGTCCTTAGAGACGGCAACCTATTGGGAAGCTGACAAGCCAGTTCTCATAGGACAATATGGTAAATCATATGCAAAGATAATACCTCCCGTCTTTGGCGTCGAGGATCGTAAGAAAACGATTTGGGATGTTCCGCAAGGACACCCAACAGTTGAGGCTGGTATGCCAATGTTACAATATATACCGCCTATCAACAGATGGGTTACCTACGGTGCATTCAATTCACCAGATCAGATGGATAACTTCTTTAACATTGTCTTTAACACTGGCGATCAGACTCGAATCAAATTTGATGGTCGTTTTATCGGAAGCATCTTTGGTGGGGCAATTAAACAGTTAGCAGGAACTCCGTACTCTTTCATACGAGCTAGGATTCCGTCTGGAGATCATACTGTAGAATCTTCCGATGAATCTGTTAAATGGTCAGCATGGAATTATGGTTCGTTTGATGGCTTGCAACAAGGCAGAGCGTATGGTACACCCATAGCAATTGATTTAGCACTGCCATGCGACGATACCATCCTCGTTGAAATTGATTCAACATGTGGTGACTGGAATGGTACAGTACGAATACAGTCAACTACTCCTGGATGTGCAAGTCTATTTGATATATTTTTAGATGATGAAGTTAATGCTACGTTGGCGTACAATGAAGATACACAACCAACCCCACAAGGCGTTAGCGTTCCATTCGTAATTACAGTCGTTGACAAGACAAAGGCAGCATCAGGAACGTTATACGTGACCTCTAGGTCAGGCCTTCAATACAGCATACCATTTGAATATAAGCCAAATGCAATCTCTATAATTCCAGAGTTAATTGACTTTGGAGTAGTAGCGAAGGATCAACAAGTATGTAAGTCGTTGTTCATAACAAACAATGGTAATAAAGAGTTTTACATATCATCTATTCGCGCAAAGTCAAGTCCACAACTCATCAGTATAACCCCAAATCAAGTTCGTATACAACCAGATCAAACTGTAGAGTTTCAAGTATGTATAACCGGAACATTTAATGGGTCAGTTGTTGACACTGCGGTAATCTCGTATGCGGCATTCATTGAAGATCAATTCTGTTATGAAGTGTCTCCAATTGAAATTCGAGCGCGTGTTGATGAGCCAGACTTCTTTGCGGGAGATCAAGATTGGGGTATAATTGGAAAGAACCAACGTGCTACGAAGACAATAACTCTCTTGAATGCTGGTAATGCTGACGTGGAAGTTTATGACTACAATCCAAAGTTGTCTGGGCCTAACTTCTCAAATCTCGTCGTTAACCTACCACTGCGGATAGCTAAGGGTGAGCGCGTCATCCTAAATGTAGACTATACTCCAAACGGAGAAGTTGGCGTAACGCACACTCAACGAATTGATTGGGTAACAAATGCTACAAAAACAAAACTGTACTCAGACTTAAAAGGTCAAGGTGCTGACGCTGCACTTGAGATTACAAATTTAACGTGGCTTGAGCGCGTCATAGATCAATGGCAGCGTGATCAAGGTATTAATGAATACGTAGATACGATATTCATCTCCAACGTTGGCTTGCGGAAGGCACTAATTTCATCAATTACCATAGAAGGTCAAGACGCATCAAATTTCAGGATTGTTGATCAGTCGGGTGTTATAATGAACTCTGACGGTGGTATATCTAACATGCCGCTACTAGTTTCTTTTATACCTACAGAAATTCCTAATACTAGAGATGCAGAACGTTCATACAGAGCCAACGTTGTGATCAACTATAGTGTTGATGGTGACGCTGCAACTGTTACGGGTGAGCTTAGCGGTACGGCTACACAACCTAGGCCATCTGCTACTGGATATAACTTCGGTACGATTTCAGTTAACGGTGTTGGTGCTGGAAATGTATTTATCTATAACGTTGACTCGGTGTTAACGAATGTGTTAACAAACAATGCCGACGGTACTATGGACATGCAACTGTTTGAGTTGACTATTCCCGACAATACACCGTTTGTATGGGCTAGGTCTAACAGCAAAGTTCTCACGTATACACCACCAATAAATGTCCGCCCTGGTGACGCGTACTATGCCATGGAAGGTGTGCGTTTTGAACCTACTACTGTTGGATCGTTTACTACACAATATGATATAAAGTACAATGGTCATGTAGTTGTACGTCCAACGTTGACAGGTGTGGCTGAGCAAACTATTCAGTTATCAGTTACAAACCTCCATCTTCTACAATGGATCAATCATTCTGTTGACGGTTTCTTTGAAGCATCATTGACTGCGGATGGTGTAATTTCGGTAGATGATCCGTCGTCTGGTGACGCATTGAACTTCTCAATAGTCGGGTGGTCTACCGATGGTGGTACAACCATTAATCCTAACTACCAGCAAATTCAATTGTCGGCGAACCAAGTGGCTAGAATTTATGTCCGATTTACACCTTCAATGGTAACGTCAGCAGGACTTAAAGCTGGCCAGTCCTTAAATGGAAGGCTTCCATATCGAGATGCAACATTTATGACGTCAGTTAAAGTACGTGAGCTACAATCTGGATTAACGGCGGATGCAGCAATCACAGGCGACGGAAAGTATCTTGAGACAACAGTGTACATTCCGGACTACACTAACGTAGGACTTGGTAAAGAGCATGTTGTCTACACATACTTACGTCCTACGCCGGAGCCAGTGGCAGAAGGTAAAATTCGTCAATTCAGAGCACGTCTATCATTTGATAATCGGATGCTGTATCCGTTGGGGGTTGTTCAACAAGGAACACAAACTGATGGATGGCGAGTTGTATCGTACACTGTAATCGGTGGTAATATGATAGAGCTTGATATGAAGAGCGACAATCCAGTGAATGTTCTCGTGGATAATCCAGTACCAATTTTTGGTATCAAATATCAGACGCTTATGGCACGTTCAACGTCAACGCCGCTTCCGATCCAATTGTATTGGGTCGACCTTGAGCAAAAGTTTGATGAGGATAGATTGTATACCGTCTTCAACTACGAGCCAGGAAGTATTAATGTCTTGACTCCATGTACCGGAACTATGCGTCTAGTCAACATGTTCTCCACGACGTCATATATACGAGTTCCAAATCCAGTAGTAGACGACAACATCTTAACGGTTAATTATGGAGTTCCAGTACCTTCAACCGTGTCCATGACGTTAACTTCATATGATGGTAAGCAAGTTTCACTTGTCAACGGCAAGCAATCAAATGGAGAGTATTCCTTAGAGTATGACATGAATACTCTTCCAACGGGAGTATACTTCGTACGCTATAGTCACCTTCCAGATAACGTCATCCAGATCATAAAGCGATAACGTAAAAATTTAACAGGGGGCAGTGAGTAGAAATATTCGCTGCCCCTGTCCTTATTTATAGGTAAGAGATGTTACACAAATTGAGAGACAATGGTGAATATAAATTCATTGAACGGAATCATACCGTCGCACGTTTTAGCGGAGTTACCATCCGTAATTGATAAGTTTCACATTAACACCCCCCTTCGCTTAGCACACTTCTTAGCTCAGTGTGCTCACGAGAGTGGTGGTTTTAAGCATGTCAGTGAAAACTTAAATTACTCCGCCGATGGGTTACGTCGGGTATTCGCTAAATACTTCAAGCAAGGTGGGCTAGCGGAATCGTATGCTAGGAAGCCTGAGCTTATAGCTAGTAGAGTATATGCTAACCGTATGGGCAACGGAGATGAGGCTTCGCGTGATGGTTGGAAATTCCGTGGTAGAGGGTTTATTCAACTCACGGGAAAGAACAACTATTCTGCATTTAACGACTTCGTCGATGACGACGTTGTATCTAATCCCGATCTCGTCGCTTCAAAGTATCCATTGACTTCCGCCGGATGGTTCTTCTACAAGGCTGGGCTGAATGCTATCGCAGATAGAGGGTCTTCCGACGCAGTGGTCACTAACGTGACCCGTCGTGTTAATGGTGGTACGCATGGGCTTGCCGATCGTATCAAGTATTTCAAACGGTATTATCCAATCCTAAACTCATAGAGAGATTATAGTGCTAAACAGTTTTTGGAGTTCGCTAGGTGGTAGTCTTGAAGACTTAAATTATGTCGTTCGAGAAGATGTTGATGAAGTTACATCTGACCTAGAAGAGAACAACATTCGCACTATGACTATGATCGATCGTCTCATAGAACGGATTAACACGTTATCGCTACGGCACAGTGACTTTGACATCTTTGAAATGAAGACTAGTATCTACGTCTTGACGTGGATAGCACACAGACTATCTATTGATCCGCGTAACCAATTATCAGATGATGGCTACGAGTATATACAAGAGTTATCTCTACGTTTCACTAGAAAATTAGAGGAACTTCAAAAGGGAAGTTAACCCATACGAAGAGACTTCAGATTGTAACGGTATTACATTGCCCCAATATTGCTCAAAGTGGTATTGGGGCATATTTTCTTGTGGGACTTGTGAAGACGGTCTAATCCAGTACGTTGTAACACCTAAGTTGTCAGTGGAGATTGGTGTCGTCCCGACGAAGAAGAACTGTTTATTTAAGTCCTTCGCTACTTGGTCAAACAGGAAGTGATCAGACACTATGAATGAGCTGTCTTTAAGTGTGCTGTAAAATTCTGTTATTCCTGCGTAAATTCCTTCTGGGTTAAAGACGATAACTTCCCCACGCTTTGCCGTCTGCTTTACCGAGGAAATTACAGAATCTCGTATAGGACTGTTTACACATACTAGTATCTTTTTCTCATTATTACTTTGAGATTTCTCTACACGAAGCCGTCGAACGTGGTGGGTGACTGGCGAATCTATGAGTGTTATTGGTGCATCTATACCTTCCGCCGTTAACATACCCTTTGCACTTACAGAGGACACCGCATGGATAGTTGCCATAGTTGATATAGTCTTCAGAAGAGAGCTGCTGAGTGGAGAGTCTTCTTCGCTTATGCTCCGCAAATGGCCTTCTAACACGATGACGTTAATCCCCATGTCTCGCATCATAATTGATACTAAGAGCTTTGTCTCCGAGTAGCCATATAGTATGCAATGTGTGATGGCTGGTAACGTTGAAATCTCAACAAAGACTTCTGATACTCTCTTGTCTTGAAGGTCGACAAGGCGATAGTCTTTACCTCTACGCTCTAGTTCTTTAATAATTGGATAATACATTACATAATCAATATGATCGTCTTGCACAAATAACGTCATGAAATATCTCTCGTGTTAAACTCGTATAGGAATATCTTTTGCGATGGGTAAGCATGAAAATATATGAGCGAGGACGTCTACAGTCCATCCATTTCCTAACATCTTTCTAGCTTGTGTTTCGGATACTACCCCATCAAAATAAGTATCTGGAACAGTTTGTAATCTACAATATTCTTTCAATGTGTAATATCTAAACGGTAACTTATTTCCAAAGGGATCGGTATACCTTCCAGGCGGCAGTGGGCTTAACACATTATCTTTGTCTACCGTTGTTAGGCAATTGCTTTTATCAGTATTGGTTGTGCGAACTTCTAGACATTGAACTAGTGGTATGTTTTTATTGTAGTCGTCTCGTACTCCACGTTCATTTATACGTCTTCCAACTATAACACCTTTATTCATTTTTGTCTCACTAGGTTCTAAAATATCTGATAATAAAATATTGCTATCGGGCGGTTGGCTTACTGAAAAATTAGTCCAATAGAGACGTTTTCTCTGCTGTGCCGACACTAAGGAGCTATTAATTTCAATTGGGGCGACACCTAGATAGTTGCTAATGATGTCTATGAACTCTTGTTTCATGACAACATTTTCAAGTAACCAAAATGAAGGTTGGCATTCGCGAAGTATTCTGACAAACTCAAAGAAAAGGGCACTGCGATGGTCGTCAAAGTTCAATTGCTTTCCGGCGAACGAAAACCCTTGACATGGACTGCCGCCTATCAGCAGATCAATCTTAGGTAAATCTAGGGGGTTGATCGTTGTAACATCACCGAGTTGCACGGTATCGGGAAAATGATGCTGAGTTAAACGTATGGCATGTCTATCAATTTCGCTAGCAAAATATGTGGAGTAGTTTATACCACTGCGCTGAAGTGCTAGCTGTCCACAACTCATTCCGTCAAATAAGCTCAGTACTGTTAAACCCATGGAGCACGTCCGTAATAAATTGATTTACATGTTCTTGTGGCATCTCGCCTAAATCTTTGTATGGAGCTGGAACTTGAACTGCTGTGTGGCCAACCTTTGCTAGCAATTTTCCTGCGTTGTCATTGTCACACATTACTATGATGTGTTGAGGTAGTAACTTGAACCATCGTAGAGCATCCTTGTTCACAGTACTCGTTAACGTCGCAATCGCTGGATAGCCAGCATTGTGAATCTTTATGCAGTCAAAAATCCCTTCGGTCACAAACAGATATTTAGAATGAATATCGTATGTATTTACACCGTAGAAACCATAAGACTTCGGTGCTACTCTAGTAATGTAACGTTGTTTTTCTTCTATAATGTAATCTTGATGTTTCGGAGCTGGCCTCTGTTTCGTTCCAGAAGGATTGTATCGCTGATACCCCATAAGTTTACCAGAGAGGTTAAACAGTGGAAAGTATGCAACTGTATACTGATCATCAAAGAGTAAGTGTGTCGTGCGGTAATCTACACCACGCTCCCGCAAGTGGTCTATGAGTGTCATGGCTTTTCAAAACATAGTGTTGTGTCGGTTTAGATGCAATATACGAAAAACTCATTAGTGAGTTACACATTCCCGTAGAAGACTACAAGTCGTTATATACCAACGACTTAACTGCATATCTTATTTAGTATCTGTCGCCGCTGTTACCATCTCACGTATTGCAAGCAACACCGAGTTGGAGTACTCCTTGGATACATACAGATGTATAGTGCTCTGTGTTGGGTCGGTTGAAGATACTATAACCTTCATTCCTGATGAAGCATCTGGATGGCCTTTATAGAGACAACTGCGCAGTTTTTTAGCAGTCAACATATCTCGTAATTGCTTTAGAAACGATTCCGGTATGCAAATGAGATCGTACTTGCCAGCGTGATGGTCCACGTATATACCAAATTGTTCTAGGTCAATAGCTTCACCTAAGAGATTTTTAAGTTTAATTGGTTTCATGTTCGTCATCCTCATTAGCTGGTACATTTAGTGAAAATACCTTTCTATATTGATTGTAATTTGCCACAACCCACTTCATTACTTCATCAAGAGGACCCTTCTTTAATGTCTTCTTTCCACCTCGCACTATTGCATTATTTTCATCAAGCCAATCAATTGGTACAAAGTCTTTTGCCGTTGGAGATGAAAATACAGTCTGCATTTCACGATCTGCATAGTGATACATCGTGATGCCGCTTGCACGGAACATCACTGCCGAATATCCATACCTCCAGAACTTATCTGGCTCTTTTAAGAGATAATCCACCGTATATGCAAAGTGGTACTTATTCTTAGCGTCTTCTCCTGGAATCATGTCGTAGAAACCAGTAGACCAGCTTACAAACATAGGATCGCCGACTCCCCTCTTAAAGCCGCTTTTTATTATTTGATCCCGATTATCCTCTCCCGTAAAGTGTATCATCCACGTGTTTCTTTCAACTGTTGGATCAGTTAGCCAAAACCAAGATGGAAACACTGCATTTAACTCCGGAGGTTCTCCATCTTCAACGGATTTAACTATAGCTTCTGCGAAATATCTCACCTCGTCAGCAGCATCATCTAATGTATCTATGTTGCCAGAATGCATTATGATTTCACGGAATATATTCTCTTCAACGAATGTCCGTATCTCCTTAGGAATGTCTTTAGGCACTGCATTAGAGTTTTGCGCACTAAACCAGTACTCATAATACATTTCTTCTTCATTGCTGGCGATCAGTGTATCAGCTTCCTCAGAATCTTCATCCATATCTGGCTCGTCGTCTCGTAGTCTCTCAATCGCTAAGTCTCTAATCATACTTTGAAACTCGTCAAAACCAGTTAGCTGGTCATATTCAAGCATCCATTTACCAACTGTGGTAAACGTGATAATAGCTTCCCATAAGCTAGCAATTTTCTCTTCATACGAATAGTTGAGAATACTACTAAGTTCTGCTACGTGTTTAGTAGTAAACTCGGTGATAATATTTTCTGCTATATTTTTAAGTTTTATGGGTTTCATAGAGTTACAGTGTTAAAACATGCGACACCCAATCGCAAGTACAGTTTTGTCAAAAAATTTAGAAATTTCCTTTATCTCTTCTTCTTTATATTTCATCTTCTTAAGATTCTTCTCAACTGCCGATTGAAAAGCTACTGTGTAGTTCGGACCTTGTTTCTTCCGAATGGAAGCGGTCCAGATGATAGCTTGCATTTCATGAGGTGCCATATTATGTTTCTTCGCTAGCTGTTGCGTTATCTTTGCAAGATACATGTACGTAGACTTTGAAGCTAAGGATTTTTCCTGCTCTGCCTTCGTCATGTGAGGGTAGAAGAACGCAACCATCCACGTATCTATCGTTACGGGCATCCATCCAGTATCATGGTATTTGAATGACGGGTCAAGTAGATTTAACGTAAACGATAGTACTTTCTCGGCTGATATGAATGAATCAGATTTAATGGTGTGTGTCACGCTAAGATGTTTGGCAACTTCTCGAATAACGTCCGACTTAGAAAACACCCAATTTTTTGACTTATACAATTTTAGTACATTGAGGAAATTTTTAAGGAATACGTTAATGAACAACGCTCCCGTGACAGCTCCTTGAACGCATTTTAGCTCCGAAAATTCACCAGATTTAATTCTGACTAGTGCCTCGGATGACGATAGTGAAAGTAGTTTATCTAGAAGTGCATGACTTTCTGGATTTTCTAAATCTTTCTTTATTCCACAAAATACTTGAGATGCTAACCTAAGGTTACCTTCTAGCTTTTGTTTTGGTGAGAAGATTGCAAGCAATATCAAGAAGAGACAACCATCAGATTCCCCTAAAATTTCAAGGGCTGTCTTATTCATAGATGTATACCAATCCTTCGCCTCAAGTCCGACGTCTATCGCCTCGGTAATAGTCTTTAAAACTTTTTTATCAATTGCCACGACAGTCCCACCCGCTTCCAAGTCTTTTATGCTAGTGGTGACGTCACCGCGTTTAGATGAAGCAGCGACGGAGCGCATTGATACTGGCTCATCTTCGTGTAGCGTATCTTCAACGAGAACATCTAGCTCACCGCCAAAGACATTTGCGACTCGTTCAATGTCCTGAAATGCATCTTTAGAGAGGGTAAATCTAACCTTGTCTCCCGCTATCTCCGTATCAATGTCTTCTGACGTTATCTTACGTTTTACGGTTTGTCGTCTCATTCACGTATCCAAGTTTTTAAACAATATAAGGTTGATGACTATAAATATGTATCATCAACCTTTTAACTGTGTTTTTTCGTACGTGTAGATGTCTACGAGAGCATTAAAACCTTCACGACTATGGCTAGAATATTCAACAAGGGAACTATACAGTGGTTACCGATGAATAGCCATAGCAATAGTGCCATAAACGCAGGGAGTGAGACAGCTTTGTACAATATGAGTGCATCGTGCAGGGACGCCTCTCCAGGTAATAGCATAAGTTTACGAATAAACACCAACGCTACAGCTTGGACAGCTATGAGAGGTGTTATGCTTGGAATAACTACGTATGGGATAATCATAATTGGTATTGAGAGCACGAGACCAACACTTGAGAGGGTGTAGAACATCCGAAACAGTCCAGATTGGTTCGGTCTACCATCAACGGTAACATCTCCTCTGATAACTCGATGCGATGCCTCGTTCTCAACGAATATCAGTGCAACGTCAAGAGCCAACGCTGTGAATGACAAGAACGCCAATGTGACGATTAACGGTGCAGCTACACTCCAAATGGAAAAGCCAAACATTATCGGCGTTAGCACCGAGACGCCAACCGTGAACAGTAACGAGTACAGATATGCCGACTTCAGCGGTATCACCATGAGGAGTGCAGAGAATAACTCCTTTAGTTCTACTAAGCCGAACATCCTACACCTTTCAACTAGTTCTCGAAGTTTGTCTCCGAAAACCGTGGTGTATATTAGCATATCGTCGTCTGGGCGTTTCATTGTGTCGTGTTCAGCACGTCTATTATTCATGTGATGTTCTAGGAAATCCATAATCCGCCAACCAGTCATAAAACCAAGGGCGGTAGTTAGCATATATGAGTCAACCCATGCTGTTATAAGAGTAATTGTCTGTATAACGAGGGTGAGACTCACATAGTACACCTATTTTATATTGAAGCTACTGCATCTACGCGCAGACTATATCTATACATACAAATCAATTATGGTAATTGATCTGGGTTTGATAGTCTTGATACTCTCAAACAAGTGGAATACGATGACGTTGGTGGGGTATTGTCATGTTCCATCACTGCATCCGTATGGTTGTAGTACGTGTAATCGAGATGAGAGATTTCACCAGTTGGTGGATGTGGTAGCGGAAAGACTTTTATTGAACGTGCGATATACTTTTGTCTCATAGTCTTAGCAAACGCCAAGACGAAGATGGGCCACATGAACCAACCGAAGGCAACACCTAGTATTGCCGACGTCATCACGTTCACAATTGGGTTTTCATTCGTGAAGATTTTACGCCGTTTCTCGTGACTCCGATCTTTTTTAGGTATCGGAATGAGACAGATAAACGAGATAACTCCACTTATCCAGAAGTAAACTTTCCAACTAGTTAACAGTGCAATGAGTTCTATCATATAATTTGTTTCCAGGTTTATTATCAAGATGAAACGTTTTTAACTCTCACTTTCAAGGATAGACTGATCTAACTTCAAAAGTAGGTCTAGGTAGCGTGTGACAATGCCACTGCAATATCCTAGTTGATACGAATTTTTAGTGATAATTTCGGTTAATATCTGTACTCTGTCTTCGTCGGTGCCTTCATTGAATTTCATTCGATTTTCTATTTGTGGACATTTTACTGCATCATGTATCTCTATGATAAGTGACATGAGCATGTCCTTTAGGATGGAGTTCTGAGTAGCTAGATTTGTTTCATGAAGTTTTGTAATTTTGTCTAGAATCTCGTTGGACTTTACCAATCTATGCGAGACTAGATTCTCTACTAGAGCGGTGTATGCTTCGTCAACTGTATTCATTGTGAATCTTGAAGGTGTGTGCTTAAAATGTATAGTGGGTGGGTGAACGTATTACCGCCACCCAACCATCTTTGAAATTGCAACGTGGTCAACATCTTTCCTCTTCTCATTCATGACGGAAGTGAAGTATTCCCACGTTTCCTCATCTGCGAAGAACGTGTCGCCCACTGGTGCAAACCTAACCAGCCGTAACATGTCTTCATACGAAGCATTGTCAATCCAGTTTTTCTGTTCAGTAGTCATCTTGGTTTCCTTGTGATGAATTTGTAAAGAGTTTGCTGTCAGTCTAGCCGAGATTCTACATAGCACTCAATACCATGTTCGCGAAGTTCGCGGCAGACCGTAGTTGCAAACTTAACATTTCGTTCGTATGACTGTGATTGAGTCCACGTGCCTGCACTCATAGATGCAGCCTTATTATATTCGGAATACCGAAAATGTCCTGTCTTTATGAGTTCCTTCGTTACACGCTTACGAGCGTCAGGAACTAAAACGTACCCGAAGCCACAGACACCTTCGGAGACGTACCACGCCTTATCTACTGGCGAATGATCATCCAATGGATTTGTGTGCTGTGCAACCATCATCGGAGTCGGTGTAATACTCTCAGCCTCACGAATTGCAACTCCGATTGCATTTAACAGAATTGCCTCAACGTCCATTGTCTGCTTCGGTGACTTCATACTGTCCTCGTCCGCGTGATAGTGATTGTGTGTTTGTTTAACGCCACTAACTTACGTCTATTCTATACCACGGACAATACGTAGTTCTACGTATAGTAGACTCATGGTTATTGATTGCGGAAGAACTTCCCAATACGTGAAGCTAAAAACTTAAAGATGCTTACTGTCTCATCGGGTACTTCACGGCTAGTGTCTATGAAGTTCATTGGACGTATTTCGGTGTCTAGCTCATTAATGTTGTTTGCATTTTTGTCAAGTATAATCTGTGCAAGTTTCATACCTGCTCTTGACCATTGCCCCTCATCTTTTATTTCATTGTTCATTAGGTTCATCCCATCTCGTCCATAAGTTGAAAATACGACTAAACTGACGTGTAATCATCTGTTCAATGACTAGATGATCAACAAGTACGATGTCGCCTGAATAAGATCGTGTAGGGTCGTCATAACGACCATCGTCGCTGAAATAAACTTCTATGCGAATGATGTTCTTAAACTTGTTGTCAATTAAACTTCGTACGTAATGTACTTGATTCAAATCATTCACGCGTATAATAACACGCCGACCTTCATTTTCAGATACAAGTCGTTCTGCTTCTCTGACCATTCTAGTTGTCCGTCCAGTTCGACGCTTTGCGTCAAACATACTTTTAAGGGTATCTGTCATGTGTCACCATGTTGTGATTATATAATTGATGCGATCGTCCTAGTCCATTCGGGTAAAAATGATCATCTGCCATACCTTCGCCATGACCACGTTTAAGTGTCCATCCGAATTCATTATCAGCGTAACCATACCCAGTTTGATAGAATATCCCAGCACCTTCACCAGTACCGTTTCCTTCATCTATCAACGGAGTTAATTCGTTACTCAGTATGATTGGATCATTCATGATTTCTCTTCAAATGCAGGAATGTTCTTGATTGATTGAGTAGCGACGTCGGTACATGGTATAATTTCACACGCATCGAGGATGTGCATCGGCTCTACCACTGTCATTGAAAATATACAGTCACTTTCTTTACCTTGTGCTACTCCCATAACGGCAAGTCCGGATAATGAGAACGATGATCTCCACTGTATCAATCTGCGTGATTGTCGTATGACTACATCGCGCCCTTCGTGTTTTACGTATTTGCCGAAATGCACTCCCGCATCTCGTGCTCGTACAATGACATGTTGCCCAGGACTAATCATGTTCTCTCCATGTTACTATATTCTTTCATAAATGAATACCGAAACCAATCCGGTGCATCTAACATATCACAGTATTCATGCCACTCGCTCGTGAAGAACCCTAAGTCAGTGACACCTTGTTTCCACATCTTGATATGGAGATTTACGGATGCTTTCGTGGTAATTAACGTTCGTAAAATATTTGGATGTTTGGTTGGAACTAGTTTTCCTTGTGAATCGTAAAGCATAAATGCTCGTAGTCCATTGAGCGACGTGCGTGAATATACTATATCGGGAATAACTCGTCCTGATATTTCAAATCGATGACGATTCCTAAGATAGAATCTAACGTCTCGGATAAATCTATCTGATAGCTTCTTTTTCATCGTGTCTGTCTTGTTGCAAAATCCAATTTCCATGAACAGTTATCCAGCGACCAGTGTGACGTTCTTGAAATTTGATTTCGTCACCTTCTTGATAAATGATCTTAGCGACGTGATACGTCGATACAAATTTACCATCAACGCCGAGAACAGTAATGGTGTAATGCTTTTTGTATTCATCTTCTTCTTGATGTTGACCAATATACTGCTGAAGGAAGATAAATAATACCACAATTCCAATACCGCATACAAAGCCAATGATAATTCTTCTTGCAATCATATCGGCATATGCATCTATGAATCCATTCATATCTTCCTCGTTGATCGTTCTAGTGTTTGCGGATACTTAGAATTGATTGATCCGAATAACTGTGCATCAATCTCACAACTTACAACATATTTCCGACAATTCCAAACGCTTTCTAGAGATAGCCTAACTATTTTCTCGTGGTCGTTTGCAAATGACACGATTTCTTTGTAAGTTGTATCTGCTATATTCACAACTAACACCCAAGGCAAGAGATGCGAAACTATGAAATAAGACAACATGCACAGAACGCTATAGTGGCAGTTCTCATAGCGTGTGGGTTTATAGGATTGGCTGTCTTGATACATAATCTTTTCCCACCAAAATCCTGGACGGCGACGATTACACATTATCACCCAAATGGGTTGTTTGATGTGTACAAGGTAAAACATGATGAACTTGAGATTAAAGGTAACACGATTCATATACACCGTCGGGGATTGGTGCTCGGTGGAGACTTTACTATCAAGTACACTACCGACACTGTACAGTAGACGAGAAGATAATCATGAAGATTCCAAGACCAAGTGTAGGCGGTGTCTACTGGTACATCGATACACGTACAAACATTTCACGTGTAACTAGGTGGTTCAACACGGTAGAAGACGAGCATAGATATTCCCAAGGAAATGTTCATAGGGCAAGGCAGTCTGCTGAGCGTTGGTGGACTGAATTCCGTTTGGAGTCTAACTCTAATGGGCGAGATAGGCTTCGCGGTACTAATTGGACTCGGGCATTTGTAATGTAATTGTTTACCTAGATTTCAAAAAGATCATTATGAAAACGTGCGCAAGCTGTGAACATTATCGCCATAGAAGACAGGAGTGTGGTCACCCGTCTGGCATTCATACAGAAACAGACCCTATATCGGGATATGTTGAAATTACATATCCATGGGTGAAGATTATGAGAGGCATTGAAAGACCTAGCCGTGGTTGGCTTACTGGTGAGATGGCGTATAGTCCAAAACAAATTTGTGGGTTGGATGGTAAACTGTGGGAACCAAAGAAAAGAAGACTAGCTGGTAACTTTACATCATTCTTGTCACGTGTGTTTAGTAAAGTCTTTCGTTCTATACCAGGGCTTCGGCGTGTTAAATTACTATCAAAAATGATAAATAAAAAAGAGGAATGACTTTTTGTGCATCATTCCTCTCTTTGAATAGCGACGGTTGGGCTGTGCGCTATACGAAATATTCAGTGATTAGCTAGACTTAGTAGTGTATTTTGGTACATCGTGTTCATTTGGTACAATGTACAAATCTTTAAGTTCGTAAAATCCATATCGAATGCCTGGTGAATAATAACCATTCTTATCAAATGGAACCCAAGAGCATTTGCAAATTCCTTCATCACGTAGAACGTATTCTACATTCATCTTATATGGATGATCAAAGCACACTACGGTTGTCCCTACTGTGATATAATCGTCTGGTACTTCATCACTATAATCGTCGGCAGACGATTCATCGTTAGTAACATTTACAGTGCCGCAACTATTAACTGGAGACTGAAGTATTTGATTGATTATCTTCAGATTTTCAGCCGCTTCTTGCATAGGTTCACTTATGTTTTTTGGCAACTCCCAGTTAGATTTTTTACAAATAGATATAATTTCACCTACTGCTGCGCTCATTACTAGGTACACTGTGTCTTGGAGCATAGACACCTTAACATTTCCACTCTTATCTTTGAGATTGAGATATCCATCTTGAAATTTCCACGTTGTAATGTCGTGGATGAACGTAGTAAAATTTTGAACATCAACAATTAATACACCATTTGGATTTGACAATGGTGGTTGTGTGTTTTTCATGGTAGTAACCTTTACATTAAAAAATTAGTTGGCGATGTCAATCTAGTGCTAGAATTGCAGTCTGAACTGCCGTCTTAAATGAAACTAGATCGTTTGAAATCGTCTTTGACGTAGAGCCGCGTATCATACGAACATTACAAACTAGTTGTGAGTCAATTACCCTGAAACGGAAGTGAATTCCGTTTTTGATAACTTCAATAATTACGGCATTGTCTATCGTTGGTGTAGTGAAGTGAGGGATAAAGCCACTTGAGTATAGCTCTGCCAGTAGATTTACTGCTCCGGTAATAGCAGTCGGATTAGGGCTAGGAGACCCATATCCATCCCAATTATTACCTAGTTGGTAAAATTCTTGTAAATTCTTCTGGTGTAATGAGTACAATCGTTTAGCATACTCATGGTATGTCTCTACTGTGGATTGATCCTTAGTATGTATTGCTTTGGTTTTCATGTCACTAGCGAGTTGTTTGTATTCTATGATGTAGGAGCATTGCTTGCTCCTTTAAATTCACCATTTGCATCAAACGATACTTTACGATCTCCATATTGAACATCATATCCGTTGGTGTTCGGTTGAATTGACATCGGGCGATCAATACCGAGATGCGTATTGATGATGCTGATGAAAGTAGAAACCGTTCTCAGCCACTGAGGTGAGCAGTCCGGTTCCGGTACTATATACAATTCATCTATATTGTACGTGCTTCGATGTATGTTTTTGCTCCACTCGCCACTCTTGTCAAACGAAAACCATACACAAGTACATGTATTCAATTCTAAATCAAATCGTTCAACCGTCATCGTAAATGGATGATCATCACACAATACAAGTGTGCCGATCTCCATACCGTTTGGTATTGTTTGTGTTTCCATGCTAATGCCTTTCAAAAATGTCAGTGTATGCGATTTCAATTGAACTTCGTGATGCATCGTTCCAGTTTCATCAAATTTCCAATTTACTTCGTTCATTTTAGGACCTTCTTCTTTAGGTAGCCATCCTATTGCATCTGTAAGAAATGACTTCAAATGCTCCGATGTAAATCTCACGTATGATTGGTGTGGTATGTGTACAAGTTTACCTGGAAATTGAATAATAACTTCCACTGGGTCTTCTGGAAAAGTTTCCATTGATCTGAGTTTAGACGGATCAACCTCATGATCTACCTCAAAATAAAGGAATTGTATTTCTAATTTCGTTTCCATATTACTGATCCTCATTAAGTTTATTGATTCGTCGTTGTTTCTCTTCCCATCGTGACCGGAAGTATTCCATCACCAGCTTGTCATCTTCTGTAACTGGATACCTTGTTTCATCACGATACTTTGCAAGTATACGTTCTTTCTCTTCTGGGCTAGTGTTTGCCCATGCCTCTTTGAGGCGTTCCAATACTGTTTTATCTTCCATATTAGTATTGCTTTTTCGTTTTGTTCTTTTTATTCCACCGCAACAACGTTGAGATAACCCAGCTAGATATGGATTCGACTGCGTTCTGTATGTCCATATCCTTAGTACTGTGATAATCTCTGATATAGATGTCGCCCATATACTCGGATACAATTTGATCGCTGTCGTCAGTATGATCGGTTAGAATTAATGAGATTTCAGTACTGTCGCCCCAACGTCGACTAACACTCATAATACATTTGCAATTATCATCCAAGTTTGATATTGCATATACGAGTTCATAGTTAGCATCCAAATTTGGCGTCAGTCTAAGGTGTAACTCAAATCCTAATTTGGTAAATATGTCACGGATTAAATTGTCAAACCGTGTCTCCACACCCCGAGGGATTCTTGGTTGCTGTAATATCCAAGGGGTGTAAACAAAGAACACATCATTTCTAGAATCACCCATTATATTTTCTTTCTTGTTTTTGAAACCATACAAAACTTGTTATACTAATAAATATGTGCCTACTATTGAACTATGTCGTTATTCTCTTCTTCGTGCCTAGGACAACCTTTACCAGTACAGTCAAATTGAAAGCTCATGGGATTTTAAGCGTTATGAGTTTTTATGTAAATTTATGTGTTGCAGATCATTATTCTAAGTAGTCAAGTCCCGCGATCGCACGTCGGTAGACGTCCTCTGGTCGCATTGGCGTCCATCCTTTACCAGCGGAATCAAGCCACCATGTGACGTATCCATATACGTCGAGTGATGCAATGCAGAGTCCAACGCGTTCAAATTTTCCGTAACCCTGCACTACATACATCTCACCATCTTTTGGGTACTCATCTTCCATCTTCTTCCAACGTAGCTGATCTGCAAGATGACCTTCTAAGATAGTGACATGCTTATCTTGAGCACTGAATATATCTTCGGCTCCGCCATTGCTGTGCACTGCGGAAATTACTAGAGTGCCAGTGTCATGATAATCCACAGTATCAACCTTGCCTTCAAGTATTGTCTTCATTGTGTAGTACCTTAAAGCTCTTCTAGGTAATCCAGCCCTGCGATCGCGGGGCGGTAGAAATCGTGGGCCCAAATACCAATTAAAACCTCGCACTTGTTCTCCCATCTGCTAGACATGTGGCCGTAGCGTCTGAATATGCAAACGCCGTAACCCTGCACAACATACTTAGCACCATCTTGCCACATCGTTCCTTCCGGCGTTGCCTCCGGCTCCTCCTCCCACACCTTCCTCCACCTCAAACTCTCCGCCAAGTGACCTGGTAGAATTGTGACATCACCACCTGCAAAGTCTTCCGGAACATCGCCAGTGTAATCGATCACTCCACGATGATCAATGTGTGCTTCAATCGGATTCATCTTGTGGTCTCCGTGTTTAAGTTTCCACATAATCGATCCCAGCGACTTCTAGACGATAAAGATCGTGATCTTCGCACTCACTCAGTGAGCCGTGCTCGTGAGATATCCAAACCCGATCCCCGTCACCATCAAACCCAAATCGGCATACACCTAAGCCGTCTACCTTATACAACTTCTCCTCCTCCGGCTCCTCCTCCCCCACCTTCCTCCACCTCAACGACTCCGCGAGATGTCCTGGTAGGATGGTGATAGGGGTAGTACCCATGTACTTATTGACAATAAAATCATTACACCAATCGCCGTAAATATGACTCGGTGCAAATGCTTCTATTAGCTCCATCGCGCGGTCTCCTTGTTTAAGTTTCATAGATAATCGATTCCTAGTATGGCGGGACGGTAAGTGTCGTCGGGCATAACTTCATAGCGATCGAGCGGATTCTCCCAAACGCTTATGCCGTTCTCACGTCGCATACAGCATACGCCAAGCTCAGTAACCACGTATAGAGTGCCATCACACCATTCTGTCGCATCCACTGTGAGCTTAGGGTACTCATCCCCCACCTTTCTCCATCGTAGCGACTCCGCATGATGTTCTAGCGGCGTAATCTCTTGTGGTTTTCTAGTAGAGTATACTATATTGAACTGACGTGTGGTAATCATCTTCTGTCCGCATGATTCACAACACATTTCTACGCTTATGCTCGTATCGTCAAACCATTCGTTAGTGAGGCTCTGCTCATGCCCACAATGAGGACAGACGGCTTCGGCTGTGTTCTCGTGATTGAATGTCGTACTCATTTTGTAGACTCATCATTTAGTTTTTCTGGGTAATCAATACCAGGTATAGCGGGGCGGTAGAGGTCGTCAGGGTACACCGAGTACAACGCCCCAGTCGACACGTGATGCCACCTAAATACACCATCTCCAATGGGTTGGTAGCAGGCTAGCCCGCATTCGTCAACAACGTATTTCTTCTTCTCTTCCGGCTCCTCCTCTCCCACCTTCCGCCACCTCAGCGAATCCGCGAGATGGCCAGGGAGGATGGTGACTGGAACGCCAATTTCACGCAATGCTCCGGTGCTGCTTGTTGCACACATTGTCAGGATAGCCGTGCCATCATCAGTGAGGTAATCGATTAGTTCGAGGTCTGCTTGAATTATCGGCTTCATCGCGCGGTCTCCTTTGGTTTGCTAGTGGAATATTTAACGTCAAACTCACGTGTAATGATCATCATAAGCCCACACGATCCGCATTCGGATTCTGTGCTGTCGTCGCAGTAGTCATAACTGAAGAAATCCCAACTATCGCGATGCTCGTATCCACAGTGCGGGCATACAATTTCATCTGTGTTGTCATGGTCAATTTCTTTATTCATTTTCGGGAGGTCTTAATACTGTTGTAAGATTCCATAATTCGCTCTTTGAATGGGAAGATGCCGCACTTGTATGGTATACAAGTACTCAAGACTTGTGTTTCGAACTCGCCTGTATTTGGCACAAGAAAGTGTCTGTAGTTTATGTCCACGAGTCCGGTATGCTCATCTTGACCACTCGTTGCAATGTGAAGATGTAAATGAGCGTAGTGTAGACTGTTGTCAGCAAAGAGAAGAATATCGACGTCTTTGTTCATGTCTAAGGCGTTGACGATAGTGTGCTCTGTACCTTTAGACTCACCATCCCACAAAGCAAAAATCTCGTCAGAAGCATTGATGATGTCCATATTGCGGACAAATCCTGCACGTTTGCCATACTTGTCCCAATCAGGACGAAGTATGAGACTGGGCAACAAATTAGCATTGGCAAAACATTCAGCTAATGTGTCTGCACCTTCAGCACCTCCAGAAACAATTTGAACAGGCTTGCCTATTTGATTAATTCTGTGTTTGAGACAGTAGGCCAAGATGTCGTAGAAATCAGACGTGAAATGCCTGCTTCCGACGACGCCAATGCTGTATAGCTTGGTTTCAGCGTCCATCACACTGCTTCCATAGAAAGGGCTTCAACTAGTGCATTAGCATAGGATACTGCGCTGTGAGCAACTTCTTGCCGGATGGTGTGGATTGACTCACCAGCTTCCTTGAAAATTCCAACCTCTCCTTCCGCGTCGTACAGCGGTATTTTAATGATTAACACCTGCATTGCCAAGGCTGCGAAGTAGTCTCTCCTGCTAAGTACTCCCCGAGTTGATGCAGTAGGTTCTCTCGGTAGCTCCGTACTTTTTTCAGCAATCCTTTGAAGTAACCCCTGTTCAAGTTCAGTCAGTCTATTAATTTCGTTAGTAACTGCCGTTAGAGCATCATCAATTGAAAGACTACCAAAATTATCATGATCCAACTGGGCACTATTGAGTTGCTGAAGAATCTTCAAGGCAAAATTTATATCCATAGGAGCTTAGCTTTCTGTTTTTTCATCGTTAGAATCTTCGTGTTCTTCATCACCATTTCCACTACCATGGTAGACTTCTAACTGTTTCAAGTATTCTTCCCAACCTAACTCACGGGCGGCGAGAACATGATTTGTTGATGCTTGCATCATCGCTCCAGTTGCACCGGAGTCCACAGTAAGCATGGCTTTCTGAAGTTTCTTCATGTCTTCATTTTCATCAGCGGTCAGTCCATAAATGTTTTGGAACTGTGTGAACTCTGGCTTAGCGTCTGGATTCTCATCAAGCCACGCTAGTCCGGCAAGTACCATATCTTGGCAACATTTTTCATATCCACCGCCAAAACCGCTGATATAGTCTGCTCCTTCTGGGTATTTACGTTCAATCATACTAGTTCTCCTTTAATGTTAACCAATTTCCCTTGCGGGTGATATTCAACTTTATGGGTTGTCATGTAGTCTTTAATTTGTTGTGCCGAAGGCCATCCGCCTTTTATGGCTAAGTCTTCCTCACTCGTTGCTCCATCAAAATTTCTCTCCAAGCCCTCTATGACGGCGTAACAATAGTCTCGCAATAAATCGGTTGGGAATGGAGGTCTATTCTGCTCTGGAATAATCAGGCGTGGTGCTAACTCTTCGGCAGAGTCGACCTTAGCCGTTCTACGCACTCCGCAAAGACAGTACTGTAGTACGTACTGTTTTCATCCTGAAGTGCTTCGGCGTTCTTCTTTTCATTCTTAATAAATTCAATAAATTGAATATCACTCATAGAGTGAAGTAGTTCTTTCATTTCAGTTGTAGCCATAGTTGTTACCCTTCTATGCTATTGGTAAAATTTTGCAAGCGTTGCTCGTATACTAATCCAGCGTCGTGTAAAGCATCAATGATATTGACAGCAAAACTTTTCAAGTATTCTTCGCCGTACCCATCATACGCGTACGTCGCAAACGTGTAATCAAGATCATGTTGGAAGTCACAACCTATCAGCCAATGTACTGATGGCTTCTTCCACCTATACTGATCATCATCCCACGTGTCAAATCCTCTGCTCTCTTCTCGTCGAATGTGTTCTGGGAAGTATCGTTCTAACTGTAAAGCATGGAGACGTTCTTCCACTGACTGAATAGTGTCATCTGCCGTGAACACACAATTTATACCAGGCCATAACATTATGTACACCCACTCTCGATTCTTCCGTTGACCTTCCGATGGTGGACAAATGATTGTCTTAAAGCGAACGCCACGGTAGTCGTAGAATTTCTCATTGCGGTCAAGAGAAATTGGTTCTAGTTCGTGTTTGATGCTCATGTTGATCCCGTGTATTAGTGTACCCCATTGGGTACATTTCTTTCAGTAAACAGTTTTATGTACCCAATGGGGTACACTGAGTTGATACCCCGACTACTCAGTTCTCCAGACTCTAATGGTAATACCACTAGTAGCTTGATCTCCCGTAGAGTTTCTATAACCTCGTTTACGACGACTGCCGCATAGACGACCAGAAAATTTTTTCTTTGTTGATCGACCTCGTGAAGCTAATAAGTTTCGGAAAAATACATCATTCATATTTTCGGGTAATGTGACTACAAACGAATCTCCAACTTCTAACGCATCTAGGGTCTTGTAAACTTTATCTCTGAATTTGCTAGAACTAGTGGAACGTGGGGGAATGACTACCCCCTTCTCAATTACAAATTCATAGTTCTCGTCAACGTGTGTCGCGATGTTTTCGCTAGTGTTCGTGGTTGTCTTCATTTGATTACTCCGTCGTTACGTGAATAGTATAATCATCGTGCTGTTCTTCCGGCATATCACGAAACTCCTTTACAGATTTTGATAATGCTCGTTGTCTATCAAAATCTTCTTGAGATTCTAGTGAATGAAACGAGCGTGTGCAGGAAGATCGATTACAAATTTCGCAAGCCATAGGTCGGCAACCTCCTCAGTGATTAAAGATTTTCAATTAAGCCTCTAGTATCAATGGGTACGCTGTATAACCCAAGAGCTACTTGAATTCGATGCGCCTCAACTAGGGCATCCTCTAACCGAACAAAGGAGTTAATTGTGACTCGGTTCAAGGCCACCTTAAACTCACCATTGAATTTAGAAACTCCGACCACTGGCTTTGGAATTGTTTCCTCCAATGATTCTATCAATCGAACAGCTTCCTTAAATATTTTTGCATTCTTTGCATGTCTACGTCCGTAGCCATACTGCTGAAATATGTCTGCTATTCTTAGAAGTTTGCCAATGACAATGCTTTTATCCATGATGTCCTCGTTGGGTCTGGTTAGTAGTTGCTAGATACGTGGTTGTAGAAACTAAGGAAATTTACAAACTCCCGTGTTGACGAAAACCGATGGGTTGTAATGGAGTGCGAACTAATGTTCGTGACCTTAATCGTAGTCGGATCGAAGTCAACCACCAGTGTAGCATCAATGAGAGGTGAGTCCTTCCATGAGAAACATCCCACTCGATTGGTGAACACGAGTGTAATCTTCCCGCTTGCACTCCAATTAAGACTAGGCCCGAGGTCATCACTCATGTAACGAATGAGACTTTCTACTTCCTTGACGTTCGTGTCTGGAAATAGCTGACGGTATGCGCGGAGTTGAAGTTCCATCATTTTTTGCGTTGTCATAAGGTTCTCCTTGTGTTTCTGCAACATACGAAAAATCACCGAGAAAGATTCAAGGAGATTTTGAAATTACGTATTTATACGCAAGTTACTTCTCTGCTCTATTCTCTAGACGTATATCCTCAACGTCTTGACCAACGAGGTGTTTAGCGATAAAATGTAGACCTCGGTGAACCTCGTACGCGGCTCTAATAGCTCCAACTAGTTGCTCTACTGTTCTTCTTGATAATGATGCATTTGTTAAACCTTCCTTCACGGTAGTGTCTAGGCGTTTCGTAATCTCTTCAACAATTATCGCATACCTTTCTAGCGTCTTACTAATATCGTGATACATATTTAGCATGTATTTGGGTAAATCAACTACAAAGGCACAACCATTAGCAATATCTCGCAACTGTTGAGCGTGAGTTTCCGCCTCTTGTTCAGTGTTAAAGCAGTTACCGAAGTTATAGCAACCTTGATCAAAATGATTATCACCCTCCCAAAGTCTATAATCTACTGTACCAAATCCGGTAACGTAGTAGTAAACATCTTTGTATTTCGGTTTAAATCGTTCCATCACATCCCCTCCAGTTCGTCGGCGTAGTAGTACGAGTTACCAATGATGTACCAAACCCTGTCGGGGTTAGGTGTGCCGTGAGTTGCCTGATCATACACCTTCACCATAATTTCCCTCGGTGGTGGGGGAGTTGGTTGAAAGTATATAATTTTAGCTTTTACGCTAGGTAGATCGGCGGTGCTTTCCACTTCAAACCCTTCCGGCACATCAACAACAACAGCGCGACCTGAAGCGATACGTTTGTCACGGTCTATCTTGGATTGGGCCTCCGCTTCAGTGCGGAAGCAGTTACCAGAATCATATCGGTATTTGTCTATGTTGTCGCCACACCATTCACTTTGTGATGGTGGATTATCTCTGTTGATAACGAAATACGTCTCCCCCTTCTCTGGCTTAAATCGTTCCATCGCAATCCCTCCAATTCATCTCGTCGTTGTAATAATAATACTGCTTAGAAAGTGTATGCGTGTAAGTATACATCCGTTCGCGATCTGGTTCGCCATGTATATGTACATCATAAACTTTTACCGTGACCTCTTTCGGTGGTGGGGGAGTGCGACTCATTAAGTATACACGCATAAGCGGCACACTTTGCGCATCAGTGGGTGGTATAACCTTCCCCATCTCATATCCTTCCGGTATATCAACAACAGCGGCACGGCCTGAAGCGATGCGCATGAGCATGTCACGGTGGGCTTCGGCTTGCTCTTTGGTCGGGAAGCAGTTACCAATTGCGTATCGACGCTTGTCTACGCAGTCGCCATCCCACGAACTATGCACAACTGTGTTGTCAATCGCAATGAACCAGTACCTCTGCCCCTTCTCCGGCTTAAATCTGTTTGTCATGAAATTTCCTTTCGCATCGGTTGTTCATCGTTTGATGTGTAATGTACTTCTAGCTTTGAATTAGTTAATCCTTCAACAATGGTTTTATATTCTGTCCGCCATTTCATTTCTCGTATTATCTGTTGTACTAGGTAATCCCATTCAACGCCCTTTGTCCATTTCTTCCATTCGTTGATTGACCATTCATCTTTATTAGAAACTGATACACTTTTACCCCATTTTCCTTTAGAGTAATCTATCATGAACATTACAGATTCACAATTGATCTCCACATAAATTTCAGTAGGAATGTCATGATTATCATCACTGTTTGCCCATGATTCTACATCTGCAAATAATTGACGTAATCGATCATCGTCAGTTGGCCAAGATGTGTCGTAATATTTATTTGGTTCATTTCGCAACAAGTGAAATATAAACTTTATCATTTGTCGTTTATTCCATACGCGAGTGTCTCTTGCTATCCACAGAAGCCATTCAAGTCGGTTACAAGATTCAATTGCTTCGCTAAGAGAATTAAATTTGTCTGCAAATTCAAGACCAGGGCCACATGCATTTAGATATTTGAGTGCTGTTACATGTGGCTTAGTGATTTCCGAAGTATTAGATGCTTCGTTGTCTGTCATACGTACCTCCATTTTGGTGTATCATCGCCATCGATGTCGCTAAGATAAAAGTATCTACCTCCACCCGGTAGATACCAATAACGACGAGAGTCGTCTGGTTCACCATGCTCGGTGATAGTATAGATATGTATAGCTGCCTGTTCTGGTTGGGGTGGATTGGGTGGATTGGGTTCAAACCGAACAATACAGTGATCATCTTCGTACTTTGTATCCACATATTTACAGTTATCAGGAATAAACACTGCAACCGCCTTTTTGTTTAATAGTCCTACAACATCATCTGCCTCTTTTTGAGTTCTAAAGCAATTACCATTAGAAACAAGGTGTATGTGGTCAGGATTAAACAGATCAAAAAAGTCTGTACGAGACATACCATTTTTGTCCACATACCAAAAACGTTCATATTCTTTTGGTGTCCACTTCTTCATTACTGTGCCTCTTGTATTATAAGATTTGTAAATGTTTGACTCATTGACTCCATGGCAATTGAATTGCAATCAAGTCATGTTTGGTTAATTGTATGAAGTGCAAACGATACCACTGCCATCGTACTTCTTGTCGATCATTGAAATTTTCGGGCAACACTATGTTATTAGATATGACTTTGTGTATCATGTCAATGTATGTTAGTGCAGCTCCAGGAGTCTTGTGAACATTGCCTATTGAGAAGGCAAACTCATCACGTAGAGTTCCATGCCATGATGATCTTCGTACATCTTCAGCCTCAAAATCTATGTAGTAATATTCATCGCCATCTTCGGGGTACGGGCGTTCTGTGTTCATCATGGCATCGCCGCTATAATGATGAGCGCGGCACAGCAAAGCACGGCAAGTATCCAAATCATTACGTCGCCAAAATCCAATTTCTTCTCTCCTGGCGGCTCCGGTGCTTCACCTTCTTTGATCATGCGAATTGCAGGACCCGAAGGAGTAGTTTGAATAAACTCTTCTTTCGGTTCAAATCGTTTGCCTTCTATACCACACAAATACTTATTTAAACGAGCATTTTCACATGATCGGTAACGCGTGTCATCAACTAACGTACCATTCACTACGTTTATACTTTTGCTTGGTTTGGTAAAAAGATTGCATACATCAAAAGATGAATAACCACTCCGAGGTGTAGATTTAGAACAATGTTTACAATGTATGCAAAGTTTAACATCTAGAGAGTTTGCATCTACGGTCGGAGTTCTCTGCTCAATTGTATCACTGTATCTCATTATTAAATCTCGATAGTAATTTAACACGTATCATCCTAGGGACAGAACTCAGTTTTTGTAAGCCGCGCGGGATTCTTAAAATAAGCTCAAAAAGACCCCAGACTACAAGAACTGGAGGGACTATGAGTATAGCTACGGGAACCAATATCCATCCGATCATAAACGAAAACATAGCACCTTCAACTAGAAAAAATGCTATGTTACTAATCTTACTTAGGAAATGAGGTTCCTCGGTAGCTCCAGTCTCCTTGTATTCGTTAAGAGCGTTTATATATCTACCAAAAGTGATTGCAATAGTTGCTAAAGAAGCAAATATTAAATACTCAGTTAGAAAATCAATTCCAAATAATGTTAGAAGCATAGTGCTTTCCTCTATGGTGTGTCGGAAAAAGTTTCTTTAAGACAAAACTGTTTAGAAGATGGATATGATAGACATTAGGAACCACGCAGTAACAGCTAAGAATCCTACTAGAAGCATAAGTGCCATAGCACCAAATGCACAAGTGAGGAGGAGCATCAATACACGATCCCCACGCTCTTGTAGTGACTTGTCCGTTGAGTTATCTCCGTCTAATTGAACTTTGGACGACATAGGCATGTATATGTAGTCAATCATGTGCTCCTCCGTATGAACAATTCAAAAAACCGCGCAGCTCTTCCACACATGGTTTCGTCGTTTCTCATTTGATTCGGAGACTTCGCAAACCTTTGGTTATGCCAACCTTTAAGTGTAATGCTAGGTGCATTGGACTCGTGATCACAAACGTGCACGTGATTAAAGTCACTGAAGTATTTACAGTCGGTGCAGTATTTCATTGAGGATGTCTAAAGCTCATGGTGGATTTGTAACCATTTTGTTTCGTAAGGTTTATAAACGTTTCAAACGAATCAAACGCAATAAAGTCAACTGTCTTAGCATGGAAAGACCATTCAAACTTAGGATAGTCGTCATCTTTCACGCTAACGAAGTCTTGATTAACAACCCAATATGTATTACCTTTGAAAAATATTGGGTCTAGCCGTTTTGTGAATATCATTACGCCGTAATCATCTACTTTCGGCGTGGTCTTGTCAATTTTCATTGCTCAGCTCTTCTTGAAGTTAGGATAGTGTATAACGGGTGATGGGCCGTCCATAGGTTTAAGGGATTGTACTGGTAATTTCATGAAAGAAGTGAGATACGCTCCCACATATTTCATAACATCCGCAGAATTAAATGACAAGTCATCGTCTTCGGTAATCCGGTCATAATATCCTACGATGTATTCATCAACCCGGTTTCTGACTTCATCAAATGGGTGTCTGCGTTGAAGTTGTCCATTAAGAAAAACGGGTTGTAATATATTTTCTTTAGAATCAAATTGTTCTTTATCCATGTTTACCGTAGTATACGTCATGACGTCTTCTATATTTTCACGGCCTTCATACTCAGAAGGTTCTTGAGCTACCAATCCAACTCTACCACGGAATGAACGTTTACCTGGGTCGGTTATTGGGTCTTTCCAGATGTCAACTACCTCACCATCAATATGAACTTCAGTGGCTTTGATTGCAAATCCCAACGTGTCACGCGAATGATAACGAAGCAGTCCACCCACACCAACGACAAGATTTTGTACTGAATAACCCATCTGTTGCATCGTGTGTAAGATGTCACGGTATCGCTGGAGATACATACCATCTCCGTAGATTAGACCAACCTTTGGGTTCAGCACCTTATACCCTCGCTCGTTGTACGTCGACCCGAACAACTCATCAAGTAGACGAAGTAAACCCTTCTCCTCGTTTGTCGGTTCATATGATACGGCAATCTTTTTCCCATCTTGAATTTTGACGAGATAATACTCTGAGTCAAATGTAGAATACAATATATCCCCATCTTCATAATTTTTGAGGTGTTTATCCTGGTATTCTTCCGTCGTATATTTAAAATGATGATTAATAGATTGAATGCAGCCGCATAAAACATACTTCGGATCACCACTGTCTGGACGGAAAACTACCTTACCGTCGCGAGACACAATGTCATCATAAAGTTGTTTAGCAATACTCGTTACAACGTTGTACACGTCATACGTGTCGCTAACGATAGATACGATTCCCGTTGGATACGTCGCAAGCATGTGACGAAACGCGTTGATCTCATCTTCCCTACCGTAGGAACACATTACAGAATGCTCAGACGCTGGGACTGACGACATGAAATTTTCTTTCGGGTTAGACGGAAGAAAATAGTCATTTATAAATTTCTTTGCAACGATAGTGTCTGAACCAGTAAATGACAGCAAGTGTGCCGCCCCTGAAATCATAGCACTCTCTTCACTAGTATCGCCACGATAACCGAAGTCATGGACAGCATACAACTTCAACCAGTGTGAGGTAGCATCAACCGACTTATTGTAGAATTCTTCAACAGTCATCCTGTAATGAAGACAACATGTTGCCACCGTCGTGGGATACCATACTTTCAATAGCAACGATTCGACAAACCCGACGCACCAATGAAAGCCATCAATTGTGTTCTCAATAGTCATCAATACGTTACCATTGTCAACGACAGTTCCTTCTGGCACTGCACGAATATCTAGTGGCCAATGTCCTAGTTCAATGAGAGAGTTGATCTTTTGCTTAACGTCATCGCTCGGTTCTATACCAAGAACATCTCGATATGTTTCAAAGAACTCATCAGCCATCCACTGCTCAAGTGGAATACTAAGATACTTTTCAATAATGTATTGTAGCCCAAAGAACACTGCTACGCGAAATGTTTTCTTACTTCTCGCGACGAGATGAGAGAATACACGTTGTGTTCCTGGTTTATATTGAACCATGTGACCGAGCTTATAGACGTCGGTAAGCAACAAAGGATTTATGGTATTTGTTTTCATCGTAGTAGAAGGTCCTTCGCAGTAATGAATGGTGTGTAGTTGTACCGATTAGTTAAAGCTAGACGGTTGTTGAAGTTTACCATGCTATAGACTTTGTCAAAGCATTGCGGGATACCGTTTTCATCTCGTTTCAGTAGAGGGTCGAGCGCATTAAACGAGAAGATACCGTGAGTTACAATTAGTCCTAGACGTTTTGGGGTTGAGTTCTGACGAATTGATTGTCCTAACGAAATGAACGTTCTACCGCCATCACAGATGTCGTCAACGACGACGACAAATTTGTCGTTCAACGGGCTGTAGTCATGAATGTATTGACTAATCCCTTCAGATGTTCTATGCTTTATTGCCGTGACGATAGTTTGGATACCAAACGTTTCTGCGAATTTATGTGCTCGTTTTTCTGCACCAGCATCGGGTGCAACGACAGCAACCTCTGAGAACGGAACTGTCTGATAAACAAAGTTATAGTACGAGTTACGCCAGAACATGGCTAACGCTTCGTCTAAGATAACGCAACGATTAAGTAGAGCTGATGAAACATACGAGTGCGGATCAATCACAAACACGTTCTTCAAGTCTAGGCTATTAATGATGTCTGCAAAGACTTTACTAGCAAGTGACTCTCCGAAGTGAACAACACGATCTTGACGTGCATAGGGAATGTACGGCATAACCAACGAAATGTCGTCAATGCCGAGATTGCGAATAATGTCAACTACATTACAAATCTCAAGAATATGATCAGAGTGAGTTACGTGAGTCCAAAGAATGACTTTATCACATGACGTCTGAATATATTCCGCATCTTCTTGATTTAACTTGACCTTTACCTCACCACCAGAGTACTTGTCAACAACTGGGCTGATGACATTTCGCATTGAGTTGTCATATCTGTAGATGGTATCAAAGATTCCTTCTACATTAACTTGCAATGCTTTATTGTTGTTGGGTGTATTTTTCACATAACATAAGTGTGCCAGATCAATGTGCGCCGTACGAAGGAGGTCGCTAGCTACAGATGGAGGGGCAGTAATATTTTTTTCGTTGTTTACGTATACTTCCATGGTGTTAATCCTAATTGGTTTCTGTTCAATCATCACTCATTCTATTGAACAAGTTACTGTGCTCACTGTTTGGTGTCGTGCTCATTCGTAACTTGAGCATCTTGGTAATGAAGAACATCAAGACTTCTTTGTTAGTTAATACCGGGTCATAGGGTAGAACTGAGTCTCTATACCACGGTATAGAAGTCGTGTCACGTCTATTGATGATAGATTCTCTAACCCTATCTGAAATGTCAGAACGTTTGAGTTGATCTAACATTCCGATTCGTAGAGTAATATCCCGCATATTGCTACCGACGTTTACAATCTCATTGACGCGATCTCTAAAGTCTATCAGGCATGTTTCGTTATGTTCGCCTTCTACTGGAGAAAATAATGAAACTCCTGCTAATTCATTACTATCCCCTATGATGTCATATCCTGGAAATTTTTTCCTGAAGTGTTTGATTCTGTCGAGTACTACTCGTGTAGCCGTAAACAACACTATACCAGGATAAGCTAGTATCTCCTCTAGCTGTTGCATCTCCTCTTTCCAGAGGATGTAATCTCTACGGCTAGAATTGTCTTGAGGTAGTTGCATAGTTGACATAGTTATTAACATTGAGCCGATTTATTAATACATCACGAACCAGACGCTGAGACACTGGTGAGGATTTAGAGGAGACGCCATATTTCTGTGCGAGTTTACGATGCACGATCTTCACTAGACGTTCTATATCGCTTCTAATGGCTGTGAACTGCCCATACACATCTTCATTATCCGCAATCTTTATATCTAATCCCCATGGTGTGCCCCAAGAATCAGTGACGTCGTACTCAAAAAAATAAAGCATTCGATCTACAAAATCTTTCTTCGTAAACGAGCCAATATTATCAATCATGTCACCAATGTCCATGCGAACTTTTGTCACTACGTGTATATAGCTGTTATTAAATTTCTTGATCTTCTTCTCTAGCTCCCTCATCTCTGGCAGAGATTTAAGAATATCGTTAGCGAATCTGACGTAGGTGTCAGATACCATTTCCAAATCAATTTCTTTTGAGGTTTTTGAGGTCGTTGCTGTGCCCACGTGATTGCTCCGTTAGTTTATGAAAAGAAGGTAGCCCAAATACAGAAATGCAACGCAGACACCAACTAAGGTGACCACAAATGCGGTAAGCAATATACAGATAAAGATGAACCTAGACAAAGGTATTTTTACGCAATCGCCATTGTCATTGCGAATTTTAACAGTTATCATATTGCTACCAAAGGTTTGTGTTATGATTGTGGGCTGAGGTCATCCGTTGTCTGTTGGGTCGTCATCATCGTCGGGGTCAAGGTAATTGACAATTTTTTGTATCCAGTTCTGCTCGTACATTTCACGCAAAATGTCTTGTAGTAGTGCTCGTTGTGCATCTGGTTGTTTAGTATCGTCCGAGGTTGGTGTAACTTCGTCGTTCATTTAGCACCCATTAAATTCGATACCTGGAATCCAGTCGTTATATGACCCATCTCCACGAGTGTATCGACCACCCGAACTGTACGGAGGACTATCATACCAGTGAGGTCTTCTAAAGTTTTCTGGCGGGAGTATTATATCGTCTTCCGATATATCATTTTGCTCACTACGTGGGATCGGACGGAGAGTGATGACAATTGAATTAGACCACGTGTTTACATCCGGACCACTGACACCGACAACTTCCATACCATCTGGTATATCAACTGTTACCGAACGACTAGGTTCAGCTACTTTGAATTGATCATTTTTCAATTCATTTGGTTCTACTTGTTTCATGATAATTGTTTTTCTTTCAGGAAACTCTTCAAAATCGTTCAATGTTTAATATCCGTCGATGCCATTATATGGAGTACCTTCATTGTCACGACGATTTTTTTCTTGAACTGTTGCTATTCGCTCAATGGCTTTACAATTTTTCTCCAAAAGGTCTACTATTCGTTCAAGTGTTGTGTGAATCGCTGATAGATCGCTTAACTCGAAGGATGTTGCGGTTGTATCTACTCTGTCATCCCCTACCTCACACGCTTTCAGTGATGGGTAGCAGTTACCAAGTTTATAATCTTCTTGAGATATACCACTTCCAGTATACTTACTGAGTTCAGGAAGTCCACCAAGATTCATACGCCAATAAATTTCACCGAGTTTTGGTTTCCAAGTGTCCATGGTAGTTTCCGTATTATGATTGTTAGAGTTAATTAACAAGTTGTTGTGTCAAGCTGAAGGCCAAAGTCCACTCTTAATGTTCTCGTGAGCCTTTTTAAGTTCATCATGTACAGAATGATTATACCGAGGATCAGACTGAATTGGTGGTGTACTACAACACTTTACTATGATAGATGGTAAGTCTATGGTGCTCATCATGTCCCGTATTTCTTCTCGGTCTTCCAAAGCGTTAATAGATGCGTAGTAGTTAGATTCATTTTCCCTGTAAACTGAAATGTCAACGGTTTCCCGAGAAGACCACGGATTTTTGACTAGTGACTTATCTGTGTAGTATGTCATCTCAATGGTTATCATTGAAAACTTTTCCACAAGAAGTCTGATAAGCTCAGCAAAGTACGCCAAGTTAATCTTCTCAACTTGTTTCGGTGTTAACTCCGTAGCTCCTAACAAGGAGTACGAGTTTGTAACACATTCAAGTTTAATTTTGGTTGCTTTCATGATTGTTTTCTTTCAATAAGCTCTTTGAAACTTCTCAGTGTTGGGGGTAGACCACGTGCAACGAGTAATGCTCTGATGCTACGACTTGAAACTTTTCTGTCCAAAAGCCAGTCCGGATATACCTCTTCATTTGGCGTTTTAGCTGCCTTTGGATGGCTAGTGTTAGCATTCGTGTCTTGGTTATTATTCTTTGCTTTACATGCTTTCATGATTGTTCTTCCTCTTCGGACTGCTTTCGTTTGTAGAATATTGTCGCTGTGCGCGGTGAATGTTCAGCGATGATGTTATACGTATCTACGTTAACTCGGATCGCCTCTTGAATGTCGGTGAAGTCATGTTGAGCATCCAAAGTCTTCCAGTAGTCTGGGTTAAGCTCGTCAGACGTTTTGAAGTCAAGTACTCTCAAAATTGAAGGTGACTTGAATGGATCACGCGGCGCGTACTCCACTTCAACGGTTAACGTGTGAAACTTTTTCCGTAACACCTTGACACACTGAGCCACATATGCTAAGTTTATGTCTTCAATTTGTTCTTGAGTTAGACCAGAGTCGCGACCTACCAAATCTGTTGATGATGGGCGCGTCGTAATCTTGATTTTCGTTGCTTTCATGGCTATCACCTCAGAATTAATCAGCGGGGAAAGTGTCTGTTTGGTTGATGTCTGTACGTCTCTCGTAGGAAAAGGTTTCACTTGTCATTCACCACGGCAACCAAGCGAAATTAAAGTTGCGACTGATCGTATTGAGTCAGCCATAAAATTCGGTCAACGACAAATGCTCGTACGTCTTCATACCGCAACGTTGCGGTGCATCGTCCAAGCTCTTGAAGTAAGGCTGTTACTACCTCCTCGGTGATACGGTTAATATCAGCGTTTAAGCACACGTCTAGATGCCACACATCTTTTCTAAAACGTATGAGCGTCTCTTCGCTATGCGAAGGTATACTAGAAACTCCGTGTCCATTATACGGACTACCTAACTCATGTGTGTACCATTCAAACGGCCCACCTTCAACAACGTCGTTTATTTTTGGAAACTTCTGTAAGAAGTCACGAACTAGCGACGACAATTGTATTAGTCGAGGACCGAAGTGTGAAGATTTATCCATTGAGATAATACGCTTCAGTGCCTTCAGTTCTTGTTGGAAAAGAAATGAAAAAACGTCATCATCCGAGCCATTGACTCGTTCGGATGATGGTTTCTGTTCGGTTGGTGTGGTTTCGTGCTGCATCGTTTCAACGTACGTAATGTCATGGAGAAATTTGTACTCTTGTTGGAAAGATTTCATAAGTAAGTCAAAGTAAGATTCTCCTATCATGACAGCTTTGGCTTCGGTTGTTCGCGAAGAAATGATTTGATAATCGAGTTTACATCCACTGATGTGATAATGTAGTTGATCTTTGCGAGGTCTTCCTCGCGTTCACGACTCGGTCGATAATCATGGTAGTGGTGGTCGTCGTAACAGGCCGCCTCTGCAACTGGACCATCGGAGTATCCAGACGAATAGCATTCGGTTTTCACACGCTCAACACCCATACGCTCACGTATGGCGGTTGCACATTCCTCCGTATATACGCGGTTGATGTCTCGTATCACATCGCGTGATAAACTAGAATCGCGACCTACGAGTGCTAACGAGTCAAGATCGGTTAGCAAGTTTATGCGGGTTGCCTTCATCGTCGTTCTCCGTGGTGGTTGTTGGTGCGTTGAACGTTGCAAATATACACACCATGTGCGCAAAGTGCAATAAAAAGTTTCAACAACATATAAATTACGTATTCCTACGTAATACATACTCTTCAAGGTTAGGGAACGTGAGACCAAAATCATTTGCAATAGCACGGAACTTTGCCTCCCATTCGTGTGGAAGAAACTTGCCGTGTACTACTTGGACATACAGAAACAAATCGGGATTTAAATGCATAACAGACCTCACATGTCCTGAATTGATGATTTTGGTTGATGACTTCCCTTCTAGTAATGCATAATACTCTTCATCGGGAATTAACACACCAAACGAACACTTCAAGCCACCGTCTCCACGGTATGCGCATCTCTCATAAGTGCTACCATCATAACGGAGTACGTTAGTTGTACTTCGTTTTCCTTGCTTAAGAGTATGTCGTACGGCCTTGTTGAATGCTTGCTGATCTGTCATGACACGTCCTCCCCTCCAAGAACAGAAAGCGCAAACTCACGAGCCGCTCGATAAATCTTTCCATCCTGAGACCGGACAATATCATATAAAATACCTCGTTTCTCTATTAATTCATCATCGTTCGTACCTTCAAATGCAGACAGAACGAACGCAACACCTCCGTTCTCAAAACCCGACGTTCTAGTATAGATAACGCGGATTTGATGTTCTGGATACCTTTGTTTGATATCGTTGGCAATGTAGTTTGTGAATCTACGATTTACAATTTCTAACTCTTTACCATTACCACTCCAATACTCGCCGACAATACTGGTGGAAGCGAGGTCTGTCTTGAGAAGAATTTCTTTCTTTACAGTCATGATCGTTCTCTAAAAATGTTTGTTAGTTGTTGTTTCAATACGAGTTCACCCACTCAAACACTTCCTGAAACTCTTCCACGGTGAGTAATTTCCGCAGATTGTTGTAATTGGTTCGTGTTTCACTGATAGTCTGTGCTATTGAAACAATTGCGTCAACGGGGTCCATATATTCACGCTCACGTTCCTTTAACTTGTTAACAACAAACCACTCTATTGATTCACCAGACTCAAAAAAGTATTGATAATCTGTGATTATACTCGCAATCACTGCTTCTTTGGCATCTTTGGGTGGACTAGCGAGAGCTTTATCGATGCGTTTCTTCACATCAAACCCTCCACTAATGTCACCGTAGACAAGTTTAACGAAGTCCTTTCCTGTGCGGTCGTCATGATCAACGAGGATTATCTTGTTAACAAGTTTATCGGGACCAAGGTTGAAGTGCCCGATGCCCCATGCGTACTCAACTACAAAGGAGCGAATATCGTTGGAGTTTCTAGGTGTGCTGAATGTAAACTTGTACCGAATGCCTCTCCACCCAGGGACACGGAATTGCTTCCCTGTCTGCCAGTTCTTGTCCACTCGCGTGTCCCCTACAAGCCAACCTGAACCAAGGAGTTCTAATTTGATTTGATCAAGGCAATCTGGTACTTTTACTTTAGTGGTTTCCATGGTAAATTTCCTTTTTGTCGTCGGTTACGTGTGTAGATACGATGGTAGTGTCAAACGGTTACACGTCTTCTTTATTGCCGTTCTCGGCATATTGTTGTGGAATTCCGTGAGCCAAAATTACCGCCTTGAAGTCATCAAACGTTGACGCCATTTCGTATGCATACCGTGATGTATACTTATGCGGTGGTGAGTTATATTCACGTTGTACAAATCTACTCACAATTGCGTCTTGAGCATCGAATGAATACTTACTCCAAAATGATGAAGATGTGTTTAGGAAGTCAATACTGTTCATTGTGGACTGTACCCACCACCACGCATATGACAACAAAATATCAAGCTGATCCTCCCAATCCTTAGTCGCATTGATAGTTTGTATCATATCTTCATAAAAGTGCGGTCGCTTTCCATCAAGCTCAGTCTCAAATTTTCCAAGAAGAAATAAGTTTAGTAACTTGTTCTCTTCTTGCTTAGCAAAGTAAACTCTGCGATCGTTCAGAATGTTGATGGATGTGTCCATGAGCTGTCTCTATGTGGTGGTTGAACACTCTATTTGATCGGACGAAAATATACCGATAAACATGATAGTCCTGCTACTTTGTCTTCGTCTTCCTCAAAGGAATCAAAGACCATATCAGGTGGTACATCTATGACGATAGATCGTTCACTTACTATGCGTTTGAACATATCGCGAAATTCAAAGGCACCTTGGAACGTTAAGAAGAAGTTACCAATTTCTAGCCGCCTGCGCTCTGGAGTAGTATCACACCACCTATCGTCCAATATTTCACCGTACTCCGTAATATAGAAATATTGAGTACCGAGCGATAGATTATCGATTATATTCATGATGTTAGTTAAGTTTGGTGAACGTTAATGTTTGGAATTTGCCAAGAAACTTTCTCGTAGAGAGATCAACCACTTTGGAGAATTTTATTCCAAATTGATCCGTACCTGGATATACAGCCACCATCGCCATATTCCAACATACGCCATGATCAGCCGAAATTGAACGCATTACGTCTAGGACTGTATCGTCCGAGCTGTCAACGATATACGCACAGTTGTCATCTGGAAACATTAAAGCGTACTTCATAGTTGTTGTGCTCATCGTAGAACCTTTTTCAATGTCTTTTTTGTTCCTGACTGTTCACACGCGAAAAAGATAGTGTCTGAAACAATCCAGAGGTCCCAAGGAAAAAGATCAAGTTTCTCGTGAATTTTCTTAGCTAGCTTTAGTACGTCCTTTTCCAGCGTCTTGTGTTCCTTGTAAATCTGCTCCAGTTCTGGAGTCATTTTAATGATTGGAACTTCGTCAACATCATAAACCATGTTCGTGATTCCACGTCTGAAACCCAGCTTGTTGGACGAGACTAAATCACCTGCGTCAAATGATATTGAAACAGTAATTGGGAATTTGTTTCTCTTGAGTGATTTGTATCTTTCAATCAACCCACCAAGTTCTTCACTTGAAGTCACCATCTCGTACACTTCTTCACGGGTAACTTCTTTGCTCGTATTTTTCATTGTCTTCATGGTTGGTGCCCTCTTATGTCGTTGGTTACGATACTGAATGTTTACGTCTATGTGATTGTCCACACACAACAAGAATAATGTCAACAACACTCAAAACATCCCATGTCCAAATATCAATTTGTTTACAAATATCAATTTGTTTACAAATTTTCTTAGCTAGTTTTAGTATGTCCTTTTCCAACTTCTTGTGTTCCTTGTAAATCTGCTCTAGTTCTGGAGTCATTTTGATGACTGGATAACTGATGGCATCATAAACCATGTCCGTGATTTCTCGCATGAATGTCATCTTGTCGATCGAATTTAGATTAGATGGGTCGAATGATATTGGAACAGGAACTGGGAAGTTGGTTCTCTTAAGCGATTTGTATCTTTCAACAATTCCATCAATTTCTTTGCTCGAAGTCACCATTTCATATACATCTTCACGGGATACAACATAAGTGACTTGTTTGCTTGTGTTTTTTGTTGTCTTCATGGTTGGTGTCCTCTTAGTTTGTTTCTAGGAAACACATCTGATAGATCATGTTTCGGACATGAGCAATGTGACATGTATCTGGATCAAGTTTCTTATAAATTTTCTTAGTTAATTTTTCCATGTCTTTTTCCAACTCCTTGTGTTCGGTGTAAATCTGGTTCAGTTCTGGATTATTTTTGAAGACAGAATATACTGAACGTGTAATAGATTCAATAACCGTCCCTATGATTATTTCACCGAAACTCATCTTACTGCATGATTCTAAATCAGACCCGTCAAACGATATTGGAACAGTGATTGGGAAATCAACTTTCCGAAACGTTTTAGCCCTAACAATCAGTTCATCAATTTCTTTGCTGGAAGATATGATCTCCCGTAACTGATTGTTATTGGTGTACTTAATGAAGTATAGAGCTTGCTTGATTTTTGACTTCTTGGTTGCTGTGCTCATCGTAGAACCTTTTCAATGTCTTTTTTGGAAATGGTGCGAACGTCCTTCGGATGCGAACCGAATACACTGGCCATGATAACTGTTTCAACGTCACCTTTGCGTCCATTCCCGTAGCACACCTGAAGGTTATACTCGGCCCCTTTTCTTGCGGTCATGAATCGACACGTTTTGTCGTCCATGCGCATGATCCATCCAACCTCGCCGTTTTTCAGCTTGACGTATGCAAATCCCATCATGACAGTACCCTTTCGATGTCTTGTCGGTGAATAATTCGGAGTGACTCTTTATGATTGTCAAAGATGTACATGAGAGCCGTCTGAGGTTTTCCGTGCGCAGCTTCGTCACTCATGTAGAATTTGTATCCGTAGTCTGCGCCCTTTTCAACGTCTATGAACTCAAATGTTCCGTCTGGGGATTCAAGCGTCCACCCGATTTGACCGTTGGTGAGCTTAACGTGTGAGAATTTCATTGTTAGTCGTTGTTGTTAAAAAATTCATCGTCTATGAGTACCCAAAGGTCTCTGCCGTGTCGATTACCCCATGCGTCTCTACACCAGTGCATGTAGAGTGCATCATCAATACGATAACCGTCATACCACTCTTTGCAGTCCCAACCTTGTGTCTTCGGCCCTTCCCAAACTAGTTTAGCTGTAGATACGTTTGATACCATATCCGGATCAATTGTATCCTCGGAGATGTAGTCGGATTCGTCAGGTCTGACGTGGCCATCGAGATGGTGTCCAAATTTCAATAATTCCTTCAGTTTTTCCAGCAATTCTTCTGTTTCGTGAATTGCAGACTCGATATTTCGACTGTCTTGGTAGCTGTCGGCACTTGATATGTTGCCAACACAAGATGTAACTTCGCTCAATGCTGATTCTACCTCCGTGTGAGCCGAATCATATTCATCTCGTTCACCTTCCCACTCTTCAGATACCCATGTACCGTGATCCTGCATCCACTCTTGACGATCCCAATCAGCCAAGAAGTTCTCAATTGCCTCGCTTACTCGTGTTGTTTCTGTAGTGTTCATGGTGTTTATGGTTTGTCAATGATTGCGATTCGTACACAACTGTCATCGGTGTCTATGAAGTACAACGAACTTTTGGCAACATCGATGTTAGGTGTCTTGGTCGGATGATTGTGGTAGATCGTCATGTCTTTTGCGTACTCCACAAACTTCACTATGTCGTTAAACGTTAGACCACTAAGTTTTTTCGATGGGTCGATGTAAACTTCAAAGTAGTCAATGGCAGATTGTGTGAGTGTGTAGGTGTTCACCTTGTTGTCAGAAAGGTTAACGTTGTGTGTGTTTATTTTCTCAAACCGTTGAATAGTTCCAATGACTATTTGATTACGGTTTTTCTTGAAATGGTTCATGAATGCTGGAGTTAATAGTTCATCAACAGCAGACTCAATTTGCCCCATTGTAGGGGTTTCAATCATACGACGTCGAAGTACGTCAAGAGTCTCGTCTATAAGCGAGTTGATGGTAAACTCTTCATTTCCGTATATCATTGTCGTCTCCTCTCTCAGTGTTTTCAGTCGTTGAATAGTTCCGAGGATTATTTGATTGCGATTGCGTCTTTCATTTGCTCTGAAGGTGGGGAGTAGTACCTCATCAACAGCAGACTCAATTTGCCCTAGTGTAGAGTTTTCAATTCCACGTTGTGTGAGAGTATCAAGAGTCAACCCTATGAGCAAATTGATACGAAACTCTTCATCTCCGTAATACATTAGTGCTTTTCCTCTCTCAGTGTTTTTATTCGTTGAATAAGCACCATGATTATTTGTCTACGTTTGCTTCTGAAATGAGACATGAAAGTTGGAGCTAACACTTCGTCAACAGCAGACTCAATTTTTGCAAACGAAGGATACTTAACCCCACGATCCTTCAGTATGTCAAGAGCTTCAGTTGCAAGCGAGTTGATGGTAAACTCTTCATCTCCGTAAGTCATTGTCGTTCTCCGTGGCTGATGTTTGTTGGTGACGGTAAAGTGGTTTTGCGACAATTCTCGCGACAAAGTGTCGCAAAAATGTTGTTTCCCGACAATAATCCCGACATTGTGTCGGAATTCAAGTGACTTGCTTGATGTCTCAGCAATAATCCCGACATTGTGTCGGCAAAAGCTAAAAAGTTTTTACAGATTGTTCTGTCTTCTGAAGTCTTCCACATCCTTCCGGTGCTTCAGTGCATCCCCTTTAGTCTTGAAACGGTTTCCAGAGTCATAATGGTAGTGGTTAAGTGGATTATCACCCCATACTGTCTCAGTAGCCTCACCTTTATCATTGATGTAGAAGTAGGTGTCTCCGTAGTTGGGTTTCCACGGTGTGGTTGAAGGCCACGATCCGACATCAAAAAATTTACAATCTTTTAATTGTACAGACATTTGTATTGGCTTGTTACTGTATAACGAGTTCGCTCGTGGTTCTAGTACAAGTATTGCATCAAAATACTGGATGTACTTACCAGTGTATGGAAGTACATCTAGTACCATAGCCATGTTGTCTCCACGTTTTGTACTCCACCAAACTTGGAATAATTTACCAACGATTGACTTTTTGTCTATGGGGTCTGTCTTTATTTCTAGACGTAGGGAGTCGTAACAGTTTCCGTGATTATAACGATGGTTGTCAAGTACGCCGTCGTTCCACGTCTCTTTGGTGGGCACACCATCCCTATTTACGTGGTAGTAGGTTTCCCCAATTTTCGGTTTCCATCGTGCCATCACTCTCTCCTTCGTCTTTGGTTGGCAAAAGCTAAAAAGTTTTTACAGATGTGTTTCGTTAGGTAGTGCGACAAGGCCTCGGACATCATAGGGAATACCCATCATATCCTCTTCCTTGATTTCGTCAAGAACCGTCACATCAACGTTAGCATCTCCGATGTTGATGTCGCTAATCACCTCCCTCATAGATTCGCCTACAGCCAAAGCGAGACCAAGGGACTTATTGCAAGCCACCTGAAGTGGCTCGTGCTTGGCGGCAGCTCGACATACCAGTCTCGCTTCTTGTTCGGAGTCGGCTTCAACGTCAATAGAAAAAACAGCCGAAACCTCAAACTCCACTCTGTAGTATGGCATTGTCAATTCTCCTCCATTGTGGGGAATGTAAGTCCGTACCTTTTAGCGACGGAACGGAATTCCTTCTCCCATTCACGGGGAGCATACGTGTCGTGGGTGAACTGTACGGAGCAAAGTAGGTTGGGATTGAGGCCTTGAAGGGACGGCGTTCCTTTGGTGACGAGTTTGGCAGCACTCTTCCTCTCCATCGTTTTGTCGTACTCTTCGTCAGGAATCAGTGCGCCAACCGGACACATCATTCCATCTTCTCCACGGTATGCACAGTGTTCAACAATCTCCCCAGAAGAACGTAGTTCTATAATCACACTACGTTTTCCTTGCTTCAGGGCATGTCGTACAGCCCTGTCGAATGCTTCTTGATCCGTGTACGTGTGGGTGGTCTTCATCGCTCTCTCCTTCGTCGTTGGTTGGGTTTGAGTGTTGGTACGTTCCCGTGAGCCAAAAGTTTCACTGCGGTTTCAACAATTCCGTAAAACTACGGTATCCTATCCAGGACGGGAGAAACTCACGTCGCAATACTACAACAAAAATTCGAGAAAAGCAAGCCCTTTCTCGGCACACACCTAAAAAATATTCCTCACTTAACTCTTAGGATGTGCATCTTTAATGTCTTGCATCGTCGGCAACTTCCTCATATTCTTACCAAGTAGCCCCTCTCTATTCATTCTTTTTACCAATTGCTGCAACCATTTCTTTTGTTCTGCTGAGTTCTTTATGCTCTCTAAGACCCAGTACAGCGGTGGATTTAATATGAATAGGTCAATGAGTGTTAACGTATCCCATTCATTCCGGTGACGTTCCTTGATCTGTTTAATAGCGTGAATTTGTGCTTGTATCTCTATGTAGCTAGCATTGACGGAAGAGACACCTAACAATTTCTGCAAACCCTTAGCACCGTCATCGGGTGAGGAAAACCTCGATGAAAACTCTGGAGTATGAAACTTTCGGTTTATATGGAAGCTATTGACGCTGTCATCTATCCAGTGAGCTAGCTCGTGGCTGATAGTTCCTTTTAGTCGTGCTACGGATAGCTCATTTTTAAACAGCATCTGTTGATGCTTCGCTATGCTAGACTGAAGATTTTTGTATATGATCTCTAATATCTGATAAGGAATGTTAATGACAATGTGTTTAAGAGCTGGAGCATAATGTGACTCTGTGTCCCCGACGCGAAAGAATATCTTTACAGGGTTCATCGCGTGAGCTTTCTTACAGTCGTCACTTACTAGCGCACTGCTATCTGTCTCGAAGACGGTAACCTTTGATTTAGTGACGTATCCACGATTTTTGGTGAATATGTCGTATGGACGTTTCCCCGCCTCAATGTCGGATACTAGCTGAGAGAGTCCCTTCTCGTACAGAGTATCCACGTCATCCTGGATGTTGTACAGTGATTCAATGAGCAAATCTCGTAGTTTCATGTTGTCTGAGCGATAGAACGTGATTGGATAACTGTGTCTCCATAAATAGTCTTGGTGGTGACTTCCGTGGTGACTTCCGGGGTGTCTCGGCACACATACAAGAGGATAGAAATAAAATAGATACATATACACGTAAGCAATATACAATAGCTACTATAGCTGTTAGTTCTTTCCCCCATGTATAGACACCACACGCACACCTATATACCAAGCTATATAGATGCTCCACCCCTTCAGTGACCTTACCTCCCAGGATATGGTGTCCGTGTCAGGAAGTATGTATCATCCCTTGCAGTAAGCTAGGAAGACAATGGATCGGTATATGCTTATATGGGTATATACGAGGATATTATGGCGTAAATGGTAGTGATGTTATCGTGGACTTGTATTTATAAGAGAGACAAGCGAAGACGGCAGGACTATTGTGAAATTTTGTTCACAGAAGGATGAAGAGCTAGGATGAAGCTATGAATTTTTTTGATCAGTTCTTGGTTTCTCGTGTTTGCGGTAGAGACAGCTTTGGATTTTTTCTGTGATACTGCTAAACAGCTTTGTGCTTTCTTGGCCTGTAGGATGAAACCATTTTAATAAAGTGGGGGTTTTTAGGAATTTTAGGAATATTTTTATGGAAGATTCAATAAAAAACACAACAAAAAGTTCAAGTACTGGGGGCCGGCCCGCACTTGAATTAACAGAAAAACTTATAAGATATGCAATGGCAAACACTTGGAGTAACACGGAAGCAGCAAAGTTTCTTGGTGTGAACTACAAGACGTATAGATGGTATGCTAAGCTGTATCGAGAACCGGATGGCAGGACACTGTTTGAAGTACATAAAAAAGTTTCTTTTGATCCGGAGCGGATGAGGAACATCAGAAAGAAAAAAAGTGATAAATCTTATTCTTGTAACAAAGGTTATAAAGAAAAGCTCGAAGACATTCTTGCAGGGAAACACCAGGGATATTCACCAAGGAAGTTACGTAAAAGAATTTTACTGTCTGGGTGGATTGAACCAATCTGTGCAAACTGTGCATGGAATGAATCGAGAGTGACGGATGGAAATTATCCGTTGCTCATCAATTTTAAGGATACAAATTGGAGAAACTGTCACCAAGACAACATCGAGCTGTTGTGCTTTAACTGTTATTTTCTGTTGGTGCGGTCACCGTCACGTTCATTCCAGGGATGGAGCTATGGTAAGTTCAGGAAGCAAGTACGTGCTGATGGGAAACCAAAAGGTTATGGTTCACGGAGATGGAATAAAGAGCACGGGGTCACTGAGAGTTACCGCGTACGTCGGTATAAGCAGCTTCTGGAGCTGAATGAGGAATACCGAATTAAGTACGGTGAGGACGCGGTGATAAAGGATATTCGAGTACCGTGGGAAATCAGTGGGTATCCAGAAGGTAAAGAGAAGGATACCAATGTTGATGGTACGCCGATATAATAAAAAACGGTAAGGCTACAGGTTACCCTACCGTTTTTCGGAGAAGATAACTGATGGATGTACCAGTTACCAATACTAATTGCCAAATTTATAGAAATGTTCCACGTGAAACATTTTTAGTTTCCCGATGAAGGGGGCAAACTACACTAGGCGGATGAGTTTCTGTTTTACTACTGTATAGGTGTTACCCTATATTCCGCCTAGTGCTTGCTTGCCGTTTTGCCGATCATCAAGCGAGAGGTCAACAGGAGGATATAAGCGAACTCTCTCGTTCAATAACCGTTCAATGACCATGTAACAAATATACGGAGTTCCTACGAGAAATCCAAATTAATTTTTGTTCATTAACAGCTACCGTCAAACTTATCATCAAAGAGCCAGTCTAAAATAGTGTCCTCTATGATGTTTTTATTCCAAAAATCGTTTAGAGTGAAGAAAACATCACGTTCAGCATCTTCAAATCGTTTGCCCATACAGCCTACAACTACACTCGTGTAGTCTGCAATCAAAGAGTCAAGTTCGCTCTCGTACATATCAATAAATTCTTTTCGTACTGCCTCGCGATACTTGTTTATAATATCAAAGGTTAGTGTATGATACCTCATACCGCCATCTTCATCTTTTTTAGGATAGATTAACTTCGGTATGAACCAACTTGGGATACCAAGAACCATAGACTTGTTCTCATGAAACAGCGGATATTCATGGCCATCAAGCATGATGGATGCGGGAAGATCAATAGCTACCTCAAAGTTTTCAGAGCTTGATCGAAACCTAGACAGTTGACCATTGAACTGTTCGCTATATCTATGCAAAAACTCCTGCCATGTTGGGAGATTGAGGTGTCCGTTTCTGTCAGTGCTGTAAAAGAGTAAATCATCAATTTGTTTATCAAGTGGCGTAAAGTCATTAAACTCTTTTATGTATCCATAGAATATATCTCGGAATGACGGTGGAAACCCTTGGGTACCGAAAACAAACTCCGTCTCAGCGGCGGTTACTGGAACTATAGGCATCAAGCAGGAATAACCTATAACACCTTGAACGCTTGGTATACGCATGTAATTCGGCAGGACGCGGTATCCTTTACCAAAGATACTATCGTTGACAAAGTCACTTTTAAATGCACTACGCCTCTTAAACTCGTATGCTATCTCTAGTGCAATATCACCCATCCAACCGTCTGTTGTTTCTACGGTTGATTCTTTCAACATCGTATAACCATACAATGCCTTAACAGACTTCAGTATACGATCTAAAGAATTATAGTAACCACGACCATACTCGTTATAAATAGTTGACCCACCAATCGCACCCAACGTACACTCAATTCTCAGTATGGTAGTGTAAATAAACTCAAGTCTACTAAGATGTAAAAATTTACTAGCTACCCGAGAGATTTGTTGTACGTCATCAACTGAGAATACAAACTCTGTTGTGTGAGGTATGGATAGCTCAATACGACGTACATCCAGCTCTTTGATCTGCCTTCTAACGAACTTACGGTTGGATGAGTCCTTTGTTAGTAGGACGTCACCGTGCTCATCAGTTGCATAGGCATCTGCAAGACTATCCATTATTGAATAGAATGAAGGTGCAGGGGGTGAGTCCAATACCTCAAAATATTCATGGAAAAGGTGATCTTCATCAAGTGTTGTAAAGAGTTCATCAATCCTCGTAGAAGATATGAACGTATGCAACTTTTCACGGCGTGGATACCGTGTGATGTCATCTGCACTGAACGGTGGTAGTGCTACTGTTGATTTATTCTGATAGAAGTCAGAAGGCAGTCCTGGGTGAAATCGTTTCATGGTGATTGTGGTGATTATTGTAAAATTATTTTTGTTAGTGCCGAATGTACCGTGTCAGACTCATACCACCGAGACGTCCATACGACTCGCAAGGTCATAGTGTCACCCACCATGTCTAAGGTAGGTGCTATTACACCCGAGAAGTTACCGTCGTCGTCTGTGTACGATGCACCATTTACAGTGGGTACCATCATTGAGTCTGGTGTGACGAAGTGTAGCGTGTCAACGTTTACCCAGAAACCAGAATCGTTTACATTTCTACGTACGATGGTAACCGCAGTGTCACCTGGCTCAAACCACCAGAACAACGAACTCTCCCAGATCACACGCTGGGGATACTTTGCCTTGTTATCCGATAGTGGTATAAGTTTACCTTCCAAGCGATGGATCGTCTGGTATCGATTCCTGTCGAGTGTAAGGTAGTAAAAATCTCCAACCTTCGGTAACCTACCGTCCAGGTCAATAGTGTACTTCCCTTCCTCGTACGTTGAAGCAGGATCCGTACAAGAGCACAAAAATGCTACCATAGCGATGATGATCGCGTGTAAGCTAGTTCTCATGGCTTTCATGTGTTTTGGTGGTAAGGTGGTGCATCATCACGTCTTCCGTGTATCTCTGAAGATGTAACGATGACGTTAGGTTGTCGCCTATCCCTAGCGTTAAAACTACAGCTATAGTAAAAGACGGAGGCACTAGAGCATCATACCCCAGTGCCAACGCCGTAATGCAGATAATAACATCCACAGCTATCAACCACGATAATAACTTTTTTTTCATTTTCTGTTCTCTGCCATGAAGAAGAACCACAGCAGCCCAATGAAGGCGACTAGAGCAATTCCAAATCCCATAGTCGGTTCCCTATGTTGATGAAGGTAAAATTGTTTTATACATCTCGGATCGTGCCGAGAAATTCACCAGTAGTCTTGTGGTGAATCAGACAGCGATCATTCTCGCGTCGTACGTGAATGTACGCATTGTGCCATGGTTGACCATACTTCCGTGCGAGTGTCCTTGCAGCTCCTGTGATGGAGTCGGATGTTGACTTCCCGACGAGTGTCATTCCGCTCGGGAGCGTCAAGACGTATGTTTTGGTTGGTTTCATGGTAGGATGTAAAAGTTTTTTAGTTTATTGCCGTTTGGTTGACGAGTGTAGCATCTGCCGGACGAAGGACACCAGCTTCAATGAAGTCGTGCGCCGCGCGTCCATACCATCCCTGAAGAAACCAAACAACTCCAGTATCAATAAGATACTGCCAAGCCCCGAGGTACTGATCTTCCGTCGTATCGTCGGGTGGGTTTTCAATGAGCAAGACAGCGGCAAGGATTTCTTGAGTTGCTAGCATGACAGCATTCCACTACTAGTTTACGAAAAAATTTTGAGATTTCCAAATGCTCATTTAGTGAGCAGCGATCCGGAAGGGAGCAGCATCGAACAACCGACGTGCAGTCTTCTCAACGTTTTGAGCCTGTGGGGACGTCTGACGAAAGATAGTATAGAAGTCTACAGTTCCTTCGTTGACGTTGTCAATTGCTACCTGAAGTACACCGTTCATCATGGTAGCGTGAGAGACAATCGTGTCCTGATCAATTTCCTCAGCGATGTCGTTGAGGTCGCTTGATGAGGCGTTAGCGATTGAGTTCTTAAGCGTGGAGATAACGTTCTCGGTGCTGTATGGGGAGCGCATGGGTGTGTTGGTTTGTGGTTGAAAGAAAGGTAAAAAACTTTAAGCTCGTTGCGCGACCATGCGCATCTTGGTACCGTTGTCTGTCTGCTCACAGAGCCAGACGGCTCCGTAATGAGTTGCAATCATGTGAGGAAAGTAAACTTCCTCTTCAATTGGGTCATCGAGGTTAACCCACCTTACTTCAGCACCAGCGCAATGTATCGCTGTAGCTAACAGCTCATCACGGGTAAGGTCGTTGCCGAGGCTTGGATCGTGTGCTCCACCGAAAAGATGTAAGCCATCGATCGTGAGGTTAAAGCGTTCTTCCATGACAGTAATCCTTGGGGATGTGGTTGTTGGTTTAGATGCAATATACGGAAGTGTTCTGAAAAGGTTTCACCACGTTTGAAACCAGCCACCATATTTTGATGCTAGGGTCTCCATCTTACCGAGTGAAGGCCATCGGAAGGTTTCACCAATGTCAGCGACAACGGCATACAGCTCGTTAAACGCTTGTATCACTTGAACAGGTGCCATCTTCTCTGGAAAATTTATAGTTGCACCCGAGTCACCAGTCGATTTAATCAAGAATGCCACTGCTACGACACCGATGGCGGGCTGAAACCATAACTTCGCTTCGGCATAAAGGAAGTGATCACCGTTGTCGTTAACGAACTTGCAATTTGCAGTTGGAAACGTACCACCAATCTTTACGATTTGTTCATCCTCCGTAGCCTCAATGTGAGGCGGATACGTTGGCCTTTTCTCCTCCACCTCGGCTCTACAGAGCTTTCTTAGTTCGGCAAGGGTGGTCTCTAGTGAGTTCATGACGACGTCTCCAAGTGTTGTGTTGGTTTAGATGCAATATACGAAAATCCTAATACCAGGTTACACTTTTCCAAAGAAAAATAACAAGTCTTTATGTATCAATGACTTACCAAGCCAAAACGCACGGAAACGATCGTGTACTAGCTATAACTCTTTGTCGCTGATGTACTAGAAACGTTGACCCACCGCCATCAAAATTCAGTGCATCTCTACAGCCAATCTCGTACATACGTGCTTGAAGCTCTCGGATAGATGCTCGGTTGGTAACAAAAATTATAATTGATCCATCTCGGTGGATGCCGATCGCAGTACGTGGACATTGACGACGATAGAACCTACGTCGTAGTAGTGGTTGCGGCTCACCGTCGCACAATAGTAACGGGTATCCAGACGCGACGTAATCAAAGCTATCAAACATCGATGGCGTTATGTATCCTATGTATGCTGAGGTCTGTGATATACCTAGAGAGTACCAGCCCTTTGGGTTATGGTGTCGTTCCATGCGATCATCTTTATAGAGTCCAACCATGGAGCGTTTGGAAAAGTAAGAAAGATTTATTATGTTTGTTACGTTGTACCGCCACATGAACCAGCTAGTACGATGGAACTGTGGCTCAGAGCTAAACATCTTTACTGCTGACGGCGGCATCTTGAAGATGTACTCTCGGTATGATGCTGAGACGCTAGCGAACGTTGTTAGGAACACGAGCAGTATGTATATGATGGAGTTACGCATAGTAGTTCACCTGAGTTGTTAACGATTGTAATTTAATCAAAACAAGTAGTGTACGAAATTACTTCCACTCTACCAAATGAATTTTTGTTCATTCACTATTTGGAATTTACGTCACCTATACTTATATTAGAGCCTTGGTTTTCACGCCACTCTTCAAAAGGACTCGCATGAAACTGTAACAATTTTTATGAGGTTCACATGCCATGATTCGGACTCGCCGACTACGGAAATTTGCACGGGATTGGAAATATGTCCCCAACCGAGACGTACCAATTTACTCCGTTACAGAGCGCGTAGTCAACGAGGAAATTATAAACGAATTTCTAGATTATTGTGTGGCATGGTGTTACAAGAAGTTTGGTGAGAAACCTAAGGTTGAACTTCCGTTCATCGAATGGGACTTTAATAACCGATCATACCAACGCGACGGTACTCTCGGCGAGTACGACACCATACAGAACACCATATATCTCCGAATCACTGGTCACCGGAACTTCTACAATCTTGCACGTACACTCATTCACGAGTACGTTCACTACCTTCAGACTGAATACTCTGATCAACTGTACACAGAGTATATGAAAATCTACGGATATGAAGACAATCCGTATGAAGTTGAAGCTGTGTACATATCAGAACTGTACATGGTTGAATGCACCAAATGGGTTCTCACTCAGATGATGGACTCAATTAAAAAACAACAAAGAAAGTTACGATCCTATGACAAGCACAAGCGTAAGACGTCCAGTCGCATTTGATTGGTCTCGCACTTCGGCAAATGGTCATAAAGTTTTTATTGCAGACAAAGATGCGTATGCTACACTTGGTGTGGACATCACCCCCAACGAGCTAGCACACTCACTGCACATTCACAATAAGGTTGTTGAACTTCACGTTAAGAAACAAATCATCAGGAACGGGCTATTCTTATCGATAGCGTTGATTCCAGTAGTAGTATTCTTTATTAACATATTAGGGTTGTTATGATAGCTAATAAGCATCTAAACCAGATCATCATCTCACCGACGCTATATCGAGAGCAGTTGGTAAATAAACTATGTTCTCTCTTGGAGAAGCAGCCGAAGCGTACGTATAAGCTCCCACAGCCAGTGGAAGTTCTACGACAAGGCAGAGACTATGATCTTCCTACCATCCCCGAGGCACGGTCAATTACTGCCGTCTCATCAAAGAATCTCAAGATCACGTGTTCGGTAGACGCTGGTGCCGGCACCAAGCAGACACGGGAGATTACAACGAACGACTCTACAGTTACCATCGAGGAACTGTTTAGTATCTACGAAGTGTGTGGTGAACTCTATCCTGAGAAGTTTGAGGACTATACGGCAATCCCACAAGAGTAAAAAACTTTTTTATAGTACACATAATCCACGAGGAACACATGAACATCTACAAGGTCAAGGTCAAGTTTGAAGTGACCAACGACAATGGTAAGGTTAAGTACACCACTGAGACATACCTAACCACAGCAGTCAATCCAACAGACGCCGAGGCATCGGTGTATAGATGGCTTGAGAAGAATGGTGAAGGTGGCGGCGGTGCACCATTCTTTATTACTGAAGCCGTAGAAACAAAGTTTGTTAGATTCATTGAAAACGAGTAACATGTCGTATTCGTACTTCAACGAGTTACACCCGAAAGGTATAACCGTACCAAAGCATGGCGTATCGATTCAATCATTCAAGACGTTACTTGACACCTACAAGAAGTCTGTAGAGATTAATGACGTCTTCCTGGAAATCAATAAGATTGTTGAGGATAGTACTTCCGTAGAAACTACGGACATGCAAGAACGTTTTGAGTTGCGCGAGAGTGCAGTTGCAAGTGTCCTTGTCTTCTTGAACCTTCTTATTCATCGATACCAAACTAGTATATTTCCTATCGAGGCAGACTTCTGTCGTGAATATGAAAAGTTATTCATAAAGGAAAGTAATACTGGTAAGGTGAACTTTAGCGCATCAATCCGCAAGAACGGTGAGCAGATTAAAAACTTCGTTGAGATGTTGCCAGAGGTACGGTATCTTCGTCTGTCTATGTTTTGGGCAGTAGCCGAGAAGATAGATCGACTTGTTAGGAACTATGACGTGTGGTGGACTCCGACTATAAATGGACTCGTACGCATAAGCGAGAACCCTAACCTTTATGCTGATGAGTCTGTACCAAGTCGGTATACGACACAGAACTTGTTTGTAGAACATGAGTCGTACTTTTCTCGCTTTGGTATCCTTCCGTGGCAGTTTGATGCCGAGTGGCAGCGTAACCCATACACCATCATGTCAAACGCACACACCACACACAATTGGCACAATACAACGTTCCCTCTTGATATGTCACTCATTAGTAATATTTTAGATACTTGCATTATTGCGTATCCCCAGGCAGGGACGCCATTTGATCAGATGGTGTCTGACCTTGCTGATGAGCTTCGCGGACATAGCTATGAGAATCGTTCAGTATACAACCAGTATATCGGATGCAATGGTATCTCCAACGAGTTCTTAATGTCCATGCACCTACATTATAAGGAACTAGCGGATGAACTTAATAGTGTAACTCCCGAAGCACAAAACTTACTTGTTGCTCATAGCAATCGGTCAATACTTATGCAGTACGGACATGTTTTCAATCCCATGTTGCCGGACGTTCTTGTGATTAAGCGTCCTGACTACATCATGGCAAACGTTTAAAAGTTATATAAGGGGCAGTATGAAGCCGACGGTAATGCGGTTGGAAGATGGTGAATTTTACGAAGTGTTGCGTACGATACGAGAAAATTCTTTTGTATCGGATGCAACAAGTAGCTCTGAAGAGAAAGCAAAAGAGTTAGCAGAGAGGATAGCATCTAACAATGACGCTAACTGCTTGTATATGTACAGTTCATCTGGACATATATGGTGTATCTGCAAGCGTATAGTTACTGCTAATTTCCGTGACATTATCCCTGGCGATGGGGTTGCCTTAAGTGCACAGAAGCAATGGGGTTACGAGATTGTAGAGTCTTCGTAACCTCTTGCTCTGTATGTAGTTCTACGTATCTTCGGCACTCACTAAAAAAGTTCTTGCTTTTTCCCCGCTATTGTTGTAAGTTCGGAAATGAAAACCAACAGCAGTAACTACGAGCATACTCGCGTTAAGTTTGAAATACACAACGCGCAAGTTGAATACGATTTGTTTGATGAGTCTAACGCGGTAGCTGTGGAATTGCCTCTACCCGAGATATTTGAGCAACTTGAGGAAGAATTTGACTATGACATTGTTGAGCTTGGGGTTGCTCTCATTGATCACCTATCACATAAAAAACTTACAGCGTTTGTCTGTGCTGAAATCATGGCACGGTTCGCTGAACGTGGCTCAGACTCAATAGTCTTAACCCCGAGAACTCTTGAAGAGGTTACAGTCTTACAAGAGGCACTAGAGCCTGTACTTGAAAGGTTTCCATTGCTGAGGACAGTGTAACATGGACATTCATCCCAAACCTAGCGTAGTTGATCGGGTAACCGCTTCAATGTCACCAACGGAAGATTTATACTACCGTTGGTTATTTTCGTTAGCATGGCACGTCGCATCGCACATCGAGGACAATCAGATACCAATCTCGGAGTTTGCTGAGAAGACTGGACTGAGCGTCTACACGATAACGAACGTCATGCGAGGCAATGGCGGAGATTTAACCTTGTTTGACATTGCTCGGATCGCGGCAGCTTTGCCTTTTCCGTTGCTTTCGTTCACACCAACAGCGGGTGGAAACTAACAATGTATATGGATTTTATGGACAATCACCGTACGTTCTTCTTCATAGTAGCTATCGCTATCTATGTGGGGGCGACAGCTTTTGCTTTATGGCGTAGCTATCAAGACGACGGCAACTAAAAAAGATTTACTGTATATGAGCGCAAAAGTATTAGTCGCTTGTGAAGAGTCACAGGCAGTTACCATCGAGTTCCGTAAACTCGGCATTGAAGCATATTCATGTGACATTGAAGAGTGTTCAGGAGGGCATCCCGAATGGCATATTCAGCAGGACGTGACACCGTTACTTCAAGAACCTCATTGGGACCTTGTGATAGCATTCCCACCGTGTACGCATCTAGCGTCAAGCGGTGCAGCGTGGTTTGAGAAGAAACGTCAAGATGGACGACAACAGCAAGGCATAGACTTCTTTATGCTGTTTGCTAACTGTCCGGCACCTCGTGTCGCAATCGAGAACCCAGTTGGTATCATGTCGTCGCACTACCGAAAGCCTGATCAGATCATTCAGCCTTGGCAGTTCGGTGACTCGGTAACAAAGAAAACTTGTCTATGGTTAAAAAATTTACCATTACTTACACCGACAGATATTGTTGGTAAAGGTGAGTTTGTTACCTTTGCAAGTGGTAGGAAAATGAATAAGTGGTATGCTGACGCATGGAAGTTATCACCGTACGAACGAGCTAAACAACGAAGTAAAACTTTTCCAGGTATTGCCAAAGCTATGGCAACCCAATGGGGAGCAGTCTTGCTTAATAACGAAAGTTATAATAACGATGAAGGTAATGATATGTAGTAAGTTCCTTTACATATTGACCTTAATATAGTTTATGACCTTGTATACCCTAACCTAGTTTAAGGGGGGTGGGGGTCAAACTAAGGGGGTCCTAGGTGTAGACTAGGGGGGAGGGGCATAATTTCCCGTATACCCCCCTGGTAGGGGGACTTGTCTATAGGGGTCCCCCCTGCGTTTTTCTATCGGGGTCAATTTTTTTCTAGGATTTTTGAATACGTAGAACTACTTAATGGGTAACCCATTAAAGAGCACAAACACCAAAAATCGGGTCATACGTCGGGCCATCATAGCCCAAAGCCAAAGAAACAATAACAAAAAAAGAAATACTAAACGGGTATACATTCTCCATGGCAACAGTCAACCTTAAATTTAATATTCACTCAACGGAACTCATAGACATATTCCTCGATGAACATCCATACTTCGAGTGGAGGGGTACTGATGCTGACCTAAGGACCATAAACACTGGGTTCTCGTTGGTAGTTGCCAAAGACCTCCAATACACCTACCCACACCTATCGGTAGTAGTAGCAACAGACTATATACCCGATTCAAAAGACGATCCGTTACTCATCGTTGAAGGCCTTGACTACGACGGTAAAGATATTACTGTCAGATTCCCAGAAATTTTATCAACTATAGTATTTCACCTTGAAGAAGGTAACTGGAACTTTTCCGAGCTAATGGAGCTTGGTAAGCAACAACAAGAGATAACCCGACATGATAGCAATTTACCTTAAATTCAACATGAAGTCAAAGGAAATCAAGAACTTACTCCAAGAGAAAGACCCAGTTTACGCGGAAGCTCTGAAGGACGTCAAGATAAACTATCCACATCTTGATCGTCAAGTTAGGATATTCACAAGAATTAGTTCACTTAACGGGGCATTCATCTTGCTTCTGAAACGAGAGCTTACGGCTATGTTTCCCGAAGGTACATCCTTCGTGTTTCGCTACGAAGATACGACATTACATGATCCACTTTGTATCGTGGAAGACGTCAAGTCCAATAACAGCGAATTTCCAGAATCTATCGCCGAAGCTGAGCGGGTGATAACATCCTTCATTCAACATGGTAACTGGAATCATGCTGATATAGCCACCGAATATCAAAATGTAATTGATAGAGGGATGCAAAGACGTTTACGAGGATACGGTTTCTAATCTACGGTTAGTAAGGATACATACGCATGGAATACCTTGGCATAAAAACATATAAGCTCACCGAAGACTTCGCTCAACGTCTGAAGGTAGACCAAGATCAATTAACAGAGGAACGTACGTTAAACCAAATTGTTGAATTGTACAAAAACATTACAGAATATGATAATGTGCCAACAATTGTTGACAGTGGTGACACGTTGTGGCTGACCGAAGATGGTGAAACGTATGATCTAATAGCAACACTTGAACGTTCGTATGATGACTATGGTAGGATAATTGACCGAAGATGTTATAATCTGTATTACTTTTTTCACCATACCAACGAGTGCCCGATAATCTGTTCTAAATTCATTCACGCCGATACGCTAGATGATGCATATCGTCGGTGGTTTGAAGAAGCGTTAAATTTCTATCACTCACCAGATGAACCAATAGAAAGACGTGGGAAGATTGAACACTATGCATCATGTAACTGGTATGAAGTATCAATGACAGTTACACCAGTCAACGGAAGTATACCAAAAAACAAGAAAAGGAAAAAAGTATGAATATACCTTCAGCAAGTGCGCGAGTCTGAACACTTTTTAAACAAACCAACAACTTGATGAGGACTTATGGGAACGAGATCAATCGTCTCAATCAATAAAAATGGACGACAATATGCCGAAATCTATAAGCACTATGATGGATACCCCAACAACATGTTATTTCTTATTGCTCGTGGGTTAATGTGTACGTTTGAAGATGGACGGCAAGAAGTTGAGGAGATTGTACCGAAGGTGCTGTTCGGACTAATGTCGGGGTTTGCAACGACACATTTGGAGTATCCAGACAGTGGCGACGTGAGGCTATTTTACTATGACATGAACGGTAGACCACTTCCACCTCCCCCTGACGTGTGGGAAGAGTACACCTTTCACATCAACCTTCTTGACAGCGGGGCGTTTGAAATTCAATTTTCAGATGGCAACCGTAAACACTCATTCACTCTCCCGAGTAGGGTCGGAGCATCAAATTCCTCAGAGATAGAGGCTAACTGGCACACAATTATCAGTGGAGTGCTTCTAGGGTGCCGTCATCCCGTGCTTCACAAATCACGCATTTTTCACTGGGATTGAATTAAATTTGCATTTTACGTGCGACGTTCGTATATTGCCTCAAAACACTACAACGGAGTTAAGGAACATGGGCAAGATTGTAAACATTTCACACGATACGATCGTCTTTGACGACGGACATACACTCTACGCATACCACGACAGAGATTGCTGTGAACACCATTGGCTGCAATTTGATTACGTGGATATTGACGAAGTGAAAGGGTTGGAGTTTGACTTAAACCCAGACGGGTCATTTTTTGAGCGGGTGGATGGGTATGGTATCCGTTTGGTGTCGACTAATGGACACGCTGTATCAATACCAGGGTATGGCTCAAACAACGGTTACTACTCATCAAACATCACCTTAGTGTTAGTGAGACCTGATGATACGTCGTTGAAATGGGACGTCTCGGAGTGCCAACAGGAAGAAGATAGGTAGTAACCGTGAAGACCATCGAAGAGATGAAGAGAGAAGCTATGCTGACTCCACTGCGGTTGGTGGACCCACAGCCACCCGAAACGCTACCAGCGGAAGGTATCGTATTTGTACTCGATGCGAATGGTAGCTTATGGGATGACTTTGCTAAGTACATACATGAATATTTCACAGAATATAAAATCATAGCATGGTCATACACCGCAACACACGAACCGCAAGAGCCTACTCAACATGAGATCAAGACGAAAGGGTGGATATGACCAATCAATCAGTATTCAACAAAGTCGTTAAACACCTTCTAACACAAAAAGAACGCAGCGTGGACGATGATGATAAATGTATGTATTACGGCCCAAAAGGAAGGAAATGCGCTATTGGTGTGCTTATTCCACGACATGAATATGATCCTTACATGGAAGGATTAACTATTTATGATCTTTTAGGATACTCTACCGAGTTCGGCTGGGATTTTCCATTTGATAATCCTCGTGTAAACATAGACTTATTAGACGATTTACGAGAAGTTCATGACGTACACCCTGTTTACGAATGGTACAAACTTTTAAAATCACTTGCTAAAAAATATAATCTAAAGTTCAACCCACCGAAGGAATACCAACGATGACACCCCAAGAAGCATTTACGAAGTCGGTGGTGCATACCTTGCAACAAGGAAAGAGATCAACGCGATTGATGCCGTATTCAGCAAAAAAGGTATGCGCTTACCGAGGAGACAATGGACTTAAATGCGCCATCGGTGCATTGATACCAGATAACGAATATATACCCGAGATGGAAGGTAATTTAATAATTGATAATTTTAGACGTGGCTTCATTCCACCATCGTTGGCTGGATTTGAAGATATATGGCTGTTATCATCAATTCAATCCGTACACGATAATGAGGATGTATCGGAGTGGGAAAACGGGTTTCGTAGAGTTGCTCACGTATACAATCTTATCTTTCCAGATTTTAAGTTGAGGTCAGCATGACAAACCAAGAAATATTTGAGATTGCCGTATGGCACTTTCTCTACAATAAGAGGTATGAAACATCAATGGATATAAAACCATTGGAGAAGACACCTGATATGGACATTCATTCGTTTGATCACCATGTCAGCATAACAGAACGATACAAATTCCTTCCTAAGTACAAGTATAGATACAACGGTAAAATTGAACCACGTTGTAGTTTTATTAGTCTCCTCATCTTAGACGAGTCGTATACACCCGAGATGGATGGTAAGACGGTAAAACAGCTTATAACTGAAGGGCTGTGGCAACCTAGATTCACTGATGCAAATATATCTTTACTTGAGGCTCTTCAAGAAAGTCAAGTATCAGGTGATCTGCCACAATGGGAAGAAAATCTCCATAATGTTGCTACGACATTTCAATTGGAGTTTATAGAATGGAGTTCATAGAAGATGCTAAATAACGACTACACCAAAATCATGAGTAAAATTCAAGTATTATGGAAACTCGTTGAGGATCGCACGAAAACGGGATCAATATGTGTGTACGTTTCACGGGACATCTTAAATTGTCAAACCGTGTCTCCACACCCCGAGGGATTCTTGTACGACAAAACAAATACACTCATACGACTTGAAGAATGCCAAGAACCATTGACGCCAGAAGGAATTTTAATGCATTTGTTACACAACAGTCAGGAGAAGACAACATGAAAACACTACTAATTCTCATCACCGCCCTGTTGTTAACTGGATGTTACAACCGTGGGGAAAAAGTTGAAGATACTGGCGCATGGATATTGCGCGTACGAGATTGCGAATACGTTCGCGTATTTGATCGTGCTATCGTTCACGCTGGAGATTGTAGTAACCCTAAGCACAAGGAACAACTGAAATGAAATCATTGCTAATAATTGTTACTTGTCTAGTATTGTCGGGTTGTGTTCAACGTGAACCATCTCACAAAGAGCTACATAACGATTTGAGCCATGTAACAAAAATCAAGGTAGATAATTGTCAGTACGTCGTGTTTGAAAGTTACAGATCAGGCGGTATCACTCATGCCGGAGATTGTAGTAACCCTGCGCACAAGGAACAGCCAAAATGAAGCTGTGCAAGGATTGTAAACATGTAAAGAGGGGTGTTCTCCCACTAGATATTTCCGCCCCGATTGCGGTTTGCGAAGCAGTGTCGTTAACTGACATTGATTATGTCAATGGCGATAAGGTTATAATAGAATCTGTGACTTGTTGGGATGCAAGGAAAGAAGGTGCGAAATGCGGCCCAGAGGGAAAACTCTTTGAGCTACGAGAGCCTCTTAACCTTCACCCCATTGTCAAGACTAGCATATCGCCTTCGCGGATAGATCGTGTTATGAACATTGCCCATCGAATTACTGGTTGGCTGTATGGTAACTTTGATCTAATCATGTACGTGGTAGCCTCATTCTTAATGATCATCTTCATTATTGTTCTATTCACGTCGGTGACACCGTGAAACTTTGCAAGAATTGTAAATATTACGCTGGAGAGCGACAGTGTGCCAATAGCGATGACTGCTATTTAGGATGTGTTCATCCTAAGGCTATTGAAATTGACATTGTAACTGGCGTCGGGAGAATGGCCGATGCAAGAGAACAACGGGAGTCATTCTTCAAATGCGGTCCATTTGGTAGACGATGGGAACCGAAGCGGTGACAAAGTACAACTTGATGTGATACAAAACGCAACATGTCAACAGGCACGATCAGCGAGACACCTTTGCGGCAAAGATGGTAAATTATGGGAGACGAAATGAATACCAAGACAATTGATGTATGGGCTGAAAATGACATCTATGAGAACCTTGACGAAGACGGTTTTCTTTATGATGGTATTGGTACTATTGCAAAGTCTAATAGTATTCCCGTTACCGTTATAAATGGTCATCTTTCGGAGTCGCTGAGGTGGCGGAAGGTGGGGGAGGAGGTTCTTGACGGTAATCAATTTTACGTCGTGAATGGTGTTGGCGTTTGCAGTGTCGACCTTGACACAGTAGATGGACCATACTGGGTCATAAAAGCACTTGACAACATGATGCTTTGCGAAGCCGACGACACTTACCGCCCAGCCATCCCTGGCATCGATTACGTGGAGGGGGAGGTATGATCGAAGACATGTTCACCCAATTCCGCGACGACAACGGCAACCGGACGGGAGTAACGTGGCCCGCCACCCCTACCGAAATCTCCGCCGCCCATCCGAAATGTAAGAGCTGTGATCATTGCGAAGTTCACGTACACCTTGCAGGGGGAGGAGCTATCTATGAGTGTTCACCACCCGAAGAAATAGATGGATTTCCTATGCGTGGGCAGACTGTTTTTCCCGCTAGTGATTACTGTCGTCTTCACAGTGAGTTAATGAAAGGTAAACAAGATGACAAAGGATGAGATAATTAAAGAGCTGAAGAATTTATCGTGGGCGTACCAACAGGCAATGTCTACACCTAATTGGCGGCAAGATTGCTGGATATCCGACATGCTCGCTGAAGCGGCGGGTATGATAGAATCCTACGACGAACGCAAGATCATCAATGATTTTATTGCGAAGGTTGAAGCAATAGCTCTTGTCCCGATGGGCTTTTCGTACGTCGCTCACTATGAGGGAATGAAGAAGTTACAGCGAGAGATGAACAATGAAGCGTAAAACAATAGAGGAGGCTGCAATCGCATACGTGGCTGCCTATAACACCCGTAAAGCTGCAAAGCAGGCGTTACGCAATTGGTTTAATGATAACAGTGACGGCGGTGAAAGCTATCCTTGTATCCACGGTAGAGAGCGAGCTTGCTTCAAAGGAGCACACCGCGATGAGTATTGCGAGTATTGTGTTGAACACCACCGTTTATATGAGGCTTACTATGTAACGATAGCAAAACAACAAGCGCGATTGAAAACATTGGATAGAGCTGTAAACAGAACAGAAGGAATACATACGTAGGAGACATGATGGATGACTATAAAGGTTTAGAAGTAGTTGATATTCACCACAACGTTGAGGCAAATATCACGATACGAAAACAAATCATAGAGGAGTTGGGACGACTGTGTCTTATATTTTATTACAAGGCATGTGCTCCGTTCTTAACAAACACTAAGTATTTTGAGCACATAAGGTCGTCAAGAGTACTCCGATATGCCATTGAATTGATTGAATCTTTTGAGGAAGGCGTTATCATTCAAGACGCCGCAATTGCATATGTCAAGGCGCGGAATGCACGAAAGGCGGCGAAAGAAGCATTACAACAATGGTGTGAAGAAAACAAGTTTGAAGACGGAGATTACCCGTGTGTTAACTACTACAAAGGTCAAGCATGTTTTCAACAAAATTTACCAACAGCCGACTACTGTGACCTATGCAACACTAGACAACCTCTATACCATACGTATAGACAAGCCGCCGCGAAACAACAAGATGCATTAAGAACTTTGGATAATTTAGTAAACAAAACAACTATAAGAGAAATACAATGAATAACTTCAAAGAAATAAGTAACGATGAACTTGCCAAATCAATAATTGATCTGACAAATGGCGGAGATGTATCAATTGCTCACCTACACGAGGCCGCTCGACGTCTGTCGGCAATGCCACGTATCTACGACGTGGCAACGGGAGAGAGGCCAGAAGAAAACATATACGTTGATTGCATTGCGATAGACGCGCACGGTGGATATATTATGGGAGAATACTTCTCCGAGAGATTTGACAGACACGATACGCTTGAAACGGTAGATTTGAACGAAGACGTCAAGTTCATGATCAAGATTCCCGACATCATCGCATGGGTAAAAGGAGATGGCTAATGGATAACTTCAAAGAAATAAGCAACGAAGAGCTTGCCATGCGTCTACCCGCACTCAACCCTGTTGATGAACTACAGAGTATGATTGTAAACGAGACAGGACGTAGACTTATGATGATGCCTAGTATCTACCACGCGCCGAGTGACTCAAGACCAAAAAATGGGGCGGTAATTGTTGCATTTTTTACCGAACAAACTAGTCACAGTGGAGTTGTGTTGGGTAACTATGAATCGAAAACTGATAAGATCAGAGTAAATTTTATAAAGAAAGGGCAGGCATCCAAATATTCGTTCAACAATGTTGAATATTGGTGTTATGCTCATGACATGGCAGTATGGGTGAAAGGAGTAGTAAGATGATTGAACTTGTAGTTGCACACTTCATTGGCGACTGGTTGCTGCAACCGAGATGGATGGGTGTGAGTAAGTCAACTCGTGTATCATCCCTGTTAGCACATTTAGCATTAGTTGCGTTACCACTGCTTGTAGTGTGCTTTATGCGAGGTACTCTACTGTGGCTTCCTATATATTTGATCCTGCATGGTATCCAGGATTGGTTCATTTGGAGACTTGCTAAGCGATACATACCAGCAGATAACTGGTATAATGATAGTCGTTTTTGGCATACGGTTGGATTTGATCAATGCCTCCACTACATAGCAATGGGATTGTTATTATGAACTTAGAACATTGCAGTGAGAAACGAGGTGATGACTTATGACAGAGCAAACCACACACCTCAATGGTAGACCGATATTTGAGTCTGCAATAAAAGCTATTGTTGAAAACTTAGGTGGAGAGATACTTGACCTAAAAGATTACTTTTACCCGAAAGATCGTGAATGGTCGTTCACGTACAAACCTTGGAATACTATTGACATCTCATTTTACGTGGAGATGTCATATTTTATCCCGACATTTTTGGAAGAAGATGTTAAAGTTGCTCAATTTCTGTTGCACATTACAGATACAAACCGACTTTATGAAGGCATGAATATACGGCGTTCGTTTCCGACCTACCCGCAGCAAATGAATATTGATCCGTTTCTTTTCCTCAACTTACACGTCGTTGATTTAGTGCAAAGTGCAATTATAAATTACACGATGCGGCACATCACGTCGTATTCAAGCATAACAAATGATTACTACGAATTTGTTCGGAACGTTTTTGAAAACATTCGGCGGCTTGACATCGGATACAAATTTCCACCATTAAACTCAAAACAACAATGAATAACGACCAAAAACAATCTCAAACTTTGAACGGCACGGTAGTGTTTGAGTCAGCAGTTAATGAGATTTTTAAAGAATTTCATAAAAAAATCTGTAACAGACTTAAATCTCTAGACGGCAGTTATCCACACAAACATATTGAGACGTTCACATACAGACCTTGGAAAGCTATTGATATAGCGTTTGATGTGAAATTATCATATACCATCCATGGACCTTTTGAACATCTTGACACTGAGGAAGAGGACTATGACGAAATTGTGGACGAAATTGCAGATTTTGAGGTGTCTATAGTAGATACGAACTCCATGTTTGAGGAACAAACAATTAATCATTATGTCATGGATGTTAAAAAGTTTATTAACTGGGGACGAATCTACCGCATAGAACTAGGCGTCCTTGACATGATTCAAGCCATTGTCCTAAACTACACACTGCAATTTATTATAGATAGTAACTACATCTCCCCCGAAAATGTAAGACTATGCAATCAATTACAAGAAGCACTAATTCATTTTGATGAAAAACTTTTTACTGACAATGAATGTGTAGAACCTTCAAAGGTAGTATATGATTACCTCTCGTTCGCTGAACGGTTTGCGATGTTTAGGAGGAGTTTTCCGGATGTAAACAAAAAGAACCTCACAGAGTTAGTAGAGCGTGTGAAAGATATGAACCCTAGTTTTCTCTGGGGCGTAGGGGGTGAAGTGGAGATTGTGTTTGACTTAATCCGAAAAAATGAATCGTCGGATACTGTCATAATTTTCAAAACTGTAATTGTTTGGTTTGACACTGATGGTAACATGACGCTCACCGACGTGTGGTTTCAGCCGGATAAGGAAGATGGTATCCCGTTTTCAGACGTTGACGCACTGTTTCAATACTTTCAGCAACCGTACACGGTGTAGCTGAATACGAAAAAAAATGTCAAGGAAAGTGAATCTTTTGTGCAGATTTGGCGTATATTGCTCAAAACTTCACAGGAGATTACAACATGTTTTCGGACTTCACAGCACTCAAACCAAGACAATTCCGAAAGTTTAGCGGACTAGATCGCAGCGATGCGGTTGCGCTGAAGGATGAATTGTCCGCTAAACTCTCGGAAGTGTATGCCAAGATTGCAGACGACCCCACTAACATTGAACTCATACGGTTAGTAGATGTCCTAGATGCAGACTTAGGGGCGGTGAATACGTATATTCACCTAGAATACTACCGTTACACCACCGTTGAATCCATAGACCGTCGTATTGAATGTATAGAAGACGACCTCCAGCGAATACGAAACGAGTATGCTGAGGTTGAGGATGCGGTTAATAGTTTGGGACTTACTGACTCATGCCGAGAGGATCACCTTTTCTATGCCACAGGTCGCCTTGAATATGAACTGGAAGTTATGCAAATTCTTCGCAAGAACGTCCTAAAAACTCGCAATCGAAAACAACGATAACGTGCCTGCTCGTGGTAAGTATTTTTTCGTATTTACCACGAGCAGTTTGTGCGTTTCACGAATAATTCGTATAATCGCTGTCGCTACTCGGTATGTAGCTAATTTACAAGTCTTCTTGATCAACACTTTGGAACACTCACGTGAAATGTACACAACCGAATCGTGGGGAGAAATATTGGTTTCTCAACGGTGATGGGGACGTCTGGAAAGCGATATGGAAAGATTCTGTTGCCGACGGCAAACGTTTTCGCATCGGAAACGTTTTCTTAACAGAAAGTGCGGCGGAGACTCATCGTGATCTTTTACATCGGATAGCCGCTGAAGAAGTTATTCTCGTTGAAGTTCCTACTAACATGAAATGTGTGAACATTGAGCATTCAGATCACACCTTTTCAGATGAAACGGTTGGTAAGGCAGTTCGTGTGGAGTTCAGACAAAAGTTCAAGCCTCCTACTCAATGTTACGTGCATATCTATGAAGTATCTCATCATGGGAAGCCAGATGACTCACGTCATTGGGACTTCTTAGGGGATAGTGAAGAATTTTACATTTACCTTGATGATATTGAATTTCTTAACAACCAACCAGATTCCGATGGTGGTAGTATGCTAGAAGATTTTGAAGGTTTCAATACATCGTTAAGGAAACAAGAATCTTTTAAGTTAGCTCCCCATTTTACTGAAATGGATCATGATCATGCGGAGGAGGACGGATTTTTTCCAGAATTTGCACCCTTTTAACTTCACAAAACGAACACATCTCAATTGGAACAGCTATGACTGCTGAAATTAAACTCAAAGGATATGTCGCGGGAAGTATGAGTGACATGTCAACTTTTGATGACAATTGGTCAGAAGAAGAGAAGAACGCGTACTTTGAGAGTTACAATGTTGGAGTTACTGATACAAAGGAGTTTAATAAAGTCCTTGATCAGCTAGTTCCAAAAGTTCACTCTCACGTTCGTCGACGTGTGAAGTAAACATTTTGAAATAAAAAAGAAACGAGCAATGAAACAAGCAAAGAAACAATTTAAGCCAACACCGGGACAAACGTACTGGTATCTCAATTCTGAGGTCATGCCTGCAAGTGCAATATGGGCAGATACCGTTGTACATTGGACACGCCTTAGTGTCGGTAACTGTTTTGAAGACAGTGAGGGAGAAATAACTGAATACGAACGGATGTTACGCAACATCACTTCGGGACGCTCTGTAGTGGTTGAAGCACCCGAAGGGTGGGATGTCGTCGGTGTTGGTACAAATATCCCCGATGCGGACTCAGAACTATGTGCGCACTCAATAGTATACTTTAAGCGTATCATGCCGCCACCCAAAGAGATCGTGGTAAAGGTGTATAATATTGCGGAACACGGTGAGCCTGATACAAGACTTGGTGTGTACAATTTTATCTACCCTGGTAATTACGTCTACGTAAATGAATTGGAGGGATTGTGATGGAACGATTTAAACCAGAGGTGGGACAACCGTATCACTATGTAACCCACTATGGCAGTGTAGAGGTTACTCGTTGGGTAGATGACACTTCGGATCATTTCCGCTACGATGTGGGTAATTGCTTTCGTACTCACGATGAAGCGAAAGGTAAGATTGATCGCGACGCGGCAATCACTTCTGGCCGCGCTGTTGTTGTTGACCTACCGGAAGGATGGGAGCTGGATCGGGGTAGAGTTGACAAGGGTATCGCTGGGCTTTATGATTACGAGGCCGATAGAGGCTACGGCGGTCTGGTGGTATGTGTCAAGCGCACTCCCACTCCCCCACCACCGAAGGAGATTGTGGTGAGGGTGTATGATGTGGAAACACATGGCGATCCGGTTCATGGACGCCTGTACGTGTACATCGGTAAGGGGCTGTATATCTATCCAAATGAAGCGGAGGGATTGTGATGGAACGATTTAAACCAGAGGTGGGGCAAGTGTACTACTACGTGGGTAATCATGGTAGGATAGAGGTTGACACGTGGACAGCCGAAACTATAGATAGGTATCGCTATGATATGGGTAACTGTTTTGGCACGAAAGAGGATTGTCAAGCTAAAATTGACCGCGATATAGATATACTTGAACGGATCGCTTGCGGTCAAGCCGTAGTTGTTAATATACCGGATGGATGGGAGGTGGATGCAAGTATGGGTGATTCAGGTTTGACTGAGCTTTTTGACTGGCAAATGAAGAAAGGGCGTGGGCATGTAAATGTTTTTCTTCAGCGTAAACCATCACTCGCACCCTTAAACATGAACCTTAAAGTATATGATCGAAGAACGCACGGTAAACCGGACGATAATCGAGGATATTGGGTTATGGATGATTTCTTTTACGCCTATCTTAACGAAGCGAAGGAATTGTAATGAAACGTTTTAAACCAAAAAGTGAAGAGAAGTACTGGTCATGTGGGGGCGATGGTTTTCCATTTCTACAGACGTGGGGTGGTTCGGATGATGACAAACGTAGATATGAAATAGGCAACTGTTTTCGAACTGTGGAGGATGCCGAAGTATATGCAGACATGTTCAAAGCAATCGCCTCGGGTCGTGCCGTCATGGTAAATATACCGGATGGATGGGAGGTAGATAGGGATAGGGGAGTAGATGGCATAAACGACCTTGTTCCTGGTGAAATTCAACTACAGCGTGGATCAATACATGTTTATGTAAAGAAATGTACCACACCACCACAACCTCCGCCGAAAAAGGCTAAGGTGACGGTGAAGGTATATGATGTTACGATACACGGCGAACCAAATAAACAGCGTCCACACCAATACCTTACAAATTCGTATCTGTGCTACATCTACACTGACGAAATGGAAGGGCTGTGATGAAGCGTTTTAAGCCAGGCAATGGAGAAGAATACCATTTTAGCACTAGTGCTGGTGAGATTGGGACAGCCGTATGGCAAGATAATTACAGTGACATCCAGAGGTATCTTCTTGGTAACTGTTTCCGAACAATAAAGGAAACTCAAGCTAAAATAAACAACGACAAAGCTATTGCCGCAGGACGTGTTGTTATGGTCAATGTTCCAGATGGATACGAAATAGATTTTATACGACCAAGCGAACATAACAATTTTCGTTGGTCTGAAGTACATTTCAAGCCTATCCCACCACCACTACCGCCGAAGGAGATTGTAGTGAAGGTGTATGACGAGGCTATCCATGGGCAACCTTCACCGAGTAGGCCGTGGGAGCTAATCGATGATCGCCTTCTTACAAAGTATTACTACACCGACGAACTGGAGGGGCTGTGAAGCGGTACGATCAATTTGGCTACGATTCGGGCTTGTTCCCATGCAAGGATGGTGAATGGGTTTTCTACGACGAAGTGGAAGAGATAGCCAAACGGCTGGAGACGCTTAAACTGTTTCTTCGGGAAGACCCGAAATACGTGTACGAGCAACTCACCGCCATCGTCAACGAAATCAGAGGTACTAATGAACATTGAGGAAGCACTCGCAGAAATCAAGCGGTTACGTGATGCACTGGGCCTTATTGCCAGTATCTACGAGCGTGAGTCTCCGACAGTGATGTATCGTGTGGCGCAAGCCGCATACGATATGCGGTGTGTTGCACGTACAGTACTTCTGCCAGTAGAGGAGCGGAAACATACTAATGTTCAGCCACCACAACCTCCGCCACCTACAAGCCCAGGTGTGGTAGCAATAACGGAAGGAGTAAAACCATGAGCATCCCAACAAAAGAGCAACTTGATGAAATACTATTAAGACGCTACAATCAATTCGGCTTTGAAGGTAGAATGGTAGAGTCTGAATATGGGGATTGGACATGGTATCACGATGTAAAAGAGATAGCTGAGAGGTTAGAAAATTTACGGGTGATTCTGTCGCCCGATATGCATGTCATAGACAATGTAACAAATGAACTCGCCGCTATTATCAACGAAATTAAGGGAAAACAATGAGTACCCTACGACTTGTAAACAAACAACCGATGGAGACGCTGCCTGTAGCTGGCGACAGAGGATGTTTTATTGAGTACAATGATGTCAGCGTACACATGATATGGCGGCGTGATTTAATCGAAGAACTTCGAGAGTACGAGGCGGTAAAGCGTGGAGAGAGGACGATGATGAGTCCAACCGCTTGGTCGTATACCGCAACATTTGAACCGGAAATAACAAATAAAGAGAGCAAAAATGAGCACCCTACGACTTGTAAACGGTCAACCGATTAATACCTTACCCGAAGAAGACATATTGGTCTTTTTTCAAATCGTATGGATTGACGATGGACCATTACAAGGATCATCGATAGTAAAATCTAGCCATGTTAATTGTGTCCGTGACCATTTAAGGGATGGCTGTGGAATGATTCCAATAGCTTGGTCATATACCGCAACATTTGAACCAGAAACAACCACACGGGAGCAAAAACATGAAAACCCTACGACTTGAGAATCCACAACGAATGGAAGACCTACCGTGGCCCGCTGAGCACGAAGGTTTGTTTTATGACTACACATGGCAGGATAGTTATAAAGATTCACCGAAACGTCAAGTATCTGCCTTGACAACAGATACTATTGAGGAGTGGCGTAAATATGCACATTGCTTGTTTGTACTACACGCCTGGTCGTACACTGCAACATTTGAACCAGAAATAACAAATAAAGAGAGCAAAAATGAGCAAAAGACAATCCCAATGCCCGAACTGAAGTTGGGAGGTGATCATGACCTTTCAGTGTACCTGAACGACGTATGCATTTTTGCACACCCTTTTGACAAAGATAGTGTTGTGGGTATTTACTCCACGTTAAAAGAAGCCCTAAACAAGGAGACGAACGATGAGTGAAGAAATTCCCGTTATTGTCAACGTAGCATTTGTGGCGATAATCGTTACTTTGATCCTAGCATTTGTTTTTTGGATACAGGAATATTAATGAACAATGAATACAGGAGACCACTCAATGAGTGAAGCAGACGGTAGTAATCGATTCCTACAGGGCTACTTGTGCGCAGTCGCGACACTCCAGCGCATTGAGAATCCAACAAGCAATGGCATCTCAATGCTCGTTTCCGAATTGTACAAAGCTGGAGTCGGGAACATGACGATTGAAGAAATCAAAAAAGCTGGTATTGATGAGTATGACCTTGAAGTAATCAGGAGAATCGCCAGCGATGAGTAACCGTAGATGGAGACAGGGTGTGTCGTCACGCGACCCGTATTGTCCGCACTGTGACGCATACGTAGGTCGCATCGTTGCGGATGAAAGTCAATTTCCTCCAATGGAGATTTCCGCAAACACGTCGACCGACCACGATGTCGTTATGACGTGTAATCAATGCGGCAAGGATTTTGGGTTGACGCGATCAATTCTACTAACAGTAACCTATGAGACAAAAAAGGAGACTACTCGATGAAGCTAGATGACATTGACTGGAAGATATCCCAAGAAGATGAAGCCTTGATCCGGAAAATTGTAAACCGAGTTGCTGAACATGCTTTTGATAAGTTTGACGTCGTGTCGGCGATGATGGACGTTTACGTGGTACATCGCTACATTTGTCCGCTAGACCTCAAACGTATGGCAGACGGCAAGGATGCGGACATCATACACGACGTGTATGGCATCATGAAGAACCTCAACCGCAACTCTATAAAGCTCAAAAATTACTTCATCCCACGATTTGAACTGCGGGACAAGGATAGTGAAGACAGTGACGCAACTACGTCACCATCAGTTGAACTACTTCACACGTATCTTCAAATTCCCGACCTTACGCAGTTTTCAACACAAGAAATAGATAAAATTTTGGTATTGGCTGACACCATTGCTCAAACCATGATGTTTGAACTTAAAAAACGGCACTCATCAGAACTCATAGAGGAGAATAAATCATGACTGTATTTGAAGAATTTTTCGCAAATCTAGATTCTGACTCTAAAAATTTTTTTGAACAATTTTATGGTTTTGTAGAAAGCACCTCCGCTCAACGTGCGATGATCGTAGACCTACAAGATAAGATTAAGAAACATGAAATCACTATAGCTGAACAAGAGGCACAGATTAGTGAGTTGGAGCTTCTTCTCAACAAACGAAACGCATACATATCACAACTTGAATACGCTGTTAAGGTCAACTTACAAGATGAGCCAAATCTAACCGAAATACGACGCAAGTTGTTTGATGAGATACAGGAAGGAATCAAGTATCTAGAAACTGCTCGTGATATGGTAGCTAGTCTTAAGAATGACGTTGAAAAATCAACACAAACCAACACAGAGTCCTAACAATGACTATCAGAAAATTTTTTAAGAAGTTACATTCATTGGTAACTCTTGAGTTCATCTCTCCCGCCGAAAACATTAGTAAAGTTGTACTGTTTGATGAACTTTCTAAAGCATTTGAGCGAGAACGAAAATTGCGTAATGAAGTTTATGCTTTGACGCTAGAAGTAGCCTCCCTTAAAGAGCAACTCGCACAACGCCAACATGACTAGAAAACATAAGACTCGGGAAGAACTTATTCGGGAGATGCGTATACTCCGAAAGAAGCAGAAACGAACCCAAGAGCAGTTGGACACTATTCAAACGAATATTGAGAACGTGACAGACGCCTTGACAGTCATCGTAAACACGACCCGAGCATTAAAACGAAAGATGAATCCTCTGCGCATACTGACGTCAATATTGCAGTCAGATGACGAGGGTTAACACCATTCTACATGTTGGACGTGATACAAAAACGAGAAAATGCATAATACGTATAAGTACGTAGTGTTTTTGCAATATATGGCTGTATATTCGTGAAACATTTGAACGGCAAGGTCGTTGTAACCCCCAAGGTGGAATTATGAAACACAAGAAAACAAGTGAGGTGTCTTTGGTTGAGCGTGGTAAAATGTTTTGCATCAATCACGGTGCAAATCAAACTCCGTACTGGGGAGGTAAAAGCTGTGATAACTTCACAACATCATTTGGAACGACAACTGTGAAGTACGTATGTCCAGATTGTGTAGCTAAACTTGTTCCAGTTGAACGTCGAAAGACTGAAGTGATTGATCCATTAACGGGTGAGAAACGAAAACCAGGTAGACCACGAAAAAATCCACCAAAGGTTTTACAACTAGATGAAAATGGTCAACCTATTCGTCGTGGTAGAGGACGGCCAGCAGGTGCAAAAAATAAGGCTACGTTGGAACGGGAGCGTATGATTCGAGAAGGAACTATCGTCGTAGACAGCAGACCAAAACGTGGTCGAGGACGTCCACGTAAAGACTCTAACTAAATTAAACTTTCTCAACAAAACGAATGCGACCAATCATGACTGCAATACAAGCAAGAAACAAGCATATCCGTCGATGGAGTGCATACGTAATTATGTTCTTCGTAATTGACTGGCTCATAATGTTTTTTAACGGCACTTGGAACTCATTCATAACGGGAGCTATAAAGGACATGGGGCATCTATACCCATTTGGGTTTGTATGGTTTATAAATCTCATTGGGTTGCCCAACTTAGCTACAAATTTAGGTTCTCTTATCTATATTCTAGTTACAAAGCACGTGTTGATATGGTCACTCGGCGTAATACCTCTAACACTCACCTTTGAATCTGAGCGTCTCGCTGGGGTAACGTTACGATCGTTCATCATCACCATTAGTGTCGTTTTAGTGTCATTAATGTTAGGTTTACTATGTGGTTGGTATGGATGGTTACCAGTTTTACTCTTTATAGCTAAAATTATGTCAACGAGTAACTACACCAATTCATTCGGCGACAACGGCGAACTCAGTAAGACATTACGAGTCATAATTAATGACGAGGAGACACCAGAATGAGTATCTTACTAATATTAGCCACAATCGTCGTACTGATTGTTACAGCGGTTATTGTGGCACTAGTAATTGAACGAAACTCGTATGAGAACGACTCCTACGATGACAGTGTACTCACATCGTTGTATAGTGAAGAATGAACGATACACAATTACAGCGCGTTGAGTTTAGACTTGGAGAACTGTTTAGTGGGCCAGGTGGGTTAGCACTTGGAGCTATCAACAGCTCCATTGAAGCTAATGAAAGGATATATTCCATACAACACGCTTGGGCTTCTGACTACGATAAGGATACGTGTGAGACATACCGTCGGAACATCTGTCCTGATAATCACACATCTGTAATTTGTGAAGATGTTAGTAATTTAGAGTTTGATCAGTTAGGGGAAATAGACGCCCTGTCATTTGGATTTCCATGTAACGACTTCAGTGTTGTGGGGGAGCGAAAAGGTACTAATGGTAAGTTTGGACAATTGTATCAATATGGAGTTTCGGCACTTAAATTTTTCCAACCTTTATTTTTCGTTGCTGAGAACGTGGGTGGTTTGCGCAATTCAAACGATGGGAATGCCCTCCGCACAATCTTGAATGAGTTGGAGAGTAGCGGATACAACGTAGTCCCACACTACTATCAGTTTGAACAATACGGAGTGCCACAAGCAAGGCATAGAATAGTTATTGTAGGAATACGTGATGATTTGGGAATCGATTTCAAGGTTCCAGCTCCGTTAACAACACCTCCGATTACATCCCGCATGGCACTTGAAAATCCACCAATTGATATTAATGCTCCCAACCATACATTTGTAAAGCAGTCTGACCGAGTGGTTGAACGTTTGAAATACATCAAGGCTGGTGAAAATGCGTTTACTGCTAACATTCCAGACGACTTAAAATTAAATGTCAAAGGCGCGAAGATCAGCACAATATACAAAAGACTTGATCCCGACAAGCCAGCATACACCATTACAGGGAGCGGGGGCGGAGGAACACATGTTTACCATTGGAGTGAAAATCGCGCATTAACAAATCGCGAACGTGCACGACTACAAACTTTTCCAGATTCATTTGTATTTTCAGGCTCTCGTGAAAGTGTTCGTAAACAAATCGGCATGGCTGTGCCACCCGTGGCATCTAAAATAATTTTTACGTCAATTTTACAATGTTTGGCTGGGGTTGAATACCCAAATGTAGAACACTCAATTTGGAAATGAAACGGTTTTTTCGTATATTTGAAACCATGGACACAAAACTTCGCATCAAGTACTCCACGAAGTTCATCACCGATCTTCGTCGTTTTTTCCCAGATGATCCTGAAATAGTTGAGATGGCGGAAAATGGGGACACTAGTATTGGAACCATCCTACTCAGACGATCCGAGATCATTAAGGGGTTGATAAGAACACAAAAACGGTACGCAAACACGCGAGTACCGAAGTTTAATCGTATAAACGATCTTATTAAGACGTGGCAAACTGAGATAGCAGATGCTGGTATCATAATTCCGCTTGAGGGTAACTAATGCGTGATGTAGCTATATCTCTAGATCAGATGCGCTTCATACTAGAAGAAGAGTATGCAGCTTGGGTTGGCGAAGACTTTGATCGCGAATATACATTAGTGGAACTACAAGATATGTTCGGTCATCTTCTGCTGACTGTTGAGAAGAATGGAATCATTCGCGGCAAAGATTTTGGCGGTAAGACTAGAAAACTTGCACATACAATACAACAATAACTAAGGAACACTATGAGTTTAAAATCTGAAGACATATTGCAGCAGATGAAGGATGAGATTGCAGATGTTAACGTGTGGGTATCAAAAGACGGCGAAGTATTTGAGATGTCTGAACTTTCGAGTTTACGATTAGACCAGTTAATAGTAATCTTACGGAAGAATATTGAGAAGCGGGGAACTGCCGCGTGTTACGGTCAGGCGCACAAGTTAGAAAGTCTTCAACGTTGGAGAGCAATACGTGATCAGTCTGATAATGACATTAACGTTGATTCTAAGGTTGAAAGTAAGTATACCGTAGTTCTTCAGACAGATTTACAGAATTGGAACGAAAAAGATTTACGTAAAATTGTAGATGGAAATGCTACGGTTCGTCTTAGCTCTAACATGTCTGCAAATACATCATACTTCATTCCCGTAATTGAACCTACAGCTCCCGATACTACACTTTTTACAGTGGCTGATGCGTCGGGGGTTAGTTCATTCTTATACCGACATGTCGCACTCAAAGTCGCTGAAAATTTTCAGGAGATAGCTAATGCCGTGCTGGAGGAGAAGACTGGAATACGAAAGAAGATGGATAGCCCATTCCCAGGTAAGGAAGGTTTGGGAGAGCTTACGAATCTGCCATTTTACGAAAGGTTAACACGTCTTCTGAGTATAGAGGACGCACTAACTGTATTGCTAGCGTATCGCCACAGATATACGCGGCACGTGGCGTGGAGTTTTGCGAATCCAGCACAGACCATTGGTGCTACGTATGGACTTCCTAACTTTACTCAGGAAGACGAACGTAAAATGTATAATTTCATTTTCAACTGGTTCGAATCTCATGCTGTAGCTGAAAATAACGTGAAGCGTATCTTTGACGAAGATGGAAATGTGACGGATGACATATTGAGTGCGGTGTTTTATGTAACACAGTCTACGGGCAATCGTGATCCATTGACCAAATCTCTAGCACTGGATTGGTACAGAAGTAATGAAATATTAGCTTCAATGACTACTACTGACGTGTGTAACAAGATGGATCGAGTTGTTAACGGTAGCGCGGTATGGAAATACAATGACATTACAAGTTGGATACAGGACGGATTTTATTTCAAAACTGGATTGACGTATGCACATATACTTTCTTTAAGCGTGTTACCTTTTATAGAAGAGTGTGTAAAAAAACTTCGGTATGCAAATGTGACTGGTGTCCTTGACACAAAAGCAATGAAAGAAATAAACATCACGCCTGTCTTTGGAGTAAGCATTGATGATCTTCTACGACTAGAAGCATTCTTTCGAGAGAAGTCTGCCGATTCCACTATATCAGTTGAAGAATCACAAGTAGATGAATCGTTCCCACTTACAACAGATGACATTCAAGAAATAATAGCGTGTGGATTTATCATCGATCCATCCGGCGTATTCAACGAAGGTGACAGCGGCAGAGAATTTGAACTTGTATTCAAGTTTAACTCTGATGTATCAGAGGGGCCGATAGAGCTTAGAGTTCTTCTTGATTTTAATGATAACGAGTTCTCATACGTCACATCGGAATCAAGTTACACGAGTAACGACATACAACAATTCATTGAAGTTGTTAACTCGTATCTCAAGAATATGAGTCTAGTCCATGGGCTGAAAAATTCGAACAGTTATTATCGTCCGTTTACCAATAACAAACATTCAGTTGCGGACAAACCATCTCGTACATCAACTACAGGTGACACGTCCGATTCTGATCCATATTTTGAATCGTCCAAAAGACCATCTGGACTAGAGTTTCAAGCGGTCATGAGTTCCATCAACACGGTTATGAATTCCATCATATGAGTTCCACCAACAATTTCACCACTAGCTTCTGAAAGGATTAATGTATATGTGCTTAACAATGTTTATAATCGCCGCATTAGTAGTGTATCTAGTATTCAAAGAACGATCCTGGATAGCTGAGAAGTTATCAAGTGGTAAGGATACCTCAACCCCAAACAGCATACAAGTAGATGCTCCAACGGGAACAGTATATGCTGGTAGAATGCAAGAAGACTTAGACGAAAATCACACATCAATCACGCTAGTATTTGAAAGAGTTCAAAAATGAAGCCAAACATCCAATATGGCAAGTCACCCGTAACGATTAAACGAATTCTTAATAAGAAATTACATGATTGGATTTCGTCTATTACGGATAGAGAAGTAGCTAGTATTGCAAAGGATAACGCAATAGTTACGGGTGGTGCAATAGCGTCATTATTACTTGGAGAAACTGTAAACGATTATGATATCTACTTCAAGACAAAAGATGCCGCTAATGTTATTGCTCAGTACTATGCTTCGCAGTATCAAAAACTACAAGATGAAGCAAATGGGGTAAGTGAGTCGGATACACCGAATGAGGAGAAGATACCATACATAGACGTTATCGTAGGGGAAGATCGAGTCACCTTCTTCAATAGGTCTGTCCGGTATACTGGAGACTTGAAGAAACTACCAAAATATTCTCCGATATTTTTTAGTCAGAATGCTATCACCTTGACGGATGCAGTTCAAATCATTACTAGGTTTTACGGGGACGTGACTGAGATTCATAAAAATTTTGATTTTGTACATGCAACATGTTCGTTTGACTACAAAACCAACACGCTACATACTCCAGTTGAAGCGTTACAATCTCTCCTCAGTAGGAATCTAAGTTATTGCGGCTCACTCTATCCAGTGGCTAGTATCTTTAGGATGAAAAAATTCCTCCAACGAGGTTGGCGTATTAACGCTGGTCAGCAGTTGAAGATTATGATGCAAATTAATTCTCTCGACTTAAAAAACCTTGACGTCTTTAAAGAGCAAATGACTGGCGTTGACATAAGTCTTCTTAACGCCATAGTTATGGCAGTTGAAAAAGAACAACTTAAACACGAAGAAGCAGAATCTTATCGGGTCTCATTTGATTATGTTTCGACACTAATTGATAGGTTCTTTGGCGATTCGGATGACGATGCGGATGTTGAACATAGTGAAGAAAATGCTTTGTTTGCTATTTCCCACACCGATGTTGCGGGGGCTATTGACCTCCGCAACATTAAAGATACTACTGACCAAGGTGACGCCGAGAATGATAGCGATGATGATGACGTTGATACGTTTAACTGGTAAGGTGTACGCACATGATGCCTGAAAGTTTGACGTCTGAGTTAGTTTCTGCGTTAGATACGCACGAGACACTGTATGCTGTCTACGATGGGGCTGGTCAATTAGTCTTTTATCGCGGCAAATCTACCTTCACTAGTGAGCAAGAAGTTGACCGTGCTATTGAATTTATATCAAATGTCAGTGGCGTTAGCTTGGCGTATCCACCACCATTTTCAGTTATAGCATACCAATTACACAAGAAGGTGTAATGTGTTGAATACGTAAAATTACCTATTCAAACTGTGAGTTAACTAGCGTAGATTGCACAACATTCTACATCAAGCACTAAACGCAATGTCCACTCAGCACATACCTCAAATCTCATTAGACCATCTCCGTTCGCTAGAGCTAGATGGTCTAATCACGTTACGGCAACACCCCGAACTTGAAATGTTCATTGCAAACTACACACCTAAGGTGCAGTACGAGCGTCTATGGACTCCAACACTATTGGAATGCCGTGGCTTGATAATTTCAGAGTCGGGCGAAATTTTGGCTAGACCATTCCCAAAGTTTTTTAACGTTGGAGAACTTGAAGGTTTATCAATATCAATTCCAGACTCGGAGTTTGAAGTGTACGAAAAGGTGGACGGGTCTCTAGGCATTTTGTATTGGGATGGTGATACACCTAAGATAGCAACACGAGGATCGTTTACGTCAGATCAAGCAATTGAAGCAACTCGGATGTTATCTCAATACGATCTAACACCATGCTACGCGAATCGGGATAAAACATTTCTCTTTGAAATTGTGTATCCTGAAAATCGCGTGGTTGTCAACTATGGAGACTTACGACACCTAGTATTTCTAGGGTGCAGGACTCTTGATGGGAATGATGTAACCGACTGGAGAAACCTATGTCCAGGTGGGATGATTTCGGCCACTATCTATGACTATGCAGACTGGCGAACTATTCCCACCAATCTTACGCATGGCGAAGGTTTCGTAATTAAGTTTTCTAATGGCTTTCGAATGAAGATCAAGATGGAGGATTATTTACGAATCCATTATGTACGTTCACAGCTAACTGATACCGCAGTCTGGAATAATTTATCAACGGGAGTATCTCTTTCGTTGCTAGACATTCCCGATGAGTTCGCAGATTGGTATCGTACAACCGAGACTCGGCTCAAAGAGCAGTACGAAGACATTTATCAGCAAGCTGTGTCCTTGTACATGCGTCACCGAGACGCAATTCAGTCTGGTCAGCGAACACGAAAAGACGTCGCCTTAGAACTACTTGAAAACCACAAATCACTAGCGTCAATTGTCTTCAGAATGTTGGATGAAAAGTCTTATGCTGATCAAATTTGGTCAATGATTAAACCGTCAAATGTGACGAGTTACGGTGAAATATCCGAATAACTCGTCATTATTGACGACTAACTTGAAGGCGTCTACTATGCAAAAAATTCAGAGAACTATACGACACGTATTTCCGACGGAATTGCATGTTGGATTAAGTGTCATGTATATACCGAATTACGCAATAGGGATTGACGACCATCCCGATGTGGAGCATGGCTTTATATCAAGCGTCAATACTACCGAGCATGGTACAGTAGTCTTCGTACGATACATTCGTCGCGATGGCAAACTTGGAGCGACTGGTAAAGCCACGCCTATCGAAAATCTATTTACATTTGCATAAGTGTAACCTTTTTCGTAGGTTTGCGTATGAGCATGGAAACTGAAACTACTTTCACAGGAGACATCATGGGCTGGCACGGATCACAAATGGGATTGCATCAGTCAAAACTTGAGTTTGTTCTGGAGATGGGAAGACCAGCCGAGGGAGTTTCTATCGTGGACTATGCTCAACGAGGCCACACATTCTACATCGCGTACAAACGTGCAGATACAGGACGTGTGACAGCATGTGTGGCTCTGCTAAAAACGACTAAGGACGGGTGGGGCTACGTAAAATTTATAGATGAAGAATGCGGCCCACTCCACTACGATTGCCCCAAACGCATCCTAGACAAACTTAGCCCAACTACACACGAATATGCTCTGGAATGGCGTAAGAAGTGTCACGCTCAGCGAGGCGAAGCTGCGGCTCAACGTAATGGGAAGACAAACTTTGTACCAGAGTCTGTTATCACGTTAGAACAGCCGATTGCGTTCGTGTTACGTGGTAAAAATGTGCTAGTACGACAGTTCCAGATACCAGCCGATTTTGAACCACGGAAACCTCGATTCATAGCAATTCCAGACGACACCGATCACCCCCCATTCCGTTGTAGGTTGTCCCATTGGGCACTTCGAAAACTTCGTACCAACGGAACTGTACGAAGTTCTCTGAACGTAGAAACGGCTTAATAAAATCTTTTCATGACGGTAACGTATCTACCAACAAAAATCAATAAACAAGGAACTTGCATGAGTCATTGCATAAAGGCTACCATCATAACAAAATCTGAGGCGGATGCTCTTCTGAGAAAAACTGAGAGTTTAGAGCACGATACTTCACTGACTGATGATGAATTTGACGAAAAGCTAGAGGTGAGGCGTGACGCCATACTTAAAACATTTGAGGACTCACTGTCTATTTTTAGAATTTCAGCGTTTGACAAGCTACGGCGTCTTCTGTTCTACAACCTAATCGGCGCACAGCATTTTAACGGTGGAGTCAGTGGTAATGGTGGTGTTGGACAGTTCCCGATAAAAGAACTACGCTCGTCTATTCAAAAGGCAACGTTCTTTTATGATGACACTGAAACACTCAAGAGCGCACCGTATCTGTTTGAAGAGAGTTCGCTAATCAACGAGGACTCCAAGTCAGTTCTTCGGTTTTTGGCTGAACGTTTGGATGACGTACTTCGTCAAGGGGGATTTGACCTCAACGATGTTATAATGTATGAAGTTTCTTCAAGTGGCACACCAAGTAATTCCGATAGCATTACTCACACGTGGTCTGGATCATTAGAGGATGCACTCAGTGTAGCATTCTATCCCGAGCAACTAGATGATTTTATTAACGCCGCACGTGAACACCTAGCGGACATTATCTTGTTCTTACAAACAATAGTCGATAACTATGACGATAACAACGATGATGTAATTGTGTTGTATTTTGGTTGAAATCAACAACTTACATGAATTTGGAGATATTTATAAGTAAGGTCGGTATAATAAGTGTTCCAAGTAACACCTTCTGCAACAGCAGAAAAGAATGTAAAACATTTATGTAAAACCAACGTGAGAGTTCAATGAAAACAAAGTCTAAGGTTGGCGTCACTATGATGATCGTCTGCTGCGTAATGCTTGCATTAGCGTTTGCAACGCCATCATTAAATCGTAATGACGTCATGAAAGATGTGTTGTATTCGTCAATATCCTGGGTTGAATCTAAGGGTAAACCGAATGCAAAGTCGAGAGATGGTTCAGTAGGTATCGTTCAAATAAAACCAGTAATGGTAGCAGAGGTTAATCGAATCTGTAAAATACGAAACCTTGATAAGAAATTTACACTCAAGGATCGCCTTGATCCTGAAAAGTCCAAGGAGATGTTCTGGATTTTTCACGAGTTCTATGATGATGACATTAATTGGGACTCGCTGTCAACAGCAGACCTTGAAACGTTAGCCCGAAGATGGAACGGCGGTCCAATAGGACACCGAAAACGTTCAACGAAAAAATACTGGAAACGAGTACTAAATCGAATTAACTTGGAGATGGAGACTCGTAATTTTAGCGAACTGTAAGACAATCTAGGTGGTGAAGGCACATTATACTGACCAACTTTGCCTTCACCACCTATTATTATAAGTTTTGCCTATATTTATCGTAAGAAAGTCATTGGAAAAATTTGCTTTTGGAGAAGTTATTGATTATATTGGAATACATAACCATGTTCATATTTGTCCTCCTGTTTGCATGGATTACGCGAAGTGAGATAGAATCGTATGAACACCGAGAAAATGAAATTGATGCGCTGAAGACAATTATGCATACATCACTAGCACACAACCCGAAGATTATCTCGCTCGTACATGACATTGCTCAGAACGGGATTGAAAGTGGAATTTCAGACTATGCCGAGATAGTTCAATTAACAGAAAACTCTACTACTAACAGAAAGTGATGTATTATGGAACTTCATAATAAATCTAAGAATTTCCAAGAAAAACTAGTTTCGCTGTTGGAGTTCCTTCATATAAATCCGGTAGGAACCCGAGATGAAGCTATGAACAGTCATAATAAAGAAGAGTTCATTAACAAGTTTCTACACATCTACACCCAGCATTCAATGGCCGATCATATCATAAATGAAATTGATAAAATGTTCAAAGAATCAGAGACAGAAGATGCTGACTACTATTTAGAAGATTTAGCTGGGGAAGAAGATGAAGACGCACCATACGATATATCCATTGAAGTTTTGATTTCGCAGATTTCGTCACATCTGTATGCGATGAACAAAGAGAGTAATTTCACTCCGACAGGATTCTCAATCAACACTAATGCGAACGGGGTAGTTGAAATTCGCATTCTACCCGAAGACCATGGCAACGATAAATGATTATATGGATTGGGTAATCCAACTAGAAAGTAATCTTAACGAGATAGGAATTGAATTTTCACAATATGACGAGTTCTACATCAATCAAGCAATTTTGTTCATCGAGGGTATAGTTAAAGAACAAAACTTTGACAACCACGCCTCAATAACAGAGACGCTACTTGATGAATATTTACAGAATGCTTTGCATCTACACGCACACGATCAGAAAATGATAAATTATTACACAACGTTATCGGAATATTTACGACGACGATTTACTCCAAAACGCTTGGAGTCTCATAAGAGAAATCGCAAAAGACGGTAATGTTTATTTTTTGGTATTGCAATAATGGTAAGGTATACAGATGGGTAAGGATTATCGCCACAAGGCGAAGAATCGTTTCCGCCGATATGATGACGACGGATTTGCTGGTATGCGTAAGTTGGAGTATTATGATCCATCAAAGGCAAGAAAACAAAACAAGATCAACATATCACAGTTGTCACCACTAGATGAAGAAGACAGTGGATTGTCTTTCACCGGAGACAACACAACTGATGATAGTGATCAATTAACGATAGACTAACATTATGGTAAAATTAGTTTCATCAACTAGGCCATCGGAAGACCTAGAGCGGCGAGGTATTCTAACACCAGAAGACCTTATAGTTCATTGTGCTAGAGTGAGCAATCCCAAAAATCAATTCAACACAGCCACTGGTGATAAACTAATCAAATATCTGATGGAACATCATCACTGGTCTCCATTTGAGATGGTGTCAATGACAGTTGAAATTCAAACGTCTCGGGCAATCTCAACGCAAATCTTACGGCATCGTTCTTTTTCGTTTCAGGAATATAGCCAACGCTATTCGTCCGTAGCTAATGTAGAAGACATCTCAATACGAAAACAAGCCGACAAAAATCGACAAAGCAGCTCAGAAGAGTTTGATCCTTGGTTGACTTCCTTAGACAAGTCCACCACTGCTGCAACAGCAGAATACATTGAGGCGGGAATGCGTTTGTATGCTGAGATGATTGAAGCTGGTGTTGCTAAGGAATGTGCTAGGATGGTTCTTCCGTTAGCATCATCTACGACGTTATACATGAGTGGCACAGTTCGCTCTTGGATTCACTACTTACAACTACGGTGCGCCGATGATACTCAGCTTGAGCACCAAGAGATAGCTATACAAATCAGGAATATATTTATAGGTAAATTCCCAATAATATCAAGTTGTTTATGGAACGAGGCGGAGTAAATAATGCGTCAGGATCATTGCAATCAGAATATAAATTTTTTGAAGAACATGTCTTATTCAATTGGGATATGATTCAAGATGATCCACAACATTTTGTTAACAGCAACTCACTTTCTATGTCCGAAAAGCTAGAGCAGTTGTATACACTCCTTATTTACTTTCTTGATCTTGAAGATTACAAGGCATGTCAAGTCATCAAGAACCAAATTGAAATGGTGAAGGTATCATATCGAAACAAGGACATATCTCAAAAAGGTTTCTAGAGTTATGAAAACTAAGAACACAGTGTGGTTTGGGTTGCCACTTGAAACGATAAAATCCATAAACGATCATGAGTCAATTCTTTCAATGACGATTGGTGACTCCGAATCAATACTCTTCGTAGATGCAGATCAATCTAAGATCAACATCATGTCCGACGTAACGTCTCGGTATCAGCCCCCGTACAAGAAAGCGTATGACGTCAAATACAGTTTTCAAGCGAATGCTATGCAAGACGTTGCGCATGACTTACCAACCGACGTTAACACCATCGTAATTGATAGCATCTTCGACACACCCGCGTACGAAGTTAATCATCAATATAGTTTCTTATTTGAAACGATTGATCATTTTGTCTCAATGGAAAACATACGAGACATCACGATACTCCTAACGCCGCATTCATCAACCCCATGGATTAACGTCTGCTATGTCTTCACGTACTTGTACGGAATCTACTCAGACCCCGAAAAAGTTACTAAACCAATGCAACTAAATTTTTCAATTGAAGCAAATAGGCTTCTCATAAACATCTCTAAAACGTAAGGAGTCATACCATGGTATTTGGCCTTTTCATTGGCAGCGCAGTCACAGGAATTATTATGTGGCTATACTACAGAACCATTGTAAATAAAGTTGAAGATCAACAGATCACTATTCGAGAGTTACAGGAACAATGTTCTCGTTGCTCATCTATTCAAGAAAGCGTAGACCGTTTTGAACGTGGTAACACTACATCAATGCCAGACATGGTATTAGGTGATTCTACACTAACGAATGCAAACACTATTGCATCCCAGGTGAATGTGACCAATAAGCCAAAGTCAACGCGATCAAAGAAATCAAATCCCCAGCAAGAGTCTGCTACTCAATCATCGCGTTCCAAATCTAGGAATCGGCAACGTGCTGCCAACAAGCGTAAGAAAGCAGAAGCTCAAAAGTCGCTATTAAACGGGTAAGGGGGATATCGCTATGATGCTACGCGTTAACTACGACAATTACTTCACTCGTCATGGTTTTGTTGACACCGAAACTGGTAATAAACTATGGGAGTTTGATGTCATTACTCCATCGTGGAAGATAACTCCATGGGAACCTTTTGATGAATATGTAAATCCATTTGATAACCAACGTTGGTTTCCTCGTCCTGGAGATGTAACATATCCTCAACCATCAACTACACCGCATGACGAATTTGACAAGCTCAAACGGATGTTTAATGAAATGAAATCACCACCACCGACGCTCAAAGGAGATACTATGGTTTATACTACAAAAAGTTTAATAATAACAACAGACATTCCACATACGCATAGGCATCTACTCGTTGTTAAAGAATGTGATGTATTGTCCGTGGGAAATTGTACCACACGCACAGAGGTTAGATTTTTGTTTGCCATGCCTGGGTGTACTAAGGAATCAATTTCGGTTCATGCTCATCGTGATGGTGTTGGTAGCATACGAATAGTAATTGCTTCTGGCGTCAACACGATTGATATGTTCACAGACATTGATATGTTTACCGACGCGTTTCTAACCAACGTGAATATATCCGTTAACTTCAACCCGAGTGTAACGGCTAGTAAACGATTTGAGTTTGATCTAGATAAAGCACAGGGAAATTACGAGAACGGAATCGTAAGTGTCATAATCCCCACAAAATCTCTAGATAATGACAACAACTACAAGAAAATAGAGCTATGAAATAGCATTTATTGAATTTTGTACTATTTTTATGATGGCAAAGAACTGTATTCTACACGTGCGTTCTTTGCCATTGTCTTTTTGGTGAACTGTGGTAAGTTACCATGAGGTGACGATATTTATGTTCAAACGAACTCATGGCAGAAATCCACAATGATCTCAAAAATTTTTAGCTTACGGAACATCCTTTGGTTCTGTGCAATAGGACTTGCAACGTTTTCCGGCTACTATTCGGTGTATGGAATATCACAACTTTTTGCTAGTAGTACGACGTATTCAATCGTCGGCATGGCGATTATGCTTGAGTGCTCAAAGCTAGCTATAGTTGCATTCCTACATAAAAACTTCAAACAGCTATCGCGAACTCTAAAGGGCTATCTACTTACCGCAGCATGTGTCCTGATGGTAATAACCTCAATGGGAGTGTACGGATACCTAACGTCAGCTTATTCTGAAACTTCAAAGCGAATAGCAGATGCACAAGGCCAACTAACGCTGATAGACACAAAGATCGCACTATTTACATCACAACGAACTGCGATTGAAAACGACATTAAATCAACCAACGAACGCATATCTTCGTACGACAACATGAGATTAACTCAGGAGAACACGTTTAACCAACTGAGTTCATCTCGTCGTTCAACCCGATCACTTGACCGCCGGAATCAATCGCTGAGTGGTCAAATCGATGCATTGACACAAAACGTGTCAGCACTCAACGCGAAGACTTTAGCAATTACCGATTCTATAGCGGCATTGGAAGTCCAAAAGCTCAACATAGCTTCGGAATCATTTACCGCCGAGTTAGGACCTCTGATGTACGTGAGTAGAATAACGGGTCTTGATATGGACGTTATTGCAAACTTATTTATACTTCTACTCGTCAGTGTAATTGATCCGTTGGCAGTCAGTCTAATAATCGCAGTAAATGTTTTAAATCGTAAGCGTGAAAAGACACACGAGACCATTTCTGAAATATCCAACGATTTTGTAGGTGGTAAAGAACCACATTCTAGCAGCACCTCAGACACTGAATCTGATATACACACGCCCCTAGCTGATGATCGTCACCATGAGAAAGAAAACTCTGAGGTTGGTGAGGTTAATGAACAAATTTCTAATACTAATTTGGAAAAGTCAAATTTTTTTCGTAACATGTATTTAGAGGGCAGTTTGCAGGACATAGGTTCAACTGAAACAGTACATGAATTAAATGATGTAAATGATGTAAATGATGATACTATAGATACTGATACTGATACTAATACTAATACTAATAATACTAAAGCTATAGAAGAAGATAATAGTTTTATAGATACTGAAAGTACTAAAGAAGATGAAGATAATAATAGTAGTAGTAGTATAGTAGATAATACAGTAAACAATGTAAATGAAATTACTGATAGTAACATTTTAGATCAAAATGTGTTTTATGATGAGAAGAAGCGGGTAAATCGATCTTCAACTGGTTTATAGACTTTTTAAGTTATGAAAATAGTATCGTGTAAGAATAACAAATCTGATAGTAAGTACTTCAAAGGTAAGGTATGTCACGAAGAAATCCTTGTTGAAGATTCAGTGGTTAGTGCTTTATGTTGGAAGTGTTCTGCACAATTAGTTCCAGTAGAAGAAAAGAAGCCGTTGCATCCTGACTATCCTAGAGGTTGGGCTTTACTCAAACAGTTTGTTGATGCGGAAGGAAATGTATATCACAAGGGAGTTCTTCAGAAAGACTTGTTTGGTAAATTTCCACCCACTGATCTTCAGAAGAAGACTTCCACTAAGAAGAAATCTTCTCAGAAAAAAGATACGCTAGATGATAAAATTCTTGAAGAATATAGTATGAGGTTACAGATGGCAAAGAAGCGGGAACAAGAGAAGAAAGAGAAGCGTAAGCAGAGTTCTCAGAGACCACGGGTTGCTAAAATAATTCCTAGAGTAGTAGATAAATTATCAGTATATGAGGTAAGTGTATGAATGGAGACAATCTGTACGGTGACCCGATCTTTGGAAATGAGAAACATCAGCATCAACATGTAGCATCAACCCTCGTCTCTGACGAGCTAGACGATAAGTGGAAGAAGACTATAACTCAGCTTGATATGATGTTTGATGTTGACTCTAGCACTATATTCTTAGTCGGTGAAATTGTTGAAGGTACTATGTATGACGTTATTGCGAAGGTAAGAGCTATACTAAAACTCAGAAGCGAAGCGTCAAAAGATTCCCCGATAAATTTAGTTATAAACTCAGTTGGAGGAGACGTCTACGAGGTTTTAGGATTGATTGACTACATCAACAGTATGACTGTGAAAGTTAACACCATCTGCCGTGGGAAAGCATTCTCTGCGGCAGCTTTGTTATTGGCATGTGGTACTGGTAAACGTTATGTTTCCAAAAATAGTAGCATCATGGTTCACGAAATTTCAACCGAAGTCTTTGGTAAGTCTTCAGACATCAAAGTTCAGAACAAGCATCTTGCAACGCTTGATGCCGCTATGCTAGACTTGCTTACTTCCCACTCAACACAAGATAAAGAGTTCTGGCGTACCGCTACTGAGAAAGATTTCTATATGACGGTTGATACTGCGTTAGAGTACGGAATTGTTGATGAGGTATTATGATATTTTTCTATATTTTTATAGCTATTCTAGTTCTCGTATTACTGTTCTTTATTTATAACTTATATGGTAATGTACTCACCCTTCAAGAGGTTCTTGAAGATCAAGAGTCGGAACTTCAGAGATACTTTCAATTTTTAGAAAGTCTGCAAAATCAGATGGCAATTGATATTGCAGAGCTAGAGGAAATTGATCGCATTGGAGCATTTGAATCTGATGACGAAGTTGGTCACTTCTTTAGTGCGCTGCGTAGAAGTCATCTTACGATTAAAGACATGCTAGATGAGGCAATGCTTCCGGAGAGTGAGTTCATTGAGGAGGTAGCCAATGATCAAGACTAAACCGTCTGGTAGTAACTTCTACTTCACGAAGGAGACGGAGGAGGCTATCATAGCGTACAATAACTCCACCGATAATGTCGAACGAAACATAATCTATTCTAGGAAAATTCATCCAGCGTTACACAAACTTGCTGAGATTATGGTTCATCGGTTTAAGTTTGAATACCTAGACATGTCATACGACGACGCCAAGCACGAAGTGATTGCGTTCCTTTTTGAACGACTTCATAAATTTGATGATACTAAAGGTTTCAAGGCATTCTCGTTTTTCTCTATCGTCGCTAAGAATTTCTTGATGGCGGAGAACAACAAAAACTATGCAACTAGGAAGCGTCGAGAATCTGTTGATGCTATTGATAGTAGTAGAAATGTTGTCAATGAGGAACTACGTAGGGACTTCATAGAAACTCAAATGGATTTCATTGAAATGTTTGTGGAAGTATTAGACGAGCACATGTCGGTATTATTCCAGAAACAGATCGATCAACAGATTGTGGAGTCAATACTATACTTGTTCCGAAAACGAGAATCTATTGAAAATTTCAATAAAAAGGCTTTGTACATAATTATTAAAGAGAGAACCAACGCAAAACCTCAGCAGATCACGAGTGTTATAAAGCAAGTGAAGACGTTATATTCAAGATTATTAGCACTTTATGAGTGTGGAATTGACTTAACAAGCCTAGACTGGTATGAGGTGAAGCGTATATTTGATGGTACTGACGGTAATGTCTTTGGTGAAGCTGGAGACTTTAACGAAGAAACTGATTATGAATGATACGTATATGAGGATAAGAAATGGCTGGATTTGAGACCACTGTATTTGATCGTAAAAAGTTTGGGGATATTCTCAAGGAGATACATGCTAATCAGAAGCGTAGAAATACTCAACTTTTATCGTTCATCACCGATGTTCAACCACTTATAACTGATCTAGCGACAGCACAAGTTATACTTCCATACATTAGAGATTACATGGAAATTGTTGTCAGAAATGACGAACAACTTGTTAAGATGGCGGCCATAGCCCAGAGAATGATTTCCGCAAGTGCCGGAGCGGACGTTGGAAGTATGTTCTTGACGGAGGAAGAACGGCAAGAGATTGCAAAGCAGTTACAAGCTGCTGAGAATGAGTTGAACGATTCAATGAACACCAAGACGGATGTAGAGGATATTTCGGAAACATTAAAGAATATTAAAGATGGACAATCTGAAGATCACAGCGAACGGACAGAGTTATGAGTTTATGCCAGCGGAAGTTGTTTCCGTTGACTATGATTCGCGTGATGCAGACAACTTATACACGATATTATGTAAGTTTCTAAACTCATCCTCAGCAAAATCTCCCAACGATCTTATCCGAGCACGTGCTTTGAACTCAAACATCAAGCACATTCCAGTGTCGGGTGAGATCGTTTTTGTTTGTAAAGCTCCGACACCATACCACTCAGGTGCAAGTTTTGGTAGAGAATACTACTACACTAGCCCAATTTCAATACAATCCTCGGTGCATCACAATGGTTTGCCAGGTGCAAACAAAGTAAGTATTGACGGTAAGACGAAGGAACAGAGGATTAGCAACGCTACAACTGGTATACCTCAAAAACTTTCTGATAGTAAAATAGTTAAGGATCAAATTGATCCAGGGTTTCCAGAGAGAATTGACGTCCACCCATTACAGCCGTTTCCTGGAGACATCATATTTGAAGGTCGCTGGGGACAATCAATTCGGTTTGGCTCAAGCCCAGACACTAGACGACGATTCCCACAGCCTCCTAACTGGGGAATTGGCACTGGTGCAACTGGTAACCCAGTTATGATTCTATCTAATGGTACTAACCCTCGAAACAAAAAATACAATCAATTTCACATTGAATCTCCCGATGATGACGACTCATCAATATGGTTGACGTCGGGGCAGTCGGTATCATTTACACCAGCCGCATCATATAGACCATCTGTCATTGATAAAGAAGTTGATCTCTACAAGAAAAACTCGTTCGGTGGGAATCAAGTCATATTAGCGTCAGATAGAATCATATTTAACGCGAAGGCGCAAGAGATAGTTGGATTTGCAAAGCAAGGTATAGGGTTTGCCACTGATGGATCGTTGGTGTTAAATGGCCGCCGCGTAGTTGAGATTGAAAGCGAAAGAATATCACTAGGATTTAATGCAACATCCCCAGTGATATTAGGTGACAGGATGATACAGTTACTATCTGATTTTCTTAATACGATGATTGACTTGAATAAGTCCCTGCTTCAGTTAACAGTTCCTACTGGCGTAGGGCCGTCTGGGATACCACTTAATAGCGGAGACTTTGTTGGGATTATCAACGAATTACAGAAACTTATAAATCAGTTGCCAAGGACAGCTAGTAAGTTTGCATTCGTAAATGAGTATGCAAACGGTCCATCTGATGCAGATAGGGAGAACTTTAAACAGCTCAAGGATAATCGTTTCGTGGTTAAGCCACAAGGCAAGCAGCGTGGTGATACTAATCGTGGTGTATCTTTTGAGAGTCTTGGATAATGGCTGATAACGAAAAATATAAGTTAGCGTTACTTGATCTTGCTAAAGCATTGAACGGTAGGTTGACGGCAGTTATTTCAACCCAAGCTAGAAATGCGGTGTCGGAAGTTGTTGCAGTAACAAACGTCTCTGCAAACGACAAAGTGTTAGATCGTCTTAACAATCCAACACCACAAGAGCGGACAAGACGACATGCTGAGTTTCAAAAGTTCATTGCACAGCAATACAAGATAGATTCTGAACTACCAGAGAAGCAACAGGCTTCAAGAACACTTATCTACGAAGTTAGTCCTCTAGTATCTGTCACTGGAACAAAGGCCACGGTTGTATTGGGAGTAAAGGTTAACGTCTACGTTAAAAGCTCGTTGGTAGCTACTGTCGCAAACGATACCACGTTTGCAAATTACGTCGGTGAAGTTCGTAATTTTGTTGAGCTAAAAAAATTCTTATCTGGGGTGCTAGCTGGGCCATGTAAGGAAAAATTTGATGTGTACTTGGCCGACGCCAACAAGACATTAAAGAGTCTAGGCGAAGATAAAGTGGAGAGAGGTATAGTTACTATACTTGATAGTATTAACATTCCGAACGATGATAATGGTATTCTTTTTTCACAAGTCAGTAGTACCTCTAACGCTCAAAATAACACCGCTCCACCACCAACTACACCCCAAACTGGTGGTTCGCAGCGGCAAGGACAGGGTAATCAATCCACGTCAACTGGTAATAGTGAAGATTCTCAGCCACCATCCGCACAAAACCAATCACGTCAGCCTTTTTTACGGATTGAATCCGTTGATGAATTATTGACTAGAGATGAGTTAGAAAAGCAGTTTATTTCTGTTAGGTTAGATTCGGAGGATACCGAAGAACTTCTCACTAGAGATTCTTCAACTACAAACATCACGGTTACGCCTAGTGGCGATGAAGATACTTCTGAGAAAGATTTACAGAATGTCACTAATGAACCGGAACAGAAGCCAAAGGACGTTCCTGCTAGCAAAAGTGTAAAGACTACACTTGAAACACAAACCGAAGCTCAACAGCAAGCCGAGCAGTCTGATGCATTGTTGAAGGAGAAGCCAAAATCAAAGAGTCAATCTTCTCCGGTTGGAGTAAGTGTTGCTGTTAGAGAAGAAGGCGGTATGCAAAACGCAAAGGAGGCTATAAAAGATTCTGATAAGCCCGAAGAGAAACCACCGATACCTCCGAAAGCAAAGTACTTTTTAGAATGGGCTAAGAAAGATGGGTATGACCCTAATGGTATAATCTATCGTGGTGTTAATCCGAGAGATTATAGACGAGGCACAACGCCTCCTGTGACATATGGGTTAGTTGAAACACGATACAAGAGTTTGTTTGATTATGGTGCTAACTTGAGTTCTGTGTTTAGCGGTTATTCCATTAAGTCCCCAGTTGATGTTGGGTTGTTGCTTAACTCTGGTGCAGTTGGTCTGTTCAACAAGAACATACCGTATCTATTTGGGGAGGGTTCTGAGACGCACTTAGTAATAACTCGCGCAAATTCCGTTATACGCAAATCTGAAGGTGGTATAGGCAACTTTAGTGCAGGGCGCGAGTTCAACGATGCGAATTGGGCAGCTAATCCACATTGGTGTGGTTTGTTTGTAAATTTTGTGTTAGAACGTAATGGGCAATATTCATCCGATGGTGACTTCATTGACATTACCGCGACGGGGGTAGCTGACAAATTATACTCAAAGTCCCCTTTCAATGCTATACCAAAGAAACTTACTAAACAGGAACGAACTAATTTGCTTACTAGGTTAGATGAATTGAATGCAGACACAACTGGTGAAACTGATACTGAGAAGCAGGAAATTCGTAAGAAGTTGGATGGAGAGGAAACGGTTAAACTCGCAAACACTGTTGCTTTGTTTGAGAAAGGATTTCACTGGAATGATGGTGGACTAACTCCAGCAGGAGTAAAACTCTTGGGTCTAATAAAGGATTGGCCTGGAGCTATCGTGGTACGTCGTCATAAGGGGAAAACGAGCGGTCACACCGAGCTTTTACTTCACATGTCGTCCTCGGGTGCTATTTATACTATAGGTGGTAACACTGGATTAGCAGATTCAGACGGCAACGGTTCTGAGTACGGATTTAAGAAGTACGCATCTATATCAGAATTTTGCTCAAAGGGTACATATTCAAAATTTTACGTGATTAAGCGTGGTACAAAGGCACCGTATACAAACGGTATAGGTGTTAGCGTCAAGAAGACTGAAACTTACAACAGATATGTTTCGGAACTTGACAAGAAGAATCCTGAACTGAATACTTCCACATTTAACATTTTGCGAACTATAATGGAGACTTGATCATGTCAGGTTCAACAGAATTACTACTAAAACAAATCAGAAAGATTGTACGGGAAGAGGTTGAGATGGCGGTTGAGAAGATCGTCAACGAGAATGCCAACAAGGTTAAAAGCTCAATGGTTACGGTATTAAAGGAAGTTCTTGCTCTTAAGAAGAAACAACAAGGTGCTGTTAACGAAAACTCAAGTAAGAAATCGGAGCAATACCGAATTGCAGACATGTTGAATGTTCCTAAGAACACAAAAAATGTAAAATCTAATACTAAGAAGCCATCTAGTAATGGTTCACTATTTGATGCTAAGCGCGATAATATGCCGAGTCAGATTGCTAGTATATTGAACGAGACTTTTGATGAGATTCGTTCGGGTAAGACGGATCGAGTGATGGGAGATAATACTGGGCCTATGGCTATGATGGCTGACTATGGTCAGTATGACGACGTGGCTGGTTATTATCAAGAGGATCCATCTGCGTATATGAGTCAGGGAGGTAATGTCGATGACGGTACAATTTATATGACGTCAAATAACGTTCCAGGTGCCACGATTCATTCAATGTATTCTGACGACATGCACGACGACTTTGATGTTGATCAGAATGTTAATGATCTGTTTGGAAAAGATTTTAAAGCTATTCTTGATAAGTCAATGACTATTAAGAGAGGATAACGTAGTTAGGAGATAGATCATGGCATTTAGGAGAAAGACGACAATTATCAATCCGGATAATGATCGTCGCAACCCAGAACAAGTTAAACCTATTGGGATTCTAATACCGTTTAATAACCCTAATGGTATATTTCCATTGAGCTACACCACTCGAATGCAGATGTTTTCTAATTTGAAAAATTTGCTATTAACCGCGAAGGGAGAGCGATTCTTTCAACCAGACTTTGGTACTGACATAAAAGGTGTTCTCTTTGACAACATCACCGAGACTGAAGAATTTGAAAATCGTCTGCGGGGTGAAATTGAAAGTGCTATTACGCTGTGGATGCCACATCTGATAATTCAATCCATTGATGTTAAGTTGAATGCTGACGAACTTGGTAGGGTGGACGACCCGTCACATGCAGTCGCAATTTTTATAAATGTTTTGATTTCCGGTACGAACATATATGTTCCAGTTCGGCTATTTATATCGGAGAGTGCTGAACTTAGAGTAGAAGAACTCGGGGTGTAATTATCATGGCAGATTTAGTAAAACGCGATATACGGTATCTCAATAGGGACTTTGGATCACTCCGACAGGCTCTCATTGATTTTACCAAAAACTACTTTCCAAATTCCTACCAAGACTTCAATGAATCATCTCCAGGTATGATGTTCATTGAAATGGCGGCTGCGGCTGGAGACGTATTGTCTTACTATACTGACGTAGCACTTCAAGAGGGTATGATTCTCAACGCTAACGAGCGTCAAAACATCTTCAATATTGCTCAATCTCTCGGCTACACGCCAAAGACTTCAGTAGCCGCTAACGTTACGCTAGAAGTATTTCAGATAGTTCCAGCCATAGGTAGTGGTACAAACAATCGTCCAGATTGGAACTATGCTGTAGCAGTTGAACCTGGTATGCGTGTCGGGCATAACAAAAATTCCGACATTGAATTTAGAACTATTGACTATCTAGATTTTAGGTTTAGTAGTAGTTTTGACCCTACTGAAGTTACGGTGTTTGAGGTTGATGACTTCACGAACGAGCCAGTATTCTATCTCTTAAAGAAGTCTACGCGGGCTGTCTCTGGGGTGTTGCGTACTGCGCAGTTTGATTTTGAATCTCCGAAACCGTATGATAAGGTGATATTAAGCGATCAGTCGGTGATTGAAGTTCTATATGCTATGGATTCAGAAGGTAACAAGTGGTATAATGTTCCATTTTTGGCACAAGACACTATCTTTGAACCAGTTCCGAATATAGCTAGGAACGATAGGTCTCTGTCTGCCCATAGAGATGAGACTCCATACTTGTTGAAGTTGAGAAGAATTTCAAGGAGGTTTACTACTCGACTTTATGATGATAACAGATATGAACTTCAATTCGGCGCGGGTGTATCGGACTTGGATGATGAAATATTGATACCTAATCCAGACTTGGTTGGTAGTTCATTATCTGGAATTGAGTCGTCAACAAGTATTAACATTGATCCTTCTAACTTTCTTTATACCAAGACGTATGGATTGGCTCCATCTAATACCACTTTAACGGTGTACTATACTCGTGGCGGAGGTGTTAAGGATAATGTTCAGTCCGACACGTTGACGAGAATCCTATCTAGGACAACGGTGCTAGACCCTAGTGGCCTAGACAATACTCTTTACTCCCAAGCAGTATCATCGCTTGCGGTCACCAATCCGTCCCCAGCGACGGGTGGCTCTGACGGTGAGACTGTTGAAGACATACGACAAAATGCTCTTGCTAGCTTCGCATCGCAGAATCGAGCGGTTACAAAAGAAGATTACATTGTCAGGGCATATTCTCTACCTCAGAAATACGGATCAATTGCTAAGGCATATATCACAAAAGATACTCAACTAACAGATGAATCAGTATTCAATAGCGACAGAGTTTCCAATGATTTGGCATTGAATTTTTATGTTCTTGGTTATGATGCCAACAACAATTTAACGACGATAAATAATGCTACCAAGGAAAACTTAAAAACATATATTAACTATCATAGAATGCTAACAGATGCCATAAACATAAAGGATGCATACATCATCAACATTGGTGTTGAGTTTGACATCATAACTATGCCGGATCAGAATGGTAATCAAGTAATTTTACGTTGTATTGATCGTCTTAAGAAATACTTTGATATTAATAAGTGGCAAATAAATCAGCCTATAATCATAAGCAACGTGTACACTGAGTTAGATAGAGTGGAGGGTGTGCAGACAGTAGTGAATGTTAAGTTCACCAACATATATGATACGACCCGTGGATATTCACAACACGCGTATGACATGACTGCGGCAACCAAGGACGGTATAATTTTCCCATCGCTTGATCCTTCAATATTTGAGATCAAGTATCCAGATAATGACATTATAGGTCGTGTGAGGGCATTCGGATGATCTACCTACTATATCCACAATTAGACACGACAATCTATGAACGAGAGAAGACACAAAACTCTGGTTTAGATTCTCTGTTGGAAATCTCCCATATTGCCGATGTTATAAACGCATCAACGTCATCTTGTTATAACTCTAGAGTGATATTAAAGTTTAATATTGATGATGTGGAGGATAAAGTCAATGCTGGTCTCATAACTAGTGCATCGTACTATCTTGCATTGCGAACTGCTGTAGTTGAAGAGATTCCATTTGAATATAAAATTTACGCATATCCCTTAAGTTCGTCTTGGTACAATGGAACTGGTAGAGTGGGTAATAGACCTACAACTACTGATGGTGCGTCCTGGCAATATCGTACATCAAAGGTGGTTGGGACTGAATGGGACATACCACCTCAAATTGCTACGTATGAATGGGATGAAATTTCGGATACATGGGCAGACGCCGACTTGCTATTTGGAACTAACTTATCAATTTACGTTACATCGTCATATTGCACTAATGAAGGTGGTGGAACTTGGTGGAATTATGACGGCCTAGAATGCACCCAATCATTTTCATACGAGACATCAGATGTGTATATGAATGTCACTCAGATAGTTCGTAAGTGGATCACTGGCTCAGGACGTATTGACAACGATGGTATGATATTGATGTTTGATCGTGCAACCGAAACGTCCAACCACAGTCTCTCTAGCTTAAAGTTCTATTCAACTGACAGCAATACTATCTATGTTCCTCGTCTTCATGTTATTTGGGATGACTCTGTCTTCTCCACTGGAAGTCTTACTCCGGTGGATTTGAGTAATACTGTGATTGATGTTAAACTTAAGAAGTATTATTCAACTAGAGAACGTGTTAAGATTCCAGTCTTGGCATACAAACAGTTTCCAAACAAATCGTATGCAACGTCATCATACTTTACACAAAGGTATTATCTTCCAACGTCGTCCTACTATGAAATACGTGATGCACATACGGATGAAATTATTGTACCGTTTAATTATACGGGTAGCAAGTTGAGTTGTGACTCTAATGGAAACTATTTTAAATTCTGGATGAGTTCGTTACAACCCGAGCGATTTTATAGAGTTGTTGTTAGAGTAGAGACCGAGGGAGGATACTCGGTCAGTCAATTTGATGGTGGTTACACTTTTAAGGTGGTTAGGTGATGCGTTTAGAGGATTTCTTGTTTGCGGAGCAAATTGATGAATCTGTATCTAGGTATGTTTTGGAAACATACCCAAACTTGTCATTTTTAACATCCGAAGAATTTTACAATTTCTTTGATTCTCAAAATGTTGTTCTAGTTAAAGATGCTGAGTTTTCGCTGACCGAACGGCAGACTCTTCTACAAAGATTTAAGGACTTCAAATCTTCTACCGACTATGCTTCTATGAAGAAGTACATTCAGTATCAGAAGAAAATACGTGAAGCCTTGAAAGTTGGAGATATACCATCAGCAACTACACTCCTTGAATCAGTGAATACCTTGGCCGCCGACCCATTCTTCACATTCATCGCAAGAAAACTTATAACTGGCTCCGATAGTGGTGAACTACCATCTGAGCGAACTATGATAATTCTTGATGAGTTGATGCGCCAGAATCAAGCCGACATTGACAGGGAAGCCGATGTTGTTCGTGATGTAGATGGAACGATACAATCATTCAAAAATTATTTACGAAACAAGGGATCGCTGAAAGTGAATTTGGTAGATGAGCGTTATCTAACGGAGTCGTTTAGATATGTGGTTGACACCGAATTTAAACAAATTGATGAAGCAGTTGACGCTGAAATAAACATCTTAAAGAAGGCAGCCGACCTTACTAACATAGGCGGAGACGTCGGTAACTTAACCGAAGACCTAAAGAAGTTGATTATAGAAAATAGCTCTTCTGTGCCAGCATTGCAAGCTAAGGTGGAAAGTCTTCAAGAGATAGTAGATTCTCTACAGGAGGTTGTTGAGCTGAAAGACTCATCGGTGGATGATCTGTTGAATGTCATAGAAGAGTTGTCTAACCGACATAATGATGCGCTTAACGAAATAGATGTTAAGGATCAGACCATTCTTGAGTTGAATAATACCATAACCGAGACACTAGAGGAACTTCAGAGAAATGTATTGTCTCAGCTTGAAAACAGCGGGGATTCGTTTGATGAACTAGCGGATAGGTTAGAGCAGCAATCTAAGGAACAGCAAGAGGCTGCTGAGAAGAATCTTCAAGCGTTTAAGGATGCTATAAAATCTATTACAGAATCGCTAGCACCAGAACCAGAGAAGCCGGAAGCTAAGGAAGACGATCCTCCTGAAGAAAAACGTCGTAAGGAGAAGGTAGCAAAGGCACAGGATATGTGGGACAAAGTGAAATATATTCACAGTCGTCCGTTATTTGGTTCGCCTACCTTAGCGGGAGGAGGTGGTGGTGACACGTCGGTTTCGGCTCTAGAAAAACTTGTTACCTTACTTGGTGGAAAACTTACTGAGAAAAACAAATACGTTGATTATAACGGAACGTTAGCAAGTCGTGTCTCACAAGTCTATACATGGAATACGGTATATAAGCCGCAGTTTAAGGCATTGATTACGTTAGGCAACATAAAGACTGAGGCGGATGCTAATATTGTCATCTCTATCGTGGATAGCTTAACCACTACGCCTGACGCAGAGAAGCCAGTACGTAACTTCTTGTATAATTCTCAAAAAGATGATGTCTTTGATAAGTGGAGAGACGATGTTAACCGAACACGGGGCGTGAATGCTCCGAAGGTTAGAGATATTTGTGGACTTCTCGGAGTTCAATATAGTGAGTCATCTACCGTTGCTATTGAGAAGGCTCTAAGTAATGCTTCATTTGACACTGTCATTGAAGTGTTAGGAATTGTTAACGAATTTCAAGATAAAAACTATTAATGTCAAACTTCGTATACAAAAATATTGATCAGATACTTAGTGATGACTTTCCTAAGAGAGGTATTACTACATCGCTAACAGACCTAGAGTTACTACAAAAACAGTTTGTAATTCCGGAGTTTGAAAAGAATGGTATTGATCCTATTACTAACGAAAAGGAATTTTTCGTAGAGTTGCACGTCTTCCTGAATAACTTGGCGTATGTCAAGACAAACTATGACGTGCAAACGTACTCCGTTATTCCAAGTGACCCCAATCCGCTTATACAATTTGAAGTCCATAAAGACATCAGAGATATAAACATACCATCGGGAGAATATAAGGTAGTTTACAATCTGTTGCGCAATCTTGTTGGTGGTAATGAGTCGCAATCAAATCTGTTCATTTCAGAAGTATCCACGGATCGTAGAGAACTTAAACTTTCGTTAGCAAATCCAGATTCAGAGTTAGCTCGTCGTCAACTTGCTAGATTTGTTATAGAGACATTGAAGCCCAAGACATTTGTTCCCCCGATTGCATTAAACTTCGGTGAAAATAAAATTCTTGATGTTATCAATGTGACGAGCGATGGTGATCCAACGAGTTTCTTCGTTAAATTGTATGAACCGCTACCAGTTGAACTAGATACCTACTTCATTTGTTGGGTGTGTGTCCGGCTGATGAAACCATATATTGACTCTGTTCAATACATAGATGAGCAGTTGGAGTCTCCTGTTAATTACATCAGTGGGCCGAACTTTGAAGTAGATTACGATTATTGGATTACTACTGAGACCGAATATAAGTCATGGTCTTCTATACTCTCGGAGAATGTACAAACATCTGAGCAATTAGTAAACAGGTATATATCTGGATCAAGTTATCCAGTTGAGCTGAATATTGATTTTACCGATTTTAGAAATTTCATATACTATTCAAACGCTAGAGATCGAGTTGAAAATTTCATCTACAAGATGGAGTTACTTGAATACTATCGTAATGAATTGAATCGGATAAATTCAATAACTGGATCAATCTCTACAAACAGAGTCAAAGTTCAGATGTTGAAAGATAAGCTCATTTCTGGGTTTGATTCTTTTGAGAAGTATCTGTATTACAACTCAACTGGAAGTTTTAACTACACGTATCAAGTGAGTGCGTCGGTTGTACCATATCCTAAATACGAGTTAGCATCAACGGCGAGTAACTATCATATTGCAACAAAAGAAGGTAAATTTTCTTTCTATACGAGTGGTTCTAATGAAGTTCTTGATTGGATTGATGACATCCTAGATAAGGCGGATGATTATGACGCTACAAATTATTACGCTCTTGCTAGAGCACTTCCAGACCACATTAGGGATGATTCTGAAAACGACGATGCAGTAAGATTTGTTAATATGCTAGGTCAGCATTTTGACGTTATTCTTCTGTACATTCAACATCTTGAGAAAAAAAGTCTTCGTGAAGAGCATCCCATGGCAGGGTTGTCTCAAGATTTGATTTATGAAGTGACTAGGAATATGGGATGGACACTTACGCATGGAACATCGCATAAAGATTTATGGGAGTATGCTCTTGGAATAAGTGGTAGCACCGAGCCAATTTGGACTGGTAAAACTACAGTGAACAAGTATCTATCCAAGACTTACGAAGAGCGTACTAAGGAAGTTTGGAGAAGAATCTTAAATAATCTTCCTTACATATACAAGACCAAGGGAACTTCTCGTGGACTTCGTGCACTGTTGGCGGCATATGGCATTCCACAGACGTTATTAACTATTAGAGAGTTTGGTGGCCCAGACAATGCAGATTTAGGTATTAAGCCAAGAGCCGAGTGGGAAAAGCATACTTATTTTCTGAATTTTCATAGTTCATATCCGTTACCAACTCAAACTCAATATGTTAGCGTTCCTTGGGAGCGTGTACATGGTACGACGGGATGGCAATATCCAGACGCTATTGAATTTCGTTGGAAGATGGAGACGTCAGACAGATATGCTTACTCTAACGATCCAATACAAACCATTTTACAAAAAAATTCTGGCAGTAGAGTTGATTGGTTTGTCACCGCGCATCGTACTGGATCGGATACGGAAAAGGGAAACTTAAACTTTTATATTGGCGACGGCACAACATATCTAACCGCGTCAATTACAAATGAATACTTGTTTGATGATGTTCCTCTGAACATTCTCATACGTCGTTCTTCTAAGAATGACTCAACTTCAGCAGAGCAAGTATATGACTTTATACTTAAGACTCAGAAGTACGGAAAGATTGCAGTAGAACGTTCAGCTTCGGTAGTTGTTAGTGGTTCATCAATACCAAACACACAACGAGCGTGGGTTTCAAACGGTACATTATTTATAGGTTCTGGGTCTAACAGCCAAACTAGTAATATACTTTCTGGATCAATATTTGAATTACGTTATTGGTCATCAATACTACAAGAGTCTGCATTTGATAATCACGTGTTGGCTGCACGTGCATACAACGGAAACAGCTCTACGTCTTCATATTATGACCTCCAAGCTCAATTTAAGTTCTGGCAACCTTTTGATGCTGCCACTACATCAAGTTTGAGAAGTACACATCCCGATCAAAGTAAGAGAGCGTTTGAATCTTCATCTAAGAATGCAACTTTCATTGGTTTTACGTCTAGCTCATTTGAGTCAACCGTGGAGACATATAACATGGAAGTTGCTACCGTTGGTAATAACACTCCATTTGCGGAAAAGGTTAGAATTGATTCTGGTTCGTTAGTAGGGGGATTGTCTATTGATACATCTTCTGAAGTTTCTGCGTTTGATACGTTCTCAGTTGATTCAAACAAGTTGATGGTTGCATTTTCTCCGCAGTCTATAATCAACGAAGACATATATGAAGCTATTGGTAATACATCAATTGATGACTACTTTGGTGAATATGCAAACATCCAGGCGGATGATTATTCTAGGTTAAAGTGGTTTGCTCGGGAGTATTGGAAGAAGTACGAAAACAAAAATGATTTTACCGCATACATTCGGTTAATGTCCATTTTTGATTTTAGTGTTTTTGAGCAAATTCGTCAAACAATTCCAGCGAGAACGAACGAGATTCTTGGTTTAGTTGTAGAACCAAACATTCTTGAACGATCAAAGGTTCGTATAAGTAAGGGAATATCTGCATCTTCTCCATCTGAGACGTCTTTGCATACAACAGAACTTTCAGCATCGTTGGCAGTAGCATCCGGCGTATTGCATTCAAATACTGGCGTAATACGGATAGGATTTGAAGATGAAAGTGAGTACAATGAATATGATGGTGAGGCGGAGATAGGACCTTCATTTGAGTCAGACGTCTACGCTCCAGTTAATGCTGATGTTGACTATAATGTTCAGCCGTCGGGAAGACTTAATCAGCACACATTTTTCATAAGTGAATCGCGTCGTAGACCTTCGGTAGTAACTAATTTTAATCAGTTGAACGGTAAACTTACAAACCCAACGCATTCAGTTCTAATGTATGCTAGGAATTATTCTGGTAATTTAATACAACAAGATGCTATTGCGACTGGAGTTGATGCTACGATTTACGATTTTGCTGAGATAGACACCAACTTCACAGTGACCTATCAACGCGACAACGTGTATAAGTCTACGACACTTACCGAAGACATTGGATATGGATATGGGTGGACTACTGCTAGTAACTCCGATGAGAAGTCTTCTCTCCTGTTTACTACCATAAAAAATTATCGTAACGATATTTATTACAGGGCGTATCAGTTCTTTTACAGCAGTAGCTCGGATATTGTTGGTGGTAACTACGCTTCGGCTTCATACATTACCTCTAGCGTTTTGAATCCTGCTACATTACCTAAATCAATACAAAATCACAGATTTTTAGGATGTAAGGTAACAGGGCCTGGTATAAATCAAGATACTAGATCAACTCCCGACGGTAAGGCTGTCATTGAAAAGTACTTTGTTTCGGCAAATCAAATTACGCTAGACGGTGGTATGGACACTAACACAAACGGAAATATCACAATAGTCTGATATTTATGAGTATACGCCAATCAAACCAATTTTGTAGTGAGGAGAATTCACATGGGTTATTTAGATAATACGTCAATTACCATTGACGCAATTTTGACTAAGCAAGGTAGAGAATTGCTAGCAAAAGGTAGAAATCAATTTAAGATTACACAGTTTGCTGTAGCCGATGATGAGGTTGACTATAGCTTGTACAATCCAGCACATCCGCTGGGTTCCAACTATTATGGTGTCGCTATAGAAAGTATGCCAATCACAGAAGCGGTTCCAGATGAAACACAATCTATGAAATACAAGTTGATTACTTTACCGAAAGGTACTAATGCTATACCTTATGTTGCGGTAGATAATTCTTCTGTCACGCTGACCGCAGGAGTTCCTATTACTACGGCGAACGTAATGCCTCGCACACAGTTTAATGGTACTGGTATACCAGACTCTACGAATTTGAATGGTACGTTGGGTTATACTGCTACGCTACTAGATAGTACGTATGTGACATTATCAGCAGCATCAGTTGTACCTGGCTTGTCATCAAGTCCTGTGATGAACTTTGCAGGAGATTCGGAAACTGCAAATTCCGTATCCGTAATAGGATTAAACTTTATAGTAACACCTTCTGGAAAAGCGAATAACATTGCTACTGCTAAGTCAACAAAACTTATCATAACTGGTAATGAAACTGGTGGTCGCATTGTTATCCCAATAACCATTAATCCGCGTCCAACTAACTAAGTAAATTGAATAGGAAACATTCATGGCGAAGCAAAAATCAAAAGTATTCTATCCGGTTGGTAGACCATTAGGTCCTGACGGTGATCCTATGCGTAATCCCGAGCGGATTGTGTATACTAGAGGATTGTGGTCTGACAGCTCTGGCGAATTGATGACATTTTACACTAGTTCAACACAGAACACTTCGTCACGTAACTATTACTATGAAGTGTGGAACTCAGCATCTGCTGACTGTGATGAAGTACAAATGTTCTCCGTTGCGTATGGTAACTTCTTCGGTTCTGGGTCTAGTAATTCTGGCGGGGAGTCTGATGACACGCCTTCACGTGCAATTTACTCTCAGTATAGGCTAATGTGTCTTGATCCAGGAACTAGAAAGTTTCAATTAGCTTCGGGAACTGATATGAATCACATTTATGTGGTGAACTTCAATCGTCAGCGCGTGGGTGATAAACTTGATCCTGGGAATTTTGAGCTTGCCATCGCCGAACTTAATGGTGGTTCATTTGCAAACAATTTGTTTACTGGAAGTAATGTCGCAGTGTCATCATCAAACAAAGTAATCACATTGATAGATGATTCCGGTGACGCTTCCGATAGTCTAGGATACGGTGGGGTTCCATCTCCAGTGCGAAATTTGGTCAGTGGTAGTATAGCTAATGGTGTGTATAACCCATCGAGTCCAGTATACTACGGTTTGGTGTATGCCGACATGGGGACGATAGTAATATCCGCCGACATGCTAAACGCTAGTGCATCATTCAATACCGTAACTGGTAGTGGTGTGACTGGTGATAACGCTATGAAATTGTTTAAGTCAATCAGTGGTTCTGCTGTTATTGGGACTGGATTCACAGCTCGTGCAGTTGATATTAAAGAACATGACTTTTATTTCTGTAGGGTTGAAAATGGTGCTATGAACTATTCAAACAATCCAACCTTTGTTAGCGGAAGTGATGGGTTTCTGAGTAATTCTAGATTTGAAAATGAGCCAACTACATACATAACGTCTGTCGGTTTGTACGATGACTTCGGTAGGTTACTTGCAGTAGCAAAGCTAAGTCGTCCAGTTAAGAAAGCATTCAATCAAGAACTGTCGTTTACTATAAATTTAGAATATTGATTTTATGACACAAGAGCAAATATTGTTGAGAAAAAGTCTCCGTAATGGTAAGACTTTTACTCCATTTAATGAGGATTCGGACATATCTGTGAACCAGAAGGAGGTGTTAACTGCACCTCTGTGGTCAAACAGTCAATCTTCACTTGTGACAATGTTTACAAGTTCTGCGCAATCTGCAAATCAAAAACGATACTATTATGAAGTCTTCAATAGCCAGTCAAGTGTTCAAGGGGCTGAGGCGCAATTTTCGGTCGCCTATGGAGATATGGCTGGTAGTGGTAGCTCAACTGGTTCATCGGGTGTTAACTTATATGATTATCCGACGAAGGCTGTCTATGCTCAATATAAGCAGCTACTACTTCAACCTGGAGATACGATATTCACATTTGCAAATGGAGAAACTTCAGAGTACGTCTACATTGTGAATGTGAACAGGGCTAGATTCAAAGATAGAATGGACACCAAAAATTGGCAACTATCAATTGGTATGCTAAACTCGGGTGGTCAAATTGCTATTACTGGTTCTCAAAATGTTATCACGTTGATTGATGATTCAACTGCGGCTACCACTGAACTTGCACAGCAAGGTGGTAGGGTTTACAACATTCGTAGCGGATCAATAACTAATGGAATTCATACTGCGGACACCACCCCATGGGGGTTGTTCTATCCAGATCATGGCGTCATCGTCTTAAACGGTAAAGCATTAGATGCTTCGGCCTCTTTCAATACTGGTAGGACGCCTGCAACTGCAAGTGGTGCGAACAACGCACTTAGAATTTTCACAGCTATCTCTGGAGCAGCCGCTTATTTAACAGCATCACTTGGATTTCAAGGCCGTACGAGTGAAGTTCTGAGTTCGACATATTACTTCGTTAGACTATTCAATGGTGAATATAATTACAGCACAAATCCTAGCTTCGTGACTAGTAGTGCTGGTATCGTGAAGTTTGATTCTATGGTAACAAATCCAGTGGTGTATCCAACGATGATTGGTCTGTACAATGATAGTCAGCAACTACTTGCTGTCGCTAAATTAAGTAAGCCCATCGCTAAATCGTTTGATACTGAATATGTAATAAAAGTTAAATTAGACTATTAATATGATACTGTATGGCAACGAACACTAAGACGATACAAGAGATTCAAGACGCTAGAGACATAGCTCTTATACGCGGAGATGTCTCCACTGCTAATCAGCTCCAAGAGTTGTTGCAGGAGATAGTGCCTTCTGGTGAAGTATCTCCTTTGTCAACATCAATAGGTACTAATGTGATTGACACACAATTGCGTCAAAGTCCGTTAACAACGTTACCAACAGTATCGTCTCAAATATCAACTGCAAACATAAGCACAACGCCTCAAATTGGAACTGCACCGAGTGCACCTATGAACATCGGAACGATAACATCTCCAGATGGTGGATGTGTCTATCGGTACTCATTTGGGTGTCCAGTGTTTTCACGTTATCAGCGTGATGCTTCATGTATGGTGTTGATACCAGTTTATAGAACATGTTATCTTCCACCTTCTGTCTTAAACAAGACGTCGTTACCTACAAGTGAATTAGTCGGTTATTTTGAGATAACTGGTTATACGAAGTCCATGTTGGATATACAGCGAAATTATATAAATTCTGCTGGAGTTACTGGAACTAGAACTATTGACGGTCGTCGCTTAGACAGTGATGGTCTTCGTCAATCAATTCTTGATCTAGCTGGATTTAAAACCTTAGGTAACTGGATGCCAGACCAAGGTGGAATATTCCGCCAGACAAACACGCAGTTAAACATTGAAACAATCATTAACAACTTACTTGACGTTTCAACAAATTCAACTAACACGTTGAATCCTGGAACTGCTACATTATTGCAATGGGCGCAATATCTTGTGTCAGTTTGTGATCTATCAGTGCAACCGGATTACTGCATATCTCAAGATGTATTTGTACCAAACGTTCAAGCTACACCGAACACTCCGACTGGAACTCCAACCACTGGAAGATTCTGCAATACCATAGGTGGTAAGGTTGCTATACCGAACACTAAGAAACTTATTCGTCAAGAGACCCGATTAGTAACAGACCAACCGTTAACCGATCAGTACATTCCAGTACCAAACAAACCATGCACACTAGGTATACCTAGACAATCTCAGACAGTTTTCGTCTACTCAGAGGATTATGGTTACACATGTTACGGAAACTCAGATTTAACGGGTAATATAATCGGTTATGATTCAATTGAAATCCGAGAGACTACAGAAGCGGGCGAGATGTATACTACATACATTCAAGAACGTCCTGATCCAAATTGTGCGTTTACCGAGGTTGAAGTCGAGTATGAAGAAGATGATCCAGCAAATCGCTGCAATGGTATAATAAAGAAAGATGTATATCGGAAATATGCAGATGGTAGATCGATGCTTCATGCTAAGGGTGTGTTTGTTCGTTACTTTAGGAAGATGGACTCGGACTGCGCTCCCGAGACAGTAAAAACTTTTCATCCTTTGAATCTCGGCTCTGACGTTATCAGCGGTAAAGTTAGGGTAAATACTACTGGACTATTTAACTATTCACAATCGCTAGATTGCTTTAACACAGCATCGGGACAAGCGTCTGCCACGAAGAAGTACTATTACGAGGTGACCGACTGTGATTCGTGTGGTCGTACGCCATATTTTGCCGTTGCTTATGGTAACTTTGCTGGGTCTGGATCACTTCACGCCGAAGGCGAGGTGAATGATAATGCTACACGTGCTATCTATTCGCAATATAGACTTCTAGCACTTGATAGTTCAGAGACTCAATTCAGTTTCTATACTAATGGAGTAGCGACGTCGTCCGCCGATGTGTATGTTGTAAACTTCTATAGAAATGGACTATCAGATCGACTTGATCCAGGTAACTTTGAAATCAATCTAGCAGAGTTGACAGGAACTGCATACGCAAACAATTTGTTTACTGGAAGTAATGTTGCAGTGTCATCATCAAACAAGGTGGTATCTCTCATTGACAACTCAGGGGACGGATCGGAAGAAGTTTATATCCACGATCCATATGTTAGCTATGATCTAGTTAGTGGAAGTTTAACAAACGGTATATACACTACAGCTCAGAGACATACGTATGGTATTGTATATCCTAACTTAGGAGTTATCGTCCTTGATCCTACTAAACTAAATTCTGAGTTGTCATTCAACACAGTCACTGGATCAAACATAGCGGGTGACAACGCTATGAAGTTGTTCACATCAATTAGTGGTTCAAGCGTTCTCGGGAAGCATCTGAAAGCTAGAAATGTAAAGTATAAGACTACTAACCATTACTTCGTTCGCGTCACGGCACCGTTGGCAAACTTTTCAAATAATCCGACATTTGTAAGTGGTAGCGAGGGTTACATGTTCCATCGCGCATTCACGAAGAATCCGCAGACGTACATAACTACGATAGGATTGTATGACGATTTCAACAGACTTTTGGCAGTTGCGAAGCTAAGTCGTCCAGTTCATAAAACTTTTGATAATGACGTACTATTTAAGATTCGTTTAAACTGGTAATATGGCAAATGAGTATGAAATTAAAAGAGTTGGATTTGTTGGCTCGTTGTGGCAAGGTGTGTACAACCCACCTATACCAGTTGGCGAGACCTACGAAGTAACTAATGTTCCAAACACAATTGAGAGTGGCGGAACACCAAAGTCATTCTTTCTGTCTTCTAAAACTGGAATCAATGTAGATGTTCTCAATAAGCAGTTGGGTGACTCTGAATTTTTCTATAAGACTGGATACCTTGACGTAAATTCTGCACAAGAGCTAGCAACTAATACGAAGCTAGATTACTCATTTTGCAAAGATACATTGGTATTGTTTAGATTCTCGCAACGAACTCCGGAAGTTCCAGCACACAGTCAAATTCCATTACAAGACAATTGGTCATTTGATACTACAAATCCTTCAAATCCAATCTATAGCTATTTCTCGCCAGAATACGCGAAGGTAGCAAATTTTGTCTTCATAGTAGATGATAACAAAATTCAAACATACCTAGATTACTTTAGAGATATTCAACAGAAGCAAACTGTGTTTGAAGATGAGGTAGTTGCAAATCCAGAGTCTAGCTTTACGGGCGACACTTTACAGACTGTTATGCCGCCAGTTCCAGCTACGTTTGAGACTAAACCAGCATTTCAATCGCCACCAACTGATCCTGAGTTATATGCAGATACGGTTGCGAAGAAACAATTTGAGTTGTTACGCGAATCATATACATCATCCGACGCAGTTCGTCTAAATTCTAACCTTCAAGGTATAGACGCTGAGCTACGATCTCTGTTACCAGTTTTAATGAACGCCGCTGAGCAAGTAAATGTCTTCTCAGATTCAATGGTATTATTGGCAAGAGTTAAATTACTTTTGATGATAAAAAATTATCTGCTAAGTCAGTTGAACATTTTGCGTGAAGATTTGTCCGAAGTCATTACGATTGACTTGCCAGTTGAAGAGGACGGATCAATTGTAGTAGAGCCAGTCCCATCATCACCCCAACAGTTTCCGACGCAAAGTGTGGATGATGAGCTAGATGAGTTTGATGAGTTGATTGATGAACTAATTGACAACTTGATGTTTGACGAGAACGGTGTATACATATACAAGCGTCTTTCAAAGATAACCGACTACTCCACTCCAGTACGTGAGTTTGAAACTCGGGGTATGTTTGAATGTGCGGGTGAGAAACTTAGTCGATTTTTTACAGCATCTTTGAGCACTAAAAATAGCAAGTTTTACCTACCAGTATACAACAACCCTTCGGCTAGTTCCGATTCATATCATCAGTTTGACATTACATACTGTCACATCTCAGGGTCTGGATCATCATACACGCAAGACGGAGTTGACATACTTCCGGCGAAGACAATGTATCGAAAATACATGTTAGAATGCTTCGGTTCTAATCAAGGAAAGTTTAGATTCAAGAACAATGCTAATGGTGACTATTTCTACGTGATTCATTTGGATCGATATTGTTTTCAAAATGGTATTGATGTTGGCAACTTTCAACTAGGATTGATGCCTCTATCATCAAGCATAAATCAACTAGTGAATACTGGAAGTGGTTACTCGGCTGATGTATCGTCAAGTCAACTTTTTACGTTGATTGATAATAGTAATGATATAAAGCAAGGTGTTATTGAGCGCGAAGAAATTCAAGATTTTTATTACCTTGTTTCGGGATCACTTAGTAATGGTATCTACGACGAGCCAGATCAAAACGCATGGGGTGTCGTATTTCCAAAGGCTGGAGTTATCATCTTAGATGGAGTGGTGCTAGATCAATCTTGCTCATTTAACACGGTAACGGCTAGTATAGACGGTGATAACATTCGTAAACTGTTTGTATCCGTTAGTGGGTCGTCAACAGTTACACATGGAAGGTCTAGGACACAAGACTTTTTTGGTCGTTCTGTGGATGAGAAGTTAGTTGAGACGTATTTTTGTCGGTTAGAACCCGATGAATACAATTACTCTACGAACTATACCTATGTGAGTGGAAGTGAAGGATTTTTACAATACAACTATTTTGCGAAAAATCCAATGTCATACATAACATCAATCGGACTTTATAATAACAATCGTCAGCTCTTAGCTGTTGGTAAGTTGAAGACTCCATTGAAGAAGGATAGTAACACCTCGTATATTTTCCATGTAAACGTGAGACTTAACTAATGTCATTTCAATACGGAAATAGTGTGTCGTTAATTTGGAAACGCTTGAAGAAAGGTGAATACACCGTAAAACCTTTTCCCGTTTTCAAGCGTTGGGAAATTACATCTGATAGTTCAAGTTTAAACTATTCCGGTAACCGAGGTATATCAGTACTTAGAGTCTTGTACCCTGAAAATCATAAGTACTTTGGCGGCGTAGCAAACATTTCATCCTCAAACTATGTTCGCGTCATGCCAAGTCAATCTATTGATCCAAAACTTTTGTGGTATTATTTAGATCATAACTATTATACTCGGCATGATAAGAGTAAGTATCCAACGGTGTTTACCGATGATAGTCGAGATACGTTTTTAGCGGAGTCATCATCAATGATCATCATACCACAAGATGTTTTCGGAGAGGGTGTAAAGCGAAACTCATTTGAGGTTTCTAATCTTCACGCGACATCTGCGAGTTTGCGGTTTGTGGTTGTTGATGACGGGGATGGAAACCTAGTCGATACATCTATCAATACGGCATCCTTTAAGGGAACGACTGACCTACAACTATATGTGGGGTTTAATGAGAAATACCGTGAATATGGAATGACTAATAAGTTACTGCACTATGTATTGGATTTCTCACCATTTGAGTCTGATGTTAGACTAGTCAATCACAAACGAATTGAATATCGTCCTGGCATTCCCACAACAGATACAAGTCAGAGTACAGGAACATGTGCTTATTTCTATGGATCATATCTTCAGATACCAGAGAAAGATAAATTCAATTATGGACGTGCTGCTGACTTTTCCATAGGGTTTTGGGTGAGTTGTAGCGTATCACAGTCGCTGTCAACCGAAATCACTACACCGATCGTAGATAAGAAATCATTCCGTTCGGTAGATACAGAAAATTTACGAACTAGGATGGTATCGTCGTCACTTCGTAATGAAGTTAGCTCTAAGTATCCATTTGACATATCGCTTACGAATGAAACACACTCAACCCCTGGCCGCTTGTTGTTTAAGAGAAGCACTGGTAATGAGTACGTTGAACTCATATCAACGGTAGCTGTTACGGGATCGTGGCATCATGTTATATGCCAAAAATCTAGTAGTACATATCAACTATGGATAGATGGACAACTTGATGTTACTGCGTCGTTTGAATCTATGAACTCCGTTATGAATGATAGCATACTAACTATTGCGTCAAATGGAACTTCGTCGTTTAATGGCTATATTGATGAGTTTAGAATCTACGACTCAAGTCTATCCTCGGCTCAAATCACTAGCCTAGCTACGAATACGCTAGCAAATGGATCAGCATACCAAACCAATCGGATTGGTAACATATTTTATAAAACTGGTATAGCGGTTGTTTCTGATCCTAGGCCTAAGTATCATAACGCGTTTTTGGGTAGAACTGGAAATCAAGACTATGAGAACACTTCGTATGGATATAGTGGTTCATTTAGAGGTACTACTACATTGTTTGAGCATGAGGTGATATGTAAGTTGCGAAGAAGTGAATTTAACTTCACACAAAATCAATCTGTTCGCAAGAACGGCGACCCGTCGTCTCAAGTAGTTGCTGACTATGCAACTGGCTCATTATTCAACCCATACATCACTACGATAGGGCTGTATAATGATAATCATCAACTTGTTGCGGTTGCAAAACTAGCAAGTCCCCTTGAGAAGCGAGATGATGTTGACATGAACATCATCATTCGGTTTGACTCCTAATTTGGTTTAGTCAACTTTTTTTCGTAGATTGTCACTCGCGGTGTACTACCTATACCTTTTGCTGTTTGCTAAAACCGTAGGATATTATGAAATTAATGCCAAAGACTGTTTTGAGGTCTGATAGAATTACCGAAATTTCTAGGGTAATTCACGTAGCCGATGTCCATATCCGCAACTACATTAGACATGACGAATATGGGGCTGTGTTCAAAAGATTGTATCAGCAATGTGAAGAGATAGTATCAAACGATAGCAATACTATTATCTATCTCGCCGGAGACATAGTTCACGCTAAGACTGATATGAGTCCTGAACTAATTGATGTTACTAGGACGTTCATACAGACTATGGCATCAATTGCTCCTGTCATATTGATACCTGGTAATCACGATTGTAATCTAAACAATCCGAATCGGTTGGATGCGTTGACTCCGATAGTAGATTCGATTGACATACCCGACCTATTCTACTTAAAGAATAGCGGAGTCTTTCAACTAGCGGGAGTTGATTTCATTCACAATTCAGTGTTTGACGATCCGAGTCAGTTTATACGTGCGAATGAAATTGATGGCAACACTACGAAAATTGTTTTGTTTCACGGTGCGCTCAATAATGCTGTAAATGACCAAGGATTTCATTTAGAAAATGAGAATATAACGTTAGATATTTTCTCTGGGTTTGATTATGGATTCTTTGGAGACATTCATACCTTTCAATACCTAGATGATTCAAAGAGATTTGCGTATGCAGGATCGCTCATTCAACAGAATTTTGGGGAATCACTTCAGCATGGTTTCATTGAGTGGGATATAAAAAATTCTACTAGTAAATTTCACCGTGTTAAGAATGATTGGGGCTATCATACCATTGATGTTGAAAACGGACAGATCGCAGAGCAAATTGAGTTGAGTCCGATTAGCAGAGTTCGTATACGGACATTCAATACTACTAGCTCCGATCTATTCAAGATTGTAACAAAAATTAAGACACTGTATACAATTGAAGATTTGCGAGTTCAAAAGTTCTCCGAATCTATTGAAGTCATGTCGGAGGATTCAAAGAACATATCATTAGTGAACGTTCGTGATGTTGAATACCAGAACTCCTTAATTGCAGATTATGTACGTAAGACGTTTCAAGCAGACGATACCGCCGTGGCCTCGGTAATAGACATCAATCGAGAGATTAATCATAGGTTGACAGTCAATTCGTCACTACGAAATGTAGTATGGACTCCTATTAAGTTTGAGTTCAGCAACATGTTTTCGTACGGAGAGAACAATGTAATAAATTTTGATAAGCTACATGGGACGTATGGCATATTTGCCCCGAACGCATCTGGAAAGTCGTCTATACTTGACTCACTGATGTTCTGTATTTTTGACAAATGTTCGCGTTCGTTTAAAGCAAGTCAAGTGCTGAATAACAAGAAAGATGAATTTTGGTGTAAACTACAGTTTAAGATAGGTGATAAAAAATTCTTCATTGAGCGTTCTGGGAAGAAGAGTAGGTCTGGCCATGTAAAAGTGACTGTTGACTTTTGGTATGAAGATCAGGAAGGTCAGAAGCAATCTCTAAATGGCGAAGATAGGGATGGAACTAACTTTGCAATTCGTAGTTATCTCGGGACATACGATGACTTTATCATTACGACGATGTCTCTACAAAAAGATAACACAAACTTCATTGATAAACAACAGCGTGAACGAAAAGACTTACTAGCACAGTTTCTAGATTTAAATGTCTTTGAAGAGTTACAGCTAATTGCAACCGAAGATAGTAAAGAAGTCCAGGCGGTAATGAAGAAGTTTGCTGGGGAAGAGTACTCAACTCAGATAGCAAATACTAGTGAATCGTTATTAACAAATCGTAAAAAATTACAAGAATTGACAGAAACCAAAGATCAGTTAGTTCGTAAGATTCTTGATACAAACGATGTTGTGTTGGATTTGACTAAGCAACTTCATAAGGTTGACGGCAACTCTATGAATATTGACGTTAACGCGGAGACGCAAAACATCACAGATTCAAATGAAAAATTGTCAACTATACACGAAAAAATTTTAGATGTTGAGGCTCAAAAGCAACAGTTTGAAGCTGGCGTTCTAGAATTAAAAGCAAAGTTAGATGAGTACGATTCTAACGATATAGCTGAACGGAAGCAGAAGTTAGAAGATGCTAGCTCAAAACTTTCTGAACTTCGGACGTCTAAAATGAAGTTATCAACTGCAATACAAAACTTGAATGAGAAGGTTGAATCCTTAGAGAAATTTGAGTATGATCCGGACTGTAAATTTTGCGTGGAGAACATCTTCGTTAAGGACGCTCTGCGGGCTAAGGAGTCTTTGCCTACGAAGATGCTTGAGCTTGCTGAGGTTGAATCTAATATAGTAACAACGAGTGAAATTAAGGAGTCACTATCATCAGTTTTGGATTCGGTTGCTAAGGTTAACGACCTCAACACCAAGATTATACGAGCGTATGACGTCATAAAGAAACTTGAAGGTGAGTTATCTACATTACACAGGATGTCTTCGCAGTTGAAGGAATCTATAGTTGCTTCGGAAAAGAAAATTTCAATGTACAATGAGAATCAAGATTCAATTGAACACAACAGGACTCTTGAACTGCGAATAGATCAATTGCAACTTGAGAGAGACCAGTTTACGGCATCACTTCAGTCAACCGAAAGTTCCATAGTATCGACGTCAAACCGTGTGTCTGTTATGGAACGAGAGATAAAAGAGTGTACTGATGCGTTAGCTGAATTGAAAATTCTTGAGCAAAAGCAAGCTGCTTTTGACATGTATTTAGCTGCTGTGAACAGAAATGGAGTCCCATACGATCTGATAGGGTCTATCATTCCTAGAATACAAAATGAGGTTAACAGTATACTGTCTCAGATTGTAGACTTTGAGATTTTGTTTGAGACTGATGGAAAGAGTATAAATGCTTACATTGTCTACGGGGAGGAAGATTTTTGGCCCCTTGAAATGACGTCGGGGATGGAGCGGTTCATATCGTCTCTTGCAATTCGTACGGCATTGATTAACGTCTCTACGTTGTCTCACCCGAATTTCATAGTCATTGACGAGGGCTTTGGTGTCTTAGATTCCAACAATTTGAACTCGTTGTACTCGTTGTTTGACTACTTAAAGACGAATTTTGACTTCATTTTTGTTATCTCACACCTAGATGCGTTGCGGGATATAATGGATAACATCGTTGATATTCAAAAAATTGATGGAGTTTCCATGCTTCAGTACTGACGATGAAGTTCCTCTAATGGGATATTTATAGGTATCCCCAAACCTAGAGGAACTAATGCAAGAAAAGAAACGAAATAAGAAAAGTCTGGATAAGGTTGTTACGAGATTTATAGACGTCTCGTCGCAAACCTCCCCAGACTTTTTTAATATCGTAGACATTCCAGCCCAACTTACTGCTGGAAAAAATGTCATTAAGCTCAATCCATTGTTGTCTAGATTCTCAACGAAAGACCCAATTCAGATTGAGGTTTTGGATGCTAATGGTGATCAAATTTATCATGAGGTGTTGACATACAAGGATGAAGATGATTCCATCTATGTAGTCGTATATATCTATGAGACAACTCCCGCTGGAAATGCTACTCTGACAATACTCGGTAGTATTGTGGTGGATGAGGAGTTAAAGTCAATACCACCGAATGAATTAAAATCTAATAATTTCAAGTTTCAGCGTAGGATTTACGTCAATCCAATAAAGGTCAATAACTCTGACCTTATTCACATTGACGAGCCAAATGTTACTATTGAGGAACGTAGATTTTCAATTGTAGAGGAGCAGTTCCTTACTAGGAAGATTGGTGTGAATCTCGGTTCTGGTTCGTATGTGCTAAACAGCGAGTATCCGTCATTTTTTTCCATAACATCTCCATTTACGAAGGATATGGAAGGCGGCACGATACGCTTTAAAAGTTTAGGATCAAATTATCAACCAGCGGCACAATTTACAACTGGAAGTTTTCAGTACACTTCTGAGATTAGAGAAGTGTTGACTCCAAATCACATGATTCTTGAGGACCCAGCTTATGTTCACGGTAGCGTTGATCAGATACAGAGAATTTTACAGATACCAAGGCAACAATATGAGATAACGCACTCGCTCACTCCTAACAGCCAATTGATTACACAGAATGTCAAGTCGTATGCAAAGATTGATGTCGATGGATTAGACCCAGATTCTGGAACCGTTGATCGTATTAAAGTCTTCTACAAGACAACGTTTAAGCCAAAAAGTGATTATGAATTAGTTTACGATGAACTAGTTACTCCTAGAAATTTACTCGTAGATACGAATTCAGATACAGTTGAATATGAGTTCGGTGTATTCAAAGGCACGGAGACCTTTTACGTCCCAACTAACCCAGCACCGATGATACGTAACGCCGTTAACTATTGGTCTGGAACTGTGGTAGGTCAGTTAGGTGCAGCTAATCTCACGACCAATAATACAAATTTGTTTGGGTCGTTAGTAGTTACAACATCAGTCCCAATTTCAGGATCAACTGAAATTCATTTGCGTCATACTGCTAGTATAAACGTTCCGTTCTATACTGATACGACGTATAAAGTTTTGGTCGATTACTTTATTGATACTACAACACTTGATGCTCGTGGCCCAAAACTTGATTTCTATCTAACTGGAAGTGCGTTCGTAAATAACTCAGCGTACGGTAAACATGTAGGCTCTATTCCCTCAAGCTCTCAGTATGAGACTATTAAATTGGGTTATGAAGTACCATTTACGCCCGATAATGATGGCACTGGCCGATTGATGATGTCAATACGAGAAGGTGTCATTATATCTAATATCAGAATAGTAGAGGATGTTCAGAGAGGTTTCACTCCGAATCGAACTAGATTATACGTTCCAATTAGTCAACATCATAGAAGTGAGTATCTAGATTTTAAAATAGAATTCTTTAACAATGACATGAAGCAAGGAAACGTTTCGGTTGAAGTTAAAGACACACTATTTCTTGGTGGTAACAACTACATCTATGGTTCTGATAACTTAGTTACTGGCTCACAATATTTGTCCCCGTTCACATCTAGTGGCATACAGTTAGCAGCAGACATTGCTTTCACGGGGTCTCAGTATGTTAGTGGCTCTACTATTAAGAGTTATGGTTATGGTGGTCTTAGTCAAGCAATTAATAACCCCAGTGATAATTCAAAGTTTGGATGGGGTCTTACCACACACGATCCATATGTGACTGGCGTTGACACTGGAAAAAGTGTTCAAATGATAAACGAATGTGGTTCTGTGTTTGAGCATAGGTCATCACCGCCATCCATGAAACTTTTTATGGTAGGTCAGAACTCTAGATTTGTTGTTGGTTGCAGTGGATCGTCTGCGCAAATTGGAGACGGCTCCCCAGCCGCCGACTGTTGTAATGGTACGTGCGGCGATTCATACGTTAAGTGGGATGGCTGTAAGATAATAATCAAGGGTGCAGTCGATGAGAACGGAAATCCTATAGGTGCTGGTAGTGGGTCATCGGGTCAAGATGGGCAAGATGGTTCTAGTGGAACTAGTGGTAGTAGTGGTGGTAATGGAACTAGCGGATCGTCTGGACAAAACGGCTCATCGGGAACATCCGGCGGTAGCGGTACTAGTGGCTCCTCGGGATCAAGCGGTTCTTCCGGTAGTAGTGGATCATCGGGATCATCGGGATCAAGCGGTTCTACGGGAACGTCTGGCTCAAGTGGTTCTAGCGGAACTAGCGGCACTAGTGGAAGCAGTGGAAGCAGTGGCACTAGTGGAAGCAGTGGAACTAGCGGATCGTCTGGAACAAGTGGTTCTAGTGGAACTAGTGGTAGTAGTGGAAGCAGTGGAACTAGCGGATCATCTGGAAGTAGCGGGGCCGATGGCACTATGACAGATTGTTGTGATTGCGTCCCATTAATGGCTGAAGTGGTTCAATGGGTAAATTCGGGAATGCCTTCATCCGTTACACCTGGAACATTCCCATTGTTGCATAACTGCGGATATGTAACATGGTCTTAATATTGAGGTAACCTATGATAAGTGCATCTATTAGTATGAGTGTAGTTCACTCCTATTCGCAGCAACCGCTGGAAACATATCCAGGGGCAGCATACCCGACGGGATCATTCTATTACAATTCAGCATCTGGCTCCGCATTTATTTATAACGGTAATCGGTTTGTAAATTTGTTTGGTTCGTCTGGTACAAGTGGACAGTCTGGTACGTCGGGGACAAGTGGTCAAAATGGTACGAGTGGAACTAGTGGTACTAGCGGAACTAGTGCTGGTAGCGGTTCTTTAGTCCTCATATATCACGACGAAACTGCAATTACAGATACGGTCACTAACTCAAATGCTAAAACGTATACATTGGCATCCAATACATATAGTAAAATTTTAGCAGAGACCGAAATATTTTTACGATCTCAGGCGGACACCCAATCCATAGTTCAGTTTCAATTATTTATGTCCGGAAGTTTAGCACGAGCACTTACGCTACGGGCAGATGCTACTGGAACTGGTGACGTGTTTACGGATGGTACTATAATCAAATATATTAGACCACTAGCCACTGGAGGTGACATAGAAGTAAAAGTTACTGTAAACGCTGGAGCTGGAACATGGACAGTTGAATCGCTTAGAGTCTATGGCATAACTTGATATTTATAGATAATACCTTACTACCGAGAGAAATGGATTGCCAGGTCAATTTGAAAGAAATTTAGCAGATTTTAAGGTCTCCGAGTCATTTTGGAGATTGATGCAGACTGACCCACAGGATGATCGTACTCTTATTGATGGTACTGGATCGCTAGTTACTTATCTAGTCATATCGGGTACACTTGATGCATACTCGCTACGAGGTGATGGTTTTAACATCACAAATCTCAATCTTAGTAACTATTCGTTAGTTAGTGGCTCTGGACAAATTGCCAATCTTCTTCGTGATACCGATTTAGCGGTTAGAACTATAACTGCACAGCAGATGGTTATTTCATCTTCTGTGTATCATGTTACATCATCATTTAGTAGCGGATCAACCATATTTGGTAACTCTGCCGATGATATACATCAATTTACTGGATCAGTATTAGTATCCGGATCAATTACTGGCACTATATTCACATCGTCTATAAACAATTTTGATGTTGAAGTGTCAAGAAGTATTGCAGCCGCAGGGTTTGCTGCTACTCTCCCCAGTGGAGTCGTTTCGTCATCTGTGCAGACTATACAGCATTTGACTGGTACAAATATAGTGTCTGGCTCTGGGCAACGTGGAGTTCTTGGATTAGGAACGACTGATAATGTAACCTTTGCAGTTATATCTGGATCAAGCGGTCATTTCGGTGGTAACGTTATCATTGATGGAGTGTTAACTGCTAGGGCATACTATGTATCTGCTTCTGTAATAAACAAAGAGATATTAAATGTTTCTGGATCGTCGTTCTTCGGTAATAGTTCTGACGACGTACATCAATTTACAGGGTCCATGTACGTATCTGGAAGTGTAACTGCTAACTCGTTCTTAGGAACGTTTGAGGGTGCAATATCATCTTCAGCTCAGATTTCCGCGTTAGGTTTCATAAGTGGTAGCGGCTCTTTCAATGGCAGTGTGGAGTGGGATAACGTCATAAATAAACCATCCGGTATCGTCTCATCATCCACACAGACTATATCGCATTTAGTTGGAACGAATATTGTATCAGGATCGGGACAGCGCGGAGTTTTAGGTCTCTCTGAAACCGATTCACCCACATTTCAAAACATTTCTGCAACCAATGGAAATTTTGATGGAAATGTTCTTATTTCCGGTACGTTAACAGCACGAGCATTTATAGTATCAGCGTCGGTAATAAACAAAGAAATCATCAATGTCTCCGGCTCATCGTTCTTTGGTAACAGCTTTGACGACGTGCATCAGTTCACAGGATCACTGTCTGTTACTGGTTCGTTTATAGTACCAACTGTAAATAATCTTATCACTGCACCCGCTACTATAGGTAGTTTGGTAATGTATCAAGATGAGCTTTATATTTATATGTAACTCAATCAACTAATACGTGTTTTGTTTATGATCCAGACAGCAGATGGTAATCCGCGATTGCGAAAGTTATTGTTTGTGGCTCCGCATTTGTCAACGGGTGGTATGCCACAATATCTATTAAAGATGATAGAATCTATGAAGGATTCGTTTGACGTCTATTGTTTTGAATACAGTCATGTATCTGACAAGTTTATAGTCCAAAGAGATAAGATACGAAATTTACTAGGGACATCGTTTTATTCGGTTACTGCTGGTATGACATTACCCGATGTAGTTAAAGCTGTATCCCCCGACATCATACACTTGCAAGAGTTACCAGAATATTTCATGCATCCGGACGATTGTAATTTTTTGTACACCGCCGATAGAAATTTCTTTATAGTAGAAACTTCACACGATTCATCGTTCAACCCCGATAATAAGAAGTGGTTTCCTGATCAATTTGTTTTAGTGTCTAGATACCAAAAAGAGTTGTTATCAAAGCTGAATATTCCAATTGAGATTATTGAGTATGATATTGAGAAACACCCTCGGCAAGACAGGGAGATTGGGTTGACTGCGTTGAATCTAAATCCATCATTGAAGCATGTCTTAATGGTTGGTTTGTTCACACCTCGTAAAAATCAAAAAGAATTTATTGAATATGCTAGATCGTTAGAGTCATATCCAATACAATTCCACATTGTTGGTAATATGGCGGATAATTTCGCGGCGTATTGGACTCCGCTAGTGTCTGACTTACCATCTAATGTTGTCGTTTGGGGAGAACGTGGTGATGTTGATAGATTTTATTCTTGCATGGATTTGTTCTTATTCACATCTAGGGGATCAGATCATGACAAGGAAACTAGTCCACTTGTAATTCGCGAAGCACTGTCATATCAGTTACCAATCCTAATATACAATCTTCCAGTGTATATGGGCATGTATGACAGATTTGACAACATTCGGTATCTATCTACTAAATTTGAAGATAACATTAAGAAAATTTTAGAAATTTTGAATCTAGATACTAGTTTCCAATTTGATACTATCAAGACTCCAGACTTTGTGTATACTAGACAAGACATTGAGAAAATTTCAAAATGCACGTCTATGTTAGAAGCTATGGATATCAATGGGGTTAGTTACGATGGTATGGTTTGGGGAATCTTCTGCCATAAGGAAATGGACCGTCATGGATTAAGAATTCAGCCAGGAGATGTGTTTCTTGATTTGGGTGCTAACGTCGGTATGTCATCTATGTATGCTAAGTTAGCTGGAGCTTCTAAGATTTATTGTGTTGAGCCTGATCCAGTTATGGTGAAGTTCATTCAACAAAATTTACAAGATAATGTAACAATTCTAGAATGCGCTGTTTGGTCAGAACCTAGAACACTTGATTTATATCATTGGCCAGGAAATCCTTCGCAGGGTGGCAATCTCTATACAACTAAAACTAGGACGTTATCTGATATACTTAACGAGCTTGATCATCGTATTATTGATTATGTGAAGATGGACGTTGAAGGTTCGGAAGGAGAGATATTGACGTCAACGCCTCAACGGTATCTGCGTAGAATTAAGAAGATGTTCATTGAACATCACTACCCAGCTAAAACTCACCTGTTAGTTGAACATTTAACTGAATCTGGATTTACCGTGGTAGTTGAAAACGGTTCTGGACAAGACTACTTGTATTGTACGAATCAGATGCTCACTGATTATGATACGGCTAAGTTATCAATTACGTTTAATCCCGATACTAATGAATTTAGGTATCAAGTAAATAAAAACATAGATGATTTTAGGTTAGTAATTCGTGACAAGCAATCTAGTAGCATATTGTGGACTGTTAAGTACTCAGCTATACACCAAAACTCATCGTATTGGGTGATACCGTTTCCAGTGGATTTTATTAAAATTCAAGACGATCCTAACATTGGTAGCCTAGTTTTTGATGTGTATAGCGGGGAGAAACTCATAACCTCGGAAGAAATCAAGATTAAAGATGTTCCTAATGTAGATAACTACATACCGTTACTTGAAAATAATACAGAACCAAATTACATAAACTATCGTGAGTTTTTTGTATCAAAAATTTATGATGATGTTTTATCCGCTGATTATAACTTAGTTGTTGATGTTGGTGCTAACGTTGGTATGTGGGTTGAATACATAAAGAATCGCGTACCATCTGCTGAAATTGTGTGCCTTGAACCAAACGACGTTGCACATAAACTGCTAACACAGTCGTTTAGACATGACAGTAGTGTTACGGTTATAAAGTGCGCTTTGCATACGGAAGATACTTCGCTTGACTTCTTTACTAACCCCAACAACTCAACAATATCTTCCGCATACAATACAACGGACAAGTCATCAGTCTATAAGGTAGACGCTATATCGATAGATACTCTCCGAGAAAACATTGGTAATAAGATGATTGATCTTATGAAAATTGACATAGAGGGTGGTGAGTACGATCTAATTAATTCAATGCAAGATTTTGATTTCGTTCGTGAGTTTCTTATTGAGTATCATATCTTCAACAATTATACTATGGATGACGTTAATCGGTTGTGTAATCATTTGGCCGAGAACATGTTTATAGTCGACATGCGAGTCATGCATAACGGCGGTGGATTTATTCACGCTAAACGGGCAACTGAGAAACGGAATAGCAAGATTCCTTTTAAGGTTAAAGCAGTTCATTTACTATTAGATAGTGACACTGTAAAAGATCAACAGGACAAGTCAATAGAAAACATATCTAGCGTTTGCTCTGAGTTAGGGATAGAGTATGTTCAGCATATCAACCAGTTATATGTTGACATACCTCCAATTCAAAGGTGTAGGTATCCTACTGATGTAACTTCTGGAAAACTTCGTTCCGAACATTATGGATGTTATGATTCATTCAAATGTGCCATATTATCCGAATGTACTAAAGATTATGATCTAGTTTTATTTTTTGAAGGCGACGCGCAGATACGGGATTCGTTTAATTTTGCAAAAGCGTTGACACATGCAATAGATAACCAATTGAATGGGTATATTTCGTTTGGTGGTAAGTATGATATAGAAACTAGTTTCTTACAATCACACACTATATCTACGCTGAGTGGTGGGTTCATAACGACAAACAAGATAATAGGGTGTCAATGTATAGCATTTACTCCGGCCATTATCAATAGTATCAAGACGTTACTTAGAACTGAAAAGTGGTGTGCTTGGGACATATTTCTGAATATCATCACAGAGGAAAACGGTATAACGAAGATAGTCACCGAGAAAACTATAGTATCTCAGTTTGATGGGGTTTCAACAATAGATTCGGTTATGAAGAAGTTTAGGAAAGATTTACCATGAGAATAGCACAAGTTACCCCAGGACTGATTCCTATACCACCAAATGGATGGGGGGCTGTTGAGAAAATTATTTGGGAGTATGTTACTCACCTGCGCAAAGACGGTCATTCGGTTGACATAGTGTCCATAGATGAGGCCATTAGTAATCATAAACGTTACGATGTAATACACGTACACATGTGGAATCACGCGCTTATGCTGTATCAGAGTAATGTAGCATACGTGTTTACATTTCACGATCATCATGCGTTTGCGTATGGTAAATCCTCAGTTAACTACAACAACAATTTATTAGCCATGCAACGTGCGGCGTTGGCAATTGTCCCAGCTCAATATCTAGTTGAATACTTTGATGACATTCCAGTGTACCTATCGCATGGTATAGATTTATCGCGATACTATCCAGCTACGTATGAACCAACTGGAACGTGCAGAGTTTTGTGTGTTGGAAATAACGGGTTTGGAGGAGATTCTTCTTTTGATAGGAAGGGATTCATTTATGCAGTTCAAGCTGCCAAGACGTATGACTTCCCTATAACGATTTGTGGTCCACGACGTAATAACGAGGAGTTTTTTGAAGCACATCAAGATGAATTTGATTATCATAAGTTAACAATCCTATATGATCTCACTGATGATGAATTGATTGAACAATATCATAGCCATGATGTGTTGATACATGCTTCATCGATAGAAGCTGGACATCCCCCGTTAACTCTTCTTGAAGCTGCTGCATGTGGGCTACCAATAATCTCCACTGATTGTGCTGGAGAATTGCATCACATACGAGTTGAAAGAGAATTGGAGTCAATCATCACAGGCATTCGAATGTTTGCCACTGGACCTGAAATTCATAGATTCAAAACGTTTTCATCTGTTCATACGTACGACTGGGGTGTGATATGTGCAGATTTGGCTAGTTTGTACACTAGTATAGTATCTCCGAATATGCGTTCAAGTATGTTAAGGGTTTACAATAAACTTCGTAAACGAAAAAATACAGACGTGATGAATATCAACTTCATTGACGGTGCGTTCTTTGAACTTCTTAGCCAACATAGTAAAGGAATTGATGTCCAGTTCATAGACCAGACTAACAATGAAGTCGTGTATTCAACTCATATAAGAAGTAACCAATGGGCTAAATGCAATAGGCGTTGGTTTACCCCGTGGAAGATTAGAGTTCTCAGTGACGACGGGCATTTCGTTGAGCATACATTTAACTTGAATGGTAAGAGAGTATTAATTTCCATGGAGTCTTCTGCGCTAGGAGACACGATAGCGTGGATACCATATGTTGAGAAATTTAAGAACAAGCATAATTGTCATATTATAGTATCAACTTTTCATAACGACTTGTTTGCGGAAGCGTATCCTGAGTTGGAATTTGTTGCTCCTGGGACGGTAGTTGATGATTTATACTCAAAATTTTCATTAGGTCTTTGGTATGACGATGGACAATTTAACTCACTCTTTCATCCTAGGGATACGCGAACAATTTCATTACAACAAATTGCGTGTGACATACTCGGGTTAGAATATGAAGAGTTGCGTCCTAGATTGATGGCAGAACTCATTGAAAATATACCGGATGATTTCGTTTGCATAGCACCATACAGCACGGCTCAGGCGAAATTCTGGAACAATCCCACTGGATGGCAAGAGGTTGTTGATTATTTTAGGTCAAAAAACAAAGTAGTTTTTCTTCTATCTAAGGAGGAAAATGGGTTTATGGGTAATCACGATCCAGTTGGGGTAGTTCGACTCAATGGTTTAACAACTAGACAGTTAGCGTTTGTATTGTCAAAATGTTCATTATTTGTTGGTTTAAGCTCTGGATTATCCTGGTTAGCATGGGCAGTCGGCGCACCAACAACGCTGATTAGTGGTTTCACACCACCAGATTTAGAGATGCAGTCTGGTGTCCTTAGAGTTACAAATCCACACGTATGTAATAGTTGTACTCTACGGCATTTTTTTGATAGAGGAGACTGGAACTGGTGTCCTGATCATAAGAATGATTCCCAACGATTTATTTGCTCAACTTCAATAGCTGGGGCTGATGTGATAAGAGCTATTCAAGAAACGTATGGAATGTAACTAACTCATCTAATGAGGTAGTATAACATATTCTCCTAAGATTGTGCTCGTATTGATATTTATAGGCGTAAGAACTTGTAAATATTTCTACGAGCATTTATTCTTTTAGCGCATGTTTGGTGGTAATTTCACTAGCAAAAAGCGGAGACTCTATTGAGCGGATACAAAAAAGTTATAGTAAGTGGTAGTAATGCGGAACTAGGTTCATTACTTGTAACTGGAGATACTACAGTCACTGGCTCTGTTGAGATTTCAGGAAGTTTGGTAATTAACGGAGTAAGTTTACCAAATGGCAGTGGTTCTGGAACATCTGGAACGAGTGGAGCATCTGGTTCTTCCGGTACGAGTGGTAATAGTGGTTCAAGCGGAACGTCGGGATCATCTGGAACAAGTGGACAGACTGGTTCATCGGGAACATCTGGAAATAGCGGGAGCAGTGGGACAAGTGGTTCTAGTGGACAGAATGGTTCGTCTGGAACAAGTGGAAGCAGTGGAACCAGTGGACAGAGCGGAAGCAGTGGATCAAGCGGAACATCTGGAAGTACGGGTACAAGTGGCACTAGTGGGCAGAGCGGAAGCAGCGGTACTAGTGGTTCAAGTGGAAGCAGTGGAAGCAGTGGAAGCAGTGGAAGTACTGGTACAAGCGGTACAAGCGGCACAAGCGGCATAAGTGGATCAAGCGGAACATCCGGCAACTCAGGCTCTTCGGGAACATCTGGAAGTACTGGTACTAGCGGTACGAGTGGAAATTCTGGAGATAGATATACTACTACATCATCAACTTCCAATACAATCGGCACTGGAACTAAATCCTTTGTAGTGGAAACTGGGTTAGCACTTAGTATAGGGCAAAATGTAATTTGTGCGTTTGATGAAAATGCTAAGTTAGAAGGAAATATTACCTCTTATAATTCATTGACTGGTGACCTAGACATTAATGTTACTAGTACAGTTGGCTCTGGAACTTACGCAGTATGGTCAATTTCATTATCGGGTGCTCCGGGGCCAGCGGGAACAAGTGGCTCTAGCGGAAGCAGTGGAACAAGTGGAGCATCTGGAAGCAGTGGAACAAGTGGCCAAAATGGTTCAAGTGGAACAAGTGGAGCATCTGGAAGCAGTGGAACAAGTGGAGCATCTGGAAGCAGTGGAACAAGTGGCTCTAGCGGAAGCAGTGGAAGCAGTGGAACAAGTGGCCAAAATGGTTCAAGTGGAACAAGTGGAGCATCTGGAAGCAGTGGAACAAGTGGAGCATCTGGAAGCAGTGGAACAAGTGGCTCTAGCGGAAGCAGTGGAACGAGTGGAGCATCTGGAAGCAGTGGAACAAGTGGCTCTAGCGGCCAAAGTGGAAGCAGTGGATCAACCGGAACGAGTGGAACAACAGGAACGAGTGGAACAAGTGGAGCATCTGGAAGCAGTGGCTCTAGCGGAAGCAGTGGAAGCAGTGGATCAACCGGAACGAGTGGAACAAGTGGAGCATCTGGAAGCAGTGGAACAAGTGGCTCAAGTGGCTCAAGTGGCTCAAGTGGAACAAGTGGCTCAAGTGGAACAAGTGGCTCAAGTGGAAGCAGTGGTTCGAGTGGAAGCAGTGGCTCAACAGGAACAAGTGGCTCAACAGGAACTAGTGGAACAAGTGGAAGCAGTGGTTCGAGCGGAAGCAGTGGCTCAACAGGAACAAGTGGCTCAACAGGAACTAGTGGAACAAGTGGAAGCAGTGGTTCGAGCGGAAGCAGTGGAACAAGTGGCCAAGATGGTTTAAGTGGAAGCGCGGGAACTAGTGGAACTGCGGGATCAAGTGGAACAAGTGGCTCATCAGGAACTAGTGGAACAAGTGGAAGCAGTGGCTCTAGCGGAAGCAGTGGAACAAGTGGCCAAAATGGTTCAAGTGGAACAAGTGGAGCATCTG
>ERZ761597.2-NODE-2-length-364729-cov-170.272814_pt1 | contig 364729 bp, 380 predicted proteins | sample MGYA00433093_ERZ761597 | MGnify/ENA primary metagenome ERZ761597 (study PRJEB28899, sample SAMN03785557) | bioreactor sludge metagenome | biome: EBPR Sludge; feature: EBPR Bioreactor; material: 0.22µm filtered reactor supernatant | place: Saint Lucia: Queensland... | reverse complement strand
TCAGTATTGTGAGATTCAGCGAGGAACTCGTTGAGGATAGTTCCCCATGTACCTGCATCTCCCCCTGGTTGCGGTAAGCGTGCCATACCCCTCCTTACGGTGTTTCTGTTACTCCGCTTTGGTTTGAATATAACACATCTGTTAGCGTTTGAGGTAAACGCCTACGCTTTTCTACGAATTTTTTGTCATGAACGCGTCAAGACTCTCAGCCGAGGTGATAGACCAATCGCTGATACGTGTTCGTCGAAGCTGTGAGCAATACGCACCAACTCCAAGCGTTTTACCGATATCCTCTGCAAGCGTCCGGATATAGGTTCCACTACTGACATGGGTTCGTATCTTGAGCTGTGGGTAGCTATACTCAACAAGTTCAAGCGAGTGAATCGTTACCTGGCGTGGAGGTATCTCGACGGTTTCGCCCTTGTGAGCCAGTTTGTAGGCCCGCTGACCGTTAATCTTGATAGCACTGAAGCTAGGCGGGGTTTGCGAGATAACTCCCGTAAATCGCGCCAGAGCGGCTAAAACGTCATCTTTTGATGGCTGCTCATTGTTGACGGTAGTAATCTCCCCTTCCGGGTCACCGGTCGTACTCGTTTTGCCGAGCTCGATCGTTGCTTCGTAGGTTTTATCAAGTTTGCTATAACGCTCAGCGTTCTTGCATTCCTTGCCGACAACGATGATCATCAGACCGGTCGCGAATGGATCCAGCGTGCCAGTGTGACCGACTTTGATCTTTTTACCAGCCGTTTGACTCAGTACACGTCGGACCCGTGCCACGACGCCAAAACTGGTCATGGCGGCAGGTTTATCGATCAGGAGTATGCCGTCTGTCATCGTAGGTATTATACTTGCCGTATGAAGAAAATCATCTTTGGTATCTTTGCTCATCCCGACGATGAGGCGTTCGGACCAGCCGGCACGCTCATCATGGAAAAAACTGCTGAAAACGAAGTGCATCTCATCTGCGCGACTGGCGGCGAGAATGGCACGAATCCTGACGAAGTTGAAAACCTCGGTGAAGTCCGCCTAAGCGAGTGGCGAGCAGCTGGTGAGCTAATCGGTGCCGACAGTATGCACCACCTCGGCTACGAAGATGGCACGCTTAGTAATAACGTCTACCTGTCCATCGCCGACAAAGTCAAAACGATCGTAACCGAAGTCCTTATTGATAAACCCGACATAGAAGTTGAATTCATGACGCTCGACCCTAACGGTCTAACTGGTCATATCGACCACATCGTCATATCGAGAGTCGCGACGTTCGTCTTCTTCACCCTCAAGCAAGCTGATGCACGGTTCACGCGCATTCGGTATTCCTGTTTCTCAAACCAAGATTCACCCGAGTCTGACTATAGTTGGTTATACATGGACGCCGGTCACGCGCCAGAAGAAATCGGTGAAACCGTCGATGCGAGTGAATATCTGGCCCAGATCAAATCGGTCATGAACGCGCACAACTCGCAGCGTGGCGACCGAGACTCCCTGCTCGCCCGACTAGGCGACAAGGTCGCGATCAATCATTTTCTCGTCAAACGTTAGGGCTGGCCAGGAATCTTGAACTGACCTGGGTCAGCAGGTGTCGGTGTTTGTGGTAGTGGTGGCTGACCAGCTGCAGGAGGTGGAACATCTGGAACTTGAGTTGGCGGAACGAGAGGAGCTGGTTCGCTTGGTTCCGGTGCTGGCGTGTCATCTGGTAGCGGTGGCAAAGTTGAAAAGTCTGGTAGCGGTGGCAAATCCGGTGCACCTGATGGTACGACTGGGGGCTGCATGGGCGAAGCTTGCGGTTCGACCGGTGCAGGAACCGGTTCATTGTCATGCTGAACATTGAGTGCTGGCGCTGCTCCTGAGCTTTGGAGGGGTTTGCCTGCTGGGTCGAACGGCATAGAGGCTAGTGCGGCGTCGATAGCAGCCCGTGCATCCTCAGCAGCCTTGCCTCGAGTTTGACTATCTAGCTCGGCGAGCGTCGGACCGCTGCTGATCGGTGCGGGCTCAAAACTAAGCGCATCATCTGCTGTGCTTTCGATCGGTTTTGCGACTGGTTCATCAACTGGTGGTTCATCTCCGACTGGTTCCGGCGGCTGAAACGCTGGCACTGGAGGCACTAGATCGGCGGGTTCGACCGGTGGGGGAACAGGCTCTGGCGAAACGAACGTATCTCCTGCTGCTACAGGTACTTCCTGTGGTGACTCGTCTGCGCCTGCTTCATCGTCATGACTCAAGATAGTCTGGTTTCGATGTGCGAGTGCTTCTTCGCGTTTTGCTTCCTCGGCATCGCTGGCTGTTGCGTTCAATGTGCCACCAAATGATGGTTTGTCGGTCAACATGTCACTGCGCCACGTGCGGTGTTCTTGCTTGATAACCTTTGGCTGGTCGTTCACGGCACTGTTAGCTGCCTCATCGACGTCTTGGGCGGCAGCGTCGAGGTCGTTTTTGAGATCATCGACTGAAAGCGTTGGGCTCGCTGGCGCTGCCTTTTCCAAGCTTTCTGCCAGCTCGTTTTCGGCTTCTTTGAGCGCCTCAGCGGATGGGTCCGGTAGTGGTTCAGCATCTGGCTTTACGTCATGGTCAATCTCGAGCGCACCGTCATCCTTGGCCTTTTTTGGCTTATTGACTTTTTGTGATTTGCCTTCGCTCAGCGCTGTACTGCCATCCTGTGCAGGTTCGGCACTTGGTAGTCCATGTCCCTCTTCGAGTTTGGCAGCGATCAGCTGTTGATTCGCGCCGGCGGCCATCAGCTGCGCGGCCATTGTCATGACACGTGGGCTCGTGTGCTCGTTACGGAAACGGTCGGTTGCAGCGACGATGCCGGTCAGAACGGCCGTTGCGATTTGTTGATCGAGGAGACCAGCCTGCAATGCCTCACTGAGGCTCATCAGCATCTCACAGAGGCTACTGGCGTTGGTATCACTCCAGTCGAGCGAACCGAGTGTTGATTTCATTCCACCCGAGTTGATGGTAACGACAGTCGCATCGTGCAGGATTCGGCCATGAGCTGTGATAGCGGTATCGAGATCTTCACGCTTTTCAACCCCAAGCGCGATGATGAGCTCAACGTTAAAATCACCCTGGCTGAACTGCAGGTCTTTTTCGTTGATAACCGTGCGGTATGGGGTGATGAAAATACGAACGACGTCGTCTTCCACCTTGTAGCGAAGACGATCGGCCTTTTCCTTGTCGAGTGCGATGATGAAATCGCGCAACGAGTCGACGGTGTTTTCAAACGTCTTGTCCGGTTCAAGGAAACTGATAGCCGGCGGTACTTCACCACTGAATACGGCGGTAGCGTGCTTGTCGAGTCGATTGAGCATGAGCGTGAGGCTCAGCGCTGCGCTCAGTGCATCGACGGATGGGTTATTACCAACGGTCACCAGAATATTCGTCGAGTTTTTGATACGCTCGACTATCTGCTGCTTGGCGTTCGGTTCGGTTTGCATTTTTGTTGTTCGTCTCTGTTGGTTTTGTGAATGCGAAGACTTTAGCCAAAGCGTACCATAAGCACCATGGGACCGTCAAGGATTATTTCAGGGGTGAGCACCCTTTACAGATTCGTCTTTCTCGGCTATAATTTTCCACTGATTGTTTTATCAGCTTTTAAGAAGTCAAAAGGAAGTAACTAGTGCCAATCATCAAGTCCGCCATCAAGCGCATGCGCCAGACCAGCAAGCGTCGCACCCGAAACGTCACCGCAAAGCGTGACCTAAAAGGTGCCGTCAAGACATTCCTCGCTAAGCCAGACGCAAAAGGCCTCAGCGCTGCCCAAAGCGAGCTCGACAAAATGGTTAAAAAGAACCTGCTACCAAAGAACACCGCAGCACGCCGCAAAGCGCAGCTCGCGAAGGTCGCAAAGGACGCTGGCGTAAAAACCGGCACTGCCAAGAAAGCTGCTCCGAAAGCAGCTGCTAAGCCTGCTACCAAAAAGACACCTGCAAAGAAGGTCGCGGCCAAGAAACCAGCCGCCAAACATTAAGCCAAGCATTTATACACACCATCGTCGCCCACTACGGGCGACGATTTTTATGTCACAATCGTTCCGATTACCAGCTAAACGGCGTCTTGACGCCATTGACGACCGATTGGCCGCCTCGTAGTTGTTCGGTTAGCGTCGGCCCTGCCGCAGCGTATGTCGTAATAGCTGGGTAATACGTATAGTTACTCAGCGCCGTACCATCACTCTTGGTTACGCGAAGACAGTACGTCGCTCCTGGAGCGGCACCGTTATCCTTGAGTGCAAAATCCCACATACCGTCTTGACCATTCAGAATTGCCGTCGAATTCGTGAAGTTGTTCAGTTCCTCATAAGTTTGGTTAATTGTCGTATGACCAGAATGTACCGGATCATTGGCGTTGCCGGTTAACGCCGCTCCGTCAGCTGGTGTTGCGTTATCGTTATAGGCTATCAACGTTGCTGCTGTGACATCGGTATAACTCGAAGGCGTACCCGCTGATGGGCTAGCACACGTGCCACTGCCCTTGTCGACATACTGAAGCTTTAGTGTATCGAGGCTTGCCCGAGCCCCGTCCCCGCCAACATGCAATAAGGTTCGTAGTCTGAACGCATCCCCTCCAGCGGAAAGCGAAGCAGCGGTATCACCGGCCGCCAAAGCACCACCAACATCGGTTGAATTTGCGTTTGCAAACAAACGATAGCCTGAGAGGTCGTACGTCGGCGGCACAAGATCCGCTAACGTATCACCCATGATATCGGCAATCGTGTTGTCTTGCCATGTGGCGTACACCCTTTGGTTCGAACTGACATTTAGGCTCAGTCCAACCAAATAACTCGCGCTCGTATTCACAGCACCTTGCTCGCTTCCCCAAGTCGACATGGTATTTGATGATTTCTTCCAATACACATTTGTGGTGGTGTTCGTGCCAGGGGTAGTCTGGGCGAGGTAACCGACGTAGATATCTCCGTTATTCTCGTTTAGAGCGATCGACACGTCGGTGAGACCTTTGGAATCATTCGTCAAAACGTCAGTCTTTGCTGTCCAGCTGCTCCCGTTATATGTGACCGTTCGTATATCATCATTCGTCCCTAGCGTGCTGTTATCTGCCACATAGGCTAAATGGACGTGACCCGTCTTGATATCCGTGACGGCTGACATATGAGCTGTTTCAGTCGTGTTACCAAAAGCATTCAGGTCGATATTAGTCCAACTTCCTGACCAAGCCGAGCCATTATATATCATTGATTGTATGTCACTTGCTGATGAATCGAATCGAATAACCATCACCTGTCCGGTCAGTAGCGGTGTCAGTATGAGTTGGTCGGCTGCGGCAGTATCCAGCAAGCTGCTTGTGTCCGACCAGTTCGATGCCGTCGTACACGTGCTCGCACAGGACACTATCCAGCTAGTACTGCTCGTACCGGCATCATGAACGCCAGCCAATAGCTTACCGTCTGTGGCGCGTGTAATGCTGACAACATTACTCCTGTCGAACGTATTTGTGAACGCTGGCCCAGGACTAGACGAGATATTCGTCACCCCAGAAGTACTGTCGCCTGAGGTATTTAGTGTCATGTAATACATATCATCAGTCGCCGCGACTATCATAACCAGGTGAACGAGCGTGCCTGTCGTATCGCCAGGAGTCCAGCGATCATACCAAATAGCCCATTTCATATACTGTGCACTGCTACTCAACGTAACCTGAGACCCCCAACTCGTTCCGCCGTTAGTCGTTTTCCTGTATACCATATCGGAAGCAGAGTTGGTAAAGAATGAATAGCCTACTTGATCGGAAATATATACGACGTTTGGGCTAGTTCCGAAAAAGCTCGTATTTAAAGTGTTGCTCGTCGTCTCGATAGTCACTTGAGTTGCAACCACAGGAAGTAAATTCGCAGAAGCAAGTGCGACACTGAGTGCTATAACGGCAGCGCCATAGAGATAGCGTAAGCGATGATGGCGTGCAGCAATCATCAGAATGTACCTCGGTACGTGAAACTGAACTGTCCCATGCGTACGAATTTGTTCTGTCCAGCTACAAGATGTATCCTGACTGTTACTATGTCGTTTGCCGCAAGTGTACAACCACTCACCGGACTCGCGACCGTTGAAGTGTCCCACGCTCCGTCACCTGTCACTAGATTGGATGTGGTCGTACACGGGGTGGATGAACCGGGTGAGTACAGGGTGAGTACCGCTGATTCAGTTGCCGTGGAGGTGCCCCATGCAGTGGCTGTCAAGTTCGTCATCGAACCGGAACTATAGTCACTCGGCATCCTGAAGCGAACATAGATATCATAATCTTGAGCACTTGCTTGCGTCGTCGTCCACTGATAATAATTGCGGTCCTCAGTGGCCCCACAATACGATGTATTGATACTCAACCTGCTGCTTCCTGAGCAAAAATCACTGCTCAGGCTACCATTATTATTACTTCCATCGCCAGTGAATGTGGCACCGCTGAACTCAGGGATGAGAGTCGCGGTGCGAGTCGTTCGGGCGTTGCCGCTCAGGATGATACCGTTGCTCGACATGCTGATGTTATCTGTTCCGCTGCCGATGCAATCAGTCCATGCACCACCCTGATAACAACGAAACTTACCGAGATTTGAATTGTAGTATATGGCACCGTTTGTCCCGGACGGATCACCTGAATCCGTTTTCGTATCTAGCACCAATACCGTACCGGTCGTATCAGAAGCACCTATTGAGACTACGCTGTTAGCGGTGTCAACGTTAAAGATGCTGCCGACGTTGAACTTGGCTGCGTTCGTGCTACCGCTTATTGAGAACGTGGAGCCAGTGAAGCTCTGCGTACCTGACCAGGAGTTGTTCGCTGTCAGTTGCCCGAAATCAGCGCTATCGAGACCATCGAGCGTCTCAGTGTTATACGCATACGCGCTCGTTGCTAGCTGATTACGTGGCGTCATCGCACCTTCCGTCCAGCTCGGACTGGAGCTCGTTGCGGTTGCGACAGATGGCAGCTCAACCGACAGATATAGGTCACCACTTGCAAATAGGCTGGCTGGCAACGTCGTTACGGAACCAAGCTGGATTGAAAAGAGACCGTTGGTCACCGTTACTCCTTGTGAGGCTGAGACGAGACGGTCCTCACTCCAGACGGCGCTACCACCAGATGAGACGGTATAAAGGCGCAAACGCATATTGTATGTACCATCGGCTTTCACATTGCCAGCAGAATCCGTCAGACGGCCCTGGAAATTCATCTTGGTTGGCACGGTTGTGACGGCAGTTGCTTCGTATGTTATCAGTAAGGACGCAAGAAGTGCAGCAAAAACAAGGCTCACAAGCCACGCTACCCTCGCGTATACAACGTGTGAACCAGCAAAATGTAGTCTATCCCTCACTCCACTGCTGTTCATTTCTCCTGCTCTTTGTCTGCATCTACACGGTCAGATATCGCCACTAACCGTATTAGACTAATTGCAGTATAACAGTGGTACTAGCAAAGCACAATCGCTATGAAGAGCAGGATTCAAGCAGTGTCAATTTCAGCTGCTGCCATGGATTCACGCCGCTCGTTTTTATACGATTATCACAATACGCCAGGTTCTCAATAAACCGCTCTGTTCGTGGTCGGCCAAAGTTACGAGCGACCGGCGCGAGTTTCGACAGGACGAATGGGTGCAGACCTAGGTCTCCAGCTATATCGGCTGGACGCTTGCTAGAGTTAGCCACGAGTGCCAACAGTGCCATCGCCTGTGAGCTAAGTAGCCCAAAGAACTGATATGGATCCTCACGACCACTAAGCAGATCAACCAGCTCCTCTACCCGCTTTGCATCACGACGGAAAACCGCATCAAGCAGCTCAAACGCTGTCGCTTCGGGATACGGCTCAACTACGTCCCGAATAAGCTGCTGCGTAACAGGCTTTTCGCTCAGCAAAAGTTTTTCGAGCTCGCTACTGAGCCGCCACTGATCACGACCAACATACGTTATCAAGTATCGAATCACATCAGGTTGCAGCTCAGCTCCCTCCGATCGAGCACGCTGCTGCAGCCAGTTGACTAATTCTTCATCAACCAGGTCCTTATGTTCTCGAATCGACGCATGTTTCTGCAGCAGCTTGTAGGTTCTCGTTCGCTTGTCTGGGTTTGGCTCGACGAGAAAAATGTCAGTCTCCTCAGGCACGCGCTCAACCCATTGCTCCAGGTCACCCCACAGCTGCTTGTTCGAGGCTAGATCGCGGAGCACTATCATTCGCCGAGGCGAAAAAAGCGTTCCACCCATGAATATATCAGGCAGTTGCCGGGTCTCAAGTTCGCTACCATCGTACCGTTCCAGTTCACCGTCAAACACCGTCGAGGCATCACGGATGGCCTCTGATATTGTGTAGGTATTTGGTCCTGTGAGTAGCGTAATCATGTCTATCTATTCTACCTGACAGACTGGGCAAACATGGGTACCACGTCCTGCGACGCGAAGCTTCTCTATCATCACATCCGGGTGTCTCGGGCACGACTGACCTTCCCGTCGGAAAACACGGGCAAAGTCGATGTAGCTCCCCCGTTTCCCTTCGGCGTTGACATAGTTCTTGTCCGTTGAGCCACCTTTTTCGATACTGAGGCTCAGTACATAGCGAACTTCGTCCAGAAGAAGTTTGAGCTCCTTATCGCTCACATCCCGAACTCGACGAACAGGGTGGATCCGCGCGCCCCAGAGGCCTTCGTCAGCGTAAATATTACCAATACCAGCGATAACCGTCTGGTCGAGCAGAGCTGCTTTGACCGTCGTCCCGCTCCGGCGTCGCATTCGTTGAACAAAATCTGTGTGCGACAATGTGTCCTCGAACGGCTCAGGACCGACTCGTTTCATGAAATCAATGTTGGGTACCTCAATAGTTGGATAGAGCTTTATCCAACCGAACTTTCGCTGGTCATTGAAAAACAGTCTTGATCCATCCTGAAACGTAAGTGTCACCCGTGTCGATCGATCAGGAAGATCACCAACAAGTGAATCATTAGGGTGTCCTGCCCCAAAGACCTCAGTGCCACGATACACTAACTGCCCTGTCATCTTGAGATGGATAACGAGCGTGTAGCTGCTCGAGAGATCGATGAGTAATACTTTTGCGCGCCGCCGTATCTCGGTGATAGACGCGCCGAGTAGGAACTCATCGACATCAGTCTGAGAGTTCGGAAAGCTCTTTGGCCAGTCATGTTCGACGCCAGCAATAACTCGACCAACGATAAGGAGGCCTAGCCCGCGTTTGACGGTTTCTACTTCTGGAAGCTCCGGCATAGCTCCTCTAGTATAGCGTCAGCTACTCGTCGTTATCCTCGATAGCCTTGCTGACTTTGCTATCAGGTGTCAGGTTTTGCCAGTAGACAACCTGTTCTGCGCGTACCCGAACGGCATTTTCTGGACCGTAGACTTCTTTGCCAACTTTGATCAGTGATACGTTGTTTGCGACCGCTTCCTTTTGCTCATCCGTCGCGTCAGACGGCAAGTCTTGGGCTTGGGCACGATACGCCTCTTCGATCACAAGATATTCACCAGTGACGTTCTTTAGCTTACCGAAAAACGCTTGGCCGTTATCCAGAAAAACCGCCTGGTATCTGTCAGCCAGGGGGCGCTCTGGTGCGCTCATCCAGAGCCAGGTAACGAGACCAACCAAAACAATCACTACTCCACCGATTGCGATGAACAACTGGTCCCTCTCTTTACGTCGTTTTGGGCGACCTGCTGTGGCTGCAGGATGCTGTTGTTTCGAATCCATACCTCTCTCTTTCTTCTCGGCTATTGTATCACTTATAGGTCGTGTTAGTCGGGGCTCGGGTGGAACCTTTTCGCCGCCGAATCACCGTCTTCGTGGCCATCACAAGCGTTAGGAGTAGTACGACCGAAATGATGAGCGCGACCGGGTGCGCGACAAATATCCACTGGGACTTCGAACTGTCACCATACGCCGCTTTGATCCGGTAAAAACCAAATAGTGGCAGTTTGAGTGAAAAGCTGTTCTCCCGCGTGCGCCCTGCAAAAACGAGCGTGCTCAATTGTGTCTTTTTCTCTCCGAATGGCAATGAACTGAGCGCAACCTCTGGGTAAAAGCCTGTCGCCGTACCTTCGCGTGCGGTGTTTTTGATACGATACGAGCCATGTATCGTATCGCCAATCACCAGAAACGGAATGGAAAGCCCGGCAACATCAGCCTCCCTCGAGCCTGGAGTACCATTCACGATACTTAGTAGCGTCCCGACGCGGATAGTTTGCCCGACACCGTTCTTTGGCAGCTTTGGATCGATCGTGAAGAATACTGCTCCATACACATCCCCAGACGGTAGTTTTGTGCCATCAAGCTGAAAATACATCCTGACTGCTTGGCGAGGACCAAGTTCAAAGGAGTCTAAGTCCAGTTGGACGCCAGCCGAGAGTTGCTCATCGTCATAGAACCTGAGCGTCCCGCTATCGTCCACTTGCTTAAACGCTTGCGCAGAGGTTACGACACTGACCGTTTGAGTCGTGGGGTTACTGATGTCAATGAAACCTTTTTTCTTCTCACCAACCTTGAGTTCAGTACGATACTCGAGTGGCGCCACCTTGAGACTGAGAGCACCAACAGGTGCCACCATGAGGCAGCTAAGAAGTACCGCGCAAAAGCCACCACCTAAGAGCCACTTCACGGCGTCATCGTTCCTGTCACGGTCATCGTGTTTGAGTAGTCACCCGGATACTGCGTGGTCGCCGTATCGAGCCTGAGTCGCATATTGTGGACGTCCTTGACGCCACCCGTGTATCCAGTCCGGGTATAGTACGTGGTTGCCGTACCGGGCAGTGAGGCGTATGCGCTACCAGAGCTCCATTTGCCCGGTAATGCCGTTGCGTTAGTACCATAGAGCGTGAAGCCCAAACCCTTGGTCGTACCTTCGCTCCACGATAGCGGTGTCGTGATATCACCCGCAACACCCGGTATCGTCACGTACGTACCGAGTGGATCTGGGTAATCGACGGTCGAGCCGGCAACCTCATCCAGATCAAAAGCGACACTCGGTACCGACTGTGTCAGCCCAACTGCTAAAATGCCTATATCTTTGCCTGTTTGCGCAGCGCCGCTGAGTGTTTCTGTGGGCGTAGAGCCGTTAACATTAGCTCCTTCATAGTATCTAAGCGTCTGTGAGCCGCTCGATGAGTTATACCGCCATTCAAGCCGTACCCAAGTATCAAGCGGTACAACACTACTAGAAACATCAACAGCGGTATTGATATTACGCATCCTAAGTGTGCCATCAGACAAGAGCTGGATGTTACCGAGTGTGGTATCAGATGGCTCCAGTAGGTTCATGATCGTAACATTTGAACTAGGTATCGCGTTAATGCGAACATACATCCTCAGATAATAAAGCGTGGAGCTCGCTCCTGGAAACACATACCGATATGAACCACTTGAGGAAGTGGTGGTGTTGATCCTTGTAAATACACCGTCTATACCAGCATTTGTTGCCGTGAAAGTGGCTGAGCCTGTTGAGAATCGACCTGAAAAGTTAGTCACACCCGCTGTCACGTCTGCTCCAGGAGTAAGACTGTTAAATGTCTCGTGAAAATCAAGTGGCACGGTACTGGACGCTGTTTGCATATCGTGATCCTGGCTGATGGCTAGCGAGTAACCCGGCGCATCAGTCTGAACTATGGTGTCCGCCGTCGCGGTATTCGAGGTACCCGCAGTGACTGCGCCCAAGCTGAGACCGGAAGGAATCCCACTGGCTTGCGCACTATGCTCGGCGGCAACTTCTCGAGCCGAAAGCACCCGGTTAAATATCTTCACCTCATCAACTGACCCTGCCCAATAGGGGTTATCTTGGTTTGCATATTCACCAATACTTAATGGTGCGCCGCTAGAAGGCAGACTACCCTGCGATATGTTTGAGGAGTCCTCTTGTACACCGTTAACATAGATGCGCAGCGTCGTCCCGTCATATGTACCGACGACGTGATACCATTCTCCGGCATTTTTGCTTGAATTACTTTCGACGGTGTAAACCTGATTATTTATATAGACAGAGAAGCGAAATTGCTGCGCACCGGTCCTACCGATACGCCAACTACCGTTCGTTGTCGAGCTATCCCATCTTGCAACAGCCGGAGAGTTGGTAGACGTTGACCAGTTGTCATACTTTAGCCACGCCTCGACGGTGATGTTTGAGGCGTCGATCGCGGATGCGCCCGAGGTGCTGCTCTGCAATGAATCGTTGTCTGCAATTTGGACAGCGCTCCCAATCTGACCGGTCGTTGTAGTCGGTGTCCCTGCTGCGGCAAGGTTGAGACCGGTTGCTGACTGGTCATACGTTGTCTCGCTGACCGATTGGTCGAATGTATAGTGCGCTAACAATCCACCTGGCTGCAAGTTGAGCTGAAGGGACTTGTCGAGCGTACTAGCGTAGCCGCTGCCGAGAGCGTAGCTACCACTCGCACCGTTACCTATGACCGACTCACCTCCTGAACTAACTAGTTTGTAGTTGGTCGATGACTGTTCACCTGCAATCGAGCCCCCGATCGTACTCGTATCGATGGTAAAGTTCGTACTCTGGAAGCGATCGGCGTGCGCCGTCGAACCAAAGAAAAGAGATAGAACTGCCAGAAGCAGCACTATCCCTAACCTATTCGCTAGATACCCTTCACGCTTCATATAACTATACGTAGGAGTATAGCAAAATGTTGCGTCAAAGCATTAGCGTGACTAGCGGTCGCCGCCGTATGTGCCTGCGCCGAAACCGCTGTTGACCTGAGGACGTGAAGAGCCGAGACTCGTCAAAGACTTCGTTAGTGCTGTAACACCGGTGAGAGCAACAACGCCAACAGCGACGTGCTTCAAAAAGTCCTTGCGGTCTACCTTCTTGTCCAGAAGTTGTTGTAGATCTTTTTTCATTTTTATTTTCCTTTAAAGCAGTTACGCTTTGCCTCAAGAATACCGCTGGTACAAACGGCTGTCAAGCAGATTGTTGTAACTTTTTTAGATTTTTAAATAATACTAAAGCCGTCGATGCTTCTGCTCGACTGCTGTGATCTTGTAGTGGGCTGCCTTACCGGTCCTGAGCGTTTAAGTGCAGGTCGAAAGTTCGTCGCTCGGCGCCCAGGTACGGCGAGGTTACGAGCGCGTCCTCCACCATTGAAGCCATCGAGCGACTTCGTGCTACGCACTTGCGGAACAGGTTTAGGGATAACTACAGGTTTTGTAGCTACCGCTTGGACTGGCTTCGGCTTTGTTGGTCTACGCTCAATATGACTGCCAAGTAAGGCCTGGATGTCAAAGACCGGCTGTTCATGTCGTGCAGCAGGCACAGTGGGCTCCGCAGCCACGACTGGCGCCTGAGCCTGAACTGGTTGTCGACGCTTTTTCTTGTTCGTGATATAGACAGCGACCACGCCGATTTGATAGACCGCAATAACCGGAATAGCCAGTAAGCTTTGATTGAGAACGTCAGGCGTCGGAGTGAGAAGGGCTGCCGCGATAAAGGCACCGACGATGACGAAACGTTGCGAGCTGAGTAGTCCGCCTGGCGGCAAAGGATTGAGCCAGTTCCAGGCAACGAGGAACAATGGTAGCTGGAACAATATCCCAAGACCTATCACATACGCAACTAGAAAGTTCAGATAGGAGTCGGCTGTCAGGTTGGCTTGCACGAAATCACCCGCAAAGGCCATAAGGAACTGGAGCGCCGCCGGGACGGCCACGAAATAGCCGAAGGCCGCTCCAGCCAGCATGAGCACCGAAGAAAGGAAAACCACTCTCAGACCCATATGTCGCATTGACTCCGGCAACGCCGGTGCGACAAAGCGGTAGAGGTGATAAACGAGTACCGGTGCCGTCAGGAGCAGTCCGGCATACAAAATGATCTGGAAAATAAAGGTAAAGCCGCCACCGGGCGTCAGGTAAACAAGCTTTTGATCACCGATCGGGGACAGGACGAACGATACCAGCGCATCGTGCACCGAATACGCTAACGCGGACATCACAATAAGCGTCAAGACGACCCACGTGAGTCGTCTCCGAAGCTCACCCAAATGATCACCGATCGATTTGGGATCTGAAGACTGGGCGCTGCTAGCCTTGCTTGTTGTCGACATCTGCGTTTGCCGACTTATCTTTGCTACCGGTGGTGTCGTTCATTCCCTTTTTGAGCTCACCGGCTGACGTACCGATGCTACGTGCTAGTTCTGGCAGCTTTTTTGCGCCAAAGAGCAGGAGCAAGATGGCAAGAATGATGATCAGTTCCATTGGTCCAATTTGTGGCATTTGAATTTCCCTCACTTAATTGTGCTTAATGCTTATAGTAATGCGAACTTGGGATAAAAGCAAGGGGGATGACCCGTGTTTTAACGGCGTTTTTGGACGTAGTAGATGATGAGCACGAGAAGACCGATAACAGCGGCGAGATACATCCAAACGGGCGCCATCAGGACATACTTTTCTTTGACAGTATCTTGTCCAAGAAACTCAGCAGATGCAGTCACCTTAAAAAGCCCGAAGCTTGGTGATTGGGGCCAGTCCATGGTTATTTTTCGTTGGCTCGCTGGTAATACTTGGTACGTTTTTGTGACTTCGTACTTTTTGTTACCGAACAAGTCGGTCACGAGCATTCTCGTGTTGACGGCGAAATCTGCATTGCCGGTGTTCTCAACCAGCATCATAGCCTTTAGTGGTGAAATAAACTGTAGTCCAGGCAAATCAAACTCAACCATCTTGCCGCCGACTTGGTACTCACCATCAACCGTCGCGTAAACGATGGCGCCGACACGTTTTTTCCGTTCGACCGACGTTGCTGTCGGTACACCGGTCGGTTGCGTCTCCGCGAACAGAACGCCGTAGTGGCCGCCAGGTGTGGCATTTTCTGGCACTGCTACTGTGTACTTAACCGTCACTGTCTCACCTGCCCTCACGAAGTAGCTACGTTTTTCGAAATCAATCCAAGATTCGATGTCGGTATTCTGGCGCATCGTCGAAAAGTCAGGTTCATAGTTCTCATCCTGCACTGAGTACGGCGCTGCGTAGACACGAAATGCATAGTCCGTTTCGCCGTCATTTACGATCGTCAATTCGTCTCGTCTTGTCCCGCCTGCCTTCAAGTCATAATGCTTGCTAGTGGGCGACATGGTGATGCTCTCGCGCTCCCCTTGGGTTGGAGTCGCAGCGTCTGCTGGTAACGACGTAAAGCAAAGCAGGCCAGTGAGTAGGCCTGCTGATAGTCGAAATAGTACGCTCCCCCGCTTCATCGTGCTAACGATTGTAGTCTAGTTGGAAGTGGCTGTATAGGTTACGGTATCACTGTACGTACCGTTCGGCTGTGATGCAGTTGCCTTGACGCCGTACCAGACAGTCGTCGTGTCGTTGACGGCTGCAGAAGAGGTCGTTTTGATAGTCGTTGGGCTCGCGCTCGATGGAACACCGGCCCATGTAGACGTACTTGAACCCTGGTTCGTTTCACCGCTGTATGCCGTACCGCCAAAACCGCCAGCTCCGACGATTCTATAACCCCATGTATTGTTGCCGAGTGTTGTTGGTGACCCAAACGTACCAGAGTGCGCCGCGATATTGTCGCCACCGTTCACCAAGTTAGTGTTAGTATCGGAACTCGAAAGCGTCAGTGTATAGCCTAGTGCTTCGTTCGTATTGACCGTAACAGTGTCACTTGAACTTGAAACGACACCACCTGTGGTTGGCGTCACGCTAATCGTGACGGTACTCGACGTCGTAATACTGATCGCAGCACCGATATTTGCGTTAATGGTCGTATTTGCACTGTTTGACGCGGCTGACGCGACAACAGGCGTAACCGCAAGCCCAAAGACCGATAGAGCAATCGTTGAGCTGATGAGACGTTGACGCATGGTGGTTGCCATCGTAGAGTTCCTTTTTACTGATTTTTGTTTTTGCTGTAGCTTTAGTCGGAATATACCAATGCAAGATGCTTATGTCAAGCGGCTAGTGCATAATATTGAGGCGATACAGGTCGTCAAAAAGTTGCTTGTTCGAGGTAAAGTGGATCGCTGTCATGCCCGCAATCTCCGCACCTTCGCAATTCTCAGCGATGTCGTCGATCATCACGCATTTTGACGGATCGATGCCGAGTCGACCAGCCATCATGGTGAAGATTGCCGGATGGGGCTTCGCTAAATTCTCCTCGCCACTGAGCACCACTTCATCGAACAGGTCATGTAGCTGATGAGTGGTGAAGAAATCATTTATCCAATCGCGACCGATGTTACTAAGCATGCCGATCTTATACTTCGCCTTGAGCTTTTCGGTGATAAGTACCACGAGCGGCTGATTCAGTACGTGTTCATCCTTCATATAGTCGGTGACTTGATCGACTGTCATATTCAATGCCCCTGCGACGCGCTCAAGGTATTCTTTTCTATCAAAATAGCCGTAGTTATTGCTCGTAAAAATATCCGCCAACTCCTGGCGGTTCTCATCTGGTGCCAGTGAGATGATAGATTGCTTTGAGTCGGTATAGAGAACGCCAAAGCAATCAAATATAACAGCCTCAATGTCCAGTACTGCCATAGCCCCCCTCGCCACGCACTGTCGTATCCAACTGATCGACCTCCTGCCACGTAGCCTGCTCATACCGAGTGATCACCATCTGCGCGACACGCATACCAGGCTCGACGACGAACGGCTCTTGACCGAAATTGATCAAGATAGCACCGACTTCGCCGCGATAATCACTATCGATAGTCCCTACGCCGTTTGCCAGGCCGATACCATACTTTGCGCTGAGCCCACTCCGTGCCCGCATCTGCGCTTCATAGCCGGGCGGTAACATGAGTGCGAACCCAGCTGGGATAACCCGGCGTTCACCGGGTAGAAGTGTCACTGGCTCATTGATGCAAGCACTGATATCAGCAGCTGCGCTTCCCTCGGTCTGGTAGCTTGGGAGTATGGCGAGGTCAGAAAGCCGCTTGATAGCTACGTTCATACCATCATTGTGACATAAAAATACCAGTCTTGATGCTGGTATTTTTATCGTGAATGAACCTAGGTTAGTTGGTTGTCGCGGTGTAGGTCACAGTACCAGTGTAGGTACCGTTCGGCTGTGACGCGTTTGCTTTCGCAGCGTACCAAACCGTCGTTGTGTCATTTGAAGCAGCCGCAGCTGTCGTCTTGATCATCATCGGTGAACCGCTCGCCGGCATACCGGCCCACTTACTCGTGCTGGAGCCGTTGTTGGTCTCAGTTGAGTATGATGCATCGAAACCGTTCGTACCGATACCGGTCGTACCAGTTGCGACTGCAAAGCCCCAGGTACCGTTCGTGAGAGCTGTTGGCGAAGTCTTGGTACCACTATGCGCGGTCAGGTCGTTGCCACCACTCGCAAGCGTGGTCGTGGCGTCAGAGTCATTGACCGCCAGGTTATAACCAGTTGTACGGTTAGTGCTAACCGTTACCGTGTCACTACCGCTCGAGACAACACCACCAGAAGTCGGTGTGAGGTTGAGCGTGACCGTGCTAGAGGTTGAAATACTGATAACCTCATTGATGGTCGCGTTAATCGTGGTGTCGGCATCATCTGAAGCCGCGGAACCGACAACCGGGGTCACAATTACAGCCATCGCTGCAACTGCGGGAATTATTCGTTTAATCTTCATGTTGGCCTCGTGTTCTTTTTTTATGAAAGAATATGCCATAAGCATAATCCTAACCTGTGGCAATGTCAATAATTCTCAGAATGACGCAAATATTGCTCGCAACTTCTGTCCAAGCAGTCGCGGTTCATCAAATGTGATGTCTGTGATATCGCCAACTTCGTTCGGATCAATCCGCAGTATCGTCACCGCCACCGCTTCTCGCCCGTGGCCATTGACCTCATGGGCATAACCATCCAGCTCAGCTCGTTCAGCTTCAGTTTTTTGGAGCCTCCCCTGCTGGACGAGATCCTTGAGGCGAAAATGATACGCTGATGACGTCTTGCAATCCACATTGATAGATTTCCCTGTAGCTGGGTCCGTTATGACCATATCAACACCGAGTGCATCCTGCGTCCTCGACGTCATACGCACCTCATAACCCTGTTGTTTTGCCCCTAAATACACTGCGACTTCACGAGTTAGTCCGCGAGTAATCGCATCAAACTGTTCATCACTGAACATTGGTGAGCCGACCGAGGCGCAGTAGTCTGTCATCTGCTGTTTCAGACGCTCAATAAACCCAGTCCGCTGCTCTCTTGATAGCGACAATGCGAGCGCCACGAACGTATCGTTAAAATCGATCAGCTCGTAAAGTTTTGCTTTGTTATTTGTGTGGTATGTACCTGGGTGATTATCCATGGAGCGCTGAGCACGCACTGCGCCTGGAGTTCGCTCGAACAACTGCTTGAGTAAATCAGTGGTATCGCCGACTGCAGTGGTTACTGATTTTTGTTTAACGGGTCGGAAACGGCGCCAGATATGTTTCATTAGAACCTACTATACAGGTTCCTAGGCTTCGCCCCAGTTCTTTCCATGACTGACATCAACCTTCAGTTTGATGCCGAGCTTTGGGTAAATATTCTCCATCGTCTCGACCAGTAACGTGCTGACTTCATCAGCATTCTTTTCCGGGCATTCGACGAGGATTGAGTCGTGAATCTGCAGCACCTGGACGCCTAGGTCGCCTAGTTTTTCTTCCACCTCGAGCATCGCCATCTTCATCAAGTCAGCCTCGGTACCTTGGATCGGCATGTTGGCCGCCGCGCGCTCCCCTGCTTGTCGAACGACGAAGTTACTCGAGTTGACGTCAGGCGTCGGTCGACGACGACCAAAATAGGTTTCGACGAAACCTTCTCGTTTGGCATGGGCTATCGTCGCGTCGATGTATTTACGTATCGGCGCGCGCAATCGAAAATACTCATCGATGAACGTCTTGGCGTCGTGAAAGCTCATGCCAGTGTTTTGCGCCAATGCGTGCGGTCCCATACCGTAAAGCACACCAAAGTTGATCACCTTGGCATCACGTCGCTGCGCTTTCGTGACCTGATCGAGCGGAATCCCGTGTACGTCACTCGCGGTCTTGGCGTGGATATCGATATCACTGTTGAAGTCCTCGATCATCTGCGTGTCACCTGCCAGGACCGCCGCCAGGCGTAATTCGAACTGACTGTAGTCGGCGCTGACGAAGACATTACCTTTCGCCGGCACGAATGCCTCACGGATCTTACGACCTAGCTCAGACCGAACCGGAATGTTCTGGAGATTTGGATCGGCACTGCTGAGTCGACCGGTCGCAGCCACATCCTGACGAAAATCAGTGTGCAATCTCGACTTCTCGTCGACGAGTTTTGGCAGCGCTTCGACATAGGTACTTTGTAGTTTCGTCAGCTCGCGATACTTTTCGATCAGCTCGATTATCGGATGTTGACCGCGCAGCTTATCGAGTTCCTTTTGCCCGGTACTATAGCCCGTTTTGCCCTTTTTGATACCAATCGTCGGCAATGCCAGCTTTTCGTAAAGTACTTCAGCCAGTTGCGTTGGTGAACCAATATTGAACTCTGCGTCTACGAGCTCGTACATTTCTTTTTTAGTCGCCTCGATATCGCGGGTCAAATCTTTGTTCATGACACTTAGGAATTTCGTGTCGAGCTCAATGCCCCGTACTTCCATACGTGCCAGAACTGGCATCAGTGCAAAATCGATGTCACGCGCCACGCTCGCAAGCTTCGGCATGCTATCAAGTTTCGCTGACTGCTCTTCATAGAGTTGCCAGATAGCGGCGACTGCCATCAACGGGTCGTTAGGTTCGACGCCAGCTAAGTCGCCAAGCTCACGCGATTTTCGCAGTGGGTCGAGCAAGAATGCCGCGTGTTCCGTGTCGTGGAGAACCTTTGGCAGCTCAGTTGCACCTTCTCTGAGCACATTTTTTAACAAAGCCTTGGCGTCGTGAGCAATCAGTCCGGCATCATTGAACACTTCGAGAAGTGTATGGGTATCAACCTCTGCTGCCGTCTTGCGATCCCATGACAGGTAAGTCATTTCATCGTGCTTCCAGACGACAACTTTCTCAGCCTTGCCGACTGCCGACGTTTTGTAATCGACCAGTTCAACTGGAGTGATGTATGCGAGTGCCGGGTCGTCCGAGCTCACCGTTTCACTGGTACGCATTCCTTCTGGTAGCGCACGTAGCAGACTACGAAACTCGAGGTGAGTCAGCAGCGTCTTGAGCTTCAGCTTGTCGAGATCGTTAACGTCCATCGCTTTTAGGTCGAGCTCGAGTGGTGCATCACACCAAATCTCTGCGATCTGCTTACTCAGATAGGCTGAGTCCTTGCCAGCTTCGAGTTTGCGCCGTGTGCTATCTTTGACTTCCCAGAGGTTTTCGTACACGTTATCAAGCGTGCCGTACTGTTGGAGCAGCTGGATACCAGTTTTTTCACCCACACCCGGTACGCCGGGAATATTGTCTGAGCTATCGCCTTTTAGTGCTTTGAGATCGAGGAACTGGTCGACTTTGATGCCATATTTATCTTCAAAGCTTTCTGGGTTGAACAACTCAATGTTGCTGAAGCCTTTCTTTAGCGCGTAGATGTGCGTCAACGGACCAGTCACCTGCAGCAAGTCGAGATCACTGGTGATAAGACATGTTTCGATACCCTCTTCAGCCGCCTTTTTGGCGAGTGTCCCCATGATGTCGTCCGCTTCGTAGTCATCGAGTTCATACAGCGGCCATGAAAATGCCTCAAGCAGCTCGTGCAGCATCGGGATTTGTGCATAGAAATCAGGCGGCGCCGGTTTGCGACCGGCTTTGTATTCTGGATAAAGTTCTTTGCGGCGGCGAATGTTCGTCTTTGGCTTATCCCAGGCTACGCAGACATAGTCGGGCTTGAGTTTCTTGATGAGCTCCAGAGACAGTGCGGCAAAGCCGTAAACACCACCGGTTGGTGTCCCGTCACCCATGCTGAGGTTAGGCATCGCATAGTAGCCGCGATAAAAGACTGATTTTCCGTCGATAATAGCCAGGCGTTTTGTCATACGTTCAGTATAGCTTACAGATTGAGTCCAACTTTGCCCATGTCACGCGCTCGTCCCTGCTTACGTCTCAATGTACGACGTTCATCTTCGTCGAGACCACCCCAGATACCATAATCGTACTTTCCTTCGAGCGCCCACGCCAGACATTGTGTACGGATCTCGCAACCCCGACAAATCGCCTTGGCCTCCTCTGCCTGCAAGATAGCCGGCCCGGTTTTCCCTATCGGAAAAAACAGTTCCGGATCCTCTTTGAGACAAGCGGCTCGGCGCCAATCTGTTCCTGAGGAGGACAGCTCCATATCCTCATGGTCTCAGGTATAGGGGTAGAACGCAAGAGTCAAGCAGCCAGGTTGAGACGGCTCTCGGCCTCGGTGATGAATTCTGCGAGCGGCACGACATTATGCATGACGACATCGGCCATCGCTTTGATGTCCCGCAGATTAAAGTCTGCATCGGTCTCACCGCTATGCCATTCCTTGGCTTCGTTCGCCTCAAATTGCTCGAGTGTTAGCTCGGTTTCGGCATCACGATGACGAGCTTTCATACGTTCATATCGCACCTGGGCGGGTGCATCAATAAAAAGGAGGGTTCCACCTGCAGCTTTTAGTGCTTTCGCCTCTCCTAGAGAGCGAATCCCGGTCACGACGAGCGGACGAGGTTTTTCGAGCGCATGGACGACGAACACACCTGCCCCATCACGATGACGATGTTCATCGGCGACCTCGAATAAAACTGGTCGCTCGATCGAACCGCGCTCACGCATAGCGGCTTCACGCACCATATCACCAGTTGAGACATGAGTGAAACCGTAATCTGCTTCAAGCGCGTGGGCTATCGTATCCTTGCCGCTGGCAAAACTGCCAGCGATACCAATCAACTCAGGCTTAGCTGAGATATTCATAGAGTTTCTTGGCATCTTTGTGTTTTCGTAGTTTTGTCAGAGCTTTTGCCTCAATTTGGCGAATACGTTCACGGGTGACGGCAAATTCTTGACCGACTTCTTCGAGGGTGTGGCTCTTGCCGTCCTCAAGTCCAAAGCGCATCTTGACTATCTTTTGCTCACGCTCCGTCAGAACCGACAGGATGTCCTGAACCTGTTCCTTGAGCAGCTGACTCGCAGCGCTGTCTTCAGGACTCGCGGCATCTTCGTCTTCGATAAAGTCACCGAGCACTGAGTCTTCGTCATCACCATCACGGCCAACACCGGCATCAAGCGAGTGGATGTCTTGTTTGATCTTCATGACATACTCGACCTTTTCCGGTTCCATCTCGAGTTCCTTCGCAAGCTCCTCGATGGTTGGTTCGCGGTTGAGATCCTGGGTCATACGACGCTGGGTACGGAGTAGTTTGTTAATCGTCTCGACCATGTGCACGGGAATACGGATCGTTCGCGCCTGGTCAGCGATAGCTCGGGTAATCGCCTGGCGAATCCACCACGTCGCGTAGGTCGAGAATTTGAATCCCTTGTCCGGGTCGAACTTTTCGACTGCACGGAGCAGGCCTGTGTTGCCCTCTTGGATTAGGTCGAGGAAATCCAGCCCGCGCCCGCTGTAACGCTTGGCAATCGAAACGACGAGACGCATGTTGGCTTCTGCCATCTGGTCTTTCGCCTTTTTGTCGCCGGCAACCACCTTTTGGGCCAGCGCCAGTTCTTCCTCGGCGTTAAGCAAAGGAATCTTACCGATTTCACGCAGGTACAGGCGAACTGAGTCGTCCGAAACGTCGTCAAAGAACGTTTGCGGCTGGTCGTCAGTCCACTCTTCGGTTTCTTCTAGCTCATCGTTGTCAGGTTCATCGACGTCGGCGAGCTTATCGGTTGCGTCGTTTAGTGATACGGTTGCCTCGTCTTGAAGCTGATCATCTTGCAGATCGTCGTCATTCACGGCTTTTGCCACTTGAATACTCCTCTTTGATTAAGTCGTTGAGCTCACTACGGAGCCGTAATATCTTCGTCTCATCCCCCGCAGCCTCGGCTTCCCGAAGCTGGTTGGTGAGGTCGGTTTTCTTTGTTTTGAGGTGTTGCTGCTTTATCTGCCCGACGAGGTGCTCGGCTTGATTGAGTCGCTCTGGCGCGCTCAGCCCGCTATAAATCGTCTCGGCTTTCAATTGTACTATTTTGACATAGGTCTCAAACGGTTGCAACTCTGGTGGGATGCTTTCAGCAGTGACCGTACCGGGATGCGTCACGATATGACGAAACAATGTCTGACGTGTTTCACCGTCAAAGGCATCGACGCTGAGTTCCATCGCCGTATCACGTAGTTCGTGATCCATCACGAGAAGTGCAAGCAGATGGTCCTGCTTCGGCTGATCAAGTTGGTTCTCTGATGATGTTCGGTGTTTCGGAGTCTTGAGGGAGCTTTGCGGCACATCGACATCCAGCAGTTCGATTGCGCGTTCGAGCGTTTCGGGTGGTAAGTTCGTCGCCTCGCCGAGCAGTTGTGCGTAGTGCCGCTGCATAACGACGCTGTCAACCTGCCGCAACAGCCGTGCCACCCTATTCACGAGTTGCTCCTTGTCATAGTCCTTATTCACGTCGTATTTCGTCTGGTAATGACCTATTAGCCACTGCACGGCTGGAAGCGCGCTTTTCAGTGACTTCTTCCACAATGCTATGTCCTTTTGGATGAGCTCATCCGGATCCTTGGCACCATCCTGCAAGCTGATAACACTCAGTTCTACCCCGACGTGCTGTGCGATCGGAATCGCACGCTCCGTTGCAGCCAGCCCGGCCTTGTCGCCATCAAACGACAGCGCGATGCGCTCGGTTAAACGGCTGAGCGCTCGTAAGTGGTATTCGGTGAGTGCCGTGCCGGCGGTTGCCACCACCTGCTTGACGTCAGCTTGATGAGAACTGATGACGTCGAGGTTACCTTCGACGATCACTGCCTGGCTTTCCTTTCGAATCGCTTCTTTTGCGAGGTGCAACCCAAAGACATGGCGACCTTTGTCGTACAAAAGCGTTTGTGGTGTGTTCAAATATTTTGGAGCGCCTTTGAGGTCTCGAATCAACCTCGCCGTAAAGCCGATGACCTGCCCCTGCCCGTCCATGAGCGGCACCATCAGGCGTTCCCGAAATAGGTCCGTGCCTCGTGTACCGATCAACCCCCCGTCACGTAACTCTTTGGTCGTAAAGCCTTTGCTCGTCAGAAAGTTCAGTAAACTCCGACCATCAGCTGGCGCATACCCGAGACGAAAATCATGCACGACTTGTCGGTTAAAGCCACGCTTTTTTACGTAGTCGCTCGCAGTCTTGTCAGCAAACAGACTCCGCTGGTAAAACGTCGTCGCTGACTCGTGCATGGCGAGTAACCGCTTTTTCTTTTCGGCTAAGCCCTTGCCAGCGCCACTATTATGTTCGTAAAGCGACAGATCGACACCAGCTTTTCGCGCCAAATGCTCGAGCGCACCACGAAAATCCAGACCTTCGACCTGCATCACGAAGCTAAACAAGTCGCCACCTTGGTTGCTACTAAAATCGTGCCAAATACCTTTTTCGGGACTGACGAAAAAGCTCGGTGTCTTCTCGTCACTGAACGGGCTCAGCCCCTTCCAGTTACGCCCTGCTCGGCGCAACTGGACGTATTCGCCGATGACCGCTTCGATATCGAGCTTGGCCCGGACCTCTTCTTTGGCTTCCCCCTGCATATATGTGTTTATTGTATCACCTCTGTTTACGCTCATGCTTTGCTGTGGTTTAATGGGCACATATGGATCCAAGCTATCTCGGCCAACCGATACAACCGCCAACCGCCAACAAACCAACCGGACTCGTCACAAAGCGTTCCCTGCTCTTGATTATCAGTGGAGCGTTCGCGGTAATCGCCGGCGCGTTCATGCTATTTGCATCAGGTGACCGCAGCGGTCCACTCCAGCAACGGCTTAGCGCCCGCCAAGCAACCACCCTGGCTATCATCGACGATGGAAAAAAGAATCTGACGGACGACGAGCTCCAGAAACTCAACAGCGAACTCGGTATCGTTCTACTCAGCGACAATAACAAACTGTCTGCAGCTCTCGCCGCAGCTGGCACGAAAAAGGCTGACAAAGCAACGACAGCTGCCGAAGCCGACGCTGCAACCTTTGAAAAACTAAAGACCGCCAAGCTCAACGCCCAGTATGACAGCACCTACCAGACCGTGCTCTCGCAAAAACTCGAGTCACTGATGGCACTATCTCAAGAACTACATGGCAAAACGAAAAAGAAGCAGCTAAAGGCAGTGCTCGCCGAGGAATACACCCATCTCGCGACCTACCAAAAAGCTCTCGAGGAACTCAACCAGCCCTAAGCGGTGACCAGCTCGTAGCTGTGTCGTATTAGATCACGCAGCTCATCATCCGGCACTTGTCCGCTACAGATGATGGTATTCCAGTGCTTTTTGTTCAGATGGTACCCAGGCAGCACCGTCTCGTATTTTTCACGGAGCAGCTCGGCCAGACCTGGGTCACATTTCAGACTGAGCCGGACCGGCGAACTATCCTCGCTGATCAACGCGAACATCTTACCCTTCTCGTCACCGACTTTATAGACCATCACCTCCTCACCGAACGGATAGTCGAGCACAACGCCCGGCAAGCTGGTGATTGCTTCGATGATGGTATCTTTATCGGTCATGGATTTACTTTGGCAAGGTAGTATTTGAGCTCCTCTATGCTACCGCGGATATCACTCAGTGCCCGGTGCGCTTCGGGTTTGGCAAATTTCTTGTCGTACTTACCCTCAAAGACGACTTTCCAGGCGCTGACATCAAGCATCCGGTAGTGCAACCGTGAGCTCAAGCGGTGCCATTCGTTGTCGATGAACTTGCGGTCTTGATGAATCGAGTTGCCGGCGAGAATCATCCGGCTGTCCTGGTCACAAAATTTGTTCACTAACTCGAGCAATTCGTTTTCGACCACCCGACCGTTCTTTCCGTCCAGGTTCTGTGCGACCAGCGCGTCGCGCGCCTCGGGATTGGCATCCCAAAACTCACCCGCAACCGCCATCCGCGTTTTCATTAGATTTGGTCCGACTTTTTTGACGGCCTCATAAACTTCCAGCTCGTTTAGTTCCCAGTCGGTTATGATCGCGGCTACCTCTAGTATACGGTCCTCAATCGGATCGAGCCCAGTCATTTCTAGGTCCACCCACAGCAATTTGTCACAGGTCTTTAATTTTCCCATATGGCACTAGTATAGCGAAGTTTCTTGACATCGCCTCGGAGAAGACTATAGTCGAGGATAAGAGGTTAAACATAAACATGTCAGAACGATTCACGGTCGATTTTCCGCTCCCACGTCCTCCGCGTATGGATGAGACAGTGACGATCGACGATTCCGTCCGTCACATTGACGTCTTGCTACCTTACCCCGCTGAGGCGGTGCAAGACGGCTTACGATTTTTTAACCTGTCATGGAAACCACTTCGAATCAACCGGATCGACGAGCGCTCGCTCGTACTCAACGACCTATCCGGCGTGCAAATGCCTGCCGGGCATGAACTGCCTACGGACATAGACCCGGCAGTCCCCTATGAGGTTATGGATATCTACGGAGGGGCAGAACGGGTCTTCGGGCGTCATCCCTCCGCAAACCTTGCCCAGCTCGCTATTTTGGATACCTTCTACATGTCCCGAAGCCATTTCTCTATCGCCGCCCAGCTCGATGAGGCCGGACTCTCCCTACACTTCCGTGATCTCGACTCAAAAAACGGTAGCCAGCTGCGCGTTCACCGCACCTTGGAAATGGTCCGTGGGATAGACGACATAAAACGACCCGCTTCGGAAGCGGGCCAGCTTTATCGCGCCTAACACGAAGTCTTAGTTGCGCTGTGAGTTGCGCTTATCAGCAAACGCTTCAGCGATCCACAGCAAGCTGTCAATCATCCCTTCAAGCGCACCTTGTGGGCCATAAGGATTTGCCTTGACGTCTTCGGCGAGATTGCCCTGCTCATCAATGACATCGCTCATATGAGCCAGTGTCACAAACTCTGGGACCGGCAGCGTTTTGCTTTCAGAAAGTATTTCCTTCAGATGCATCGCAGCACGAGCACCGCCGACGGTGCCATGAGACACAATACCGGACGGTTTTCGGTTCATCTGAAAGTCAACGTAGTCAAATGCATTTTTCAGTACACCAGGGATTGAGTGGTTGTACTCTGGGGTCACAACGATGTATCCGTCTGCCTCTGTCAGCGCATCGAGCCACTGCTTTACAATGCCTTCAGGGGTTCGTTCTGGGTTATAACGTGGCGACACAGGCTCGTCAAAGAATGGGAGCTCATAGTCCTTAAGGTCGAGCATAGTCACCTCCACCCCTTTCCGTGTCTCGAGTGCGTTCTTTACCCACAATGCTTGCTTAGCTGTTTGACGGCCACGACGAGTAGTACCGACGATTACGGCGATTTTTGTCATAATATCTCCTTTTATGCTATATTTTATATAGTAACAAAATTTACTATATAAAGTAAAGTAAAATGCACGACAATGTATTACCACCTCTAGAAACTCGCGTTGGCTGCATCGGCGCGACGATGCATGTCATCGGCCAGAAATGGACCGCGCTCATCCTGCGCGACCTGAGTTCGGGTCCGAAACGGTTCCGTGACTTCAACGAATCGATGCCGACACTCAACCCACGCACCCTGTCTGCACGCCTCGAGAGCCTCCAAGAACAAGAAGTCATCTCCGTCTGCCCCGATGGAGGTTACCAGCTGACGAACAAAGGCGAAGCCCTTATCCCAGTCCTCAAGGCTATGGCCGACTGGGGCGAACGCTGGAGCTAGGCTCTTAGCCTTCTTTTTTCTTGTCGAGTTTGTCGAGCTTGAGACCCATCACGACGATGTAGATGACGAGCGCAACGGCGAGGAATTTGATGAGCGCGTCGATGAGATCACCGATCGCGTAGGTGATGAGTGGTGTCCCGTCGACGGCGCGTTTGACGGTGACATTGAGCGAGCTGAGGTTTTCAAGACCGATAAAGCTCAGTAAGAGACTGACCGTTGGCGTGATAACGGCGTTCACGATCTGAGTCACAACCACCGTGGCCGCAGTACCGATGGCAAGACCGATAGCCAGGCCGATGATACCTTTCTCACGGATAAAATCGAGAAAACCATTCACATGGCCTGCACTAACTTTGGCGGCTTTGGCTCGTGCAGCGGCAGCTTTTTGCTTGGCCGCTTCTGCGCGGGCCTTTCGTGCCTCAAGACGGGCTTCTCTGAGTTCAGCTTGTTTGGACTTGGGATTTCTGGTGGCCATTCGATACTCCTAACCTCTGTTATGGCGCTAGTATAGCAGGATTTATAACTTTTCAGGTGCGGCAACGCCGAGCAAGCTAAGCCCGTGAGCCAGTGTGTCGCGATAACGACCAACCAGCATGAGACGACTTGCCTCGCGTGGGTCATCGATGATGCGCGACTTCTCATAAAATCGGTTAAAGACTTGGGCTAGATCAAAAAGATAGGTCGCCACAAGATGTGGTGACAGGTCGCGAGTCGCCTCGGTGAGCACATCCTGATACTGGCTGAGTTTGCTGACGAGCGAGCGTTCACCTTCATCGAGCGGTTCACTGCCGAGCTCAGCCTGAACCGTACTCTTGTTCAAGATCGAGCACGCACGAGCGTGCGCATACTGCAGATATGGACCGCTGTTGCCCTGCAAACTGACTGATTCCTCGGGGTCGTAGACGATGTCACCGCCCATGCGCTGTTTCAGAAAGGCGTATTTCACCGCACCTTGGCTAACGGCTTCGTCTGCTCTACCATTGAGCTCAGTATTTGCGAGCGCAGCTGCATCAAGTACGTCAACAGCACGTAGGAAATTGCCTTTTCGACTACTCATCTTGACACCACCGGCGAGTTTGACCATACCGTGTGTCAGATGGGACGAACTGGTCGCAAGCTCAGGTGCGAACTGTTCAACCGCCTTGAGGACGACAGCCATGTACTGAGCCTGTTCGTTGGCGGTGATTACGATTGAACGATCAAACTGATAGTCGTCGTACTTGGTAAATATGAGGCCGACATCCTTGGTTTCATAAGTCGGTAGACCCTCGCGGTTGATGAAAACTCGGGTATGGAGACCGAACGCCTCGCCGGCAAAGACAACTGCACCTTCGCTCTCGGCAAAGACTTCACCGACTTGGGCCTTGACTTCACTCAGTCCCCTGTCTGCGACCGCGCTCTCAGGGTAATACTTTTCGAAATGACTACCGATACGCTCATAAAAGGCATCAAAGTAGGCGTAGCTCCACTCACGACACGTCCAATAGATACGCGCGAAGTCTGATTCATGATCGTTGTCGGCAAACAGTTGGTAGACCCGTTTGTTGTAGGCGACGATAGCCTCGCGAGCCGTCGTGTCATCTTCGTAGGCGTTACTGCCCTCGACGTAGCGCTCGGCCATCCACTGAGCCCTTTCTTCGGCCGCAATATCGGTCAGGTTGTCTGGAAATTCGCCACCAAGTGCGCGAACAATCGCCCACATACTCTTGCCGACATGGAGGCCAACATCACCCCCGAAGTTGACGCGATGAACATTCGCGCCTGCGGCTTCGACGAGGTTAGCGATAGCATCGCCCATCACGCTGGTATAGAGGTGTCCGGCATGTAGAACCTTGAACGGATTCGGGTCAGAGTACTCGACGACGACCGTTTGATGACGGTAGTGTTGCTCGGGTTCAAGCGACCAAGCCATCAGCAGCGCTGCGTCGGTTAGGCGGATATTGATAAAACCAGGACCAGCGATGCTCACCTCGAGAACTTCGTCAAGCTCGCGAACAGCACCAGCAAGCCTCTCAGCGATCTCGTGGGGCTTTTTGCCGACCTGTTTTGCCAGCTGCAGCGCAACATTTGTCGCCAGGTCACCAAACTGTGGTTCAGGGCGTGTCAAAACCGGCGTCAGGTCGACACCGTAAGATGATGAAATAGTCTCTCGCAAACAATCAGTAACGGCAGGTTGCATATACCTTCAGTATAACAGAGGTCGTGCAGAAACCGTACGTGACGCGTATACTAGAGATTACCGATGAATCTACTCGAATATCACGCAAAGAGCCTGCTCACGGAGCACGCTGTGCCGGTTCCACGCAGCTGGCTGGTTCGTGACAGCTCGACGATTCCCGAGCCGCTCAGTTTTCCACTCGTCGCCAAGAGCCAAGTACCGGTTGGTGGTCGTGGCAAAGCCGGTGGTATCGTCAATGTAGACACGCGGGAAGCGCTGCCGATGGTCATTGACCAAATACTCGCGCTCGACATAAAGGGACATAGGCCATCGAGTGTCCTGCTCGAGGAAAAACTTGAGACAGGTCGTGAACTCTACCTAGCACTCAGGCTCAATCGTGACGCGCGGAGTATCGAGTGGCTCGCATCACCGAGTGGCGGTATAGATATCGAGACTAATGCTAGTTCAGTTGAAACAGTTGCCCTCGATGATGGCGCAGCGAAACTACCAAGCATCCTGGGGGTTGAAGAAGCCGCCCTCTCACCACTTATTGAAGTTCTACTTGAGACCTTCAAAGCTAGTGATCTCATGCTACTTGAAATCAATCCACTGATTGAGCTTTCAGATAACTCCCTCGTCTGCGCTGACGCCAAGATTCTCGTCGACGATAACGCGCGTTTTCGCCAACCCACCCTGCCATGGCCTGAAGTGAGCGGCAACCCGCCAAAACCGCTCGGCGGCACCATCGGCTGCATCGCCAACGGCGCTGGTATGGCGATGAGTACGATGGATACGATCGTCGCTGCAGGCGGCAAACCGGCTAATTTCCTTGACATCGGTGGCGGTACGGGTGAAAAAGAGTTCGTGACCGCGCTCCGTCAAATCATGGAGCTGCCTGGTGTCAGTAGCATCATCGTCAATATCTTTGCCGGCATCAGTCGCTGCGACGAAATCGCCCGTGGTATCATCGCAGCTCGAGAACAACTACCTGGTCTGCCACCGCTTTTCATTCGGCTCGAGGGCACGAACCGTGATATCGCTGTTCAACTACTGACTGACGCCGGTATTACGATCGAACCCAACCTAGCGACCTGCATTCAAAAAGCACTCCAAACTACCACGCCACTCGCCACCTCTTCGAACGAAACCTCTGCAGCCCGGGTTTCTGCTGATGCGGGCTCAACAGAAACCTGGCGCGAAGCCGTTGAGAGAGAAGATGGTGGCGAAAAGGCGACCCCTAACGAGGGGCAAACCTCATGACACTATTCGATAAACCTACCGTCATCGTGCAAGGCATTACCGGCCATCATGGCGCCTTTCATACAAAAGGCATGTTAGATGCTGGTACGAATATCATTGCTGGCGTCACACCGGGAAAAGGTGGGCAGGAAGTCCATGGATTGCCGGTCTTTAGCAACGTTAGCGAAGCAAAATCCGCCTTCCCTGATCTGAACACGAGTGTTGTTTTCGTCCCAGCCGCATTTGCGAAAAATGCCGTCGTCGAAGCAGTCGATGCAGGTATCAAACAAATCGTTGTTATCACCGAAGGCATCCCGGTTCATGATGCGCTGTTCATGCACGAATACTGTACGTCTCATAACGTCACATTGGTCGGCCCAAATTGTCCCGGCCTCATCGTCCCCGGCAGTCATAAGCTCGGTATCATCGCAGCACACATCACGAGTCCAGGAAGCACGGCTATCATCTCTCGCTCCGGTACGCTGACGTACGAACTGGCAGACGCGCTGACGAAAAAAGGTATCGGTCAGAGTATTATCCTCGGCATCGGCGGCGATCCCGTACCTGGAATGAGCTTCGTCGATGCGCTCAAAATGGTTGAAGCGAACACTAGAACGGAACAGATAATCTTGGTCGGTGAGATCGGTGGCACAACTGAACAACTCGCCGCAGACTACATCGCCGAACACGTCAGCAAACCTGTCTACGGCCTCATCGTCGGCCACTCTGCCCCAGCCGGTCAGACCTTTGGTCACGCCGGCGCTATCGTCGGCACCGACAGTGAATCAGCGAGTGCCAAGACCGAACACCTGAGACAAAAAGGTATCCAGATGAGCGCCACGCTCGATGAACTTATTTCGCAGCTTTGATCAAACCAACGAACAATGGGTGTGGTCGGGTTGGACGTGACCGAAACTCGGGGTGCGCCTGGGTTGCGACGAAATAGTGATGGTCACTGGCTTCGATATATTCAACCAACTTGCCATCGGGTGACGTGCCGGATATGGTCAACCCACCCTTTTCGATATCGCCGTTGAATTTCTGGTTCACTTCATAACGGTGACGATGTCGTTCAGTCACCTTCGTCGCGTCATAGGTTTTCGCCACTACCGAACCTTTTACGAGTACAGCCGGATAGTCACCGAGTCGGAGCGTACCACCGGTTGATTCCAAACCTTGTTGTCCTTCCATGATGTAGACGACATCCTGCTTAGTCCCCACGTCAAACTCGGTACTATTGGCGTCTTTCAGTCCGGCACGGCGGGTTGCAGCCACGACCGCGACTTGCAGACCGAGACAGATGCCGAGGTATGGCACTCTGTGTTCAAGCGCATAGGTCGCTGCGCGTATTTTGCCCTCGATACCACGCTCTCCAAACCCGCCTGGCACCAACAGCCCATCAACCGTTTTGAAATCTTTTTTATCAGCCGTTTCAGCATTCATCCACACGATATCGAGCCCGACGCCTTCATACCACGCGGCAGCTTTGAGCGCCTCAAGCACTGAAATATAGGTGTCTTCGTTATCCATATACTTTGCAACGAGGCCGATGCGAACCGTTTTCGCCTTTTTGGACTGCTGTCTTTTGATAAGCGCTGACCAGTCAGCAAGATTCGGTCTCATCCGTGCACCCGTAAAGCTCTGCAGTCGTGACATCAATCCACTAGCAGCAATGATCTCGGGAATCCGAAACACACTGTCGACGTTCGGCATCATCAGAACCGAGCCCTCGTTGACACCGCCGAACAGCGCGATCTTATGCGCGATCGATTGTGGCGCCGGCTCGTCAGTCCGGACCACGACGGCATCCGGCACGATACCGAAACCACGCAAATCGTTGAGCGCATTCTGCGCCGGTTTGCTCTTGAACTCTTTGCTGGTTCCGATGAATGGAACATAGACCACATGCACGTACAAACAATTTACACGACCGACTTTCAGCGCAAACTCACGGATAGCCTCGATAAAACTCAGACCTTCATAGTCACCAACCGTTCCGCCGATCTCGACGATATGCACGTCGCTACCCTTGCCTGCCGTTTCGATGGCAGCTTGTATAGACTGTGTCAGGTGCGGTACCAGCTGGACCGTCTTGCCACCGAACTTGCCTGCCCGCTCATCCTCGATGAGTTGGCGCAACAGCCGACCGCTCAGCGTCGCGTTCTTTTGCGTCAGCTCGATGTCTAAGAAACGCTCATAGTGCCCGAGGTCGAGATCAGTCTCGGCACCATCCTTTGTCACGAAACATTCACCATGTTCAGCCGGATTTAGCAGTCCCGCATCAACGTTGAGATATGGGTCACATTTTTGGATAGAAACCTTGAGTCCTTGGGATTTTAAAACGGCCCCGATGCTGGCAGCCGTAATACCTTTTCCGACTCCGGAGAGTACACCCCCCGTGACGAATATATATTTCGGTACATGAGAGGTATTCATGTGGATTTAGTATAGCAGGCATTGGTTATACGCGCCACGACCAATACTCAGTTACAATGGATGAAATGACAAGATCAGAGCAGCGCGGCAAACCTAAGGTCGCTATCGTCCACGACTGGCTTACGAACATGGGTGGAGCTGAAAAGGTAGTACTTGCATTTCATGAAGCCTTCCCTGACGCACCAATCTATACCAGCACCTACAACCCCGCCAAGACTCCAGCCTTCGATGAACTCGACGTGCGAACCACCTACTTGCAGAAATTGCCTGGCTTCTTGCGCAAGCTGCATAAGTTCATGCCGTTTTTACGTGTACGTGCCTTCCGAAGCCTTGACCTCAGCGAATATGACATTATCCTCTCCAGCTCGAGTGCCGAGAGTAAACAAGTCCGAAAAACGCGCGACGATCAGATCCATATCTGCTACTGCCACACTCCAATCCGCTACTATTGGAGCCACTACGACGAATATCGAGCCGATCCTGGTTTTGGAAAGTTCAACTGGGCCGTCCGACTACTTATGCCGTTCATTGTTCCTGCGCAAAAGCGTGCTGACTACAAAGCGGCCCAGCAGGTAGACTTCTTTATCGGAAATTCATCAACAGTCGCGGAGCGCATCACGAAATACTATGACCGACCAGCCGACGTCCTACACCCGCCAGTAGAAACGGGTAGATTCTCGCCTAGTAAGAAACGTGATGACTTCTATATCGCCCTGGCGCGGCATATTCCCTACAAGCGCCTTGATCTGGCTATCACAGCCGTCAACGAACTTGGCGTGAAGCTGCGTGTTTTCGGCAACGGTAGCGAGCGCAAGGCGCTGGAAAGGCTGGCCGGACCGACCGTGACATTTTTTGAAGGCAGCCCATCGCCTGAGGACCAGAAAATCATCGTAAACTCATTGAACAGCGCGAAAGGTTTCATCTTCCCGGCTGAAGAAGATTTTGGCATCGTACAAGTTGAAGCTATGGCTGGGGGAACACCTGTCATAGCTTACGGTGTTGGCGGTTCGCGCGATATCGTCATCGAAGACGAGACTGGTGTCTTTTTTGAGGAGCAAACGACCCATAGCGTTATAGCCGCCATCCAGCGAGCCGAGTCGATTTCATTCTCACCAGACCTCATTCGAAAGCACGCCGAAACATTCGACAAGGCGATTTTCATCCGACGAATACAGGACTACGTAGACGCACACCGAACCTCGCAAGATTTGTGACACCGATAACCTCTAGGTATAATGAAGGCTTGGAATATAACCTCGTAATCACCGAAAGTCTTGCTACATTTCTATGAAAAAATCGCCGTATCTAAACCAAAACGTACTCGACAAAATCAAAGATGCTCACTACGTGCACATCGTGACGATCGGTACAAAGCCAGACATCATTAAACAAGCTCCGATCTACCACGAGCTGATAAAACGAGGGGAGACCGTGCTGCTCTGTCACACTGAACAGCACTATGACTATAACTACAGCGGTGGTGTTGAGAAGGAATTCAACCTAGAAGTTGACGTGCGTCTCGGTATCAACGGTAGCTGGCCTGAAAAGACCGTGCAAATGATCGAACGTTTCAGCGAAGTACTGACCATATTGCTCGAGAACGGTAAGGTTCCCGTTCCGTATGTGCACGGCGACACTTCAACGGCATCTGCTATTTCATTTAGTGCCATGCTCTTTAAAGTTTCCTGTGTCCACGTCGAAGCAGGCATCCGCACCCTGACACCTAAAAAGGATGTCTACCATAAGTTCAACGACAAGATCTTAAAGGGCATCTTTGATTGGGAAGAATACTACGCGGCGACACGGGACCAGTCGAACTACTCACTCGGTAGTATCGAACCATTCCCAGAGCAAATGAACACTCGCATGACCGAACCAACCTCAGGTTACTGTGCAGCACCGGTCGCGATAAACAGAGACCAGCTGATAGCCGAGGGTGTCGAACCATCAAAGGTAGAGGTCACTGGCAACACGATCGCAGATGCAACACTGCGCGCGATCGAGGAGTCGAAAAAATCAGACGTCTTCACAAAGTACCCTTTGCTTGCTGACGGTAACTTTATCATGATGTCGATCCACCGCCGCGAGAACATCTACGATCGGCACCGTTTAACGGCCATAATGGACGCTGTCGCCGAGCTGGTCACGAATGGCTATCGTGTTCTTTTCCTCTCCCTACTCAGTACCGAAGACGCGATTGACAAATACGGTTTCCGCGAGGACATCGAACGTCTACAGAACTCGTATCCAACGAATTTCATCTACTCGAAAGCATGGGCATTCCACGGTGACGTTATCGCCGCGATGCGAAAATCAGCTGTGGTTGTATCCGATTCCGGTGGCTTCCAGGAAGAAGCCAATATCGTCGGTGTTCCATCCGTCACGGTGCGCTATGGTTCAGATCGCAGCGAGTCATTCTTTGCCGGTTCGAACATCCCCGCCCCACCAATCAGTAAGGAATTCATCTTTGAAGTGATCAAGGGTGCGTTTAATAACGAATCGATGAGAAAAACCGGCAATCTTTACGGTACAAATGTCGCTGAGAAAGTGATTTCCGGTGTCATGAAACGTCTCCATAGCGAAACCGGCTTACTCCTCACCGAAGAGCAGCGATTAGGATTCGAACAACAATGAGTCATATCGTGATCGACGCACGTGTCATCAACACGACAACTGGCACGTACGTCGAGCGGCTGCTTCACTACTTGCAAAAGCTCGATCGAGTAAATCGCTATACAGTCATTATTCCATCTACTGATAGTAACTACTGGCAACCAACCGCAGAGAACTTTAGTGTAAGATTTGGCGACTACGATAATTATTCGCTTGCAGAACAAACTGGGTTCAAGTCTTTTTTAGACTCTCTCGATGCCGACCTGGTGCATTTCTGTATGCCACAGCAGCCGATTCGCTACAGCGGGAAAAAGGTCACGACCTTTCACGACCTCACGCTCCTTCGAGTCTACAACTCCGACAAAAACTTCATCGTATTTAAGGCCAAGCAGCTAGTCGGTCGCTACGTTTTCAAGCGCGCGGCCGTTACCAGCAATCAGATCATTGTTCCAACACAGTACACAAAAAATGACTTGGTAGATTTCGCTGATATTTCACCCAACAAAGTCCATGTCACCTACGAGGCTGCTGATATCGGTCAATTTGAAACTATTCCTTATGAGGTGCCTTTCAAGCGCTTTCTCATTAATGTTGGTCGTCACAGCGATTACAAGAACTGCGTTCGACTGGCTGAAGCCCATCAAAAACTGCTTGAGAAGCACCCTGACCTGGGACTGGTTTTCGTAAATGGCCCCGATGAGTCAGTTCTAGCAAACAAGAAATTATTCGAGGAACGCGGTTACAAAAACATCCATTTCACGCTAAAGAGTATGAAGGGCGAGCGCGACTACCTTTACAACAAAGCGACTGCCTATGTCACGCCTTCATTATTCGAAGGTTTCGGACTGGGTGCTCTAGAGGCCATGGGGTTTGGCCTGCCAGTCATCTCTAGCAATGCTACCTGCCTGCCTGAAGTCTATGCCGACGGAGCGCTCTACTTTGACCCACTCAGTGTCGACGATATAGCTGACAAGATCGACTCAATCCTCAGTGACGAAACGGCTCGCAAAGATCTCATCAAACGCGGCAAAGCGCGGCACGCCTGGTTCTCGTGGGAGAAGATGGCGAAGGAAACCCTGGACGTATATACGGAAGCACTTACCAAGTAGCTTTCTCAGGAAAAATGCCCGAGAGTTAGTTCGGGTATTTCTCCTGGCGGAGAGAACAGGATTCGAACCTGCGATACGATTGCTCGCATACACGCTTTCCAAGCGTGCGCCTTCAACCGCTCGGCCACCTCTCCGTACTCGACCTAGTATACCGTACCTCTGTTAAATAAAATGTTGTAAAGTGACATATTTCGGTTGTACTTGCAAGTGACCTACCTCTATACTAGAGTGTAACGAACTAGGTTACTTGTGTTATGACCAAAAAGAAGACGACTGCCCCCCCACCACTTCCTGTTATCGAACTCGCCGACCTGACGAAGCTCTACGGCCATGACGATACGATCATCCACGCCCTCGACGGCATCAACCTGTCGATCGAAGAGGGTGAATTTGTGGCCATCATGGGCCCGAGCGGCTGTGGTAAAACAACGCTACTGAACATTCTCGGCCTGCTAGATACCCCGTCATCAGGCCAGTATGCCCTGGCTGGCCGTCCAGTCGCCGAGATAAGCCACCGGACCCGCGCACGTATCCGCGCCGAACAAATCGGTTTTATCTTTCAGAGCTTTAACCTGCTGCCACGCATGAACGTCATCGACAATGTCGCGCTACCCCTCTCCTACAAACGTGGTTTCCGTCACAAGGTCCTCAGCCGCGCCAGTAAGATGCTCCGAACGTTCGAACTCCAAGAACGAGAGTACTACATGCCATCTCAGCTTTCCGGCGGCCAACTCCAGCGTGTTGCGATCGCCCGTGCACTCGTTAACGGACCAAGCATCATCCTCGCCGATGAACCGACCGGAAATCTCGACAGTAAGAGTTCGGAGCTCATCATGAATGAGCTACGCGAAATCCACCGCGCCGGCAACACGATCCTGATGGTCACTCACAACCCAGACCTGACAACCTATGCGACTCGCATCCTACATATGAAGGATGGTCGTATCGCGCGAGATACCAAGACGAAGAAAACTCGTAAACCACGTGGTAAGAAGCGTAGCCTTGGCTCACATCTCAAAAAGATGATCAAGGAGGATTCATGATCCGCGAACAATTCCGCATCGCTACCCAAAACCTGCGTGCCAACCGGACTCGCACACTCCTGACGACACTTGGTATCGTTATCGGCGTCGCTAGTATTACGCTCGTTCTGGCACTTGGAGAAGGTGTTCGTCAGGCAGTCGGCCAACAAGTCGATAGGCTGAGCGGCAATGTCATCGTCGTCAAACCAGGTAACAAAGAGGCCAAAAGTCTTGGCGCTTTTAGCCCATACAACACCGCTATGACGACAACTCTGACCGAACGCGACTACCGTACCGTCAGTAGTATCGAAAACATCAAAGAAGTCGCGCCGGTCATGATGCTCAGCGGCAGCGTCCGTGACGACGCTGGACGCTACGACGACGTATCGATCATCGCCACGACAGAATCACTCGTGCGTGCACTCAACCTGACAGTACGCTCTGGTCAATTTATCGATAACCAAACCGATCGTGATACCGTCGTTCTCGGTCAGCAACTTGCCATCAACCTGTTCGGTACCGATGAAGCCATGGGACAATCGTTGCTCGTCAAAGGCCGTCCACATACCGTTATCGGCGTCGTCAAAAACACCCGAACGCCGATCAACCTCAGTGGTATCGACCTCGACCACGCCGCCTATGTCAGTCTCGACAGCGGCAAGAGCTTTAACCAAGGCATCGCTCAGATTCAGCAGCTAACCGTCCAGGTGAGTGACGTTAGCAAACTGTCCGCAACTGCAAAAAATATCGACCAAGCGCTGCTCAAAAACCACGCCGGAGAACAGGACTATGCCGTACTCGCTGGCTACGAGGTTGCCAACTACTCGAATGATTTCTTCTCTAGCCTGGTTCTTGTCACCGCCATCGTCTCGGCCATCACGCTCATCGTGAGCGGCATCGGCGTCATGAATATCATGCTGGTCGGTGTCACCGAACGAACCCGCGAGATCGGTATCCGAAAAGCTCTCGGTGCCACCGACGGTCACATCATGGGCCAGTTCCTCGTGGAAGCGCTCATCATGTGCATCATCGGAGGCGTTATCGGTATCATGATCGCCTACCTGCTCGCCTTTGTTATCGCTTCGCAACTCTATTTCCAACCAACCGTCAGCTGGCAAATCATCACCACCGGCTTTGGCCTCGCGCTCGCCGTCGGTGTCATCTTTGGCCTCTACCCTGCTCTCAAAGCCGCCCGCAAAGACCCAATCGATGCCCTTCGCCAATACCAGTGATATACTCACGGTATGAGCGAGCGACTACTTTTACCGCCGCGGTATCATGAGATTGACGATGATACACCACTTATTTTTCTAGCCGGACCAATCCAGGGCGCCGAAGACTGGCAGACACCGACCGCGGAAAATCTTTTAGCCCATAACGACCGTCTCGCTGTTGCCTCGCCTCGCCTACACCGAAAAGAGGCTGATTTCAACAAACAAGCCCAGGTATTCTGGGAGCTCGACCACATCTGGCGAGCCTCACGACTTGGTGGTGTGGCCTTTTGGTGGGCTGCGCAAAACCATAGCCTTCCTTACAAAGAAGGGCGATCGTACGGTCAGACGAGTCGTTTTGAACTCGGCGCTATCTCGATGGCGCAAAAAATTGATCCGGAAGTGCGAGCGTGGATAGGATATGATCCTGCCTACACCCCAGGTGGAGGTGGTTCACAAGAGTACGCAGAGCTGATGCGCGAATGGTTCGTGCCGGGTGACGAGATATTTACTTCACTCGATGACATGATCGAGGCTATAAAGACCGATACGGCCGATCTCTAACCGAGCTCGACTTTGAACTTTTCTACGAGATCAGATAGCGCTGGGTTCACACCGTTGAGTAAACCAAGATAGGTAGTCGAGAAGTCTCCGAGTAGCATGAGATAAAGCATGTGTTCGAGTGCACTCGAACCCTGCGCCTCAACTTCAACCGCTTTCGGTCGCATACCTGAGAGGAGTCGATCCGAAACTTCAAAGCGACGCAAGATACGGGGGTGCTCAAAACTCGATATGAGGTCAACTACGGCAAACGGCTTTTCAATCGGATGCGATCCCCATCCCATGAACTCGTTGTGGTTGAACTCTGGGAGACGGTTACACCACGCCGTGTTTCGGGCATTCTCATTGGCACCAATCTTCCACTTGTAGGCAGCCGGATAGGTTAACGATCCACCGTAGACAATCAGTGTCTTGCCTGCCATATGAAGCGCAAGTTTCTTCGCAGGATTGTCCGTCTCCGGTACGTCAGGCGCCCAGCCCTTCACTGCAGCTTCAAGCGGTTCTACGACAGCCTCAAGCTCAGCGATGGTATCGTGCTCAACAAGCTTGGCTGCCACGAAAATCTCACACAGCGCACGGTACGCAAAGAAAACGCTGGATCGAGGTTGTGGCGTCTCTGGTAGTACGGCGGTTACATACCCTTTCTCCTCAGCAGTTGCGAGCAGCTTGCCCCCACGTACAATGATCGCGATACTCGCACCTTTTGCTTCTGCTTCAGCAAGACAGGAAAGAGTTTCTTCGGTATTACCCGAGTAGCTCGAGCAGATAACAAGTGTTTTCTCGTCGACGAATTCGGGCAACTTGTAGTCTTTGGCGATAACATAGGGAACTCTAAGCGTTGGATAGGTAGTAACGAGTTCAGCAACGAGTGAGCTTCCGCCCATTCCTGCAAAAACCACCTTCTCTATCGTTCTAACGAAGTCATGGCTTGTGAGGCCAAAATTATGTCGTAGTTGCTCTGGTTGCTGGGCAATAAATTCGAGTACATTGTTTGGGTCGCGCTGTGCGACGACGTTTGGGTTATCGAGTATATCCATACTCACCATGATACGTCACTTTTCACGTCTATTACGACTGTGCTAGGATAAAGGAAATAAGCTATAGCAGTATAAAGAGGGTGGGAATGGATACGACAAACAACCAGAGCGTTACCGATGACCAAGAATTGGCAAAGGTTCTCGAGACAATGAATCAGGAAGCAGAAGGTGGTGTGCCACCAGTACCAACAAGTGATTCTGCTACGCCTGCATCAGATCCTGTGACGAACGGTGATGGTCTCTCATTTGAAGAGACTCCGCCAGCCGGCGCGCCTGTCGTCGACCCTGTCGCGACAGTTGACGCCCCAGCGGTAGAAGAACCAGTTGTTGCTTCACCAGTTGAAGAGCCGGTTGTTACGACGCCCGTTATCGAGCCGCTCGCACCAGTCACGCCAGTGACACCAGCAGCTTCACCTGAGCTCGACGCTATCAAAAAGACTGCTCTCGAAGAACTCCGTCCGCTCGTCGACAAACTCGACCTGCCAGCCGACGAAAAGTTCGACACGCTCCTGCTCCTCATCCGCTCAACTGACGACAAGTCACTTGTCGCGGCCGCTCACGATGCCGCCAAGGCTATCGAAGACGAGACAAAGCGTGCCCAAGCCCTTCTCGATGTCATCAAAGAGATCGATTACTTCTCTGGTCACGGCCAACAACCTGTCTAACACTCATCCCAGAACATGAGAAACCCCTGGATCATCCCGACCCAGGGGTTTTAGTTGAACGCACCGTCCTGCAGCATGACGAGGAACACCACGAGCAGAAAGATTGCGAGCAACACAGGATGCCGTGACAACCACAGCAACATGATGAAAAAGAACCAGAAGATGAACATTTCCATCCTCCCTACGCTCCGAGAAAAACGAATCCTTCCCTTGCCCGTACTGTATCACGGACTAGATAGCGACAAAGCGGTCAAGCAGCTCAAGAATCTGCCGCCGCTGCTCGGTCGGCGTCACGACATCGGACTCACAGTCCTTGAATAACTGGTTGATCTGATCGACCAGCTCGTTCGCCGCTTCGAGCTCGTCGGCATTACCCTCTCGTTGGAGAACAGCTTTCCTGTCCTGATAGGCGCCGAACTCGTCGAAGGTCTGTAGGTCAGTGGAGATATTGCGTGCCGTGACGCAGGTACGCGCCCACTTTTCCTCACGCTGTTCGCGAATATCGGCCTCATGCTGGCGCGTCCGCTCCTGGCTCGCCTGGCTAGCGCGCTCATCAGCCCAGTCATGAAACTGCTCATTTGCATAATTCGCGCCAAACAGGAGAGCCCAAGCACCAGCCACGACACCGATTGCGAATAAGATACTCCGGCCGCTCAAAACCGCTGACGAGTTTACACCACTCTTCGTAGACTGCCCCTTGGATGTACGCTTTTGTACAAAGCGCAGCAGAACCAAGAAAGCGATCATGACTAGCGGAGTAAAGAGAAACAGTATGGCCCCGATGTTCGCGAGCTGATTTTCCCATGCGGTATTTGCGTTACCAATGTTGAGATTCGAGACAATCAGGTAGAAACCGATCGCCTGCAAGACCAGTGTTACGCATATCGCCAATACTACTGTTGGCTTCGTCACAATCAACCCTCCTTTTTGTTTCGGCCAGAATGAAATTCTGCTGGTACTCACCCCAGCCCACTCCTTGAGTACTGGGGATACGATATCCCAAAAGCTCTCTGTCTACAAGAGGTGAGTAAAATCAGCTAAATCAACTCAAAAATAAAAAGCCCCGCACCGATGATGGTGCGGGGGCGCCGAACGATTCGACGTCTTCGTGCGATGCACGCCACGCGATCAGATCGGCTGATCAGCCGTTTTGAGAAGACCTAGCGGGCACCAGTGGGGATGATGAACATCTCCACGTAGTTCTTGACCTTGTCATCGATCATCGAACGGTTGAGCTCGAAGTCGTCGACGTCCTGGAACTGCACGAGAAGGTGCAGAACCTCGAAGGCGAGCCACTCCAGCAGCTGCTGGATCCACTTGGCGTTCTTCTTGAGGTGCTTACCACCAGTCTCGTCCAAGCGAACCCAGATCGGGTGCCTGGTGTTGACGATCAATGACCCGTCAGCGAACTCGAACTCCCACAGGTTCGAGTTGCCCGGCATCGGCTCGAAGCCGAACCAGAGTCCCTCGGAGTCGCCCTTCACGAGCTTCCGACGCTGACCACCCGGGCCCTTGGCTCCGACCGGCACGTCACCGGGACGGTCCTGGGGTTCACGCTGGCGCGGACCACCGCTGGAACCACTGCTGGTCCCGGAGCGTGTCCCCGTTCCGGTACGCCCCTGTCCAGACCGAGTCGTCGTGGTGTCATCATCACTCCTGCCACCTCGTACGCCCGGATCGAGGTGACCCTCGCCCAGTCGCCCGAACTTGACAACAGACAGTAGTCCACTCCACAGCCGGCTGTGATCCTGATGACCCAGAAACTCGCGAAGCCGATCGGCCGCCTTGAGAGCGGTCTCCTGGTAGCGAGCCTCCTGACTCTGCTCCTCTTCGAGCTGGTAGTGAGCCTGGCCGCACTCGGTGTACCACTGATCGATGATCAGATACAAGCTTTCGAGAGCGTCGTTGTACTCGAACTTCGTGCGCTCCGGGTGGAGCTCGATGTTCTCGCACGTGATGATGCCCTCGAAGTACCCTGAGCTCAGCACCTTGAAGGAGTCGCCGAAGATGTCCGCCATGTTGCGGCCACGGGCCTGCTTCATGAACTCAGCCCAGGTGATGGGGTAGTTGTCACCAGCCGCCATGACCGAGATCTGGCCGGTCCGCTTGCTACCGTGCTTGGCTGCACGGAACAGCTGGAACTCGACCATACCAGAGTCATCAGACACGTAGCTGACCACGTCGAGTGGCTCGCCGCTGTAGGAGGTCGGGGTGATGTCTCTCGACAGGTGCTTGTCGTTGTCGTCGATCAGGACGACTCGGATGCACACCTTGTTGGTTCGCATCGCCGGGCCGAGCTTGGTTCGGATCTGCTGCTCGAGCCCGTCGAGATCGACTACGCTGATCACCTTGTCACGGGTTACCCCGATCATCTCGACACGCGTCCGCCACTGGACATCGAAGTCCTCGTAGGCGTACTGCTTGAACCGGGAAGGAAGCTCCGGCACAGCATCGAGCTCGGTGTACGGAATCGCGAGTGACGAATGTTGGCTGCGAATGTCAGCCTGAACGAACGTCCACTTCATCGCCTTGCGGCGGCCCGGGTAGGCCGAAATGAAATGGAAGCGAGCGCACTTGTTGAGTGGCGAGATGAGACCGAGACCGAAACGACCCAGCTTGTCGGCGGACTTGACGCCCTTACCGACACTTGCCAGTGCCTGGTCGAACTTGGACTTGGTCGTTCCCTCACCGTTGTCGACCATCAGCACCGTGCGGCGCTTCAGATCGATGCACAACATGATCCTGTCAGCACCTGCGTCGATGGCGTTCTGAGCCCCCTCGATGAGGGTGAGAGGCAGGTACCTGTAGGTGTTGCTCAGCTTGTGCAGGACCTCTCCCTTGTGGAAGTCAATCTCCGAGGTCATGGGGCCCTGCTGGTGCCTCGTCCCGCGATCCGGTTGTGGATTGCGAGGGTGTCGAGAACGTCGATAGCTCACCGGTTTTTCCTTCCATGTTGACGTGCTCGTTCAGAACACAGATCGCTGGTCAGATTGCTGATATCGAACATTTCATCGTTTCCAACGAGTGTTCGAAGCAAGCTTCTCTCCTGAGGCGTGCACTCATCCGAGTTCAAGTGCCGCAGTAGCGGCAGTAACGCTCCAAGAAGTGTTGCTGTGAACAACACATCATCCATCCCCTGAAGCACGGTAATTACTGAGGTGTCAACCGAGGATCGTGCCGTGAGGTCACCTTGCTGTGACGCAGGCGACTCCCGTCCTTGCAAAAAGCTGGACTTGGCATCCTGAAGCGTGACGTCGTACATGACCCGTAGCTCTTCCAGGGTGTACTGCGGATGCATTGGTGGTGTGCCACGCAGTGCAGCGAGCACACCTTGGGAGTGATGAAGACCCCAGATATGCTGGAGTTCTTCGTTACCCACACCACCGAATGTAAGTAGCTCACCGCAGTATCGATTGAAAGCGGGTAGCTCCTCTAGTTCGAGAGACTCGTAACCAAGTATCGCAAGTACATGCCAGAGCTTGATGAGACGTTCAGCAGGCGGTGCCTGACCGGCTAGCCACCCAGCTACAGTCTGTACGGTTGAACCGGTGACCTGTGCGACAGTGTCGAAATCCCATGTCCGTCCCAAATAGGACCGCAGACGGGGACGCACAAGAGACCAGAGTTGTTCAGATTTGATCTCCATCCAACCCATCTCCAATCCAGTGACAAAGCTTTCTCAAAATAAAAGAACGACTCCTCCGGACAACCCGAGGAGTATCGCTCTTTTTTATACTACTTTATTGACAAAAAGTCAATGATTGCAGACTGTTGCTACATCATCCCCATGCCGCCCATGTCAGGAACTGCGGGTTTCTCCTCTGGCACATCGACAACGAGTGCGCCCATTGTCATCGCCGTGGCAGCGATAGACACGGCGTTTTGTACCGCCTGCCGGGTTACGGCAGCCGGATCAACAACACCTGCGACTTTGAGGTCAACGAGCTTTTCAGGACTGTTGACGTTCACACCATGACCGGCTTTTGCAGTCTGAACCTGTGCGAGTAACGCATCGGCGTTCAAACCAGCATTCAGCATCAGCTGGCGGAAAGGCTCAAGTAAAGCTTTTTTGACGATAGAACGGCCGGCAGCAAGACTGTCAGATCCGTTTGCTTCGAGCTTGTCTGACAGATTGACGAGCGTTACGCCACCACCGGCAACGATACCCTCTTCGAGTGCAGCCTTGGTTGCAGCAACGGCATCATCGACGCGGAATTTCTTTTCATCGATCTCGGTCTCGGTCGCACCGCCAACCTTTATGACAGCGACTTTACCGTCGAGAGCTGCGGCACGCTTTTCGTAGTTCTCCTTGTCATACTCACTGCTGGCGTTCTCGGCCTGTTTTTTGATCTCTGCCAGGCGCGTCGTGACATCGGCAGGACTACCTGCACCTTCGATGATCGTCGTCGCGTCTTTGGTCACGATAACCTTGCGAGCCGAACCAACGACTTCGAGGTCGACGTTTTCGAACGTCATACCGAGTTCATCAGAGACGACGGTTGCACCGGTGAGGATAGCGATATCCTGGAGAATATCCTTGCGACGGTCACCAAACGACGGCGCCTTCACCGCGACGGTGTTAAACACGCCTTTTAGCTTGTTGAGTACCAAGATACCGAGCGCTTCACCTTCGACATCTTCAGCGATGAGCAGGACATCTTTCTTACCAGCCTGAGCTAGTTTTTCTAGCATTGGTAGGAATTCTTGGACGCTACTCACTTTTTTATCGGTGATAACGACCGCTGGTTTTTCGTACACCGCTTCTTGGCGAGCTGGGTCAGTCACCATCAGTGCTGACACAAAGCCACGATCGAGCGTGAAGCCTTCGACGACCTCTGATTCCATCTCGAGTCCCTGACCTGCTTCTACCGTCACGACACCTTCACGGCCAACCTTGTCGATAACATCTGCGATCAGTTCACCGATAGTCGAATCGCCAGCTGAGATCGTCGCGACCTCTGCAACCCGGTTCTTCTTGCCCGTCACTGGCTCGCTAAGGGTAGACAGCGCGCTCAGTACTTCTGCGCCGGCAGCTTCGACGCCTTTTTTCAGCTCCATCGGGTTATGGCCAGCGGCAATCAGGCGGTTAGCCTCGTTTAAGATGTTGTAGGTCAAGACCGTCACAGTAGTGGTACCATCGCCGGCTGCCTTGTTCATCTTTGTCGCCGCCTGCTTGATCAAGTTCGCACCGACACTGTATCCAAGCGTCTCGTCGTCAACATCTGCCAGTTCAACACCTTCGGCAACCGTCACACCATCGTGCGTCACCGTTGGGCCGCCGTAACTCTTTGCAATCACGACGTTGCGACCTTTTGGCCCCATCGTCACCTTTACAGCGTTATAGAGCGCCTCTGCACCACCGAGGACACGGCGGCGGGCATCATCGTCATAAAATACTTTCTTTGCCATACGCATTCCTCCTTAGCTTAATTTCGCGAGGATATCTTCCTCTTTAACGATCAGATATTCAACCTTGTCGATGGTCAGTTCGGTTACCGAATACTCTTTGTAGATGATGCGATCGCCTTTCTTGACGCTCTTGACCTCTGGTCCAATGGCCTCGACAACGGCCGATACCGGTTTTTCCTTGGCGGTTTCTGGCAAATATAAACCACTGGCGGTCTTAGTTTTTTCTGCTTCCCGTGTAGCCACGACGCGGTCGGCAAGTGGGGTGATAGGGCTGCTCATATCTCCTCCTTATTCAGCTTTATCAGATGTAGTGACTCTATTGTAGCGAAGGAATTTAGCACTCGTCAAGGCTGAGTGCTAATAATTATATTGACTAAGTTAAGTATTAATTTCATAATGTATACACTGTTCTTTCGTCACTAGAGGAAGGAAAGAGGACATGGCACGGTACAGATACACTGGTGCGCTCCCGCTCGAAGAGCATATCGCCACCGAGATTCGTGAACGCTCCTCCGGCGCGATCGAACTTCCCACCGACAAAGGCACCCTACGTTTCTCTGTGATGCGTTACGAAGGCGACGTCGTGAGTGGTAAGACCCTCGAAGACAAGTTGGTTACCATCCACATCCGCAGACCCGACAACATCACCGTCACCTAGCCGGATTGCCGGCGTATGGGAGGCTCTCCGGAGCCTCCCTAATTCTTTGTTTTTATGGTATAAAGTATTGACAAAATATTATTTTTATGCTAATATGCACTATACATGACCACATCGGGTGGTCAGCACATCACCATCTCCATGCATCATCTACCGGAAAGAGGCACGACATGGCCACCAAGGGTTCCAGCGAGAACATCCCGACCTCCGACAAGCAGGACGAGGTCCGACGCAACGCCAAGAAGTCCCGCCGCCCCAAGCACCGGACCAGCCAGGACGGCAACCACGCCGACCAGCAGTCCGTCTTCGCCGAGGGCCGCGAGCGGCAGGTCGCCGCGATCCGTCGAGCGCTCCCCAGCGGAGTCAGCGACAACCAGCGGATGTTCCTCGAGGCCATGCTCTCGGTGTACGCCGAGCTCCGGCGGTCCGACCTGATGGTGAACGGCAAGCGTCTCACGATGATCGCCGTCACCTTCAGCAGGATCAGCGATGACCTCGGCGACGAGCTGCTCAAGAAGTTCCGCAAGGACTGGAGCAGTGCCAAGGACACGTTCTACCGCCTCGAGAAGCAGCACCCGGTCAGCCGCTACTGCAGCCAGGTGCAGGCCGAGCGCGACAGGATGGAGCGCGAGGCCGGCGAGCACCTGACCCAGTCGCTGGGCGCGCTGATCAACCCCGAGCTGGTCGGCGTCTGACGATCGCATGGAGAAGGCGGGGGAGTCACTACGACTCCCCCGCCAAACCACATTTTCGACCCCAACGGGGTCTTTTTTTAATACCAAATACCATATAACTATATTGACTATTTATTAAATTTATGCTAATATTTACTGCAAGGTTAGAAAACAAACATGCCTGAACAGCAAAAACCAGCACTTCGCAATCCATCCAGTTACCTCGGCGGCCTCGAACGAACGAACGAGTTCCTGGGAGCTGTCGCTAAAACCGGTGACCGTGCCACCTCTCTCGGCCGGGCCGCTGCCGTATTTGGTGAGCGTATGGCGAGCGAGCCATCACTATCGATCGAAAAACAGCGCGATATGTTCGCTGTTCAGCTCCTTGCACGCCTCCCTGATTTCCTCAGAGCCCAGTTAGCATCCCGCCAAGAGGAATACGACAGATCAGCTCCGCGGCTATCGAAAGCCGAGCACGACCGCAATATGTCACACGTCATAGGCTTTAACCACACTCTCCACGACATGATCGATATGTTCCCAGAGCTAAAGGTTAACGACATCACTCGCTTCATCAAAACCGCGGCGCTCGACATGTACGGCCCGAAAGAAGCTGCCTTCGCGGACCAAAGCACTCGTGAGGCCTTGGTTGGTATGCAGCACGAGATCGGTCTCAAGCAGATCCTGTGGCAAATCGAAGACGTCGAAGACGTTATCGAGGCAGATGAAGCCCAAGAACGACGTGGCATCGATTTGATTGTTCACTATCGTGGTACAGAGCTTGCTGTCGATGCAAAGGCTGCCCAAAAAAGCGCAGATAAAGCCTATGATAAGTGGTTCAACAACCACCAGGCTGGACGCCAAGGCGGCTACCCTATTTGGACACGTATCAACTACGAAGATTTCGGTGGCGGCTTCCGCATCACGGACGAACGCGCCAAGCAGCTCGCCCCTTATATTCAGGCAGAGCTTGAGCAGCTCTACGTAGCGCAAGTGGTCGCCGTATAGATTGATTTTTAGTTAGTTTTATGTTACTGTAGACTAGCTCCCGATAGTAGATGGAGGTGGCCTGATGCAGTACATCATCATCAAGCCGACCCGGAAGAAGTTCAAGAGCAAGCTCGCACGAGCAGCACTTCGCAACAAGCTCCTTCTCATCACGGCACGTGAGTGCCTTGACGATCTGACCGCTCGTCGCCGACAGCCCGAGGTTGTCGACTTCAAGCTCCGGATCAGTTCCATCCACCCCAGTGATGGCGCCTTCGTCATCGCCGAAATGGTGGAGCCCTACGATGCCGCTGCCCGCCTCGATGTCGAGGCAGATAGTGTCATCATGACGGTGATCAGCTCTGAGGAGCATCCCGTCGCCACCCCCTAGTCGTCAGGTTCACCCCTGTTGCGGCTAGGGGGTTTCCCATAGACTTATTTAGATAATTATGTTAATATAGCGCCTAGCGTTTAGCAGTACATTCAAGAGCCAACGACGAGAGGTGACGTAATGTTCATTACTAGCCTCTCCGAAGAGGCGCAGGGCACAGACTTTCGAGTGATCGCTGATGCTGGCGGTTATGCGGAAGCTATCAAGGATCTCGAGCACAACCTAGAGTGCATCCCACAGATGTTCGCTGGTACGTTCGAGATTCATGTTCAGCGTGACTACACACGGGCGTTTCTACGAATCACCGCCAACCGGGAACATGTCAGCCGTGACGGCGGCGTTTACCGGTTCGACGGGTCTATCGGGCAATTTCTTGACTCCGATGGACACGAGACGGGCAACTACGTCACGGTCATTCTGAGCATCGATCCGACACCAACCCAAGAAGGACAGACTGTCGGCGTGCTCCGCATGGAGCGCTACGTCCGTTTGTCACCGGCAAGTTAGTCAGGAGAAGCTCTTGTCCCACACCAGCGATTACGGGTCCGACCGAGTCGACCAGGCAGATGCCAGCCAGGCACTGGCGCTACAGCAGGCTCACGCCCGCAGCACCGCGCCCATCGCCTACCGCATCCTCTACATCAGCGGCGGTCAGGAGGTCTTCGACACGTTCGAGTCCCCCTCCCGTGAGCGTGCAGCAACGATGCGGACCAGGTTCGGCATCAACGCCGACAACGTGAAGTGGGCTCTCCAGAGCCGCACCTCCGAAGGTCGGTGGAGCGAGCCGATCGGCGACAAGGGGCTCGGCAGCAAGCTCAAGTCGAAGCGCTGAACGCTCAGGACCCCGGATGGGTTCCCGCAAGGGAGCCTGTCCGGGGTCGTTCAATTTTTAGACTATTTTTCGCCGACGATTTCGCGGACAACATCAGCGTCGTTCCACGGCAATCGTTCGTCAGCCACGATACGAAACCGTTCGTGTCCCATACCAGTTATCAACACTGTGTCACCTTTGCGGGCGATTTTTAATGCCTTTTCGATAGCGTCTCGGCGGTCTTTGACTTCTTCGGTCTTGGCTTCACCGCCAGCATCTGAGATACCCTCCATCACCATCGCTCGTATCTGTTTCGGATCTTCGTTGTAGCTCTCTTCGTCGGTCAGGAATACCCTATCAGCCAGCCGGGCGGCAATCTCACCCATGATCGGTCGTTTACCTTTATCTCTGTCGCCTGTCGCCCCAAAGACGAGGATGACGCGGTTCTTTGTGATGGCTTTTGTCGCTTCTAATAACTGCTCAAGTGCGTCAGGTGTATGGGCGTAGTCGACCACGACCTCGTAGTTCTTGCCCGTCTCGACTCGTTCGAAGCGACCAGGGATTTCCTCGAGGTTAGCGATACCGTCTGCAATCGCTTCGAGATCGATGTGGAACAGATAGGCTGCGGCGGCTGCGGCGGTCATGTTGTAGACGTTGAACTTGCCAGGCATGGCCGTTGCTAGATCGAGTTTTGTCTGATGGTCGATGACAAGGCGTGCTTCACTGCCCTTCTTGTAAAGCTTCACCTGTGAGATTCGCGCCTCGGCTGACTCAAGGGCACCGTAGGTCATCTTTTGCTCGCCAGCCTCGTACTTGTTATAAAAATCAAACCATTCATCATCACGGTTGAGCACGATAAAGCGGGGTTTCATAGCAAAAAGCCGACCTTTTGCGGCTGCATACTCGTCCATCGTCTTGTGGTAATCAAGGTGATCGAGCGTTAGGTTAGTCATGATGGCGCACTCGATTGGTACACCGTCGAGCTTGTGTTGCATCAAGGCGTGAGAAGTAATCTCGAGGATAACAAAATCCACGCTCGCGTTTTTGGCATCGCGAAAGAACTGCTGCATACGCTGCGTCGTTGCAACGGTTGCGTTCAGCTCGTTAAGTTGGCGATCGCCAGCGATTTCGATAACCGCAGTCGTGAACATCGCTGTTTTGTGGCCGGCCTCTTTGAGTATCTCGTTGAGATAGTTAGCCGTAGTTGTCTTGCCATTTGTACCCGTTATCGCGATAACTCGTAGGTTCCTGGCAGGATACCCATATCTCGCTGAGAGCGCCTTGATACGCCCTTTTCGATATGTCTCCTCCAGACCTCGCACTACGCCGCCCGGCATTCGACCTCTGACAACTCGCACCATCTTCTCTTTCATGCTTCTTATCATACTACGGTATAATGCAGGACGATATGAAGGTGTTAGCCATCGAGAGTAGTTGCGACGAAACAGCGGCGGCAGTTGTCGAGAACGGCACCGATTTGCTGAGTAACGTCATCCAGTCACAAATAGACATCCACGCCGTATTTGGCGGGGTTGTACCAGAGGTGGCTGCTCGCTCACATCTCGAAGTTATCTTGCCAGTCGTGGACAAAGCCCTCGCCGATGCGTCATGTACATGGGATGACATCGACGCCTTAGCCGTCACCTACGCCCCTGGGCTGGTTGGTAGTCTGCTTATCGGTACACTCGCCGCTCGCACCCTGGCACTGCTCAAAAACAAACCGCTCTACCCTATCCACCACGTCGAAGGCCACGTTTATGCGAACTTCATCTCCCACCCTACGCCAGCCGTCGGACGAGGTAGCTCATTTTCCGAAGACTCTGCGTTACCCGCAGAGCGACCCAAGACCGATAATCAGATAGCGGGAAGCGCGTCTAAGGAAAATGATGTGAACTCCTCCGACGGTCCCTCATTTCCCCTCCTCGCCCTCATCGTATCCGGTGGCCACTCCCAACTCGTACTATTCCGTGATCACGGCGACTACGAACTACTCGGTCAAACACAAGACGACGCGGTTGGGGAGGCTTTTGACAAGGTCGCAAAAATCATCGGTCTTCCCTACCCTGGCGGCCCATCGATTGCAAAAGCCGCTGAATCAGGGAACCCGAAAGCCTTCGCTTTCCCCAAAGCGAGAATGCAAAACCCTTACGACTTCAGCTTTTCCGGGCTCAAGACAGCCGTTTTAAGGGCTGTGCAAGCAGAGGTAGGCGTTACGTACGACTTTCCATCCCATCAGCTACCAGAGCGCGTCTCAGACGTTCTCAGGGCAAATGTTGCTGCTAGTTTCCAACACGTCGCCGTCGAAACGCTTGTCGATAAGGCCGAGAAAGCCTTTCACGACTACTCCCCCACCTCCGTTGTTATCGCCGGTGGCGTCGCTGCTAACCAAGAACTGCGTCGTCAACTGAGTGAACGCTTGCCGCTCTACATCGAGTACGCGCCAATGTACCTCTGTACTGATAACGCCGCAATGATCGCTTCCCTTGCCTACTACTACGCAGAAAAGAATGAGCCGACTGATCCTCGTGATCTCGAAGTTATCCCTTCCCTGTCCATGACAAAGACAGCCTGGGCGCGTTCGTAGATATTGACTTTATTGGTTTTTATCCTAAAATAAAGCAATGATTTCGGTAGAGCAGCTACCGAAGCACCGTCCACGTCTCTGGAGCCACCATGACCCTCACCATCGTCGACCCGACTTGTCCGGTCGACTACTCGGTACCCGTAACGCCCATCAGCTACGTCTGCGGCATGTGCCGCAAGTCCGGCGTCAAGCTCTGGCGTACTGGCAGCACGATGTCTCTCGACACCGTCGACCTGGCGTGCGCCGACTGCGCTGCCGGCTACGAGAGCGAGGATATCTCGACCATGGATCCCGTCACCGGCAAGTACATGATCCGCGATCTGCAGATGCGCTGCGACCAGATCGGCAACTACATGCCGGCCGTCCCCACCGCGGAGAACGATGCCTTCTGGCGCTACACCTGTGTACCACAGGAGGGTATCGCCTGGTGGTATAGCCTCCCGCTCCGCTGAGCCCCCGCTTCGTTGCAGGCAAATCGCCTCCGAAGTTCGGGGGCCTTTTGCTTTCATCCCCCTCCCCTGTTCATGCTACAATTGACCCTAGAAACAAACACGTGAGAAATCTGGGCATTTTCTCCTGTGTTAACGACACAGCAGTGAGTTAGTGTGAAAATTTTCACGTGAACAAACCATAGCCGTTATGAAACTACCGAAAATCTACGAACCCGACCAATACGAACCAACTGTCTACGCTCTATGGGAATCGAGTGGCGCGTTCAAGCCGTCTGGTAAAGGCAAACCCTTCTCTGTCATCATGCCGCCGCCAAATGCGAACGGTAACCTACATATCGGTCACGCGCTCGACATGAACCTCAAAGACATCAGTGTCCGTTTTGAGCGTATGCGCGGTCGTGATGCCATCTATATTCCAGGCGCTGACCATGCTGGTTTTGAGACCTGGGTAGTCTATGAAAAAGAGCTCTCCTCTCAAGGAAAAAGCCGATTTGACTTTTCACGTGAAAACTTATTTCAGCAAGTGTGGGACTTTGTAGCAGCTAAGCGTGGTGACATGGAACTGCAGCTACGAGCCCTCGGAACCAGTGCTAGTTGGGATGACCTCGTCTTTACACTCGATGAGCGTGTCGTTTCAACCGTATACGATACATTCAAAAGCCTCTGGGATGATGAACTGATCTACAGGGGAGAGCGCATCGTCAACTTTTGTACATTCCACCAGACAAGCTTTGCTGATATCGAGGTTGAACACCGCGAAACCAAGGACCACATCTGGACTATTGCCTACCCGTTACTCGACAGAGTAGGGGAGATACGCGTCGCGACGACCCGTCCTGAGACTATGCTCGGCGACACTGCGATCGCCGTTCACCCTGAGGACGAGCGCTACAAGGATATGATCGGTGAACGAGTCATGGTACCGCTCACCAAACGAGAGATTCCGATCGTCGCCGATGAAGCCGTTGATAAGGAGTTCGGAACAGGGGCGGTCAAGGTGACGCCAGCTCATGACCCGAACGACTTCGAGATTGGCCAACGTCATGATCTACCGAACATCACCGTCATCGGTTTTGATGGCAAGATGACAGAGGTGACAGGAGGTAACTTTGCTGGTCTTACAGCCGAAGAAGCCAGGGTTCGTATCCTCACTGAACTTGAGTCTGAAGAGTTCCTCAAGCACACCGAAGAAATCACTCACGCAGTAGGGCATTGCTACAAGTGCGGCAACCGTATCCAGCCACTCCTGAAAGATCAGTGGTTCTTGAAGGTTCGACCTCTGGCAGACCGAGCAGCGAAAACCATCGAGCAAGGGGATATCAAGTTTACGCCAAAGAGTAAGGGCAAGTTAGTCACCCAATACCTCGAGAATTTGCGCGATTGGAATCTCAGCCGTCAGATCCCTTGGGGTATACCGATACCAGCCTTTCAAAACACCGAGGATGAGAGTGACTGGATTTTTGACGAGCGAGTCGATCAGCCGACTATCACCGTAGATGGCAAGATTTACCGAAGAGAAGAGGATACATTTGACACTTGGTTTAGTTCTGGCCAGTGGCCGTATATCGTCACCGACGCGCTCAACAAGGGTAGCGAGATGAGCCGCTTTTATCCATCTGACCTCATGGAAACCGGTAGCGACCTCCTGGATCGCTGGGTATCGCGTATGATCATGCTCGGCCTCTACCGTACCGACCAGGCACCATTCAAAGATGTCTACATGCACGGCATGGTTCTGGATGAGCGCGGTCAAAAGATGAGCAAGAGCAAAGGCAATGTTATCAACCCGATGGAAATCGTCAGCGCCTATGGATCAGATGCACTACGTCTCGGTATCATCGCCAAGCGCTCAGCAGGGCAGAATCAAGCCTTTTCAACCGCTAGCGTCGTCGCTGGACGAAACTTTTGTAACAAACTGTGGAACATGGCGCGTTTTATCGAGCCAAAAATCGAAGATCAGCAGGGCAATGAGCCAAAACCAGAGACCATCGCCGATCATTGGGTCATTTCGCGGCTTGAGAGCGCACGAGAGGTTGTCGAGAGCCATTTACAGGCATATCGCTACGCAGAGGCTGGAGACGCCATATACCACGCCATTTGGAACGACGTGGCCGATTGGTACTTGGAGGCGAGCAAGCTCAGTCCGAACCCATCAGTACTCTCCTGGGTACTCGACACCTGCCTCAAGTTGGCACATCCGTTTGCACCGTTTGTCACCGAAGCGATTTGGACAACCCTCGAGCTCCACGAAACACCTCTCATTAGTCAGCCATGGCCTGAAAAAGCAGATTTCAACGATATTTCCGCAGCAGAGTTTGATCAGCTCCGTGAACTCGTCGCTGAAACACGTTTTGTCGCCAGCGACCTACCAGGCGGTAAACAGACGCTACTTTACGAGCACGATAGTCTTATAGCAGACAACGAGGAGCTGGTCGCAAAACTGGCAAATCTCGCTGCAGTTACTCACGTCGAACAGCCAAAAGGCCTGCGCCTCGCCGTTCCAAACAGGGAAGCGTGGCTGAAGGTGACCGACGAAGTTCTCTACGAGCATCAGTCAAAGCTCGAGGTGCGTCTCGCAGAGACTAGACAGCGTATCGACTCGCTCCAGGCACGCCTGGCGAACCCTCGTTATGTTGAGCAGGCGCCAGCAAAGATTGTCGAGGAAACAAAGACCGAACTCGAGGCAATGGAGACGTTGTTCAAGCGCCTCTCACGAGAGCTTGAAGTCATCTAGGCTATTAAGCGAGCTGGTAAAACAGGCTAGCGACGATACGAAAACGCATCAGGAAATCATGGAGCTGTGTGCCAAGCGACTCGGTTGTTTGCTCGACGGCACTCACAGGGTCAAGCTCACGAACACGAGCAGCCGTTGAGGCGCCGTTATCAGTACTAGCACCTTTGAGACCAGTCTTGTCGATGTGATGGTGGAGGTCACCTAACGCCTTGGCGGTGATATCACTGGTTGAAATCTTTGCCATGTTAGACGACTGCGACATCAGCGAGACGGCATCCTTGGCGTGGATGTGCGATAGAACAACGGTAAAGCACATAGTGTGTACCAGCAGTGAGATGAGTGATAGTTTTACGGTGTTTGTGTTCATGGTGGTTTGAACACAATATAGCATAAGCTTTACGAAATGTCAACTATGATGATAAGGATGGCCTTTGGTGATCATCCTCGCCCTATAGAGCTGTTCTGCCAAAATAAGCCGAACTAACTGATGTGGAAAGACGAGTTGCGACAGCGCCCAGACGAAATCAGAACGTTCGTGCAGCGCGCTATCAACACCATAGGCGCCCCCGATAATGAATACTACTCTCGGATAGCGGCTGAGCCAGCCATCGTACATATCAGCCAGAGCAGGTGAGAGAAGCTCTCTACCACGCTCATCAAGCAGCACGACAAAGTCATCACTACGGATAAAATCCAGCACAGCAGCGCTCTCAAGACGTCTAGCAGTGGTTTCGTCGGCACCGCTGGGCTTGATAATGTGCCACGAAGTCTCAACCTCACGGTTTAAACGGGTCGTAAAGTCATCAACCGCCTCAATGAGGGCTGGATCATGGCGCTTACCGACCGAGAGAAGGACTTGTTTCACCTAGAAGGCCAATCGTGCAGCCAAGGCGGCCAGACTCTCATGGTCTGGTTCGCTTGTCATATCAGGTATGTAGCGAAATTCCTGGTCGCCTGAGAAGGGAAAGACTTTTACGTGCGCGTGGTCCTCAACATCGAGGCCTTCAACGATAACACCCACTCGCTCTTTCTCAGGAAATACTTCTCTCAGCCGCTGACCAACCTTTTGAACAGTTGCCATAACAGCTTGATAATCATCTGTTTCTAGATCCCAGACAAAACCAACCTGAACCTTCGGTACGACGAGAACCTGCCCGGGCTGGATGGGGTGGATGTCGAGAAATGCAAATGTCCTCTCATCCTCGTAAATTTTGTGTGAAGGTATCTCACCCCTGATTATTTTGGTAAAAATACTTGGCTCTTGCATATTACCTTCTAGTATACAAAATGTATTCAATAAAACATCTTTTAATATTTGGCAAGGCGTGTTACTCTGTGCCTAAGCTTGTAAAACCAAGACTGTCTACTTCATCTTAGGAGGTGAGCGTCATGACCGTACAGGCAGCACCTTTGCTCACGCAGAGTGATTTTCTCGACCCTGACACGTACAAGGAACTTGGTTTCTTCGGAGCCGCGTTCGCAATCACCATGCTCGTGATCGTGTTCTGTGTCTTCAAGGGACACATCAAGTTCATCGCGTGCGGACCCAACGAGGGAGGCATCCGAGAGGTTTTCGGCATCACACTCTGGAAGTGCGGTTCCGGACCTCACCTCCACATCTCCGGTATCTTCGCTTTCCGGAAGGTGTCCTTCGCCTTCAAGGAGATCGAGACCCAGGACGAAGTGAATCGTCACGGGTCCGTCTTCGACTACTCGATCGGTGTCAAGGTCCGCGTGCGAAACTCCAAAGAGAGCATCAAGCTCCGTGTCTACGCCGCAGAGGATCTGAACCGTGGCGATGGCGAGAACGATGAGGCCACTCGTCAGCTGACCAGTCAGCTGACGGCCATCGTCCGTGAGGTCCTCGAGGCGGACACTCGCCCCGATGACATCGAGCGGGCCGTCAAGGACTACTGGGGCAAGATCGAACTCGACGAGCTCCACGGCACGGCAACGGATCAAGGCCGGAGTACGTACGGGTACGAGATCCTGTGCGTCTGGAACCGCAAGCTGGTCGAGCGGCCGCAGTCGGAGATGGCACGCGCCATCAAGGGTAGTGAGCTTGATCACCCTGCGCCCGCTATCGCGGCAGTCGGGGGCCTTGGCGCCTGACCCTCCGCGCTCAGCGCAAAAACCCCTCGCATCCAGCGGGGGGTTTCAACTTGTCCGGGTAAATTTATTTCGAGGCTTCGACGCCAAGATGACCGAGGTGTTTGTTTCTATCCTGTTCGTGTAGTACCTCAGTGATATCAAGTAAGATTTCGTCAGTTCTGTCGCCGCCCCCAGCAGCTCGCTTGCCCTTGTAACCCTCTGGGAACGTTGGCACAGCATCCCCCTCACGATGCCGATTGCGTTGCGACTTGTGTTGGGCTTGTTCGAAGCGAGGCATAATTTTGTTTTACATCTCTTATCCCCGTTTTACTCCTCCTGTATAGCGACTGTCAATGGTGTTATACTTTTTCGCAGCATGACCGAGACACACTCAGCAGGCGAGCAGGGTGACGAACAACCGGAGAAACCCTCTGAGGCAGAGGAGCTATTGCGCCAATTCATGCGAGTGATGGCCATGGGCGGAAAGGGTACCTTTTTCCAAATACACCAAGCGTCACGAGAACTGAGAATAGCTTCGACAAGACCTGGAGGAGAACATCTCCATCAGCTCGCTATACAACTCGATAGCAGCGCACAAAGACTAGGTCTACTAGCGCGCGAAGCAGCTGGCGTGCTGGGTGATGAAGTACCGGAAGCAGCACTATTCGCCCCTGACGAAATACCAACGCAAAAACCAGCACCAAAGGTTGCTCCGAAGCCAGAGGAACCAATCGAAGTAGAGAGATTGTTCTAAAGGATTTGAAACAACATAAAATACGCCCAGAACCCAGAGCTCTTGGCGTATTTTATATGGCGGAGAGAGAGGGATTCGAACCCTCGGTACCTTGCGGCACACTTGTTTTCGAGACAAGCCAGTTCAACCACTCCTGCACCTCTCCTCGTCGACCGTACTATTCTATCTGATTCACCTCTAGTACGCTACAATATGTACACGAAGAAAGGAGAGGTGTGGCTGAGCTAAAGACATCCATCGCGGCCATGCGCGCCATCAGCGCTCTTCTATTGCAGCGATTTCTCTACCCGATCATGTTCATGGTCATCATCTTGACCGTCGCTGCATATGTCGCCACGATACTACTGTCGTTGTCATTTAGTGCGTGGTGGTGGCTACTGCTCATCATTCTTGTCCCGACGAGTCTGTTGTTTTTTGCTACTGGGTACGTCGCGTGGTTTTTAATCCAACAGCTAGTACCTCGTAAACTCACCTCTAGTGAACGTAAACGCCTCAAAGCTTTTATCGACAAGTTGTTCGATCTAGCCGAACGGACGCGAACACCATATCCGGTATTACTCTTTCTGGTCGCGAAAGATGCGATACAGGGTAAGGGCAGTAGCTTTGTCGGCAACCTCATCGGTGACTCACGCGATGCCGTACGCGAGTTTAACGACATACAGGCAATGTTTCGGGAATAGTAAACCTGGCAATTATCGCTTCACTTCGTTCCGCTCCTCCGCTCAAAAGGGACACGTGCGAGCACGAGTTTCCTTTTTCGCTACGCCGAACATACGACTAGGGTATTTTCCTTCGGAAAACCCCTGTCGTAAGTTCGAATCACCGGGCAGTAACCAAGAAAAATACCCCAGAAGACACTGAGGTATTTTTCTTGGTACACCCGGCAAGATTCGAACTTACGACCTTTGGCTCCGCAAGCCAACGCTCTATCCAGCTGAGCTACGGGTGCATGTCGCAGCCTGAGTGGTACATAACGTACTACCAGGCCACGCCTAATAGTAGAAAGTACCTTCTCGCTTGGCAGCGAGAACAGGCGCTAGTATAGCACGCTTCTCAGGGGGTAAACAACTGTTTCAAGACGGTCTAGAACCGTATTTTTTCGACTAGTTTATCAATTGGGTCGCGCTCAATATGCTCCATCGGCAGAGTTTCGCCGAGCACATCAACGATACGCTCACCGAGTTCGGTCGGGAAAAAGACGCTCACCATCGGCATGAAACGCCTGTTTGGGATGAGTCGAACAGAGTAAAATGCATTTTCCTGTACGATACCAAAAGCGCGGAAGTCATGGAAACTAAAGAACTTTTGATCAACATGGATACCTTGCGCTGAGAGGCTATAGGAAAGAGTGCGTGGTGGGCGACGCGTAATAACCGCGGCAGCAAGCGTCATCACCACGATTAGGATGCCGAACGTCCATGACTGAACGACGAAGTAATCAAACGTGAGTAGAACGGCAGCAACAGCGATAAGCGCCAAAAACCACATGCCGCTCTTTTCGTGATGCACAAATTCGGAAGCCTCCCAGGTCAGAACTTCAACATCGTCACCGGCCGCAATCGCATCATCCGGTGTTGCAGGTTCGGTCGACGGTACGCTGGCAGGATCTTGGCCAGATGCCGGCTGCCAGTAGTTCTGCTCCTGTTGTGGCTGCATACCAAAAGTATAGCATGAGCATTACTGCTGATTTATGAGCTGTTCCACCGGTGCGTGATCGTCCGTCAGCGGGCTCGCATCATCTACGTACAACTTGGGTAACTCGAGCGAATCAGATACATGGTTTATAACGTTTCCATCATCTGTCGCAACCACGAGCAAGTTCTGGCTAACTGACCAGGGGAGGCTCGGGCTGAGCTGGTATACCACGACATTTTGGAAGTGACTTCGGTAGGTAGCGACGACTGCTTCAAGATAGGGACTTTTTTCGGCAGTCGCAATCAAATTCACAACGATAATACCGTCGTCCGCCGTCACTGCGTCGAGACGACCGACCGCCTCGGTCGTTGTTAGCTGATATGGCGGTGTGAGCGACGAGAAGGCATCCATATAGACGGCGTCGAACTGACCATTGCTTACAGCTCGGTTGAGATAAACGCGTCCATCTTCATTAACGATGTCTAGATTACGACGATCCTCGAGACCAAAATACTCCTTTGCGAGCGGTGTCAGGGCAGGATCGATCTCAACCGCCGTCACGTTGCTCTCGGGATACGCGCGAGACACGGCAAGCGGAAAAGTGAACGTCCCACCGCCGACCACGAGAACATTCTCTGGTTTTATCATATTCACTGTATCCATGAATCGCTGGGTGTATTCAAAAAAAAGAACGTCGGGATTACCGACGATCGCCGCGGACTGAGTACTGAAGGGATCAACCGCCATCGCCCTCACTTTCGTAACGCCATCTGGACTAGTCTCTGTGACGATATAACGACTATAAGCGCTGTCAGTATCAGACACAACATAGGCGTTCAAAGGGGCAGGAGTGATAAATAGACCTGATATAGCGACACTGAGCACGACCGCACGCTGTACCCACCATATGCGTCGTGAAGCGACAAAGGAGAGGATGATGAGAACGATGACCAGTGTCAAGCCGAGCTGACGGTTGCCGAGTAGGGCAATCAGCCAGTACCCCGCGAGGAACGTTCCAGCGATACTGCCGAAGGTACCCGCCGCGTAGAGCCGTCCGACCGCACTACCGGCCGTTTTGAGCGATGCCAGTTTGAGTCTGACGACATACGGCGAAACAACCCCGAGAAATACAGCGGCAGGGGCAAAGAGTATCAGTGAGGCAATCAATGCCGATACACGACTATCAGAAAAAGTATTTGCAATTGCGGCTAACAGCGGCTCCTGAAAGAACATCGTCAGCACGATACATCCTGCTGCAAGCGTGATGATTTTCATCAAGCCTTCGTTCGTTGCACCTCTGTCAGCAAGCCGACCACCGTACCAGTAGCCGACCGAGAGAGCGCCGAGGATCACGCCGATGATAGCTGTCCAGACATACAGCGACGTTCCGAAATAAGGGGCGACCATACGCGCACCAACCAGCTCAAATATCATCACGACCGCACCGCTGCCAAACGCAATCAGTTCGAGTCGATAGTCTCTGAGCCGTGACAGTAGTTTGTCCATGGGTTTAGTATACCCCTCTGCAGCTCCGGGAGATTTGGCGGAGTGAAGCAGAATAAAAAACAGACCACTCTGGGTCTGTTTTTTATTTTGGCGGAGGAGGGGAGATTCGAACTCCCGCTACAGATCTCTCCGTACTAACGATTTAGCAAACCGTCCCCTTCAGCCACTTGGGTACTCCTCCTCGTCGCAATTCACTCAGTATAGTCGTTTCGAGGTGAACCTCAAAAGCTTCGTACTTCCGTTATTGCTCCTCTCGATGAAAAATAGATAATTTTTCATCGGTTAAGAACAAAAACCTAGAGCGCAGCATGGCGGAGAGGGAGGGATTCGAACCCTCGGTACCGTTGCCGGCACGACGGTTTTCAAGACCGTTACCTTCAACCACTCGGTCACCTCTCCATGGCTGCAACTCAGCCATTTTATCAGAGGTGAGGAGCTTCGTCGAGAGTCTGACGTGCAATTATCGCCACATAGACCTCGCTGACGCCTGCCGACTTGAGCGCACCAACGCAGGCACGTACGGTTGCGCCGGTCGTATAGATATCATCAATCAGTAGTAACTTCAGGGGTGGTTTACCGATTATCTCAAACGAATCAGCGGACAGTTTGAGCCGCTCAGCGCGCGCTCTGAAATGCTGGGTTGTATTATCGAGGCGCCTTAATGTCGACAGATATGTAAGACCTCTTGACCGAGCTAGTTTACGTGCAATATGTGCTGTATGGTCAAAACCTCGCGACCGCTGGTTGGTCGCTGCTGTCGGCACGGTCGTGATAACGATGTCATCAGGAAGTATCGGAAGTCGAGCGTCCAGTAATGTAGTGGCGACACCACCAGCTGCACGGGCAGATACGAACTTGTAGCGATCGAGAAGCGTCTTGAGGCTATCTGAACGAGCAGCAACACACCACGCATCCACGATGCTATGCGCACCAGCACAGCTCCTACAGAGGCTACTGTCTGCACTTGGTAACAAGCAGACTAGACAGCGTTCAAAGGGCTCTGAAACGATGTCATATTTACACGAATCACACATGATTGACCCTATATTTCCACACCCAGAACAGGAGTGTGGAGCAATCGACGCTAACAGTGAGTCAAGCATTGTAATTTTTGCGTTTCCCTGGGGCTATTATTGCAGATTTTTGACAAGTTGGGCTATACTATGCAAGACATACGTCAAAGCCTACGAAGTGGAGGAAACATTGATGGCACGAGGACAAAAACAGAACGATGATTTGCTTATGGAAGATGAGCTTGCAGCGGCATTTCTGACTGACGACGCACCGAATGGTGCAGCACCAGCTGAAGATCCGCAAGCTCCGGCAGAGGACAGCTGGGAAGAAGATGAGGCAATGCCAGGACAACTGGCAGTCGACGTTTACGAAACCGAGGATCGACTCGTTATCAAAGCCCGAACCGCGGGCGTCAACAAGTCTGACCTCGACGTCAGTATCTCCGACGGCATCCTGACTATCTCAGGTACGCTCTCATCGGGTGATGACTCTGCTGCACAGCAGTGGCACATTCAGGAATGTTACTGGGGCGAATTCAGCCGCACCCTAGCACTGCCAACTCCTGTCAAGGAAGATGAGGTAGAAGCCGTACTCAAGGACGGCGTCCTGACGATCAGCTTCACCAAGATCAAGACAGAGCAAGCTCGCAAGATCGAGATCCAGTAGTAACGACCATTCGTAGGTGGGACGTGAAAAATACCGCTCGGGAAAAGAGCGGTATTTTCTTGTTTTAACAGAAAACACTCTCATCTTCTTTTACTAAAGAAGCAAACATGTTCTTTGTCTTTCCAAAGAACCAAAGAAACCTCTTTTTATCATTGCGTAAAAAGAGGCAAAACAGCTAGGCTAGATTCTCTCACGCCAGGAAAGCACTATCCATCTTTACTGAGCTGCGGAACTCGTGCCGTAGGCACTCAGACAGTCCTCGCTCCGAGACGCAAAAAGTGAATAGTGCTTTCTTGGGCTCGCTCAGATAGCCGATACACCAGAGATTTCAGGGTATACATAATTAAGAGTAGGAAATCGAAAGATTTTCTGTAATATCAAATCTAAACAAGGAAAGTTAAGACGCGAATAAGAATAATTCGTCCCAAAGTGCCGAACCTACCAACAAGCCCGCCGCTTCCAGAAGTTAAATAGGGGGCAGGGTAAACGGCTATCTGAACGAACCCAAGAAACCGAAGGGTTGTTTTGTCGTCTAGCACCGAGAATGTTTGAGACAAAAGAACTGCCAGTGCCAGTTCTTGCAGGTGAGTTTCGCAGGTGAGACAAAATAGCCTGGAGGTTTCATGGCGTGAGAGAGCCTAGCCTAGCTGTTTTGGTTCTTTTGCAGCAATGCACAAAAGAACGACCTGGTTCTGGGTCTCCAGAACAAAAACGTCCGCTTTCGCGGACAATTTTCGTAAATATACTTTTACCTACGTAGCTGTTGCGCCAGAAAGCGCCTGCGTCACAAAGTTGACCGCAGCGTATGCGAGGAAAGCCACCACGATACCAACGATCGCGTAGAGAATGGTGTTCTTCGCGCTCGTCACTTGAGCTTGGTCACCACCGGAGATGACATAACGGATACCACCGATGATGAGCATGATGACCGAGATGGCACCGACGAGGAAGAGAAGGACGTTCGTTACGCGACCAAAGATACTGCCTTCACCACCGAACAATTCGGCTGGTTGCTCATTTCCGCGAGCACAGTCTGCCCCAGAAGAGATCGAGAGGTTGTTTGGGTTGCACGCTGCCGAGACCGTCGCGACATCACCCACCAAGGCGACGAGACCGAGTAGGGAAAAGCTGACGGCAACGAGAGACAGAGTTTTTTGTATGAGCTGTTTCATACCATAGTTATAGCAGACTCACCCCTGTCTGCCAACTAAATACGGCTCCTGGGCGGAGCCGTATATCACATCTAATGGAGAGGGCTTATTAGGCTGCGAACGCACCAGTCACGAAGTTGACCGCGGCGTAGGCAAGGAAGGCGATAACGATACCAACGATCGCGTAGAGAATGGTGTTCTTCGCGCTCGTCACTTGAGCTTGGTCACCACCGGAGATGACATAACGGATACCACCGATGATGAGCATGATGACCGAGATGGCACCGACGAGGAAGAGAAGGACGTTCGTTACCATCGTAAAGACGCTTGTCTCGTCACCGAACAGTGCATCCGGAGTGTCGTTACCCTGAGCACAGTCGGCGCCACTATCGATGCTGAGATTGTTAGGGTCACAGTTTGCGGCGTAAGCAGGTACGGTAACAAAGCTGAGGCCGAACAGCATGACTGGCACAAGCAGCAAGCCTTGGCTAATTTTCTTAATGATTGATTTCATGGTTTCTCCTTATTTGATGTGTATGCAGATATACGTTAGTTATACCAAAAATACTCGATACGTAAAAGCTTATTCTCTTCGTCTAATTGAGACCGTTCAAAACCCAGTTGACGATCGCATAGGCCATGATAGCGACGACGAGACCGACGATAGAGTAGAGAATCGTATTCTTCGCGCTCGTCACCGAAGCCTGGTCACCGCCACTGGTCGTGTAACGGATACCACCGACTATGATCATGATCACGGCAACGGCACCGATGATAAATAGGAGGATGTTGATGACATTCTCAAGAAGCTTCGAGAAATCCGCACCGGTATTTCCTGCTTGGTTTCCACCGATAGCATCGACACCATCCCTCACCTCACCGACATTGTTCGCCAGGGCAACATCTGGACTAAAGGTCACCGCGGCGACAGCTAGACCCACAAACATTGCGAATACAAGTGAACTACTAGCGATAAGATTGATGATCCGTTTCATAGATTTCTCCTTTTATTTCTTCTCAGGATTATAACCTGTTAAGTACAAAATTAACGATTGCAAACGACATGATAGCTATGACGAGGCCAGCTACAGCATAAATAATGGTATCTCGTGCCGTCTTAGTCTCTGACCCGTCACCGCCTGATGTCGTATAGCGAAAGCCGCCGATGATGATCATGATGACAGCAATGATACCGATAATGAACAGCAGAACATTGATGACGTTCTTGATGATGTTATACAGCGAGTTGCTGTTAGTACCCTGGCATACCTTGCTCTGGCTATTACACTCCTCTAGGACGTCAACCGGTGCAGCCATTGCTGGCTGCGTAACGAGCACAGCGCCGAAAACCATGACGGATACCACCGAAATCGCTGCGGCGGTTCGTTTTAGGGTTGTGATGAGTCGTTGAATCATTTCGTGCCTTCCTCTTAAAATATCTCACCGCTTATAAACTGAACGATCAAAAAGGCGAACATGACAAAAAACAGTCCGACGAGCGCGTAGATGATCATGTTCTTACCTTTTTCCAGATCCTGCGGGTTACCTTGCGATATCGTATAGCGAAGGCCTCCGAGAATAATAAAGATAACCGCCACGACACCAGCAACGGCTAGTATGACGGAGATTGCGCCCTGAAGCTGCGCGTTATTGATTTCAGCTTTCGGGATCTCGACCGCGCTGCTCGGAATCGATGCGAGGAGAGAAAGAAGTGCATTCATCACGCCGCAATCCTACCAGAGATAAACTGGACGATGGCTACCGATGCCAAAGCAATCGAAAGCCCAAAGATGGCGTTCAGGATAGCCGCTTTTGATTCGGATATCTTACCTGGATCACCTTCGCTCTTCATATATTTGAATCCGCCCCAGATGATATACCCTGCCGAAACATAAGCAACTAGTTGCAGCAGTATCTCGATACCGTTCATGACGATGATCCAAAAATCGCTCAGTTTCTCAATCTTTGGGTTTTCACAGGTACCTGGCATACCGTTCTGCCATGTCGGGAAGGTGAGCACACGAGAACCGGTACATTTTGCCTCTGCCGTCGAGACAAGTGGCGTCGCGACGCCGAGGCTGAATGCCGCCACGACGACGAGCGCGAAATACTGCAGCTGTTTTTTTATGTTTTTCATAGTTCTTGAGGATATCATGATGGATTATTGACCTCGAGTCAAGCTTAGGTAAAGAGTCCACCAGGTACTATAAAGTTCAGGATTGCGTACATGAATATAAAGAGGAGTAAGCCGATGATGGCGTTAACGATAACCGAGATGCCTTGCTTGGTCTTGCCCGGATCACCGTTACTACTCGCGTAGAGCATGCCACCCCAGATGATGCCACCGACGACCGCGATGCCGACGCCGACCGCGAGAAAGTTGATAACGCCGATGACCAAGCCGCTCACCGGATCACCACCGGTCGAGTCACAGTCAATGATATTCGTGCTGACGCTTCCGCAACCAGCACCACCACCAGTGCCCACCGGAGTCTCCTCTTCAAATGGCGAACTATTCGAACTCGCCGTACCACCGTTGTCGCGGATGAACTTGCGCCAACATTTTATGTAGGTGTCGTTTTCTTTCTCCGGTCCACACTCACTCCGTAAGTCTTGCCTGAGACTACTGGCACAGCGCTCCGCAGCATCTGCGGACATACTGCCACACTTTTCTTCTACAAATGCCTGCCAGGTTGTCGGTGCGGCGTTAGCGGTTGCAGGCGCAAACGCCGCGACTGTAAAAACCCCAATCAACAGAGCAGGGATGGCGAGTAGTTTGCTGTTTCTTATGAGAGTTTTAAAGCTTTTCATTTCTTCTCGATTTCAGTGTTACTGTATCACATATCTATAGGTTTTTCTCATATTTTCCCCTGTTAACGGAGATAAGCACTTGCTTTTTCAGTAGTTTTAGTGTATGATGAATATATAACCCGATGCTAGTTTGCTCGGGTGGGCACGGCAACCTAACCACCAAAGGAAACTATCCATGTCACTCGACGCTAGCAACCCCGAAATAAAAGCATCACAGCCACCGCAACCAGATGTGGATCCAAAAACGTTTGAAGAAGGTCATCACCCTACTGATGGAGTAATGCCATTCAAGGACGGTGAGCTCCCCGAGGTTGGCCCTGTGCTTTTAGAACGCGGCGTCCCTGAAGCAAGCACGATTGATTCAGAAACACTTGAAGTTCCTGTCGACAAAATTGAGATCGTCGTTACACCCCAACGGCGCGGCCTAGGTAAGAAGGGTATAGCTAGTGTTGTTGCGGGTACTCTTGCAGCCGGTGTGCTTGCGGGAGTCGGCGCATCTCGTTTGTTCGGTTCTGACGAACCAGCCCCTGAGGGTGAGCGCACCGTCGCAGTTGATACGCCGAACGACGCTCCAGACCCAGAAGTTTCAGCTCCTGTTGAACCTGAAGGCGAAACGACAACTTCTCCTATCGAAGACCTCAACAAAAAGGCGACTCCTGAACAGATTGAGTTCGTCAAGACCACACCAGTCACGCTCGAAAGCGCACCGACTATGACCGCCGCGCTTGAACAGCTTGGTCAGCGCTGGAATGTCATGCTCAACAGTGGTGAACTCGACTACGACTACGGCGACAGAGTCACCGCTGACTCACAAGCAGAGCTTCTTGAGATGGCAAACGCAGTCATGACACCGGACAGTGACGCCTTTGAGTCAGTTATGCAGACTCTAGCGGCACGACGCACACAGATCGCAGCCATGATGGGCGATCCTATTTACGGTGGTGACCCGAGCGCCGAGAGCCACTTCAGTATCCGCAACACCGGACCCGATACTCCGCTTGAGGCCGGGCAAACTTACACGACGACTGCAGAATACATTTACTCCACCAACCGTGCCGACACGCAAAGTGGCGACGGTGAGTACAACGACGACTATAGTTCGGACGGAATGACGATTGCCGTCAGTGAGACTGGTGAGATCCGAATCGTGACGCCTGGTCAGGCGACCAACGTCGGCAACATCGGTTAAATCCGTAGCAAAACGCTTTCTTCTCGATAACAAAACACTATAAGCTAGCGCCTCGCTGGTATATAGTGTAAGTATGCCGTGGGCAACACAAAAACTTTTGCGCGCTGGTCTCTTTATTGCGTTATTCGCCTCAATACTGACCGTTGGGCTTTTTAATGCCCCCGTTTCTGCCGATGCCGTAACAGGCGATGACGGTATAGAACGGCTGACTGACCGATGGTTACGATATCGCGCCATAGCGGGTTGTTATAGCGTGCAGGATGTTGGTGGACAATCTATCGACGACGTTAATGCAGGAACATGGTTTGGTTCATTCCGTGCTGACTACCGTGTCGCTATCGGTTACCAAAATGATGACGGTAAGGTCTCATGTGGCGACGGTTCGTTCATCACCAACAGTCTCAAGATTATTGGGTTCGATAGCAATCTCGACGCCTTCTGTTCCGTGCAACCGAATGTCACCCGCGGCGAAGACAGCGATGACGAAAGCGACAAAGCATCCTGTATGGCTGGTCCTGGTGATTTTGATATGGATGGTAGCACGGGCGACCAATACAACCAGTTCAAGGACGCCAAGGCTAGGGAGATTCCAGATAGCGCTAAGTTCCCTTATGAGGGTAGTGGACCGATTTTTTACCACATTGGTCTCGAATCGCTCAAAAAATTCTGTGGCGGCACGAGGGGTGAGAAATACAACGATTCTATGGCCGGCAACGTTGGCGACTCCAAGCGAAAAGTCGTTGTTAACGAAGTAGACCTAAGTACGGGCGAAGTAGTTCGATACGTCTACAACCTTGATAAAGACGAGGGAGATAATATCTCTCAACTATGGGCAGAGAGTGGACAAGACAATGAAGTTATCGTTGCAGACCGCCAGGTAAACGATAAAGAGATGTCCTGTGCCAAGCTAGCGCAGTTAACCTGGGAACACGATCAAGAATTCTCTCGATTCGTCAAAGCTTACAACACCGCAAACCCAGATGATGTCGGTAGCGGCATAGGCGAGGGGGAAGGAACTGGCGAACCGGTTTGTTCAGCGGGCGCGCTCGGCTGGGTGATCTGTCCACTCATGAGCATCATGGTGGACGTGATCGAGTGGGTGTCTGATGTACTCCAGAGTTATCTGGCATTTAACCCATTTGATGGGGCGGATAGTGATATCAGAAAGATTTGGACAAGTCTGCTGAACGTTGCCAATATCATGTTGGTCGTCGCGTTCCTGGCGGTCGTGTTCTCGCAGTCGACGTCGATAGGTCTGTCGAACTACGGCATAAAACGCATGCTGCCACGAATCATCATTGCAGCCATCCTCATGAATCTGTCGTACTACATATGTCAGATATTGGTCGACGTTAGTAATATCCTCGGTGTCGGTGTCTCTTCACTCGTGTCCGCGACATCAGGCAATACGTTCTCCGAAAACGTCGCCAACGTCAGTGATCTCAGCAAGATAGTTGTCGCAGCGGGTCTCATCGCCATCGTCGCGTTCTTTTTCCTCATACCGGTCCTGCTCGCGTTCTTGGCAGTTATCTTTACGATCGCCGCCCGAAATGCCATCATCGTGCTGCTCGTCATCGTCGCACCACTTGCGTTTGCGGCTTGGATCCTACCGAATACCGAGAAATACTTCAAGAAATGGTGGGAACTACTCATCAATATGCTGTTGTTGTTCCCGATGGTCATGCTGGTATTCTCAGCCTCTGTCGTTGCCGCGAACGTTATCGGTTCGGTAAATCCATCAGGCGGTACGGCATCCGAAGAACTACAGGGCATGATCGCGCTGCTCGTGCTGGCATTGCCACTGTTTGCGTTACCGTTCTTATTCAAGGCATCAAGCGGTATACTCGGGCGCATCAACGCTATGACTCAGCAACGGCTTCAGCAAGGTGTAGACAGTAAAGCAGGGCAGGCTGTTCGTAATAAAACGAAGGCTTATGGTAAATTTGGAGCTTATGCAGCTGGTGCTGGCGCCGCGAAAGGAATGAATAAAGCTACGAGAGGTCGAATGTTTGACCCAAAGAACCCTGGCAAATTAACACGGGGTTACAGAAATGTTCGTGCATTTGATAAGGCTGTAGAAACATCGCTTGAGGCACGTAAGCAAGGAAAGCAAGCTGAATACCAGGAGCAAGCCGCCCGACTTGGCTCGAGTGGTCTAACAGGTATGGCTCTTGGTGGTGTAGGTGGATCGCGGTACCAGGAAATCGCATCAGCACAGGTTGATAAGGCTTTCGCTGAGCGTAAATCTGCCATCCGTGCTGCATTCGACCAACGCCCACCCTCTTCGGATTTAGCAACCGAGCTCAAAGGTTTCCATACTGAATTCCGAAATGCGGTTGCCAGCGGCGATGCGGCTACATCAGGTGCTATCGTAGATTATTTGACTAGTGCGCGAGGTGCATCTGGTAGGCAAGGTCTTGAAAAAATCCTGACCGAAACATTAGCCGACCCAAATGTAGCTATTAAAGAGGGCTCAGAGGTACATAAAGCTCTCAATAACGCTATAAATCGTGACAATTACAGCACTCTTGTTTCTAAGCGCGGCGCTATCGCAAAAGGTGGATTTAAGCTTGAAGACGGAAGAGTCACTGGCTATAACCTAGATCTTGGAGGCGTCGGTACAGAACAGCTCGCCACACAGGATGCTAAGTCACTAGCAGATAACTTCGACCAAGTGAAGGCAGAAGAGGCATGGCTGGTCCTAAACAACGAAGAACTCCGATCAAAGATCTCAGACGCCGAATCTCGCAAACTACTTGAACGAAAAGCTGCTGAGTACACCCCTCCTGTTAGTACTAATTCGAATAATGACGGAGAAATCATCATCCCTCGCCCAAACGCTCAACCATCACAAACCAGGACACCTACAGCACCACAACAGCAACGTTCAGCAGGTGGTAACTTTAATGGCGGCCCAGGCGCAAATCTACCCCCAGCAAACCCTCCAAACAATCCACCAAACCCACCTGGTAATCCTCCTAGTAATCCATAGGTAAATAGTTATGGCAGTCTATAAAGTACCTCAAGACGTCGAAGCCGAAGACAAACTGATCGGGCCGTTTAGTTTCCGTCAGTTCATCTATCTCATCATCGCTGCGCTCGGCATCTTTGTCGCCTGGATGCTGAGTCAGGTATTCATTGGTCTATTCATCTTACCGCTACCTATCGTGCTCATGTTCCTGGCGATTGCGTTGCCACTTCGCAAAGACCAGCCTATGGAAACGTACCTGATCGCGATGGTAAAGTTCTTTTTCAAACCCAGAAAACGCCTATGGGACCCAGAGGGTACGATATCGCTCGTTCAGATAACCGCACCGAAAGTCATCGAAGGACCACAGCTCAAAGAGGTTGGTGGTGATGACGCAGCCCAGCGCCTCGCCTATCTCGCCCAAGTTGTCGATACGAAAGGTTGGTCGACCAGGGGTGCCACCTCGCCGAACGATAATATGGCTGATATCTTTGTCGCTGAAGCTTCGCAGGCCGAAGACGTCCTCGATGTTTCGAGCAGCGTCGGCCAGTCAATCAACCAGCGCATCACCGAGACCGACCAAGCTCGCATGGAGGCTGCCAGGGCACAAATGCAGGCCGCAGTGACCCAGGTATCGAACACGCCTGTAGCAGATGAAGTTACGCAGGATACACCCCAGAAAGCAGATGTCGATGAAGATACTTCATCTGATGACATCCATTACAATCCGTACCCGAATGCGATGCATCAACATGTCGTTGAACCAGGTGGTAAGAAAGCCAAACCGAAACAGGAACGAACCGAAAAAGCACAACCGCAAAAACAACCTGGTGCCGACACCGTTTCCCCTGATATAATGAGACTTGCAAACAATAACGACCTTTCAATCAGTGCGCTCTCTCGTGAAGCTCATCGTCTCGAAAATAGCGACGAGGAAGTAGTCATAAAACTTCACTAGGGCCCTGGATAGGTGGGGGACAAAAAGGGAACCGATCTAAATGGATCCGAACGCTCAGCAACCAGCTGCCCCTCAGGCAGTTCCTGGACCAATGCCGCAAACCGGCCCTGTTTCTGGGCCTCAAACACCTCAGAGCACCAGACCGCGTAACCCGAACAGTACCCAGAACACCTTGCTCATCGCAGAACTGCGTGAGGGTATGGCTATCATGAACGATGGCAGCTTCCGAGCGGTAGTAACGTGCCAGTCAATCAACTTCGACCTGATGAGCGCCCGTGAGCGAGAAGGGGTCGAGTACAGTTACCAGAGCTTTCTGAACTCGCTCTATTTCCCGATCCAAATATTTGTTCGATCACAAAAAGTTGATATTGGCCCATATCTCGAACGTCTATCAAAGATCCGCCGTGACCAGGACAACATGCTTCTCGGTGTACTCATGGATGACTACATGGCTTTCATCGACGCCCTGTCTCAGGAAACGAACATCATGGACAAAGACTTTTACGTCGTCGTGCCGTACTTCCCATCAGGTGACCTTAATCAGCTGACTGCTAACAGTAAAAGTATCTTTTCCGCGCTCCTGAAGCCAGAGCAGCAAAAACACGTCACTATCGATCAGGCCGTCTACACGAAGGCCAAAGAAGAGCTCGGCAACCGTGTGAACGCGGTCATGAGCGGACTCTTCCAGATGGGCATCAAGTGTAATCAGCTCAATACCAAGCAGCTCGGTGAGCTGTACTACAACATGTATAACCCCGATACTGCCGTCCGGGAGCCGATGGGTAACTTTGAAGATATGACGACGACCTACGTGAAAAAGGGAGACGGCCAAGCACCTCAACCAAACCTGGAAAGAGGTGTGCAGTAATGGCATTCGGCAAAAAGAAACAGAGCGCGATCGATATCGCCGAGCAGCAACGACAACGCGAGCAGCAAGAGGTCGAAACGGAATTTCTCCGTGGTATTACCACGCTTCGAGACCTCATCGCTCCCTCTAGTCTCGAGATACAAAGCGCCTACTTCCGTATTGGTACGAAATATGGACGGACGCTCTATATCTACGGTTATCCCCGACAGATCTATACCGGTTGGCTCAGCAGTATTATCAACGTCGACGAAGTCATCGACGTCAGCATGTTCATCTATCCAGTTGAAAGCCAGGTGGTTCTCAACAACTTGCGCAAAAAAGTTGGTCAGCTTGAGGCGAGTATCGCCATCAACCAAGATCATGGAAAGGTACGTGACCCGGGTCTCGAAGCCGCTATCCAAGACGCCGAGGAGCTCCGGGACCAACTACAAGTCGGCGCTGAACGCTTCTTCCGCTACGGCCTCTATATGACCATGTACGCTGACAGCCTCGATGAGCTGGCGTACGTCCAACACAAGATCGAGACTATCCTCGGGCAGCAGCTTGTCTTCAGTAAAGTCGCCAGCTCCCAGCAAGAGCAGGGACTAAACAGCACAATCCCGCAGATGTCCGACCAACTGCAGATTCGCCGCAACATGAACACTGGAGCTATCTCAACCAGCTTTCCGTTCACCAGCGCCGATCTGACCCAGGAAAAGGGTGTGCTCTACGGCATTAACATGCATAATAACGGTCTGGTCATCTTTGATCGTTTTAGTCTCGAGAACGCCAACATGGTCGTCTTTGCAAAGTCTGGTGCCGGTAAGTCGTTCACTGTCAAACTCGAGGCGCTGCGTAGCATGATGATGGGATCGGACGTAATCATCATCGACCCGGAAAATGAGTATCAGCGACTGACCGACGCGGTAGGCGGTAGTTACATCCAGCTCAGCCTCAACTCGGCGGTTCGCATCAATCCGTTCGACCTGCCACGAGTCATTGATAGCGACGACGCCGAAGATGCGCTAAGGGCCAACCTCGTCACGCTCCATGGACTCTTGCGTCTCATGCTCGGCGGTGGCCAGGTGATGCCGAACGGCATGACGACCGCCGCGCTCAGCCCTGCCGAGGAGGCTGACCTCGACCAGGCACTCATCGACACCTATGCTCGCGCTGGTATTACGAGCGACCCTCTGACTCACAACTCGATGCCTCCGACCATCGGTGATCTCTACGAAACGTTACTCCATATGGGAGGTAGTGGGCCACAGCTCGCCCAACGGCTCCGTAAGTACACGACTGGTACGTTCGCTGGTATATTCTCGCAGCAGAGCAATATCGACATTAACAATCCGATGGTCGTCTTTAATATCCGTGATCTCGAAGACGAACTGCGACCGGTAGCGATGTATATCGTACTCTCCCATATTTGGAACAAGACCAGGACCGAGCAAAAGAAGCGTCTTCTCATCGTTGATGAGGCGTGGCAGCTCATGAAATATGACGACTCTGCCAATTTCTTGTTCAGCCTGGCGAAGCGTGCTCGAAAATACTATCTCGGCCTCACGACTATCACCCAGGATGTTGAGGACTTTATGAGCAGTAAGATGGGACGAGCTATCGTCGCGAACAGCTCAATGCAACTGCTGCTCAAGCAGTCATCAAGCGCCGTTGACGTACTTGGCGATGTCTTTAAGCTCACCGAGGAGGAACGCAAGCGCCTCGCCAACTTCCCGGTTGGGCAGGGCCTCTTCTTTGCCGGTCAGAACCACGTCCATATCCAGATCATCGCCAGCCCGACCGAACAGAGCCTCATCACGACCAACCCGCAACAAGTTCAAGCTTTGCAGCAACAACAAGTTGACCAGCAAATGCAGTTCGAACAGACCCAACCTGGATACGGGGAGCCGAACCAACAGCTGTAGAAATAAACTGCCATGCAAGATCAAAAAGATAAACAGAACTCACTCAATCCCTCACAAAGGGATTACGATGAGAAGTTCAACGACATGGTCTCATCGCCTGACATGCAGGCAGTTGATGATCAAGGTGATGCGATCGCTCGTGAAAACGAAAAAAACGGTGACGCGGTCGCGCACGACCTTCGCCGCTCAGAGGAAGGCTTAGGGCCGGTACAGCGTCGTCTCCAAAGGCGGGACAACAAAAAACAGGCTGCTCGTGAGGCCGAAGCCGCTGAGTGGAACCGTCCCGAGAATCGGTTTGGCTATAAACCACCGGATAAAAAGGGTGAGAAACCGACCGCCTCGACTCGTCGCAAAAACACGATGCGCCTTGGAATAGGTGGCGGCGTTATTGTCGCAGTATTAGCGCTAGGCGGCTCGTTGCTTCCACTTAAAATTCCAGGCATCATGCAGATGATTTCAGATGAGGCAGCACAGCGTGTCGAGCAGATCACAGAAAAACGCGCCAAGATGATGGTTGGACGCTATATTCTCAACCGCATGGCAGGTGGACCCCGTTTTGTCGTAACTGGTGAGGGTGCCGTATCATCCCTGATGGCGACGATGCGCACGGCGCGGTTTGAGGATAAGTTAGCCGCAAAGGGTATTCGTATCGAGGGGCAAGGCCGTAATGCAAAACTCTACGTGCAAAAAGAAGTCATTTTCACGCTTGGTGATACCGATATCGAAAAGGGTACTATTACCGTCGTGCAACGTCTTGATGGTTCATCCGCAGGACGTAAGGCGCTTAATGAAGTCATCAAGGAAGAGATACCGTCTTGGCGGTGGATGAAACGGGCAAAGTTCGCGAAATGGCTTCGTCTCAAATACGGCATACCTCGGTATGGTATCGAAAACAGCAAGAACTCGGATGAAGAAGAGCGCGTCAAAGAGATGCAGCGTGAGCGGCTCAAAACGGAGGGTGCGAGCCAAATCTCTAAACTATCTGGTGTAATCAACTGTTTCATGACCACGGAGTGTGATGCTGACGTAGGAGACAGCAAGCGACCGGATATCGCAAAGAGCAATGACGGTGACGCTATCACCGACAGCACGACCGCTACACTTGACGAGTACGTAGAGGAAAACGCGCAAAATGCAGGTAAGGGCACTTTCAAGGGATTGTATAAAATGGTGCTCGACAAGATAGGTAGCAAGGCTATTCCTATTATCGGTTGGATAGACCTCGCTGCCACGATCGACCATATCAGTTGGGAGGCGGCTGAAAATGACTACTTTGGTAAGGTGGTCGCTTACTACCGGGCCTCACAGTACGCTGCTCACTTCGGTCTATGGTCGGGATACGGCTCACAGATCCAGCTAGGTGCCATGGACCCTGAGTTCATCAGCGTGCTCGCCGCGCAAACGGAAGGCGTTGAGGAATCAGAGGCATTTCAGACACTCGAGGGCAGACCGGGTATCGGTAAAGAGGTAAAACGTATCAACGCCAACGCACCATCATCTGGTTTCGCCGAGGCCATGAAGACCTTCCGCCAAGCGATGACGTCCGGTACTGTCTTGGGACTGATTGGTCAGTTACCAGGTATACCAAATGACATCGGCGACAAGGTTGTGCATTATGTATTAAACGCATACTACGAAACGATAGGTGGCGGTGGACTCCTTGGGTGGGTGTCAGGACTGATTGGTGACCTGGCGATAAAAATCGGTACATCGCTCGCACCTGATTCGTTTGAAAACTGGCTTTACAATATGATCTCAAAACTTGGCACATACTTCCTCGATGTGGCTGGTCTCGACTTTGATCCGATGATAGCGGGTGCGGACTGGTTCAATGCTGCTCATGGTGGTGCTACCTGGACGTACAACGACTTCTGTAAAAACGAGCTCGGATGTCAAAAGTTGAGCGCCGCACAGACTTCGATGCAGAACAGCGCCATAGCTTCAGAGCGAGCCGAGTATCGAAACCAACAAGGCTTGTTCTACTCGTTATTTAGCACTGACTCCTCGAAATCACTCACCACCCAACTAGCCATTCATACACCGACCGATACCGCTTCGGCCGCTTCGAGTATCGGTAGGATGATCGGTGATACACCGGCTACGCTATTAGCCCTGGTGACCGGTAAAACATCAGCCTCGACCTATGTCGATATCCACGGCGTCGACCCATATGGAGCCCTCTCAGCCGACCTCAACAAACAAATAGATCCAAAGGCGGCGGCAGGTGACGACTGTGGCGAGTCGGATGGTTCATCGTTCAATCTCTGTATGGCAGACACGCTTGTTGCGGAAGCAATGATATGTGAGTTTACCCCCGACATTCCTGATTGTAGTGACACGACGACTAGTTCGGAAACCGACGGTTGGCCCGGTGCAAAACTTCGCATAGCAAGCTATAACATGAAGGTAAGTAGCTCAGATGCGTGGAACCGCGCTGCCGTAGGAAATATGAAAGAGAACAACTTTGACATCGTTGGTATGCAGGAACTAGAGACGCGGTCAGTCTTCCAGAGCGTGTCATCGAAACTCAAGGACGCAGGCTACAGCGTGTATCCGACGAAAGCAACGCCGCCTAACGATCAAACCGACGATGTGCGGAATGGTTTGCAGGCGAAAGCTATCGCATACAGAACCGATAAATATACACTCGTAAATAATGACGAGATAACAGTCACTCGCATGGGTGGTGCTCGACCTCAACCTGCACACATCCCAATCATCTGGCTCGAAGACAAGGACACGGGTCAGGTCTTTATCGTTATAAACACCCATAACACTGCCTACGGTCCTAATGGTAATGGTCTTGGTTTTAGTGGGCCTGCGGAACGATATGACCAAGCGAAAGCTTATACTGAAAAACTAAAACAACTGCAATCTGAGAACCTGCCTATATTCTTTACCGGTGACTTCAACGAAGGGTATGGTCCGGGTGATGGTGGAGTCAACTACACACATCTTTCACATTGCATGTTCCGTGAGAACAACCTACTACGAGCAGTGGAGATCAACAACCCTGGTCAGTACTGTAAAGATGGGGGTAGTGGCGGCCCGATAGATCACATTTATGCGTCGCCTGAGGTTATCGTCGACAAGTTCGATGCACTCACCGGCACACCTGACCAGCTCGGTACTGACCACCGGCGAGCTCCCTATGCAGACCTAACTATTCCAAATACACAAAAAGGGCTCAACCTAAAAGTTGCTTCGTTCAATATCCTACATAGTGATGACGCGGCCTGGAAGGAGCGATTAAAGCGATCAACAGATGTACTAAAAAACAAAAGCGTCGATGTCGCCGGTCTCCAAGAAGTACGCCCTGACCAAAATAAGTTATTCCGGACCAGTGAATATGGCGGAGATATATATGATATGTACCCAACCGCTCTCGAAAACCCCGCGTTCTCACCAAACCCGATCATCTGGGATAAATCAAAGTTCGAGCTTATAAAAACTGGTTCGATACCGTTCAAGTATTTCGGGGGTATGAACGACAAAGCACCTTTAGTTAAGTTAGAGGATATAGCGACTGGTCAGCAGTTCTATTTCATCAACACCCATGACCCGGCAGACGCGAGAGGAGAGGCAGCGCACCTGCGATACCAAAACGCACTCAGTTATGCTAAAGACCTCAAAGAACTATCGAAAGAAGGGTTGCCTATATTCTTTAGCGGAGACTTCAACTCAGGCTATGAGGTACGGCGTGAAGGAAACGATACTTATCAATACAAACGAGAAAATCTGACGTATTGTATCCTTACTGACGGCACTGGGTTATGGGATGCATACGATGCTGCGAGCAGTAGAAAAGGAAAGTGTCCGACCACCAACTATAATCCACCAACACCGAGTCCTGGTATTGACCACATTTTCTTAAGTACAAATCTGAATGTCACGAAATACGACCTATCACCAGCAGGTAAAGAAAAGAACGGTTCTGACGTACATCCGACCGTTATTGCATCGGTAACGATGCCAAGCAAAGGTGGTGGGTCTGTGACCGGCTGGCAATGGCCGCTCAAGAAAAACATAAATAACGGACCGTGTTACGGCGGAAGCAGCGTCCATGCCGGTATGGATATGAACTCAAGTACCGATAACAATCCCGTTTATGCGATGCATAGCGGCACGGTGGTTACGGTTGGTAATGATGATGCAGCTGGAGTGTACATAACAATCAAAGCTGACAAGAACTTCGAAGGTAAGCCTGTTTACTACTCATACGAGCACTTAAAAAGTGGCTCTGTGAGAGTGAGTAGGGGAGCGAAAGTTGATAGTGGCCAACCAGTCGCGATTGCAGGTCTAACAGGAAACGTATTCGTGACGAGTTCACGTGCTCACCTCCATATCGTTACCGCGACGACGAATACGCTCGGTTCATACGGAAACCTTGGAACCACGTTTGACCCGATGAGGATCTTAAAGAGTGTCAATCCGGTGCCAGGAGGTTATAAATGCTACTAAACACGGGGAGAGTATTACTATTTGCCTTAGCGTTCGTCTTTGTTGCCGATATCCCTGTTCAAGCAGCCGGATTTACCGAGCCCGAAGAGATAACTAACCGTGAGAAAGCTCATCTTAATATTGGCTTTACTGGAGGTGGGAATGAAGAAGATGAGGGTGATAGCGAGGCGTGTTCAGCCGACAGCGGTGCCATCGGTTCTATATCAAAAGATTTCAGCCTCGGTAGTGATCCAAAACAACGGCGAGTCAACCTCATTAAAGCCCTTATGGGTGAGTACGGTCTTACTGCCGAACAGGCGGCTGGCCCGGTCGGAAACTTCATGGAAGAGTCAGGAGGCGACCATCTCCCACCAGACGTCAACCAAGGTGATACGTCGGGTGCGCCACCAAACAGTAGTTCTCTTGGTTACGGCTGGGCGCAGTGGTCGGGTGGACGAAAATCTGCATTTGCTAGTTTCCTCAGGAATAACGACTATCTAGATGACAGAGGACATGGAACGGACGCAGGCAATTTCGCTTATTTAAAAAAAGAGTTAACTTCGACCTATAAAAGTACTATCACTGAGCTCAAGAAAAAGACGAGGCCAGAGGATGCGGCCCTCTCGTTCCACACCACCTTTGAACGCTCCGGTGATAATATGAGCCAGATCCAGGAACGCGCCGCTGCAGCCCGACAAGCTTTTAACGAGTATAAGGCGGGTGGTGGTGCTACCGGTGGTTCGTCAGGTAGTTGTGGTGCAACGGTTAGCTCGGTCAATTTTGGTGAAGTCGCATTTCCGCTAAAGGGTAGTAAAAAGGTAGTCAATAACCCTGGTATCTTCTCTGGGGGCACGACGCAAATCGCCGGACACCCATACACCGCGTATGACATCATGTCAGACGGCGGCACACCGATACGCGCTTTTATAAGTGGTCGCGTCAGTTATTTCTTTAACGACACTTGCGGAGGTGACTCGGTAACGATATGGAACGAGGAACTCAAGATAGGCATATCCTATATGCACATGAATCACGGTGGCGTTAAACCGAAGATGAACCAGCGTGTACGGGTTGGTGAGGTAATCGGCTCCGTTGGTCGCTGGAATGGTGGCTGCGGTGGCGACCATCTCCATATCGATGCCTCTACAGACAAGATCCGTCAACCTTGCTCACGTGACGGCTGTAGTGATGAGGTGAAGAGTCATTTCCGTTCGATGGGTAAAGAACTATTTGAAACATACCAAACGCTACCAGACTAGGAGGATTTATGGACATAACACGTTTTCTAACTCGACGAAATCTCATCGTTGCCGCTTTGGTATTAATCCTTGGGCTTGTGACATATTTTGTCCTCACCACACCACGGTACGTCGCCTTTACGCTACATACCACTCCTTATACGGCAAGTAACCTGAGTGTAGTCCAAGGTGATTCAATACTGAGCTATAGTGGGATGTCGTTTATTCGCCAAGATATCAAGGGTGAAGTGAGCCCAACGGTTCTTAACTCAGGATTACGACTCCCCACGATAGAGAAATTGTTCTGGGGCGGTGATAAAGGCGCACTCATGACGTTCACGGACGGCGGTTATATAGATAGTATTCTCGAACAAGAACTAACATCGCGCGGTAAGGAGTGGGATGATGACACGAGGCAATACCTCTGGTATCTCGATTTCAAAACCAGTAGATTAAGCCTCGTTTCGACATTTCCACTGATGAGTGAGAGTGTCGTATACGATCAATCCTCGGGTAATCTCTACTATGTGCGAGGAAATGGCTACCTGCCGGACTCTGATGTGCCAAATAGCGTCCCCTTGATTGCGTTCTCGACAACCACACTTCAGGAAACTACTCTAATTAATACGCAATCTATCAAGATCAACTCCGTTAGCCTTTGTGAAAATAATCTGCCATGCTATTCCGTCGACGAGGAAGATGGTGAGGTACTCTACGTCGTTGAAAACGGCCAAAAAGAACGGGCTATCAGTGAGGACTTTGACAAACTCATCCCAACCGGGGATCCTTGGGTCTTCTTTGGCTTACGCCATGCAGCGCTTGATGATCGTGTAAGTGAAGACGAGATATTGAAAGCTGCGGTAGTACGCATCGATCTAAAAACATCAAAGACACAAGACACAACTGGAGTGGTAGGTGCTACGAATATACTACTAGCTAACACGGCTGCGGACGACAAGTTTTATGTCATGCAGCCAACACCAGGAAACAGTGGTGATGTACCATATTTGACTGGTGGAAAAACTGTCCTCGACCACTATAAAGTTAAAGAGGCTGTATTTAAAAATTCAAGCAAGGATGAGACTTCGTCGGGAAGTATCGTAGAGCCAGTTAGTCGTAATAGGTCCGGGGTAACAATGTTTAACGATGTTGAGGGTACTGTTTATCTCATAACCCCTGGGTCGTATAGCTATAGCAGTAAATATCTTGATTCAGGTGAGGTAGAAGACGCTATAAAGACCTGTTTTGATCAATACACGAAGGAGCATGATTACACTGATGATCTAAAGCAATTCCGAATCGGGATTGATTACGGAACGAACTTTAAGCAAAGTATCCGTAATTTTGCTGAGTGCGTAAATAAAACCGATACGAATGTATTGACAGGGTATAACTTTATATTCATCGGTCTCGATTCGTCCGGTCGCTACGTAACCGATTAATCTATCACGATTTGCGGCATTGTTGATATCGGCTTGGTGTGAGTAATGATTACCTGGTGATCGGTTGCGATTCCGAGTAGGTTTTGCTGTCGTGTCTCATCGAGCTCACTGAATACATCATCAAGCAGGATGAGTGGTTTGTTTTCATGTGTCATCTCGAGTAACTTTCCGTACGCCATTTTCAGAGCTAAGAGTAACGTTCGTATCTCACCGCGCGAGGCGCTTGTTTTCGCGTCTGAACCACGGAGCGTGAAAACGATATCGTCCCGGTGTGGTCCAAAGCTTGTCGAGCCTCTGAGCCGGTCAAGCTGCAGTTTTCCATGCAGATGCGCGACGTAACTAGAAGTAGTCGGGTTGCGACCAAGCTCGGTTTGATACGAAATGGTGACGTCGTGTATATTACCGGCGATCGCTCCATAAAAACCACCGATCAACTCGTTGAGATCGTCGACGAGCTTTTGGCGTGCCTGGATGATCGTGGTACCGTACTCGCCGAGCTGTATATCCCAGACGAACAGTTGGTCCTCCAGGTTACTACTTTGCTTTTTGAGTGCTGTGTTGCGTTGCTGGATGATCCGTTCGTATTTATTGAGCGTTGTTCGATAACGATGAGAGAGGGCACTGAGCATGAGGTCTAGTGTGTCGCGACGACGTGACGGTGACCCATGAATCAGTTGCAAATCACTGGGTTCAAATAGTACGACAGGTAGGCGATCGGTGTACATGAATCGTTTCATTGACTCGTGTTCTATGATTTGCTTTGGTGGATGATGGTCGAGCCGATACCGCACTTGTCGTGGTTCACCCTCGATGAGCCCATCAACCCGCCACCACATCGCACTATCCCGCACCATATCCTTGTCACCAACACGAAACGAGGTACCTTGCAGGAGAACGTAGACTGCTTCGAGCAGATTTGTCTTGCCGGCACCATTCTTTCCGGTGATTAGAGTAAGTGATTTATCGAAAGAAAACCGAGCATCCTCGTACGAACGAAAATTCTTGAGTATAACCTCGGAAAGATACATAACCTACTTAGTATAACTAGCTGCGCAGCGGCATGATGATGTGCTGATAATCACCGCTTCCATCTACCTCGGTAATGACGCAAGGAGCTAGCTTGCCACTGAACCCGAACTTGATAGTTTCTTTATCGAAACAACCGAGCGCTTCGATAAGGTATCGGGAGTTTAGTGTCACGGAACCACTTTGATCAACCTCAGCCGCAGCCTCTGAAGTGTTCTCACCTAGCTGGGAGGCGATGGAGTGGATAGAGACGACCTGACCCTCGGATTCAGTCGCGACCGTAACGCTACCGCCACTCTCCCTGGCAAATAGGCTAGCTACTTTCGTGACCCGTACGAACTCACTACGGGATAGTGTTGCGTGAATCTCGGTTTCTTTTGGAATCAACTGACGGTAGTCAGGGAAGTTACCTTCGATCAGTCGGCTTGTGACCTCGATGTCATTCATTCGAAAACGCACCTGGCTATCATCAATCAGGATAGTCACCTCATCGCAATCCTCGGGTACGACACGTGCGACATCGCTTAACGTCGAAGCTGGTATGAGTGCCTTGATGTCATCGCTATTCTTACCCAAGCGCCGCTCTGAGAGACGATAACCATCGGTTGCGGCTAGATACAGCTCTCCGTTATAGACGTGGCAGAGAACACCCGTAAGGACTGGTCGTGTGTCGTCAGATGAAGCCGTAAGAACGGTCTGTGATATCGCTTGCTTCAGTAAACTAGTCGGAAGTGTAAGCGTGTAGGCATTTTCGATTTGTGGGAGCGCAGGGAACTCATCGGCTGGCATACCATTGATTGTTGAAATGTATTTATCCGCACTGATGTGAAGTTTTGTACCATCGACCTTGAGTTCAACATTTCCTTTCGGAAGGTTAGAGATAAATTCGCTCAGGAGCCGGGCAGGGATAGTGATAGCACCTTCGGATGTTACTTTCGCACCAATATGTTCTGTGATGGCGACTTCAAGGTTTGTAGCAGCAAGGAGGAGACGGTTACTTTCTGTGCGCAGCAGAATGTTATTGAGAACGGGCAAGGAAGTCCTACTACTTGCCACTCGTGAAACAACACCAAGGGCTTTGCTGAGATTTTCCTGTGTGACTGTAACTTTCATATGGTTGCTCCTTTATTACTTATATAAGTAGTAGTCGTAGTAATAGGTAGTGTGGATAGCGGGGACAAACTCTCGGTGAAAACTGTTAGGTTGAATAAATTTCTTGTGGATAAAGCTGTGTAATAGACGCGGACAGATTTGAGGAAAAAGTATGTGGTGGTTTGGAAAAACCCGTAGATAGTTACATTTAGTGAATAGTTGTGGACGAAGTGTGTACGGATACCCCCAGACTTTTCCTGGTTACTTTGCACTGGTTGTACACAAGTTTTAGACATACAACTTCTCCTTTATCTCAGCTACTTGCTCACGTATCATAAAGTCCAATTTGATAGCTTTTTCAATCTTTTCAACCGAATGAATGGCAGTTGTATGGTCTTTGCGACCAAGTTCCGAGGCGATACGTGGAAAGCTGAGGTGGAGTTCGCTTCTCAGTAGGTACATCGCTATTTGACGGGGCACGACGATATATTTATCACGCTTCGGACTCTTCATGTCGGCTGTATCGAGCTGGAAGTGTTTTGCCGTTCTGTCGATAATCTGTTTCGGTGTGAGGTGTGATGGTCGACTTTGCCGGACATTACCGAGTAAACCACTTGCAGTTTGGATATCAGGTTCTATACCACGCATTTCAGCGAACGCGAGAAGTTGGTTGAGCGCGCCTTCTAATTCTCTAATGTTCGTCTTGATATTATTTGCGAGATATTCAACCGTGTCACGACCGATTCGAACACCACTTTCACTCGCTTTCGCTTCGAGGATAGCGCACCGCGTCTCGAAATCAGGCATCTGGATGTCGATCGTCATTCCCCATTCGAACCGACTTCTAAGTCGTTCGGTTAGGGTAGGGATACTTTTAGGTGACTTGTCTGAGGTAATGATGATTTGTTTATTCGCTTGATGGAGAGCGTTAAACGTATGAAAGAATTCTTCCTGAGTCTTTTCCTTTCCAGCGATGAACTGCATGTCATCAACGATCAGGACATCAACCCCTCGGTATTTTGTTGAGAAACCTTTCTTTTTGAACCGGATACTATCAAGGAACTCATTCACGAATGTCTCTGAGTTGATATAAAGTACCTTACTGCTTGGTTTTCGTCGCATGACTTCATTGCCGACTGCCTGGGCGAGATGGGTTTTACCGAGACCAACCCCACCATATAAAAAGAGAGGATTGTACTTCGTACCAGGATTTGTCGATACTGCCTGACATGCGGCATAAGCGAGGTCGTTCGATGAACCAACGATAAAGTTAGTGAATGTGTAGCGATGGTTGAGATTTGAACTGGTTTCGGATTTGGCTGATTTCTTCAGTGCCCCTAGCTTTTGTTCGTGATCCTTGACCGCGGCCGCAAGAGGGGACTGTGTGTCAGCAACTTTTTGGGGTTTAGAGCCTTTTATAATGTAGGTGATCGATGCAACCTCAACCCCGTTATTCTTGAGAGAATCTATAACGTTTTGGTTGAATTTTGTCTCGAATTGCTGTTTTGCAAAAATATTAGGAACAGCGATGGAGATTGTATTACCGTCACGACCGACTAACTCTGTATGTTTGAACCATGTCGCAAAGGCAGCACGTGATACCGATAACTCTATTTCACCGAGTACGCTTTGCCACAAAGCATGGTCAACTGACGTCATATTCTCCCATTTCCCTCACTAACGTTAGAACTACTATACCCGAATCACACAGTTTTCCACAACCATAACAGGGAAGGTGAAATATTTCACAGAATAGAGGTGCGATTTATACACATTCAAGAATCACCCCTGGCAGGGTGTGGAAAAACAACCTTCAGATGTGGAAAAGATTTGTATGTTTTGTCACTAAATGCTAAAAAAGCAAACTTTGCTCTTGAGGAAACAGGGGAGATTTGTTACAATATATCTCTATGCCAAAGCGAACACATCAACCTAAAACCCGACACCGCGCCCGTGTTCACGGCTTCCGCGCCCGTATGGCCTCAAAAGCTGGACGACTCGTGCTAAAGACACGCCGCCTCAAAGGACGCAAGAAACTGAGCGTCTAGCTCGTATGGGGTGAGGTTAAAAAACCACTCGTAAGGGTGGTTTTTTACTCCCTACGCTACACTTAAAGATATATGTTGTCACAAAAATATCGCTTTCACGGCCACGGCAGCCTCCGTTATCTCTACCGTAACGGTGGCACGGTTCGTAACCGCTCCCTACTCCTTAAATACGTCGAGAACAAACATCGCGCGAATAGTCGTATTGCAGTCGTAGTCGGTAAAAAGGTCGCCAAGTCGGCCGTGACCCGCAATCGTATCCGTCGACGAGTCTTTGAAATCATTCGAAAGCATCTCCCGAACATCAAGTCCCATCACGACCTATCTCTCACGGTCTTTACGGCTGAGTTTGCTACCCTTCCATTCAAAGATCTCGAACAAGACATCATCACCCTGCTCTCACAGGCTCACCTCTACACGAAACCACAACCAACCTCTGTTCCCGAGGACAAATGAATCTGATACACTAGAGGGAACATATGAGTTTGTTCGATACACTGATCGTCCAGCCGATTTTTAACCTGCTGGTCCTTATCTACGGATTACTACCGGGCCACGATTTTGGTATTAGTCTTATCCTGTTTACGGTTCTCGTCCGTCTATTAATGTGGCCACTCGTCAAAAAACAGCTTCATCAAACCAAGCTGATCCGCGCCCTGCAACCAGAGTTAAAGAAGATAAAAGCCAAAGCAAAGGGTAATCGCCAGCTCGAAGCCCAGCTCATGATGGAGCTCTACCGAGAGCGAGGCGTCAAGCCGTTTAGTAGCTTTGGTCTTTTGTTCCTGCAACTCCCGATCTTCATCGCCCTCTACCGGGTGATCCAGATCATCACGACCGAGCGCGACAAGATCGCCTTGTTCACATACCAACCCATTGAGCAGCTGAAACCTATCGCCGACATCGTCAACAGTACGACACATCAGTTCGATGAATCACTGCTCGGTGTCGTTAACCTTACGAAATCAGGTATCAGCGCCGAGGGTATCTATCTTCCGATAATCATCATCGCCGCACTTGCAGCAGTGTTGCAGTATATCCAGTCACGTCAGATAACACCACGACCTGACTCGAACAAAAAACTCCGTGATATCTTCCGTGAGTCTGCGGCCGGCAAACAGGTTGACCAGAGTGAGATGAGTACCCTCATGAGTAATCGTATGATCGTTATCTTCCCGTTCCTGACGTTCGTCATCGGTCTCTACCTGCCAGGCGCCCTGGTCCTTTACTTTGCAGTCAGTAGCGCTGTAGCTGTTATCCAGCAACATATCCTCCTCAATCAAGACGTTGAGGAAATGGAAGCTGTCGCCGACCTGGATACGAAAGACGTCAAGAAACCATCGGCCGCGACCAAAAAACGTGCCGATGATGCGACCGAAGCGGTCGTTACCTCCTCACCCAAAAAGTCCAAGAAAAAGAAGAGGAGACGTTAGATGGATAAAGAAGCTTCAATCGCTTACGCAAAGAAATACATCGAGGATATATTATCCTTTTTTGGTCTTAACACCGATGTGCGGGTTAGTTGCGACGATGAAGTTATCGAACTTAGTGTCCCATCGACACACCTCAACGGCTTTTTGATCGGACAACGCGGTGATACGCTTCGTTCACTTCAACAACTACTCTCAACGACGCTCAAGAACCGTGATGCGGCTATTCACCGCGTTAACCTCGATATCGCCGACTACAAGCGCCAGCGGTACGACCGACTCGTCGAACAGGTTGAGGGTTGGGTTAAGAAAGTTCGTGACACGAAAGAACCGTTTCACCTACAACCTATGAACGCCGCTGAACGCCGCGTTGTCCATCAGGCGGTGAGTGATTACGGTGACATCGTGACGCAGTCAGAGGGTGAAGGCCGCGACCGTCATATTGTCTTGTCTCTCACTTTCGATGAAAAATAGATAGTTTAGCAGAGTTAGATCGTATGAAGTTTTTCGTACAGATCTTTCGCGACTTGTTGCCATGAAAAACGCTTTAGATTCTCAGTTCCAAGTACAACCTGCTTTTTCGCAAAAGCTTTGTCGGTAAGGATTCTTTCGAGTTGTTTTGCGAGTGCACCTGGATCGTTAGTAGGAAAGTGAAGCGATGCGTCCCCGCCCACTTCACGGAGAACAGGGATATCGCTCGCGATGACAGGTGTCTTGCCTGCCATCGCCTCGAGTACTGGCATACCAAAGCCTTCGTAAAGTGAAGGCATAACAAATACCGATGCATTTTGATACAAGGCCGGCGCATCAGTTAGGTTGTCATAGTAGCCAGTCCTAACGATAGTTGCATACTGTTTTTGCATCTTTGTGAGCTTCTGTTCGATATCATCACTATTCCAACCCATACCACCAGCGACAACTAACGAGTATGATTCCTGGATATTTTTCGGTAAGAGCGAGTACGCGTCGAGTAGAACATCCAGGTTTTTCCGTGGCTCAATGATACTGGCGAAAAGGATATAGCCTTTGGTTGGGATGGAATATTTTTGATGGACGTTGAGACTAGAGGGTGATAGATGGGCTTCAGCTGGTGGTATCGGCGTGACGTGAATCTTGCTCTCAGGGATTCCGTATGCGTCGACGAGCTCCTGCTTCATGGTATGTGAGACAGTGAGAACGAGATCGGCTTTGCGAACAGCATGAGGTACGACTCGTTTGAGGTATGTGAGGTTTTTTACCTCGACAACTTCAGGGAATTTTAAAAAAGAGAGGTCGTGAATAGTCACGACACGTTTCTTAGACTTTATTGTTGGCCAGAGAGCATAGTTTGGAAAGATGGTGATGTCTGTTCGTTTGAGCGTTAGATCGAATGGAAAGGCGAGCCTGAAATAATCAAGCTTCGCGTAAATCTTTTGCGGGAAATTAATAGTTTCAACCCCAGATGAATCGGAAAGCTGTCGTCCCATAAAGTCGAACTGGCTCTCTATAACCTCTGCGTCACTGAACTCACGCATATTTGCGATAAGCCGATTAGCGTAGTAACCAACTCCGCTTTTCTTTAGACTTCTTGCTGAACTGCTTTCAAAACGTATTTTCATATCAACTTCAGTATAAAATACACTGTTTGGGGATAACCTATTTTAAGGGCTCTGTATAGTATAATCGAAGGAGTTTTATGCTAGAAGATATTAAGGCTCGTTACAGATATTCATTGCTCTTAATGAGAGAGCTGGTTATAACCGAATTCAAGCTTCGTTACCAGGGATCGGTGCTTGGGTATCTATGGTCGTTGCTGAAACCGCTATTTCTGTTTAGTATTCTCTACTTCGTCTTCGTTCATTTTTTGCGCATTGGTAGCGACATACCTGATTGGCCACTTGCTATGCTACTCGGGATCGTGCTATGGAATTTTTTTGGGGAGATCACTGGAGGGGGACTTGGCTCAGTCGTGGCACGGGGTGACGTGATACGAAAGATAAACTTCCCAAAATATGTGATCGTAGTAGCGAGTAGCATCTCGGCATTTATCAACCTACTACTCAACCTTGTGATCATTGCTATTTTTATGATTATTACTGGCGTCGATCTACATTGGGGTGCACTTTTAGCGCCGCTCTATATACTCGAGCTCTTTATTTTTGCGATTGGGCTTGCTTTTATGTTCGCCGCTCTCTTTGTTCGACTACGAGACATAAATCATATATGGGAGATCATATCCCAAGCATTGTTCTATGGTTCTGCAGTCATCTACCCAATAGCTATGGTGGCTGAGCAAAGTGCCTTCCTCGCTAAACTATTACTCTTAAACCCCATAGCCCAGTCGATCCAGGATGTTCGTCACTCACTCATAAATGAGGTAAATCCTACACTCTACACTATGACAGGCAGTGTCGTTATTGCGTCCATACCAATAGTTCTGTCCCTACTAACCTTTTTCATCGGCGCATACTACTTCAAAAAGAAAGCTCCTTATTTCGCGGAGAATGTCTAGATGGTGAAAGCAGATCACATACATAACGACGAACCAGCTATTTCAGTGAAGCATATAGCTAAGAACTTCATCTTGCCGCACGAAAAGAGCACGTCCCTTAAGACTAATATCGTTAGCATCTTCAAGCAAAAACGACGTACAAAGGAAACTCAAAGAGCGTTAAAGGATGTATCATTCGACATAAAAAAAGGTGAATTTTTCGGTATCCTAGGGAGAAATGGCAGCGGCAAGAGTACTCTTTTGAAAATTCTCGCTGAAATTTATCAACCAACCAACGGATCAGTGAAAGTAAATGGCAAACTAGTACCATTTATCGAGCTCGGAGTAGGGTTTAACCCTGAATTGACTGGTCGTGAGAACGTGTATCTAAATGGCGCGCTTCTTGGATTCTCACGCAAAGAAATAGATGACCGTTATGACGATATCGTGAGTTTTGCCGAGCTTGAGGATTTTATGGATCAGAAACTCAAAAATTATTCTTCAGGGATGCAAGTACGCCTTGCTTTTTCGGTTGCAACCCGCGCAGAAGCCGACATCCTCCTTGTAGATGAGGTTTTGGCGGTAGGTGATGCAGACTTCCAGAGAAAATGTTTCGAATACTTTAAAGGGTTAAAGAGAACAGGAAAGACGGTGGTGTTCGTGACGCATGATATGAGCGCGGTTCGCGAATATTGTGATGAGGCAATCCTTATTAATGAAGGTGTGGTTGCGTTTAACGGCTCAGCTGACCGAGTAGCAGATGAGTATCTTAAGTTATTCAACAGAGCCACTGATGATGAAAATACCGAGAAGGTAGGTTCTGAAAGGTGGGGCAACGGACAAGTTGAGTTGATCGATAATGAATTTGTTATCGGCGATACTATTAAGTTTAGTATGGAAATCAAATCAAAGATTGACATAGAAGACGTCGTTGTTGGCTTCCGTTTTTATGATGAATCGAATAATATTCTCGCCGGTGCAAGTAGTGTGAATGCGAGGATTGGAGCTGTGAGAGGGATCGTCTTCAAAAAAGATAAAAGTAAGCAAGTGACTTTTGAATGTGAAAATATACTAGGTACCGGCACGTATAGGCTTGGTTATACGATAAGATTGACCGATATGGTAACAGTTTGTGACGATAACGAAAACCTACTAACCTTTAGATATAATCGACCAGAGAGTCACCAGCCTATAATTTGTCCTGTGACACTTACGATAAATCAGGAGTAGTTTTATGGCAGCAGCCAAGATGAATACTTCAGCGAATGCAATGAGATATACACACCAGAAAATAAAAGGAGTTTTTGAAAAAAAATACCATCCGAAGACAGTGGCGATTATTGGATGGCTAGGTGCATTTAACCTTGGTGATGAAATGATGCTGAATGTATCGATGCACAAACTAATTCGAAGGGGCGATAAGCTTACGATCCTTACTTATAAAAAAGACGCTGCAGTGGAAAAAAGGTATGAAGGATTCAAAGTTATTTCACGCCGACCACTTACGCGACAAGATGTAAGGGAGGTTGTTGAAACTAATGATAGTTTGCTGGTTAACGGAGGCGCACTTATTGACGATCGCTACTATACTAGTACCGGATCGCTTGCGCGGGATATTGCAAAACTTGCTCATTCATTCATAGCTGCAGGTAAGCCTGTGGTTGTGTATGGGATAAGCGCTAACACTAATCTCAAGAATAAACAGTTAATCAACGATTATAAAAGAGTGGTTGAAGGCGCAGCTCATTTTTCAATGCGAGATGATTTTTCTAGAGATGAAATGAATCGACATTTTGATGCGTCAAAGATTGAGATAGTTGATGATATTGTATTTGCTGACGAAACACTTATACAGAAACCTGTCATTCTACCAGGGCGCACAATAATATCTGTTATTGCCGTACTGGACAAGAACACGATAGACCATGTGAAGCGTTTTTTTGATTATCTTACAAGCGCCACGGAGGCTTCGATAAAATTCATAAGTTTTTATGACGAGAATTATAATGATGCAAAATATATAGAAGAGATCAAGAACTATCTTGGTGATCGGCGTATGAGAATCGATGAGATTAGTTCGCCTATAAACTCAGCCGACCTTTTTAACGCACTCCTACCGTCTGACATAGTTTTTAGCATGAGGTATCACGGCTCTCTTGTTGCAAATGCAATGGGTAAGAAAGTGATTACGATCGACTACGATAAGCATCCGCATTACTTTAATAAAAATAAATATCTTCAAGACCATTACGGATTCAGCACTGCATCTTTTAAACTCACCGATATTGAAAGTATGTCGATAGATGACATTCGGCGGTTTATTGACCATACAGCACCAACGGAAGTAGATATAAAATCCATTAATAGTCGAGCTCGGGCGGATTTAATCAAAGCGCTAAATTTGCTATGATAGTACAGTATATGGCGAGATTACTTACCTGTGCTGCTGAAGAGAAATATAAGGAAGAGATATGACAAAAAAATCGAACATTCAAATTTTAGTTGTTAATCATAAACCTTCTTATGTCCCTAAAAACGAGTTACTAAAGCCGATTCAAGTTGGTGCTGCCAAGAGCGGTAAACGACTCGATGGAATGGCATATTATGACGATGATGGTGATAACATCTCCGATAGAAATCGTTCGTATTGTGAGATGACGGCGACCTACTGGGCGTGGAAGAACCTCAGCGCGGATTATTATGGCCAATTTCACTACCGTCGATACTTCTCGTTCTCCTCTCGCCAGGACGACGACCCACTACCAGCAAGAGCATACCCTGATGTTGAATCAGTGGAACAGGAAATAGGCCTCGATACAAGTGTGATGCGTAGAATGATTGAGTCGTACGACCTAATTATTCCTCGTAAAGAAGACATGAAGCGTGTGGCTGACTCTAGTTCTATATATAGCCACTACAAGGAAGACCACTACATCAAGGATCTTGACCACTGCCTCGATTATGTCGCTAAACACTATCCTGAGGTAGCGGTGTTTAACGACGCTATTCACGAGAGTGAAGGTTATTTTTGCAATATGTTCATCATGAAAAATGAGCTGTTCGATGGTTACTGTAAGTTCATGTTTGACGCTCTGGATGACTTTGAGGATAAAACCGATATTTCGCAATATGACCCGTATCAGTACCGAGTCACCGGCTTTTTAGCTGAGCGCCTAACGAACATTTATATCCAGTATCTGCAATCACTTGGTAAGTACAAAGTAAAAGAGTTGCAGATAGCTTACTTTGACCACACCGATCCAAAGCCGACCTTGGAGCCTGTTGCCAAGGAAGGCAACATTGGTATCGTAATGGCGGCGAATAACTACTATGTGCCCTATATCTCATCATTACTACACTCACTCGCCGCTCATTCATCAGAAAAGTATACGTACGATATAAACATTTTTCATCGTGATATTACGTCCGAGAGCATGCAGCTTTTGATCGGAGAGTTTGCTGACAGGAAAAACATCCACATTCGTTTTTACGACATATCTTCGCGTTATGAAGAATACAAGAATCTGTTCACACGCGGTCATTTTGCGATCGAGACCTACTTCAGACTCTTTATCCAGGATATTATGACTAGTTATAAAAAGGTTCTATACCTTGACGGAGATATGGTAATCAACGCTGATGTCGCGGAGCTATACGAGACTGATATAAAAGGGTATTTGCTTGCTGCTTGCCCAGACCCCGATACAGCTGGTCTCTACAACGGATTTGAACCGCAAAAAAAGGATTACATGGATAATGTCCTTAAGATTAAAAAACCATATGAGTATTTCCAAGCTGGAGTAATCTTGTTCAACCTCGATGAGATGCGAAGGACATTGGACGTCAATAGTTTACTGAAATTTGCAGCTTCCTATGAATGGGAGTTGCTCGACCAAGATGTTTTGAATTTTATCGCCCAAGGAAAAACAAAGTTGGTCGATATGTCATGGAATGTTATGTATGACTGGCGCAGAATAAGACTCAAGAAGATAGTCGCGTTAGCGCCTATTAGCCTGTACGATGCCTATGTAAAAGCTCGCCAGAACCCAAAGATCGTGCACTATGCAGGCCCTGAAAAACCTTGGCACGAACCAGAGGGTGATTTTGCGACGCTATACTGGCAGGCAGCTCGACGCAGCATTTTTTATGAACAGATCATAGCCCGCATGGGTGACTGGCGATTCCAACATATCCATAGGCCAAAGTTAAGTATTCGACGTCGCTCAGTCAATAAACTTCGCAAAACTGCAGACCGTATTGCACCACGCGGAACGCCGCAGCGCAAACCATTTGTATATGCAAAAAGGGTTGCCAAAAAGGTACTGCGTCGCAGTTAGGCTCGCGTTACTCATAAGTATCCAAAGACTACGTAGTCATAACCCCTGGACTAACCGTACTAGTTAGCCGCATACCAGCCGCCGTTATTCGTGTTGTAATAAATCGTGCCGTGTTGGTAGGTTTGAGACCATGTCTTTGAACTGCCGTTATATAGCTCAGGCCCAGTAGGGAAGCCGGCCTTACCACTTTGATATCCAAGTCTCGCCCAGTAGTCGCGTAACGCGCCCTTGCTCTCCCAGGCGCCGGTTGTCAGACTCCATACGATGAATCCATTTTTGTATGGTTGCCAAGCAGATTTACCATCAGCACTGGTAGTGATTGTGCCTATAGGGAGACCCATACTGCCGTTTTGATAACCGAGCTGACCCCAGCGCTCACGAATAGCGCCCTTACTCTCCCAAAAGCCGGTTGAGCTAGAGCCAATGATAAACCCACTTTGGTATGGTTGCCACCAAGCTTTTCCGTCGGAAACCTCTGCACCCGTTGGGTATCCCATAGTTCCAGTTTGATAACCGAGCTGACCCCAGCGCTCACGAATAGCGCCCTTACTCTCCCAGGCTCCGGTAGCAGTATTCCACACGATATAACCGTTTTGATACGACTGCCAAGCAGCGTTACTGTCAGAGCTGGTAATTAGCGCACCTGTTGGGTATCCCATAGTTCCAGTTTGATAACCGAGCTGACCCCAGCGCTCACGCGTAGATCCTTTGCTCTCCCAGAAACCGGTTGCGATCGTGCCGATAATCGATCCGTTTTGATACGACTGCCACCAACCTCTCCCGTCGTAATTCTCTGGTCCAGTAGGGTAGCCGAGCACTCCGTTTTGATAACCGAGCTGACCCCAGCGCTCACGAACCCCACCTTTAGACTCCCAGAAACCAGTAGCACCTGTACCGATGATGAATCCATTTTCAAATTGTTGCCACCAAACCTGGTTGTTGGGGGTGTATTCGTTATTTACAGGTCGTCCCAAAGAACCCGACACCCCACCTAGTTGGTTGTATCTTGTCGCGATCGCCCCCTGGACTATGATAGTTGGATTACCAAACCAATCACTGAAGAAGTGATAAAAATTTCTATTCCCATATGATCCACACGGTTCAGCCGACCCGTAGCCAGCGGCAAGCGCGGCAGCATTGGGTTGGTAGGGAGTGTAACTATAAAGTGCGGCAGTAGCACGGTTTCGTATGTTTAATACTGAACTACCGCAATACTCTATATCTCTTTTATTGCCAAATCTGCCATACCATTTTTGCTCAGCATTATTCCATGGGCCAGGGTGGTAGTATACCGTATTGTTCCCTACGCCGTAGGGCACACTATTGAGAGTGTCATCGAAATAGCCTCGAAGGTGGTAGGCTCCATAATCAATTTGGCGCGTAAATCCCTTTGCTGCATTATCACAGTCTGCTGTGTCAGGACAGCCATAACCGAGCGCAGTATCAAGATTACTACAATTAGACCCTGTAATAAGGCTCTGCTCTTTTTGAAGCATTACGAGCAGAACCTTAGGGTTTATACGGTAAATATCGGATGCCGCCTTGATGACCTGTGCTGCCGTCATTGTCTCTGGCCCGTACTGCTCTGTAGTTGTGTCTTGAACGACACCATCACCATTATCATCCCGGAGACCCGGTACAGTGAGATTTCTTATACAAGGCGCTCCTTTTTGATTTAGGAAGTCCTGTATTTGCGATGCAGTCATACTTTGGGAGTCCACAAAGATTTGATCATCGATTATTTTCTCAGGGTTAAACTTACTTAGGTCAGCCGCAGATACCGCTTGAGTACTGAAAATAGCTACTACCCCGACTAGAATCGATGCATAGAGTGTAGTCCGATGTATTTTCTTTAGCATAATCTCATTATCTCATTATCTCTTAGTTATCGGAACGCGTTCTGTGCTTGAAGAAGAACCATTAAGCGTGTGCGTGACACGTATAGTTAGAGATCCATCTGCTCCAAACTTGTCGGCACTTAACCTAAAACCGTCACAGGTAAAATAAGAAGGACCAACAACAACTGGAGCTGACGTTTTTGATATCTCTTCGCCGTCTTGCTCAACTATCAGTTCGCATGTCCCAGTTGAGGAGGATGCCAAGATTGCTGAAACCCTGAGAGTTCCGTTACTGATCTCTGCTCTGGTAACCTGTGGCACCTCAGGCTTCTTAGAAGCGTCTGTGTTTTGGGTTTCAGAGTCGGATTCTGCGGTGAGCGGCGGTTTAGGTTTATTTGCTATACCTTCGTGCTCAGATAAAGAGGAAGGTGTCTCTGTTTTTGAGCTTTGATTCATTTTGGGGAGTACGAAGAAATAGACGGCCCCCAAGAGAATAGCGCTCGCCAGTGTGACGAGTAGAATAACCTTTAGGGAATAATTTCTTATTTTTATTTTCATGGTGTCAAGCCTAAAGTATTTATGCTTATGATAACTTTTATTATACCAATCACCACCCCCTAGTCAAAGTTAACTAGAGAGGTATAGTTAATTTTCATAAAGTGGAATTATACGTTCTACGATGCTGGTTGAAAGATTAAAACCCTTTTCATAAAATTGTCGGGCTTGTTGCTTGAGATGATGTCGTAGTGCCTCATCCTCATACATGGTTTGCATAGCATCTGCGAGAGCTGTGGCGTCTCGCGGATGTACGAGCAAGCCTGTTTCGTGATCAATGATCAACTCAGGGTTACTATCGACATTACTAGCGATTATGACCTTTCCAAGCATCATCGCTTCTAGCAGTGCTATGCTCAAACCTTCCTGGTAACTTGGTAGCATAAATACATCTGAGTCATTAATTTTTTCGAGTGTGTCAGTCTGGTACCCGAAAAAGTGAATAGAGTTATACGGCTCGGCTTGCTTTTGGAACTTATCTCGTTCATCTCCATCACCATATATGGCGAGTTGGACCTTTCCGCCTCCAATACGACTCTCTAGTTTTACAAATGCCTCAATAGCTTCGCCGATACCTTTATTACTAACGATACGACTTGCGATGCAGTAGGTAAATAACTCATTTGGTTTAGCCTTATCTGGGTATTCGTGTTTCTGGTCAATGACACCGTTCTTGATGATGACGATCTGGCGCTTTAGATCATCTCTGTTTTTGAAATGGGACGTGACTAGCCGATGCTCATTGTCTGAGATGAGTATGATGTGGTTGGTAAATCGGGCTGACCAAAATACGAACTTGCCTACAGGGTTGCGAAAGGGTTTTGAAATGTTTCGCAGGATGTACCTAAGGTCCATGTGATCAGTCCATATAACTTTTTTACCCATGATACGGCCTGCTAACGTTCCTGCAATGAAGTCATCCTTGCTTTGAATGTGCAAGACGGAGGCGTGCGTTCTGATAATGAGGTTGATATACCAAACAGTCAGCACTACCTGCCATACTATGTAAAACGGCACCAAGACGACTTGAATACCACTCCAGTTTTGTTTCGACCACCACCAACCACGGATACTTCGTAGTGATTTTCCTTTGGTATAGGTGAGTAGTTTTTGAGAGCGTGAAACGATGATCGGGGTATAGCCACTATCTTTCAGGAGGGTGGCGATACTGGTTTGATAGGTCTCCGCTCCACCAAAGTCATTTTTTGCTGCATTACGAACCAAAAGGACAACTTTATCCATACCGTTATTGTCGCATATCGAGCGGGTCGTCACCTAATTACTGCATGGTATGATGTCTACAACATGTTAAAAGCCAAAAGTGAACACTCGAGTGTTATGACTCGTCGAGTTTTTCTAGCGCTACTAACCGTGGTAGTACTGGTCGCTGCAATGATTGCTTTTACGACGTGGTATGTAAAGACCGAAAAGACCGTCTATTACTGGGATTCCGCAGGGTTTTGGCTGCCGGTTATAGTACTGACGGATGAGTTACGTACAGATAAATCGGAAGCACTCTCACATGTCATCCACAGCATTCAGCACGAAGAATATAACATGCTCTACACACCTCCTCTCGCACTAGTAGGGTTGGTATTTGGCAATAGTAGGCTGGTATATGAGCTATCGATTCTCATTCTTTACCTTATACCGGCGTCGTTTACTATAACAGTGGTGGCTGACATGATTACAAGACGCATGTGGCCATTCAAGATATCTGTCGTTTGGCGCATAACACTAACCTGGGTTCTTGTTGTGACGAATCCATTTCTCATCGCAGCGGTACTCAAGGGTTATCCCGACGTTGTTGGCCTAGTACCTATATGGATCGCGTTGGTAGTATATGCAAAAAAACGGGCATCCTTGTCGTGGAGATGGCTAGTGGCTATCGGTACACTGTTCGTTTTGGCTACACTACTACGTCGGTGGTATATATTCGCGGCCGTTTCCACGATAATGGCTATAGGTATTGATCAGATCTATCTCTTAGCACTACGTACCATACAGCAAACAGGTGTGAAACGCTGGTTGCGTGCACTTAGAAGGCTAGGTGTGCTACTACTATTACCGCTTACTTATATAGGGCTTTTTGTTGCCGTGGCATGGCCATACATACAGCGTCTCTTTAGTACCGACTACGCAACAAGCTACGCGGCATATAAGAACCATAGCTCATACTTTGATCTTCTTGGGATGACAATAAACCATTTTGGAGTCCTGTTGGTAATCATAGCGCTGTCTGGTCTCGTATTAGGCTGGGTGTACAGAGCAAGGCGATACATGATTTTCATTATCGTTACATCATGTGCTATAGCTTTCGTTGCGGTTGGATCGATACAGTCGTTTGATACTCACCAATACTACCTGCTTATCACCCCGTTGTTCGTTGGGCTTGCTCTTGCGCCAGTCATGCTAACGAAGTTGATAGTGGAAAAAGCACCGAAGCACTATAATGCAAAACTAATTTTGATAACTATTTTTGCAGCGGTTGTCTCCTTACAGTTACTGACATGGCTTGAGGCGCTAACGCCACATAAACCAACCAACACAAAGATCCTATCGGACACTCGACTTGCTCCTGTGGTTAGAAATGACACGGAAACATTGAAAGGTATATACACTGACGTTTCTAAGCAATTAATGGCAGGGGAGTCGGTCTATGTAGTGAGTAGCAATTTTACGTTTAACGTGGATATCTTCAGAAATATTCCACTTTCACTCACTGGGATCCCAAAGTCTATACCGGACAGCTCACTTGCACTTGCGACCCAGCTGGATGTCCGTGACGGGTTTAGTAAAGGGTTTTTTGAGGCACGCCTGGTGATTGATAGTAGCCCAGCAGGATATATAACCTCAAACCACAGTGAGCAACAGATTGTAAAAATTTTGCACGAGTCGATGGAGCCGGGTGGTGCCCTGAGAGACTACTATACGATAATAGGTGTCTATGCTCTTGATAAAAACCACAAAGTTTTTGTATACCGCAAAGTCACGGAAGTTCCGGTAGAGGTTAGAGCAGAACTGATCGATGCAATCACAAAGACGCACCCTGGCTCAATAAGAATTCACTAATAGCTAAAGAATTTCCTCAACAGTGTAGCGAGGTCTTGCTTTAGACTCGTTATATATTTTGCCAATATACTCACCAACAATACCAAGGCTAAGCATTTGTATACCGCCGATAAACCAAATTGATATCATAATAAAGGCCCAGCCAGGTACGGTGTCTCCGAGAAACCTCACAGCTACGGTATATAAAACGACAAATAAACTTATGCCAGAAATCAAGATACCGAGGCTCGTAATAAGACGCAAGGGTTTGATACTGAACGAAGTAATGCCATCAATCGCCAGATCCAACATCTTACCTATTGAGTATTTCGATTCACCAGCTTTTCTTTCAAGTCTTTCGTATTCAACAGTGGCTGTTTCAAAGCCAAGAAGAGGTACGATACCTCGTAGAAAAAGATTAACCTCCTTGAAGTTCGCCAGCTCGTTAAGTGCTCGTCGAGACATTAGCCGGTAGTCGGCGTGGTTGTAGATGCTATTTACGCCCATGGCTGACATGAGACGATAGAAGCCGAGCGCACTCGAGCGCTTGAAGAAGGAATCACGCTTTCGTGAACTCCGTATACCGTAGACGATATCAGCACCATTATCGACCGCCTCAAGCATCTTATCAACCGCCTCTATGTCGTCCTGCATGTCAGCATCCATCGATACCACAACATCGGCCTCATCTTTTACGGTGAGGAGTCCAGCGAGAAGGGCATTTTGGTGTCCACGGTTAACAGATAGTCTGATACCGCCGAAAAGTGAGTCAGCTTTGTGGAGTTTCTGGATGATATCCCACGTATTATCGGTTGACCTGTCATCAATGAAAACGACGCGACTCTTCGCTGAGATTACTTGCGATGTCAGTAATTCATCCATCTTAGACTTTAGCTGTTGAGATGTTTCTTCGAGAACTAGCTCTTCGTTATAGCATGGGACTACGATGTAGAGGATATATGCCTGCTTTGCTTTCACTGCGGGTTCCTGACTTTAGCTATGAATATTACTTTATTGTAAAACAAATAAGTTACGAGCATTGATATCAAGACACCAATGATTTTAGCAGTGTTCATAACAACGAAATACTCGCTAGCAGGTAATCGCGCAAATTCTACAATCGCGTATACTATTTGGCCGGGTACTATATAAACTTCACCGAGCAGCCAAACTGCGCTGTGCTGGGTAATCACCTGGATAAGAAACGTACCGATCATGAAGTAGAGAAGTTGTACACCATTAAATCGCTCGTCGTCCTTAAAGACCAAGTACTTGTTTAAAAAGTAACTCAGTATGATAGATATCAACAGCGAGACAAAATTTGCCCATGAAGCGTCAAGTAGCCCTGAGAACAAAAGAACATCAAACAGTAATACATTGAAGAGAGTATTGAATATACCAACAAGTGTAAAATAGAGAAAACTTCGACCACGCTCGTTGGGGGTAGATATTTGCTTCATTTGCCCTATACTTAAATTCTAACAGCTATTATGAAAACAACAGCACTCCAAGAGTTACATGATCTCGAAAAAACCTACTGGTGGCACGTTGGTCGACTAGAGATAATAGAGCAGCGTCTAAAGAAAATCTCGGGCCGTAATAAGAAAAATAATATCTTGAATGTGGGTAGTGGCACTGGTGGAACGATAGCTTCACTCGAGAAGTTTGGTAAGGTCCAGAACGTCGATGTGTCAAAGGAGGCAATAGCTTTCTTGAAACGTAATGGGTATAAAAGCCAGCTCGTTGGCAACGGTCCTTTACCTTTCAAGGATCGTTCATACGATATTGTAACGGCACTAGATGTTCTTGAGCATATCAATCAAGACGACAATGCTTTAGCTGATTGGTTTAGGGTTCTGAAACCCGGCGGCTCTCTACTCATTACTGTGCCAGCATATCAGTGGCTTTGGTCTCAACACGACGTTATTAACAACCATCATCGCCGTTATACTAGGTCAAAATTGGAAACAAAGGTTAGAAAAGCCGGGTTTAAGGTGAATAAAGCCTCTTACGCAATTGTGTTTTCATTTCCATTGGTTGCTGGGTCACGGATTCTCGCAAAAGTGTCAAGGAAAAAGCCAAACGAATACTCTTCGTTTGTGCAGTTGCCGAAACCTATTAACAAACTCTTTATAAATTTTCTCAAGTTCGAGGCTCGTTCAGGTAACGTCGTTTCTTTTCCGTTTGGGACGAGCATACTTATCGTCGCGAGTAAGCCGACTAAATAGTCAGCTTATAACCTTAGGTAAAGCATAGCCCACTTATATAGGCGCTATGACGATTTCAATCGATCATAGAGATCGAGCGCTGCTCGGACAGCTTGATTCATGTTGAAATACTTATATGATGCAAGGCGCCCGATAAAGTAAATACCCTGTTCCTCAAGCTTCTCAGCCTCTTCACGGTACTTCTCGTAGAGATCTCGATTTACCTGGTTAGGCACAGGGTAGTACGGCTCACCGCCAGCTATCGAATATTCGCGAGTGATAGTCGTGACAGGTAAATCTTGGTTGTAGAACTTCTTGTGTTCGATGATACGAGTGTAGGGTACGTCTTCGCTAGGATAATTGATAACAGGAAGACTCTGGAAACTCTCCTGTTTTAACGTCTCATGTTCGAACTCGATGGAACGATACTCGAGCTTACCAAACTTTTCTCCAAAGTATGTGTCAATCTTGCCGGTGTAAAATAGCAATTCCGGCTCATCTAATTTCATATCATGGTAGTCACGACCAAGAATAACTCGAATGTTATCATGATCCAGCATATTGCGGACCATGACCGTGTAACCTTCTTTTGGTATCCCTTCATATGTGTCACCGAAGTAACGATCATTATGGTCATAGCGTACCGGGATACGCTCCATCACCGAGGCGTCTAGCTCCGCGGGGTACTTATCCCACTGCTTCTTGGTGTAGTTCTTGAACATTTTTTCATATATGACATCACTACCGATACGTTTCAGAGCCGATTCCTCTGAGTTCTTCGGATCAATAATGTCTGGGTGTTGCGATTCAACCCATTGCTTTAGTTCTTCGCCATCAGTAAAGTCCATGCCAAGTACCGCATTGTAGGTGTCGATATTAGTCGGCACAGGCACGAGCTTACCTTCGACGAAGCTCTTGACACGATGCTGATATGGTAACCATTCAGTAAAGCGACTAACAAATTCCCATGTTTCATCATCGGAATCGTGATAGATATGGGCTCCATACTTCGCCATGAGGACACCGTGCTCGTTCAGGAAGTCGTAGGTGTTACCTCCTATATGGTCACGCTTATCGATAACAATAACTTGTTTGCCATCTTCGGCATATTTTCGCGCTAGTGTTGCACCAGAAAGACCGGCACCAACAATAATGATTGGTTTTCCCATACTTTAAATCTCCTTATTATCCGTGTATCCATTTGGGTTTTTTGATTGCCAATTCCAGGTATCACGGCACATGTCATGAATAGTTTTTTCGGTTTTCCATCCAAGCTCATCAGCTGCTTTCCGGGGATTTGCGTAGAAGGCCGGTAGGTCGCCATCGCGACGATCCGCAAACTCATATACGACCTCTTGACCAGTGGTGTCAGTAAAGGCGTTGACGAGCTCAAGCACTGAAGTACCTTTACCAGACCCAAGGTTGAAGGTATTCGTACCTGTCTGCAGATGTTCAAGTGCAGCGACATGACCCTTCGCGAGATCGACGACATGGATATAGTCGCGAACACATGTACCGTCCGGGGTTTGGTAGTCGTTACCAAATATAGACAACTTCTCGCGACGGCCGGAAGCAACTTGAGCTACAAATGGCATGAGATTATTTGGTATACCAAGGGGATCCTCGCCAATTAACCCACTTTCATGGGCACCTATAGGATTGAAATAGCGCAATATAGAGAACTGGTTATCTGGGTTAGCGTTCGCGGCATCTGTGACTATTTGTTCTATAAAATATTTCGTCTGTCCATACGGGCTGGTGATACCTTGACCGGCTGGACTGCTTTCTGAGTAAGGTATTGGGGCTGAGCCATATACAGTCGCTGACGAACTAAAAACAAGTTTATGGACCTCGTGCTTTTCCATGACTTCCAGAAGTGATAGCGTCGCATCGATATTCGTTCGGTAATACAAGAGAGGCTTTTTCACTGATTCGCCAACCGCCTTCAGACCAGCAAAATGCACGACAGCTTCGATGTCCGTGTTCTGCTCGAAGAGGCTGTCGAGCTTATGGGTATCTTGTAAATCAAATACGTGGAGCGCCACCTGCTTACCAGTTATTTGTTGAATTCGATGAACGGCCTCACGACTGCTGTTGATGAGATTGTCAACGATAATAACTTCGTGACCGACGTTGAGTAGCTCGACTACGGTATGACTACCAATATAGCCCGCTCCTCCACTAACAAGGATTTTTGGCATGCTCCCATTGTACCTTATACTAGAGTCGTATATAAACGAGACGTAACTTTTACACCGCATGAACCTAGTGATTTTCCATGGCATCTTAAGCTTAGTCTTGTACGGGGTAATGCCATAGTGGTTGGAAGAATATCCTTGAAGTATCTAGAGATACAAGCAGGTGTTGGGTTTTGGGTCAAACTAGCCCATATGTACGTATTAAATCGAAATCTGATCCCCTAACGCGCAAAGTAGGTAGGTTAATGTGTGGAATTGTCGGGTATGTTGGGAACAAAGAAGCGCAGCGCATCCTACTTAGTGGTTTGCGCCGCTTAGAATACCGAGGCTACGACTCGGCTGGTATCATAACCGCCGGCCGGAACGGTGAGACGTTGCTGCGTGAAAAGGGCAAGGTAGCCGAACTCGACAAGAAGGTCGCTGAGTCTGAGCACAACGATATTATCGGTATCGGACACACCCGATGGGCGACGCATGGCGAGCCAAGTGAGCGCAATGCGCATCCTCATCATGTCGGCGATATCTACCTAGTTCATAACGGTATCATCGAGAACTACCAGGATCTCAAGGAAGTTCTCGCTGACCGTGGCTACGAATTTGCCAGTGAAACAGATACGGAAGTATTTACCGCACTCATCGACTCGATCTATCAGGCTCAGGATAAAAAAGACTTACACCAAGCTGTCGTCGACTCACTCCAGATGGTCATTGGCGCCTACGGTATCGCCGTGATGGCAAAAGGCAATCTCGATGAGATCGTCGTTGCGCGCAAAGGCAGTCCACTTGTTGTTGGTGTTGGTGAAGAGGAAGTCTTTATTGCCAGCGACCCTTCGGCGCTCGTTGGACACACTGATCAGGTGGTCTACTTGCGTGACGACGAAGTGGCGACCTGCTCCAAGGATGGCGTGCACTTAACAGATGCCACCGCCACAAAAGTCGATACTGTTGTTGAAAAGCTCGAACTAGATATCCAGGCGATTCAGAAAAAAGGCTATGATCATTTCCTGCTCAAGGAGATCTTTGAACAACCTGAAACATTGCGCTCAACGCTGAATGGACGTGTCCTAAAGGAACAAGACTTACTGCGCCTCGGCGGCCTCAACATGACCGACGATGAGCTGCGTGAAGTAAAAAACGTATTTATCATCGGCTGCGGCACAGCGTACTACGCAGGTATGCTCGCGAGTTATTTTATAGAGCAGTTTACCGATGATGTCGTTATCCATAACGCCATTGCGTCAGAACTGCGATACCGATCGTTCAACGTGCCAGAAAATTCGGTAGCTCTCTTTGTCTCGCAGTCAGGCGAGACGGCAGATACGCTTGCGTGTCTGCAGGAAATGAAGCGTCGTGGCGTGAAATGTCTCGGTATTGTTAACGCTGTTGGGTCGTCGATCGCTCGCGAAGTGGATGGTGGTGTGTATGTCCATGTTGGCGCAGAGATATCAGTCGCAAGCACCAAAGCATTCACATCCCAAGCAGTTGCAATGCTGCTATTTGGTCTGGTTATCGCACAAGCAAAAGGTATGAGCCTCAAAGAGCTCCGGCCATACATCGCCGAGCTGGATATATTGCCAGACGAAATCCAGTCTACGCTTAATTCACAGAATGAACCGATAAAAACGCTAGCAAAGAAATACGCACACTACGAACACGCACTTTACGTCGGCCGCGACTCGTTGTTTCCGGTGGCACTCGAGGGTGCGCTCAAGCTCAAAGAGATCAGCTATATCCAGTCTGAGGGCTATGCGGCTGGTGAGCTAAAGCATGGCCCAATCGCACTCATCGACGATAAGTTTTTTGAAATGGCATTCGTCAGCGACAACTGGCTTTATGAAAAGACGATGAGCAATATCATCGAGATGAAAGCGCGCGGCGGTCACATCATCACCGTGACTAACAGTGAAAAGGCGATTGGTACTGAAGAAGTCGTTCGCGTTGATACGAAGCTCGAACTCCTCGCTCCACTCATCTTCAATGTGGCTTCACAACTCTTCGCATATTACGTGGCAGTAGAGCGGGGCAATGATGTCGACCAACCTAGAAACCTCGCTAAAAGCGTGACTGTCGAATAACCTCACTATACTCGCACAGAAGAACCGATAACACACCCAATTACCGGGAATATGCATCTTTGTACACGTGTACAAAGATGCATAGATTAGATATTGGAACGATTCTAGGTTTGTTGATCACTCACGATTTTACGGATTTTAGTGATGAAGAGACTTTTGTGAAATCTTTTTGCGATTCGTTGCAACTTTGCTGGTTCAAAACTAGTTTTTTCAGCTGTCATGAGCGCGGTTTGTAGTGATTCAACGGACTGGGTATCAAACGTGACGCCACCTTCACCATCCTTGACGATATCCTTACTGCCACCTGACGCAAATGCAATCACTGGCGTGCCAGCTGCAAGTGCCTCAACCTGGACAATCCCAAAGTCCTCTTCGGCTGGGAAGATAAAACCCTTTGCGGAGCCCAGGTATGCCGCAACAGCTTCATCGCTCGCACCCTCGACAAATTCGACGGTCGGTCCGGCCATGGTGACTAACCGTTCATGTTCTGAGCCGCTGCCGATGACGGTTAGCGGGAGACCAAGTTCAGAGCAGGCCGCAACCGCCAGATCAATGCGCTTGTACGGCACCTGTCGGCCGAGTGCGACATAGCCACTGCGTTTACTCAGAGGCTTACTGACTTTCGCGAAGCGTTCGCTGTCTACGGGAGGATGAACAACCACCGCGGATTTACCATAATATTCACGTATACGATTTTGCACTTCTGTTGAGTTAGCTACATATACATCGACGTTTTGTGCTGCATGGTAGTCAGACTTTTTAAGTCCAGGTACGAGTAGTGGCATCGCGAGTTTTGCGAACCAATTGAGTTTACCAAGACCTGGGTCCTTCTTGTATTCCGCGTAGTGACTCCAATAGTAGCGGATCGGGGTGTGACAGTAACAGATGTGCACCTGGTCCTCACGTGTTTTTTGCACCTGCTTACTCTCTGCGCTTGAACTACTGATGATGATGTCGAACTCAGAGAGGTCGAGGTCACGAAACGCGTTCACGCGGAGCATCGGAAAGAGTTTGTGTAGGCGCCTAAGACTTCTGGGCCACTTCTGTAAGCGCGTTGTTCTGATGTCGAGACCCTTAAATAACGGGAGAGCCTCAGGCTCATATACGGATGTGTAGATGGGCGCCGAGGGAAACGATTCATGAAGGGCAAGAACAACACGCTCCGCGCCCCCCATATTTGTCAACCAGTCGTGAACGATTGCGATACGAGGCTGTTTCATCTATTTTGCTCCGCTGCGAAATAGTACGACGCCAATAGTCTTGAATAGGATCTTCATGTCGAGCCAGAATGACCAGTTTTGTGCGTAGTAAAGTTCCAGTTCCACACGTTTCCCAAACGGCAGATCACTACGACCTGAAACTTGCCAAAGCCCTGTGAGGCCTGACTTGACGCTATGGAGTAACGAACCTCGGCCAAGATACAGATGCAGTTCCTGTGGCAATATTGGTCGCGGACCCACTAGGCTGAGATCACCTTTCAGGACGTTAACTAGTTGCGGCAACTCATCGAGTGAGGTTGCACGGATAAAGCGACCAAACCGTGTGATACGTGGGTCATTTTGAACCTTGCGAGTCTTTTCGTACTCGTGCGCCAGGTCTTCTCGCCCCATGGCGCGAAATTCAACCGCGGCGTCTTCTTTTCCATACTGCGCTCCCATGCTACGGAACTTGAGTAGCTTGAAATGCTTCGAATAACGGGTCAGTCGGCCACTTTTATAAAAGATTGGGCCAGGGTTCAAAATCTTTTGCAGTATTGCCGTGATAACGAGCAGTGTGCCCCAAATCGGTAGTGTCAGCACGGTTACGACGAGGTCAAAGACCCGCTTGACGACTTCCCCCCACCCAACCAGTGGCGTCTGATGAACGCCGATGATAGGATAGCCGAGAAAAACATCAATCTGATTCTTGCCGGAATAAAACTCGGCTTCACCGGGTATGAAGCTGTAGCTGATATGTCGTTCCTGTGCAGCGCCCATGATGTGCTGGTTACGCTCAGCTTCTTCGTACAAGTTAGTCTGAATGATGGTATCGACCTTTAGTTTGCTGAGCGCTTCGAGGGCATCCTCGACGACCGGAAAGTAGGCCATCTCACCCTTCACCTTGGTACCGACCGTCGCTACAACACGGTAACCAGACCGTCTGGTATTGCCGATATTCTCGATGATATCTTTGGTGGCGTCACCGCTGCCGATGATCATGACTCGCTGGATACCGCGATCAAAGTAATAGGCAATATCGCGAATGAGTCGCAGTATCTCGCGGCCAAATACGAGAAATATAAAGGTAGCGATACCGGCATATACGGGTACGAGGCGAGCTGGGAAGATAGGCTCCAATACGACGTAGTCGTATCCGATGATGAGCAGAACGCCGATGAAAGATGCCATGAGTAATTTGCCTATCTCGGTGAGACGCTTTTGGTAGACAGCCGGGCTGTAGAGCCCAAGCCCCCAGAGCGTGATGAGCCAAAACGGCGTCAGCTGGGCAAAGGTGACGAAAAAATCGAGAGCGCCTATTTCATTGACGAGCGGTCGATTGTCGAGTTGAACGCGCAAAATATAGGCGAGTACAAAGGCAGACAAGACGGCCAAGACATCGAAAACGACGAGCGCAAGCGTATAAAAACGGATAGTTTTAACAGGCATAGTGGATAGAGATATTGTACCATTGTGATAATGGCCCGTACGCAAGACGCAACAATGCCGACCTGGCTGACCCGTACCCTGTTGGTTGGACTAGGATTTATATTCGTGATGATGCCGGTTCATGCCTTCGTATCAACCTGGGGTGGAACAGTGATTGGGCCGTTATGGGTATGGAAGAGTTGGAAGGAACTACTGCTAGTACTACTCGTGTTACCAGTATTCGTTTGGCTGGCTACGAATAGATCAGCTCTTCGACAGTTGGCAAAAAATCCACTCGCCATCGGAGTTGTGCTCTATATAGCCCTGAGCGTAGTACTGGCTATTACATTTTGGAGTGAAAACGGTTCCCAAGCGGTTATGGCTGGCCTGGCGATGAACCTTCGTTATCTCGGTATTGCTGCGCTCGCCTACCTGCTTTTCAGGTATGGCAATCTATCAGAAACCTGGCTCGTGCGAGGTATGTGGTTTGTCGTGAGTGCAGGCGTATTTGTCGCGGTACTTGGTATTATGCAGATTCTCATTATTCCGAGTGACTACCTAGTAATGTTTGGTTACGAAAAAGGGGTGACAATCGCGCCGTATACCCTGATTGACAATAATCCTGATTTGCTGCGTGCTTTCGGGACACTTCGGGGGCCAAATGATTTTGGAGCGTTTCTGATCTTGCCAATCATTCTCGTTATCACCCAGGTACGACGGTTGCCAATATGGGTTAGCATCTCGCTACTTGGGTTACTCGGTTGGGGGCTTATTCTGTCCAGCTCGCGTAGTGCCTGGATCGGTATGGTCGTGGCGCTCATGGCATATGCCTTCTACACTATTGGGCGCCGGCTGAAGCTGACGTATATCATCGGATTGCTTGCCGTACTTGTGATCACGTTTGCGGGCATGTTCTATGCGGCCGTGAATGTCGCGGTATTACGTCAGGCGGTGTTTCACTCAAGTCCGGGTGATCCGTCACTGACGGAGGGCTCGACCGACAAGCATCTTACCGCAACACTGAACGGTATCACGCGAGTCGTTGAGCAACCACTTGGGTGCGGGGTTGGTTGTGCAGGACCAGCGTCATACTACGGAGAACAAGGAAAGATCAGTGAGAACTACTTTGTGCAGATTGCCGAAGAAACTGGCATCGTGGGCCTTATTTTCTTCTTGTGTGTCGTGGGATACGTTGCCTACCGACTGTCGAAGAATCGACGACAGCAAGTGCTGAGTCGAGCGCTCCTCGTCACACTGTTCGGCTACGTGGCGATCGGCTTGCTGCTTCATGTTTGGTCTGATGATCCTCTCAGCATCACGTGGTGGCTGCTCGCCGGGGCTGTGATAGGGTACAATGAGAAAAGCTCATGGAGAAAATCAAAAAACAGCTCACGCTCAAAAACCTGATTCAGTTTATCAAGCTGCAACTCGCAGGCAACGTTCTGTTTTGGGGGACCTACATCGGGTTCTTTGTGCTGTATGAAATCGTTGAACTACCTGAGGTCACTGCGCTTGCAATTGCTAGTGTGATCGCTCATGCCGCCTTCTTCATCGTCGACAAGAAGTGGGTGTTCCACGAGGGTGAGGGACGGCGAAAGACTGGAGTGGAATTGACTCGTTTCATCATTTTCATGGGTCTCAACTACTTTATTAACCTCGGTATTATCACCGGTCTGTCATACTACTTCGATATCACCCCATATATCGGTCAGTTCATCGCTGCCGCTTTCTTTACGCTCTGGACCTTTATCGGTCTCAAATACTGGGTATTTCGAAAACCTCGCCGAGCACGCAAGGGACAAAAGAATGTCAAGCGAAAATAGACCGAGTAAAAAGCAACGTGAATTACTCAGTTTCATAGAGGGTTTTATCGCTGGTCATGGTTATGGTCCGAGCTACCGCGAGATTATGAGGGCTCTCAACTACAAATCAGTTTCCACCGTCGCTGTTCATGTGAATGGCCTGATTACCAAAGGTCACCTGATAAAACGTGATCGCTCTGCTCGTTCGCTTGAGGTCGTGACTAAAACAGCCGACACACAGCCATCCACTATACTGACAGCCAATCAGGAGAAGTGGCTCGTAACTCAGGTACGAACAAAATTCGATGAGTATGACAAGAACGCGAGCAAAAAACGCTACGATGAACTCTGCATCTTGGTTGGGGCGCTGAGTGTCCTAGGGTTGAATGAAGCGGCCGTTTCATTCAAAGCCCGCCTTGGCAAAGAAGCCTAACCCCCGTCAACTCAATTGATGGCTCTATATCGCTTATGCTAAGATTATCTCTGATACGTAAGTGGAGTGGATTAAATAAACATGGATGTTAAGCAGCCTCGTCCGACGAGACCGCCTGTGAGAAATGTTTCTCAGCAGGATTTGCAGCGCCGTGTTATCCAGACTACGGTACCCCAACCGACACCAGCACGACCACAGGTTACTCCTCGTCCTCCCCAAGCTATTTCTTTAAAGGCACCTAAAATCTCTCGTCTATGGCGAGGCTTTCAGGTGGTTATGTCCGTTTTAATCCTGCTCGCCGTGCTCGGTATCGGCTGGTGGTTGTGGCAGTCCGAAGAGAAGAACGCCCAGACAGCGATCGATACATCAAAATACCAAGCAGCTTTTCTTGTAAATGGTCAAGCCTACTACGGCAAGCTAAAGCCGTTTACGGACACTGCCATGAAAATGACCGATGTCTACTACTTGCAGCCCAAGAAGGACGCTGAGACAAGTGCCGAAAATTCTGAGCAAGCAGCTGACGAACAAAACAGCGTTGAACTGATCAAACTGGGCGAAGAGATTCATGGCCCTGAGGACGAAGTTATCATCCTCATTGATCAGCTACTCTATTACGAAAACCTCAAATCCGACAGCAAGCTTGTAAAATCTATTGAGCGTTACAAGCAGACCCAGGTTCGTTAGACTAGTCGAGAGCTTTTATGTAGTCCGACCATGCGTCGTTGGTTATTTGTTGCTGCGACTTGATCATAATAAGTAGGTTGTTCTTCGTGAAAATGACCGATTGAGGACCTTTTGCTGATGTTCCTAGGTAGGCCTTTGTTTCACCGGCGGTTATCTCCGTCGTAGCGCTATAGGCTTTTGCAAGCTCTGCGATTTCGCGGTCAACTTTACCAACGAAACTAGCCGGCAGCGGCTGTTGACTGACATTGATAGCAACCCCACCGATTTTGTCACTATAGGCATAAACAGGGGCTTCACCTGGTGGACTAACTCGCCGCCAGCCGCCAAGGTCACTAATTGTGTTGCCTTCCGGGATGACGGTCTGATACTCGAGGTTCTCTATGAGTTCGCTCGATTGACTAGTCTCAGCCTCCTCTTTAGTCATTGCTGTTTGCTGGATGAGGATCCCAGCAGCTACCGCACCAATGAGCACAATACCACCGATGATCAGGACGGAGCTCCGTTTTGAACGGTTGAGTCGTTTTTTGAGATTTGACCACGAGAGATTTTGTTTAGGATTTGCCTGTGCTTGTCGTAGGGTTGGTTGTGATTCTATAGCAGTGCTCATCGTGCGTCGGCCTTGAACACGTAAACGCTGATCATGCCGGGCATACTGACTTGTACGAGCACTACGTGCGGTCTGTTTGTCTGTATGTTTTGATTCCACAATCGTTCTTTCATACGCTTCTACCGAAGCGATTCTCACCGTGATTAGATACTACTATTTTAGCATAACAGGGATAAATCAAGGCCGGGAGTACTATTCGTGACTGAAGGCAAACGTAATGTCACTGATATAGGCATTTTGGTTGTTATAGGTTGCGAGATCTATTCGCATAAGGAGTGAGTCGCCGGCTTGGAAACCACAGGCTGCTGGATCAGAGTTTCCGCTGGCAGTACCCGTTTGCCAGGTTGTTTGGTTACCGCTCGATACCGATACGGCGGCGTCGCAGTCGTCAAGTCCAGCTGAGCTGTTGCGATAGAGCTGGTAACTGATCACCGAGTTAGCATGGTCAGTCTTTCCTTTGAGCTTCGTGGTTCCAGAAACAAATCCACTAAAGGTCGACGGTAATTTGTAGCTGACATAGAGAGCGCGCGTTTGTGAGGTGCCCCGCGCAGTTGTCCATTTGTAGAAGTTGTAGGTTTCGTTGGTGCCACAGATTGATGCTTGTGCGGAGCTGCCGTCGAGGATATTGAGTGTGTCAGAACAGAAACCAGTGCTGAGCGTTCCGGTGCCGCTGTTGTTACTCACCATACCGGCATATGTTGGGGTGATAGAGACGAAGGTGTCAGGCGCGGCGCTACAGGCACCCCAACCATCTTCCTCGTAACACTGTACCTTACCGATCGTCGTGTTGTAGTACATGCTACCGACGAGCGACGTACTCGGGTCCGACGTTCCAGCGTCTAAAGTGAGCAGAGATGGGGTGCCTGACGACCCTCCGTCACCGATCTGAACACCATCCTGGGTGAATGATGCTCGACTTTCACCGCCGACCAAGACTGAGACATTATCCTTGGCCTGCAGGGTGGTCGTGCCGGTATCAGCCTGTGCTCCTGAACCGATCGTGACGTTTGATGAACTTCCGACCATATTACTTGCCCCGATCTCTATGGTTTGCCCTAGTGATGCAGAGCCGCCGCCGATCACGATCGCACCGGCGTTGGCTGTACCGATAGCAATTGTGCCGTCATTACCGAGACCCACTCCGTTGCCAGAGTCAATCTTTACGTTTCCTCCACTCGCGATCAGGAGGGCACCGATCCAGTCGCTACCATGGGCCCATTCGTCGATGTAGAGGGTGAAGCCTGAGGTCGCCGAGATAATACCGACGTCCAAAGAGTTAGAGTTACCTTGGTTATAGAGTCCGTTGAGCGTTATGTTAGCCGATGTACCGTGTAAGTTAGCTCCCCAGTAGAAAGATACTTGTTGCGTACTGCTGCCGTTCGTGATCTTCCATTCCATCCTGACAGGGACATCGGTCGGAATTGAGGTGCTACTGCTGGCAACGTTCGTGAATGCATTACGTAGAGATGGACGACCGCTGCTATCGAGGCGAACTTGAGCTGTCGTCGAGCCGGTAAGCTGCGTCTGCGCTATGGCAACTGTGGAAGCGGGCAAGGAGGGCATCATGAGATACATGCGCAGTGCCTGGGTACCGGTTGATGAGAATGACTGAGTAGAGAAGGCTGAGTAGGTGTATTTTCCTGACATCGTGCCAGCAACCGACCACTCATCTGAGAAAGTTTGTGAACCACTGGCGTGAGTATACATGCCGGTAAAGGTAGAGTTTGAGGTAGTGATAGTTGTGCCGTTAGAAAAGCCCTCATAATCTTCTGAGTCAACCGCGTTCGGTCCGCTGCTCGTACCGTTACCAGATCCACCTGCCGCGCCGCCCTGGAGCACTAACTCACCTCCTGCGCTGCTACTACCGCTGCCTCCAGACCCGGCTGAAACTGTTAGTTGACGACCAGCAGTGTCAGATCCAGAGGTTGCGACCGAGATAGTATGATCCGCATTATGCCCAAGTCGGATATTGCCGGCATTCGTCACGGTAAAGACGTCAGCGCCAGTGTTTTGTAGCTGGATGAGGTTACCGGTATTAGTCTTGTTGACGTAGATACTGCTGTTGGTGGTCGCATCGGTCTGGACACCTTGCGCAAGCTGCAGGAAATTATCGGCAGTTTTGCCGGACAGGGAACCGGCGTTCATGGCGTATGCCGTCGAGGTCATTCGTTTCATCGGCAGCATCTCACCGTCAGCCTCACATGGTGCACTGTCGAACGAAGTACAGGCGGAGTCGTAACCGGCGATATTCATCGAAAGCCAGAGTGTGTCCTGATTCCAGTCAACGAGAGAAGCGAATGGCGTAATGCTTCCGAGCTTGACCGAGAAGTACCCGTTCTTGACGTGAACACCGTTATTACCACCGTTATTGATGTAGGTTTCGGTCCATTCGAGAGAGCCACCGGTATTACCCTCGGTTGTCCCAGTACCATCTTGGTAGAGTTTGAACTGGATGTTGTAGTAACCATCAGGGACGACATTACCATCAGTGTCAAACAAGCGCCCCTGGAAGCTGATCGTCCGGTTGATATCGGCAGCAGCAGAAACATGACTGAAAAATAGTGTTGTAGTTAATCCTACACACAGCAAAATAATGGCCAATCCTAGCCACAGGAAGCGCCTATACAAATTAGTGGGCAGGTGACACCACACAGTCATGTGCTTTGTTTTACTCTGTTAAATCGTAAAATTTGTTTGTTTCACTGTGACGTGTGGTGGTCCATCAAAGCTTGCGCTTATTCTACTACAGTTACGTTTTTTCTGACAATCGTTCTTATGCTGTGGATCAGGCGGATTTTAGCTGAGCGAACAACCGGTTTGACCCCCGAATTTACCAAAGCGGTTATGGTACAATAACCTCAAGTATTTGTAATGGCCAAGTGGAGCCTAAATAAACAGTGAAACTTCATCGGATTCCTATCGTTGCAACAGTGGTCATGGCTGTCGCGCTGCTCATGGCGACGCCATCCGTTATGGCTGCAAATAGCTATGGCGGCGGCAACGTCCAAGGCTACCTGACGGATAAACCTATCGATACTGGTACGATCGTCCAGCTGGCCGGCAAGGACTCAAATCGTGTCAAAGTTGCCGTTCAGGCTGAGCTCCAGAGCATGTTTGGCGTGACTGTCGACCGAAATCAACTACCGTTCACGATCTCGAACGAAGGCGCCCAGAACGAAGTCTTTGTCGCTGTCTCTGGTACTTACAATGTCATCGTCAGCACCCAAAACGGCCCGATCGCGGCAGGTGACTACGTGACGCTTTCGTCGATCAACGGAGTCGCTATGAAAGCGGGTACCAAGGAAAAAACAGTCTTCGGCCGTGCGAACGCAAAATTTACTGGCAAAGAGGTTGTTCTTGGCAAAGCAACCCTCAAAGATACCTCTGGTAAGGAGAACAAAACGGTCTTGCTCGGCGCAGTACCGGTCACGATCGATATCCGTAGCAACCCGAATGACGAGAGCACCAAGGTAAACGTTCCCGACGCCCTACAGCGCATCGGTAAAGCCATCGCCGAAAAAGAGGTCAGTCCGATCCGCATCTATCTCAGCATGGCCATCACCGCAATCAGTATTATTGCCGCCATTGCCATCCTCTACTCAGGGGTGAGAAACGGCGTCATTTCGATCGGCCGTAACCCAATGTCCAAAAAGTCGATTTTTCGAGCTCTGCTCGAGATCATTCTGACCAGTGTCGTGATTTTAATAATTGGCCTTTTCGCGGTATATTTACTCTTAAGGCTATGACGCGTAAGTAAGGTGGGATCACATGGCGATATTCGGACACAAAAAGACGACTCCAAAGGATGAAGCGGCTGATCAGATCAGCCAAGTTTTTGATGAAGAATTTCGTGAAGAAATGCGCGCCCAAGGCAGACTCTACTTCGAACGTGTTATCAATGAGAACGCCAGTCTATTCAAACAAGACCTTGATGCAACCGTCGCGCACGTCAACACCGAACTCAAGCAGCACATGGCGCGCCAGCTCGACGAGCAATTCGCCGAGATAGCCAGGAGTAACGCGACACTCCGCGATCACATCACAAAAAACCTCAACGAAAAGTTCGCCGAGTATGGCAAAACGGTCGAAGATGCCCAGAATAAAGCACTCCAAGCCCTCAGTGTTAGTACTCAGACTCTTCAGGCTCAGCACCAACAACTCAGTGCATCCATCCAAAAGACCGTCGCCGACCAAGAGGCGACGCTGGCTGCCGTGGCCAAAAAGAACGAGGACCGAATAAGAGCGATGGAAGAAGCCCAGAGCGCCGCGCTCCAAACGCTAGCAGCCAGTGTTCAGGCGCTTCAGACCCAGTACCACCAGCTGGGTGAGTTACTACAAAAGGGTGTCGTCGAGCAGCAGGCTATGCTCATAGGTGCCTTCGAAAAGAACATGGCCATTATTGTCGAGCACTATGTAACTGCCGCACTTGGTGACCAGTTTGATATGAAAGCACAGCTGCCAGGCATCATTCAGCAGATGGAGGCAAACAAACAAGCGATAGTGGATGACATGAAGTTATGAACGAGACCAAGGCAATTTCCCACACCAGCTTCGTGGTGCCTGAGCGCGTTATCAGTCGGATTGATGTCGCGCATTTGGTTCGTGATGCCGAGCAACTGGAAAATGATTTTACAGCCGCAAAGGTTCGAGCCAAGGCTGGAGCAGGCAAAGCACCAGAGCTGAAAGTGACCGAGCAGTTAACTGATTTTTTAAAAGAAAACCGTTTGAAACTCAAAGACAGCCAGGACTGCACAACGCTCGTGAAGGAACTGCGTACCCTGAGAGACGAAGCACCGGTCGTTCATATGACATTTGCGGTTGAAGCTGACCATAAGAGCTTGGAGCAAATGGTCCAATGGCTTCGCAGCTCGATTCATCCACAAGCACTGCTAGCCGTCGGACTACAGCCTGGTCTCATCGCTGGAGTGTATTTGCGCACGCCGAACCATGTACTTGATCTCAGTTTACGTTCACGCCTCGCTGGCAGCCGCGCCGTGCTGCAAAAAGAGTTGGAGGCACTGCGTGCAGGGAAGTAAGATTTTCGAAAAGCTGGTCGCCGCTAGCAATCCTGTAGGAGAGATCATCGGCATCGACTCATTCATGGTCGCTGTCAAAGGCCTGCAGCCGACGAACGTACACGCGACGGTGAGGTTCAGTGATGATACGCGCGGCTACGTGCATGAAATTCTCGAAGACCACGTTGTCGTTATGAAGCTTGACCCGTCACCACTTCAGGTCGGTGCTGTTTGTGTTATCGAATCCCGTGACATCATGACCCCTGTTGGTAAGAATTTTATCGGCCGAGTCATCAATGTATTCGGTGAGCCGATTGACGGCAAAGGCGCTATCCAGCCTGATAAGGAATGGGACGTTTTCCACAAGGCACCGGCACTGTTCGAACGTGAACTGCTTGATACACCGGTTGAGACCGGCGTGACCATACTTGACCTTGAATACTCGCTGGCACGAGGTCAGCGCATGGCGATGCTCGGTGATAGCAAGGTCGGTAAGACGGCATTGGCAGCACAGGTCGCCATCAACCAGAAGAACACCGACATCACTGTCGTCTACGTCCTGATTGCCAAGCGTCAGCGTGACGTGGCCGACCTTGTCAGTAGCCTCGAGAAAAACGATGCACTCAAAAAAGCCATCGTGATCGTCACGAACTCGTTCGAATCTCTTATCCTGACCTACCTCGTTCCCTACGTCGGTGCGGCGCATGGCGAATATTTCTGGCACGAGCTAAACATGGACACGCTTATGATTTACGATGACCTGACGGCGCATGCTCAGGCCTATCGTGAAATCTCGCTGATCGCCGGCGTCAGCCCGGGACGTGACAGCTATCCGGGCGACATGTTCTACACCCACTCCAGCCTGCTCGAGCGTGGTGGCAAGACTGAGTCAAACCACGCGAGTCAGACGTTGCTTCCGATCGTCTACGCTCCAGGTGGCGACATTACAGCTTATCTGCCGACCAACATTATGTCCATCACCGATGGTCAGTGGATTCTGGATAGCCAGATTTTCAAAGACACGATGCGTCCAGCGGTCAGTACGGCGCTATCGGTGACGCGTGTCGGTGGTGTCGGTCAGAACAAGCGTCAAAAGGGCCTGGCCGACAAACTCAACCTGACGCTCGCTGGCTACCGAACCGCTGAGGAGTATGCTCACTTTGGTACCGAGCTCAGCCCACAAGCCCAAGCCGACTATGATAAAGGTAAGGTGTTGTTCAAGCTCATGAATCAGTCGATTGGCGAGATCTATAGCTTCGCAGAGCAGCAGTTTTTGATGACGATAGTACTCGAGAGTGCACCAGAAGAAATCATCAACATTCCAAAGCTCAAAGAGCGTGTCCATGACTACGGTGCCAAGCTTCAAGAGGACAAGGAGATGGTGGGTAACTTTGATGAGCTTTGTGCCCAACTAAAAGCAGAAGTCATGACGATCGATGAAGTCAAAAAAGCTGCTATCGACAAGGCCGCCAAGAACGACGCCGAAAAGAAACGCCAAGCCGAGGAGGCCTCTAAAGCCGCCGAGAGTGAAGCCGCAGCTAATGAGAAAAAGCCAGACGATAAGCCAGCCGAAGAAAAACCAGCCGACGACAAGTCAGAGGAGAAAAAGTAGATGCGCCGTCCACTTGAGATCAAGGCCGAAGAAGCCTCTGTTCGTTCAGTGGTCAGCCTGACATCGGCACTCGAGAGCCTCAGTACGATGCAGATTGCCAAGACGAAGAACAAAGTACTGATCAGTAACCAGTTCTTTGACGCTGTGTGGAACATCTACAAGCAGATTCGTGTCGATGTGTTGTTCAACTTCGGCCGCAAAGTCGATGAAAAACCGATCGACAAGGAGCTCCTTATCCTCATCACTGCAAAAGGGGGTCTCAGCGGAGATATCGACCAACGTCTGATCCGTCGGGTCCTCGAGCGCTACGATGAAACAAAGAACGATGTGCTCGTCATCGGTCACCACGGCGCCCTCAAACTCAAGCAAGCACACGTTGACGCCACCTACTACTTCGACCTGCCGGAAAAAGACTACATCAACGTCGATCCGTTGATGGATATCGTCCGAAAATACAGCCAGAGCCGGATATTTTACCAGGATTACGTGTCACTGAGTCAGCAGGACATCAAAGACGTTGACCTATCCGAGGTTGTTTCGAGTAAGGGTCGAGCAGCAGACCTGAGTACGCTCGATGACACGGTCATTAGCGAAAAAACCTACATCTTTGAACCAAGCTCTTACGCTGTGGCCGCCTATCTTGAGAACTCGATCCTTCGTCTGACAATCTCCCAGTTCATCTATGATAGCCGACTAGCTCAGGTTGCCAGTCGGTTCAAAGCGATGTCAGCTGCAAAGGAACGTTCCGTTGAGACCGCCAAGGAACTTCATACCGAATACAACCGAGCCAAACGTAATCAGGTCGACACCCGCCTCAAAGAGAGCTTGGCTGGTCTGAAAAAGATCCGCGCGGCAGGGGGAAAGTGATATGAGCGACAAGCAAACCGCATACAAACAAGGGACCGTCAGCAGCCTCAAGGGGCTCGTCATCAAGATTCGTTTTGACGAGGATATTCCAAACGTTAACGAAATGCTTCACGTCGACAACGAGCTCAAATCACCGCTGCTTGTCAGCAGCCTGGCGCACGGCGATATGGCGATCTGCCTCAATATCGGTGGTGATTACAGCATCCAAAAGGGCGACAAGGTCAACCGCAGCGGTCGTAGTCTTGAGATACCGGTTGGTGAAGCGATGATTGGACGTGTCTGGGACGCGATGGGCCGTCCGATAGATGGCAAGCCGCAGCTCGATGACGCGACGCTCGAAAAAATGCCAAAACGTGCCATCTTCGCCCCATCTTTCCAAGAAACCAGCCTCGAAAGCCGCCCGGATGACGTGCTTGAGACTGGTCTCAAGGTGCTTGATTTCTTCACACCGTTCGTCAAAGGTCGCAAGATCGGTATTGTTGGAGGTGCCGGTGTCGGCAAGACGGTTCTCACGATGGAAATCATCAACAACGTCGCCGAGGGCTCGGGTGCAATCAGCATGTTCGCTGGTATTGGCGAGCGTATTCGTGAGGGTCACGAGCTTTACAAGACGCTCGGTGACAACGATCTCCTCAAAACGACCGCCATGTTCTTCGGGCAGATGAACGAAAACCCGGTCCAACGTAGTTTGATCGGTTTGTCGGCTATCACGCTGGCTGAGTTTTTCCGCGACGATCAGAAAAAGGACGTCTTGTTATTCGCCGACAACATGTATCGCTATATTCAGGCTAAGAACGAAGTCTCAACCATCATCGACCAGACACCTGCCGAGGGTGGCTACCAGCCGACGGTCTTTTCTGACATCAAGACCTTCCAGGACCGCCTGGCGAGCAATGCGAATGGCTCTATCACCGCACTTCAGACCATCTATGTGCCGGCAGACGACCTGTCCGACCCGGCGGTGCAGATGATCCAGCACGAGCTCGACTCAACCATCGTCCTCAGCCGTGCGGTTGCTGCCCAGGGTATTCGTCCGGCGGTTGATATCTTGGCTTCAAAATCAAGCCTTTTGACCCCTGAAGTTGTCGGTGAGCGTCATTATGACCTCGCGATGCGCGCAACCGCTATCCTGCAAAAATACGAATCACTCAAAGGCATCATCGCCATCATCGGTGAGTCGGAGCTTTCCGCCGAAGACCGCGATGATTATAACAAAGCCAAACAACTGATAGAGTTCTTCAAACAACGCTTTAACGTCATGTTCAAGGTGACGGGTGTTGAGGGTGAGCACATGACTCGTGAGCAAACGCTTGATGGCGTTGAGGCTATCATCGGCAAGAAAGAAGCCGAGGCGGATGGTGAAGACGCACCAAAACAAGCAGAAGCGCCAGAGACGCCTGCCGAGCCAGCTGTACCTGCCGAAGCAACGCCGGATGTGAAAAAAGAGGCCGAGCCCGAGAAGGAACCGGCTAAAGAGACCAAATAGCCATGGCAGACGAGACGACAGCAGTACCAGCGCCGGAAGCGACAGAGACGGAACAGGCGACACCCATCACAGGCGGCAAGCCGACGATCGATGTGAAGGTCTACGCGCCGTTCAACGTCTACTACGAAGGCGCCGCGTATAGTCTCAGTGCCACCAACGAGACTGGTCCGTTCGACATCATGCCGCACCACCATAACTTTCTCTGTATGCTCGTGCCAGGTACGCTTGCGGTGCAGACGCCAGATGGTGAAAAGACGTTCAAACTACCAAAGGCTCTACTGCACGTCAAAGCCGACCGTGTCGACGTATTCGTCGACGTCTAGCCGGAGACAAAGTAATCGAACGCAAAGGTTTGGTTAGCTGGTGCTGCGTTATTTGTACAGATACTAAAGCCGGTTTCACTGCGGTTGACGTAGTACTGAGTCAGTCCGGCACCTGAGCCGACTGGGCTGACGAGGACACGTGGTTGCGCGCTAAAGCGCTTCGAAAAGGTGATTTGACTGAAACAGCCTGGTGTCGGGTTGTTGCCAGTGTTAATGTTGATCGTACCGGAGGTATCGGAGCCATTGATCGAAGCGGAACCGCCACTACCGAGCACACTCGAGTTAACGCTGCGACTTGGTGTCGGACCAGTGAATCTGAGGTGGTTTGGAACCTCGAGGACTGCGTTACCACTGAGTATCAGGCGCGAAGCCGTGATCTGTGATGCGGTGAGGGGGCCGCTGAACGATGATGCACCAGCGACATTGAGGTCACGTAGCGTCGTACTACCTTGCACGGCGGTGTTAGTTGCGACCTGCAAGCTGTTTATCTGGGCCTGACCGAGGTTTGCAGCGCCTGAGACCGTGACACTAGGTGCGGTGAGGCTACCGCCAGACTGGATATTGCCAGCGACGTTGAGGTTACCACGTGCCAATGTCTGGCCATTGATGACAACGCTACCCTGGATATTGAGGGTGTGCGACGTGCTGCCGACTGATGCATCGGTGTTGGCAAGCTGCTTGAGCGCTTCGGTCGTGAGCGCTTGACCTTCGATGCTGGCTTCTGGCGCTTCCTTTTGGCTGTTCAGGTAGGAGACGATCGTGTAAGCGCCAGCGATAGCCGAGAGCAGAACAAAGATAAGGATATAGAGGTTGACTTTGCGAAAGAACTTTTTGAACGGCGAGACCTTTTTCTCCTCGGGTTCGCCACTCTTTGCACTCGACTCACCGGCCGCAGCTGATGCGGCTTGTTCCTGCTCGAGCTCTTCAGGAGTACGGCTGAGCGCGTCAGCAGGAGCCTGTTCGGTTTCAGGTGTTTTCGCCTCTGGATTGCTCTTTTCTGGTTCCATAGTTTAGATTGTTGTTTTTTGATCGTGCTTACGTCTAGAGTACTATATTCGATAGCTTTGCGCCAGCCTTGTTTACAGTGGTACTATGAGATGGAATGCATACACAAAAACAGGGGGTAAGCTACTATTCACGCGTCGTGCTGTCACTCTTAGCACTACTTTTCGTGATCGGCATCTCCACTCCTGCATCTGCGACGTCTTCTAGTTCAGAAAACTTCCAGGTGGTTGAAACCGAGTTTAATAGCAGTGATGAGCAGTGTTCTGGTCAGTACTGTGCACGCTCCTCGATTGGTGATCTGTCTATCAGTGGTACGACAGGCACAGGTTCGACTGCGACCTTTGATTCCCTCACCGAAAACGAGCCACTTCTCGAAGTTATCGTCGAAGCAGGACAGTCGAGCGTTGGAACGCTCTCGCCAGACCAGCCGACGACAAAAACGGCCATCGTCAAGATCCGTAGCTATCTGACAGGTGGGTACATTCTGCAGTTAGCAGGTGATCCGCCCAAGTTCGGCACCCACAGCATCGATGCGATGACGACCGCAGCCGCCTCAAACCCAGGTACCGAGCAGTTTGGTATAAATCTCGTTGAGAACAACTCACCTGTCGCTGGCGCTGATCCGGTGCAAGTGCCCGCCGACCAGCAAACATTCGGTATCGTTGATGGTGACTATGACGATGTAAACCAGTTCCGCTACATCAGTGAAGATGTCCTAGCGAGCAGTACGCTCGACTGGGGTCAAACCCACTACACCATCACGATGCTCATCAATGTTTCGAACCTGACTCCAGCTGGGCACTTCTCGGGTGATTACGGTGTCATCGTCACACCATACTATTGATAGATCTACAAATCGTTGTAAATTTATAAATATTGTAGAAAAGTCTATTGCACTAACGAAGTTCTAATGCTAAACTTCGCAATGTACCCCCTGTTAGCAGGGAACAGAAATAAAAACCAACAAGGAGATATACAAAAATGTATACACTCAAAGCGATCGCTCAGCGGTCTACGCTGCTTGGTAGCGCTGTGGCACTTGTGGCTGCAACGATACTCCCTGCAGGTGTGGCCTTCGCTGATGCGCTCAACCCGCTGACCAAGCGATCCCTGATGCTATCCAGCTCGGCGCCTGGTTTCATCGATACGGACGGTTCGGGTAACTCCAATGCCGCACCGAACTCGATTGGCGAGAACTATGCACCAGCAGGTTCTGGTCCAAATGGTAAGAAAACTGGTGAGACGTTCACCTTTACGATCAGCAGTGATGCTGACGTCGAAGGTTTCTCATTCCAGTACTGTACAGTCGCTGCTGGTTTCTGTCGTGCGCCTGGTGACAACACTGGTGACGCTGACCCGAACAACGACGGCAACACCGCTGACTCAACCCGCGAGTTAAACTCAGCTGCTCACCCGAACGGTCGCAGTGACCTAGAGTTTGTCAGCGCATTTACCCAGGCACCTTCAGCCACTGCTCCTGACGATGGTGAATTCCAGATTTACGTAGGTGGCTCACCTATAACCTACTCGACTGCCTGGACCTTTGCTAAATCTAACCTTGAGGACACTGAATACTCAGGTCACTCAGGTACATTAACTGGTAAGAGTAACTACGTGACGCTCTCGAACACGACATCAGGTGAAGAACTTAGTCTCACTGATGGTACTGAAGTCAAGATTGTCTTCAAGGCTTCGGAGTCAATCCATATTACCAACCCTGGTAGCGGCCACTTCTTCGTAAAACTCAACACCTACAGTGATGGTTCGAGCATGATCGGTAGCCAAAACGACGCAACTCCACTCGACGACACCGATCACACGGTCATCGACGGTGGTGTAACGGTCGCGAATGTCATGACCGACTCAATCCACATCACCACGAAGGTCCTGGAAACTATGGCCTTCTCAGTTGGAACCCGTAACCGTGACACCGTTGATCTCGGTACTGGCCAGACTCACGGTTCATGTGATGCTATTGAGCAGATCAACAACAACCGCCTCAACCTGGGTAACCCAGACGCTGAGTACTCACTGGAAACAGGTAAGGCATGGGATGTTTACTCCTACTGGCGTCTATCATCCAACTCATCTGGTGGTGCAACGGTTTACTACTCCGGTAACACCCTCGCGAACACCGTTGGTGACGAAATTGCTGATATGCCATCGGAAGTTGTTAGTACCCCAGGAACTGAGCAGTTCGGTCTTGGCTTCGTCGACGCAGGTCTTGACGACCTCGACGGTGACGGCCCTGGCGGAACACCAGAAGATGCAGATTGGGCAACCAACTACGAAACTCCAGACAGTGCACCGTTTATAACCCTCGGTGGAGCACAGGCTCAGTCTGGACCTGAATACCCAACGCCGCAGACAGCACAAACCAACTACGACGAGGCCTTTGGTACGCTCGACGACGGTGCTGGCCACGCTGGTACTGCAAAGTTCAGGTTCCTCAAATCGAGCTTGACTGTCCCAGAGCCAATCGCTCAGCAAGATGAAGAAGTTATCTCTTGTGCAACCGCAAAGATGCGCTACGTCGCGAACATCGCTGCGGATACCCCAGCTGGTGTATACACGACCAAGGTTAACTACCTCGCTGCTCCTCAGTACTAGATTCACTAGTCTGAAGCAACTCAAGAGAACCGGCCACATTAGGCCGGTTCTCTTATTGCTTACGGTTCAGTACTTTCATCTAGTACAATAACAGGTATGCACCACAGGCTCGTTCGGTTTCACGAGTTCCTCTTTGCGCAGCGTCACCTGTGGCCAGAGGAACTGATCGCACTGCTCCTAGCAGTGCTGTTTCTAGCAGCACCAGTAACAGAAGCAAAGCGTTTTCAGGACAGAAGCCTCTATATGCAGAGCTCTGAGCCCGGTGTCACAACATCGTACAAGGTCTCATTTTCGTATATGAGCCCGAATCCAGTCGGTTCACTTGATATGCAGTTTTGTATCGACCCGATTCCATACCATCCATGTGTTGCGCCACCAGGTATTGATGTCTCAGACGCAATCCTTACCGGGCAGACTGGTGAATCAAGTTTTACTATCTTGTCACAAACAGCCAACCGTATCATCCTGACCCGTTCGCCAACTATGGGTATCTCACAAGCCTCATCGTACAACTTTGAGGGTATTGTGAACCCAACCGACAACGGACAAGCATTCTCCATACGCCTCAAGAGCCACGCGAGTGGCGACGCATCGGGTGCACAGATAGATTTCGGTTCAGTCAGGGGACAGGTGGCAAGCGGAATCGTTATCGAGACGCAGGTGCCTCCTATGTTGGTATTCTGTGTTGCCGAAGAGGTGTCAGAAAATTGTACGACTACGAACGACAACTATTATGTTGACATGGGACAGCTGAACCCGAGTACTACGCTTACTGCCCAATCACAGATGGCGGTCGGCACGAACGCCAGTGGTGGATTTGCGATCACGGCCAACGGTACCCCACTCAGCGCTGGCACGAATGTGATCGATGGCATGACCACGCCGAGTGCGAGTACACCTGGCAAAAACCAGTTCGGCATCAACCTCGTTGCAAACACCGTACCTGATATTGGTATTGATCCGGAGGGAACGTGGGCGAACGCCGTGGCCTCGCCTGACTATGGTGTCCCGGATTTCTATAAGTTTGTTCCAGGTGATGTCGTCGCATTTTCACCGAACGTCAGCCTGATGAAAAAGTTCACCGTCAGCTACATCATCAACTCGAGTCCGGAGCTGCGAGCCGGTATCTATACGACAACCATAAGTTACATAGCGAGTGGTAGGTTTTAGTGGTACAATACTGCTAACACTTATTTTTAAAAAGTAAAATGAGGGATATAAAGATAATGACGAGCTTTAAGAGCACAGTTGTCGCTGCGTTTGCAGTACTGCTTGCGTTTGCAACTGTCGTTCCTTCTACGCCAGCCTCCGCCGACTCAGCAGCACTGAGTATCGTACCGAAAAAGACCTATACGATTGAGCCTGGCAAGAGCGTTGATGATAAGTTAACGATCCGCAACCTCGACGGCGAAGAACCCCTCAATTTGACACTTCGAGTCGTAGACTTCACCTTCCTCGACGATGGCGGTACGCCAAAGCTATTCCTAGCTGCCGATGCACCACAGACAACCTGGTCCCTCAGGCCATTCCTTGAGGTTCCTGAGCAGGTCAGTATTCCACCAAGGGGTAGCAAGACCCTTGACATGAAAGTAGCGATTCCTGGTTATCAGGGAGCAGGTAGTTACTATAGCGCGATTGTTTACTCGTCAGGCGCCCCTGAAGGCGGCAATGTGGGCTTGAGCGCATCAGGTGTGACACTCGTATTTACCTCAGTTCCAGGCCAGGTTAAAGAAAATCTCAAGCTTGAGAAGTTCGGTGCTTACGATGTTCAGACTAAAAAATATAGCTTTATCACTACTAAAGAGCCATTGAACATGGCATTCCGCCTGAAGAACAGCGGAAATGTCACCGAATCACCGACTGGTAGTATCACCCTCCGTGACATGTTTGGACATGAGCGGCTGATAGAAGACGTGAACCCTAATCAGTCACTAGCTCTTATCGGACAAACACGCACCTTCTACTCATGTATCAAGCTCAAGGCAGAAGAAGTAGACTTTAACGGTGCCCGTTCTGAGTCGAGAACTTGTGTCAGTGGTGGCTTATGGCCCGGTTACTACAAGGCAACACTCAACCTTCTCTATGGTCAAAACGGTAATAACACCGAAGAGATCGTCAGCACTGCGTCGTTCTGGTACTTGCCGCTTTGGTTTATCATCGCCGTCATCGTTCTACTCTTGGTCGTCACGTACTACGTTCGCAAAGCGATCACATTCGTCCAGACCAAGACGGGTCGCCGTACCAAGATCAAGCGACCGTCACGACGCACCTAATATTGCAACATAGGTCAACAGGTTTGTAAGTAGCCTCGTAAACGCTACAATAAGCATTAGCATGGTTCGTAGGGTAAACAAAAAAGTTATATGGGTGATGCCGGCACTAGTCGGTATCGCTATGCTGTCGGTGCTTATCGTGTCGGCAGTAGCCTCTGCGCTGACACCATTACCGACACCTGATCCAAAGCCAGGGTCGTTCGGTCTCGAGGCTACCAAGCCGAAAGAGCCACCAAAAGAGGGTGCGACCATCACCACACCAGGCAACGGTGCTTCGTTCACGACTTCACCGATTACCATCAACGGTATCTGTCCAAACGGGCTGCTGGTCCAGATCTATAACAACGGCGTGATGGTCGGTTCGGTGATGTGTGAGCGGGGGAGTTTCAGTCTACAAATCAGTCTGTTCGCGGGTGTTAACGAACTCAGTGCTATTGTCTATGACGAACTCGATCAGGCGGGTCCTGTCTCAAATCTCGTTACCGTCAACTATTCTGATACGCGCTTTACTGCCTTTGGTGCGCTCATCACGCTGACGAGCTCGTATGGTCGCCGTTCTGCACCTGCTGGGTCTGAGCTCAACTGGCCTCTACAACTATCTGGCGGTACTGGGCCGTATGCGTTTAGTATCGACTGGGGTGATGGTAGCGCGGCCGAGCTAAAGAGCCAGCCAGTTGCTGGACTCGTCACGATCGCACATACCTACAAACGTGCTGGTATCTACCAGGTCAATATACGTGTGACCGATGTAAATGGTGTCAGCGCGTTCCTACAAGTCATCGCTGTCGCGAGCGGCAAAGTAGATGCGGCGAGTACTTCCGCGGAAGAGGAGTCACCGACGTCTATCACCAAAGTTTTATGGATACCAGCTGCTATCGCGCTCGCAGCCCTTCCACCGGCGTTTTGGCTCGGTCGACGTAGTCAAATCGTCTCGATACGGAACAAAATGCTTAAAGAACGTGATAATTACAACAAAAAATAGTACCCTTACCTCTGTAGCGACGATGTTTCAAAACGCTTGACAAACATAATCAGTACCGTGCTACACTAGCAATGTTACTTATAAACAAAACAAATAAGTTTAAAAAGTGAGGACAAACGAGGATGGAATCCTTAAAGTTAATCGACCGCAAGGCTCGATATATTGCCGCAGCAGGAGCGCTCATACTTGCGACCCTCATACCGGCACTTGCTATGGCTGCACCGTTGGAGGAGCGGTCCGTAGCGCTAAGTAGTTCGTCGGTGAGTGCGACGGGCGTAACATATGAAGTAAACTTCACTGCACAGGGTGACGCAGAGGCGCTCGTTCTTGACTTCTGTAGCAACACGCCGCTGTACGGCGAGGACTGTACGACTCCAGGCGGATTTAGCCTATCGGCAGGTCCAGCAACATCAACAACAACCGGGTTTACCGATGAGAACGTCGTCGATGCGAACACGATGCGTATCACTGGTACCATTGACGTCAGTACCGAGGATGAGATCTCACTCGAAGTGGCAGGCGTCACGAACCCGAACACAGCGGGGCCACTCTATGTTCGTATCATAACGTTTGATACGGCGGTAAACGCAAACGCATACGTCTCTAACCCAGTCGAGCCAGCGGTTAACACCGGTCTCGTCGACGAGGGTGGTGCTGCAGTATCGATAACTCCAACTATCGGCGTATCTGGTGCCGTCCTAGAAACGATGACCTTCTGTGTCTCAGGCGAGGATGCTGGTGACCCAGGCGAAAGCCCAATCACTGCTAACTGTGGCGGCACCCTGACCCCACCAACTCTCCGTCTCGGACAGGATGTCGGTGGCGTCATCGCGCTTAACTCAGCCGCAGTCTACGAGGGCACGATCTTTACCCAGCTTTCAACCAACGCCGCTGGCGGTGCCATTGTCAGCCTCAAGAGTAGCGCTGCGGGCTGTGGTGGTCTGATCCGCTCAAGTGACACAAGTGCCTGTAACATCTTGCCAGCTGGAACGACTGGAACGATTGATCCAGGCGAAGCACTCTTCGGGCTCAAGCTTGGTACGCAACCAACTGACCCGACCGATGGTGACCTCGAGGCCGCTTCGGCAAACTATGACAGCACGAACTTCCGTCTCAACTACGTGAGTGGTAACGGTTCTGGTGTAACAGGTCCATACGGTGACCCGATCCTCACCACGAATAACGCTCCTGCGAACAACCGCAACATAGACCTCACCTTCGGTGCAAGTGTAACCAACAATACACCGGCTGGTAACTACGCAGCAGACCTCAGTCTGATTGCTACCGGTAAGTTCTAGACAAATGAGTAACGATAGCACAGCACCCCTGCACAAGGGGTGCTGTGCGCGTCAAAGCAGAGTTGCAAGCATAGGGGTATCTGGTATGATTGAGAGTAACTACTAAATGGGAAACAAAAGAGTGTTGTTAACACGAGGTGCAAAGAGATTTGGCAGGGGGGCTCTGGCTTTTCTTGCGGGCGTTACGCTCCTGAGCAGCATACTGTCATCAGCAGCATTTGCAGCTGATACGACAGCGAACGTTCTCAAGGTAACACCAGTTCGTAGTGATATCGAGATTCCGGCTGGTCAGAAGAAAACCGTGCCAGTGACGGTTACAAATGTCACGGATGGTCCTATCCTAGTCAAACCTATCATGAACGACTTTGTCGCTGGTGATGAACGCGGTACGCCTGCAGTCATCCTCGACGAGAATGAGTTCGCGCCGACCCACAGTCTCAAGCGCTTCATGAAGACAGCTTCTGACGTCACGATTCCCGGCAAGCAGTCGCGTGTCATCGAGGTCGTCATCACGGTTCCTGCAGACGCACAGGCGGGCGGTTACTTTGGTGCTGTTCGTTTTGCTCCGAGTGATCCAGATGGCGGTGGCCAAGTAAACCTGAGCGCCAGTGTCGCCTCTCTCATACTCATGACCGTCCCAGGCCCAACAGTAGACAAACTGGTATTGACTGATTTCACGGTCAAGCAAAAAGACAAAGCTAGTTGGTTCTTTACGACTCCGAACGATCTCAACCTAACTTTCCGTCTCGAGAACAAGGGTAACGTTCAGCAAGGACCATTTGGCAAGATATCAGTCAAAAAGGGCAACGAGGTTGTTCATGAAGTTGATTTCAATACAGATAGCCCACGTGACATGGTGCTACCGAACAGCGCTCGTCGATGGGATGTCCCGCTCGAAGGCATAGATGGCTTTGGTAAATACACCGTCAGCGCCACCCTGACCTACGGCGCAAAGAACCAGACTATTCAAATGACCGAAACCTTTTGGATCATCCCTGTGTGGGTCATGATTGCCGCTGGGGTCGGTGTAGCACTACTCCTACTCATCATTGTCCTCATCTGGTGGCTTATCCGCCGACGCCGAAACCGCCGCGTCTCGCTTAGCGGTGGCTACGGCCTCCGCCGCCGCTAAACATCTTCTCGAGGTAATTCCTTGACGAAACAGGGTTAAAATAGGTACAATCTTGTCTGGTATCAACGGCACGAACGCCGTACTATTCCGGCGTAGCTCAGTGGTAGAGCGGGTCGCTGTTAACGACTAGGTCACTGGTTCGAGCCCAGTCGCCGGAGCCAAGCATAAGCACTTTGCGAAAGCAGAGTGTTTTTGCTTTGTTTATGTTTTGAAATCTGGAAAAGAATCGTGAATTTTTCGCCAAGTATGGATCGCATCGAATGCACCTTTTCCTAATTCACGCTGCCATATGCGAAGACGTATCTCTCCTGCCTCAACCTTCGCTTTTTCTAGTTCAGACACATACGTATAACCGGATAGTTTCTCATGCTGCTCTATAGGTAAGCTAGCGTCACCTTCTATGATGGTGTTTGCGCGCACTAGTCCGTTTACATATAAATCATTTGGAAACGCTTTTTGAAAAGAAAGCCTGTCCGTTCCTCCTTTTCCGTGGCCTCTCATTACCAATACGCCGTTTTCGTTTGCTTCCCACAGGTCGTCGTACGAATCAACCTTCAGGCCTCGGTAATAGTGCTCGGTATTGAGCGGGATATTATGAGTTGTATAGCTTGGATTTCGTTCGAGGCTAACCATATTTATTTTCTATACTTTATTTAATATTAGCATAAGTTTTATAAAATGTCAATCTTATTACCTAAGAATACTATCATTAAGATCAGTAGTTCGAAGTAAGCCTACTATGAGGACGAGTGGGAATAAATTCATAAAAATATAAGCATAATGATATAGTCATGCTATGAATAATTTACCTACACCAGAAATGGTACGAGGGTTTCAAGAGGCACTGAATGCAGGATTGTTACCTCACGTGCCTCAAAACCCTCCTCGCCCAGTTACCATAAGCTCAACAAAGATTCTACTGATTTGTATTGTATCTTTCTTTATCACTGGTTTTATAGGTATAGAAATTAGCAATATGGAATTTTCGCCTACGTGGCTAGATATTTCTATTATGATTTTGCCTCTTCTGTCAGCTTTTGCTTCATTTTACCTACCTGGAAGAGCGCGGGATCAAGAGTATGCAGCAGGGTATTCTTATGTTGATGATGCAGTAATGACATACCGAGCACCGTTATCTAAATTTTTTAAGTTCCAAAATCAAGCTGGACCTGCTGGTTACCAGTGGAATTTTCGTGGATTATGGAAGCTAAATAACAACGGCTCGGTAGATAGGCCACCCGTAGTAGGTGCTTTGCCTATAGGATACTACCCATCTCCTACTAATCAAGGAGAGTACCAATATTGGACGGGTGCTGAATGGATAAGCAGGTACTTACCTTTGAGTGCAATCCCTCAAGGTGGAAGACTTATCCCATGAATACTCAGAGCTAGCTGATAAGTTTTTGGAATAGTTGCGAAGTACGTCCACTAGGGGGAGCCAAGCACAAGCACGTTACGAAAGTAGCGTGTTTTTGTTTGGATATTATAAAAAGTACATCAAAAAACGTATTGACCATTAAATACAGCCGAAATATATTTGTATGTAGAAGACCAAGTGAAACAGCACATGTAAATATATGTAGCCGATCAAGTTAGTAAGTTATTTAGTTACTTTGTTAGTTAGTAGGTTACATCTGTGGGTGCAAGTCTTCTAAGATAAAGAGGCGCATAGGCGCCTCTTTTCGTTTACGGAATAGATGCGAAGTATGTCCACATGGTTATACACAGCACAAACCTGCTACTAGTGAACTACTTCGTGTCTTCGACGTCCAGCTCGATACCGCGTGAGGTGTGTAGGAATAGGTTTGCGACCAACGCTACCACCGCACCATACAGCCAGCCGGCAACAAAACCGAGTGCTGGGACGAGCACGAGCCCACCGAGCACTGACCCAACTGTTCCGAGCAGTTTCTCAGCGACGGTCCAGTCAGCTTGCTCAACGGTCGTGACAATACCGGCGAACATGAGCAGGACTCCCCAAATGAGCGCCAAAATGGCATTTGCCGTACCTACGAACTTTGCTACTGACCCCACCCCAAGCTTTCGAACGAGAATCTTTCGCATACTACCTCCTGGGTTTGTTGATAAGGTTGATTATTTTACTTCGATGTAATTTCGTCAAGTCTCAGACTTCGCGCGTTGCTGCATCCTCCTACGCAGCAGCTCACGGCGTAACCTACGGATATCGAGGATACCGAGGCGCTTTTCGAGCAACGCTTTGTTGATCTCCTCAGGCGTTCGGGCGATGATATGCATCCCTACCGGTGACCCAAACGTCAGCCAAAACAACGAAAAAGTTATCCCTTTGCCAAATATTGCCCCCAATCTCACGGCAACGGAGCCAGCATAGATCGCGCCGACATACGGGATGAGCGCATAGAAAAACCACCTTCGTGGTGCATTAACCGCCCGTACAGAGGCATAGTAGTTGAGAATAGGCACGAACGCTTTCCAGGTGAGCCTATCGATACGTCTCAGGACCCGGATAAGCCCGATCATATAAGAGAGATATGACACTACTACCAAGAGGAGAGCTAGGTAGGCGCTCCCTTGCAAAAATGCCATAAAGTCCATGATGACCTACTTGGAGGCGGTGCTCTGTTTTGCCTGTTTTTCGAGAATCCACTTTACCGAAGGGCTTATCTCTTTGTCTGTGCGGTGAGTGCAGCCAAGCCAGCAGCACGGACGACGTTTGCCTTCGAGGAGTTCTTCGCAGGTGCGTGTGACGCGACGATTTCTAGTCTCGATGAACTTTGCATTCTCAACCCAGCAGATAAATTCATTGCGAGCGAGTGGGGTGATGTCTTCCCAAAGTGCAAGAACCTTGTCATCGGCAAGGATCGCTTTTTTCAGATCTGCCGGCAGCTTGTGAAAGGTGCCGCTTGAGATTTCTTTCGTAGCCATACTACTATGTTACATCCTATCGGTTAAAAGGGGTATGAACCTGGGTATGAGTTAGTTTTTGTTAGAAATGTGTCTAATAGTTAATTATACACCATATATATTAATTTGTCAATATTAACCGTGGCATAAACTATACCTCTGTTTCTTGTGACCTGAAAAGCGCTTGTGCTGACGCAAAGAGCTGTTGTACTATACGGCTATAAGTGTGATGGCTTGAAAAGAAAAAGCGATGCACGAAAAGGGAGCTTTGGTTCGATGAAGGGTGGTGAGCCTTGAACGTTCGCGACACCAGACGTAGTCGGCGCTGGTTGTATATCGGTGCGCTCGTGATTGTAACCGGTGTGGTTGCCGGTACGACCTATGGCTTGCTCGTATGGCAGCGTGAGGCGAACAAACCCATACCGGTGATATCAAGCCAGACGGTGAGGCACACGACCGACACGCCTGATGAGACAAATCAGGATCTCGCATGCCAGCACTACCAAGTGGCCGCCGAAAAACCACGCAAGATACGTATATCAAGCATCGATGTCGATACCTGCGTCCAGCCGGTCGGGCTTGACGAAAACAAGGTAATTGCCGCACCGAGTAGCATTCATCTCGTCGGGTGGTACGTTGATAGTCCATCTCCGGGCGAAGACGGTAACAGCATCATGAACGGGCGTGTCGTCGGGCAGGCAAGTAACGCAGTTTTCATCGATCTCAAATACCTCCAAGCCGGTAACGAGATAACTATCCAGTATGGTGACCTCAGTGAAAAAACATTCAAGGTGGTCGAGACAAAGCAGTACGACCTCGCCGAAGTACCAGAGGAACTTTCGAGGCGACTTGATGACGCCGACACCCAACTGACGCTCGTGACGCACGGCGAGGTACCTAACAGTGCCGCAAAGACCAGTGGCCAGCGCGTGATCGTACGTGCCGTTCTCAGCACGCAAGGTCGGCAAGAGTACTGACAGAGACTGAGCAGCTCACTTTGCTATAGTGGGAATATGCTTGTGTCTAAAACGCCAGTTAACCGCGCTGATGATGGCGAACTACTCGGCTTCGTAGTCGAGGATGCTTCGGGCTGGCAGGCACAGACAATTTTTGGCTATAGCTTTGCACGAGCTGAAGACCGCGCATCGGTCGAACAGGTTGTACGGGATCAAGGACTCACGATACTCGGCGGCTTGTGGCAGTATTTCGACGAGGACGACAAAACGTGGCATCCATGTGTCATCAAAGAGGCTGCGCCAAACCAAGTCATCATTATCCGTACGAACGAGATGGGCTATCAGGATCCTGACAGTTACAAATACGTTGTCATCAAGAACCCGGACGAGACTCGACTCATTCAAGCTCAGTGATTAAATTGCAGCTGATTTTCTCTAGTTTTTCGTGATCTTTTTCACATACCACTAACCGAGAGCGGGCTATGGTGGTAGAGGAAATAAATGTGAAAAGGAGATACTAAATGATAATGAACCTCATTTTATGGATACTGCTTGGCGCGCTCGCCGGGTGGATTGCCTCAAAGATTATGAATACTGACGCACAGATGGGTGCTGTTGCGAATATCGTCGTCGGTATCATCGGAGCATTCCTTGGTGGATGGGTAATCCAGCTACTCACAGGAGCCGACGTGAATGAATTCAGTATCATGGGACTCCTTACCGCAGTGCTCGGTGCCGTCATTCTCCTCGCGATCGTGAAAGCGTTTACCGGCAAGTCTGCACACCGGGTCTAGCCGACACGGCAGTGATTGAGGTATAAAGGGGATGGACTCATCCCCTTTATACGTACCGAGCTAGCCACATCAACTACTGAGAATAATGAGCGTGCCACTAACTACAAAACAACTTGATTTCAAAACCATTTTTCATTCGCTCCAGGCGCCTTATATCGTCTTCGATATTGACGACCCATCTTTCACGATCCTTGATGAAAACGAGGCTCATGCCAAAGTTGCTCTAGTCAAACGCGCAGACGTAGTGGGCAGGCCGCTTCTTGATGCTTTTCCTGATACATCGGAGGCATACAAAAATACTGGTAAAAGCCAACTCCTAGAGTCCCTCAGACGGGTCGTTAAGACGGGTGAGCCCGATAGCATGCCGAATCTCAAGTACGATCTGCGTGATAAAAAGGGTAACTATACGCCAAAGTTCTGGAGTGTTACGCACTTTCCAATACTCGATGATGGTAAAGTCACCGCGATCTATCAAGAAACTCGAGACATAACCGACGAAGTCCTTATCGGAGAACGTTTAGATAGGACACAGCACCAACTTGATCAAATTCTTGAGAGTGCACTGGTCGGGACATGGCACTGGGATTTTAAGCGTGAACTCGTGACGACTGACAGCAATCTCGCCCGCATGTTTGGAATAAGCGTGTCACAAGCACGCAAGGGCCTGCCGCTCGAGCGATTCATCCAGTCTGTTCATCCCAACGACCAAGAGCGCGTTCAAAATGAGATCAATGAAGTTATTAGCTCAGGCAAACCATTCGAAACTGACTATCGGACGATCGCCGCAAAAGGCGAGGTGCGCTGGGTTATCGCGCGTGGATACGTGCAGTACGACCAACACCGTAACCCGCTCGTATTTTCTGGCATCATCATCGATGTCACCGATAGAAAACGTGCCGAACACGCGCTCGTCGCGAGCGAGAAACGTTTGAGCTTCTTGGCGAATTCCATGCCTCAGCTTGTTTGGGTGACACGACCTGACGGTTATCACGAATATTACAACCAGCGCTGGTATGATTACACTGGTACTAAACCTGGCAGTACAGATGGTGAGGGCTGGAATGATTTGTTTCACCCTGATGATCAAGCGAGGGCTTGGAAGATTTGGCGCCGATCGCTAAAGACCGGACAACCATATGAGATCGAGTATCGCTTGTACCATGCCCCATCCGGTCAGTACAGGTGGAATATTGGCCGTGCTCTGCCGTTTCGAGATGATAGCGGAAAAATCACAAAATGGTACGGGACATGCACGGATATTCATGAGCAAAAGCATGCCGCCGAGATCCAGGCGTTTCTCGCGGATATCTCCAAACAACTCTCGTCCACACTTGACTATAAGAAGATGTTACGACGTGTCACGAAAGTTTGCGTGCCTGCTGTTGCTGATTGGTGTAGTATCGATCTTTACAGCAAGGAAAAGGGGTTTGAACAGGTCAGTGTGGCTCATGCAAATCCAAAGAAACGCAGCGATGCAATAGAGTACCGGCAGCGAAATCCGATTCATATTGATGATCCTAACGGTATTCCGAATATTCTTCGTACCAACAAATCAGAGTATTACCCCCTCATAACAGACGAACTGCTCGAAGCTCATATCGAAAACAAAAAGACTTTAGCGTTTATGAAAAGTCTCAGTCTGCGGTCGATCATCATCGCTCCAATACGTATAAATGACAAACCAATAGGTGGTATTAGTTTTATTAGCTCTGATTCAGGCAGATACTTTACAGAGGATGATCTGAAAATGACAGAAGAACTGGCCGCCCGCATTTCGCTGGCCATCTCCAACTCGAAACTTTATGCCGATTCGCTACATGATCTCAAGGAACGTCAGAAACTCGAAAAAGAGCTTTTACTCGAAAAGCAAAAGCTAGAATCAAGAGTCAAGGAACGCACGATGCAACTCCAGCTCACGAACCAAGGTTTACGTGATGAGATCGTGAAGCGTCACGCAACCGAGGAGGCTCTACAGCAGCAGAGTGAAGAACTAGAGCGAAGTAACGCCGAGCTTGAAGACTTCGCCTATGTGGCCTCGCATGATCTTCAAGAGCCTTTGCGCAAAATCCAGGCTTTTAGCAATTTACTAAAAAGCGAGTTTAGCGACAAGCTCGGCGAAGGTGCGTACTATGTCGATAGGATGGACGCCGCCGCAGGGCGCATGAGTATATTGATACAGGACCTACTGTCGTTTTCACGTATTTCAACCCAGGCCAAAAAGAGCGAATCAGTGGACCTGAATGAAGTAGTCTCTGGAGTGGTTCAGGATCTTGAGGCACGTATAGATGAAGTGGGTGGCAAGGTGGTAGTAAAGCGCCTGCCACGAGTCGCCGCAGACCCGACTCATGCGCGTCAATTGTTCCAGAACTTGATAGGTAATGCTCTAAAGTTTCATAAACCTGGGGTTACTCCCCACGTGGAGATCAGTGCAAGGAGTCAACGTAATTTTGTTGAAATCCAGGTGAGTGATAATGGTATTGGGTTTGATGAGAAATACCTCGATCGTATATTTTCCGTTTTTCAACGCCTTCACGGACGTGATAAGTATGAAGGAACTGGTATAGGTCTCGCTGTCTGCCGAAAGATTGTCGAGCGCTACGGTGGTACGATTACTGCAGAAAGTATCAAGGGCAAGGGATCTACGTTTATTGTGAGATTACCAAATAATAAGGAGAAAAAATAATAATGGCTAAACCAGATAAGGACCCTATTGTCATATTGATGGCTGACGATGACGATGATGACTTCGTATTGACCGAAAAAGCGTTGAAAGAAAGTAAATTACTCAATACGCTAATACGCGTCCGTGATGGTGAAGAGCTTTTAGACTATCTGCATAATTCAGGAGAGTACACCGGGCAGAATACTACACGACCCGGTGTCATCCTGCTTGATCTGAATATGCCGAGGAAGGATGGGCGTGAGGCGCTGCGTGAGATAAAATCTGACCCTGGGCTACGTGATATACCTGTGGTTGTTTTTACTACCTCTAAAGCCGAAGAGGATATCTACAAGTCGTATCAGCTTGGGGTTAACTCGTTCATTACTAAACCGGTGACATTTGAGAATCTTATAGCTGTCATGAAGGCGCTCGGTAAGTATTGGTTTGAAATCGTAGAATTACCCCAAAGCAATGGCTCACGACGCTCTTAAAGACATAAAGAATATCAAGGTACTCCTGGTTGATGATGACCAGGACGATTCACTGATTGTCCAACGCATTTTTGCCCAGATTCCAGACACACCCTTTGAGGTCGAATGGGTTGATAACTTTGAGGCTGGAAAAACGATCATTGAACAAAGTAGGCATGATGTCTATTTGATTGATTACCTACTCGGTGCTCGCACGGGACTTGACCTACTTGGGGAAATAGAACCAGAAAAACGATCACAGCCTTTCATAATTCTTACCGGTGCTGGCAATGAGGATATTGAATGGAGGTCGATACAACTGGCAGCTGCCGATTATCTCGTAAAAGGTTCGTTCGACGCGAACTTACTTTCCCGTACTCTGTACTATGCGCTGCAACGCAAGAAGGTTGAGGATCAACGAGTCCAGCACCTGATGGACCTAAATCGTAGTAAGGATGAATTTATCTCTATTGCCTCACATCAACTGCGAACACCGGCAACCGGCGTTAAACAGTACGTCGGCATGTTACTCGAAGGCTTTGCAGGCACGCTGACCGACCAGCAGATCGCGCTGCTGAAAAAGGCGTACGAGAGTAACGAGCGCCAACTCCGTATCGTTTCGGACCTGCTAAAAGTCGCCCAGGTTGATGCCGGTAAAGTAATGCTGCATAAAAAACCAGTCGACATCGGTTCGCTTGTGCGCGATGTGGTTCGTGATCAAGCGGAAATCGTTATCGACCGTAACCAAACGATCGAGTGCCAGCTCCCGAAAAAGAACGTTATCGTTTCTGTTGATGAAGCGTCAATACGTATGGTGCTCGACAACGTGCTCGACAACGCCAGTAAATACTCTGAAGAGGACACACACATCAAAGTGGTCGTCAGCAACAGCAAAACAGACGTCACTATCAGTGTCGTTGACCAAGGTATCGGAATCGATCCTGAGGAAAAGACACGTCTGTTTGAAAAGTTCTCACGTCTCGACAATTCACTCTCGGCGAAAGTCGGCGGAAGTGGGCTTGGTTTGTACTGGGCACGAAAGATCATCGATCTTCATGGTGGTAAGATAAGTTATAAAGGGAACGAAGGACCCGGCACAACCTTTGACATCAAATTGCCAAAAAATGCTAAAGTGTAAAAAATATCACCGGCACAGCGCCACATAAACCGTACTATAGGTGGGATGACGAGAGGGAAAGACACTATGACAAAGCAGGCCAGCATTCTAATCGTTGAAGATGACGTTGATTTGAACAATGCGTATAAAATGATTTTGAGCTCGGCCGGCTACGATGTCACTTCCGCCTTAAACGGCCAGGAAGCGCTCGCTTCTATTAAAAAAGCTGGCGACCCGGACATTATGTTTCTTGATCTACGTATGCCAGTCATGGACGGTATCGAGTTTTTGAAGGCATACGACGCACCAGCCCACGATGACACGACTATCATCGTCTTTAGCAATTACGATGCACAAAAAGAAGTCGACAAAGCCTATGATCTCGGTGCGCATCGTTACGTTCTCAAAGCACGAGCCGCACCAAAAGAACTGATCCGTATCGTCCAGGATACACTTGCCAGCGTAGTCTAGAGCGACAAGTCGCGGAAACTGTCTTCGCCTAGGAACTGCTCGAGTTTTTGTTTATTGATCGTATAGGTCGAACTACTGTAGTCGATCACGCCTTTGTCTTTGAGTACCTTGAGGTTCTTGGTGCTGCTTTCACGTGTCAGACCGACCAGGTTGCTGATCATGAGTTGGCTGAGTTTGATGTTGATCGTATACACGCCTGGTTTTTTCTCGACACCGTAACGAAACAGCAGATAGTAGAGGGTGAATCCTATCTTTTCCACTGCGCGTGATTGTTCGAGACCTGTGATGCGCAGCAACATGGCGGTGTATTGGTTGCCGACAAAGGTCATGAGTGCGCGTGATGCTTCGCCATTCTCCGCAAGTACTTTGTCGAGATCTTCTTTTGAAAAAGTCATCAGACGCGCTTCCGTGATAGCGTCATAGTAGAACAAGGTGTTCGTGGTTTCACCCAAGATCCAGGTCAAGGGAAAGATATCACCTTTGCCGTAAAGTGCCACGACACGCTCCTCGCCTGTCGAGGTTATGGTATAGGCCCGAATGACGCCGTCACGGACGATCATCGCTCGCCGTGGTATCTCCCCTTGAAATAGAACGTTAGCGCCTTTTTTGACGACACGCATGGTGGAGTATGGTCGTAGTTGCTGGATGAGGGTGTCCATTACACCTTCTAGTATAACGGGTTAGGTGTTCGGGTGAAAATTATCACACTATTTGCGTAAGCTGCATCACATCATCTTTTACGTGACGCTCCTATAGTAAAGAGTACAAAGCCACCAGGCAGCTTAACAATCAAGACTCATAGCAAATGTAAAAGAACATTGGAGGGATAGGTATGACACACTATTCAAAATATGAGCTTGATGCACGTATTGCCACATTTATGGAACGTAAGCTGCATCAGTTCCCAGAACTCAAGAGTGAACGATACTATATTGAGCGAATTGATTCTGTAAAGCCGGTCGAGAAACACCGGACGACGATACGATCACAAGCTATACCGGCTCGCGCACGTTACGCGCTAGCGGCTTAGCGGGCGGGTTACCATAAGATATGTCACGGACACGACGACACGGTAACAAATTTCAGGAGGCGCTACGCAGCGCGATTCCGTATAAGCGTCCACAACGACGCAAGTTGCTCAAGGACTTCGAACGTCAGTATGCTGGACGTGCCGAGAAATTACCGATTGAGCTGTAGGCACCTATAAAAAGCACCCGTACGCGGGTGTTTTTTATGTACTAAAACGAAGTTGCGTATCTGCCAAAAATATAAATATGTAACAAATATCACATACGTCGCTCGTGGGGGTTGTTAGGCTAAAAAGCAGTTAGTCGGAAGGAGGCTGTCTATGACCGGAACCAAATTACTCATTAGCTGGACACTACTACTCGTTATAGCCCTATTGCTTGGTAGCGTTTACTTTCCGGATACGCTACTCATGAGTCTGACCGACACATCGCCGTCATATACGATCATCCGGATAGTCGTCGCGTTGCTTTTGCTGTCACTTCTCATTACTAAACCACCACGCTCGAAGTTGTTGCGAGCAGTCATCGGTGGTTGGTCGGTCATTCTAGCCGTCGTGTCGGTTCAGTCACTGTTCAGCTACCAATTACGTTTCTTTGATGCCCTGGTGTTTCTCGAGATTGCGATCATCTTCGCGATTGAGGCGCTTGAAACCCGCGTAACTATCCCTGTTGATAAAAAACCCTCACAGCAGTACAAGATACCCGTTGCTAATACCTGAGATTGGGTTGGCTTTGAAACACATCAGAGCTTGATTTGGTGCTAAAATAAGGTCTACGATGGTACGACAAGGCAGATATACCAAGCGCCCTAACAAAGTCCAGCGCAGTCAATATTTCCTGCGACGCCAATGGCAGAACTTCCAGGCTATGAGTCGGAAGAAAAAGATACTCGTGATCGCGACGCCAATCGCTGCTTTTCTGATTCTGACCCCACTTATTACCTATGCGGTACTCTACCGGGACATTAGTGACCCAGAACGACTCATGAACCGTAATAACACCGGGGTAGAGTTCGTCGACAAGAACGACGAAGTCTTTTTTAGTACGGGTACGAACAAGGCACTCAAACGGCTACAGTTGTCTGAGATATCAGACTATGCAGAGCAGGCAATCATTTCTTCTGAGGACAAGAACTTTTACCAACACGAAGGTTTTTCGATCCGTGCTATTTTGGCCGCACTTCGTGACAACCTCATTAGCGGCGGTGAAGGTGGCGGTGGGTCAACACTGACCCAGCAACTAGTCAAGAACACGCTGCTGTCGAGCGAACGGTCAATCTTCCGTAAGTACCAGGAGCTATTCATGGCGATAGCGGTCGAGCAGCGCTATACCAAGGACGAGATCCTCGACATGTATCTCAACTCGACCTATTACGGTGAGGGCGCATTCGGCATCGATGAGGCTGCAAAGACATATTTCAACAAGCCTGCCTCAGATCTTACCCTTGCCGAGAGCAGCATGCTCGTTGGTGTCCTTCCGGCGCCAGGTGTCTACTCACCGATAAACGGTGATGCCGAAAAGGCCAAGCAACGTCAAACGTATGTACTCAGACGCATGGTCGAAGACGGCAAGATCACCAGTGCCGAACGTGATGTTGCACTCTCACAGCAACTGACCTACGCGGAAGTGAAACCAACCGATTATGAAAATGCGCCGCACTTCGCGGAGATGGTCATGGCGGAGCTCTATGACCGATACGGTGAGGAAAAGACCAAACGTTCCGGCTACAAAGTCAAGACGACACTGGATCTTGGCTGGCAGAAACAGGCCGAAAAGATCGTCTCCGACCAAGTCGCAATCAGCAGTGCAGGCGGTGGGCGTAACGCGGCGCTCGTCGCCATTGACCCAAAGACCGGCTCGGTCCGCGCGCTTGTTGGCAGTGCCGACTACAATAACGAGCAATTTGGAAAGGTCAACATGGCGACCGCAGCTCGGCAGCCAGGCTCAAGTTTTAAACCTATCTATATCACCGAAGCTATCGACCAAAAGCTTGTTACCGCCGCGACGGTACTGCGCGACGAAGCAACTGACTTCGGTGGTTATAAACCGAACAACTACGACTTCAGGTTTCGTGGTGACATCACGCTCCGAAACGCCCTAGCTCAGTCGCTCAATATTCCTGCTGTTAAAGTCATGGAAAAACTGGGTGTCGACGAAGCGGTTGAAAAAGCCCGTGAGATGGGTCTCTCAACGATCAGTGATGAGACCGACTATGGGCTCAGTTTGGCCCTCGGTGCCGGAGAGGTGAAACCACTTGAAATGACAAATGCCTATGCCGCTTTCGCAGACGGCGGTCGTCAACACGACATCACGATGATCGATAGTATTGATAACAAGTACGGTGAAACGATTTACCGCAGTGACGCTAAGAGTAAACGCGTTCAGTCATCCGAAGCGTCCTTTATCATCTCCGATATACTGTCTGACAACACAGCTCGTGCGCCGAGCTTTGGTTCTCGTCTCAATATTCCTGGCCGTGATGTGGCAGTAAAGACAGGTAGTACCGACGATAACCGTGACGCCTGGACGATGGGCTACACGCCGAGCATCGCAGTCGGTGTCTGGGTTGGTAATAATGAGAACGAGGTTATGACTTCTGGTGGTTCAGCAATGGCTGGTCCGATATGGAGCAAATCGATTCAAGCATTTCTGAGTGGCACGCCGAGTGAAAACTTTTCACAACCAAGTGGTGTCGCCAAAACCGCTGCCTGTACGGCGAGTGGCGGCAGTTACGATGAATTCTTTGTCCGTGGCTCAGAGCCGAGTAGAAATTGTAAGTCATCTCAGCCACAGAACCAGCCAGAACCGGAGGAGCCTGAGACGGTAGCTGATCGCGATAACGACGGCGTACCCGACGATGAAGATGAATGCCCGAATACAGGCGGCGATGTCGATAGCACCGGTTGTCCGGTTGTCGAGGAAGAGGATAGCGATAACGATGGGGTACCTGATGACGTAGACCGATGTCCGAACACACCAGCCGGTTCCAATCCGAGCAACTCGCGACCTGGTTGTCCCGCAGCGACCCAGCCTGATTCTGACAACGATGGCGTACCGAACGCGACCGATGCGTGTCCAAATACGCCAGCTGGTCAGGATGTGGATGCGGTTGGGTGCTCATCGTCACAAGGTGGTGGCGGCAACCCAGGTGGCTTTATGGCACCGCCAAGGCGTTATGCCTGACGTAACCCATATCGATAGCTTACTAACGAGACATCAGTTAATCTCCGACCAAGTCGATAGGAGAGAGCTGCGCATCATTCTTAGCGAGCTCGACCGACGACTCCAAAACGACCCAGCTGGCGTTGTCGTTGAGTTCGGCTGTTATATCGGGACAACGTCATTGTTTATCCGCCGTTTACTCGACATGCATCCATCGACACATGATTTTCATGTTTACGATTCATTCGAAGGACTGCCTGAAAAATCTGATTTCGACGCAAGCCCAGCTGGTACGCAGTTCGTCGCCGGAGAGCTAGACGCAAGCCGCAAAGAGTTTGTGATGCAGTTTAAAAAAGCTGGCTTGATGACTCCTAAAATTCACAAAGGCTGGTTCTCTGAACTAGCTAGTTCCGCTATTCCGTCTAACATCATGTTTGCATATCTCGACGGTGACTACTATGAATCGATCCGCGATAGTCTTAACCTCGTCACGCCTCATCTAAGCGACGAGTGGACGATTGTGGTTGACGACTATGCCAACGAAGCTTTGCCGGGTGCGGCGAGGGCAGTCAACGAATGGCTCGAAAACATGCGTGCAAATCTACGCATTGAGGCGTCGCTTGCGATTATTCACAGCAAAACGTCTTGACATACATTTCATACTTGTCATACAATCTTACCAATGATGATGCACGACAAGAGACTCTACGGGACCGCGACCGTCGGCACGAAAGGCCAGGTTGTTATTCCTGCTGATGCCCGTGATGACCTCGGTATCGCAGCTGGTGATCGTCTCTACGTCGTTGCTTCAAAAGAACGTAAATGGATCGGCTTCATCAAAGAGGAGCAGCTCCGTGAGCTCGTCGAACATATCACTGACGATGTCGCAAACTACAAAAAGCTTTTAGAAACCAAGGACTAGCTCGTGAACCACCACTTACCTCTTCGTAATAAATTAATTATCATGCTCTCAGTTATGGCGTCACTGCTGCTTGTGGCGCTCGATCAGACTATCATTGCCACGGCACTTGGCAAGATTGTTGAGGACTTCAATGCCTTTAGTAGCTTGAGTTGGATCGTTACTGCCTACTTGTTGACGACGACCGTGACAGTGCCGATTGCCGGTAAACTGTCTGATCTCTTTGGTCGTCGGACAATGCTCCTTATCGGCGTGGCGGTCTTTGGCGCCGGCTCATTGATGAGCGGCGTGTCAGGTAATATCGAGCAGTTGATCCTATGGCGCGCGCTCCAAGGTATCGGAGGTGGTATTATCACGGCTAACGCTTTTACTATCGTTGGTGACCTGTTTGCGGCTAGGGAACGAGGGAAGTGGCAAGGCTTGATTGGTGCGGTTTTTGGTGTTTCGTCAGTCATAGGTCCGCTGCTTGGTGGTTGGTTGACCGATGGCCAGACGATATTCGGTGCCGTGACCGACTGGCGTTGGACATTCTTTATTAACGTGCCGGTTGCGATCGCCGCGTTTGCACTTATCGCCGTCTTTTGTCCGCCGCTCAAGCATGCCAAACGACCACGCATCGATTATCTTGGCGCAGCCTTTCTTACTGTTGCGCTATCAACACTCGTCCTGGCGGTCGATAATACTGACGTTATTTTTGCAGGCCTGCTCGATACGCTCAACATCACACTCGCGCAACTGCGTATTGTGATGGGTGTTATCATTGCCGTCGCAGTCGGAGCCTTTATCTGGGCTGAGAATCGTAGCGATGAACCGATATTGCCACTTCGTTTCTTCAAGAATCGGAATTTCTCACTCGTTGTTGCTATCTCGCTGCTCTTTGGTGCTGGATTCATGGGCTCGATCCTCTACCTGACTCAGTTTAACCAACAGGTGTTCAGTGCGAGCCCAACCGAGTCAGGGTTGATGCTACTCCCGATGGTCGGTGGCGTCATGCTCTCAAGTATCGGTTCAGGCCAAATCATCTCCCGTACCGGTCGCTACAAGATTTTCATGCAGGTCGGCATTGTTCTTGCGACGCTAATGGTGGCACTCTTGACTACACTCACGCCACAAAGCAGCTATGCCTACGAAGCAGTGCTCATGACGCTACTCGGTCTCGGTCTAGGACTCGTCATGCCAGTACTCAACATCACAGTACAAAACGAATTTAAGCTGCTCGAACTCGGTGTCGCGACCAGCTCAGTCCAGCTTTTCCGAGGGCTTGGTTCGACAGTCGGCATCGCTATCTTCGGTGCGATGTTAACGACCGGACTAATGGCAAACCTGACTGATATGAACAATGATACATACCTCAAGCAGCTTACAGGCACCCCAGTCGTTCAACAAATCGGTAGCCTTGACGATCCAAACACGCTTCTGACTCTTAACACGCCGGACATCAAGGATAAGATAAACGAAGGATTCGATGCTCAGGCCCAGAAGCTTCCTGACGCGGCCGCTCAGCAGTTGACGAATCAGTTTAATAACGCCCAAGAGACCTATAGCGACAAGGTCGCAGAAGCCTTCAGTCACTCCCTGACCCGTATCTTTGCGGTCTCAGCGGTGCTCATGGCGATAGGCGCAGTACTTGTGATGTTCGTCAAAGAACGTGAGCTGAAACCGGCTTCTCCTGACGCCACTCCCGGTGAAGCGTAATTTAATAGATGTAGTGTATTTTTTACGCTTGCGGGCACTAGGTGAGGGGCGTACAATCATAGGTATTAACAAACAAACCCGAGGCCGCGCGCGGAATCACGTGTAAATCGTGAGCTGTGCCGCAACGGTGATTCGAGCAATCTATGAGGGTAGTTGCTGGATAAGTCCGATACGCGCGCTGGTCAAAAAGGGCTTCCCGAGCAGGATATACGAGACGCAATTGGTGGCGGTGTTTTCATATATTGGAAGCACCGCTTTTTTATATGCAAAGAATCCAAGAACGACGACAACAAAACTATGAACGCTTTGAAAAAATGAGGCGTTTTGAGGAAATGACTGATATCGCTGAGCGAATTGGTTACCCTATCAACATCACGGTTCCATATCGCCTCAAAGATGGTGCGCTGTATGCTCAGACGGACACTGTCGAACGGCCATTTCATAACCAAACGCTGCAAGCAATGCTGGCAGGCAAGACAAACTTCATAGGTGACCAAGCCTTTGAGCAGACCCGCCTCGCTCACGAACATGATGAGGCGTTACTGGCTGATCGGCTGGCTAGGGGAGAGCTTGAGGGCACGATACTCGTCAAGATCTCAAAGGTACCTGATGCGGTCGTAGAAGGTCGAACCAGCATCAAAGGCTACCGTCGCGACCTCCTTCGCTCATTTGTTCGTATTTATCACCGGACACCGGACGGGGTTGATTGCCGTTTGTTCACGCTCGACCATAATAACCGAGAAGGCATGCAACGCGTCGGTGAGCTACTCGGTATCGATACGATGAAAGGTTCGGAGGAAATACTCGCCGATCATACATTATTTGATGTATCAGACGATATCGAGGCATTTACAGAGGCCCTCGCCAGTGAGACGATTCGCGTCTATGACAGTGCTATTCCTACCGAGAGTTATGCGGGTTCAATCTATACGAGTAAGCAAGATGCAATGGGTGCTATCTTGTCCCAAGGTCATCTCGTCGATCAGCATATGCGGACTATATCGGACATCATGGCTCAAAGCCTCGGTGTTGACAGGCTGGAGACTGAACGAGAACGTACAGCGGCAGCCATCAAGCTAGCCAGCGAAGGTGTGGCTGTCGGTTCAAATGCCGACTCAAGCGTGACGAGTGAGGTCTCAACCGGAAATTACGGTGGTGAATGTGCGACTGCAACGACGACCGGCATGAACCAGGCATCACAGACTATGGAAAATGTCTGGTCGCATGGTGAATGCCAGGTTTGCTTCGCGAAAACTATGGTTGGCTCGTGCATGGTATGTGCTGGCTGTGCCGCCGCCGACGACAGAGGAGTTGATCTCCTCAAGCTACGGGAGCGTAATCTCAAACGACGTGCGACACGACAAAAAATAGCCCAAGCTGCCATCAAAGCGCCGCGTGAATCAGTAGCGTATAGCCAACCGGTTGAACACAAAGCAGACAGTATCAAACAGCGCTACGGCAAGCATGCTGTATTGAAGCGTGAGATCATCATCGGTGGTGCGAAACAAACGGTGAGGGACCGTCGTACCGACAAAGTATTGGCGTAAATCTATTTCAGCGCACTTTTGCCGAGCGTGATGACATGCTCGCGACGATAGGCATCGAACGCCTTGTGGTTAAAGCCGTGTTTTTTGATAAAGCTGCCTATACGCTCGCTGCCGAGGAAATGTGGGAGCATCACATAGGTCGCACCATGCCGGTATAAGTCAGCCGCCTGGTCGTATCCATCGGCGTGGCAGATAAAGACGGCAGTTGGGTTGTGATAGCGTAAGTAGCCAAGTAGCGAGCGGTTGACGGTGATGTCGTTTACGGTACTGACGATGAGCTGAGCTTTGTTTGCGCTGATTTCGTGGAGCAGTTCTTCATCGGTCGCGTCACCATAGGTGTTTCTGATACCTTGTCGATCGAGATGCTCGATAACCTCCGGATCGTAGTCGACGACGAGGTAACGTTGTTTCATCTCACGAAAGGCTTGCAGGAACTCATGGCCCCCACGGTGATACCCAAAGAGGATGATCGGGTAGCTTTGGCGCTTACGTTGATGTTCTCGAACCTCTTTTCGCTCAAATATATGTAACTTTTGTTCGAGCCGCTTATATAACGCATCATCGTATTTCATTAAGTAGGTGCTGGTACTAATCGTAATAAGGGCAACCAGCGTAATGATAGCTGTGAGCTGTGGGTCAACCAGCCCAACGGTTGCCGCGTAGACAACAAGGATGATCGAGAATTCACTGATTTGCGACAGGTTGATAGCAGCTTTAAAGCTGGTCAGTTTCGTGTAGCCGAGTGCGCCGAGGCTGCTCATGACAAAGATTGGTTTGCCGAGAATAACGACGAGTGAGAGGATAATCGCCGGTAGCAAGCTTTCCTGCAGGGCATTGAAACTAAGGTTCTCGCCAAGGACGACAAAGAACAGCACGATGAAGAAATCACGAAGCGGCTTGAGTCGGGCAGCCATTTCGGTGGCATACGGTAGTGACGCGAGGCTGACTCCAGCGAACAATGCACCAACTTCGTGACTAAAGCCGGCGATATCGAACAGCGTTGCGACACCGAATCCCCAAGCTATCGTAAAGACGAACAGCAGCTCCTGTGAACCTGCGAGGAACTTGATGAAAAACGGCATGACTTTAGTACTGACAACGAAAAGGCCAAGCGCGAGCGCGAGGCCACGGAGGACGAGCAGGGCGATATCATGCAGACCGAGTGCTCCCGCCGTGCCAGCTGCTGCAATAAATAGTAGTGCAAAGGTCGCGACGATGTCGTCAACCAGGATAACGCCCATCGCGATTTGACCATGCAGCCGCCAGAGTTCACGTTTGTCTGACAGGACCTTGAGGATGATGATGGTGCTACTAAAGAACAGTGCCAGGCCGATAACCAGTGCTTCGGTCGAGCTAAATCCGAGCAATAGACTGACGACCGCTCCGATACCGCCGACGAGTATTAGTATCACCCCAGCCGTCGTTAACGAGACTTTCCCGAGGCTCCTAATAACGCCGATATTGAGGCCGAGACCGATAATAAACAGCAGGAGGGTGATACCGATCTCGCTATAAGCTTCAAAAACCGCTTTATCATGAATCAGACCGAGCACGCTCGGACCAACGATAATACCAGTGAGGATATAGCCGATGATGAGCGGCTGCCGTAGCAGACGCATCAATACTGCAATAGCACCACCGATCACGATGATGATGCTGAGCTGCGTAAAAATTGAGCTATGTTCCATGTTTGTATATGGTCCCCACCTTTTTCACTCTCTCTATAATACCGTGTTCGTGCTTATCCAGCCAAACCAGCCAGCAGCCAGCCGGCGATTGCACCAACTAGGATGATCGCCACGCCTAGCCCAGCTAACTCCAACCCATCACGGACAGCATGTCGTCCAAAGAGACGGCCCCTATACCAGCCGGCGAGGTAGAGAATAACCAAAGTGATGAGGCTGGTTAACATGATTGCGCTTAGTGAATCCTCGATAACCAGCAGCGGGACAACCGCAATGAGTGAAACCAGCCCGTAGGTGAGGAACTCGACTAGTGCCGGCACAAAATAGGCTTTGAATTTATGGCGCTTCTCATGTCCATCGAGCTCATCAACGTAGTGCTGGCTGGCGTAGCGAACCGCGCTGGCGTTAAACGCGTTGACGATAAGGCCAATGAGGCCGGTTATCACTAGCAGGTCATGGTCGATGTCCTGAAAATACAAACCTGCGATGATACCGACGAAGATCGCAAAGCCACCTTCGAGGCCTTCGAGCACGGACAAGAAGTTGTCAGCTCCAAGCGGGATATGTTTACGGGGGTGTCGGCGCATCGGTATTTTCGGTATACTGCTTATAGTTATGATCACTTACTATTATAAAAACATTCGCTCAAAAAACCTATCGACTCTCGATGAGTACAAACCAGGCGCTTGGGTGTGTGTCGAAAATCCGAACGAGGACGAAATCGAAGGTTTGGTAAAACGGTTCAATCTCGATGCAGGTCACATGGAAGACGCCATGGACGCCGACGAGATGCCGCGTCTTGAGCGCGAAGGTGATCTGACCTATATTTTCGTCCGTTATGCGTATACGAATGACGAGCTCGAGCTCACGACAAGCCCGCTTCTGTTTGTGGTCGGTCCTGATATCCTCATTACCGTTGCTCTGAACAGTCTGCCGCGACTGCAACGCTTCACATCCGGCAAGATTGAGTTTTCGACGACCCAACGTACAAAGCTCGTGCTGCAGATTCTCGACCAGATAGTCGACCAATATGAAGTATTCATCAACAATATCTCACGCCAAATCAAGCTGATTCGCACACGCCTGCGTAGCCACGATGTTGCCAACCAAGATTTTATCGATTTCGTCCTTATCGAGGACGAGCTGAACGAGTTTCTCAGCGCCATGCTGCCGACCACTGCGATATTGCGGCGTTTGATGCTCGGTCGCCACATTCCGTTGTTTGAAGAGGACCAAGAGCTCGTCGAAGACCTTCTGCTCAACAACGAGCAGTCTATCGAAGGCTGCCGTAGCAACGTCAAGTCGATCATCAACATTCGTGAGGCTTATTCAACGATTGCGAGCAACAACCTGAACCGAAGCATGAAGATTTTGACCGCCGCCACTGTTATCATCGCGCTTCCGAATGTGCTCTACGGTATGTTTGGTATGAACGTTGATCTTCCGTTTCAAGATGCGCCGTGGGCGTACGCTATCATCGTAACCCTGACTCTCGTCCTAACAGCGGCCATCTTTCTTATCGGCCGTGCGAAACGCGTGTTTTAGACAACACCACCCCTAAAAAAGGTTTGACATAAGCAGTATGATTTGATAGACTTGTCTTCGTGTCTCGCGTCCGAGACTTGGTGCCATCGGTCGAACGGACGTGCATTTACTGACACAGAACCTAAGCAAGGAGCTCCGATGCCAATCTCTATACGCAAGGCACCAACGCGTGCCCAGCGAGTTGAGGTAGACGTGCTACCAGCTCAGTGGCAAGAATATATTGCCCACTAGTTTAAAAGAAAAAGAAGAAGCCCTCGGTCTACCCTCCGAGGGCTTTTGTTATGTTCATGGTCGCGCTAGGGCCGAGTTGGCGGTTCACCGCCTGCTTTTTTGATGGCGTCGTCGAGTTTGTCCATTAGTTTTTCACCGGTACCTTGAATGAGATCTGTGATTTCCTCGTCGCTGAGTTTCTCATTGCCGATGTAGACGGATGGCGTGCCTGTAACGCCTAGTTTTTGGCCGAATGCGCGGTCACGACTGATCTTCGCGCTGACTTGACGACTTGTCAGGTCTTCTTTGAACTTGTCGACGTCGAGACCAATATTTTTGGCATACTCAGTAAAGACATCGGTTCGCTCGTTGGTGTTAATATCACTCCATGCGTCTTGGTTCTGGAACAGTACGTCGTGCATGCGCCAGAATTCACCCTGAAGGCCAGCTGCTTCGGCTGCGGTTGAGGCCGCAAGTGCATTCGGGTGGATGTTGGTGAGTGGGAAGTTACGGAAAATGAACGCGATATCGTCTTTATAGAGTTCTTTGATAGCTTTGAGCTGTGGGAAGGCGCCACCACAGCCTGGGCATTGAAAGTCACCGTATTCGATCAGGACGACCTCAGACGATGCGTTGCCATACACGTGATCACCGATAGCGGTGTCTGTCTGACTGACAGCCTTACTTGGGTCAAGGCTTGAGACATCAACATTATCTTTTTTTGATAAGAATACGAGGCCGCCAAGTACTACGGCGCATATCACTGCAAAAATAATCCAACGAGTTCTGGTCATGAGCTAGGTAAATCCTTTTGGTTAGCTGATATCTCAAGTATAGCGCAAGCTGGCACCCCGAGGTACACTAGAGGGGATGCAAGCACCTGCCTGGATTCTTCTGACCGATATTCTACTATGGCTGATTATTGTCATGCTTCACGCCGTCGATTTTCGTACTACTTCTCTCAGCCCGTTTGAGTTGAAACGACGAGCAGATACGGGTGACGAGGAAGCAAAACGAGCCAATGAACGTGAGCGGTTATTGCCAAGACTCGAAGCACTTCGACGGATTATCGAGGCGGTTTGTTTGGTGCTTGCGACGGCGCTCACGATAGTCGTATTCGGATGGCTATTTGGTACTATCATCGCAAGCGCGCTGAGCCTGCTCGTCGGAACGTTCGCGCGTTTTGATCTCGTCATGAGGTTCACAGACAAGCTGTATGGAGGAAGAGACAATAAACTCGTCTCGCTTGTGAGCTCCTGGAAATGGCTTGATTGGTTTCGAGGCTACGTCAGCGCTGGCCGCGATACGACGGCAACGTCAAAAGCCGAGCTCCAGCACATCATCGAGCGCTCACGGGATATTCTGAGTCGCGACGAGTTTCTACGCTTTCAAGCCAGTCTGTCACTCGATACACGCAGTGTCGAAGATGTGATGACACCAGTTTCGGTCGTTGAGGTTGCGGATGTGCATGACACGCTTGGTCCACTCGTGCTGGATGGGCTGCATAAGACCGGCCGTAGTCGTTTTCCAGTGATCGATGCCGATATCCACCACGTTGTCGGCATCCTCTACCTCCGTGATATCATTAACCTCAAGAGCACCAAGGCGACGGTCAAGGAAGCCATGGATGCGCGCGTCTACTATATCCATGAGGCCCAGTCGCTCGAGCATGCGCTCCATGGGTTTCTCCGCACCCACCATCACCTCTTTGTCGTCGTGAATGATTATCGTGAAACAGTAGGTGTGTTGACCCTCGAGGATGTGATCGAGACGTTGCTCGGCAAAAAGATTGTCGACGAATTTGATAAGTATGAGGATTTGCGTGCCGTTGCCGAAAGTAACCCACGGCGCAATAATGTCCCGAAAGGAAAGACTGACGTATGAGGACCCTAACTCGCGAATTAAGTGACAAGATTGGTGAAACAGTTACCGTTGCTGGTTGGTTACACAAAAAGCGCCTACTTGGTGGGCTGAATTTTTTGACGATTCGCGATCGCAGCGGCATCGCCCAGGCGCTTGTTGATAGCAAAGACGAGCTCGAAAAGCTGCGCGGCTTACAGGTCGGCACGGTACTGCGCTTTACTGGAACCGTCACGGCCGACGAACGCGCACCAGGTGGGGCGGAGCTACATGATGTGACGGTGGACGTCGAAGTCCCAGTTACTGAAGAACCACCGATTGAGATCGACAAGCCGATTCAGCATAAAGCCGAAAACCTCGATACGCTGTTTGAACACCGCGTTCTCAATGTTCGTAACCTCAATGAGCAAAAGATCTTCAAAATTCGCGCCAGTCTGACTCGTTACCTACGTGAGTTCCTCTACAATAAGGAGTTCGTCGAGATTGATACGCCAAAACTCCTCGCCGAAGCAACCGAAGGTGGGGCAGAAGTCTTTAAGTTGGAGTATTTCGGCAAGACAGCAACGCTTGCCCAAAGCCCGCAGTTTTATAAACAGATCATGGTCGGCGCGTTCGAACGCGTCTTTGAAATTAACCACAGCTACCGTGCTGAACCGAGCGCGACCACTCGTCACCTTACCGAACTGACGATGCTCGATATTGAGATGGGGTTTGTCGAGGGGCACGACGAAGTGCTTGATATGGTTGGTAGCATGACTGCCGACGTCCTCACGCGCGTTTATGACGAGCACGCAGCTGACTTAAAGAGCTTGAACGCACCAGAGCTAAAACTTGCCGAAGGCTCAGTACCTCGTTTTACCGTCGCTCAGATTCATGAGATGTACAGCAAAGCGACGGGTACCGACACGACAACCGAAAAAGACCTGACACCTGACGAAGAACGCTGGATCTCTGACCACGCTCGTAAACAACTCGGTAGTGACCTCGTTTACGCAGTTGATTTTCCGGCGGTTGCCGGCAAGTTTTATCACAAGTTCAAGGATGACGGCACTGTGGCGTGGGGGGATTTACTCTTCCGCGGTCTCGAGATTGCGACCGTCCCACTGCGCGAAAACAACTATGATCGCATGATTGAGCAAATGACATCAGCCGGCCTGGACGTCACATATGATGGTTTCAAACATTACCTCAGCGCTTTCAAATATGGTCTGCCACAGCACGGTGGTTGTGGTTTTGGTGTTGATAGGCTTGTCCAAAAGACCATTGGCCTCGGTAACGTAAAAGAAGCAACACTCTTCCCGAGAGACATTAACCGCCTCGCACCATAAGCACCATATTTCTCAGGACATTGCCAGCAAAAGCGTTATACTAGGAGGCAGTGAAAAAAGCGAGGAAACCGATATTGGTGACGGGGGCACCACGGAGCGGCACCACCTTTGTGGGTAAGATGTTGGCGCTGCCGTATCATGTTGCCTACGTCGATGAGCCGTTCAACTCCCTGACTGGTGTCAAGGGTATGGACACCTGGTTTCCATACATGAGCCACGCGGCAAATGAGCATGAGCAGCTTGTTCGAGATGTTATCGAAGGTCGCGCCAGCTTCAAACCGAGTCTGCTTCGCGAAGAGACCAAAAACCCACTCAAGCAACTTGCTCGTGAGATGTTTGTCTCGCGCGAAAACCTCGAGCATCGACTCGATTCGTACAACCCACTCAAACAGCGATTTCTTATCAAAGATCCGCTAGCAGCCTTTTCGAGTGAGTATCTGCACCGTGAATTTGACCTACACACCGTTGCCGTCATGCGTCACCCAGCATCTATGATCGCAAGTTACAAGAGACTCGGCTGGCGATTCAGTCTCGAAGAGTTAAAGCGACAAAAACCACTGATGGACGATCACCTCAAAGGTTTGCTCGACGAAGTTGATCCGAAGAAGGTCTCACATGTCGAAGAAGGTTCGTACTTGTGGCTGGCGATCAACGGTGTGCTCGAAAAATACGCCGAGCGCAACAAAGACATGCTCCTGCTGCGTCATGAAGACTTATCACGCGATCCTCTCACCGAGTTTTATAAGATGTACCAGCGTTATGATCTGCCGTTTACGACTCGCGTCCAACGTCGCATCAAGGAACACACCAGCCCGTCGAATGCAGCCGACCCGTTAAACAACGTCGTTCACCAGCTTAAACGCGATAGCGCCGAAAACATCCACCGTTGGAAAAAGATCCTCACTAAAAAGGAAACCGAGCTCATTCGCACCATTACCGCGCCGCTTGCCGACAAGTACTACTCAGCCGCTGAGTGGTAGTCAGACTTCTACTGAGTTGCCAGCTGCGATTCGCGTATAACTGACACCGGCTTCCTCAGCGACGTCACCGAGCATCGTATCAACCAGCGACTGTCCGGTTTCGGATAGGATTGCATCATGCGTCGGAAACGCTCGCGATGGTTTAACGCTGCCGAGAAAATCCATTGCCTCTGATAGTTTCATCCATGGAGCACTCGCAGGCAGAGCCAAAAGTTCAACAGACCGTGACGGGGGAGTGAACGAATCGCCCGGGTAGTAGAGCGTGTCATCAATCATCACACCCAAGTTCGCGATTCGTGGCCACGTCTCATGTATCACCGCGTGCTCACCCCCACAAAACTCCAATACAAAATCCCCCACGTGTATGATTTTGTTAGATTCGACGGGTTGAGTAGGTATGCTGTCGTGTTTATCCACGACTGCTTGGTGTGCATATATAACGCTATCAGGATTCTTCTCAAAGATGCCTTGTAGTTTTTTTGGATCGCAATGATCAGGATGTTCGTGCGTGATGACGATACCAACGACGTTTTCAGGCACAACAAAGTCCGATGACCAGACACCAGGGTCAATGACGAGCGACTGACCATTTTTTTCTAGAACAAGACAAGCGTGAGAATATTTCGTGAGCTTCATACGCATTATTATGGCGCATGCCGTATCTAGCACAAGTAACAATATTCACAGCAAAATACAACCAGTGGTACTACAATTCGTAACGCATGACCAAGGAGCTTGAAAGGAGTAGCCCATGACCCAGCACAAGATGCAAGATCCAGTTTCTCAGTATCCCGTTATGGATATACCCGAGCAACGACAAGATGAACCAGGGCTAGATAGCAAGTTACTGCCAAAGGCCGATCATGGCGAAGAAACGTACGTGGGATCGGGCCGTCTCGAAGGTCGCAAAGCACTGATTACTGGCGCTGATTCCGGCATAGGTCGTGCCGTCGCGATTGCCTATGCCCGTGAAGGTGCTGACGTCGCGATAACGTATCTGCCATCCGAACAGGAGGACGCCGATGAGGTGATGAAAGTGCTCGACGCAATTGGAAGAAAGGTAGTCGCTATCCCGGGCGACCTGTCTGATGAAGCGTTTTGTAAACAGCTCATCAAACAAGCGTCAGATGAACTAGGTGGACTTGATATCCTCGTTAACAATGCCGGCAAGCAGCTGTATGTTGACGACATACTAGAGCTCGAAACCGCTCAACTCGAAGCCACGTTCAGGGTTAATATCTTTGCGATGTTTTGGCTGATAAAAGCAGCATTACCTACCATGCCAAAAGGTGCGAGCATCATCAATACTACTTCGATTCAGGCATACCAGCCTTCGGAGGGCTTGCTCGATTACGCCGCGACGAAAGCTGCCATCGCTAACTTCACCCACGGCCTCGCGAAACAGCTTGCGCCAAAAGGTATTCGCGTAAACGGCGTCGCGCCTGGCCCGATATGGACACCACTGCAACCAAGTTACGGTCAGCCCATGGAAAAGCTTGTCCAATTTGGGCAGGCGACACCGCTCGGCCGTGCAGGTCAACCTGCCGAGTTGGCGCCAGCGTATGTGTTTTTGGCCAGCCAAGAGTCGAGCTATACGACTGGCGAAATCATCGGCGTAACTGGTGGGCAACATTTACCATAACAAGGAGGAGCTATGCCCTATAATAACACCTCAGAATTACCGGATAACGTCAAAAATGTTCTGCCAGACCATGCCCAGGACATCTACAAAGAGGCTTTCAATAGCGCGTATGATGGTTACAAAGATCCTGCCGACCGCCATGGTGACGCGGATCGTGAAGAGACTGCGCACCGCGTCGCATGGGCAGCCGTCAAGAAGGGCGGTTATGCGAAAGGCTACGATGACAAGTGGCACAAACAGTAACGTCGTTTCCGACCTTTTTAGATGAGCATTCGACAGCCGTCGCACAAAAACTACTCGGTTGTCATCTCGTTCGCGACCTTGGGGACAAACAACTACGTGTAAAAATTGTCGAGACAGAGAGTTATGACCAGCTCGATGCCGCAAGCCATAGCTTCAACGGTCAGACTACGCGGACTGATGTCATGTTTGGCGAAAGCGGACATTTGTACGTCTATTTTACGTACGGTATGCACTTTTGTTGCAATGTCGTCACAGGAGCCATGGGTGATGGTCAGGCCGTCTTGATTCGGGCTGTCGAACCTATCGAGGGTGTCGATGAGATGGAGCGCCGACGCGGCATCTCGGGTCCTCAGGTTACGAACGGCCCTGCGAAGCTATGCCAAGCACTCGACATAGGTAGCAGTCTGAATGGCCACAATCTTCGTTACGCACCTCTACGGCTTGAAGTCGGTTCAATGTCATTAACCAAGGATATCGTCAAGACACCCCGGATCGGTATTAGTAAGGCTAAAGAAGACTTGCGTAGGTTCTATATCAAGGACAACCCATATGTCTCTGGGCGTATAATGAAATCATAAGGAGGTAGCCCACTATGACCGATCAAAAACCTGATTTTTCTGGACTACGAGCCGTCTATTTCAACGGCACGCTCAAGAAATCACCCGAGACGAGCAATACCGATGGACTTCTCTCATTGAGCCAGAAGCTCATGAATGACCATGGCGTCGCAACCGAACTCATCCGTACCGTTGACCATGACATCGCGCCTGGTGTCTACCCCGATATGCGTGAATATGGTTGGGAAACTGACGAGTGGCCGGAGATTTGGAAAAAAGTCGAGGCTGCCGACATCGTCGTCGTATGTGGTCCGATCTGGCTCGGCGACAACAGCTCGATGACAAAGAAGCTCATCGAACGACTCTATGCGATGTCAGGCATGACAAACGATAAAGGCCAATGGGCGTACTACGGCAAAGTTGGTGGTTGTATCATCACTGGCAACGAGGACGGTGTCAAACACTGTGCCATGAACGTTCTCTATAGCCTGCAGCACGTCGGGTTTACGATACCGCCACAAGCCGACGCTGGTTGGATCGGTGCGATCGGGCCTGGACCGAGCTATCTCGACGAAGGTTCCGGTGGTCCCGAGAGCGATTTCACGAACCGCAACATCACCTTTATGACCTATAACCTCTTGCATACAGCGAAACTCCTCCGTGATAACGGTGGCGTGACAGCCTATGGCAACCAAGTAAAGAGTTGGGAAAAAGGAGAGCGTTTTGGCCTCGACCCGAACCCTGAATACCGTTAGATGACGACGATTCACGTTCGCGATTCTTTGCAGAACTATCAATACCAGCTGGCTGAGCCGGAGGGTGCGAACTTTGCGCCTGACTTTCAACCCGAACTGACGCCAGCTGAGATGCTAGAACTCGGTGTCTTTGGAGGGCACTATTTTGAAGGAGAACATAGCGAGTTTCCTGCCGAGTGGTTCAAAGATGCCAGGCTTAGTGCCACACATGACTCACTACAAAATTATTTCGAGATCGATGCTAGTCAGAGCCGCGAGGAGTGGCAGCGCAAAGGTTGGATCTATGACGACGACCCACGCGGCTGGTTTCAATGGTACTGCCGTTACTATCTCGGTCGACGTATTCCAGACGAAGACGCCCGTCAGATAAAGCGCTGGCGCATGATGACGCGCCACGTCGGTCAGATAAAGGCTTTCTGTAGTCCCGGTGATATAACGTGCCGTCGTCGTCAACGCCAAGCGCTGTTGCACTGGGCGTACGACTCACGCAAGATCTGAACAAGAAGAACCCCCGCATTGCTGCGGGGGACTGCATTCTTCCCTGAGATTCCGTTCTAGGCGTAGGACTCGCTGTCTTGCGGCGACCAGTTGCCGTACATGCGCTCGTGCGCGTCGGCGTTGAGCTCCTCGATGTAGTCCTCGACGTCCCACGCGTCGTCGGCGTAGTCCACCCACTTGGCGCGGTCGAGAAGCCACCAGACTAGGGCGACAGCTGCGATGATCGTGAGCATCAAGACGATGCCGGCGACGATGTCGTTCTCCAGCCAGCCGTTCACCGTGTCCCAGATGTCCTGGTACCACGGCTTGTCGACTGGCTCGGTCAGCTGCCACGGGTCCTCGATGGGTACACCACCGTCGACGCCGTTGTGATGTGGGAACTGCTGGTAGTACAGATCCTGCACCCACCGGGGTGCCTGATCGACCGGCTCGCAGCGTTCGACGCCCCGTGCGTTGATCCAACAGAGCTCTAGTACTCCGTCGTTACTCATGATCTCTCGATTCAGTAGACAATAGGAAGAATGCGGCTGGGTGCAAAATAGCCCAACATACTATTATTATAGCAAAAATAAGCATAAATGTCAATAGCTTTAGACATTGACAAAAGTTTTCAAAGAGTGCAGAGTAAATAAATATTTATCCTGTAACAACTATGCCAGCACGAAAACGACCGCACTCACGAGAATCCCAACCCCGTCGCCGACGTTCACCAGAGAAACTAACGGACAAGAAGGGTTTATATCTCCGTAACGATAGCAACGAGTTTATCGTCCGGTATATTCAGCCTGAGCTCGCGCGTATCTACGGCAGCAAAGTACTCCAGCATGTGGGTGATATTGATATAGAGCGCTCGATGACCGTTCCGAACAGGGGAGAAGGCGGAGTGCTCGATTATCTTCTTACGATCAAACGTGACATGTCTGAAAAAATTCCATTTGTCGTTGACTTATCCATCACCGAGCGACGCGAGCTAACAGACGAGGAAGTCTTGGTCGCATGGCCACTGATCCGTGAGGCGGAGCTAGCCGAGGAGCTGAAAGAAAAGATGGTGCTCAAAGCAGCCAGCGTCTATGGCATCGAGGAAGAGGATGCAGAAGAGCTCATCGGCAACAATGTGGTTGAACTCATGCACCGTGAGTCTGACATTCTCGAAGAAACCGACCTGGAGCAGGAGAATATCGTCCCTCGTATGTTCGAGTTGCCCATCTCGGTGTTTGCTCGACGTTCGCTACTCATACGTCGTCGTAGTGTGCCTGAGTTTAACTTCCAGACCGGCTTTATCTATGACGGCATGGAATACTACAAAAAGGATGGCGGCTGGTTCAGCGATAGCGGAGAAGTTGTTGGTGATACGCCAGCAGAGGCTAGTGAGCTTGACTCAACGCTTCGCGAACTTCATCACGAAGTAGACCACGACCAGGCGGTTGATTTTATCGCAGCCCTCGCAAGGCTCGGTTTCCGACCGTAATCATTGATTTTTTTAATTGTAAATACACGTTTCCCCACGTGTACAATTTTGCATATTTTTTATGGATGTATCGGGCTTAGTAGCTAGCTTTGGTTCGGTGTGTTTTCGAGCGATTGCCACAAGTACCAACTGGCGATGGATTCGTATGGCTGCCAGTCGTTTTTCACGGATATTCCCACGATATCATCTGGAGTCGGCAGTGTTTCGAACGAGTAGAGTCGTTGCACGGCGTTCTTGATGCCTAAGTCACCGACTGGCAGGACATCGAACCGTCCCATGCAAAAGATCAGGAACATATGAACGGTCCACTCCCCTACCCCCTTCACTGCAGTAAGTTCTGCAACGATCTCTTGGTTCGATAACTCATCCAGATGATTAAAACGGACAGACCCATCGAGGACCTTTGTGGCTAGGTCTTTGATGTATTTTGTTTTTTGACCACTCAGTCCGACGGCGCGAAGCTGCTCGTCGTCGCGGGCAAGGATCTCGTCCGGCTCTGGAACATGGCCAAAACTATCCACGAACCGTCGATAGATGGTCGCAGCGGCCTTGACGCTGAGTTGTTGCGAGATGATACTCTCGACCAACTCGCGGTAATAGTCAGTGTGCGGGCGAAAGGTTGGCTGCGGATAGACAGTGATGACTGTCGCTAACCGAGCATCGTGTTGCGCAAGGTGGGCGATGCCTTTTTCTAGTTCTTCGTGCCAGGTCATATATCCATCCTAGCACCCGGGTTATACTAAGAGCATGAGTACACATGATGATCTAGCGCTCGAATGGGCCGACATAGATGGCGAAGGTTTGGTTCGTGTTTTCCCACTGGCAAATTTCAAAAGTGGTTTTGTGATGGTGGCACATATAGGGTTGGCGGCTGAAAAGGTTGATTACTTTCCGGAAGTACTACTGTCGAACGAAAAACTGACCGTAACGATTCGTCCGAACGACGATGGCCTCGACCATCGTCTTGCACACGCCATCGATAACGTCTTAGCCGATGCAACTCAGCAAAACGCAGAGAAATAGTTTTCGCGAAACCGTTTGGGAATACTACCGACATAAGGGGCGGAGCATGCCGTGGCGTGACGATCCGACGCCATATAAAGTTTTGGTGAGTGAGCTGATGCTCCAGCAAACCCAAGTAACCAGGGTGGTACCAAAGTTTGATGCATTTTTGTACACGTGCCCAGATTTTGCAGCGTTGGCACAAAAAAGTTTAGGTGAGGTGCTCGCGCTATGGTCAGGGCTTGGGTACAATCGTCGTGCAAAATATCTGCACCAGACGGCTCAGCTTGTCATACAGGATCTTGAGGGAAACTTGCCGAATACGACGAACGAGCTCATGAAACTCCCTGGTATTGGAAAAAACACAGCCGGGGCAATACTGGCCTACGCATATAATCAGCCAGTCGTATTCGTTGAGACGAATATCCGCACGGTGTTTTTCCATCACTTTTATGATGACCAGTCCACAGACATTGGCGACAAGGAGCTCGAAGCTTTGGTCTCGCAAACACTCGACCAGGAACATCCTCGTGAGTGGTACTGGGCGTTGATGGACTACGGGTCGTTCCTGAAAAAGACTGCGGGCGGTCGACTGACGAACTCAAAACATTACGTCAAACAGTCACCACTTAGCGGTTCACGGCGTGAGATGCGTGGGCGTATCATCAAGGCGCTCGTCGGAGGCACGGTTGGTCGTAAAGAACTATACAAGGCGGTTGATGGTGATGCACGATTTGAGTCGGCACTCAGCTCACTCATCCGAGATGGGATGGTCGTGCAAAACGGCAAGCAGATAGGTTTGACAGGTGTCGATAAGACCTCATAATAGATGTGATATGAAACGGACACTCCTCGTTTTTGCCGCATTGCTAACATTGCTTGCAACGCCAACTGTCAATGCTGCTGCACAACCGCTAACCGACCAGTACATTGCGTCGATCAAAGCTGGTTGTACTGACGCACTGCGCGGAATTTTACGTGTTCAGAAGAGCGAAGCGGTTACTCGAGTAAATCGTGGTCATGAATACGAAGCACTCCTCAAGCTCGTCGCCGCATTCAACAGCCGTATCGTTATCAACAACCGCGATGCACCGGCGCTTACGAGTACCGCCGCGAAACTGCCAGCCAAGTTCTCAGCCTTCCAGCAACATTATCTCGACTACGCAGACAAGGTTGACGATACGCTCGAGGTCAACTGCAAAGATGCACCCGTAACGTTCTACGACAAACTGACCCTCATGCGCGAAGCTCGAGCAAAGGTCGCCGCTGATATACGTGACATGAACGTGCTACTCGATGAATACCAAAATGGGCTCAATGAGCTCAAGCTCCGTCTGGCTAGTACAGGAGATACACGATGAATCCAACATGGGAAAAGACCAAGCAGTTGATTGATCGTCACCGTATCACGTACGGGATAGTCGGTGCGCTACTCGTCGCAATGCTACTGACCGCTATAAGTCTGTCGCTCTATGTTTCGAGCGGCGCATCACGACTCGACCTCAGCCGACCAGGGTATGAAAGTGCTCGTGGAGATATCGAACAAAATCAGTCCGAGACGCCGTTTAGTTCAACGGGACCGCTCAATAGCGATGTTGCGAATGACTTCCAGCGACGGTTCGATAGCGCTCGCGCACAGCTCAACGAGCTCGATGACTTTAGCAGCAACGCCCTCGACGATACCGAGCTACAAATTGCGCCTACCGTCGAAGAATAATTATTTTTCTGGAACGTAACCTGGTGGCGTGTGTGCAAGTTCTATCTTGTGTTTCGCAAATGCCTTGATGAGCCGGCGACGCATCTCACCAGTCACGCTCCATTGTTGTGATGGATTTGTTTTACCACTGATCGTTACTTCGAGCGCAACATCACTAAAGGCTCCGATGTTTACGAAATGTGGTGCCTCGAGGATTTTCGGTTTCCAGTCTTTTTCGCTAGCAAGTTTTTCACCGACTTCATCAATGACACGTGCGAGCAGATCGATGTCCGTCTCGGGATCAACCGTGAGGCTGAAGTTGACTCGTGAATAGCCCATTGTTTTGTTTATGACGTGCATGACTTGGCCGTTTGGCATGAAGTGAACGTTGCCGTTTGCATCTCGGATAACGGTCGAGCGGATCGTGACACGTTCGACCGTGCCAGATGCGCCTTCGATATCAACGATGTCGCCGACGCGATATTGGTTTTCGACAATAATAAAGATACCAGATAGAAAGTCCTTGATAAGTGATTGCGCACCAAAACCGATTGCAACACCGAGCAGACCAGCACTAGCGAGAATTGGCGTCAAGTCAACTGTCGGGAAAAGCTGCTCGAAAATGAGAAAACTGGCAACGACAATCAGGATGACTTTCCAGATGACGTTGATCAAGCTACTGAGCGTATCACGTCGTTTTGTGACGTCTTCAGGTGACAGCGGGTTGTAATGCGTGCTGCGGATCACACGGCGGACGATCTGGTTGATGAGCACGCCACCAAAGTGGTAACCCAGCCACGAGAAACCGATGATTGCGACAATCGTGACACCAGGGTCACTCAGCCACCCGTAAATAGAGCTCGTAAGCGAGTCGTCCATAGTGGTAGTATAGCAGGTGATGTTTGAGAAGCTTGCGAGTAACCAAGAGTTGATTTCCCTCCTGAAAAACGGCGGTGTGGCGGTGCTGCGCACCGATACGCTCTACGGTATCGTCGCCTCGGCTGATGACCCCGATGCGGTTGAGCGAGTCTACGCTGCAAAGCATCGGGATCCTCAAAAATCTTGCATTATTTTACTCGCAGATCCGAAGGCCAGCTACGCTCATAGTGACGAGCTATCACATGATATTGAACTGTACCACGAAACACCAACTAGTTTTTTGATTGCTAGCCCTGATGCGCCTCATTGGCTACTGCGTCAAAACGACGAGCTCGCCTACCGCGTGCCAGCGAACCAAGATTTACGAGAACTACTGCGGCAAACAGGCCCATTGATCGCACCAAGCGCGAATCCAGAAGGTGAACCGCCAGCGCAGACCATCGAGCAAGCCAAACACTATTTTGGCGACATGGTTGATATGTATGTTGATGGCGGTGTGGTGTCAGCCGACACGCCACCATCACAGCTGCTGCGCATCCATCCTGACGGCAGTCAGGAACGACTGCGATGAGTGAACCTCTGAACCCAGACGATTTTGTTATTACCCGTCGGCGCAAAAAGTTCAAATTTGCCATGTTCGCCAATTCATCACTCTGTTTTGAACTCGATGAATGGAAGCGTGCTGCAATCGATGTGGTTGAAGTCGGTGCAGGCACAGGGTTCTTCAGCGTTGAGCTAGCGTCGAGGCATCCAGAACAAACGTTTCTTGCAGTTGACGTTAAAGGAGATCGCCTCCAAAAAGGTGCATACGAAGCTGAAGCGAGGAATCTGACAAACATCAGATTTTTGCGTGCACGAGCCGATCAGTTACTTGAGGTAGTGAAACCTGGTAGCGTTTCTCAAGTCTGGCTCACATTTCCAGACCCATTCCCCAAAAAACGTTCTGCAGGCCGTCGTCTGACAAACAAAACATTTTTGTACACGTATACAAAAATGCTAAATAAGTCTGGATCGCTGTCTTTGAAACATGATTCACGAGAGTTCTTTATGTGGAGTTTGGAGCAGCTAGTTGCCTACGGCTGGCATATCGACGAACTCAGCTTTGATCTACATGATTCCGATTTGTCTGACGACTATAAAATACTAACGTCATATGAAACGCGTTGGCTTGGCGAAGGGCTGGTAACTAACTTTGTACGTGCTCACGTACCCAAGAATCAATAGAACCAGCGCCCATGCAGAGGATTAAGCTGCCGGAATCACGGTGTTTTTGTAAAGAGATCCACAGTTCATCGTTGAGGTTGGCGATATGAACCGAATCTCTGTTGACGAGATTTGCGCTGAGCTGTTCGGGTGTGAGCACCTCTAGGTTAGGGTCTTCGCGTGACTGGTAGGTTGGTAGCCAATAGATCTCGTCAGCGAGCTGCATGCAGTCAGTGTAATCGTCTTTGATCTCATGTTGTCGAACATTTTGATGCGGCTGGTAGACGAGCACGACGTGCTCAGAGAGCTCACGAGCAAGTTGCAAGGTAGCAGCAATCTCAACAGGGTGGTGGCCGTAGTCAGTGTAGAGATTCTCGGCCAGTTTCTCAAAGCGACGCGCCGTACCTGGGAAATCATTCAGTGCACTCGTGATCTGTTTGCGCCCCACGTCAGGGAATAGTCGACCGACCGCTCGCTCAACGAGATAGGCGTTGTGTCGGACATGGTCGCCGGCAAGCTTAATATGACCGAGGTCGAGGAACTCATCGTAAGCCTCCAGATCAGCACGTGGGTCGGCACCGAGATATCGCAGGTCTTTTTCCCATAACATGCAGTAGCCTGATTGCTCCAGAAAGGTCACAAATGCATCTTTGTACACGTGGGGGTTTTCGTACGTGTCAGGGTGGTCGTAGTCAAGAGAGGTGATGAGGGTGAGGTGGGGTTCGAAATGCAGCATGTTGCGATCGAACTCATCACATTCATAGATGAAGTATTCACTGCTTGGGTCAAATTTGCCGCTTGGACCGAATGACAATGTCGTACCAACTGCGTAGCTGGCGGGCAGTCCAAGTTGCTTAAATGCCCAGATCAACATGCCAGTCGTGGTCGTTTTGCCATGCGTACCACTGACCGCGATGAGTTTGAGATCCTTCTCCTCGATGATGTGAGCGAGCAGCTCATCACGTTTACTGACGCGGATACCGTTGTCTCGAGCGTAGACGAGCTCAGGGTGATCTTCGGGCAACGCGGCAGTGTAAACGAACCAGTCGATAGGTTGAGAGGTATGGGCTAGGTTAATCTGTGAGCCATCTTGGCCAATCGCGATGTTTATGCCGCTGACGCGGAGCTGCCGAGTCATCAGTCCTTCCTCACGGTCTGACCCGCTGACTTGATGTCCTGCATCGCGTGTTATTTCCGCCAATGGCCCAAGTCCGACGCCGCCGATGCCAGAGAAGTAGATATGCATACCTAGAGTATAGCGCCTTTACGATGACAAACCTCTGAGAAAATGGTTAAATGTAGCCAAAGAGACGAAAATTAAACATGGTCAAAAAATTCATCGTAAAGCTGCTCGCGATGCGTCACCCGTGGCGAATCATCGGTTTTGATGAGCTGAGCGAACTCTACACCAGTACGATGCTGCGCAGCATGGGACTCAGCGTCATTGGTATTTTCGTGCCGATCTATCTGTACAAACTTGGCTATGATTTGCCGACCATTTTTGCGTTCATGGGTATTACCTATCTGAGTAGGGTAGTGTTCGATATCATTTCCGGCTACATCGTTGCGCGGTTTGGCCCAAAACACACGATGTTACTCAGTAACATATCTCATGTCGCAGCCCTGGCACTCGTCTTGACGCTCACACAACTTGATACGCCACTATGGATTATCGCGACGATATGGGGAGCGGCGCTGAGCATGTTCTTTATCTCCTATCATGTTGATTTCTCAAAGATCATGCACCAAGAACATGGTGGTAAGGAGCTTGGTTATATGACGACTCTCGAGCGTATCGGTGCGGCGCTTGGTCCACTGGTAGGTGGCGGTATCGCTACCTTGGTAGGCCCCGAATACACCATCCTTGTTGCGATGGTTCTGCTTATGGCGGCGACGGCGCCACTGTTCTTGACGGCTGAGCCGACTGCAACCCATCAGCGTATCCAGCTCCGAGGATTACCTATCAGGAAATTGAAACGCGATGCACTATCGTTCTTTGCAGTCGGTATCGATAACTCGCTGTCAATCGGACTATGGCCACTGTATATAGCGGTGACAATTCTGACGGTGAACACCTATGCTGGCGTCGGGTTCGTGACGTCGGTCGGTATCATTGCAGCGGTTTTGGCAGCGATGTTTATCGGCAAGGTGATCGATCAGCAAAAGGGCGGCATCCTGTTTACCTGGAGTGCATGGGTAAACGGAGTGCTGCATCTGCTTCGACCCTTTGTGACAACGTTTACGGGCGTGCTGATGGTGAACGTCGTGAACGAGGTGGTGTCGACCGGCTATCGATTGCCTTATTTCAAGGCCTTTTATGCGCGCGCTGACGATCTACCTGGCTTTCGCATCATGTACATCATCGTTATCGAAGTATTTGGTGACCTCGGAAAAGTGCTGGTCTGGACGGTTCTGTGGCTGCTGTGTCTATTTGTTGACCCGATAACTGCCATGATGTGGACCTTTGGTTTACTCGGTCTTACCACGCTACTGATGCTGACCCAGAACTTCCCGGTTCTCAGTAGACGAAAGTTCCGCATCCCCTGAGGTATACTGAGAACTATCATGAGGTGGGAAACGCTCAACGACAAGTCGACCTATAACCGCTGGCTAAAGCGCGTACAGCTGCTCAAAACATGGCAGCTGGTCATTCTGCTCCTCATCGGACTGATCGTGTCAGCAACCTTGCTTCGTCTCAATAACCTCGGTATGGTCGAGCGCCGTACCGCCGTTATAACAGCCGACGAAAAGGGCGATGAAGCTGAACTTCGCGAGGCTATCACGGAGCTACAGCGTTACACCTCGCGACATATGAATACCGACCTCGAGAACGGCTTCTTCCTCTCGAAGAGTTATGAACGCGACCGTGACGAGGCGCTGGCGGCCGCTGGTTCGGACAGCAACCCTAATAGCTCCGTCTACCAGCAGGCGAGCATTGATTGCCGTAGTCGCTTCCAGGGTGGGCGAGAATCGTTCCGTAACGACTATGTCCAATGCGTTGTCGAGCGAGTGGGGGCGATGAGTCCGCAAGCCGATGCCGAGACAACTCTCAATCTACCCAAAGCGGATGCCTATCGAGTCAATTTTTCTTCCCCAGTTTGGTCACCTGATTTGGCTGGTATCGCGGTAGCGTTCTGTATCCTCGTAACAGGGGTTATCATCGGTCGTTTACTGCTCGTTTTGTGGCTGCGTTTTTTGGTCCGTAGGCACTACCGAAGTATCTAAACTGTTGACAGGGGTCACCGAAGAGCGTACGCTTAGTTTCGTAAGCCAAAGTTAAAAGGAGGAGTTTTCTTATGGCAGCTTACCAACACACGAACTCAAAGGGCGTCACGTACTTTCTACACAAAAAAGATGTAACGCTTCGCGGCGGCAAAGAGCAGACTATCTACTTTTTCGCAAAAGCTGAAGGTGGCAAGGGTGAGCCTACCGATCTGCCAGCAGGTTACGAAGTAACTGAAAACCCACGTAACGGCTTCCTCACGATTCGCAAGATTCGTAAAGACTAGTCGAAAAATTCAAAATTATGACAACACCCCCGCTCAGGGGGTGTTGTTGTTTGTGTGAGGCAGCTTGCAGCCGTAAGCAGTATGGTGCTACTATAGCTAGCAAACAAACAGGTGCCAAAAATTTGCCCGGAACGTGCCGCCCGCCGCTCCGGGCTTTTGAGTTACGGGGCAGCAACAGATTGACAAATCATCGAGTTTATGCTAATATAGATACATGACAGAACGTCAACGTCCGCTAACACCTGATGAAGAGCGTCGTATCGAACATACGATGGATACTCGTGGCATCTCCTATGCGATGGCGCGTGCTATTGAACTCGGCGAGCGGCTTGACGACGGTAAAGACACTACACCTAGTCGCTTGCCAGGTAAGCCACTAAGATTTCCACCTTCAGGACATGTTCGTGATTACGAAAGCGATCGGGATCATGACGACGCAGAGCTAAGGGCGAATTACCAACCGCCATCGCCGGATCAAGCAGCTATTAATGCTGGAGGTCGTGCGCTCGTCGAAGACGCGCTCGATGTAAGATTTGGCAAAGACCGCCGTATCGCTGCCATCGAGGCACGAGTGGCGGCTACGATCCCGATCGACCCAGATGACGTGGAGGGAAGCCTCAGGGCTCGTGAGCGTCAAACGAATGCCTTACTCCGTACGCATTTCGATAACAAATAAGTAGATTACTTCGGTGAAATAGTTCACATACACTGCACCTCAGAGGGTTATACTGAGGCTATTCCAACAACGATAGAAGGAGTAGCATATGGCCGAAAGAGTAGTCCAAACAACCGAAGAACCCGTACAAACTGAAAGAATTGTCGAAACCGACCGACCCGCAGCGTCGGGTGGAGTTATGGCAGCTCGGGTTGTCTGGTACATAACAGGTGTGATCGTGGCACTATTGGCGCTGCGTCTCGTGCTCCAGCTGCTGGGCGCGAACGAAGATAACGGTTTCGTGAGTCTGGTTTACGGACTAAGCGGTTTCTTTGCTGCGCCGTTCTTTGGTATGTTTAGCTATGAGCCGAGTTATGGCGTCAGTTACTTTGAAGTCAGTACGCTCGTCGCGATGCTCATCTACCTCTTGATTGGGTGGGGCATTGCTCGACTCTTTACGCTTCGCAGCAGACCTGCGGCTGTCTAAATCTAAATACCCGTCCTAGTCGACGGGTATTTTTTGATTCTTGGCTATTTTGTGGTCCAGATCGTGGCGTAGTGACATAAAGACTCCGTTGGTCCAGCCGAAGCCGTCTTGGGGGTCGTATTCACCACCGCCACCGCGCTGAGTCGGGTCGATGACATCGTATTTTTCGACGAATTTGCCACGACTGGCGAAAAAGGCTTCGTTTGCAGCTAACCAACGGTATTTGATGCTATCGGCAAGCGTATCGAGGCCGTAGCGACGTAGTCCGATGATCGTCACCCACTGAAGCGGTGCCCAGCCGTTCGGCCAGTCCCATTGCTGCCCAGTTTCGTTGAGTGTTGAGACGGCACCACCACTTTTGAGAAATTTTTCCTCGAGTGCTGCCGCTACGCGTTTTGCCTGGGCGTGCGATGCCAGGCCGCAGTAGAGAGGAAAGACACCAGCCAGCGACCAAACGTCGGTTCGTGCACCACTTGGCTCATGCCAGTCAAAGTAAAAACCAGCCTTTTCGTCCCAGAGGTATTTGTTGATGGTTTCGCGACGACGCTTGGCCTTGGTCTCGTAGTATTTTGCCTGGGGAAGCTGCAAGATCTTGCGATGGGCTTCGGCGAGACCGAGCTCGAGCTCGTAGAGCAAACAGTTGAGATCGAGTGGTACGACCTCGGTGGTACGAATCGTACTGAGCTTCATCGGGTCAGCGAACCAACGTGAGCTAAAGTCCCAACCAGACTCGGCCGCGGCACGTAGATGCCTATAGGTTCGTTTTTTGTCGTCACTTTCAGCGGCTGCCTCGACATCGTCACGATACATTTCCGGACGAGCCGTGCTCTTGCCGTCGTAGTAGCGGCTGAGGGCTTGGCCGTTGGGCATTTTAACCAGACGGCGGTAGTGGGTCTTGCTCATGTTGAGAAACTCTGGCGTGTTTCGGGTCCAGTACGAGTACTCGAGCATCAAGTAGTGGAGGCGAGGTAGGAGGTAGCGGTGGTGGCCTTTGCGGTGGGCGATGAGGCGTACCATATGGAGGAAGAATGGTGGTTGAGAGCGACTGAGATAGTAGGTGCGGTTGCCAGTCGGGATGAAGCCAAACTTGGTGAACATGTGTTGGGCGTTATTTATCATGCCTTCACTCAGGTCATAGCGACCGCTGGTCTCGAGTCCGAGCATCGTAAAGTACGTGTCCCAGTAGTATTGCTCGCTAAAGCGTCCACCCGGTACGACGTACGGTTTGGGGAGTGCGAGCAGGGAACCAGTCGATTTCGGCGCATTACGCGTCAGACTATCCCAGGTCGCTTTGATATACGCCTCAGGGTCAGAGTATTCAGAGGCAGGGGTGTCGACTTTGGCGGCGACGAAAGCGGCAAAATGTTCGTTGATGAACGTCGTCAGATTAAAGTTGGGATCGGCTGACTGCTTTTCGTAGAGTTTCACAATACGACGTACGGTTTGGTTTGGAACTTGGTCAACAAATGTCTTGCCATCAGGGTGGACGCGACTGAGTTGGACGATCTGAAAGAGTTCACCAAGCGCCTCGTCAGGTGACTTTTTGACTGGCTCGGCCACTCGAACCGTTGCGGCCGCGGCGGAGCGGAGCAACTTCAAAGAAACCTTGAGAGGATTTTTGGTAGTCATACTCTTATTAAAGAGACACGCTCATGGTGTGTCAAAGTCATTTTTCGTAAAGTGGCGTTTCAAAACTTATTTCTGGTGGGGGTGGATGGGATTGAACCATCGACCAACAGGTTATGAGCCCGCTGCTCTAACCACTGAGCTACACCCCCGCGACCAGAAACAAATTTTTAAACGTCGAGGACCAGTATAACAGATACAAACTGGCGACAATCATCAAAAAACGCTATAGTATAGCTGACGAAAATCGAAAAAACAAAAACCATGCAACGCTATCTCAACCGCTATCGACACTACCTGACCATCCAAAATGGTACGATCGTGCTGGCCGCCATCATCGCGCTTGGTTGGGTGTGGGGCACGGTGCAGACCTTGCAAAAGAACTTTACGTATCAGCAGCAGGTTGATGCCCTGGCTGAAACCGTTGAGCTGGAAAAGCTTCGCAACGAAAACCTCGAGTTTCAGCAGCAGTACTACAGAAGTGACGAGTTTCTCGAGCTCAGTGCCAGGCAACGGCTCGGCAAGGCGAACCCTGGCGAAAAACTAATCATCCTACCCGACTCACGCGGCATCGTCGACAAACAGACAGCTACCGGAAACACACCCGCTGCCGTCAAAGCTAGCAACCTTTCACAATGGGCACAGTTCTTTTTCGGTAACAAGGCAGACTAACACTTGACCCTCCACCCCTGATGAGGTATCATCAAGGCTGGTAAAAGCGCCTACAGGCGATCGCGCGGGGTGGAGCAGTCTGGTCAGCTCGCGTGGCTCATAACCACGAGGTCGTAGGTTCAAATCCTACCCCCGCTACCATGAAAGATTCTGAAGTAACTTCAGAATCTTTTTCGTTTGTCACCGATCTATAAGCTATACTGGTCGAAGTATTTTCTCAGACAAAAGTTTGAGATTAACCGATCTCTCGGAATACTTAGTAATGCACCTTGGAAGGTGAGTACCTTGGAATCAAGAAAAATGGTTGAGCAGATGGCGCGTATTGCCGTCCTCTCCCTGTTGTTTGCACTGTTTGCTGCAATACAACTTTCAGCCGCACCAAAGGCTCACGCGGCAGAAACAGCAAACTGGCTTCCCCTAAAAGGGACTTACGGCAACGCAATTGGTTGTACTTGGAGTAATGGATGTGAGGGTGGTTACCACACATCGAATGGGAAAGCGATCGATTTCGCTGTTCCTTACTACACACCCGTTTACTCAGCTGGACCAGGGACAGTAGTAGGTTTTAATAACAGCTGCAATCCATCATCACCCAATCCCAATTGCGCGGAAGGTCGAGGAAGATACGTCGAGATTAGCCACTCGGATGGACGACACTCACGCTACCTACATCTCTCAAATGTTGTGAAGACGAGTGGAAGCGTAAGCCGCGGTGAACTTATTGGCTACACTGGTTTAAGCGGTAACACTAATTTCAATCACCTTCATTACGACGAGCTGGACAGTAGCGGTACAAAAGTTGATCCAGGACCAATGTACGCGATGCACGGCTCTGAGATGGTGAGTTATCCTGGTGTTTTGAACAAGTCGAACTGGTCTGCGGTAAGTTCATTCGGTGGTCATCAAGTCAGAAACGACGCTTATGGCTTCACTCCTCAGTCACCAGCCTCAAATGTCAAGAAGGTCATCAAGACGACCGACACTGACGGGACACACCTGGTGTATACAGCAACGCCCTATGACGTTTACGAGTCCTGGTGGCGAAATGGTGGGGATGGGGTTCACACAACCTCCATCATCCGTATTAGCCAAGGGAATATCGTAGATGCCGATAAGGTCATCCAAGCTGACGGAAAGCACAGCCTGTACACGGCTGTGACTGACGGCATCTGGGAGACATGGTGGCGCCCAGGAGAAGGTCTACACCACAATAAGATCATCAACCTGTCTAACGTAAAGAAGGTTGTGGTCGATAATACTGTCGAGAACGGCCAAGTTACTTACCGTCTGTACGTTCTCGCAAACGATGGCCCCTACGAGTACTGGTGGCGTGATGGGCAAAGCATCCAGGGCGGGCGACTCGTCAATATCAACAACCCGGTTGCGATGCTGAAAACACGAACACCAAGTGGTCAGGACCAGGTTTTCACCGCGACACCAGGTGCAGTGTTCGAAACGACGTGGGGCGGAGGAAGTAGTCTTTCTACACGACAGGTGATTGGCATTTCCCAGCTCAACATCGTCGACATCGCCAAACAGAACCTGTCGGACGGCACCCAACTTCTTTACACCGCTACATCGGTTGGTGTCTGGGAGAGTAAGTGGGTATCCGGAGGCACAACCACACACAGCAACATCGTCACCAACCAGACGAACGTGAAGCGTGTCGAAAAGCGGATGGATTCAGCTGGTAACCACCAGTTGTACGTCGCAACCAGTGATCGTGTGCAGGAGTACTGGTGGAGAACTGGTGCCAGTGGATCAAGTACATTGATCAATGCCTCGTCGATCAACGACTTCGAGCGTTCGACCGATGGATCGGTTCAGACGCTCTACACCAGTGCTGGCCCCAACGTTTACGAAACGTACTGGGGCACAGGTGACGGTCTAGTGCACACCAACGAGATCATCAGTCTCGACTAGGAATATGGACGTCATAAGGGCTGACGTAAACTGCCCTTTTTAAATTTGAGTTTATAGTTCTAAACCGCTCTGGTATAGCTAACGTTTCCTGTCTTATCACTATAGATATCGCTCCACTTAAGAATTTCACTACAGATCTGGTTCCAATTCGAACGTACGTGGGCTACCATGAAAAAACGATCATTATTAGATGGTCGTTTTTCCATAACAAATGCATGTTATGGATTGAAACTTACGATGCGATCTCGATCACTACTTTACCGTTTATCGACTCTGTTTCACGCGAAGTAAAAGCTGCTTGGATATCATCGAGTGCGAAGACCCGGCCGATCTGGGGCGTGACACGACCGCCTTCGACCAGGTCACGAAGGGCTGCAAGCTTTTCGGTCGTGACTGTAGTTTGTTGCATCAAGGCAGTGACGCCAAGCACAGTAGCTGTGTCGGTATCAGGTTGAGCGATCATGGAGACAGCAATTCCGCCTTGCCTCAAGACGGCAAGTGACTTTGAAAAGTCATCACCACCGACCGTGTCAAACACCGCATCGAGGTCATGTAAAGCATCGGTAAAGTCTTGCTGTTTATAGTCGATTAGCTCATCAGCACCGAGTTGTTCGACGAGCTGTAGACCGTCACCTGTAGCGGTCGTGATGACATAGGCACCAATCGATTTGGCAATTTGGATGGCGACCGTGCCGATACCGCCGGCTCCACCATGGATAAAGATTTTTTGACCTGGTTGAAGGTTAATATGCTCGTTCAACGCCTGCCAGGCGCTGACACCGACGAGTGGAAGGGATGCGGCAGCTTTGAAATCAAGGTTTGTTGGCATGGTGGCGACTTGACCGGCTTTAGTGACGGCGTACTCAGCAATCGCACCGCTATTGCCAGCGATTGCCGCGGCTTGACCATAGACATAGTCGCCTGGGGAGATCGTCGTGACGCCGGCACCAACCTCGAGGACGATCCCAGCTATGTCCCCGCCCAGCGTGACAGGGAGCGGTGGCATCATAGCTTTTACGTGACCTTCTCGGACAACAGTGTCGAAAGGATTAAGACTGCTGGCGTGGACTTCGACCAGCACGGTCCCTTCACTGACTGCAGGGCGGTTTATGTCCACGACCTTGATGACTGAACTATCTCCGTAGGTTGCTATTTGGGCTGCTTTCATGACACCTCCTTTTGAACTATAGGAACCTAACCATGATACCGTTCCTCGCGTGCGTGACTAGTAAAATATTCACCAAGTGCGAAATAGGCTACTTGGATTTTCGATGTTTTTCCTGACGCTTTTGCGCGGTGCGGCGTAGATTGTAACTGATAAACGTCGTGAGGATTCCGACACCGATAAATATATAAAAGGTCGTGAACAGTTTGCCGATAGCTGTTTCAGGCGAAAAGTCGCCGTATCCAACCGTGGCGAGGGTCACGACGCTAAAGTAGTAGGCATCGAGCCAGGAAAAACCTTCGACGAAGTGGTAAACCACGGTACCGAGTCCAAGCATAAAAATGACCAGTCCGAGCAAGAAGCGGTAAATATGTTTGTCGAACGTTTGCTGCATACGTTCAGTATACGACCATGACAAGTACTCTGTGGTATCTTTGTAACCATGAGCACAAAAAACATATACTTTGCCCACGCGGGGCATACCCACCCAGAAGTACACGTTGGACATGAGGCGAGCGCAAACTCATCTATCAATGCGACAACGGTTGTTGTCGTCGTACTGGCCGTTGTAGCCGTCGCCATCATTGCATTTGTTGTCTTCGACGTGATGAAAAAACGCACTGCTGCCAAGAAAACGAAGTAGCAACCTTGGTATACTAGAAGTATATGAATTGTCCCGTCGATAACACCCAACTCGCTATGTCAGACCGTAACGGTATCGAGATAGACTACTGTCCGCAGTGTCGTGGCGTCTGGCTCGATCGTGGTGAGCTCGACAAGATCATCGATCGTGACAGCCAACCAAACTCACAGCCTCAGCATTTCCAACAAGCTAGCCAACCGGGCACGAATGCACCGTCGTATGACCACGACTCTCGTGACTACCGACGTAGCGATAATCATCACAAAAAACGCAAAGAATCGTTCCTCGGCGACCTGTTCGACTTCTAGACTTTTATCTTGGCGCAGGCGACGCGTACTGCCTCTGACCAGGTTGGAAATGCGTGTAATGTATTCGCGACTTCGGCGGCGGTCATACCATGTTGGATGGCGAGGGTTAGCTCGTGGATGGTTTCACCAGCGTGGGCCGAAACGATACTGGCGCCGATCAGGATACCGCGTGTATCGGTAATGACTTTTACGAAGCCGTCCATAGCGTTACTAACGTTGGCGCGGCCAATCACGTTGACGGGCACGATAGCTGTCTTGATCTTGAGATCACGTTTGAGGCAGTCTTCTTCACTCATACCAACTGAGGCGATTTCGGGTGTCAGGAACGTGACACGCGGAACCGCTTTGTAGTTGGGCGTGATTTTCTGTCGGTGGAGTAGGTTGTTAGCGGCGATACGGCTTTCGTAGACGCCGACGTGCGTGTAGAGGTGCTGTCCGAGAACGTCACCAGCCGCGTAGATATGACTAGTACTTGTGCGGAGCTGTTCATCGACATCGATACCACGTTTTGTGTAGTCGACGCCGGCGTTTTCGAGGCCTATATCGACGTTCGGCTGCTTACCGACCGCGACGAGCACTTGATCGGCTTTGACGGAATGCTGCTCGCCGCCGCGCAGGAACTCGACGCGCGGGCTGATGCCGTCGATCGACACACCGGTGATCTTGGCTTTCGTGAGGACATGCACGCCACGTCGCTTGGCGAGAACGGCTTCGGTGAGTTGGCTGACCTCTTGATCTTCACGGGGTAGCAGGCGAGGGGCTTCTTCGGCGATGTAAACCTTGGTGCCAAAGCTGGCGAATATCTCGGCGAACTCGACGCCGGTTGCGCCACCACCGATGATAAACAGGCTCTTGGGTGGCTTCGGTAGATCGAGGATGGAGCGAGCATCGTGCAGGGTGACACGCTCAGAAACCGGAACGTTCAGGCTTGACCAAGATGAGCCGGTCGCGACGAGGAATTGTTCAGCGCTAAGATGGCGTCGGTTAACGGTGATTTCATGTGGTGAGATGAAATGCGCCTGCCCATGATAGACGCCGATGCCCTTACTTTGGTAGTACTTTGCGGAGTTGTGCGCGCCGGTGCGTTTTATCGCCAGGTCTTTCCAGGCTTTGACGCTCGGGTAATTGAAGCCAGTGGTTGAGGTCCGGATGCCAAATGCTTCGGCGCCACGGGCAGTGTTGAGGACGCGCGAGGCTTCGAGCAGTGCCTTGGTCGGGATACAGCCCCAGTTTGGGCATTGGCCGCCCATCATGTCGGCTTCGACGATAGCAACACGTTTGCCGGCTGCCGCGACGATATCGGCCGCAACGCTTCCACCGGCACCGCTGCCGATGACGATGAGGTCGTAGTCGTAAGAGTGTTTTGCCATGTCGGGGTTCCTTTCCTTAGGCGACCAGTTGGTGATGTTCGTATAAATAGGCAGCTTCTGGATGATAGGTATGCAGGTGACTACTGGCCACACGGCGGATATCGGCACTTGTAACTTCGGTTTTAGTCAGGAGCCAGGATATGACATGACGGACGACGCGTTCAGCGGTGTCATGTGCTTCGCCTTCAAAGGCGCGAACAGATAGGCATGCAGCAACGATGCTTTGGTGCAGTTTCAGTGGATCGAACGCTTCGGAGTCGTGCGTGCCACGTTTGATGACGTAGGCGTCGGTCATGCGACAGCTCCTAGCTGCAGAACGGTGACATAAATCATCAGGACGAACAGGGTGATAGCGCTGGTCCATTTCAGGTAGCCTTTTGCATCCTCGCGCCAGCGCTGGACGGAACTGACCTTGTGACCACTGCTGAGAAATAGCGCGACAAAGATGAGCGGTAAGGTGACAGCGAGTGCGTAGCCGATAGCCAGTTGTAACCAGTGTTCTGCGTTGAAGCCCTGGAACGCGAAGGCAACGATCGCAAGTGGTGCGAGTGCAAACGGAAGCTCAACAACAGCGGTTGTTGCACCGAGCGCAAAGGCTTCAACGCTCGATTTGGTCTTTTTAGCCCTCGTCGTGATGTACTCGGCTGCAGGACGAGGGAGCCATAGCTGTGTGCCACGGCCACGACGGTAATAGACGAATACCACGAGTAGGGCGATGAGAGGGATGACAGAAAATGTGACGACCGTCGCAAGGGTACTGTCCGTACTGGTTGCCGAACGATAGGTAGCCATCGCGCCGAGTTGGAGCATGGCGATGGTCGTAGCGACGCCGAGGATGTACCAAACATTGAGGCTGAACAGACGGTTGTTCGAGAGTCGACGGCCGATCGAGTGCGAGCTGAGCAGCGTCAGAACGCTAACGCTGAGCTGGAAGCAGGCATGCACAAACACCGCGCCAAGCAATATGAGCGCGAACGGGGAAACGTTTAGAAGAGAATCAAAGTTTGGCATGTTGGTTTTTTTAGAATGTCTCAATCCACTATATACCACAGTTAGCATCAGGGGTCAAAAGGATTATGGTAAAGGGTATTGACAAATATAAACATATGCGATATAATGAGCTTATAAGTTAATAAAAAACAAATAAGGCAACAAAATGACAAAGCAAGAACACGAACTCAACAACCATCTCCTCGAAATGGGCTGGAAAGAAGGTGCAGCAACACCTGATCGTATCCAGAGCCTGCTCGAACGACTGAGTACTCGTAACAAACTTCGCCTTGCAGCCGTCGCAATCGCTGACACTGACTTGGATGAGCAGAACGATATCGATACCCTCGACGAAGCAGCCTAGAAAACTTCGCTCACATCTGTTACAATCGACTGTGCTTCGCGCGCTCAAGCGTGTTTAGGGCACCGTAGCTCAGCTGGTTAGAGCGTAGGACTCATAAGCCTAAGGTCACAGGTTCAAGCCCTGTCGGTGCTACCACGATAGAATCATCATCGCCCTTTTGGGCGATTTTGTTTATTAACAGATAAGAATTACTTACTTTTATGGTTCTAAAACCTTTTTCGAAGTCATAAGCCAAACCTTCAGGAAAAATGATGCGCTGAACTCGCTTTTGTATCTGTACGGGCGCACGGTTCCAGAATTCTGAAGGGTTTTGCATGAATAAAATTGCCATGTCGACAATTTTCTCTCTTTGCCCCGCATGAATGTCTGCCTCAGTCTTTTTGCTTTCGAGGTTGGCGATATCTTTGTCGATTTCTTTCAGCACAACTTCCTTGTCGTTGAAACTAATTTGATCGCGAGTGAACTTTCGGATAGTTGCCGAACGCTCCGTCTGTAGACCAGAGATCTCCTGATTGATTTGGTGAGCGGTCTTCAGGGCGTGGTCATACTCATCACACCAGCGCGCTAACACCAGCTGCTTGAAGAGCTTGATCCTGTTGTCTTTGTAGCGGATTTGAGAAAGTAGCATGCGGAACTCTTCATGCACCTTTTCCGTACCGCATCCGACAGGCTTTTTTAGTACGGATGCACGACAGTATAAGCAGTTATATCGTGGATAAAGCCCGCCGTTACCGCGGGGGGCGCTGCCAGTTACATACTTGTTGCAATAAGCGCACTTCAGAAAATCACGACGCAACGGATAGCTGCTCTCATTAGCCTTTACCTGGATGATTTTTTTACCTTCAAGAATGCGTTGATTCTTTTGAAATATTTCGTCTGATATGAGGGCTTTGTGAAGTCCGACATACCGTTTTCCATTGGTATATTTTGATTCGATATAGCCTGCATAGATGGGATTTTGCAGCATATTTTTTGTTGTTTGCCATGTGCGGGGCTTACCATTCTTGGCGCGTATTTTCATGTCGAAAGCAAGCTGAGCGGCAGCTTTGATCGTATACTGTCCGGTTGAAAATGTTTCGAGAAATTCTTTGACGATCGGAGCCATTGCTTCATCGGGTGCTATCGACGTTACGCCTTGCGTTGTCCGAGATTTGATGTACCCAATTGGTGCATCGTGTGGCCAGCCTCCTTGCTCAAGTCGCTTCTTCATACCCTCTGTTGTTCTATGGGTTCTGATCTCGTTATCGAATTGAGCAAAGCCAGACAATACCGTCTCCATCAGTTTGCCAGTGGGCGATTCATCAATAGGCTCGGTTACCGAAACGAGTGACACTCCATTTTTGCGCAGGATTGCTCGGATCATCACATGATCGTCAGAGTTTCGAGCAAAACGATCGAGCTTCCACACAATACATTTATCAATTTTTCCCTTATGCTTGCGACAAAACTCCAGCATCGCAAGTAGCTGAGGGCGATTCATAGCTTTTGCTGACTCGCCTTCATCGCGGAATACGTCTTCAGCGTTCAAATTCCAACCGTTACTACGAGCAAATTCTAGACATGCGTTATGTTGCATTGAGAGGCTAGTCCCATGAACTTGTTCCTCAGTTGATACCCTGATATATGCAACGGTTTTCATATTTAGAACCATTCTACCATCTATCTAATCTGTAGAGTGAGGATTATTTGTAAAATCTTGAACCATTTTGATCGTATACTGCGCGAGCATATCAAGATCATCGATAAGTTGCTGTATCTCATCATCCGTCATGTCGTTAGATTCATCGCCAAGAGTCTTCCTAGCATCAGCTACCGTAACTGGTGGGTTTGGCAAAAATTGCACGTGCTCAGGATATACGTGAGCCTATTACGAAAAAGTACGTAATCCTATGTGACGTAACGTGAAGTTATTTGCACAGATGAGTTTGAGAAGTTCAAGAAATCTTGCACACCTGTATTTGTCGCAATATCCTTGTTGATATCGCGTGCTGCTTTTGCAATATTTTTGTCGGATAGTTCACCGTATTGGTAGTCAAAATTTTCAACGAAATATTCCTCGATGTCATCGTTCTTCCAATGCTTTTGTCTGTCACTAAATAAAGCCGTAAGCATCCGCGTGCGAAGAGTATCCTTACCACTCGCGAGCACCTTATTAGTATTCAGGGTGAGTGTTCCGCTACTGGGTTCAAAGTCAAACAAAAGCCTGTATTGAAGATCGTAGCGATTCTCAAGTTTGGAAATGATGTGCTGTAAGGCTTGTATTTGCTTCTCTAGGCGATTTGCAGGCGTTTCACTCCAAGAGCCCATATCAATACTGTCAAAGTCGTACAAAGCTTCAGTAGCGTCGTAAGAGTACAGTCTATTAAGTATTTGAGGAATAGTTACTTGAAATCCCATCAAGGTTGGCAACATGACCCGGTGCCTAGTCCATTCGTCGTTATCATCTTTTGTGGCATATCGGTTGCGGCCAGTCATACCAAACTGACGAAACTGATCGATGTAGTGATTTCGTTGATACACGAGTTCACTATAAATTTCGTTGTAGGTTTTTAGATCAAGATATTCATCCATTCATCTATAAGGGTACCAAAATTATTATTTTTTGCGCGCGCACTGAGTACAGAAACCAAAGAAACAAAAGGGAAGGTGGGGGTGTTATTTCCGCACGTTCTGAAGGGCGGCATAACCGCAGCAGCGTACTGAGTAGACAAGAGGTATGAAGTATAATGAACATAAGGGATAATTGAAGCAAGAATGACAAATAGTAATCAACCAGAATTGAAGCAAAAAAAGAGTTTCCGTATCAGCAAGTCACTCAAGGGGCTCATTGTTGCGGTCGCCGCGTTGCTAATTGGTCTAGTCTCCTATGCAGGGGTAATGTATGCCGTATCTCCGGCTGTGGTGCGCAACCCTAAGCTCGAACACTATCATTTCCGCATGCAAATACTGGTCAACGGTAAAGCCGAAAACTTTGGCAGTAAAGCATATCAAACGGGTTATGCAAAAGACCAATGCAATGCCAATCTGCCAGAACAGCCGATTCATTTCCACGACAACAAAGATCAGTTTACCCATATCCACTGGGAGGGTATGACGGGTGGAATGGTTATGAAGTATTACGGCTGGAACTTTATCGGCGGCATTGACCACACGCTCGGATACAAGCTTGATGATCTCGGCGACATCCAAAAAGTTACGACACACGGCGACTATCTACCCAAAGTGCCCGAAGGGGCTAATCTCTATGTCTATACCGGTGATGAAAATGGCTACAAGGAACGTAGCTTCGATGACTGGAAGACCCAAGATCTGGAACAATTTTTTGGGGTAGAAAGTAATTCTCCGGCACACGATATCAACAAAAATGGTGGTGAAGAGCAGGCTAACTTACTTGATAAACTCTCCCCGAAAGCATACGCTCACGGCACTGAAGATCACTCAAACACAGATGCTGCAACTACTGATGTCGAGACGGAAGAACAAAAGCTCACCCGTATCAATAACCTGCTTGGCAATGTTGTGATCTTTGCACAAAAAGATAAGCCTACACCGGAGCAAATTAAAGCGAGATTTAACAATCTTGAGCCCCTGACGGACAGCACATGCGGCGGATAGTGCTTGCTTTACCAAAAAGAATAATCGCGCTAGTTCTACTCGCAGCTATGGTTGCATGCTCAGTGACTGGTCTTTCTCAGCACGCTATGAAGTCGGGTAATGACACAGGTACTAATAACTGCTCTTCCGCCTGCTCGTCGCATGGCCAGCACATTGCCATCAACAGCCATACCAAGAGCGAGGATGATGACGAAAAAGAGCCAGTGCCCCCGCTTACAAACTGGAATAGTGCCACCACTGGGCTGACGCTGCTCTATCTGGCTCCAATCGGGGTTGCTTACTGGATACTAACGAGGCAAAAACAGAACTTTCTTTCCGTACAGATGCGATTTTGAGATTGAGCTTAGCTCACATTTCATTAGTCATTATTACGAAAAGAGGAAGATATGGGAAAAGGTGCGTTAATTTCAATAGGTGCCATGGTAGCGATTTTTGCAGGGCTTTTGGTATTCACGAAGACTACAAATCCTGAGGTTACGAGTGAGGGCTCAAATAATGTATACGGGAAACAGGATAGTAAGGTTACACTGACTGAATACGTCGATTTCCAGTGCGAAGCTTGTTACGCATTCTACCCAACCGTAAAGGAAGTCAAAGAGAAATATAAAGATAAGGTAAAATTCCAGATAAAGAACTTCCCAATCTCTAGCTCGCACCAATTTGCCCGACGTGCCGCTAGTTACGCCGAAGCAGCTGCTATGCAAGGTAAATTCTTTGAGATGCACGACAGGATCTTTGAGGGTCAAAAGATGTGGGAAAAGTCTAAAAACCCAGAAGAATATTTTGATGACTACGCTAAAGAGATTGGGCTAGACATGGCTAAGCTGAAAGAGGATGTCGCCAGCCCATTAGTTAACGCCGTGATAAATGCCGACTTGGCTGAGGTAAAGAAGCTCGGGGGCGATGGTACTCCTACGTTTGCTTTGAACGGGAAGAAAATTGAAAACCCTGAAAATACCGTTGATGCGTTTACACTCGTGCTCGATGAAGCCCTAAAGAACGCCGAGTAGAGGGTTGAATGCACAAGAAAACACTGATATTTGGTATCATCCTCGGACTTTCATCCGCACTCGCAGGCATATATATTTGGAACACTTTTGCTAGTAAGCCTGCATCAAACCAGCAGCAGGCAACCCAACAAACGACCGAAAAAACAGTCACAGAGTTTATCCAGCCCGCTCCAGAGGGAGACTTGAATAGTGGCGACGGTTTAACGCCCGTAGAGATGTTTACAGAGCTTCAGAAGGTATCAGATCCTGAGGAATTTAACAGAAAGTACATGACCTATATGATTCTGTTAAAGAACACAGAAGGAGGGATGGCGAAATTGGTTGAAAGTAAATCAAATCGTAGTGAACTCAAAAACCAAGCGATTCAGTCCTCAGAAGCGGACAGGCCGTATGTGCAGAACATGCTTCAGTGGCAACGCTTATGGGGCTATACGGATCATTGATGAGTAAAAGCAATGATTGATGTAGATGCCGCCCGTGCTTTGATGGCAGACAGTTTAGGATTTCACATAATCTTTGCCCTTTTGGGCGTAGGATTACCATTAGTCATCCTACTTATTGAGCAGCTAGGATTATGGCGAAAAGACCCGTTGATCTTGGAGCATGCCCGCCGCCTCTCGCAAGCCACGGTCATCTTAGTCGTTGCTGGGGTTGCTTCTGGTACGATAATCTCAATACAAATGTCGCTCATGTGGGGCAAATTGATTGAGTTCGGTGGACCCATACTTGGCTTGGCATTCGGGTGGGAGGGCTATGCCTTTATGCTCGAAGCCGTTTTCTTGGCTTTTTATGTTTCCACTTGGGGCAAAGTAAAAGGCTGGAAGCACTGGCTGATAGGGGTGCCAGTTGCTGTTGGCTCGTTTGGCTCGGCGTTTGCGATCACACTCGGGAACGCCTGGATGCAGAATCCTACAGGGTTTGAAGTAGTTGCTGGAAAGGTTGTGACAGACGATGCGCTCGGTGCGCTATTCACGAAAACTGCGTTCTATATGATCTCTCACTCGGTTGCGGGCTATTACCTGGCTACCATACTATGTGTGCTCGGAGTTTACGCGTTTTATATGCTTCGACATAGACCGAAAGGAAAAGATCGTACTGCTGTACAGACGATTATGTTGAGGCTAGGAGCAACCGCGCTGGTGTTCACTGCTATTACAGCGACACTCGGGCACTTTCAAACCCAGTACCTTGCTCAGTCTCAGCCACGGAAATTTGCAGTGATAGAGACGGTAGAGAGCACTACCAGACAGGCTCCATATATCGTTGGCGGTGAATGGACTAGTGACGGGAAGGTGGAGGGAGGTGTAAAAATTCCAAATGCTCTTAGTATTTTGACTGGAAATTCACCCGACGCTGAAGTTAAAGGGCTTAACGAGTTCCCAGAACAAGATTGGCCAATGCTATTCGTCAATATATTGTTTGAAAGCAAGCTTCTTCTCGTAGCGCTCATTACTGTCATACCGCTTTTATTTGTTGGGCTGCATTACCGTAAACTAGGCGAAGCAGCGGGAGGATGGCGATATAGTACACCGATGCTGATCGCGCTACTACCACTAGGTCTTATTGCCATCGTCATCGTTGAACTTGGCTGGATGGTAGCCGAGTTTGGACGACAACCCTTTGTCGTCAATGGGTATTTACGTACCAGCGAAGCATTTAGCGCAAGCAATGGTATCGGTAATTGGGGCTACATCTTCCCAATTTTGTTCGTGATTCTTTTCATAGCTACAGCCACCGCCCTGTGGCTCTTGTTCAAGCGAAAAGGCAAGCTCCGGCCAGCAAAGGGACTACTCTAATGGCGCCATTCTTCGTCCTCATTCCACTCATCGCCTATGTTCCAATGTTTATTTATGAGCTCTACATCTCGTTTCGGCGTATAGGTAAGCCGCTCGATAAAGGGGGTGAGTATTTGCACGCTACATGGGAGGTGACTCATACTTTTCTCATCCTCAGCATCAACTATTTCGTATGGCTTTATAGTGACGCTGTTGTCGATGTCGGGCGAGCAGCCTTTGGAGCGCTTCTCCTGTTTGGCGCGGCGTTCATTGTTCGCGCTGTTCTCTACACGCAGCTGTTTTACATAAAATCATCAGTTAAACCAAATACACTAGTTGACTGGCTGTTTGCACTGACACACGTGGTTATGGCCGGATCCTTGATCTACGCTATTGCGATTGCGATGAGTTTTATCATCGGAGCAGGCTACGAGGCTAACCAAACTTTCTTGCCGCTACTATGGCCTGGAATTATCCTGATGCTTCCGCTGATCAGCGTGCCACTGTATTTTCTATACAAAACGAAAAGTCGGTGAAGTGCTAAAGTGTTTAAGTAATTAAAAGGATTGAAATGAAAGAGACTTATCGTAAAAAAGCATTGTTCCTATCTTTCGCGACTGTTATATACAACATCGTAGAAGGCGTTGTAGCTGTTATTGTAGGCTTCCTGACTAACAGCTCGGCATTGTTTGCGTTCGGCCTCGACAGCTTTATTGAGAGTTTATCCGGTAGCGTCATGATTTGGCGGTTCGGAAAGCCTCGCGACTTCGAAGATGAAGAGCGGGTGGAGCAAAAAGCACGGAAACTGGTTGCATATACATTCTTTATCCTAGCAGCGTACGTGTTTTATGACGCCACCTCACAGCTCTTGGCGCGTGAGGAGCCGGAGAAAAGCCTTTTCGGTATAGTCATCGCCGTCTTATCCCTGCTGATAATGCCGTCTCTGGCGGTAGCTAAGCGTCGGACAGGAGAACAGCTCAAAAGCAAAAGTCTTATAGCGGATAGTCAGCAGACATTTGCGTGCGTTATCATGTCAGGGACTCTTTTGTTAGGTGTCGGGCTCAACTATGCCTTTGGGCTATGGTGGGCTGATCCTGTCGCAGGAATCGCAATTGGCTTGTTGTTACTTCATGAAGGCAAAGAGGCGCTTGAAGAAGAGGAAGACGAATAATGAGCCATAATCATGAACAAAGTGGAGGCGACGGTAGTCTCAAGTTCGGGCTGGTTCTCAATAGCCTGTATACCGTTATTGAGTTTGGTTTTGGTATTATGACAGGTTCATTGGCGTTGATTGCGGATGCTACACATAATCTTACCGACACATTCACACTGGCTGTTTCATTTTTCGCTAACCGCTTAGCGACGCGTGAGGCGAATGACAGTAAGACATACGGTTATGGGCGCGCGACAATCTTGGCTGCGCTTCTCAATGCTAGCGTAATGATCGCAGTTGCGGGCTTTATTGGTTTCGAGGCGATCCAACGGTTTCGTAATCCGGTTGAGATAGAGGGTGGGATAGTTGCAGCCGTTGCACTCGTTGGCGTGGCCGTGAACGGCTCGATTGCGTATGTCCTCTCTAAGAGCCGGAAAGACCTGAACATGCGGAGTGCTTTCATAGACATGGCTTTCGATGCCCTGTCATCCTTAGGTGCAGTTATAGCGGGGCTTATCATGTTATTTACGGATATTCAGTATGTCGATACTGTTGTCGGTTTACTTATAGCGGTGTTGTTGCTTTTCAATACGCTCAAAATATTGAAAGAAGCTGTACATATACTGCTAGAGGGTACACCGAAGGATTTGGATCTCCCAGCTGTCACTAAGGCTATCTCGGAAACACCGAAAGTATTGCAGGTAGATGACTTACATGTTTGGGCAATACGCTCAGGTTACAATGCGCTCAGCTGTCATATCGCTATTGATGAAACTGAACTCATAAACAGCCGAACGATAGTGAAGGAAGTAAAAGCAGCGCTACTTCGCGATCACAATATTCACCACGCCACTATAGAAGTAGAGCTAGAAAATCATATCGATACCGATGAGCACGAAAAGCATTAGTCGATAACACAAATTTATAGAGGGGGGAGGTGCACGCACGCGCAGAGACTGAGCAAGTGTGTGAGCTATTTACCTCTGTAGGACGTTTAAAGAATAAGTATCGAACTTGTCTGATTCTTGGTATGATGAAAGAGTCTACATCAGCACAGGTTTGTAACTAAATCCAATCTTCGATTGGTTGTACCCAAAATGGACAACCTCTCGAAAAACACAAGGGTACAACCTTGTGCTGGTGTAGACAACCTAGAGGGGTTGTCCTTTTTTATTGGGGCATCTTCTGCTTTAACCTAAATAAGCGAGGAGCCTATGGCTGAGCGTCAGAACGATAAAACACTTCACAAAGTGAAAACTGTTGGATTGGTGACTTTGATCTTTGTACTCGTTAACTTTTTATTCGAAACGATAATCACGATCATTGAATCGCAAGCTGCTGTTAGTTTATATGGCATCTTTCCATTTACTCGGATCATCTTGCTAGTTCTGACTATAGTTATCTATCGACGCTATGCCAGAAAAAAGGCTGCTGCGTTGGAGCACAGAGCATGATCGGCGCAATTGTTTTCATCGGCAAGGTGCTGGGTGTGGCGATAGGGGGACTCGTACTTATTGCCGGCATACTTGCCAACATTTCCGGCACCCCTGGCTTTGAGACTATTAGCAAGAATACGCTCGCTAAAGCGTATATGGGCAAGAATAAAGATCGGTATGTTACGTGCTACAACTCTGTCAACAACGGTGCTACCGTAATCGGCAGAATAACTATGAGCTACTTAACATATGAAACCGCCGGAACTAGCTTTGTGGACAAGCTCAATGCTACTGAAGAAAAATTTAAGTCCCAGGTAGAGGCTGAATGTAAATCTTCGATTGACGGCTATGAATCAAATTTCAAAACATATGCTACCACCTCGAACGAAATAGCAAAGACACAGCAGTCAGTACTAGACAAAATGCTAGGGGGTAATCCCGAGGCAGATCCTGCGGAGTTGCGAGAGTTCGAGCCGTCGATGATTCGATTCCATGGCGGAAACCCTTTCACTAACCTCATCTTTACAGAAGACGATGTCGCACGATTCTACCAAAAAGAGTTCGGATACTAAGAAGCTCTCAGAATAAGAGCTTGCTGTGCTCGTAGGATTCTTTAAGCTACTGACTGATATCGACAAAGAGGGCAGTAACCCTAGTGAGTGACATAAAAAATAACAGACTAATATACAGGAAAGTCAAGGGTTTACACGCTATGCATACGCGTATTATAGTTAAGATGCAATGAATCAAAAAATGACGCCTATTGAGCGTAAGGCACTGGATTTCATAAGCACGTTAACAAGAGAGGGTAACTCTCCTTCGGTTAGAAGGATCATGGAACACTTGGGGTATAGATCGACAAGATCGGTGTCTCTGATAATCCAAAGCCTCACAGAAAAAAATCTACTCGCTAAACGTCCTGACGGAAAGCTGAGACTTATTGAAGATATTCAAAATGACGATTCCTTAACGGTGAATATTCCTTTGGTTGGAAGCGTGCCTTGCGGCGTGCCTTTGTTGGCAGTAGAAAATATTGAAACGACGATCCCTGTTAGTCGTACGTTAGTAAAAAATCCAAACGATTTCTTTATCTTATGTGCGTCGGGTGACTCTATGGATGAGGCGGGTATTCGGGATGGTGATTTCCTGCTAATAAAGCAGCAACCCACAGCCAGCGAGGGTGATCGTATCGTAGCATTGATAAACGACGAAGCTACAGTGAAATCTTTACATTTTGGTGATGGAGCGGCGGTATTACTGCCACGCTCAAAAAATGTTGCTCACAAACCGATCATTGTTGGGGATGATTTTAGGATTCAGGGAGTCGTCAAGGCTGTCATACCGTCAGTAGTTTAAATACGTTGCACCGCTAAAACATAAGGATTCTAGTGGCGTCGGGTATAAACGATGCCAAATGTTCCAGGTCGATGATTATTAACCAAGGAGACAATGCTTATGGTAAAGCAGCCTAAGTTTGTAATCTTTGAAGACAAAGCCGGCGAGTTCCGATGGCGTCTAGTAGCGGGCAATGGTGAACCAGTTGCGGCGAGCGAAAGCTATCCTCATCACCAAATGGCAGTGAACTCTGCTTACCGTGTCAAAGAAATTGCAAATCTTGCAACTGTTGTTACTGAAGTTCCTAAAGAACGTCAAAAATAATTAATAATGTTTTGTAGAAATTTATACTAATCTACAAAGTGTCATTAAACTCTGAAAGCCACTCCTTGGAGTGGCTTTTCTATGTATTTAGAATAACGAATGCTTGTGGTTTTGTATATACCTGGATCCTGCATTGCTAATTAGCAGTTACCTTTACATGACGAGTTTTTTAAATTTATCCCTTAGAATATCAAGTCTTTTATCTTTTTCACCGTTCCTCACGGTTTCGATAAGTTCTTTTATATCTGCGTCATCAAGACCAACAATGTACCCCCGATCGTCATTCGCCGTATCGCGACAACGATCCGCAAAACGCTGCTTATTAGTAATCTTCCTACATACAAGGATACCGAATTTACCTCGACGAGGTGAGAATCTTCCAGAAAGTTGGTCGAGAGCTGGGTTATCGGGATCCTCGCTATAGTTCTTACACTCAACCATAATGTATTGAGCCGGATATCTATTTGCTAGCCAACTAAAAAAATCATCTTGCGCCATGTTCATATATGTAATATCTATAATTTTACGACCATCGTGAATGCGTTCTTGGCTAGTAGGGAACATGAGCCACGGGTAAAAAATAGCTGTAAATAATTGCTTAATTATTTCTTCATATTTTTTTGCATGTGCAGTCCCTGCTTTGATGCTTTCTAGATCGTTTAACATCCTGTCCCAGTCTGGTTCGGGCGTTTCTGTTACTTCAGCAACTTGACTGTGGCGTAGAGGCTCTTTAGGATTTTCTTGTTTGTCTTTGCGGTACTTCTCGATTACTTCTTCACGACCCACTGTAAGCCTGCGGTTATTATTTTTATCTGCGTTACCGTACTCCTGCCTCAGGCTGGTTTTAGTAGGTGGCCTAACCGTTCCATCTTTAAGCAATCTCACAAAACCTTGTGCTACATGCTCGTCTTGAATCTTCTCTAGAAGGTAGAGATTATAATAGTTGTCTGCTTGGTATGTAATCGATCGTCGGACTAGTGCTTTCGGGACAAGCATAAGACGTGTGTCATTAACAACTGGCTGTAGCACCGGCCTCGTCTCCCATTTGTTGTCCACAGTGTTCCATAATGGCCGTGAGGCAACTTCCTTCATAGGAATCCCATACTCGGCGCACATTGCTTGGGTATATTCAAGCAAGGGCTCACGAATAATGTTCGTAACAATGTCCGATATAACGTCAGATGCTACGCCATCGATCATAAGTGCTGTGTCTTCAAGGTCGTGTATTACGCCGGAGCTTAGCGCGGCACTATCTTTGAGAGCTTGCCACATTGTTTCAGCAAGCTTCTTCCCCATGCCATGACCTCGCGGTTTTTCTGCAGAGTAACCTAGTCTAGTTTCGTTAGGCTCGTTAAGAACCGAGAGAAGTGCCTTAGCTTTTATCTCCTCACCCCTCCTCGTTAGATCTAATACAAGAGAAAAGTAATCTTGAATCATTGAGCGAGCCTTCACTCCCCATTCTGTGTCAAGAGTATGTAGCGCGGTCGGATCAATGAAAAGTAGTGTGTCAGTGTCTATATGCACGTCAACAAAGTCCAGTGCTGGCTGTTCGAGCTTCAAGTCAAAATACTCTGATACTCTCATATGATTTAAGGATAATCCTTAAGCCATTAAATATAAAGCACAAGCTTTTTAGGTAATTTCAAACCTTCACCAACGGTTCAGCTAAACTCGCTTAAGGAGATCCTTCATAATACTTTCGGTAATCTGTAACAATTTCACACATAGCAACAATTTCTGACTTGACTGAGTTCCAAGTTGTCCCATCCATGGCTACCAAGAAAAAACTCCACAGTTAGTGGAGTTTTTTCTTGGGAAACAGCCAATTCTTATTTCCCGCCCATCTTTTCATTCAACTTCTTCCTCTGGTGATCCTGCCATGATTCCTCACCACGAACGAGCTCGTCAGCAAAGGCAGCAACATCAGGGCCGGTCAGTTCCAGCACCGGTTTGCCTTCGGCTGCGGCTTCTTCGAGCATGTCGACCAACGTGATGAACGGGTCGATAGTCAGAACGCCGGAAGTCGAGAACAAGTAGCCTTGGATTTTTTTGTATGCCTCTCGATATTCGCCCGGCAGGGCCTTGGCGCGTTTTTCGTTCTCGCGGTAACGTTTCTTTTCGGCGAGGTCGCCGATGATGGTATCGATGATCTTACTCATTTACCTGCTCCTTAGTTCATTTATGGTTGTCGATATAAAGTCCCACTTGTCCCAAAACAGCTGTAGTTCTTGCTGGCCAAGGTCGGTGAGTCGGTAAAACTTGCGTGGGGGGCCGACTTCTGACGGTCGCTTTTCGGTTTCGACAAAGCCGTTTTTCTCCAGTCGTACCAAGATCGTGTAGACGGTACCTTCGACGACGTCTAGTCCAAGACCACGCAGCTTTTGGGTGATGTCGTAGCCGTAGGTGACCTCGCGACTGATGATCGTGAGGATACAGCCTTCGAGTGAACCCTTTAGCATTTCGGTGATGTTATCCATATAGTTACCTTACTACTTAGTATTACTTACTACCACTATATAGTAGCACTAGGTAGTAGAGGAGTCAATAGTTATCCATGAGCCATGAGATAGGCTATCCACCAGCACATGTGATAGTTTATAATTTACTATTGCAGTATCAATGAAACGTGGTCGAGGAGGCCTGTGAAAAAAAGAATATACATTTGGGTATTTCTTGCTCTCCTAGCCGTCTACATAACGCTGGCTCTTGTGTTACCGCCCGACCCGCAGACAGCCAGTAGGCTCGGTCTTTCCGACTTGGCCGTGCGTCTCCTCAACCTGACGGTCGTCATACCGATTTCTTTGGTCTATCTCACGGCACTGTACGGGTTCGTGCACATCGATACCTATGCTAACAAGGTCCTGGATACGAAGGAAGGGCCACACTTCAAAACACTCGCGAACGGTCTCGCGGTACTCGTATTCAGCTTGCCGGTAACATCGGTTCTTGGTTCGCTCAGGTCATATGCAAGACACGCACAGCCTGACTTGCTGGCAAGTGTCTCTATAATGAGAAATTATGTCGTGCTCGTGCTCGTTGTCGCCGCTTTGGTCCTCATCGCCAAGGGGGCGCAGGGTCTCTACGGAACACTGAAACGTCAAAGTAGAGAGCTGCGCCACCTTTCGTTCTACGGGATGATTGGGCCGGTACTGCTCGCGAGCCTTTACACCTGGCTGGTCATCGCTCAAGGCTACGCAACGCCGGGCGATGAGCCTTACTTCCTGCCTGACTGGCTGATCATATTAACGATCGTGGTTCCCTACGTGTTTGCCTGGTGTCTCGGGATCAGGGCAGCCCTTCAGCTGCGTGCTTTCCGAAGGGGCGTCAAAGGCGTGGTTTATAAGCGAGCGATCAACAACCTAGCAGTCGGCATCGCCGTGGTCATCCTCGTCGCGATACTGATCCAAGGGGTTACGTCCCTCGGGGGTGCGCTCAACCGTCTCAACCTCACGCCTTTGCTCGCACTTGTGTACTTCCTGGTTTCACTGTATGTGGTCGGCTATGGGCTGATAGCGCGGGGTGCTAAAAAATTAAAACAGATGGAAGAGGCATAGGAATGAGTGCGACCACAACACTCTACCGACAGACCGTTCAAGTGACGGAAGAATACCTCGGTCCAGCTGGCGAACGGTTCATTCGACGGCAAATCTCGACCCATCTAAATATCGAACCCGAAGCGCTCGATAAGCGCACTCTCTCACAGCTGATCGACTGGTCAAGTATCGCCTTTGCCTTGGTCACCAATAATTCGCGTGACGTTGACGCGTTTACTCGAGATTTAAAAGCGCTGGTTATCGAAAGCAAATAACCGAAACTATGGCCACCACCAAGCCAACAGGAGATTTGTCTCAAGAAATGAGTTTCGGTATAAGCCAGCATGCCGATATTTTCTCTGACGTGTTGTTTCTCAGCATCGGTGAGGGGGCGATCGTCGTAAATGAACGCGGTGTCATCTCACGGGTCAATAAGCCGGCTTTGGATATCCTTGGCTACGATGAAACTGATTTGGTCGGGCAGTGGTATCCGACGGCGGTTATAGCCGAAGACGACAAGGGCGCGGTGATCCCGAACATTGACCGTCCAATAACCGAAGTTTTCCTGAGTGGGCAGACGGTGTTCCGTCGCTTGCGATATCGGCGCAAGGACGGCTCAGTCGTTGCGGTCTCCTTGTCGGTCGCGCCCATCATGCACGGCGACAAACCGATCGGTGCAATACAGCTATTTCGCGATATAACGGACGAGCTGCGTCTGGAGCATGCCAAAGATGAGTTCATTTCAATCGCCTCGCACCAGCTGCGCACACCGGCAACCGTCGTTAAACAGTATCTTGGGATGATCCTCGAGGGCTTCGTCGGCTCAGAAGAAAAGCAGCGAGAGATGATCCAGGTCGCCTACGAACACAATGATCATCAGCTTGATATCGTCAATAATTTGCTCAAAGTCGCGCAAATCGAGTCGAAGTCACTCGTCCCAAACCATAAGACAACCGACCTAATACACATCCTGAAGAAGATTATCAAAAGCCAGGCATCCCACTATGAAATGCGCGGCATAAAACTTGAGCTGTCGACCGAACATGACCATGTTAATATCGACGTCGATCCATTACATGTCCAAATGGTTTTTGAAAACCTCATCGATAATGCGAACAAATACAGTGAGTCCAATACGTCGGTGAGTGTTGAGGTGTCGGATTCGCCCCAAATCGTGACCGTCCACGTCAAGGATCAGGGTGTGGGGATCGATAAGAAGGATGTGTCAAAGCTATTTCAGAAATTTTCGCGCGTAAACAACCACACTGCGACGGTCAATGGGACCGGGCTCGGGCTTTACTGGGCGAAAAAGCTCATTCAGCTATATGGTGGTGACATAACGGTCGCATCAAAATTACACAAAGGCACGACATTTTCAGTGAGTCTCCCGAAGAATAAACGGGTACAAGTATAATCAAGAGTATATGCTAACGCTCAGTACCATGTTCCAAGACGGCTGGCCAGCACTACTGGTAATGCTGGGGTGTATTCTCGTACTGGTAGTGGTGCGGTTCGGCGTGCCATATCTAATCCAAAAGTTTCAGCGCAAGCGACCGCTGACAAAAAAAGACAATCGATAAGTTTTGAACTTTTCTCAGTGACCTCTCATTTTTGAGGCATAGGATGAGTGTGCAACCTAAGAAAAGGAGCATGGTAATGAGAAAACAACTTATAGCAGCTGGTATCACCACCGCCGTCGGCGTGACAGGGCTCGTTGGGGTCAATGTCGTGAACGCGGCAACCGACACGTCGAGCTCGACGAACCCGATGTCGAGCCTGGTCGATGCGATTGCAAGCAAGTTTAGCCTGAATAAGGACGACGTGCAGGCCGTTTTCGACGAGCAGCGTGACAAGATGGAGGCGGAACGTGAGGCCGAGGCCAAGCAGGAAGTGGCGCAGCTCGTGACTGACGGCAAGCTGACACAGGAACAAGCCGACAAGATCAACGCCAAGCGGGCCGAGTTGAAGGCAGAGCGTGAGGCCGCTAAGGACTCTAACGATGATAAAACCCGCGAAGAGATGAAAGATGCTATGAAAAGTAGGCTCGACGAACTAAAACAATGGGCATCTGATAACGATATTGACGAACAGTACCTGCGATATGTCATGGGCGGCGGACATGGTCATGGACCTGGTGGTCCAGGCATGCGGCCTGAAAGCAGCGACGATAGTTCGAGCTAAGCACTCACACGCTATACAAAATACCGCCTTATGTGGGCGGTATTTTGTATAGCGAAAGGGTAAAATAAGACGAAGGGCATATACTCAGCTGAAATTCAGGAAAGGTGCGTAGGCTAAGAGGTATGAAACTACTACTTATCGAAGACGAACACAAGATTGCTCGGGCTATCAAACTCGGGTTTAAGCAGGAGCGCGCTATCGTTGACGTTGCCTACGACGCTGACGAGGGCCTGAGCGCCGCGCTCGGGGATAACTATGACGTCATGATCATCGACCGTATGTTGCCTGGTGGCATGGACGGGGTTGAAATTTGCCGGACCATCCGCGCTAAAGGCATCCAGACACCGATCATCATCCTGACGGCAAAGAGTCAGATCCGTGACCGGGTTGGCGGGCTCAATGCCGGTGCAGATGATTACCTGACGAAACCATTCTCGTTCGAAGAGCTTCTCGCCCGAGTCCGTGCCGTGCTGCGACGACCGCAGGATAACATCGGCAACGTGCTCCAAGTCGAAGACCTTACACTCGACACTATCAGCTACGAAGTCAAGCGAGGCGATACAGAAATCAAACTCAGCAATACCGAGTTCGCCCTGCTCGAATACTTGATGCGCAACTATGGCCGAGTTCTATCGAAGGCCAATATCATCAACCATGTCTGGGACTTTGATGCCGACGTCCTGCCGAACACAGTCGAGGCCTATATCGGCTACCTTAGAAGCAAGATAGATAAACCGTTCGATGGCGATCTCATCCACACGGTAAGAGGCTTTGGTTATAAAATAGGAAACTGATGAACGATCTATTTGATTCCGCGACGCTCAAACTGACTGGCTGGTATCTGCTAATACTGATGATGGTCAGCCTGCTGTTTAGCGGGATCCTCTATGGTATTTCGAGCAATGAACTTCGTCGAAGTTTGCGTGCGCCAGGACAAACCATGCTCGGCTTGTTTGTCGAGAATGATGCAGCGCGTGAGCTTCGTGAGTCACGCTACAAAGAAGGTCAGGCTCGCGTGCTTGGCAACCTCATTGTGCTCAATGTCAGTACGCTTGTCGCGGGTGGCGGCGTGAGTTACTTGCTAGCTCGTCGCACCCTGCGTCCTATTCGTGAGGCCATGGAAGTACAGAGCCGCTTTACGAGTGATGCGTCGCATGAGCTGCGAACACCGCTAGCCATTATGCGTTCAGAGATCGAAGTTGGACTGCGTGACAAGTCTGCAACAAAAAAGGATTACAAGGAGTTACTCGAAAGCAACCTCGATGAAGTCGAACGGCTACGCGAGCTGAGTGACCGGCTGTTGTTGCTCGCGAGTGAACGTGAGCTGCCGCTCGATACAGTGTCGCTCGATGAGATTTCGATCGAAGCGCTCAACCGAGTCATCAAACCGGCACAGCTCAAAAAGATTGATGTCGTGAATGAAGTGTCACCGATTATGGTGCGCGCCAATCTCGAGGCGATGGCTGATGTCGTGACGGTATTGCTCGACAATGCACTCAAATATAGTGACGAAAAGACAACCGTAACGATCCACTCGGGAGTACGTGGCAGAACTGCGATCTTGTCGGTTACCGATCAGGGCCATGGTATCGAGGCTGATGATCTACCACGTATATTTGATCGTTTTTACCGCGTTGATGGATCGCGCTCACGTCAGCATGTCGAGGGTCATGGACTCGGTTTGTCTATCGCCAAGCGCATCGTTGATCAACATGGCGGCCAGTTGAATGTCCAGAGCGAGCCGGGCAGAGGCGCGACCTTTTCGATCCGTCTGTTACTCGCAAGCTGACCGCTATACTATGACTTATGGATTGGTCATTTCTTAGAGTATTCTCATCGAAGACATGGTTACGTCTTGGTGTAGTGTTCGCTGGGTTCGTCTTGCTCGTGACTCTATTCGTCGAGCTGGCGGATGAAGTTCGAGAACAAGGCACGGTACGCTTTGACACTGCCTTTTTAGAGTATGTGAATACGTTCTCATCACCCTTGTTAGATACATTTTTCATTATTACCACGCACCTGGGAGGAGTATTCACGGTTATCGCGATTACCCTAAGTCTGTCGGTTCTCTTGTGGCGGCATCACTTGCGGCGCAAAGCATTATTCTTAAGTGTAGGCGTAGGAGGGGCTGCGCTACTGAACCTGCTACTAAAAGCCGTGTTCGAGCGTCAGCGACCGGAGCTATGGGAACGACTTGTTCTCGAACAGAGCTACTCGTTTCCGAGTGGTCACGCGATGGCATCCAGTGCGTTGGCGCTCTGCTTGGTCGTCATCTTTTGGCCTACGCGTTGGCGATGGGTAGTCATAGGGAGCGCAGCTGTTTACGTACTCGTCGTCGGTTTTTCCCGACTATATCTCGGTGTACACTATCCTACTGACATCGTGGCTGGCTGGTTAGTCAGCGCAACATGGGTTATCATCACCTGGCTCGTACTAGGATTCAAGAAGAAATAAGACTATTTTTCGAGGATCGCGAGCTCGATCTCGTCTGAGCCACCAAACAGTCGCGGACGAAGCAATGTCAATCTGGCAAACACGACATGGATATGTATCGTGAGCGCGAGGACGACAACACCGAGCAGTGCGTAGAGCCAGTCGTAGCTCGTGAAAATATCCTCAACTGTTAGTTGGGTCGCGAGGATTGCGTATGGAAGCAAAATCTTGAGTGTCAGCATCCAAAAACAGAACCAAAAGAAGATTGCCGAGACTCGTATCAGGCCCTGGAGCCCAACCGAAAGCTCGAGGTCTTGCTTGGTGGTTCCTGATGTGCCACGAAGCTGATCGATGATGTCGTTGAAATTTCGTATCGAACCCGATATGGATTGCAGGAGGAGGTAGACGAGGAAGCCAATCAACATCGCAAAGATGAAAACGATGATTTCATAGGTAATATACTGCGCGGAAAATGCCGCAGCGAACACGGAGAGTTTGTCAGTTGGCTCCGAGAATTTGGTGATCACACCCCCGTTGCCGTAAAGGAAATCTCCCAAGAAACTGTTGTTGACAGTGTAGGACCAGTTGGCGACGAGTAGGATTATGACCGCTGCAACCCAGGTCATGACCATACCGAACGGCGAGGGAAGGAAAATGAGGCTGAAAAGTCGAAGTTGCTGCATAAGGTCTATTCCATAGTATAAGGGTACATCAAGGAAAACTGTTGTAATCTTGATGGCCGATAGTATACGATAAGCGCAAGGACTATGGGGTATCAAACAAAAATGGGAGAAAAAGTGTGGTTGCACTCTCGTCACGAACCAATAAACTGATTGCTATTGCTATTGCGGTTGCGATCGCAATCGTTGGGTATTCACTCTATCTAACGCTCGCCGCCGGGACATCCGTCGGTGCTGAAACGGAAGGTGGCGTTCTGGCTGCCGGCACAACGGTTGGTAGCGATACAAATGCCTCAGGAGGCAAGTTCGTTACCTTAACATCAACCACCAGTACGTCCGGTGGGACACAACGTTTTCCAGGCGACCCAAACCCGAAGGTGACAGGCAAGGCGTACTGGGGCGCTTCCCACACTGGTAACGGTGATGTAAAAGTTCGGCATGAAAATATCGTTGGCAAATCAGTCGCCATACACCGCACATTCTTTGACTGGGGCGGAAAAAACGCACTCTACAACATGGTTGCCCAAGACCACGCGAACAACCGGTTACCGCTTGTGTCCATCAAATCTCCAAACTGGGCGGATACTGCAGCTGGCATGTACGATGCTGAGATCGACGCGTTTCTTCGCAGACTCGATTCATACGGGAAACCTGTTTGGTATATCGTCAATCACGAACCTGAAAATAATCTGAACGAGCCGAATTCAGGTAGCGCGGCCGATTGGCGAGCGATGCAAAAGCATTACCGGGACCGTATGAAAGCAGTCGGAACCAAGAACGTCACGTTCACGCTTGCGCCAATGGGGTACACCTGGAACCCGGCGTCAGGTCGTAACCCCGATGACTATTGGGTTCCAAATACCTGGGATGTCTATATGGTTGACTACTACTGCCCGAACAGCACAGAATCCATACTCAGTTGTAAAAACAATACGTGGTCCAGGTTTGTCAGCTGGGTAGAGGCTAAAGGCCTGCCGTACGGCGTCGCAGAATGGGGATGTGGCGGTAGCAGTCCTAACTGTGCTGATAATATCCGTACTTTCTGGGAATGGGGCTTTAGTAACAAGAAGGACTTTGTCGGGTACTCGTATTTTGATTCAGGCCTTAACGGTGGAACGCTCCTATCAGGTGAGCCACTCACGGTATGGCGCGATATTCTCGGAAATGACACGCGGATAATGCGCATCAACCAGCTGCCAACAGCAAATGGAACCAACACAACGACGCATTCAACAGCGACATCGACTATTACCGTACCTGCTGCCGGTACTTACAAGGTTTGGAGTAGGATCATGGCTCCAAATACAACCAACAACTCCTATTCGCTCCAGATCGATAACGGTTCAGCAGCCGTCATCGGTGACACTGCCGTTTCGGCGAACACATGGGTATGGGTCGCGCGTTCAGGCAACGTGAGTCTCAGTGCCGGCTCTCATACGCTCAAACTGACAAACCGTGAAAACGGAGTCAAAGTCGACAAGGTACTGTTGCTCGCAGATACGGCTTGTACGCCAACCGGTCTCGGTACGAACTGTACGTCAACTGCCGATACGGCTGCTCCAACGGCCTCAGTTGCATCCCCGAGCGCGAATACGACTCTCACTGGTACGGTTCCGGTCAGCGCGACCGCGACGGATAACGTCGGCGTTACTAAAGTGGAGTTCTATGTCGACAATGCGATGAAGGCATCGGATAGTTCGAGTCCGTTTAGCTACAGCTGGTCGACAACGACGGTTGCAAACGGTACACACACAATCGGTGTCAAAGCATATGATGCTGCGGGAAATACTTCCGGAATCAAAACGGTTTCCGTGACCGTGAAGAACGGTGACATCACCCCTCCGAGTAGTCCCACCGGCCTTTCATCTCCATCACAGACAGTCAACTCAGTCGCGCTGAAGTGGAACGCTGCATCTGACAGCGTCGGGGTCACACGTTACGATGTATTCCGTAACGGTACCAAGGTCGGTTCGTCGACCTCCACTTCGTACAACGACTCGGGACTTGCTGCCAATACGACATATAGCTATCGCGTAGCCGCATTTGACGCCGTCGGAAATGGCTCAACCCAATCCCCAGCCATTTCTGTGACGACCCAAAAGGCAAGCGGCAGCGGAAACGCTCCAAGCGCTCCGACCAACTTGACCTCGTCGGGTCTGACGAGCTCGTCGGTCGTACTGAGCTGGAAAGCGGCGACATCAACCAGTAGTGGCAAGCAGCGATTCCCTGGTGACCCGAATCCTCTCGTGACTGGCAAAGCATTCTTTGGCGCCTCCAATGAGAACATACCATCATACGAGAAAAACGCAGGTAAGTCAGTCAGTCTCTTCCGTAAGTTCTATACACCAACCCAGTGGGGCACGTCGCAGGCAAGCAACCTGGCTAACCTGATCAAGACCAACTGGGCGGCAGATCGTATGGTTTGGGCGTCGTTCAAACCACCAAAGTGGTCCGAGGTGGCCGCTGGTACTCACGACTCGACATTGGATCAGATGTTGAAAACCATCGATGCAGCTGGACATCCGATGTGGTTAACCTTCCACCATGAACCAGAAAACGATGAGGGCACGAGCGGAGCGGGGAGTGCCGCTGACTTCGTAGCCATGCAAAAGCATATCCGTGCTCGCATGACAGCGCTGAGTACCAAGAACATCGCACTTGCACCGGTCTACATGTGCTTCCATATCAACAAAGATGGCGCGGCCAAGCATGACAGATGGTGGCCAGGCAGCGGTGTCTACGATATCTATGGCTTTGACTGCTATCAGGGTAAAGCAGGTGATGACCTACTGGGCGCAAAGTGGCAGTCCGCATACAAGGACGCCGAAGCCAAGAATATGCCGTTCGCGGTTGCTGAGTACGGACTCAAAGAAGATGCGCCAAACAGGCTGAATGACTTTTGGGCATGGCAGTTTGCCTCAACCAAGCATGACCGTGTAGGTATTTCGTACTGGGACACTGCCGAAAACGCGCTGAACCTAGCCGACAGGACTGGCAACAGGGCTGCGTTCGAGTCAATTCTAAAAAGTGATACCCGCGTGATGCGACCAAGCCAGCTGACAGCTTCAGGCACGACCTCGAGTAATTCCGCAACGGTCAGCTACTTAGTGCAGCGTGACGGTGTCACAGTTGGTCAATCAGCAACGCTATCCTACACAGACAAAACACTTGTTGCCGGGACGACATATGCCTTCCGCGTACTTGCAGTTGACGCGAACGGTAACACGAGCCAAGCGTCAAATACCGTTAGCGTGACGACACCTAAGCCAGCTGACTCAACTGCACCGACGGTACCAACGGGCCTCACGACCGTTCCGGTTAGTCAGTCACAGATAAACCTTTCGTGGAATGCATCGACGGATAATGTCGGAGTCGCGGAATATCAGGTTTTCCGCAACGGTTCTCAGGTTGCGACGAGCAAAACACTGAGTTTCGGTGACACTGGACTTACCGCCAACACGACCTATCAGTACTCCATAAAGGCGGTTGATGCTGCTGGAAACGTAAGTACTGCATCGACGGTCGTGAAAGCAACCACGCTGTCATCGATGCCATCAACGAGCACTGCCGGGCTATGGGCGGAATACTTTAACAATACTGACCTCAGTGGTGTCCCCGCGGTTTCGAAGCATGAAGCGCAACTCAGTGCCGACTGGGGAGCCGCAGCGCCAGTTGCCGGAGTTGGCAAAGATAACTTCAGCGTACGCTGGAGTGGACGCATCAAAGTGCCAAAGAGCGGTACCTATACGCTCTACACGAAGTCAGATGATGGTACGCGGCTATGGATCAACGATCAGCTCGTGATTGATGACTGGCGAACTCACTCCGTGCGCGAGTCATCAATAAGCCGATATATGACCGCAGGCGTACTTTACGACATACGTGTCGAGTACTTCGAAGAGAAGGGCGATGCGACAGCCAACCTCCTCTGGAGTGGTCCTGGTCTGGAAAAACAGGTAATACCGGCTGCTTACCTGTCACCGCAACGCTATGGACTGACGGCAACCTACTATGGTGCAAAAGATCTCACCGACGTAGTAAAGATCTCACACAGCAATGCTATCGACTATGATTGGCAAGATACCTCACCACTGGCGGGAGTTCCGGCTGATGACTTTAGCGTACGCTGGAGTGGCCAGCTTTATGCGCCGACGACCGGAACCTATCGGCTCGTCACCGCCAGTGATGATGGCGTTAAGCTGACGGTTGGTGGCAAGGTGCTCTTCGACGATTGGCGTGAACATGGCGTGAAGGAAAATGCGGCGACCATCAATCTTGTTGGTGGGCAGAGCTACCCCGTCGTAGTCGATTACTACGAGGCTAAGAAACTGGCGACAATCAAGCTGCTATGGACGACACCAGACAGTAGTGATCTGCTGGTAGTTCCGCAACTAAACTTAAGGAATCGCTAAGGCAAGGAGCTATCATGAAAAAGCCACTTATCATACTCATCAGTCTCGTGATCGTCGCAGGTTTAGGTGTAGGCGCGTGGGTCGTATTTGGAAAAAAGGCGCCGAAAGAGCCAGCCGCCGAACAACCTGTCGCATATGTTGATATCACTGCCGAAGGCTTCAGCCCACAGACGCTGCAGGTCGAGAAAGGTACCAAGGTTGTCTGGTTGAACCGTGACGCAGCACCACATCAGGTTGCCTCCGATCCGTATCCCGATCGATCAGCGCTCCCTGAGCTGTTTTCCAAACAACCGCTTGCCGCGGAAGCAACATATAGCTTTACCTTTAACAAGACAGGCACCTGGGCTTATCACGATTATCTGCATCCAACGATGACTGCAGTTATCCAGGTTAAGTAGCCTTGTTTTACACCGCAGCAACCTAACTGCGGTGGACGGTGGCGTCGTGGCCAGTTATGATGCTTGTCATGACAGGGAGTGAGCAAGCACGATATATTGTGGCAGTATCCGGTGGTATCGACTCCGTCGTATTGCTCGATAAACTCTCACGTGACGGAAAGCAACTTATTGTCGCGCATGTCGATCATGGCGTTCGTCCTGATAGCGCTGAGGACTTACGGTTCGTAAGCAGTCTAGCCGTTCAGTACGGCCACCAGTTCGTTAGTACGTCGCTATCACTTGGCGCAGGTGCGAGCGAGGACACGGCGCGACAGGCTCGGTACGAATGGCTGGAAGCGCAGCGCGCGAAGTTTGCTGCCGATGCTATCGTGACAGCGCACCACGAAGATGACGTGCTCGAAACGATCTGTATCAACCTAACGAGGAGTACCGGTTGGCGTGGTTTGTGTTCATTGCGCGAGACATCACGCGTTCGTCGCCCACTACTCGGTATAAGTAAGGCTGAGATCATTGCCTATGCTCTAGAGCATGCTCTAGAGTGGCACGAGGATAGCACGAATGATTCGATGCAGTATCTACGAAACCGAATCAGGCATGTGGTAATTCCAAAACTTACGAAGGAGCACCGACATAGGCTTCTCGAACTATATCAAAGTCAACTCGCTTTGAGGTACGAGATCGAGAACGAAGCACGTGGCCTCGTCCAGCTGTTTTCAAACAAGGATGGGATCAGTCGTTACAGTTTGATAATGCTCGATGAGACGCTCGGTGCTGAGCTGCTTCGTGATTGGCTAGGTCGGTCGCTCGAACGGCCACGGCTACGAGATCTGCTGTGGTTCGCCAAGGTCGCAAAACCGGGCGCCAAGTGGAGTCTGGGTAGCAAGCGCTTCGTAGCAGCATCGCAACGTCGTCTCATTGTACTCCCGCCTCGAGACTGATAAGCTATATAGGTTAGGGTCAGTGAACCCAGAAAGGTAGTAAATCGTGGCCAATATGCCGAAAGCGCCAAAACGCCCAAAGAAGAATAATTCGTCCTGGCTTCGTAGGACACTGTTTTTTGCAGTCATCATCTTTTTCGTCCTATCGTTCGTTGCTATTTTGTTTCCGCAACGAAATCTCGAAGAAGTTCCATTTTCCGATGTCATAAGTCGTGCCAACGATGGCAAGATTAGCAAGCTTGAGATCCAAGGTAACGATATCTATGTCACACCGGATGGTCAGGAAGAGCCGACCCAAAAGTCATACAAAGAGAGCGGTAGCTCAATCTACGAGCAGGGGCTCAAACAAGATGCCGATGTTGAGGTAACGGTCAAGGCACCGTCTGGGACCGAAGGCGCTATCTGGAATATCCTCAGTCTCGTTTTGCCAGCATTGCTCATCGGTGGTTTGATTTTCTTTATGTTCCGGCAAGCTCAGGGGCAGAGTAATCAGGCAATGGGCTTTGGTAAGAGCAAGGCGCGTCTCTACGGCAACGAAAAATCACGCGTGGTCTTTGCCGACATAGCTGGCAACGAAGAGGCAAAAGAAGATCTCAGTGAGGTTGTTGATTTCTTAAAGCATCCAAAGAAATTCCAGGATGTTGGAGCCAAGATCCCGAAAGGTGTTCTCCTCGTAGGTCCTCCTGGAACCGGTAAAACAATGCTGGCCCGTGCCGTAGCTGGCGAAGCGGAGGTGCCATTCTTTAGTATCAGTGGTTCTGAGTTCGTCGAGATGTTCGTCGGAGTCGGAGCCTCACGTGTCCGTGACCTGTTCGAAAAAGCAAAGAAAAATGCACCATGCATTATCTTTATCGATGAGATTGATGCTGTCGGTCGCCGTCGCGGAAGTGGTATGGGCGGTGGTCACGATGAACGTGAACAGACCCTCAACCAGATATTGGTTGAGATGGATGGATTTGAAACTGGTACGAACGTGATCGTACTGGCAGCGACGAACCGTGCAGATGTCCTTGACCCGGCATTGCTACGTCCAGGCCGATTCGACCGACGTACGAACATCATCCTACCAGAGCGCAAAGACCGCGAAGAGATCCTCAAGGTTCATTTCAAGAACAAGCCAACCGAAACATCGGTCGACCTCGACAAGCTAGCCGCAAAGACTGCTGGTAGTAGTGGTGCTGATCTCGCGAACATTGCCAACGAAGCAGCCATCATCGCAGCGCGGCATAACCGCAAGAAAATCACCAACGATGACGTGACGGCAGCATTTGAGAAAGTTGCAATCGGTCCTGAGCGCAAAGCCAAGATCATGAACGACAAGGAAAAGGAGCTGACCGCCTACCACGAAGCCGGTCACGCTATCGTCGGTCATGTTTTGCCTGACAGTGACCCAGTCCATAAGGTAACTATCATTCCACGTGGTGGTACGGGGGGTGTAACCTGGTTCTTGCCGCCGGAAGATCGGAACTACACAAGCGTTGTTGAGTTCAAGGATATCCTAGCCCGAGCGCTTGGTGGTCGTATCGCTGAAAAAGTTGTCTATGGCGACGATCGGATTACGACCGGTGCGGGAAGTGACCTGCGAAAAGCGACTGAAATCGCCCGTGACATGGTTATCGAACAGGGTATGGGTGACAGTCTGCGCGACCAAGTGTTCCACGAAGATAACGGTGGTATGATGTTCGATCGCATGACGCACGAGCGACCATATAGTGATGACACAGCTCGGTTGATCGACCAGGAAGTCGAGAAGCTTATCAAAGAAGCTGCTCAGCGTGCCGAAGTCGTTATCGCTCACAATATCAAGCACCTCGAAGCGCTCGCGAAACGGCTCCTCAAAGATGAAACGGTGGATGAGTCGGTGGTCATTGAAGTACTCGAGGGTGCCGTACTACCAAAAGAGGCAAAACTCTATTAGCGTCTAACCACGCCAAAGGAACTATAATACAGAGCATATGGGACGCGTCCGCAACGTAGTAGCCCGGGCCAACCAACGGCTCAGTGTCCAGCTAGCAGCAGGTTTGCTAGCTGGTTCGACATTTCTGTCCATGGTGCTTGGCCTATTCCGTGACCGTCTGCTAAACAGTACCTATGCTGAAAATGCCGCGACTGGCAGTGCCGGTTACCCGAGCGGTCTTGATGCCTATACGGTGGCGTTCATTATCCCAGACTTTATGTTCTTCTTGCTGGTGTCGGGCGCACTAAGCGTGACGTTCATCCCCGTTTTTAATGACCGCATTGTAAAGGGAAATAAAAAGTCTGCGTGGGAATTGAGTACGAGCCTCGTTAACTTCATGGCGATACTGACGCTCCTATCCAGCTTGTTTATCATCATATTCGCTGAACCGTTGGTTCAGTATATCGTTGCTCCTGGGCTTGATGAGTCAACCCGTTCATTAGCCGTCAGTATGATGCGTGTTATCGCCATTAATCCGTTTTTGTTTGCGATCTCGTCAGTGATTTCTAGCATCCAGCAAGCAACGGGACGGTTCGTCTTCTTTGCGCTTGCACCAGTGCTTTACAACATTGGCATCATCATCGGCCTGACGGTCTTTACGAACGGTATCTGGCTGTTTGGTGTCCAAGTATTCGAAGGCGGCATCATGGGCGTGGCGCTCGGTATCGTGCTCGGCTCAATGCTACAGCTCATTCTGAGTGCGATCGGTCTCATTGGCCTCGGGGTTGATTATCGGTTTAAAATCTTTTGGAAGAACAAGGGGTTCCGTCAGGTGCTACGACTCCTACCACCACGATCACTTGATCAAGGCATGGACTACGTTAACAGCATCGTTGAGACGAACCTTGCGTCACGTATGGCGGCTGGATCGGTCCGTTTCTACCAGCAGGCAACGACACTCTATAGCGTACCAATCAACTTGATTGGTGTTGCTATCTCAACCGCAGCGTTCCCGCAAATGACTGAACGACTCAGTCAAGGACGACCTGACCTGTTTAAAAAGGAGCTTCAGACTGTGCTGCGCGTTATTATCTGGCTAGCGCTGCCTGTTGCGACGATTACCTTTTTTGCCCGAGGTTATCTTGTTAACTTCCTATTCAACGGTGGTCAACCGGTTGTAGCAGGATTGCTCGGAATTCTATCTGCAGCAATTTTGTTCCGCTCGGTTTACCACATTGCGTCGCGTAGTTTTTATGCTCAAAAAGATACCAAAACACCACTCTATATTTCTGTTTTTACGATTGGTCTCAATATCGCATTGGCCATCTACTTTACGATGGTGCTCGATATGGATATCTATGGGTTGGCGTGGGCTCAGTCGATCGTAGCAGCTGTCGAAGTCTTTATTCTATTCGTCATCATGAGTATGCGTATTCCAAAGCTATTCGATGCGGTATTTTTACATGCTGTCGCGCGTATGCTTTCAGCGACTGGCTTTACGGCGGTCGTCGCGTACTTTATGGTTAACAGCTTTGCACTTTCCGCCGAAGACCAAAGCTTTATGAGTACGTTCCCGAAGTTTAGTCTGATTGTTATCGTGAGCTTGGGTGCTTACTTGCTGCTCTGTCAACTGATGAAACTAGATGAATCAGATATGGTCATTAAGCGTACTAAACGGCTAATTTTTGATCCATATCGTGGCAAGGAATCGACAAGCTAGTGACGTCGATACGAAACTTCTGCATCATCGCACACATTGACCACGGTAAATCGACGCTCGCCGATCGGATGCTCGAGCTCACTGGCACGGTGGAGAAACGCGACATGAAAAGTCAGTTGCTCGATAGTATGGAGCTGGAGCGTGAGAAGGGTATCACGATCAAGCTCGCGCCGGTTCGGATGGCCTACAAAGACATCGAGCTGAATTTGATTGATACCCCAGGCCATGTCGATTTTAGTTACGAAGTTAGTCGTAGTCTTGAGGCGTGTGAAGGTGCGGTATTGGTCGTCGATGCGAGCCAGGGCATCCAAGCGCAAACGCTCGCCAATGTCTATCTTGCGCTCGCTGCCGACCTGCGAATCATTCCAGTTTTGAACAAGATTGATCTACCGGCCGCCGATCTGCCTCGCGTTTCGAAGGAGCTCATCAACCTGCTTGGCTGTGATGAGTCCGATATTCTGAAGATTAGTGCCAAGACCGGAGAGGGTGTTCTCGAGGTGCTCGATGCAGTTGTCGAGCACATTCCTGAGCCGAGTGGTGCAACAGATGCTCCAACCAGAGCTCTCATCTTTGATAGTTACTATGACGACTACCGTGGTGTCATACTGTACGTCCGAACGTTCGATGGCAGCATCAAGAAAGGTGATACCATCGAGATGCTCGCGACAGCAGCAGGTGGTTTAGCGCTTGAAGTTGGGGCACTGTCACCGACCATGCAGCCAAGTACGGCGATTGAGACCGGAGAGATTGGCTATATTGTCACCAACCTCAAAACGACACGTGAAGCACGGGTTGGTGATACGGTGACGGTCAAACGCGCGCCCGCGACCGAATCTCTGCCTGGTTATCAACATGTAAAACCGTTTGTCTATGCTGGTTTTTTCCCAGTCAGTAACGAAGATTATCAAGAACTTAAGGATGCAGTCGAAAAACTGAGCCTTAGCGACTCGGCGCTACAGTTCGAGCCGGAGAATTCACCGGTCCTTGGATTTGGCGTTCGTATTGGTTTTCTTGGCATGCTCCATATGGATATTATCCGTGAACGACTCGAGCGCGAATACGATCTCGACCTCGTGGTCACCAATCCGTCAACCGACTATCAAGTAACACTGACATCGGGCGAGGGGGTCGACATAAAGAGCGCTTCGAGCCTGCCTGATGTTGCCAAGGTGACCGAGATTCGTGAACCATGGATAAACGGAGAAATCGTGGTGCCGACTGACTACGTGGGTGCGGTTATCCAGCTGGTTGTCAGTAAACGCGGACGTCAAAAGAATCTCAGCTATATTGATGAGCGAGCTCTGATAAGCTTCGAGGCGCCACTTGCTAACCTACTAACTGATTTTTATGATCAGCTAAAGAGCGTAACCAGTGGTTATGGTAGTTTCAACTACGAGTTATCAGGGTATCGCGCTGAGGATTTAGTGCGGGTTGATTTCTATGTGGCGGGCGAGATTGTTGATGCACTTTCAGTGATGGCACACCGCTCAGAAGCACAGTCACTAGGGCGCGAAACGGTCAAAAAGCTTAAAGACGTTATTCCGCGACAGAATTTTCAGGTTGCGCTACAGGCAGCTATCGGAGGTCGCTTTATTGCTCGCGAAGATCTCAGTGCCTACCGCAAAGATGTCACGACCGGCTTATATGGCGGTGACGTTTCGCGAAAAAAGAAAGTTCTTGCAAAGCAGGCCAAAGGAAAAAAGCGTATGAAGCGATTTGGAAAGGTTGATATTCCGTCCGAAGCTTTCACTGTTATGTTGCGTCGTGACTAGCTTTTGTTGTAAATAGTCGTTGCTCTCAGGAACAACTTATGGTTATTATAAAGGCAGTAGGGATTTATGAGGCAAAGAATACAAAAATTTCACGCCATCTCCTGGGGCTTGCTCGTCAGCCTAGTTTTAGGCCTTTTCGTGACGCAGTATGGCTCTGCAGCATCCGGACAGCTCTATGTCTCACCTGGTACGAAATCAGCTCAGAAAGATTCTCAGTTTTCGCTGGCAGTACGAATTAACCCTGGTGGGACACCGGTTGATGTAGTTGAAGGTATCAACCTGACCTTTGACACAAGTAAATTGCAATATGTCTCGCATTCAACTGCTGGATCGCCGTTCGAATCGCAGCTTTCTAGTTCGGTTACATCTGGCAGTGTCAAAATATCGCTTGCGACGTTCGGTAGTGCTATTGGCTCTGATGCACTGATTATGAATGTGACATTCAAGGCTCTCGCAGGCAGCGGCAGCTCGACGCCTCAACTGAGCGGTAATGCGGCCAGCTCTTCTACTGGCGGCTACACGAACCCAACGCCAAGCGGTGCGACAGTTAGTTTCACGTCTCCGCCGACCACGACCCCGACGACTCCAACAACACCAACAACTCCGAGCACTCCTAAGCCTCCTGCGAATAACTCAAATAAACCAACTACCAACAATAATTCATCGAATTCTTCAAATAACAATCCGAGCACACCGTCTTCTCCAAGTTCACAGCCAACTGAAGTGAAGCCTGGTCAGGCCAATGTAACGTCTGAGAAAAAGACAGTCGGCTATCACAACGCATCAGTAGAACTGAATAGTGACAAGGATGCTCGGGCGACAATCGTGTACGGTATCGGTGATGATCTCGCCTTCCAGACCGGCCAGACTGATCTAGGCAAGTCTCACACACTTGAACTTGATAGCAAGCACCTCATTCCAGGTACTACTTACCGTTACAAAACAGTGCTTATAACCGCCGATGGCGTCAGTACAGAGGGTGAAATTCAGACGCTAAAGACCAAGGGATATGGTCTGCGCGTTCTTGTGCTTGGTAAGGATAACGCACCGCTGAGGAACAAGTCGATCACCATTCATTCAGAGCCACAGACAGGCAAAACGGATGGTGACGGGACAGTCGTGTTTAACGAGCTTGCACCTGGAACCCATGAGGTTCGCTACCAAGACGGTGATTCGACTTACAAAGCCAACGTAGTCGTTGATGATATCGCAAAGACATCAACACTTGGCGCACAGACAGCGCCGGTTCAGAACGCAACCGTAGTATTTGGCGAGGCGTCATCTGGTCCTTCTCCTGCGCTCCTCGCCTGGCTGTCTGTTGCGATGGTCGTTGTCGTAGCGATTGTGGCAGGTATACTGTTTCGCGGGCGAATCGCGGAGTTGATCGCGTCGAGGACGAATAAAACCGCGCCAATACCAGTCACAACTCAGGAGCAAGTACGAAATGATAGCTCGTGGCCGTTTAGTGACAAAACGACTAAGGTGTTTACTCCAAACCAATCAACATCAGATACTACCCCAGCTCCAAAGCCTGAAGTGACACAAACCCCAAGTACGCCTGTGCAGCAGCCTGAGTCGCCAGCCGACCAGCCGTCAGATGCCCAAGCTACAGCCCCTGAGACAGCTCAGGATGGGGATAAAAAGCTATGATCCAGTTTCGTGGTATAACGACAAGACGCGTTTTGCCACTGCTGTTCACGGCGCTAGCGATTGCGACATTATTCTTGATCGTCTCCGTTGGCAGTAATCGCACAGCAGGTGCTGCATGTTCGGCTGCAAATGCGCAGTATGGCGACGCGACCTCAACTATTACCGTACCAACAGCAGGTACTTACCGCGTGTGGGCACGCATGAAAGCCTCGGCGACTGACGCTTCGGCAAATGCGTTCATGATCGAAATCGATGGTGGTGCCTGTAACCAAGTTGGTAATCACAGTTCTATCTCGCAGAGTACTTGGACATGGGTGGACTACTTATCAGGTAATACCTCGACCAAACATAACCTGAATTTGACCGCAGGATCGCATACGATGCGCCTCACCGGAAGTGAACCTGGTGTTCTGGTTGACCGAGTCATCCTCACGCAAGACACGGCCTGTGTACCAACCGGTGATGGCGATAACTGTGCTTCACCTCCTGACACGACAAGCCCGACCACTGCAATCACGAGCCCTGCTAACAACGCATCATTTGCCGGTAATACCACTATGAACGTTACCGCATCGGCATCAGACGACGTGGGTGTCACTCGCGTGGAGTTACAAGTTGATGGCCAACTTGTTCTGACTGACACAGCTGCGCCATACAACTTCTCCGTCAATACGAGTACTCTTTCGGTTGGATCACATACGTTACGAACACGTGCCTACGACGCCGCAAATAACTTCACAACGAGTAGCCTCGTGACGGTCAATATCACTGATGCAACGGCACCTACCGTGTCACTGACCGCGCCCGCAAACAACTCCACCCAATCGGGTACGATTACCCTCAGCGCGACTGCAACTGACAATATAGGTGTTGCACGAGTCGACTTCTTGGTTGATTCAACGGTGATTGGCTCAGATTCATCATCACCATACACCCTATCCATGAACACTTCGCAGTACTCCAACGGTACTCACACGCTAGTAGCACGTGCGTATGACGCAGCAAACAACGTAACAAGCTCTGCGAGTCGAACCATCACTATTAACAATGTCACGACTCCTCCAGCCGACACGACGCTACCGTCAGTTTCGATAACGAACCCAACTGCAAATGCTGTAATGTCCGGCACGTACACGTTGAGTGCGAACGCAACCGATAACGTAGGCGTGACACGAGTTGAATTCTATGTCGACGGTACGCTCCGCAACAACGACACGACTGCTCCATACCAATATGGACTAAATACGACGACATTTACCGATGGCGCTCACACGGTGTACGCAAGAGCCTTCGACGCCGCTGGCAACTCACGAACAAGCAGTACGGTCAACGCAACGATTGACAATACCCCCATTGGTAACGCTGACATCAACAGTGACGGGGTCGTGAACGCTCTCGACTTCCTCCTCTTCAAGAACCGCTACCTGCAAGCAGGAGCTAGTCTGGGTCGCGCCGATATAAACGGCGATGGTATCGTGAACGCTCTCGACTTCCTCCTCTTCAAGGGCGCTTACGATGGCTAACGCCAAGCGGCTAGCGAACAAATTGCGCAACAATATTTCGAAACGCAATTTGGGCATAGCACTTATCTCGGCAGTATGCATCTATGTGGTCGGTGCGATCTTACTTACCGCGTCTCGTGCAGCGGTGCCAACAGCGTTTTTCGAACCTGAAGACGCAAGCAATATCACTTCACCTGCTTTGGTCGCGAATGATGGGTCTGCATCTGGTGGTCAGGCGCTCAAGTTTGGCGCCGCCGCTCTACCAACTGACGTATGTCCGAATATTGCCGGCAACCAAGAGACTGTTCCATCTGGCATGATTATCGATGGATCTGGTAACTGTGTAACACCACCAACGGGCGGCAGTAACCCGATCTTACCAGCGAGCGCGACAGGTTGTCCTACGTTTGCGAACGGTATGATGAACTTTACGCCGCCCGGCTCACCAACTCGACTAGTACACGTTCGTATGGATAGCAATGCATCTACAAGCGGTGGACCACTCGTTTTCGCGTGGCACGGCCAAGGTACACCTGATCAGACGACAGCCGAAGGTAATAGTATCTTCAATAACCTTCTCGGTTCATCAATGCTTGCAAGTTACACTGGCACAGAAAAGGGTATCTTGGTCGCACCAGCGATGCATACACCAAGTACCTGGGATAACGCATCAAGCTGGAGCACGAGTAATCGAGACCTCTCACTCGTAGACATGGTTGTGTCGTGCGCGGTTCAACAAGGTCTCGTCGACAGCAAGCGCATCCACAGCGTTGGGATGAGTTGGGGAGGCTATGAAACTGCTCACTTATCACTCCTACGCTCAAACTACATCGCGAGTGCCGTCGTGATGTCCGGGGGTATCCAGAGTACACCGTCAGCTAGCGCTGTCCAGCGAGCCGATAACAAGTTTGCGGCGCTCATTACCCATGGCGGATCAACTGATTTGCCTGCGGTCGGTATCGTTGATGATACGTTGGCCTATAACTCGTACCTCAAATCAAAGGCACAGTTCACGATTCTCTGTAACCACAACCAAGGTCATATTCCAGCGCCAGACAAAGATTCGATATTCGAATTTCTAAAACTCCACCCATGGGGCGTGACGAACGCCTATCCTGGTGCGCTATCTGCCGCTTACCCAACCTACTGTTCTAAGCAGTAAACGTGAGCTCTGATTCGGACTGCTACAATAGAGGGATATGAGCTTCGGCCTACAACATAAACAAGCTTTTATCGATATACTCCGCGACTACCAACCTAGTCCGGATGCACTACAGTCGTTAAGGGAAATTCCCCTAGTCATCATGTTGGGTGTGACCGCCTCTGGACGTAATACGATCATCAATCATCTTGTAAATTCCGGAAAATACCATTTTGTTGTCTCTGATACGACTCGCCCTCCAAAGGTGCGCAACGGTAGCCTCGAGCAGGACGGTGTGCATTATAACTTCCGAAGTGAAGAGGATATGCTAGCTGAACTACTGCAAGGAGATTTCCTAGAAGCGGAGTTGATACATGACCAACAGGTTTCCGGTATCAGTATCCGAGAACTTGAAAAAGCAGTGGCAAGCAAAAAAATTCCTATCAACGAAGTTGATGTGGGCGGCACAGTTGCGATTAAATCGGCAAAGCCCGACACGAAATTCTTTTTCATTATTCCACCAAGCTACAAAGAATGGCTGTATCGCCTCCAAGGTAGGGAAGTGATGAGCGAGGTTGAGATGAAAAACCGAATGCACACCGCGATAAATGTTCTAAAGACCGCGCTCAATGACTCAGCTTTCATCTTTATTGTGAACGACTCCTCGCACAGCTCTTCTGAGTTGATCGATGCCGTCGTGACGGGTCGCGAAGAAGCATATGATGATACGGGAGCACGCGAGGTAGCTAGCTCCGTACTTGATGCACTTGAGTCTGGCACTCATTGACGCTGAGTGCCAAATTGGGCTACAATAACCTCATGACAGAACGACAGGCGAAGTTGTTAGGAGCGATCATTGAACAGTACGCTGAAATCGCTGTTCCTGTTGGGAGCGTGACGCTGGCGAAGCTCTTTGACGTGTCGAGTGCGACCGTTCGCGCAGAGATGGCGCGTCTTGAAGAACTTGGTTTTATCGCACAGCCCCACACGAGCGCTGGTCGTGTACCGACCGACAAAGGGTATCGTTACTACGTAAACTCGCTCACGAATGTGAATGAGAGCGGCACCGAAGAACCCCTCCAGCTTGCCGATCGTAGCGCTCGTGCGATTGATGCCCGAGTCGCGACCCATGCCAACCGGACTGACCGGGCTATCCGCAGCGCGGTCGATAGCCTTGTTGAGTTGACGCATAACCTCGGACTTGCAACGATTGGCGATCAGCTCTACATGAGTGGTATGGGCAACCTCTTTTCTCAACCAGAATTTGCGGCTAACCCACGAAATGTCCAGCAGGTTGCGCGTCTGCTTGATAACCTTGAGCCATGGTTACACGAAGCCGCGCCAAATGAACCGCTCAATGTGTTCATCGGTGCTGAAAACCCGATTGGCAAAAGTTCACAAGCCTCTCTTATCATCAGTCGGTTTCGCTCACCGTATAGCGATCGTAGCTATATCGGCGTGCTTGGTCCGACCAGACAAGATTACGCAAAAGTAATGCGCCTGGTGCGTCATACAGGGTCAATGCTCGAGGAGGTATTATGATGGATATTATTCAAGCACTCGTCGACGGAGTCGTAGCTGTGATCGACGCTATCGTAGGCGGTATTGTCGCGGTGATCAAGGCGATAACCGGTGCGATAACAGACATTATCAACACAATCACGAACCTATTTTAAATATGGCAAAGAGTAAGAAGCAGCAGGACTTAGAACAGCAGGTTGGAGAGCTCACGCAGGATCTTCAGCGTGTTCGTGCTGATTTTGAGAACTACCGAAAACGCGTCGAGCAGGAGAAAGAAATGGCGCGTGCCAGTGGTAAAGTAGGCGCAATCATGAAGCTTATCCCGGTCATCGATAATATTGAACGTGCGATCAGCCATGTGCCCGATAATCTGAAAGAAGACGCATGGGCTCAAGGTGTTACGGGGCTCGTAAAGAACCTTGAAAAATCACTAACCGACCTCGGGGTAGCTCGTATTGATGCGAACAAGGGTGTTGTGTTTGACCCTGACTTACACGAAGCAGTGCAATTTGATGAGCATGCCGACGGTGAAAAAGAAGTCGTCGCCGAAGAGCTTCAAGCAGGATATATGCTTGGTGATACTGTTATGCGGCCGAGCATGGTCAAGGTCACGAAACAGTAAGTCAGTTGCTAGTTTCATCTACGCTTGGCTATCTGCAGGCGTGTTATTTACTACAATGCTATGAGCTGGTACTATTACCCATAAGCAATATAAAGAGGGGTATAGATGGCACGGCTTCCAATTCCTGGCTCAGACAGTGGTACGTGGGGTGAAATACTGAATGAGTACCTATCACAGACACACAACGCAGACGGTTCCCTCAAAGATAACTCAGTAAATGCCGCATCCATCTCTGATGCGACGCTCACCCCAGTTAAATTGAACGCCGGTACACCAAGTTCTGGCCAAGTCCTCAGTTACGACGGCTCTGGCTTCACCTGGACCACCGTTTCCGGCTCTGGCTCCGTCCCTGATGCCACGAGCTCCGTCAAAGGGCTCGTCCAACTGACTGGTGACCTCGGCGGCACCGCAGCTAGCCCGACCGTCCCAGGTCTCGCGGGCAAAGCCAATGATACTAACGTTGTCCATACCTCAGGTAATGAATCGATTGCCGGTACCAAGAACTTTACTGGTACGCTCCAAGTCGGTGGCAGTGCAGTCGTCGTCACAAGCGACGCTCGTCTGACCGACCAGCGGGTCCCAACCGACAACTCTGTTACTTCAGCTAAGATCGCTGACGGTACTATCGTCAATGCTGACATCTCCGGCTCAGCCGCCATTGCCCAGAGTAAGATATCCAACTTGACAACTGACCTCGCTGCCAAAGCTACCGACGCAGCCGTCGTCCACCTCACCGGCGCTGAAACTATCGCTGGGGTTAAAACCTTCTCCAGCTCACCGGTTGTTCCAACTCCATCAACAAACACTCAGGCTGCCAACAAGTCATACGTTGATTCAGTCGCTGCTTCGGGAGCGCCTGACGCCACCAGCTCCGTCAAAGGTATCCTCCAGCTTACTGGTGACCTCGGCGGCACCGCTGCTAGCCCGACGGTTCCTGGGCTTGCAGGAAAAGCCAACACGAGTCACACCCATGCAGCCGCAGACATTGCGAGCGGCACCATTGCGAGTGCTCGTCTCGGTTCCGGTACTGCTAACAGCACTACTTACTTACGCGGTGACGGGACGTGGGCAACGCCGAGTGGCGGTGGTGGTGGCTCTACAACATCTGGCGTGTTGACGGTTGCTTCGAGCGAATCACCGCAGGCAGTCAAGGATGCATGTGACTATGTCTGTACAGGTACGAACGACCAGACTGTCATTAACCAAGCTCTTTTGCAAGCTTCCCGTGCAGGTGACGGATTTGGCGGCGAGGGCTATATCGGTGTCCATCTCGTGGGACCGACATTTTACGTTGGTAACAACGGAACGACGTCAATCACGATGTACCCATCAACACACTTGTTCGGTAGTGGTCCTGGTACTTTGATTCGTCCTATGTGGCCGACGAATGTTGACCGTGGTGCAATTGAGCTCCTAAATGACACCACTGCCCACGTTCGTGTATCGAACTTGAGTATTGGTCGAACTAATGCGGTGAACTCAAACGGACACGGTATTAAATTTGTTGGCACTGGTACAGGTGATGCCTATGAGCTCAAAACAGGGAATGACCCCTACTGTGTCATCGATCATGTTATGGTTCTGTTTGCTGCGAGAAAAGGCCTCTATCTTACAGGTACAACCGGGGGCCAACGTGAAGTTCAGATTTCTCACTGTATCTTATGGAACGCTGAAGAAGAGGGCATTTTGGTTGAAGGTTCGTCAGACTGCCAGATCAGTGACTGTCGAGCGAATGGCGGTGGTTCGTACCCTCGCTTCTCGCTTAGTGGAGGTAACAGTAAGATTGCTAACTGCAAATCCTACTACTCAGGTGGAAGCTCAAGCCAGAACGCTGATGGTTTCCAGGTGAGTTCAAGCCGATGCGAAGTTGTCGGCTGTTCGGCACAGGACAACGGTCGCTGGGGATTCAATATCAGCTCGGCTTCCGCAAATATTTCAGCGTGCACCGCTGACTCAAACTCACGCCTTCAGTCAGATGGCGGCGGCTTTCTCATCAGTAGTAATTGTAGCGCGCAGGGTATTGTGGCGTTTGATAGGAACCAGACACCTGGCTCACCACAACTACGAGGCATTGTCTTTTCTGGCTCTCCACAAGTTAATGTTACCGGCTACGTTAGTGTACCGAGCGGCTCGAACGAGGTAGTTGGCTCGCCTGGGTCTAACTCATTTGTCCGCATCGTTCGAAATGGAACGACAACATACACCGCAGGTTAATGGTCTCGTAATCTGAGAGAGTTATCTCGTATAATGATAGATAAGAAGTAACGACGGGGAGTTTCCTATGGCTACAAATGATGCGATTGTCATCAAGAATCTGAAGAAATCATACGGCAAGAACCAAGTCCTCAAAGGTATCAATCTCAATGTTGAGCGGGGAACAATGCTAGCTCTTCTCGGCCCAAATGGTGCCGGCAAGACGACAACGGTCCGTATCATGAGCACACTACTGAAGTACGATGGAGGCAGTGTGATGATTGAGGGTCATGAAGTCGCAAATAAGCCGAATGAAGTCAGAGCCATCATAGGTCTGACAGGGCAATCAGCTGCAGTAGACGAAATGTTAACTGGTCGCGAGAACCTAGTCATGATGGGTCAGCTCTATCGTCTGACGAAAGCTAGCGCAAAAGTGAGAGCCGAGGAACTGCTCGAGCAATTCGATCTGGTTGATGCGGCGAACCGCCCTCTCAAATCGTACTCTGGTGGTATGCGTCGTCGTCTTGATCTTGCGGTCAGCTTGATCGCGACCCCGCCGATCATCTTTTTAGATGAGCCAACGACAGGTCTCGATCCCCGTAGTCGCATCTCGATGTGGGAGATTATCACACGACTGAAAAAGGCCGGCACGACCATTCTCCTTACGACGCAGTATCTAGAGGAAGCTGATCAACTAGCCGATCGCATCGCCGTCATCGATAACGGCAAAGTCATTACCGAAGGCACCGCCAAACAACTTAAGAGCAAGATTGGGAACGATCGGCTTGAAGTCACCTTTGCGACCAGGAAAGCCTTCGAGGCTGCCCAAAAAGTAACCGGTGCCTCGCTGGTTGACGCGAACGAAGCCGAGCTCACTATCACCACACTTATCAAGAACACTGATCACGATGTTCGTGCGACACTAGATGTCTTAAAGGAAAACAAGTTAACGATCGAGTCGCTCGCCGTTCACAAGCCAACGCTCGACGATGTCTTCCTTTCGGTAACCGGCAAGAAAGGAAAGAAATAATGGCTGTAGCTCTCGAATTCTCAAAACGATCTAAGTTCTTGCTCGCGATCAACGATTCGCTACTGATGATCAAACGCAGCTCGATGCATATCATCCGCAATACTGACCAGTTACTAGGTACGTTCTTTCAACCGATCATGTTCCTTGTTCTGTTCACTGCGGTATTCGGCGGTGCGGTCGGACTGGCACTCCCGGAAGGTGTGAGTTACATCAACTTCCTGATGGCAGGTATCATCGTACAGACGCTCGCTTTCGGTTCAACGACAACGGCGATTGCTGTAACGAATGATCTACAAAAAGGCATTATCGATCGTTTTCGCAGTTTGCCGATGTCGAGCATAGCAGTCCTGAACGGCCATGTCGTCTCGGATGTATTTCGTAACGCGATCTCTACGATTGTTATGCTTTTAACTGGTTTATTGTTTGGCTTCCGATCTAGTGCTTCATTTGCGGATTGGGTGGCGATTGCTGGCATCATCGTACTGTTCAGTCTGGCCTTTTCATGGCTCGCGGCTATCGTCGGTGTGGTCGCAAAAAGTGTTGAGGGTGTTCAGTGGTTGACGTTCGTGATCATCTTTCCGCTCACGTTTGCGAGCAGTGCCTTCGTACCGGCTGAATCGATGGTCCCATGGTTACGCGGCTTTGCAGAGAACCAGCCGATCACACTCGTGATTGATAGTGTGCGCTCGCTGATGCTCGGACAGCCCATAGGTAACGAAGGCTACTACGCTGTACTGTGGTGCGTCGGTATTTTGCTGGTTGCAGTACCACTTGCAGCATTCCTGTTCCGAAAAAAGACAAGCTAACAGAGATAAAAACACAAATTAGCACTCTTGACAGTAGAGTGCTAATTTGTGTACGATAGAGGTATAGTTTGGCACTGACCTGCGAGGAGTGCCAAGAAATACAGTTCATAGGAAAAGGAGCGTATGTAAAATGGGTAAAATTATCGGAATCGACCTCGGTACAACTAACAGTGCTGTGGCGTATATGATTGCCGGCAAGCCTGAAGTGATCGCGAACGTTGAAGGCAATCGCACGACACCATCGGTTGTTGCGATCAACAAAAAGGGTGAGCGCCTGGTTGGACAGGTTGCACAGCGTCAGCGTGTTACGAACGCAAGCAACACGATTTACGGCGTCAAGCGCCTGATCGGTCGCAAGTTCACCGACAAGGAGGTTCAAAAAGACCTCGATATCATGCCGTACCAGATCGTCAAAAAGGGTGATGGCGTCGCCGTCAAGATGGGTGACAAAGAATACACCCCTGAAGAAGTCAGTGCCATGATCCTCAGCAAACTTAAGAGTGATGCCGAGGCGTTTCTGGGCGAAAAGGTGACAGAGGCCGTTATCACTGTTCCGGCCTACTTCGATGACTCCCAACGCCAAGCGACCAAGGATGCTGGCAAGATCGCTGGTCTCGAGGTCAAGCGTATCATCAACGAGCCGACCGCTGCTGCGCTTGCCTATGGTCTCGAAAAGGGTAAAGAGGAAAAGATCGCCGTCTTCGACCTCGGTGGCGGTACATTCGACGTCTCGATTCTCGAGCTTGGTGACGGTGTCTTTGAAGTCAAATCAACCAATGGTGATACGCACCTCGGTGGTGAAGACTTCGATAACCGCATCGTTGATCACTTCCTCGATGAGTTCAAGAAACAAGAGGGCATCGACCTCAAGAGCGATAACGCTGCACTCCAGCGTCTAAAAGACGAAGCCGAAAAGGCCAAGAAAGAACTATCGACCACTAACGAATACGAAGTAAACCTCCCATTCCTGACTGCTGATGCTGATGGTCCAAAGCACTTCGAGTATAAACTCACTCGCTCGAAGCTCGAAGACCTCGTATCCGAACTGATTAACCGCCTAGCTGGCCCAGTTGAGAAGGCACTCAAAGACGCCAAGCTTTCCGCGTCTGACGTTAACGAAGTCGTGCTCGTCGGTGGTATGACCCGTATGCCGGCCGTTGTCGAAAAGGTCAAACAGATCTTTGGTCGCGACCCAATGCAGGGTGTGAATCCTGACGAAGTCGTTGCCGTCGGTGCTGCTATCCAGGGTGGTGTATTGACTGGTGACGTCAAAGACGTGCTCCTTCTCGACGTGACCCCGTTGAGCCTTGGTATCGAGACCATGGGCGGCGTAACAACCAAGTTGATAGAGCGCAACACAACCGTACCAACGAGCAAATCTGAAACGTTCTCAACAGCAGCCGACAACCAACCACAAGTTGAGATCCACGTACTACAGGGTGAACGCGACTTTGCTGCCGACAACAAGAGTCTCGGCAAGTTCGTCCTCGATGGCATCGCACCTGCGCCTCGCGGCGTGCCACAGATCGAAGTCACCTTTAACATCGACGCCAACGGCATTTTGCACGTAACTGCCAAAGACAAAGGCACGAACAAAGAGCAGTCGATCACCATTCAAGACTCTGGCAACATGAGCAAGGAAGATATTGAAAAGGCTCAGGCTGATGCCGAAGCCCACGCCGACGAAGACAAGAAAAAGCGCGAAGTCATCGAAGTTCGCAACCAGCTTGAGAACGCTATCTACCAGGCAAAGAAGATGCCGGACGAATTCAAGGACAAGATTTCTGACGATGACAAAAAGGTTATTGAAGAGGCTGCCAAAGCCGCTGAGGGTGAGCTCGAGTCTGACGACAAGGAAAAACTTGAAGCAGCACTAAAGACACTCAACGATGCCATCATGCCGATTGGCGCCAAGATGTACGAAGAATCTGCAAAGGATGACGCACCTGCATCCGAAGAAGCGGGCGATACAAAGAAAGACGAACCACTCGAAGGCGAAGTCGTCGACGACAAGAAAGAAAAATAAGCCCACGTCGATCAAATTACAAGCGCGTCAACATGAAAATGCTGGCGCGCTTACATGTATAGTAGTGTGAGTGAGCGAAAAAACTCAAAAAGAGCTTGGAAAATTTTTCTTAGTCGGCGTCGTGGCGACGGCTTTAGACTATCTACTACTCAACCTGTTCGCAGTTTGGTTCAGGCTGCCGGTGCTGGTCGCTAACTCACTTTCAGCACCACTCTCGAGCTATGTCAGTTACAAGCTTAATAAACGTGTCGTCTTTGAAGATCGGATGCACGGTCAGCGCAAGACCCTGATATTGTACGTTGCGATAGTCGGTTTCGGGATACTCGTTATCCAAAATACGTTTATTCACTTGCTGCAGGATAGTCTGGCACTTACGATTGCTGAAACAGTGGCACCACAACTTGAATCTCTGGGTCTGAGTGTCAGTGAACGGACGATCAGTATCAATGTCGCAAAGGTCGGCGCGTCACTCATCATGGCGCTATGGAATTTTTTTATGCTGCGACGTTTCGTTTTTATAACCAAAGATGAGACAGATGACAGTTAGCCATTGTCCGGGATGGCAATCAGCTCAATGTCAAAGACAAGATCACTGTTTGCTGGAATATTCGAGGCAGGACTAGCAGATCCGTATGCCATCTCGGCAGGGATGATAAGCCGGCGCATGCCACCGACTTTCATACCGGGTACGCCGTCGGTCCAGCCTTTTATAACCTGGGTGAGACCAAAGGTGATTGCGTCGCCAAAATCATGGCTACTCTGAAAGATAACACCGTTTTTTACCAATGCGCCAGTGTAGTGCGCCGTGATAGTTGCGCCGGGGTTAACAGTCGCACCAGTTCCGACCTCGATATCGACACTCTCTAACTCCGTAACACTGTCACGTGGCACGAAATCTTGTAGTTTGGTTCCTTCATACTTCATATCCTTCCAGTATACCTCTTTAAACATACCTAGCAATTTTCCCCACGTGTATAAATATGCAAAACTTTTAATATGATGGTTAGCACTCTTGCATTTTGAGTGCTAAAAACGTAGACTGGTAACAGATGTCAAAACGTGATTATTACGAAGTTCTGGGTATCACTAAAGATGCTTCGGCCGACGAAATCAAAAAGGCCTTTCGCAAGGCTGCGGTCAAATACCATCCTGATAAAGAGGGTGGGGATGAAGCCAAGTTCAAAGAGGCATCAGAAGCGTACGAAGTACTCAAGGATCAACAAAAGCGCCAGCGATACGACCAGTTTGGTCACGCCGGTGTCGGTGGTTCAGGCGGTGCGGGCGGTGGTAATCCGTTCGAAGGTTTCCAGGGCTTCGGCAACGGCCAGGGCTTTGAGTTCAACTTCGGTGACGGTGGTCTCGGTGATCTATTCGGCTCGTTCTTTGGTGGTGGCCAAGGGCAGCAGCGCTCTCGGCGCGGCCGCGATGTTGAAACCTCGGTTGAGCTGACATTTGAAGAGGCAATCTTTGGTACCGAAAAATCGCTCCACGTCACCCTCGATGACGAATGTGAACACTGCAAAGGCACAACCGTCGAACCGGGGTATGAGATGAAGACCTGTGACACCTGTAAAGGTGCGGGCCAACAGACCAGGGTCATGAACACGATGTTCGGCGCGATGCAACAACAAGTTCTCTGTAGCACGTGTAACGGCCGTGGTAAAGTTCCTGAAAAAGTCTGTTCTGTTTGTCACGGCAAAGGTACACAGCGTAAAAAGCAGGACATCACTATCAACGTTCCCGCTGGGGTGGATGATGGTGCGACGATCCGGTTACGTAACCGTGGTGAAGCTATCGCAGACGGGCCAAAGGGCGATCTCTATGTCAATCTACGCGTCAAGCCACACAAGAAATTCACTCGGGAAGGCGACCTCATCCTCTCCGATGAGCATATCAGCATGGTTGATGCCGCACTTGGTACGGAGATAGAAGTAGAGACGGTTGATGGGACTGTGACTATGAAGGTCCCGGCCGGTACTCAGAGTGGTACTGACTTTAAGCTCTCAAACCACGGCGTCCCACACCTGCGCGGCTCGAGTCGTGGCGCCCACATCGTGAGTGTTATCGTCGATATACCGACAAAACTTAGCAAAAAACAACGCGAACTTCTCCAAAGTTTTGGAGACGCCAAAAAGAGTATATTCTAAAATACTATTGACTTTTTTAAAAACTTATGCTATTTTAAAATAAATGGCATCAAAATTAACAACAGAAACTACAACACAAGGCACCGAGAATATACTCGATCGGCTCCAATCCAACGCCGTGCCACTTGTCAAACCATTTACCCCTGGTAATGGCGCGGAGATCAAGTCAAAATTCCTAGGTGGTGAAATCGAAAACCCAAAACACTCATACCCTGGACTTGAAGACTTTACTGCCGATGAAAAGATCTCATACCTAGAAGGACTACGAAAGCAACTATCTGGGCAGTATTCTGGTGAAAAAGGCCACGCATATGATGATGCGTACAGGGCATATATCGATGAGAGTATCTCAAAACTAAGGATGCTGGAGGCTGCGGCGAAACTCCAAGCAGAAGATGATCCAGTTGTACGTGCGTCGCTCATCGAAGACTTTATGCAACGTAACATTGAGCTATATGGTGAGCCAGAAATGACTATCTATCAAGCGCTTGTCCTCGAGACAACTCAGCTGGCAGATCATGCGCCAGAAGCGACGAAAGATATCGCCGATGAACTGAAACGCATGCTGCCTGAAGCTAGAGAATCAGAGCCTCTATTCAGGCCGAGTCAGGAAACGATTGACTGGGTCAAGCAAGCAACTGACATCTGGTACGAAGGTGTGCTTGGTCATATCGAAGCCGACAAGATGACATATACCGTCAATGAACTACGAGAACTTTTTGAAACGGTTATAACTGAGGAGTTCGGGGAGGCTGCGGAGGGATGGACGGTTGAGTTATCACGCGAATCGACATCGATCGAGGTGCGTGCTGCGGAAAAGAAAGTTCTCATACCTGCTGATCGCAAACCAGAGAGTAATGAAAAGGTGAGGGAATTAGTTGCTCATGAGCTAGGCGTACACTTCATGAAAGCTGTTTCCGGCAATGAAACAGACATGCCGCTGCTTAGCATCGGTTTGGCTAAGAATATCGATAGCGAAGAAGGTCTTGCATCGATGATCGGTCATCTTGCGAACGGAAAATACAAGGATGCTGGAACTGGTCTCTATTTCGCGGCTTCACTCGCCTATTTCGAGGGCAAAGACTTCCGGTCTGTTCATGAAATTATGTGGCGACGCTCGTTATTAGAAACCTATCAGGAAGGTGAAGATATTGACGAGCAAACTATTGCCGCGAAGGACCGTGCCTATAATTTCGTACGTCGTATCTTTCGTGGTACCGATGAGGCACCGTGGTTCAAGGATCTAAACTATCTCGCAGGTAACCAAGTATTATGGAAGTACCTTGAGGATATTCGTGGTGATGATCAACAGCTGGCATATCTGCTCATGGGTAAGTTTGACCCAACGAAAGTTGACCATAGGCGTGTATTCCTTGAGAGCTCTTCGCGTTAGTTCTGAGATAGTAGTGACTTGTATAACCGCTCGTAGTTGAACACCATGTCTTTGATATCAAAGCGGCTTGCAGCTGCGCGGCAATCCCCAGACTTTATACCAGCAAGTCGCGAAATGGTCTCGGAAAGCGTTTGACCATTAAGAACAAATCCACTTGACCCCTCGATGACAAGCTCAGCGTTTGCGCCTAAGTCATTGACGATGACTGGCGTATCGCATGCTTGGGCTTCAACGATTGTTTGTCCGAATGCTTCAGCTTGTTGGGGAAAAAAGACAAACGCCTTTGCTTCCGCCATATAGGACGCAACTTCTTCTTGGTCTTTTGGTCCAAGGTAACGAATCTTTTCACTATCAACGTAAGGGAGAATCTCTTTCCAATATGCTTGGTCCTTAGTGTTAAGTTTACCGATAATGTCGAGGGACTCTTCAGTATTAAGCACGGCCATAACGAGTTCCCGAACACCCTTATGAGGGGCGATTCGTCCAACAAAGAGGAGGCGTTCACGTTCTGGCTTATCGTGGGGTGAGAATAGGGATAGGTCAATGCCATGGTAGATGACATCACGACAATCGACACCCAATGCTTCGTCGGCTGCCTTCATGTGGTTCGTAACGGGCACGACGTAAATGTTTTGAGCGGTTGATTGACGAGCGGCATCTGCGATTTTTTCAGTAGGAAACCAGTGTTGGGTAACAACGACGGGTTGCTTTGTCGCGCTAGCTGCATCGTAATGGAGGGTATCAAAATGACTATGGAAAATGTGATGAGCTGGGTTACGAAAGGCAAGCTGGAAGAGTGCCAAGTTCGTTTCGTGTCGATTCCCGAACGCTGTCGAAATAGTTTCAAACTTGAGCCCTGAGTAGGCTAGTTCTGAGGGGCCGCAATAGAGCGTGACATCATGACCAGCATCGGCTTGGAGTTTGGCGAGCCTGAGCGCCCATTCGTATCGTCCGTTATGCTTTTTGAGCGGAAAACTAGCACTATATGGCAGTACGTGCGCGATATTCATGACGTAACCTCAACCGTGAGCGGTGCGACGGAATTCGCAATGAAATCACGCAACTGTGAGCTCGATGATGCGCTACTCACAAGGATTGCAGTGGCCTTGTAACCACGTTTTGCAGGACCGACCATTGCACCAACCTTTGGTCTGATTGACAGATACTCGAACGCTTCAATGTGTGGTGCGGGCGTGATAGCAACGAAACTGCCGGTACGTTTCGGAAACAGCTCGTGAACAGCAATAAATCGTGTCGATTGCGTCACAAATGTTGGCAGCGAGCCACGCAAACTTTGTAGAGCACTATCGTATAAGTCAATGCCGTAGGCTGTATCATACATTCGTGGTCTATAACCACCGAGCCGGGCACCAATCTCGATGATTCTCGGGCCGTCTTTGGTTTGGATAAGCTCAACGTGGGCAGGCGATGAGCGAATACCGAGAGCTTTGACGCCCTTGATAGCGCACTCAACGAGCTGTCTCTGTACTGTCTCATCAAGTCTACTGGGCAAAAGTCTCTCATATATGAAGGAGTCATCGAAACCTGCTTCGATGGCAGATGTATTGTCGACGACACCAGGCGCGCAGCTCACGGCACCGTCTTTGTCTGCAAAGGCTGCAACCGTATGGATGGAACCCTCCATGAACTCTTCGATAATAAACCTTGGCGTTTGTCCGAGCGTATATTTTTCGTATAGTTTTGGTGCGTCGGATTCGATTTGCTTGAGCGCATTCCTGACATCATCTTCATTGAGACATTTTGTCACGAGCATACTTTTTGAGAGGTTGGCAGGCTTGATAATGACAGGAAAACCATAGGCTTCACAGAATGCTAATGCCTGTGCTTCACTCTCGACTTCTTGGTAGGCGGGAGAAATACCAGCTACGACTGCGAAAGCTTTTCGCATAAGAACCTTATCAGTCGAATTGAGTGCCGCCGCAGAACTAAGAGCCGTACTAACTCCCAGTTGCTCGTTGATGCGCGCACAAATCGGGATATATTGCTCGTACATTGCGATGGCTAATTCAGGTTGAGGCGAAAGGGAGTGGACACGCTCGAACAGCGACGTTTCATCGCTAAAATCAACAGCATCGGCAGTCGTGTAACGCTTCGCATCCTTTAGGATATGGTACGATTCGCCACTACGCTCTAACGCACCGACCAGGCTAGAATGAAATTGACCTATAACTAATATCATGGTATAATGTTATGATAAAACCTCTATCAGAATAGTACAGCATATAGTAACGTATCAGAGGCAGAATTAATAATGAAAAACCTCATCCTAGGTAACCGTCGAAACACGAAGACTGAGCTTGTGCTCGGTTGTTTTGAGGTGGCCTCTATACCTAGTCTTGGAATCACAAACGAGCTCGCTAAGATCGATACAGGTGCCTACTCGGGAGCTATACATTGCACGGACATAAAAGTAGTTCGCAGAGGGGCCGAGAAAAGGCGCATTCTCAAGTTTACGCCTGCAGGTGACCCAAAGCTTGCGGCAGAGACGGAGAACTTTCATGAGACATATATCAGAAGTGCTACCGGCCACCGCATTAAACGGTATATTATTGATACAGAGATTGAGCTGCACGGAAAGCTATACCCGATTCGTATCGGTTTGTCCGATCGGACTGAAATGAAACGATCTATCCTGATCGGCAGACGCTTCCTGAGAGAAAACAATGTATGCGTTGACGTGCGTATTAACCAAGAGTTGGATAATGAAGGGAAGAATACGGAATGAAAATAGCCATCTTATCTAACGGTCCTGGAAACTACTCGACCAAGCGGCTCAAGCAGGTTGCTATAGAGCGTGGGCACGAGGTTGATGTCATAAAGTATCGTGATTGCTACGCAAGCATCGAGAAATCTCAGCCGATGGTCTGGTACAAGGGTGAACCCCTCGTTGGCTATGACGCTGTTATTCCACGTATCGCAAGTTATATGACGCGCTACGGTGCCTCGATTGTTCGCCAGTTTGAGATGCAAGGCGTCTACACGCTAACAAGCTCTATTTCCATTGTGCGGTCACGCGACAAGCTGCGTAGCATGCAACTGCTCGCCCGCGCCGGAGTTGGCATTCCGAAAACGATCGTTTCTCGTGGTGTCACGGATGTTGATAATCTCATCGAAACACTCGGTGGCCCCCCGGTCATCATCAAGTTGGCGCGTGGCACGCATGGTAACGGTGTCGTACTTGCTGAAACCAAAAAAGCGGCAAAGTCAGTACTTCAGGCATTCTATGTCATGGACCAAGATGGTACGAACATCTTGCTGCAAGAGTTTGTAAAAGAATCTGCCGGAGAAGACATTCGCGCCTTCGTCGTTGGCGGTAAGGTTGTTGCCAGCATGAAGCGACAAAGTCTTGATGATGACTTTCGGTCGAATTTGCACCTCGGTGGCACTGGTGAAAAAATCAAGCTCACCGAAGAAGAGCGTAAGACCGCTATCAAAGCAGCGCGATCGATGGGCCTCAACCTTGCAGGTGTTGATATGATGCGTTCTGAGCGTGGCCCACTTATTTTGGAGGTCAACTCAAGCCCTGGGTTCGGTATCGAGGAAGTGAGTGGGCGTGATGTGACGACACCGATCATTGAGTACATCGAACGAAACGCAAAACGTCGCAACAAAAAAGACAAAGTCGGCGCCTAGTACCACTGGTATAGCGCTAATGCTATCATGGGGCTATGACGCTCCTTATCCTCGTTGGTCTTGCACTTAGCTTGTTTGCGCTGGCCTTTGTCACCAAGCGCCGTTACGGAGCGCTCGGCCTCGGGCTAACTGCCGGCCTCGTTCTGTCGCAGGAACTCTCAAAAGAACTCGCGGGCGTTATGACCGCAAGTGACTTTCCGGTCGAACCTCTGACGTTTCAATCAGCTGCAAGCATTGTGTTGGTACTTGCTCCTGCTGTCGCTCTCTTGTTCGCTGGGCCCAAATACCAAGATCACAAATTCGCAATTGCTGGTAGTGTGATGTTCGCGGTATACGGCACCTTGCTACTGTTTGCGCCTCTTACGGCAAGCTTGCCGATAACTGATCCTTCGGTGCAGGCAACCGTTAATCAAATAGCCAACAACAGTTCACTTATCATTTCAGTTGGTGTGATTGCGGCGGTTGCTGACCTCATGCATTCACATGTCAAAATGCCGCTCAGTAAAAAGAGCAAACATTGACATCTACAGAGGTAAAATGCTACCATAACACCTGTTCGCAGCATCTTTGCGATTCGTACAAAAAATGAATCCGAAGCCTGTTCACAGGCTGTTTCATTTTTTGAAAGGAGGAACAACTGACTGATTGTAGCTTTTGCCGTCCAGGCAAAACGGAATTAGTAAAGTGTGTTCCGACGCGGAGCCATAGCTCAGCTGGTTAGAGCACCTGCCTTTTAAGCAGGGTGTCCTGGGTTCAAGCCCCAGTGGCTCCTCCATATAAAGAACGTCGATCATTCGCTACCGGTCGGCGTTTTTTATATGGACAGTCTGCTAGTATTGAAGAAAAGGAGTCCTATGTCATTTCAAGCGTACCTAGACAATGTCGAAAAACAGACCGGCAAGACGCCAAATGAGTTTATTATGCTTGCGACTGAAAAGGGATTCACGAGCGAAACAAAAGCTGGTGAGATTGTCGCCTGGCTCAAACAAGACTTTAGTCTTGGGCATGGACACGCGATGGCGATGGTGCATGTTATAAAAAATGGCGCGCGTATTAGTGACAAACATGTTGGCACTGATGGCTCGCATAGTGATGACAGCAATACACTCCGTCTCGATGGTATATAAAATCGATAGCACTTTCTTTGACAGGCAAGGAAATGGAGGTATGCTTTATCTAAAGCATGAAAACACAAAAAGCTGCCCAAACTCGAGCCTACAAAGTCATTTTGGCTATCGTTAGTGCTTTTTTCGTAACTAACTGTGTCACAACTCTTATGTTATTACCAACCATGATGCTGTCGAGCAATACAATCAGTTGGTATAGCTGGTATCTTGTTGCACAGTTGATGCCACTGGTAACATTTGCGCTATTATGGCTTGTCGCAAAAGGTTCGCGTTGGGAGAAGCTGTACCAGGCTTCACTACTTACATTGGCTACTTCTATGCTCTCAGGTGTACTCATGACAATAGCCATGATGGTCGTTTGGCCGATGGCATTTTCGATTTTAACGGAGCAGTGGCTACCAAGCATACTAATGAATAGCCTGCCGTTAATATTTAACTTATTCATGACGACTTTATCTGTGGTTCTGTTAAGGCGTCAGACAAAAGTGAAAACAGCTCTTCGCTTTGTGGCAACGATACTGGTTGCCGTGGTAGCCACTTTCTTTATCACTGACGTGGCACAAACTGCATACTACGTTATCATGCAATATCCAGACAATCAGAACCTGAGTAGTTACACGTCTTCGTTTGTGGCCTACGGTGTCGTTATGGTCGTCTTTGCGGTGACATATGCTCTCGAGAAGAGACGAGGAACTGAAGATAGCTTCCGTCGGTCGGCAATCATCTCGACCGTAGGACTACTTGCGCTATTTACCGGAATGCTACTAGCTGGTTATCTGTTCTCTAATGATCTCGAGCAATGGCTGACGGCAGGCTTATCGGCGCTATTGTTTATCGCGGCCGTTGTCTTCTATGTGTGGCTCTATAGAACCCTTCGTCTCATGAAGTAGGGTATACTTTCGTTCATGGAATTAAGTGAAGTATACATCGGTGATATCGATAGCCTAGAAGATTTGTTTCGGATGCGTTACACGGGAACCGTCCGTCACACCGAAACAGGGCAGGTAATTGATCTTTGCGATGAGGGCTTTGTACATTTCGAGGAATTCCCCTGCGAGGGTGTCTATGAGCATTTCAAGAGCACCCCAGAAGATCCCAAGCTGTACTATGTGGGCAAGCTCGTTTGTCAGCCCGACACAGGTGAATGTCTCGTGCTCTATATCCCGCTCTATGAAACAGATGATCCAGTTATGTCGGCTCGACCTGTAGAAGTATTTACTGGCGCAGTTCAGCGTGATGGTGAGGATGTGCTGAGATTTGCACCAACCGATTTACTTACCTGAATAAAGATTCACTTCAATCTCAATGCTTGAGAGACCTAGTTCAAAGTCTAACTTTACTAACAGAGGTCGAGGGGTTACAATACCCAATATGTCTGGACACAGTAAATGGGCTACTATCAAACGCGCGAAAGGTGCGAATGATGCAAAACGTGGTGCAATTTTCACAAAGATCGGCAATCAAATAGCTATTGCAGCACGCAGTGGTACTGATCCTGCAATGAACCCAAGTCTTGCGGGTGTTATCGATAAGGCGAAGGCAGCCAATATGCCGATGAGCAATATCCAGCGCGCGATCGATCGAGTGAAAGATAAGAATGCTGCTCAACTAGAGGAGGTAATGTATGAGGGTTATGGTCCCAACGGGATTGCAATCCTCGTCGAAGCCGCTACCGACAATAAAAACCGTACCTATCCAGAGGTGCGACACGCGTTTTCAAAGAACGGTGGCAATATAGCCGAGCCTGGCAGCGTTGCCTTTCAGTTTGCACGTCGAGGCATGATTACCGTGTATGTCGGTGGCGATGTCGATGAGGCGTTGATGGCGGTGCTGGATGCTGGCGCCGATGATGCCCAGGAATCAGACAGAAAACTCTATGTCTATACTGATCCAAAAGAACTACACTCGGTTCGAGAGAAGATTGCAGCATCTGGTCTAAAGGTTGAGGCAGCTGAGCTGATTTATGAGGCACAGAACACCATCGATATCGCTGACCCAGAAGCAGCTCGCAAGCTGATGAAACTGATGGATGCACTCGATGAACTCGACGATGTCGTCGCAACTCATGCTAATTTTGATATTGCCGACAGTGTTGAACTTGAATAACCGTATACTAGGCTCATGAGAATCATTGGTATCGACCCAGGCACGGGCATTCTTGGTTTTGGGGTTGTTGATTTTGAGGGCGGCACGGCAAAAATGGTAGACGCTGGAGCCATAAAGACACCGGCGCATACACCGCTTGATGAACGACTAGAAGAGATTTTTGATGGCCTCACCGACATCATCAAAGACACCAAGCCGTCGGTCATGTCGATCGAAAAACTGTTCTTTGCGCGCAACGTGACAACTGCGATGAGCGTGTCCCATGCCCGTGGTGTTGCGATGCTGACGGGTCGCAAAGCCAAGCTTGAGATCACTGAATACACACCTATGCAGATAAAGCAGACATTGACTGGCTATGGCAAGGCCGACAAAAAACAAGTGCAGGAAATGGTACGTATGCACCTCGGTCTCAGAGATGTCCCAAAGCCTGATGACTGCGCCGATGCGCTGGCGGCGGCCATAACTCACTATCTCATGCAGCGAGTAAAGTGATAGACTAAACGCATATGATTATAAAACTCGGAATTGTTCTATTTATGTTGATCGTCGGAATAGCTGCGTTTGTGCGCGGCAAAGCCTGGCGCTAAGTCTCGGTCTACGTGTTCTCGACCTGAAAATGTCGTATCGTCACGTATAATGAAATATATGATCGCACATGTCGAGGGAACCGTCGTTGAAAAATTTGCCAGCTCACTCATCGTCGATGTGCATGGTGTCGGCTATGAAGTCCAGGTCAGCTTGGGTGATTTTGAAGCTGCCCAGCTCGATACAAAGACCAAGTTCTATACCTATCACCACGTCCGTGAGCAGTCGGAAGAACTGTTTGGTTTTTCGAGTCTTGCTGCAAAAAAACTGTTTGAACTACTCATTACCGTGCAAGGCATCGGGCCAAAAGCTGCACTAGCAATACTAAGCCTTGGTTCAGCCGAGCAAGTGCGAAACGCTATCGCAAATAGTGATTCGCTCTATATAACCAAGGCTAGTGGTGTCGGCAAGAAGTCTGCTGAGCGTGTCGTGGTTGATTTGAGTGACAAAGTTGGATTACCCGCACATTACGGAGCAACAACACCGATTCAGACCGAGATGAATGTAAATGATGAAGCGCTCGAAGCGCTGATGGCGTTAGGCTACACGCTATCTGATGCCTCGAAAGCGCTCGAATCGGTTGACCCTAGTGCTTCTACGAATGAGCGCATCAAACAAGCGCTAAAGGTAGGTAAGTAGTGGCGATCGAACGCATAGTCGATACCAAGCCGCACGATGACGACAGCGAAGAGCAACGTATCGAAGTAACATTACGGCCACAAAACTTCAATGAGTACGTTGGGCAGGAACGTCTCAAGAAAAACCTCCGACTTGCAATCGACGCCGCAAAAAAACGTACCGAACCGATGGATCACGTTCTACTCTATGGCCCACCCGGGCTCGGTAAGACGACCATGGCGACCGTCATAGCGAATGAAATGGGAGCGAATATTCGTGTCACCTCAGGTCCAGCCATTGAAAGGGCGGGTGATCTGGCTAGTATCCTCACGAATCTCGCAGATGGCGATATACTCTTTATCGATGAAATCCATCGGCTAAGCAGAGCGGTTGAAGAAGTGCTCTACAGTGCGATGGAAGACTATAAACTAGACATAGTTATCGGCAAGGGGCCAGCGGCGCGCAGTATCAGACTGGATCTGCCGCAGTTTACGGTGATCGGTGCAACGACTCGAACAGGTAGTCTGGCCGCACCACTCCGAGATCGCTTTGGTCATCTCTACCGTCTCGAGTTTTATACGCCCGATGAAATCTCAAAGATTATTGCGCGAGCAGCAAAGATTCTGGGCACCGAAATCCATCCTGCTTCATCAAAATTACTATCGACTCGCGCAAGACTTACGCCGCGTATCGCGAACCGTCTCCTCAAGCGCGTTCGTGATTATGCCGACGTAAATGGCGACGGCATCATCGATATGGTTATTACGACAAAGGCGCTTGAGATGCTTGAGATTGATGAGCAGGGGCTCGATCCGGCTGACCGCAACCTACTCGCTAGTATTATCGATAGCTACGGTGACAAGCCGATAGGTCTCAATACTATTGCCGCGTTGACCGGTGACGAGACATCAACGATCGAGGACTTCTATGAACCGTACCTACTCCAGATTGGGTTCTTAGAGCGTACTCCGCGAGGCCGTAAAGTCACGCCAAAAGCATACAAGCATCTCAGTAGACCGTACAAGTCTGACAAATAACGCTATACTGTAGCTATGAATCCTCAGCAGCCAGGACAACCACCAGTTCAGCCGCCACACGACCCGTCAAAGCCGGTAGCCTACGATCAGTATGGTCAGCCGCTCTATGCTCATCCACCGCAGCACACCCAACCACAAGCACCCACCCAGCCAGTTCAGCCACAGCCAGTCTCGGAGCAAGATGCGCAGCAAAATGTCGCCGAAGGAGCTACGAACCCTCAGGTCGTCTATATGACCCGAGCAGTCGACCCGCACCAACAGGATGTGTCACCAGAGATTGCCGCGAAACATGATGAGTCGGTTCGTCGCTATCCATATCTCAATCTAAGCGACGGTGAGTATGTGATAAGTGCGGTGAAGCGTCATCCAATCGGACTCGTGTCTATCTGGGCAGTGGTTGGTCTAGCAGTCCTGGTCATCTTTGTTGGCTTTCCATTCCTGCTCAATAGTGGCGCATTCCTAGGTGGTAGAAGCCTTTCAGCTAGCGCAGTCATGAGCGGTGGTATCGTGTTGCTGCTCGCTGCTATCTTGTTTGTACTCGGTGGTATCATCGCGACAGTTATCTACCAAGCAAATCGGTTCTATCTCACGAACGAGAGTGTTATCCAGCATATTCAGACAAGCCTTTTCGCAAAGAAAGACCAAACGATTAGCCTCGCGAATATCGAGGACGCCAGCTATCGACAGCAAGGAATTGTACAGACGCTGTTGAACTACGGCGCGATTCGATTATCAACGGAAGGTGAAGAGACGACCTACCGGTTTAACTTTGTGGCAAACCCAAAAAAAGAAATCGACCGGCTCAATAATGCCGTCGAAGCGTTCAAGAACTTTCGTCCAGTTGGCGACGATTAAGATGTCGGTGGGGTTTTAACAAAGTCCTGCTCGAGTTCTAGGTTGGCTCGAAGTGTGTAGCCACTGCAAATGTCACCACCATTACAACCAGTAGGCTCATACCGATAGTCCGAGCTGGCTTCACCGAGCTTCAAGCCATTCGGATCAGTGAGCAGCGCAGCGTTCATTGCTGTCAGCTGTGCCGCAGTCAGAACTCGTGGGTAGCCACCTACACCCGGCTTGACGACTTCTTGCAAGTTGTAATGCATGGAGTTAATCGCTACTTTGCGATCTTGGTCCCGGTGTACCATCTGGATCGTACTGTAACGGTCAAAGGCGATACCGCTAACGATCCCGAGGAACACGAGCCCGACTAGCAGCTCCACAACCGTAAACCCATCAGAAGATTTCATTGCCTCTTATTGTAGCAAATATCGGATACGCAGTGATGGGCAACGGCTTGCTATACTGGTTTATATACCGAAACGGAGGAAGTATGGCGAAAAAGACTGAAAAGGCAGCAGTGTCTAGCGAAAAACCAGATAGCGAAGGCAAGCTCAAGGCGCTTGGCCTTGCGATGGACCAGATTACAAAACAGTTTGGTGATGGGTCCATCATGAAGCTTGGTGAGGCGCACAAGGTTGATGTGGAATTGATTCCGTCTGGAGCACTCTCGCTTGATTTGGCCCTTGGCGGCGGGTATCCAAAAGGTCGCATCATTGAAATCTATGGTCCAGAGAGTTCAGGTAAAACGACGCTGACATTGCATGCAATCGCCCAGATTCAAAAACAGGGCGGTACGGCTGCATTCATCGACGCCGAACATGCGCTTGATCCTTCATATGCCAAGAAGCTTGGTGTTGATACTGATAATCTACTTGTTTCACAACCGGATAATGGAGAGCAAGCGCTTGAGATTGCTGAAACACTCGTTCGTTCAAACGCAGTTGACCTCGTTGTTGTCGACTCAGTCGCCGCACTCGTTCCACAAGCTGAGATCGATGGTGAGATGGGCGATAGTCATATGGGGCTACAGGCTCGTCTGATGAGTCAGGCGCTCCGCAAACTAACAGGCATTATCAACAAGAGCAAAACGACGGTTATCTTTATCAACCAGATACGCATGAAGATTGGTGTTATGTTCGGTAACCCCGAAACGACGACCGGTGGAAACGCACTGAAGTTTTATGCAAGTGTCCGTCTCGATATTCGCCGTATCGGTCAGATCAAAGCCGGGGAAGACATCATCGGTAATCGAACTAAAGTAAAGGTAGTTAAGAACAAGATCGCGCCGCCATTTCGAACCGCAGAATTTGACATCATGTATAACGAAGGTATCTCGCGCACGGGCGACGTCCTCGACCTAGCCGTCGACCACGGTATCGTCGGCAAGGCTGGCGCATGGTTCGACTACAAAGAGGGAAAGATCGGTCAAGGTCGTGAGGCTACTAAGGTTTATCTGAAAGAAAACTCCAAAGTTCTCGACGAAATCGAAAAAGCTGTCCGTAAAAAGGTCGCCGAGCAAGAAGGTTAACATGCCTGAACGAGCAGTCGAAACAGTCGCATGGATAAATGTTGTTCCACTGAATCGACGCGAGATGCTTGCTCGGTGGTGGCAGGAGGATGTGCGCCAAGGTAGTACGTATATCTCTGACCGCCAGCATGAGCAGGATTTCATGACCGTGATCCCGGTGGGATCTCTAGAAGGTGTAGCATGTAGTGGCCTCAGGGAGGCCCTGGCCCGCCAAAAGCATGATATCGAAGAGGGTGCACGTAGCATTACCTATCCACGAGCTACCCCAGATGGCACAGAGTATTTCGGGTCAATCGCGATACCGAGCAAACCCCTAAATGTCAGATTCACCGAAACGGGTATCGTAACTGTGCCTCATGAAGATCACTGATATCACAGTTCAAGCACGAAATCCTGATCGTGTTAATGTCTCAGTTGATGGAAAGTACCGGTTTTCACTCGATATTTTGCAGGTAACCGAACTTAGTCTCAAGATCGGGAGGGAGTACTCAGAAGAGGAGCTAGTTCAGCTCGAGGATGAGAGTCAGTTTGGTAAACTCTACGCTCAAGCACTTAATTACACACTGATGCGCCCGCATAGCGCGCGCGAAATTCGCGACTATCTGTGGCGTAAGACTCGAGTAGCAAAATACAAAGCCCGCGATGGGCAAGTAAAAGAACGTCAAGGCGTCAGCCAGGCGAATGCAGATAGAGTCTTTGGCCGTCTGGTTGATCGTGGCTACATTAACGACGAAGCCTTCGCGACCTACTGGAGAGACAATAGACAATTAGCCAAAGGTATCAGCTCTCGAAAGCTCATCGCTGAACTGCGTTCAAAAGGCGTCGAACAGAGCATCATTGACACAGTCATGCAAAATTCTCCACGTGGGGAAAAAGATGAAATACAGAAGGTATTAGCGAAGAAACGGCATAAATATGATGATGAGAAGAAGTTGATTACCTATCTGATGAGACAAGGTTTCTCGTATGATGTCATTCGTGAGGCGCTCAATGACGATGATTAGTCTGGTGGAAGTGTTTCACCAGCCCTGAAGGGATTAGTAAACGCTTGTCTCGCATCACTGGCTACCTGTTTGACACCGTCTTTGACGGTTGGCGACTGAACGACCATTACATTATTGTTGACTGAGATGATCTGAGCACGGTGGATAGTGCTACTCATGGTGCTGAGGCTGCGAAGAAGCGATTGTTCGGTGTACACCTGTACGACAGTATAGTCAGTGGTTTCGATACTATAGTCCGAAACTTTACCGAGTTTTCGCTTGTGTTCGTCGACGACCTTTAACCCAACCAACTCAAACTTGAAGTCAATAATCTCTTCGAGCCGAACCAGCCCTTCGAGTGACATAAGCTTATCAGCGTCGTCAACGATGAAACCGAGATCACTGAGCTCACGGATGTCGCTCGGGTGTAGGATACTGGGTGACTGTTCGAGACCCTGCCCTTCGACGTAGAATGCCGCGATCGCCAGTTGTCTTGGATCGATAATAACCCCAGTCGTTTCAGCCAATTGAGAACCAGTCTGCAGGCTCATGACTGGGAGGCTAAGTAGATTATCGATCGTTATTAGCATACTTCTACTATAAAGGACTTATTCACCGAACGGATTCGATCGTGTACCAGCGGGTGGTTCGTCGGTGTTAGTCTGTTGGTTGGCATTTAGCTGTTGGATTTTCTCGATGGTATCGGTATCGAAGCGTGCAGACTGAGCGCTGTTCTGCTTTTCTGTCCGGTAGGCTTCGTCACTTGGTTGATACAAGATGAGGTTCAGGCCAGCGATAGCTCCTATGACGGCAGATAGGAATAAGACGAAGTAAATCATGCGGTTATGCTCAAAAAAGAACCTGCCAAAGGACCTAAAGGCTGAAGCAAGTGCGCCGAGTGATAAGCCTGATTTCATCTGACAAACGCCTCCACGGTTATAACAGGGCTACTGATAGTACCGGCGGTTTTCAGGTCATTTGATATATCGAGCTGTGTAACCTGCATCTTGGTGAGGTTGCGCTCAATCAGCTTCAAAAATCGCAGGTAACTACTGTATTGGACCGGACTTCTGAGGGAAATACTTACCACAACGGTATTCAGACCAGGTACGTTGGTTGTCTTGGCGGTTGTCGAAGTTGAAAAATCAAAGCCTAGCACCGTAATACCGGTGGCGGTGGCGTATGAGCTGATGTCTTTAACGATCTGGTCTTGGTATTCGTAATACTTTGTGTCAGCGACGATCTCGGCGGCTCGCTCGACGCTATCGGCATTGACCTGAAGCGCGCGCCGTAGTTTTTGAGCGTTCTCAAGACTTTGCTGATTGAGTTCACTATCTGTTTTGAGGTGATCAACTGTGACAGCGTAAGCAGATAATTGCGAGTGCAAGAAATACACGCCAAAACCGAGACCCGAGAGCAGTACTAACAACGCTGCGTAGAGGGCAATGTTGACGACCCTTGTCGGGCTGAGCGAAGGGAGACCGAGTTTCACTGTGCTGCTCCTGCGGCACCCGAGGATACCTTGACGTTGAGGGTCGCTTGGTACGGATATTTCGCCTCGAGCCCTGAGAGACCAGCGATGCTATCTGGTCGGGTGGTGCTAAGGATGTTCACATCCTCAAAAAGCGAGGATTCTTCGAGCTTGCTCTTGAGTGAGAGAACTGTAGCGTAGTCTATCGCACGTGCCTGTAATGTCATGGCGTTTGCGGCCCTGCCCTTTACGGCTGGTTGCTTACCAATGGTGAGGTTCGTGAGAACAGCGCCGTCTGGCATATCGCCACCGAGCGTCGTGAGAAAGGTACTATAGGTGGTTTCAACCCCTAGGATACGTTTGGCGATGGTGAGATTTTTACGGAAGGCTTCAGCTTCTCTCTCAACTTCAACATACTGCGCTGACTGGCTGCTCTGCTCATCTAACCTTTGACGCACGGTCTGCTCATCCTGATGAATGAGCCAAAAACCTGCCCCGTAAATCAGGGTGATGAGCCCGGCGAGCGACACTATCATGACACAGTACTGAAGAAGGCGAACATTTGCACGCGCCGCGGCGATATCGCGCTTTCGGGCAGGGTCGATCAAGTTTATCACTGCCATATCTCCTTTGGCTCAACGAGTGCGAGACCAGCTACAGAGATATAGCGCGATTTGAATTGTTTTGGCGGCTGGGCCAGTTTGCCAAAATTGAGTAATTGCCACGGGCTGGCGATGCGCGCCGCTAACATAAGGTTGTCAGTAAAGTATTCACCGATACCTGGCATATTTGAGCCACCGCCGATAATAACGACCTGCTCGATCTTGCTTGCACCTTGGACGCGCTCTTCGTAGTAGCGCATAATCTTGCGGATTTCGGTGACGACCTTTTGCAGGTTTGGTGTCACGGCCTTGGTGATTTTACGTTGCTTGTCACCAGCAGTGAGACCGCTGAGGACTTTGAGCTGGTGTGCCTGCTCGAGAGATATTTTGAGTGCTTTTGAGATATCAACTGTCATCGTGTTACCACCGACAGCGATACCCCCTGTTACTTTGATACCGGAGTCAAGTATGGCGACGTCTGTGTTGGCGGCGCCGATATCGACGATAACAGTAGGTAACTCACCGCGTTCGCTCTTTTTGAGCACGCGGGCGACTGCATTCATGCTAGGTTCCACAACGATGACTTCCAGGCCTGCTTTGTCGAGCGCTGCAATACAGATGTCAACCGTGCGTCGCATGGCGGCACACGTGTAGGCAGTAATAGCTTCATCGGTTTTTGATGTTATCTCATAGTCGAGATAGAGTTGGTCGACCGGAACAGGGATAGACTGTTCAGCTTCGAGACGAACCGCTTCCATGATATCGCCTTTGATATCGCCAGGGAGGGTGATACTCCGACTGTAAGTGCGAGAAGCCGGGATGCTGAGTACGACGTGATTGCTTGGCAGACTACCGATCAGCTTGGTTTCGATGAGAGTCTTTACCTGCTCGGCAAGATACGTGCCGTCGCTGTCGATACTCTGCTGTAATTTTGCTGGATCAACCTCGAGCGCACCATAGCCAAGCACCGTCCACTTGAGCGGATCAATCGCCATTAGCTTTAGGCTGGTCTGGCTAATGTCCAGGCCAATAAGTGGTTTGTCTTTGTAAAAATATTTGCTCATCCCGACCCGTGTACTTATCGTGAATTATAGCATAAAACCGCTTATGCTCTGACCCTAAAACATGCTAGTATTTAAGGGAAGAAACGTGGGGTTATGAAATATAAAACTTCGGCTGGATTTACGGTTCCCGAGCTGATAGTGACGATTATCGTTTTCGCGATCATCGCAAACTCGGTGTTCTTACTGTTGTTCGCGCACATTGGCACTTCTGCAACGGTTCAGATCAAGGCAAGTGCGCTCGCGCTCGCTACCGAACAGATGGAGTATTTGCGCTCGCTACCGTATGACAGTTTAGCAGTGCAAGGCGGAGGGATCGTGACAGGCGCGACACCGATGCCTGCTAACAAAGACGTCACACGTGCCGGGCGCGTTTATGAAGTAACGACTGATATTCGGTATGCAGATGATGCTTTTGATGGTTGTCTCAACTACGGAGCATCCCAAGCTGCACTATGTCGTAACTACAAAGTCGGTACTGTGCTCACCGATACTAATCCACGTGATTACAAAGTCGGTGAGGTGAAAGTTAAGGACAAGAAAACTAACAAACAATTTGCAATCCTAAGTAGCCAGTTCACGTCACGTGTTGCCGAGACGGCAGGGAACTCGAGCGCCATACTAGTAACCATACTCGATAGCACCGGTAGTCCTGTTGCTGGAGCGACGGCACGTATCCAGAACAGCACGGTCACACCAGCGGTCGATCAGTCGTTCGTAACCGACAGTAACGGCACAGCACTGTTTCTAGACGTTACTCCTGACACGGGTGCGGACTACATCATCACGGCGTCAAAGACCGGCTATAGTACCCTTACGACGATCGCTCAGAGCGGCAGTCTGATTCCAACCTATCCTAACGTGACAGCTATCACGCAACAGGTGAGCAGCGCGACGCTACATATCGATCAGATTGCAACCGAGAGCCTTACGATTGAGACGGTCGATACCGCAGGCTCTCCGGTTGCTAATATGTCATTTGTCATCAAGGGCGGTATAAAGCTCTACACAGATCCGGCAAATACGGCCTATAGCTATCAGCAGACTGTCACGACAAACGCGAGCGGTGTATTGACACTCGGTTCGCTGACACCAGGGACCTATATGGTTTGCTATAACGCGCAACCGCAACCATGTCAGGCCGGTAGCTCACGTAGGCTCGCGGCCCTTCAGGTTGCATACGGTGGGAGCTCGTTCCAGCCATTTACGATTCCAGCAGGTATCGCGAGTTTGATTGACGGTGGTCCAATGCAGCGGATAAAACTCGTGACGACCACATCATCGAGTTTTCCACGAATTGAAACCGTATCGCCAACGAGCGCCTCAAGCAGCGCCAGTGATGCGGATATGACTGAGATTCAGATAGATGGGGCAAACCTGTCTGGCGCCAGTATATCGCTTCGCCAAGGTGGTACAACGATTGCCGGCACGACAGTCGGAAGCGACACAAGCACGTCGATCATACGCAATTTTAACTTGAGCGGTGGTGCAACAGGGGCTTATGAATTGGTAGTCGTGACTGGGAGCGGCACCGTTATCCAAACAGGTGTATCACCAGGTACGTTAGGAGGACTCAATGTCATCCCATAAATATGAACAAGGTTTTTCGATGATCGAACTCCTGATTGCAGCGGTCGTGATCGGTATCATGAGTGGCACGATATTTATCTTCTTCACTTCATCAACCACGTCGTTCTTTCAGATTCAAGAGAGCTCCATAGTCGTTAATGATAAAACCAGAGTACTCTACCGTATGGCACAAGTAATTCGCAGCGGCACCACGATCAACGAGGCGTCATCGAATGCACTCACGATTTATGCCTACTTTTCACCACAAGACACGACATTGTCGCAGGTTCGATACTATTACACGGCTGCCGACCGCACGTTAAAAGTTGATCGTATTCGGGCGACCGGTACCGCTCCCAATTACACATACCCACCGGCCAATACCGAGACAAAAACCTTACTCGACGGCATTACACTGACCGGTAACGTGTTCAGTTATCTAGACGCTAATGGCTCATCAGGTCCGTTCACAACCGACACATATAAGGATATAAAATCCGTCACACTTGATCTCAATAGCGCATCGACAAAATCAGTCACTGCCTCGCAGCTAAAAACATCGATTGAGTTACGCAATAGAAAGACGAATCTATGAGACGTATGAGCAGTTCACGCCCGAACACAGAGCAAGGCTCGTTACTTACGACGATGTTAATGCTCATCACTGCATTTGCGATACTTGGTCTTGCGGTTGGTACGATGATCATCACGACCCTAAACACTGCCGTACGTGCCCAGAACAGTGAAACGGCGTTTAACGCAGCAGAAGCAGGCCTCAACTACTACCTTTGGCATCTCAACCACGCACCAAATGACCACAAGGACGGTACTGGCGCTCCTGCATCCCCAGGTACGCTCGGTTATGGGCCTTATACCCATGACTACAATGATCTAAGCGGTAATCGACTGGGCGAATTTACGCTCTACATCTTACCAGGGGCATCTGGCTCGACGACTGTCACTGTCAGGTCTATCGGGAAAGTTGACTCCTACCCATCTGCAACGCGAACTGTCGAAGCACGTATCGGTGCACCATCGTTTAGCGTCTACGCGGTAGCTGGTAACACGGCGCTCTGGTTCGGTAACACAGAGAGTACAAGTGGTCCGGTTCATTCGAACGTCGGTGTCAAAATGGACGGTAGTAACACTGACCAGGTGACCAGTGCCAATACAAGCTATACCGTACCGAGCTGGAGTGGTCCCGGGGCTGGCACGACTAAGCCGGGCGTATGGTGCGATACGGCCATAACATCACCTGTAAACTGTAATACGCGAAGCAAAACCAGCTGGAGTTACCCAGTGCCAGCAGTTGATTTCAATAAGCTGAGCGGTGACCTCTGTGCGTTGAAAAAGATAGCCACTAACAACAACGCAGCCAATGCCTGTTCGCTGAGCCCATCTCGGACCGCTGGGTACGTGCCGCGGGTCAGTACAAGCTATTCGAGTACCGTTGGCTATCTCATCACTCTCAACGATAACGGTACCTACAACCTCGAACAGGTTACGAACGAGCGCGATAACCGTGCGAATTATAGCCTGGCATTAACCAAGACACTGGTGCAGTCGAATATAACTATTCCGTCAAACCAGGTGATTTTTGTTGAAGATAATGTCTGGGTCCGAACAGCTGGACCGAATGGCTTTGACGGACGGGTCACTATCGCCTCGGCTCGCCTGGCAGTCTCAGGTGATACCGAAGCGATTATCGCTGATGATATCCTCTATGATGACAAATATAATGGCAACGACTCGATCGGTATCATCGCGGAGAGCAATGTCGAAGTCGCGCCATATGCGGGTGCACCAGTTGAAATCAATGCCGCTCTCATCTCTCAGACAGGTAGTGTCGGTATTCGGCGACAGTACAACGGGACGAGTACCTACGTCACTGGCTACCCTCTATCAAGCCAAGGCCTGACGTTCTTTGGCTCACTAGCCAGTAACCAGACCTGGACGTGGTCGGTCCAGCTCTGTGGCTCAGTTAACAATGCCTCGTGCTGGGCGGGGTATCGCTATACATCAACTAACTACGATGAGAACCTACGCTACTCACCGCCACCAAACTTCCCGGTCACAAGTAGCTTTGATATCCTCTCATGGCGTGAAGTGCTGACCACACCGTAGTCTCTATCTGAAAAGAGTCAAACTTTAGGTGGATGATTCTTCTTAAGAAACTAGGTTTGCAGTGTACAAGTAGTGGGCATTGGTGCCACGTGCCTAACCCAGCCAATACAAAAGAGGCCGCGAGGACCCCTTTTGTGAGACGAGTTTCAAGTGATTAGTTTGACTGTCGGGTGTATGTCGCGCCACCTGAAGTATTTTCGAGGTTAGCGGTCAATGTGTAGCCAGTACAAACAGCTGCGGTTCCAGTTCCAGTACAGCCTGTTGTTGCGTAGCCGTAGGTTGCGTCCGCACCACTTGCTGCGGTTGCTGCGAGCGTACCGTCAGAGTTAGACGGGTCAGCAAATGCCTTGCTGTCGAGACGGATTTCGAGTGTTTCACGTGTCGGTGCATCAAGCAGTCCGGCAAGTGCTGGGTACGTACCAGTCTTCGCATATGCTGCTTCGAGTTGACCTGCGATTGCGTTAATGTCAGTTTTACGTTCTGAGTCACGAGCGCGCTGTTGCACACCGGAGAACGTTACGATTACCAGCGTCGCGAGGATACCGATAATCACGATGACGATCAGGAGTTCAACGATAGTGAAACCTGATTGCCTTTGCTTAAGTGAGACCATTGCCCACCCTCCTTAAGTAAAGTTATGTTTTCTACTGACACTCGAGAAGGACTCGAGATATCTAACTGTATTATAACCGTAAGCACTAACCAGTCAATAGAGGTTATGAGCCGACGTTTTGCGACAAGCTAGCAATCGGTCCCATAACGCTAGCTGCAACTAGGCCAACCATACCCCCCATGATAACGATCATAACTGGTTCGAGGATGGAGCTGAGGCCGTCGATAATGGCGTCAACTTCTTCGTCATAAAAATCAGCTACCTTGACGAGCACCTCATCGGTTTGTCCAGTTTCCTCACCGACAGCCAGCATTTGCGGGACGATACCAGGGAAGAGCTTATTACCTTCGAGAGATTGCGACAGTTGCTTACCATTGACGACATCTTCTGCCGCGGCTTCGATCGCTTTCTGGTAGACATCGTTGCCAATAGCACGAGAGGTAACCTTGAGGGCTTCGACGACACTCACACCAGCGCCAATCAATGCCGCAAAGGTGCGGGTAAAGCGAGCAACCGATATCTTCACGATTAAGTTGTTGAGAATCGGTACTTTGAGAACCAGACTATGCAATTGGTAGCGCCCGGCCGGTGTTTTGACATAGCGACGAAGGAGGAAGATAGCCAGCGCTCCGCCACCAATTACGATGTACCAGTACGTCGTCATAAAACTACTGATATTTATCATCACTTGGGTGATGAGCGGCAGCTCCGCATCGGGGCCACCGAGGTCTTTGAGAATAGCGGCGATGCGTGGGATGATAAATATCATTAATCCCAAGAACGCACCGACCGTGAGTGCAAGCAGAACGATCGGGTAGGTACTTGCACTCTTGATCTTCTTGCGCATGCTGGCGTTCTTTTCTACCTGGGTCGCGAGACGCTTTAGGATATCATCGACGATACCGGCCGCCTCGCCAGCGCGAACCATGTTGACGAAAATATCGTTGAAGACATCAGGGTGTTTTTGCATCGCGTCGGCCAGCGAGACACCGTTTTGGATGTCTTTTATGAGATCGCCAATGATTGCGTGCAAAGTTGGGTTTTCGACTTGGTCACGCATGGTCGTGAGTGCTCGAAGTAGCGGCACGCCCGCGCTGACCATCGTGCTGAGCTGTCGCGTAAATAGGACAAGGTCAGTGATTTTTACCTTTGGCTTCATGAAGCCGAGTGCACCTTTTTTGACAGCTGATTGGGCTTCGATACTGATCGGTTTTAGACCCTGTCGCTTCATCAGCGAAAGTGCTGTTTCCTTGTCGGTGGCGTTCAACGTACCGTTGATAGTTTTGCCGCGCTGGTTGGTTGCCTGGTAGGAGAATATCGGCATATTATTCCCTGGTCACCCTCAGGATTTCTTCCACCGAAGTCTGACCGCGTAGCGCCTTGATAAAGCCATCTACCTGCATGGTCATCATGCCTTCTTTGATAGCCTGTTGCTGGATGTCGCTGCTGGTCGCGTTAGCCACGATGAGCTTCTGTACTGCGTTACTGTTAGCTAACGTCTCATAGATACCCATGCGGCCGGTGTAGCCAACGCGGTTACACTCGTCACAACCACCTTCTTTTGCGCGGTATAGTCTCGTGATTGTGTCATGTGTACTCGAAAGTTCCTTGCCAATATCGCTGCCAATACCTTCGCTCGTCGCCTTCGCCTCGAGTTCATTGATATGCTTCATCTGGCCATCTTTATCGAGCCCAAACATCTCAGCGATACTTTCAAACTCAGCCTTATCTGGCTTGTACAATTCTTTACACACAGGACAGAGCCTACGGACAAGTCGCTGACCGATGACAACCCTCACGGTACTGGCGATCAGAAATGGCTCGATGCCCATGTCGAGCAAACGCGGCAAACACGTCGCAGCGTTATTGGTGTGGAGAGTTGAAAAGACTAGGTGGCCAGTCAGCGCCGCTTGAACACCGAGGTTTGCCGTTTCACTGTCGCGTATCTCACCGACCATGATAATATTCGGATCTTGGCGAAGCAGGGCACGAAGACCGGCGACGAACGTCATACCGGCAACAGGGTTAACCTGCGTTTGATTGGCGCCGACGATTTTGTACTCAACGGGATCCTCGACGGTCGATATATTGACGTCTGGTTGGTTCAGAATCGTGAGTGCACTAAAGAGACTGGTTGATTTGCCTGAACCGGTTGGTCCGGTGACGAGTATCATGCCGTGCGGTTGCACAAGGGCGTCGTTAATCGATTTTAGTGAAAAGCCCCAGTAGCCGAGTTCCTCGAGCGTGAGTGCTTTGTTAGTCTCATCAAGGATACGCATTACGACCTTTTCGCCTTCGCTAATCGGCAACGTCGAGACACGCAAGGCGTATTTTTTACCGGCCACAGTCACTTTAAAGCGTCCATCCTGTGGTACACGACGTTCGTCAATCTTGAGGTTTGAGAGAATCTTGATACGACTGACCAGTGCGTTCATGACGGTTTTTGGCAAGCGGTTAGCTTCCTTGAGCACACCGTCTATGCGACAGCGGACCTGGAGATAGTCCTCACGAGGTTCGATGTGGATGTCGCTCGCCCCGGCACGTATGGCGTATTCCAGGATGAGGTTGACGGTCTGCGCTACCGGAGAGTCCTCGGCGATTTCTTCCTCGGAAACAGCTTCTTGTTTTTCAGCATTTTCCTCTTGGGTAGCGATAACTTCTTCGATTTCCTGCGCAACGCCGCCGCGATAGTTTTCGAGTACTTGGAGGATATTCTCTTTGGTCGCGATATATAGTTTGTAGCCAGGTCCGATCTGTTTTTTAATGAAATCGAGCGCCTGGATATCGTCAGGGTCTTCCATAGCGAGATACTTTGTGCCGTCTTCGACTTTGAAAACGACAGCGTTGTACTGCCTGGCCATTCGTTCCGGCAACTCGTCAAGTACTGGTTTTTCGACGTCATTGGCATTTAACTCGATGAACGGAATATCAGCGTAGTCAGCATAGAGCTGTGTCAGATCTTTGTCAGAAATGATGTCCCGGCTGATGACCAGAGATTGCAACGGGCGGTGTGTTTTTTCCTGTTCCTTACGCAGCTCAAGGAATTGCTCGTCACTGAGCTTGCCGTGCTCGGACAGGAGCCGGACGATCGTATCATCGGATATCCTCATAGCTGCTTTTTAGTATACAGTACAGCTTATGCTTTTTTACCTCAGAAAAAAACCGTATAGTAGGGACGTATGACATCTGTTAAATCACATAGTGAAATGATTTCGCTTGGCCAGCAACTTGGTGCTCGGCTTCGAGGTGGGGAAGTGATTGAGTTGGTTGGCGATGTCGGTGCGGGCAAGACGACATTTGTAAAAGGTCTTGGACGTGGACTTGGGATTGACGAAGATATTCAGAGCCCGAGTTTTACGATCAGCCGCATCTATCGTGGGCGTGATGACACAGAGCTTCATCACTACGACTTCTATCGGTTACAGGATGGTGGTGTCATGGCGTATGAGCTAGCGGAGTCATTCGAGGACGACAAGGTGGTGACGGTCGTTGAGTGGGCTGAGACGATCGGTGCAGTCCTGCCGAGCGAGCGATGCAGAGTAACTATCAGTTACACACCAGACGGCGAAGGGCGGAATGTTTCACTGGAGTTGCCTCGTACGTATGATTATTTGGAGGTGACAACATGAAATACTTGGGCATTCGTACCGACACGCCACTATGTGAGATGTATTTATACGAAGATGTGGTATTGCTTAGTAAGGATGAATGGCAGGCGGACCGTGAACTTGCAAAATTGCTGCTCGGTAAGATAGAAGCATTTTTAGCCACTAACAATACCGCGTTCAAGGATCTTGGTGGCGTATTTGCATTCCGTGGCCCGGGAAGTTTTACGGGTTTACGTATTGGTCTAACCGTCATCAACACGGTTGCGTATGCTGAGCAGTTGCCTGTTGTCGGTGCTCAAGGTGAAACATGGCGGGATGACGCCGTGTCACGACTCCTCGCGGGCGAAACCGACGAAATGATTTTGCCACTATATGGTGCAGATCCACGCATTACATTGCCGAAGAAGTGAGATTATTTGACCAAGGCTTTCGGGCCCCTGTATAGTTTTAAGTAGGTGAGTGTTGTTCGCTCGCTATTGATTAATAGTTTTCCTGATTCCTGTATTTGGCTAGTGACGTGATAGCGATTGCCATATCAACCGGAGTCGATAGAACCGAAAGAGAGGACCATATGGTAGAAGCACTGATTGCAGTTGTTGCTGCTTTATTTGGCGTGGGTGCGACCACTGTCTACAACCAGCGCAAAGGTACGACGGCGGCGCAAGCGGCCGACAAGCTGATTGCCAGCGCAAAAAATAAGGCGAGTGATATCGTCCTAAAGGCGAAAGATGAGGCGCTCAAACTTGCAGATGACGCAAGGAAAGAAGAAGAAGAGCGTCGCAAAGAGATCAAAAAGGCTGAAAATCGTGTTGCTGACCGCGAAATCAACCTCGACCGAAAGCTCGAAGAGCTCGACTCACGCAGTGAAAAGCTGCGCAAACACGAGGATGAAGTCGAGGAACTCAAGGATGAGATCCGTTCGATCCGCACCAAGCAGCAGGAAAAGCTTGAGAAGATCGCAAAGCTGACGAAAAAAGATGCCGAATCGCACTTGCTAAAAATGACAGAACGCGACATCAAGAATGATCTCGTCGGTTTGGTCGCGAAGCTGCAAAAAGACGCTATGGATGACGCCGAGGAGAAAGCGCAGCTTATCCTGGTTTCCGCCATGGAGCGTATGAGTTCAGAGGTCACAGCTGAGCGAACTGTCACTGCCGTCAAGCTGACCGATGACGAAATGAAGGGCCGCATCATTGGTAAAGAGGGCCGCAATATCCAGGCCTTGCAGCGTGCGACTGGTGTTGACGTCTTAGTTGACGATACACCTGGCATGATCATCCTAAGTAGTTTTGATCCGGTCCGTCGTCAGGTTGCTCGTCTCGCGCTTGAGATGCTCATGAAGGACGGTCGTGTGCACCCTGCTCGTATCGAAGAGGTAGTCGCAAAGGCTCAAAAACAGATTGATAAAGAGATTGAGCGTGCCGGCGAGGATGCTGCCCGCGAGTGTGGCGTCGTCGGTATTCCAAAAGAAATGCTGCGCCTGCTCGGTGAACTCAAGTTTCGTACCAGCTATGGCCAGAACGTGCTCAAGCACTCGACTGAAATGGCTCACATGGCTGGGTTGATTGCCGAAGAGATCGGTGCAGATGTTCGTATCGCAAAGACTGCAACGCTCCTCCACGATGTCGGCAAGGCTGTCACGCACCGTATGGAAGGCAAACACCACCACATTGGTGCAGAGTTGGCCCGCAAATACGGCATGAGCGATGAGATCGTCCACGCTATCGAAGCGCACCATGACGACGTCGAAGCGACGACACCTGAGGCACTCGTCGTACGTGTCTGTGACGCGCTCTCAGCTGCACGTCCAGGTGCTCGCAATATCTCGGCTGAAAACTTCGCCGAGCGCATGCGTGATCTTGAAAATGTTGCGACCAGTTTCGAAGGAATCGACAAAGCCTATGCTATCAGCGCTGGCCGTGAAGTTCGTATCATTGTCAAACCTGAGTCAGTCGATGATCTTAGCGCTATCAAGCTCGCGCGAGACGTTGCGACAAAGATTGAGTCGACCATGCAGTATCCAGGCACCATCAAAGTGAATGTTATTCGCGAAACGCGAGCTATCGAATTTGCGAAATAAGTGTGAGAAAACTCACACTTTCTAGTGTATCCAACGCTGTATTATGAGGGTATGGGAGACACGATCAGTAGGAACGACCTTCAGCACGCCGTCCAAAGCGCGCTTCACGACGTCCGCAACGATGTGTCTCGAATGTCTCGCATGGTCGACAGTGTCTCGCGCATCGCACAGGATGTACAGGACGTATCACGCAGGCTAACCGCGCTCGAACAGGAGGTTCGTCAGATCCAAAATACCGTTGCGAATACGCTTGGGCGGCCAACTACCAGCCGGTATCCTGACCCATACGTCGTTGGCATTGCCAATGATATCAATGGTCTCAAACTCCGGTTTTCGTCAGTCGAGAAGTTTGCATCGCAGATGAGCGATTTCGTTCGTCGTCGCTACGAAGAGGAAGAAGAGAACCGACAGTACCGAACAGCGTAGTTCGCTCTAGAAAACTTTGTTCACATCTGTTACAATCATCTCTGTTCTTCGCGATTTTTTGCGAGACCGGGGTGTGGCGCAGTTGGCTAGCGCGCGCGGTTTGGGACCGTGAGGTCGAAGGTTCGAGTCCTTTCACCCCGACCATGAAAAATAGACTGAAATCGTTCGGTCTATTTTTCTTTTCATGATAAAACGAAGCGCATACATATTTATACACGTGGGGATATATGTAAACTTTATGGGAGTAGGGAGGTGGTTGGTATAATGAAAGGCACTATGCCACAACAGCAGCCACCATATCAAGCGCCTGACTTTTCTCTCGTTGACTCTGATGGCAAACGTCGCAATTTGAATGATTTAAGCGGCTCATGGCTGGTACTTTATTTTTACCCAGAGGACAATACGCCCGGTTGCACGATAGAGGCATGTAGCTTGCGTGATTCACGCGATACGCTGGCTGAGCTGGGTGCTCAAATCGTCGGGGTGTCGCGAGATGACCCGGCGTCGCATGAAGCATTCAAGCAAAAGCATTCGCTCAACTTCACTCTACTTTGTGATCCAGATATCGTGGCTCACAAAGCCTACGGCGCTTGGGGCAAGAAGATGTTTGGTCATGAGGGAGCGCTCAGAAAAACGTTTCTCATTGACCCGAGTGGAACGGTTCAAAAAGTATATGGTCGCGTGAACGTCGTCGACCATGGTCCGCGAGTCATTGCGGATTTGAAGGCTTTACAGTCCTAACGAGGAAAAATTCGCTGGATGATTGGTAGCCTGATCATGCCTGCGAAGAGTAGCAATACGAGCGCACCGATGAGACCATTGAGCCAAAAATGATTCGTGAGCGGTATGAACGAGACAATCGGAATCAATACGATTGCCTGCAAGCAGTAGATGGTTAGAGAGGCTTGTCCGAATGGTAACAGCAGCCACCCTAGGTATTTAAGTAAGAACGGTCGTATGGCATGGAAGAGTGCTAACAGTCCAGCAAACCAGATAAAGGCAAGTGCGATGCGTGCTGGTACCATCGGGTTGTTTGAGAACCACGGGTCGACACTATGTCGAACTGATACATAAGACTCTCGCGATATACTTGCTCCTGGTGACTCTACGTAACCCCACCCGTGAACCATGAAATAACTGATAATCATTGTCGAGATTGTCACAAAAATGAGACTAATAATAAGTCCCGTGCGAACCTTCCGATGAGCACGTAACCATGCCAGGATGCTCTCAAGCTTCCAGCCGATGAGCGCTGCGCCAAAGAATAGTACCTGCCACTGCATAGCAGCCTCTTCTATCTGGAAATGTAGACTGATAGCGTAGATGAGCAGTGAGGCTAGCAGCGCCACCCACCACTTGCCGATACGCACTAGCCAGATGAACAAGGGTGTGATGGCCAGCATGATAGCGTAGAGCCTGAGGAAGTAGATCCAGTCTGATGAAAAGACGGTAGAGATGACACTGAACAGGTAGGCACTGATGCTTGCTGTGTGCTCGACGCTTGGTGACTTCGGTAACAATGCACCGTCGCCTGGCATCAAAATACTCAGTGCGACAACCGCCAGTGTAATCAGGACCCCCCAAACATAGAGCATGGCTGCTCGTCGGAGTAGACCTTTGGTTAGATCTTTGAGGGGTATTTTCATGCCTTTATAAACCCGCAGATAACCGATGAGCAGGCCGGAGATCAGAAAGAACCCTTCGGCCGCAGAGACCCACAGCCGGCCTTGCCCTGTCAGGTATTGCAGTGGGCTTGGCCAAAATTGCAGATGGTCCAGGATGATGACGCATATAAAAAAGCCTCGCAAAAGGTCGAGCTCGTAGATGCGACGTTTGGCTCCCGCAGACATTACGTCTATTATAGACGGCTTTGGCTGAAAATGACCTGCAAGTGGGACTAACGCGGCCGTTTTTTTGCAATTCCCCGCGCAAGATCTGCGAATCGATCGTCAATAATAGCTGGTTCGAACGAACCAAACTTTCGGTGTGCGGCTGCTTCGATCAGCGCATCGGCAAATGCTGGGTTTTTAGGTAGCAGCGAGCCATGCAGGTAGCTACCGAATACGCATCGGTAGATAGCGCCTTCGGTACGGTCTTGGCCGTTGTTACCAGCTCCTTTTACGATACTGCCGAGAGCTGGTTGGCCATCATCGAGCATCGTGAGACCAGAGTGGTTTTCATAACCGACGAGCTCACCGAACGGTGTTTTTGTGACGACGTTGCCGATCAATCGTGTCGGTCCTGCATGAGTTTCCGTTTTGAATATGCCGATACCAGGGATCTCGTCACCTGACGCCGTCTTAAAGAACCGACCAAAGAGCTGATAGAGACCGCAAATCATCAGCATCGGCACGTCATCATCAGCGAGCTTATGTAGCTTTGAGCCGATCGTTAGCAAATCGTCTTTCACGACACCTTGACCCGAGTCTTGACCGCCGCCACCGATAACAATATCGATGTCGGATGGGAACGGCTTGCCTGGGTGATGTTGGACTAGCTCTGCTGTGTAACCGTGCCACTCGGCTCGTCGGATAATCGTGAGGACATTGCCCCAGTCGCCGTAGATATTCATCTCACGCGGGTACAGGTGTAGTACGCGAAGAGTACCTTTGCTCATCCTATCGCCTCCACATCATATTTCTTACCCAGCTCGCGTCGCAGGGATAGCATCGCGGTATAGGTGCAGTATATGCGGCGCTTACCGGATGTGCGTGATATGAACCGGTCGAGAGCCTCGCCGAGGTTTGGTTCGACATGAACCACGTCAACTTCGTCGTACTGCAAACGGAGTGCCATGTCATAACCACGGATACCACTCACCATCGCGACGTTTGGCGCGAGATTTTCAAACGGGACATCCCATAGCCATGACATGTCACGACCATCCGCATAATTGTCGTTAATTGCGATCATCGTCGCGGCAGGGCTGTTCGCGTATGATTTCAAGGCTAGGCGAAAGCCACTCGGGTTTTTGACGAGCACGATCTCGAGTGGGTCATCACCGATAGTTATCGCTTCGCCGCGTCCAAAGGCAGGCTTAACCTGACTCAGTTCGCTGAGGAGTATGGCTGATTCCTTCTCAGACGCATCGCAGATAAGACGAGCCAGGGCAAGTGCACCGGCGGCGTTCAGCACGTTGTAGGCACCGTCGATTTTAAGTTCAACAGGGGCTTGGGGTTTTGTACCGAATGAAAAATGCGCAGTTCTGTCTCGCAGTTTCTCGAGGATTACATCGCCTGAGGCTGAAGTTGGCACTTTTTCCGAGGACACTTTTCCGCCGTGCATGTCGGCGTCACTTGGGAATAAATCGCGCAGCTCTTTACTGAGACCAAAATAGCTCACCTTCCGTCTGTCTGCGGGAGCCATTGCTCGCACGAGGCTGTCCTCGCGGTTGAGCACGACGCCTTCGGTCGTGGCGTCGACGACGGTTTGAAGCAGCTTTGCGGTATGGTCGATTTCGCCAAATCGATCGAGCTGGTCACGGAGTACGTTAAGAATCAAGCTATAGCGGGGCTTGATCGCTTTTACGAAATGTACTGCGTGGGCTTCGTCGAGCTCAATAACCGCGATATCAGCCTCGAGCTTGCCATGTGAGTCGACAGTATCGACCAAGCTCGCAACAATACCACGAGTAAAATTACTACCGCTTGGGTTAGTAAAAACGTTCATGCCGTGCGCACGAAGGAGTTGCGTCACCATTTTGGTGGTTGTTGTTTTGCCGTTCGTTCCCGAGATGATGACGACGCCACCAGGAATGTCCGCGAGTGCCCGCTTCAAAAAATTAGGATCAATTTTCTCGACGATGAGACCTGGTAGCGCTGAGCCACCGCCACGTAGACGCATGAGTTTTTTGACGCCGATGCCAGTAAGCCGCGCGAAGTTCTGACGAATCATTGGTACCCAGTATAACGTGTTTGTGGGGCGCTATAAACAGAGGAAAATCGGTGGTACAATACAGTCATGCTTTTCGTCTCGCTCATACGGTGGTGGTATGGCTTAGGGTGGCTCGATCAAGTCCGGATGGTTCGGGCTCGTTTTGATCGGACGGCTGACTTATTTTCTATCGAGCTGTCGCTGAGAACGCTTTTCAAGCCGTTTCGCCAGATCGATGCGGATGGTGCCCGTAAAGGCTCGCTCGACGTCATCCTCCGAGCATGGTTTGATGAGTTGTTTTCGCGGTTTGTCGGTAGTCTAGCTCGAACCTTTCTGATCGTCGTCGGCAGCGTCGCGATATTACTCGAAGCAGTCGCAGGCGGGTTGCGGCTGGCTATATGGCCTATCCTGCCGGTATTGCCGCTTGTTGCTGTCCAGTTAGCTATGACTGGGTGGATGCCATGGCTATGACTGGTTTCGCGTATAACAGCGAGCGTGCCTCGTTAGCGCGCCTCTCGGTGGTGTTCGAAAAAAATGGTGCTGCCGTACTCATAGCTATCGCTGGTATCCTGTTGGCATTTGGTGGTAGCTTGTTGTTCGTAGGTGCTAGCATCGGTTGGCTTTTTGCAGGATTAGCTGCGTGGCCATGGATGGTGATATTGTGGTATCGACACTATCTCAGGAGCTTGCCAGCTGGGAATTCTGATAGTCTTGATGGACGTCTGGAGGTTGCGCTGCTAGGACGGTTGCCGAAAGATTTAACGCCAAAGGTGCTTGCCACCAAAATATCTGAAGTCACAAGTGCACAGTTCTTGATGGTTCGTTCCGGCATTTCGACGCAGATGTTGACCCAAGTTTTAGGTGACGATCCAGCGAGCATTCCGCTGGTTTGGTCGGCGGTACGCGATATGCAGCCAACAGGCGTCGTCAAGGCCTCGACCGTGGTTGCGGCACTGGCAAAGACCAGTCCCCAGCTCGTTCAGTTGTTACCGCATCTGCAACTTGATGAGGATGACTTGCCAAAGCTAGCGAACTGGTTCACCCATCTCGATGAGTTGATAGAGCGGCACCGCCAACCTCGTCGGACTGGCGGTCTGGCTCGTGATTGGAATTTCGGATACCTGCGCCTCCTCGATCACTTCGGGATAAATATTAGCGACCGAGTTGCGCGAGGCGGTCTCATGACGGTCGATCTGGAATCGCATCAGGACACGATTGACTACATGCTCAACACTTTTAGTTCAGGTGGGCGACAGAACGTCGCGTTAGTCGGTCCACTTGGCGTTGGCAAGACGACCATCGTTCATGCATTTGCCGAACAACTGATGCAAGGGAACAGTACACTAGGATCAAACCTCAAGTATCGACAGGTTATCAGTCTTGATGCTGCGGCACTCATCTCGGCGGCTAGTGGGCGTGGAGAGCTTGAGGATCTATTGAACCGACTGCTCCTTGAGGCCTATCATGCGAAAAACGTCATCATTTGTCTCGACGATGCTGAGTTGTTTTTTGAAGAGGGCGTCGGTTCGGTTGATCTCAGCAAACTACTCTTGCCAATACTTGAGAGTGGCGCTCTTCGCATGATTCTCACGATGGATGAACAGCGGTGGCTGCAGATCGCCTCGCGTAACCCAGCGCTCGCTGGCGCGCTCAACAAAGTGACCATTTCACCAAGCTCTGCTAGCGAGACTATGACAGTCCTCCAGGATCAACTGGTTACGGTTGAGTTCCAGCAAAAAGTGACATACATGTATCAGGCTCTCAAGGAATCATTACGACTAAGTGAGCGATATTTCCATGATCAGGCTCAGCCAGGACGGGCGATAAAGGTCATGACAGCAGCAGCCAGTTACGCCGAGAACGGTCTCGTGACAGCAACCTCAGTCAAACGTTCCATCGAACAAACCCAGGGTGTCAAAGTTGGTGGTAGCGGTGGCGAAGAGGAGCGACAAACACTTCTGAATCTTGAAGACCTCATCCATCGGCGTATGATCAACCAAGTTCGTGCCGTCAGCGTCGTGAGTGATGCACTACGTCGGGCGCGTGCTGGTGTTCGCAACGAACAGCGACCTGTCGGCACATTCCTCTTTTTCGGACCAACAGGAACCGGAAAGACAGAGTTAGCTAAGAGCCTTGCGGCAGTATACTTTGGTGGCGAGGAGCGGTTGGTCCGAGTCGATCTCAACGAATTTGTTCGCGCCGAGGATGTAAACCGACTGATCGCTGATGGCAGCGAGGACGCAATGAGCCTCAGTGCCCAGGTACTCAAACAGCCGTTCTCGGTCATTCTGCTCGACGAGATCGAAAAGGCACACACGTCCGTTTTGACGGCATTGCTCCAAGTACTCGACGAAGGCATTCTACGTGACGCCCGTGGCCGTGAGGTGAGTTTCCGCGACGCTATCGTTATCGCAACGAGTAATGCTGGCGCGGACCAGATTCGTCACCATATCGAAGCTGGCGAATCTCTTGAGCAATTCGAAGACGCCTTTACGCGTGAACTCATCAGTTCTGGCCAATTCCGTCCTGAATTCCTAAACCGCTTTGACGAGATTGTTCTCTTCAAACCACTCGGCAAAGAGGAGCTCTCACAGGTTATCGACCTATTGATTGCTGGCGTCAACAGAACCCTAGAACCACAAAAGGTATCCGTTGCAATTAGCGATGACGCAAAGACGAAGCTCATCGATCTCGGCTACGATCCACAGCTCGGCGCCCGTCCACTTAGACGAGTTGTGCAGCGTACGGTCGAGAGTCAGGTGGCAAAGAAGCTGCTGAGCGGTGAGTTGCAGCCCGGACAGACGCTCTCCATCACTGCAGCTGACATCAGCGAATAACTGGGGTATAATAGCTCAAGTTCCAGTTTCGCGGGCGTCGTATAATGGCTAATATACGTGCCTTCCAAGCATGTGATGCGAGTTCGATTCTCGCCGCCCGCACCAAAGTAAAGACCCGAGCGTTAGCTTGGGTTTTTACTTTGGTATGTGGCCGGGTCTAACTCACATCAGCGAGCGCAGCGAGTTAAGATGCGAGTTCGTGAAGCGAGTAAAGCGAGCGGAAATAGGAAGCGAAGCGACCGCCTTCTCGCCTACGGTCGAAGACCGTCTACTTACCTATCGCCCCTATCTGTTAAACTATACGTGGTGTTCATGCCCTGGTAGCTCAGCTGGATAGAGCAGAGGACTTCTAAGCCTAAGGTCGGTGGTTCGAATCCACCCCGGGGCACCAAGACGCTTACGCTTAAACTCCGTATGGAGTTTTTTGTTACTAACACAAAACGTAAAAGAGCGTCGAAACCAACGACGCTCTTTCTGTATTTATCTATGCTTCTATTGCAATCTGTTTTGGCTTAGGCAGATCCTTAAATTGAATCGTAACTTTGAGGATGCCGTCTTTCATCTTTGCCTTGATAGATTCTTCGTCAGCAACTTCAGGTAACCGGAAACTTCTATAGAAACTGGAAGAGCTTTCGCGAACGATATATTTTTTATCCTTATCTCTTTCTTGTTCACGACGCTCAGCGCGGATTACTAAATTTCCTTTATCGACACTTATATCTATGTCTTTTTGCTCAAAGTTTGGTAAATGCGCTTCCACCGTTAGTTCTTTGTCGTCCTTTGAGGTGTAGACGTCGGTAGTTGGCATTTGCATTGATTTGATCGGCGAAAACCAGTCATCAGAGAGAAATTGTTTCTGTAAGGCTTGGATTTCCGCAAACGGATCAAACTTTATCAAGTTACTCATAGCAACCTCCTTAATTTGATTTGTTAACGAAAAGGTTAACCTTTTCTAAGTTGATTTTATTAAAATTAGCACTCGCATGTCAAGAGTGCCAATTTAGTATAAATTAAATTCTACCTTTAGCAATAGTTCGAAGTACGTCCACTAACCGGCACCATTTTTGACAAAAAGTACTTATAGTGCTATTATATTGTGATGAATTCAGAATCAGAAGCTTCACCAGAGCTACTTAAATCTCTTGGCCCAATCATGGAACTGAGAGAGTTCGATGATTTCTTTGATTTTGAAGAGCTACATTCAAAGGTTGTTGATGAACTCATTCGCCGAGATATACTCGATGAAAATTTGCTTCTAACGGGGTATGATGCAAGTTCTAAGGATACCGACAGAAAGTCTACATTTGCCGTAACTCTTGATGTCACCCAAAAACATATCGCTAATCAATCTGATGGCGCTAATATACCCTATGACTATGCCTTTGCAGCCGTAGAGGAAGGTGGAATAGGAGAAGTAGCCTTTTATGATCCTGAGAAATTTATTGAAACCTCAACCGAAAAATATAGACTAAAGCCTGGTTATACTTTCGATGATGCTACTCTTTTAAAGTTACGACTCTTACCTCAATCATAAGTTCGAAGTACGTCCATTAACCGGCACCAAGCATAAGCACTTTCAGAACGAAGGTGTTTTTGTTTTCTAAGTTAGTTTGATAGTATGTTGAAAATATGTGTGAATATAATCGTCCTTACCTAGTGCCATACGGCCAACATCCTGATGATCGCTTAGGGCCACGATCTACTGAAATAGTCGTAAGACCGGCAAGCGCATGGCAACGTCGACTTGCACAGCTGCCTATGAACGAAGTACAAGTAATCAATCAAGCTGAGCAAGATGCAGCAGCAATTGCAGCTGATGTGCATTTGTATCGTTCACCAACGTCACCTTTCCTAGGAGTCTCACTCGAACCAGGCACTGGTCCAAACGTAAAAATTTGGGAACACTAATAAACTAAGTTTCGAAATACGTCCACTAACGGAAGTAGCGTATAATCCACATCATGATGAAAATTAAACGTATTATCGGAACCAGCATTGTTTCAGTTGCACTAGGGTTCGCCTTGGGTACTTGGGTAGCATCAGGTAGCGGTCTCATTTCTGACTTCTTTAAGAGCGAACACTATATTACGGCCCAACAGTCCGATAAATATGCGATGGGAGTCGTAATCGGTTATGGAGTTATTTATGCAGTACTACTAGCTGGCCTCTTATTGTTAAAATCTAAATCTGCAATACGCTTTTCATACATAGCTACTCTCGTTATCGGTGGACTTGTTGCTATATGGTGGAGAGGATTCAGTAGTCTGAGTAATCTTGATTGTGGGTACAATTGCGTTGATACGGTCGTGCCACTTAGCACAACCGAAACTGCTACCATTGGGGTTAAGGCGGTCATAGCTGGGGTTGGGCTATTGTTTGTAGTGATTTACTTGGTTATCCAAAAAGTTAGATCTAAATAGTTTCGAAGTACGTCCACTAACTTGTATCGGTAGTTACTTCCTCAAAATCTTTTCCATTGCCTTGCCACGCGCTAACTCATCAATCAGCTTATCGAGGTACCGAATCTCTTGCATGGTTTTTTCCTGGATATCTTCGACTCTTACTCCACATATAACACCTTTGATGAGTTTTCGGGAAGGGTTTAACCCAGGTGCTTGATCGAAAAAAGCTTTGAGACCTGTTTTGTCGTGTAGCTTTTCGGCGAGCAAAACCTCATCATATCCGGTCAGCCAAGTGATGATCTGATCTACCTCGGCTTTGGTCCGGCCCTTATTCATAGCCTTCGAGACATACAAAGGATAAATGCTCGCGAAACTAATCTGATAAATTCTATGTTCTGACATAAAACTATTGTACAAAACTACATTCGATATGATGTTTGAGTAAAATGGATTGTATGAACGATGCAAGAGCTCTAAACAAAATGGCTGTCAGTGCCACGCTGCACTGCCTGACAGGCTGCGCGATTGGTGAAGTGCTCGGTATGATCATCGGTACGGCGCTTGGATGGGATAGCATGGCGACGGTGGCGCTGGCAGTGGCGTTGGCGTTTGTTTTTGGCTTTGGGCTGTCGACTTTACCATTACTTCGAGTCGGCATGGGTTTTTTCGCGGCACTTTCGGTCGTTGCCGCAGCGGACACGCTTTCGGTCGCAACCATGGAGGTCGTAGACAATCTGGTGATGCTGGCAATACCTGGCGCGATGGAGGCGGGACTATTAAACCCACTCTTTTGGTTCAGTATGGCGCTCGCGCTGACCGCGGCATTTTTTGCAGCGCTACCGGTAAATCGATACTTACTCAAGCGCGGCAAGGGCCATGCCCTCACGATGAAGCATCTCGGTCATGACCACAGTCATCATTGATGCTCATGGTTAGTTGCCAAATGAGTAGTAAAATGCTCTCATATGGTAAATACAGAGCAGACCAACACAACTCCTAACCCTTTCACAGTAGTCACGTGGAATATTCTGCTTGATAACACAAGAACGAACCAAGGATTGATGAAATCGCAATCTGAAAGACTCGCTTCACAGATCGCGACACTTGAAAAATTACGGGAAAAAATCGGTGGTGAGCTTGACGTGGTCGCCATGCAAGAGGTCCACAGGACTGATTTGCAGCATAACGGAGAGGAGCTGGCCAGAGCGCTTGGGTATGGTGCTGGTTACTGGATTGAGCATAATCAGAAGCCATTTCCCGATTCACCAACAGGGCGCAAAGGTGAATACGTTGGTTTATTTGGTGGATCTATCGATCACATAGAACCAATTGAGCTTGGGGATAACCGTAGAGCGGTACTGTCTCAAGTTGGAAAAACGGCTATCGCCAACATCCATCCTCGCGCGAGAGTATCAAACTGGAAGCTTCAAGAAGAGCAGGTGAAGATAGTTCTTGAGCAAACCAAAGACTATGAGTCGATGGCATTTGTGGGTGACTTTAATAACCGATTAGGCGGAAAAGCGCGGCAGGCGATAGAAGCCGAAGGATTTGAGTCGGTTTTTTCAGTCATGGGCAAGCGACACCCGAAAACATGGCCGACGCCAGCATATCGTAGGCTCATGTACGGTCGCAGAGCGCGATTCTTTGCCCCTGCTGTTACGCTTGATGATATATATGTTCGCGGCTTAACGGTCCATGATGCAGGTACATTCGTAGGTGATAGTGATCACGTTGGATTGTGGGCGAAACTGAGCAAAGATGACGGTTAACATTGACAAAACATGAGTATTTTGATATAATAAAATTTTAGAGCATGTACAACTTCTTTCTTATCCCTGTTAAACCGTGCTAAAATAGCAAAGTTCTATGAGTCATGGCGAACGTAGCTCAGTTGGTTAGAGCGTCGGGTTGTGGTTCCGAAGGTCGTGGGTTCAATCCCCATCGTTCGCCCCATATGTAAATGAGCCGGAGTATAGCTTCGGCTCATTTACATATCGACCCATATACCGACTCGAACAGGGGGCCGGTATTTGTTATACTTATGCTAAATGCGCTACGTTCACGGGAGAGGGATAATAAAACAAAAAGACTGGAAAATACTAGTCGTTCCGGTGTTGCTGCTCAGTGCTGCTGCGTACCTTGCTGTCACCTATTATGCTCCTGCACTCCTCTATGCAATCGAGCCAGCTGATGCGACCGCAAAGAAGCTGGTCGCTGCTCGTCCTGGCAACCGCGAAAATCGTCTCTACATCCCAAAGATCAACAGCGATATCCCGATTTCGGTGTCGCAACGTGATGAATCCGAAGCCCTACAAGTCGGAGCCGTAAACCGCAAGCCAGACAACGGTACGCCGTCCACCGGTGGCAATTTCATACTCGCGGCAAATCAGTTCAGCCTTGGCATAACACCGCTCCAGACAAAGTCGCAATCACCGCTCTACCATATCACCAAGCTGCAAAAGGATGATGATATCTACATCGATTTCAGCGGTGTACGGTTTGCGTACAAAGTTCAGGAGCTACGGTTAGTTTTCGGTAACGATGTGTCCGATCTCGAAAGTAGAACTGCAGACAAACGACTCACGCTTCTCGTCGCCGAGTCAAGTGGAAAAGCTGGCAAGCGACAAGCTGTCATCGCGAAGCAAGTGGGTAGGATCGTCTGGTCAAACAATCAGCCGCGCCTCCAGGCATCTAACTAAATCTCACGAAACGTTTCGATATCAGCGCCGATCGTATTGAGTCGGGCTGCCAGTTGTTCGTAGCCGCGGTCCATCTGATAAACTTTGCGTAGTATTGACGTACCGGGCGCGGCCAGCATCGCAAGCAGAACTACGACTGTTGGACGCAGTGCCGGCGGTGCAACGACATCGGCTGGCTTCCATTTTGTCGGTCCGGTGATGTAGACGCGGTGTGGGTCGAGCATTTCGACAGTGGCATTTAACTTTTCGAGTTCGAGGAAATAGATTGCGCGGTTTTCGTAGCTCCAGTCGTGGACGAGTGTACGACCCTTTGCGACCGTGGCGATCAACCCGAGGAATGGTAGGTTATCCATATTGATACCAGGGAAGGGAAGGGCATGAAGCTTATCTTTTGGTGCGATTAACCGTGACGGTTTGATCGTGACATCGACAAGACGGGTATGGCCATTGTTAGCCATGTATTCATCAGTGAGGTCGTACTCGAGTCCCATTTCTGCGAGGGTTGCGAGCTCAAGCTCGAGGAATTCGATCGGTGAGCGAGCAATAGTCAGCGTCGAGTCAGTGACGATAGCGGCTGCTATAAAGCTCATCGCTTCGATCGGATCCTCAGACGGGTAGTATTCGACATTTTTCTTTATCGACTTCAGGCCAGTGATGCGTAGTGTTGTCGTACCGATACCTTCGACTTTAACCCCCAGTTTTTGCAAGAAGAAACAGACGTCCTGAACCATGTAGTTCGGGCTGGCGTTTCGGATTACGGTTGTACCTGGGTGCAATGCAGCGGCCATAATCACGTTCTCAGTTACGGTGTCACCACGTTCAGTGAGAACGATATCACGCCCTGGTGCACGCCTTTTGACAGTTGCCTGGTAGTAGTCGGTGTTCGGCTTGGCTTCAACGTCAAGACCAAAGTAACGTAGCCCTGCCAAATGTGGCTCAACAGTTCGGGTACCGAGACTACAGCCACCAGCGTAGGGAAGTCGGAACGAGGTGTACTGGTGGAGAAGCGGACCAAGGAACATGATGACGGTACGCGTCTTTTTGGCCGCCTCGATATCCATCTGCTCAAGTTTTAGTTTTGCTGGCGGCGTGATAACGAGGTCATTTGTGCCATCAATCCAGCGAGTCTTTACGCCGATGCTCGTGAGGACTTCCAGGATGCGGTTAACTTCTTCGATGCGTGCAACGCGACGAAGCGTGGTCGTGCCACGATTGAGCAGGGCGGCGCAGAGCAGGGCGACTGCCGCGTTCTTGCTGGTTTTTACCTCGATGGTTCCAGATAGTTTTTTACCACCTTTGACGCGTAGGTTTGATCCAAGCGTGTTAAGTGAGACGATCTCGCTCGACAATACCTCACCGATACGAGCCAGCATCTCGAGACTGACGTTTTGCCCACCTTTTTCAATACGGTTGACAGCGCTCTGGCTGGTGCCGAGCGCTTCTGCGAGCTGAGCCTGGGTCATACCTTTGCTGACACGTGTCTCCTGAACGAGTGAACCGATGCGTCGCTTGTAGTTGTGCATAGCGAGAATTATATCATGAATGATATATAAAACAGTTAATTTCTTTAGAATTTGCCCAGAAAACGAACTTCGGGAGTAATGGTGATATCAAGCTTATCTTTGACAGTAGTGATAATCTCTTGCGCCACCGCATGAACTTCATGAGCCGTCGCGCCATCGAGCGTCTGTATCTTCAGAACATGCTCAGGATGGAGCCGCACCTTGTCCCAAGTCTGTCCACGACTAAAGCCGGCAGCAAGTAGGACATGAGCAGCCGAGGCACGACGCGTACTACCGCCATGTACCTTGTTTTGTTGGTTGATACGCTCGAGCGTCTTACCCGATTCGTCAAAACGTGCGAGTTCCATGGCTTGCTCAGTTGTTACCATCGGGTTTTTAAAAAATGAACCGGCAGTATGTTCGGCGTTTTGATCGTCTGGGTCGTAGAGCGAACCGGCGCGTCGCCTGGTCTCGACGATAATGTGACGCAGACCTTCGAGTGTAGCAGTTGGCTCACCGAGCTCACTTGCAACTCGTAGGGCTGTCTCGTAGGTTAGTGTGTGAAGAGGTGTGTCAGATAGCTCGAACGCTGCTTGCAAAATGTAGAGGTGTCGCTGGGTCTGAAGGGAACTTTCACGGTAGGCAAAATCTATCTCATCCTTGTCTAGCCGTTTTGTCTCACCGCTCGTACGGTCAAAGACTTCTACCCAAATCAATGTATCGGAGATTTGCTGTCCATAGGCGGCAATATTGCCGAACACGGCACCACCGACGCTACTAGGAATCTCGCTCATGAGCTCAAAACCCCAGAGTTTATGATCAATCGCGTATTTAACCAAATCATCCCACCAGACACCACTATCGGCGACGATCTGCTTACCATCTTGCCAGATATCACCTCCGCGCCAAACAACTGTCGTTCCCGGCAAACCTTCGTCACTGATCAGAGCGTTTGAGCCGTATCCTAGTAACCATAGCGGCTGGTCAGCAGGTGTTTTCGCAAGTATCTCGATTACGTCCTCACGGCTCTTAGTCGTGACAAGCAACTCGGCCTCACCACCGCAGCGAAGTGATGTAAAGGGTGCAAGCACAGCGTGTGATGAGGTCTGCATTACTCCCTATTGTATGATTTCACCCAACATACATCAATCACATGCAAAATCATACACGTGGGAAAGTTTGTTGAGATAGTATGATCAGGAAGTTATGAGGGGGTCTAATCTGTTATAATAGCTTAGCTTACGCGCACCCGTAGCTCAGTGGATAGAGCACTGGTCTTCGGAACCAGGTGTCGCACGTTCGAATCGTGCCGGGTGTACCAAGAAAAAAGAGTTAGCTCGACTAGCTCTTTTTTCTTGGTTATCTTCGAGCGTAAGGTGGAAACAATCTCGTGCCTGTATATAGTTAGGTATCAATTTGCGCTAGTAGCTGCGTGGCTTTCTTTCGAACTGATTTTGAGTGGTGTCGTTGTTGGATATTGAGTAGCGTATGTACCTCGTCTCGTGACATAGCGCCCTTATTTACAAAATAAACAGTCGCCTTCATGGCATTGGCCGAAACAATCCAGTCAATGTCTGTACTGGACAGCATTGTTCTGAGCCATGCTATAACTCGGTTCTGTTGCAGTGGTGACAACTGAACTTTAATAAATATCTCAGCTAAGTGCCATAGGATCGATGGCTGTGAAGCGCTGGTTAAATCAAGGAGCTTATCCACGTAGGGTTCAATCCAGCCTGGATGAATGCGACAGATCTTTTCGAAGCCGTCGATGGCACGCATACGCACCCATGCATCCTGATGCGCTACGCACATGAATAGCTCATCGAGTTTCGTGCGATCCCTCAAGACGATCTCGACTACCTCGCTTGTCCTGCCGAGTGAATTCGCCTTGCCGCCAGCCGATAGCATATCTGAGAAAGGTTCCATGGTTTCACTATAGCTGACTGCCACCCACCATACACAGCGACTAGTTTCATTTACAACAACCAGGAGTATACTGAGAGATATACAAGGAGGATGGTATGCGAGGACCGATTGACTATATAGTTGTTGGCTTTCCGGGTAACAACTTCAGGGGTGCGATCTTAAAAGAGCTCGAGAAAGTGAGCAAAAATGGCACGATAAAAGTGCTCGATGTGGCACTTGTCACGAAAGACAGATATGGCAATGTCGCACTGGTCGAGCTGACCGAACCTGATCTAGCTAAGGCACTCGATAGCCTGGAGGTGCAAGATGGCTTGATTGATGAGGATGACGTTCGCGAAATTGGGGAGCTGTTAGAGAACGGTACATCGGCAGGCTTACTCATCATCGAACAGTTGTGGGCTAAAGGACTCAAAAAGGCGATCCTGGACAGCGACGGTGTATTGATCAGCGAAGGTAGAATTCACCCTGATGCGAGCAGAGAACTTGATCGAAAAGGAGGAAAGTGATGCCAGGATTATTACGGGGCGTCGCCCGAACAGCAGTAATCTCTGGAACTGCAACTGCGGTTTCAAATCGTGTCAGTCGACGACAAGCCGAGAGGTGGTCAAATGAAGACAAAGTACAACCAGGTTACATGGAGCCAGTGCAGAGTACACCGCAGGTTGATACTATGACAGTGCAGCTGCAACAGCTTGCTCAGCTCAAAGATCAAGGCATTCTAACGCAAGAAGAGTTTGATGCCAAAAAACGACAACTCTTAGGAATATAGCACCATAAGGTTTGCTATGAAAAAATGGTCCGTTATCATCATCCTCGCTGTCTCACAGTTCGTTATGATTCTTGACAGTACGGTTATGAATGTATCGATTTCATCGGTTGCAGCCGACCTCGGCACCTCGATTTCCGGTATGCAGGCAGCAATTACCCTTTATGCACTTACGATGGCCGCGTTCATGTTGACCGGTGGCAAGCTCGGTGACAGGTGGGGTCGTAAACGCGCATTTCTGATCGGTTCAATCGTCTATGGTATCGGTTCGCTGATAACCGCGCTTAGTCCAAATCTCACGACATTGCTGTTTGGTTGGTCGCTCGTCGAGGGCCTTGGTGCGGTGCTGGTCATACCTGCGATCGCGGCATTAACAGCTGCAAACTACAAAGGTAAAGATCGCATCGTTGCCTTTTCGATTATCGGTGCTGCAACAGGTATTGCTGCGGCGGCCGGTCCATTGATTGGTGGACTCGTGACGACCTACTTTTCATGGCGGTACGTGTTTGCGGCTGAAACATTAATAATGATTGCAGTACTGTTGTTGTCTGGAAGTATTCGTGATGAGCGCACGTCAAAGAAGGTATCAATCGATTTGCAAAGTTCAGCGTTGTCGGCCGGTGGAATGGCACTCCTTGTATTTGGTGTGCTGCAGAGCAAGACATGGGGCTGGATCAGTCCGGTAACCGTACCGGTCATAAATGGCTGGGAGGTTGCACCGTTTGGTATATCACTTGTCTTTTACCTGATCATCGCTGGCGTTTTTCTACTCTGGCTGTTTGTGCGCCGTCAGAAGTCTCTCGAAACTCAGGGCAAGACACCTCTGCTTCGGATATCTATCTTTACGATTGCGCCGCTCCGTAGTGCACTCAGTGTCTTGATGAGTCAATATTTCACGATCGCAGCCCTCTTTTTCGTCATCCCGGTTTACTTGCAAACAATCCTTGGCTACGATGCATTACAAACCGGTATCAAGCTTGTCCCACTCTCCATAGGTCTGGTTATATTTTCGGCGCTTGGTTCAAAACTCTCGAGCACGATACCAGCGAGACGTATTACCCGGTTTGGTCAGATTGCAATGACGCTCGGCGTGTTCTTTGTGTTTGCATCGATACAACCTGAGTTACATAGCTCCTTCTTTTGGGTCGGCATGTTCGTTATCGGTGCTGGGTTCGGGCTACTCGCCTCGCAGCTTGGTAATATCCTGATGTCATCGGTAGACAAAAAGGATACGGCCGTTGTCGGTGGTGTCCAGGGAACATTCCAGAACTTGGGGACATCACTCGGAACTGCAGTCGTTGGTTCGGTGTTCATGCTCACACTAGCTTCAGGTTTTGGTGCGGCAGTCCAGGCAAATACCGACTTATCCAACGAGACAAAGACCCAAGTTGCCGCAAAGGCGAGCACGGGCATAGAAATCGTTTCCGAGGAGCAGGCCAAGCAGATCGTGCAGGATAACGGTGGCAGTGCAGCAACAGCCGAAACAGTCAGTACTGTTTATGAGGCATCACAGCTCCAGGCACTACGTGAGGCAATGGCTATCGTCCTTGGTATCTCTATCATCTCACTGCTACTGTCTCGAAACTTGCCTGCAAAACTGACATAGGTAGTTTAGAAAATGGATTTTTGCACCATAAAACCCCGGCCGAGGTAGCCGGGGTTACAGAGTGGAGGTGCGACCACATTGCCTCAAGTAGAGGGTGAGGGTAGGGATTCTCTACGGCAGGCGTGGCATGATGCAGAACGCTTGAGGTAACGTTCTGACTATTACCTATACTAACGAAGCCACACTGAGGAATCAGTGAGAAATATCACAATTTCAACCCGAAAAAGACCCGTGGTAGGGTGATATACTGGATTCACCTACTTATGGATACTCTCAGTGTTATCGGCGAGCAATTCCGCGCCGCGCTCGCTTCGGCGCGGACTTTTCGTGATCGTAGCCGTGCGCAGCAGTCAAAGCAGGAAAAGGTTCATGTTGTTGGCGCTGGCGCAACGCTTACATCTGCCTATGAGCAGCTCAGAAACGCTGCTGAAAACACCGAAGAACACTTGTTGCTCCAGAACGCTATCCGTCGCTTCTATCGACAACTACTCTTGACCCGTGATCGCAAGGATTTGGCGCGCAGTGGAGATGAGCTAGCGATCGAACTCACTCTGGCTGGGTATTTGCAAAACGACAGCCTTACCGTAAAACAAATAAAGACCATCAACGCGCTAGCTGTCCGCTATGGAGAGTTGCATGACGAGCTGAGGGCGCGCAAGATTCAAGCTGAAGTTGTGATGCGTTGGGTGCTTGATATGCTATCGGTGAGTATTGAGCGTGAGCTGAGTGACCGTACCAATGACGACGTTTTTATGCAGTTTTGCTACGAATATTTCCGAGCAACTATTGATCCGAAAAAGTTATTCAAGAGCAAGGTGCCAAAAGACTACGAGATCGCACTCTTTATGGCCATCCATCGTGGGTTGCTGCGCTCAGACGGAGCTGTTATTCGTGCTGATCTCATGCGCCGCTATCAAGTGGGCCCGACCGAAGCAAAGCAGTTCATCGCACTTGCAAAGCATATTGATACGGTTGCGAGCTCAAAACTGGTTGATAAACTCTATCGTTTGATCGACCGCCAAGCCGCACCTGAACGTATCGTACGGCGCATGCTCAACGAAGGGGTTGACGTCAGCCGGCTCCTCGAGAGTAAGACACAGTTTTTAGGCGCATACGAAACTCAAGTTGAGCGTGAATACAAGCAAACCGGCGCACGTATTCAGCGGGCGATCGTGAAAAGTATCATATTCCTGTTCATAACCAAAGTACTCATCGGTTTTGCGGTAGAAGTACCGTACGATCTCATCGTTCATGGCTATATTGTCTGGGTGCCGCTTATCATCAACCTGCTATTTCCGCCAATCTATATGGCACTACTTAGCTTGACATTGACTCTGCCTGGACCAGCGAATACACGAGCATTGGTCGATCGAATTTCAAGCGTACTTTACTCGGGAGATGCCAGATTGCAGTTACAATCAGCACAGGTCTTGTTTGGGAAAAAGAGTCGAACGTTCTCTTTCTTCTATACGCTATTCGGCATCATTCTGATCGGCATGATCTCGTGGGGGTTGATCTCGATCGGCTTCTCACTCGTCCATCTCGTTATCTTCTTTGTGTTCCTGTCAACTGCCAGCTTCCTCGGTTTTCGTATCAGTCGGATGGTTCGTGAGCTCGAAGTGGTCAACTCCGAGCAGTCAGTTTTGACGTTCATGCGCGATCTCTTCTACTTGCCATTCGTTGTGATAGGTCAATGGCTGAGCGATCGGTATGCTCAGGTCAATATCGTAACACTAGTCCTTGATATGGTCATTGAACTCCCGCTCAAGACTATTTTGCGACTTGTTCGGCAATGGGCAGTGTTCATAAACGCCAAAAAAGACGAGATCTAGTGACTTGCCAAAACAGGGGTAATTTGCTATAGTTTTTCGAGTTGCGGGCCAGTAGCTCAGCTGCCTGTCCGAGGCATTTACTGCCGAGTAGAGTTATCAAGCACCAGGTGCTCTAACCTATCTCGTTGATAGTGCCTCATGAACTATAATGAGCGTGCACCTTTTATTATCGACGTGGGCCAGTAGCTCAGCTGGTTAGAGCACCTGCCTCTTAAGCAGGGTGTCGAGAGTTCAAGTCTCTCCTGGCCCTCCAAGTAAAAACGCTAGTTTTCGTGACTGGCGTTTTTACTTGGAGGCTGAGGCCAATAAGGTCACGGTAAACGTTGAGCCTTTGGTTTTGGTGCTTCGCACGGTTATTGAACCGCCATGCAGCTCAACGATGCGCTTCGCCCAGTAGAGCCCGAGTCCGGTACCTCCAACTGAGATGGATAGCGCATTGGGGAGTCGTGAAAATTTGCGAAATAGTTTCGGCAAATCCTTTTTCTCGATTCCGACCCCTTCGTCTTTCACGCTAATACTGACGGCGTTTTTCTTCTTTTCAACGATGATGAGGATGTGTGTGCCGTGGGGTGAGTACTTACTTGCGTTATCAACCAAGTTCTCGATAACCATCTTGATACGTGAAGGGTCAATCACGGCGCTGATACCTGGCTTCGTGTAGGTTATGGTTGTGGTCTGTTCACGTTCCTCAAATATGGAGAGATGTTCGTTGAGCACTTCGTTTACAAGAGGTACGATATTGGTGCGTTTTCGGGCCAGCTTTACTTTGCCAGCGTCGAGTCGAGCTACGCGTAGCAGATCGTCAACGATCTCAATCTGACGCTCATTACTCGTGTTAGCCCGGCGCACCATCTCCTCGAGCGCAGGACTGAGCGTGCCGACGTAGCCATCAAGAATGAGATGAAGGTACTGCTTCACGACGGTTGCCGGGGTTCTGAGTTGGTGTGAGGCGAGTGAGATAAATTCGTCTTTGAACGCATTACGCTCGAGTAACTCCTCGCGCTGCTTCGTCAGTGTCAAGGCTCTCACACTCATCTGATGAGCACGCTGCAATGCCATCTTTGAATCATGGATGTCGGTACTCGAACCGAACCATTTGATGATATGACCCTGGATATCACGCATCGCCCGTGCTCGGGTGATATGCCATCTGTATTCGCCATCATGACGGCGCAAGCGGTGTTCGATCGAAAAAGTTTTACCAGTTTTAAGAACCCGCTTCCAATGTCGAAGTGTCTCCTTTGAGTCATCTGGGTGAATAATTTGGCTGCGTCCAGCGTCACGTAACTGATCGAGCGTGATGCCCGAAAATTCTGCCCATTGTTGGTTCATGTAATCGGTTCGGCCGTCTGCCAGTGATGTAAAAATCATCTGAGGCATGCTTTCGGCCAGAAAACGGAGCTGCTCATCTCCCGATGTCGGCAGACCCACTCTGTCAGAGGCAGGTGTCGGCCTGCGAGTCCCAGGTCGTTTACTTTCCATGGGCCTCCTTCGACTCGTATGAGCCTCGGGTTACAGTTGACGCCGCTGGTTGGATAGAGGGCGAACAAGACGATAGCGATAACGGAGTCGCGGCTGTCATTAGTATATCACCAGATAAGTTTTAGCAACTACGAGGGTACAAGTGACCCATAGACAACAATGTTGTGACTGTAACGACCGCTCAACACATCATATGTACCACCGCAGGTAATAAGACGTATGCCTGCGTGGTCAATGTTGCCATATACTGCTTCAGTCGGAAAGTTGTTTTGATCGAGCGTTTCAACTTTATCGACCGAAAAGGTGGCGGTGCGGCCGTCATCTCGGGCGATTCGTATCAGCTGTCCCTGCTGGAGTTCTTTGAGACGAAAAAACACTGCTGGACCAAGATAGTTGTCGACGTGACCGACGATGATCGACGGTCCAATTTCTCCGGGAGTGGGAGAATGTTTATACCAACCAGCGATCGCAAAGTCGTCGGGTGTCTGCATGGTACCATCATCGTTCTTACCTAGCTCAATGAGATTAGTCGATACCCCAATATCGGCAATCGTAAGGTGGGTGGGCAGGGAGCGGGGCAGGGAATCGACTACAACTTGCTCAGTATCTTTCGCGATTAAAGAGTACTGAGGGGTTGAGACGGTCGTCGGGTTACTGGACAAACTAAGTACTAAGCTGACAAGACCTACGCTCAACAGCGTCAGAGCGCTTAAATATGAAACACCTTCTCTAAATGCAACCGGATCATAGTGCCATGAAGGCATAGGTAATCGAATGACGATCTGATCTCGTTTCCCAGAGCGTTCTAGACTAAATAACCTATTCTGCTTGCGCATAGCTCAGTTTCCGAAGTCGCTGAAAACCGAGTGCGATACTCACTATACTTGTGCCAAGAAGAGGAACGGTCATTCCACCGACGCCTGCACCTACACCACCGACAGGTGCAGAGACCTGATCGGCTTCTGTGGATGTGCTCACACCACTAACCGTACCTCCTTCTGGGGTCGTACTGCCTGGGGGCGTAGATGTTGTGCTCGGAGCACATCCCCCGTTAGTAATGCTGACATTCGTATTTGTTGAGTTGCTATTGCTCGCGCTGCCCGAGGTAGCGCCACCGCCACTTGTATTGCCGCTGTTATTTGTGCTGCCACTACTTGATGTTTGGGAGTTGGTATTGCTGGTATTGACGGTGTTGGTATTTGTCACTGTACATGTCGTGCTGTGGTTGTTTACGCACTGATTGTTAGAGTTTGGGCCAGTCGGTCCACTGATAGTACAGGAACTCTGTGCTTGTGCGACGCCAGCAAAAAGTAGCGTAGCGAATAGTGTTGCCGTTATGACGGACGAAATCTTCTTCATCGCATCCCTCCTTGTTAATAGTTGCCATTGCGCGGATTCGCATAGCGTCCAAGGGGGGAAATACTGAGTTGCTTCCTCTATCGGGCGTTCGGTCACCGCAGATTTATAAGAGAATGCTTTGTATTTGTACTACCAGAATAATCCTGCTATCAAAAAATGTAAATATTTACCTCTGTTATTGAAGCGTGAATAGCTCGCGTCGTATATCGTGCGCTCCCACACCCAAAGTCGATAGTTCAGACGCTATGCCATCGACGAATTGTTTTGAACCACAGACATAGATAATCGGTTTGAGGCCTATATGCGCCTTGAGCATTGACGCATCTATCCGGGGCCTTTCCTCGGTTTTGACGATTGTAGCATGGTGCGTTGTAAGCAGGTCCGGGAAACATACCTGTTCGTCTGACTTGACACTGTAAAGTAGGGAGCGTGACCGGGGCGCTGACTCACGAAGCATACTAACGAATGGTGCGACGCCAACACGGCCAGCGACCAATAATACAGGGCGTTCGGTATCTTCGAGGACGAAACCACCAAACGGTTGGGAAATTTCGATCACATCACCGACCTGAGCGGTCTTACAGAACCAGCTCGAAACGACCCCGTCCGGCTGGTGTTGGATAAGCAGTTCGAGCTGGCTGTCGTTTGGCGCTGAGCTGAACGAATACTGACGCATCAGGGGCTGTCCACCGATCGTCACCCGCGCCACTGCGTACTGGCCAGCCCGAAAATCGTAACCAGTCGGTTTATCGACCCTGACTGCAACTGTGTCAGACGAAGCGAACGAAACCGATCGGATCGGAAGCCGGTGCCAGGTGTACGGATCGATAATCATACGCATCAGTATATCTGTTAGACTAGAGATGATGAAACTTCTCGATGGCTCGGAGTTAGCCGCATACATAAAGGAGCGTCAAGCAAAGCAAGTCCGTGGGCTGCGTCAGGCGTGGCAGGTATTTCCTAAACTTGCTATCGTCCAAACAAGCGATAGCCCGGTCATTGCCACCTATGTCCGCCTTAAACGAGTGTATGGTGAGGATGTTTTGATTGATGTGGAGCTTCATACTGTGAGCGAAGACGAGGCATTAGTGCGGATTGATGAGCTGAACCATGACGAAACCGTACATGGCATCATCATCCAGTTACCGTTGGCGGACGAATCACGCACTGACGAGCTTCTCCGCGCAGTTTCGCCTGAAAAGGATGTCGATGCACTGGCTTCTAGAAAGTATTTCGATGCCGCGACCCCAATGGCCATCAACTGGCTGCTTGCCGGCTACAACGTCGATCTTCAGGGTAAAAAAATAGTTTTGGTTGGTGAAGGTCGGTTGGTTGGTGCCCCGCTGGCTCAAATGTGGCAGAACTCAGGTTATGATGTCACGGTCGTGAGTGAGCCTACTGAAAATCTAAAAACGGTCATCCAAGCCGCTGATGTTGTCGTGACCGCGACTGGTGTCCCGGGTTTGATTACGAGCGAGATGTTACGGCCTGAAACAGTCGTCGTTGATGCTGGTACGGCCAGTGAAGGTGGCAAAATCGTTGGCGACGTCGCGCCAGATGTTCGTGAGCGTCACGATCTCGTGATAACACCCGAAAAAGGCGGTGTTGGCCCGCTCACTATCTGTGCGTTGTTCGATAACGTGATTCGCTCAGCGAGGCGCGTGGCTACGCAGCAAGACCAAGCGTCGACTTGACCCGTTCGACGACCTGACGAGGGGTGAGGTCGGCTTTGACGATGTAACTATCAATACCCAGGCTTCGGATATCTTTTGGTGCTTCTTCTTCGCCGAGATTGGTCAGGATCATGACTGGAACAGTTTTACCCCACTCGGCTTTGCGAATCTCACGGAGAGCATCATTACCGTTCATAACGGGCATCTGCATATCAAGAAGTACTATATCTGGGCTAAACGCACGCACGAGCTCGATACCGTCACGACCATTATTTGCTACCTGCACGTCAAACCCATCTGCCTCGAATTTCATTCGGTACATCTGCGAAATTACACTGTCGTCCTCGATGATAGCAATCTTGGTCATAGCTTGCTTGCATTTTAACATACGGACAGAGACAGAAACTGTCAAAATAGAAGTCCATAGCGGGGAGAATATGCTATGATACAGATAATGTCTTAGGTCAAGACACCGATGAATATAAAAAAAATCATAACTGCAAAAAAAGCCGCGCTACGGCCGAATATAAATCAGGCTCTTCTTAGGCATGTATCAAAGCAAGAGCCGTCAGATGTTCCGTATATGTTGTTTGATCTCGATGTAGCGATACAGAACTGCAAAAAGTTTAAAAAAGCCTTGCCGAATGTCCAGTTATTTTATGCAGTAAAAGCTTTTTATTCTCGCGAGCTCGTTGAATCGCTCCATGAACATGTTGATGGATTTGACGTAGCCTCACTGAAGGAAATCGAAGACCTCGTTGAATACGGTGTGAAGGCTGAGACTATCAACTTCAGTAACCCAGTGAAGTCCGAGCTACACATTAAGCGTGCGTACCAGCTAGGGGTACGTAAGTTCGCATTCCAGTCTCTGGCGGAACTCACAAAGATAAAAAAGAATGCGCCAGACGCTGCAGTCATCGCGAGGGTTAGGACCGAGGAACTATGGAGTTTCGTATCTCTTTCGGATAAATTTGGCTGTACGAAATCTGAGGCGGTTAAGTTGCTAAAATATGCTCGCTCACTTGGCCTCAAGCTTGGCGGCGTAACGTTCCACGTTGGGTCGCAATTAATTGACGACGATGGCTGGCGCCGTTCGATACGCTTGGCCCATGAGATACGGGAAGAACTTAGGATGCAAAATCACGAGATCGAAATTATTAATATCGGCGGCGGCTTTCCGACTCGCTATTTCGAAGACGATCCTACGATTACGTCGGTTGCCAGTCATATCAACAAATATCTAAAGAACGAACCGGGTTTACAATACGAGGCTGAGCCGGGAAGGTTTATAGTCGCCGATGCGGCTGTCATCGTGTCGCGAGTTATTGGCGTGGAGAAACGAAAAGAGAAAAACTGGCTCTTTATTGATACAGGTCTTTTTCAATCATTCCTCGGAGCGATGCGCTATGAGGTTTTTCCATATCACCCCATCTCCCTTTTTCATCAGCGAAAAGACGTGGGCCTGAACAGGAAGAGTACGTCGTACATACTCACCGGTCCAAGTTGCGATTCGCAGGACATCATCTCCAGAGACACTGTGTTACCTAACGACCTCGCGCTAGGTGATGTTTTGGTCTTTCCAAACACTGGTGCCTATACCTTAGCGTACGGAAGTGATTTCAATGGTTTCAAAGTACCGGAAGTCCGGTATATAAAGGACGGTAAACTGCTATGACTGAGCTCCTTAACAGCTCAGAAGCATCCCAAATTAGTCCTGAGCGATATAATCTGGCGAGTTTTGAGGAGTATCGCAGACTGTCTGATCTGACTGAGCAAGAGTTTCGCAAGGTTGGCTTGCAGGATCAGGAGGCGTTCGAAAAAGCGCTCAGCGATCCGAGAACCGTATATGTCATAGCCCCTGATGGCAAGCAGTATCCGTTTCTAGCGCCACTTGAGTATGAAAAGATGTACGAGTTCGAGCGGTGCCAAGATATGACAGGTCAAAAAAACGTTATGTTGCTGAGCATACCCCTTAATACTCCAAACCTTGAGGATTTTCGTATCGATCGATCGAGTCTTGGGGACGCTGACGAGTTTGCGGTCATCGTCGAGGCATTTCGTCACGACCCGAATGAAGAGAAGAACCTCGAGTACATTGCAAAGACTTTCGGTCTAGCCGAGATGAATTTCCCGCATCCCGATCTCAGGGATGTGCCTGGCCATGAGTATGCCTGGATGGCGAGCTATGGACTCACATTTGGCCCAAAGGATAACAAAGAGATAGTGAACGATAGCGAAGTTGATATTCAGCAGGAACTTAGCCATGCGTGGATAGAACTATCGGCACGTCGAAACCAGCCGGAGCTACCGGACGATACGAGCAACGGTACATACGTGTTATCCGCAGAACAATTGGCCGAGCTTCCTGAAGTCATTGACGAGCTTTGGGCAATTTCGGAAAGCGGCTTCGGCAAGATATTGGGTGCTCACCACCCCGTCTCGATGGAGTTCAATAAACAATTTTTTGAAAAACAAATCTCCGCACCAGATACCCGAACAGCAATTCATTTCGTAGAAGGTCGGCCGGTCTGTTTTGGTTTTATCGGGCTGACGATGGACAATAACGAATGGTTGAATACCGAGTCGCCAGCCATAAGAGCTGACATCAAGGGCGCAGAGCAACGCGGTGAGACATATGCGCATTTTTACGAGCTCATCAGTAACGGCCTGGCGGGTATGGGCTACTCCAAACATATTCTGGAAACGTTCTTTGAGCTTGCAAACATTACAGGCCGGAAATATAGGGTCTTCTTTGAGTCGACTAACCTATCGGCTACGTATATACCGGCCATCATTCGCCAAGAGATTGACTCATCTAGCTCCGTAGAAATGATAAAAGACGTTGAGGAGCTAGGCAGGCTATATTACGCCGCGCTTGTTCCAGTACAAGCAGAGCAACGGCTAGAGGACACGAGATAAAGGAAAATCAAAGATGCTTGAGAATCCACTACTGGCACTCTACTTCCTTGAGATACTAGGATTTTTTGGAATAGGTGCTCTCGCTATTACGCGTCAGAAGAGCGATAAGCACAAGGCGTTTTTCTTTTTTGCCGCCAGTCTTGGTTTTTGGCAGCTCCTACAGGCATTGGCACTTCTTTTCTATGCTCAGACTGAGCTGGCGACAATATTACTAACATTGTCCGTGATGTTCTCGACAATGATGGCGGCCAGCGTGTACATCTTTGCTCGCGTCTATGCTGGTAAACCTGCCAGGCTCTGGGTGGTTGTACCTGCCCTTGCTGCAGGCACGGTTGCCTTGTCTTCTGAAAATTTGCAGAACACTATCATCACAAGTCAAAGCATCGGAATTCCTCAACTCGATGCATCGTATTTTGTCGTGATCCTCGTCGATGTCATTTTGTTGGCGCTCTCCGTCATCACATTCACTCGCTATTACATGAAAACCAAAAGTATACGCGAAAGGGCGCAAACGAGGATTATTCTGGTCTGCGTTGCCATAGCGGGTGCGGTCTTAGCGTTCTCAAGCTTTAGTACATCGGATTTCTCAAGTACATTACTCGCGCAACAAATAATACCGGCGACCTGTTTTGTGACGCTATGCGTTTTCCTTTACGCCATGACGTACCGCAACCTGTTCGATATCCACTTCTTCGTCTTGCGGGCGGTATCGTATGCAACAACCTATGTGATCACTCTTTTTGTACTGACTATCCCGCTTGTCTATGGTGTTGCCCATCTCGTGGGTATCCAGCTATCTCCAATTGTGGCAGGCCTCGCTTCGTTTGGGCTGCTGGGAGTCGTGTACGCCTTGCAAGCAGTTCGCAGGCAACTCGATAAGCTGACTGCACCGATATTCTTTAAAAATATTTATGATGTACAGACGTTTCTGGATGAACATAACCACCAGATAATAAATAATGGCCAGATCCGGCCCCTCCTTGAGGCAAGTAACACAGTGCTCAATAAATACATTCAGTCTGATCTCAGCGCTATTTTGGTCAGTGACACGTCAAAGGGCATCACCCATTTTGTGACATCAAAAAATGCAATGAACAGGCATAAAGCCGATGAGATACTAGGTAAAGTAGACGGTTTGAAAGACCAGGTGATTCTCACGGATGAGCTTGGTAGCCCGCTGCAAGCAGTCAAAGAGTCGCTGATTGATTACGGTATTGCGGCAATCGTGAGGCTTGAATACACGGAAAACAAGTCTATTTCACACATTGGAGCGATTTTCTTAGGTGTCAAGAAAAGTGGTGACACCTACGGTATGCGTGACCGGACGACATTGCAGATCATCAGTAACGAGCTAAGCGTTGCGCTGCAAAACGCCCTACGATTTGAAGAAATCCAACAACTGAACGAATCGCTGCGCGAACGGATTGCTGATGCCACCGCAGAACTTAGGCAGTCGAATAGTAAATTAAAACGACTCGACAAATCAAAAGACGAGTTCATCTCGATGGCGTCACACCAGCTACGAACGCCGCTGACGTCCGTCAAAGGCTATATCAGCATGGTGCTCGATGGTGATGTCGGCAAGATCACGAAACAGCAACGTCAAGTACTCGAACAAGCCTATGACAGTTCGCAGCGAATGGTGTTTTTGATCGGTGACTTTCTGAATGTGTCACGGCTTCAAACTGGCAAGTTCGTGCTTGAGCCGGGCATGGTTGATTTTACGAAACTGGTCAGGGAAGAAATCCAGCAGCTGAGTGATACGGCGCGAATACGTAATATCACTCTCAAGTACGATAAACCGTCAGGACCGCATGAGTCAGTTGGCGACGAAAACAAGTTGCGTCAGGTTATGATGAACTTTCTTGATAATGCTATCTTTTATTCACCAACTGGTTCAACTGTGACCATCTTGCTCTACAAGCAGTCCGGTGACTTGGTGTTTAAGGTGAATGACCAAGGTATCGGCGTGCCAAAGGACTCCAGATCAAAGCTGTTCACGAAGTTTTTCCGGGCCGAGAATGCCCGTCAACAACGACCTGACGGGACTGGTATCGGCCTCTATATGGCCAAGAAAGTCGTGTTGGCACATGGGGGCAGCGTGTTGTTCGAAAGTGAAGAAGGTCTCGGTAGTTCCTTTGGCTTCAGGTTGCCGCTAAAAGACGATCTGAAACAGTTCGACCAGCAACCAGATAATGCCAGCGGATAGAGCCGCGATAACGGCACTGATTTTTACCATGCGTTTTCGTTCGTGCCACCATTCGCCGAGGCGTGAACGCTCGACAGCTTCATAGCGATGGACGACAGGCTCTGACGAGCCAGCCTGCTGCACTTTGGCGTCTTCGCCACTGTAACGTTTCGTGCGTTTCTTTTTCTTACTCATAGGTTCAGTATACGGTACTTGCTAGTCTAGCGACCGAGTAGTTTGTCGAGAAGGTTACGGCGAGACTGGAAGTAGCTAAAGGCGCCGTAGCCGAGCGCGCTTGAACCAAACAGGCTCGCGGCGAGAGCGCCGGGACCACCCTTGGCAATTTCGGCCGGCAAGACTTCCGGAACTTCTTCGCAATCGTTCAGGTCCTTCGAATGCTTAGTCTCATCGAACTCATTATCCTTGATCTCTATCACCTGTCTTGAGTCCAAATCACAGACCTTGATAGTGGCAGGGTTTGGTGTTTCTTTACAGTCATTGAGATCGCGAGAGTGCTTGGTTGAATCAAACTCTGAGGGGTTGATGCGGATGACCGTTTTGGTGGCAAGCTCACAAACTTTGATCTTGTCCTCTTTGATCGTGATGGTCTTTTCACAAGCTGGGCTCGTGATCTTTTTTACCTTGCCGTCAACCTTGACGTGAACAACGACATTCGTCTTAAAAGTACCGGTCTTTTTATACTCGTAGGTATATGATTTTTCGCTGACGGTAATACCGTATCCGTCACCAAAGCCAAACTCATACTTCTCGATCGTCGCGCCGCCAGATGCGGTTGCGTTGGCAATAAATCGATACTTATACCTACTGTTGCCAACCGGTTCTGCCTTGAGATTAACACACTTGTATTCTGGTTTTGGCTCCGGTTGCTTCGGCGTGCCGGTTACTGGATTACCGCAAGCCTTGATGATGGCGAACGAAAACTTACCGTCAACCATGCGCACGAAGGCGGTTTGACCCTCCGTGACAAACTTACTGGTTGGATATTTGCCCGCGTTCGTACCAGCGATAGGCGTACCGCCAAAGTTGCGACCAGCGGTCATCGCGCCCGTTGCGACAACTTTGTCACCAACAGTGACGCGCCCGTCACGCCAGACGATGCCGTTGACGTATTCACCCTTGAGGTCGTTCTGGCTGATACCAAACGCGTTGTAGATCTTTGGAACGTCCCCTTGCGATGCTTTGCTACGCATTGTGTTTGCATCGAAAGCTCCGCATCGGATGATGGCAACGTTGTCACAATCAGGATCGTTATCGACCACAGCTGAGACCGAACTAGAGAGGGCGGTGAGGCTGAGGGCGGCACTAAGCACGATTCCCACGCCTGCGAAATATGTTGCAAATCGTTTTATCATGAGTCACTTCTCCCTTCGGTTAGATACCACTATTGTACCCATTTAGTATACCATATACCCGTAGGGAAGTTTTGTCAATATAAGCTTAGGCTTGTTCTCGAGCGAGGCGTCGGCGAGCTTGGATAAAGTAGGTGGCGCCATATGCAAGCAGTGCTGCGATGAGGATAGAGAGCGGGTTAGCCTCACCACCAGTAGCAGGAAGTGCTTCTGGAAGCTCGGTTGAGATTGAGAGAGTCTGGCCCCCATCAGTCGTCGAGTCACCGAGTACTTCACCGTCATCTTTTGGCGGGCAGGTGAATTCCCAGCTAGCAGTGTTGCTTGTGCCAGTGAAGTTACCGAACTGGAAAGTTGGGGTCTGATTAACAGCGTCAACTGCGACCAGGGCTTGCTGGTTGTGGTTGATGTTGAAACCGGCAACAAAGCTTGCGCTGTTGGTAACTTTACAGACAGTCATGTCCTGGGCAGTAAGTGTTGTGGTTGCGGTAAACGAGTGGCTGCCCTGAGGCATGAGACCGCTGATGTAGTCTTGGTCAAGGACGGCACCCGGGTCAGAGACACTTACATCAATGCCGGTGTATGGGTTGACGCCAAGGTTCGTCACGGTGATCTTCCAGGTGACTTGGTCGCCAGCGCTGATGCGACCATCTTTGTTAGTGTCGAGCCACCCGACGAGTTCTTTCTCGATGTCGACACACTTTTCGTCAGTGAAGTCGTATGTCCATGGTCCGGTGTAGTTGACCAGCGCGTAATCAGCCTTTGCTTCGGCTGAAATGGTGACGACGTCACCGCCGCTTACTTTGTGCCAGCCTGGGCTGACGACGTTTCCATCAGCTTTGTATGTCACACCCTTTGTGTATGAGATCTTGAACCAGTCCCAACCAGTGCCACAGAGGTCCTTGAAGTATGGTTCTTTTGGAGTGACGTTACATGTTTCAAGCTCTGCAGTAGTGAGTGTTCGTTGCTGAGTCTCAGTGGTACTAGTACTCGAAGCGTTTGCAGTATCAAGCACCCATGTCTTTGTCTGAGCGTCGTACTTGTAAGGAGTGGTCGTTGTTGTCTTGGTTCGTGTCTGTGTGACAGTTGTATCACCACACTTCCAGTCACCGTCTTGCCACTGCGTGTACGTGACTTCTACTTTGTTTCCTGGCTGAGGCTTACAGTCGGTGAGCAGCAGGCTTTGATCGCCGCGTGCAGCCCATGAATACGTCTGTCCTTGTTTGACGATCGAACCTGCGGGGTATACGTCACCGGTGTGAGCTGAATCGTTAAGGTTTGTGTGGCCTGCGTTATAGAAGGCGTTCTTGCTTGTAGTAATAAGATGGAGATTGTTGTCGTTGTGGCAGAAAGAGATCTTGTCACTATCAGGTGTATCGCAGGGAACGTTCGTGTACGTCTTACTCCACTCGGTTTGCTTGTTCCAGCTGACGATTTCTTTCTTAACAAAGCGCCAGACTTCCCATACCCAGTCATACGTCACGTTCTTTTCATAGAGTTCGATGGTGACATTGCCGTTGTCATCGTAGTCCCAAGCATTGTACGTAGCGTGATCGGCAATAGGTGCATCAACGTTGTTGACCTCATATTTGTAGTTGTAGTCGCTGTTAACGTTTGGTAGCGTAAACGTGTCATTGACGGTTCCACAGACATCGTTCCATGTCGGCTTCTTTGAGTCGTAGTTCGTTGCGTAAGCGGGCGTTAATGGTGCTGCGCTCACGACCAGCGACATTACGAGTGTCACGGTAACTTTAAGTCCTGAAAATAACTTTCCTCGCATGAGAATCTCCTTTGTGCCTGATTTGTATCTGATGATGAACCTCTTATTGACAAATGTCAAATATATTTTATAAACATAAACACTTTGAGACACTCACGGTACAATAGATTTATGAAGAAGGGAAGCGTTGCTGACGGGTTAGTGTTTCATGCCGGATTTCCAAATGCCGGCGAGGATCAAGCTGAGATGAGGATGAGCCTCGATGCTATGGTGTTTCGTCATCGGCTCAGCACGTACCTATGGAAACTCGAGCAGGCTATACCGGAGCTGGGCTGGCAACCAGGCAGTGTCGTGGCAGTCGACAGGGCGCTGGAGCCAAAGCAAGGTGATCTAGTGGTAGCGGTGGCGGACGAGGATTTCGTCCTTCGCAAACTTCATAAAGGAAAGCTGTACGATATGTCCGGGGATAACGATCAGTCCGAAACCGTTTCCATCTGGGGTGTCATCACCCATGTTCTGATGGAGTACCGCAGCGCATGAGTTGCTATGCGCTGATCGATTGCAATAATTTTTTTGTCAGCTGTGAGCGTCTGTTTCGACCCGACTTAGCAGACAAACCGGTTGCCGTTCTCAGTAATAACGATGGTTGCATCGTGGCTCGCAGTAACGAGATAAAAGCCCTTGGTATTCCAATGGGCGTGCCGCTGTTCAAGGTGCGCGATATCGTGAAAGCTAACCGTGCTGTGTTGTTTTCGGCTAACTTTGAACTGTACGGCGATATTTCGCAGCGTATCGTCCAGCTACTTCGCGAGGAAACGCCACTCATCGAGGTGTATTCGATCGACGAGAACTTTATCGATCTGTCTGAGCTGCCGATTAGGGATCGAAATGCATGGGCAGAGCGCGTTCGTGACCGCATCCTCAAGGAAATAGGCGTCCCTACATCCGTCGGAGTTGCGCCGACGAAGACGCTTGCCAAAGTTGCGAGCACGTTCGCAAAAACGCACGGTGATGGCACATGGGTGGTTGAGTCGGACGAGGAACGTCAGGCGATGCTGCGCGAACTACCCATCGAGGATATCTGGGGCGTTGGCTGGCGTTTGGCCCCTCGGCTCAGAGATCGTGGTGTCTCATGGGCAGCGCAACTGACGGATGCGAGCGATGCGTGGCTACGGACGCAGTTCAACGTGACCGGTATGAGAATGGTTGACGAACTGCGCGGTATCCCGAGGTTGCCATTCGGTGACAAGGCCGAGCAGCGCAAGACCATCATGCGCTCGCGGAGTTTTGGTCACACGGTGCGTGACTATTTTCAGCTCGAGAGCGCCGTGGCTGCTTTTGTGACCCAGGCTGCTGCCAGGCTGCGCGCACAAGATTCGGTTTGTGATGGTCTCACTATCATGCTCCAACTTGCGAGCCGGGATAGAGGGCGAAAACGTTACATCTCTCGTCACGTCAAATTGCCAGAACCGACCGCTCATACCGGCCAACTGATCGCGAGTTCCCTCGAAGGACTTGCGGCGTTGTACGACGTTGAAGGTGCTTATAAAAAAGCTGGTGTGACACTGACAGGTATTGTCGATCGTAGCGAATGGCAATTGTCACTGCTTCACCAAGAGCATGACGAGCGCGAACGTGGCGTGGTTCTAATGCAGAGTGTTGATACTCTCAACCGACGGTTTGGACGTGGTACCGTCTGGCACGCGACAGAAGCAAAACGTCACGCGCAGTGGCAGAGTAAGCGTGAGCGCCAGAGTCCACGCTATACGACGAGTCTTACCGACCTTCCGAGACTCCATAGGTAGCGTTTTAACGGGTAATCAGACGCACGTACACTACAGGTAGCGTATAGTTAATAACACAACAAAATAATCAAACTACTCATTGACACCTGTTGACAAGGGGCGTATACCGGTAAGTAACATAGTTTGGCCGCAGACCGAGCGGCTTTTCTGTTTTTTGCAGGACTATGTGCACATCTCACACCTGGAAGGAAGTACGCATGTCAGTGACCCAGCAGAAGCGTGGCACGTTGTCCGGACCGGACCTGGTCCACGCATTCCTGGAAGAGCTGCGAACCTTCGTTCGTCGCACACCCGACGGCGCCGTTTCAGGGCCGCCGAGCGAGATCGTGAACGATGTCGTTCGCAGCACAACCCGGTTCGCGGAGTGCGGCGACGAGTGCATCGACAACCTGTCACGGCAGCTCGCCATGTCTGTCAACGCCCACGGACGCAGGTATAACCTGCGTTACGAGAGGCTCTCAGGCGGCCGTATCAAGGTGAAGTTCGCCTGATGTCAGGCAAGGACAACGACGGACGTTTTCACGGCTATCCGACCGGAAGTCGCAAGCAGCAACCCATCAGTCGCCCAGTGATGGCCAGCTCACAGGACAAGAGGCCAACAGCTAAATCCGTTCGGTCCTCTCGGCGTACGTGATCTTCCGCTGGACGGGGGAGTCTAAAACTCCCCCGTCCAGCACACAATCTATCTACTCAGAAACACTTCCCACATCTGTTAATTTGTGTTATTATCATTCAGCTATCAGGCTGATTTTTTTATGCCAGATTATACATATGGTCCCGTCGTCTAACGGTTAGGACACCAGGTTTTCATCCTGGCAACAGGGGTTCGATTCCCCTCGGGATCACCAAAATAAGGACACTACTTCACGTAGTGTTTTTATTTTGGTTTAGCGTTGGCGAATCGAACGGGTCTGCAAGTCTGCAGACCCCGGCACTTCCGGAGATTAATCGACGGAAGCGATTCCCCTCGGGATCACCAAAGAAAGGACGTCACCTATGGTGGCGCTTTTTCTTTGACTACTGTTACACTAGACGTATATGTCCATGATTTTTAAACGTGCCAAAATCCTTGCTACCCTCGGGCCGGCCACCAATTCCTACGAGGCGATAGAAAAAATGATCCAAGCCGGAGTGAACGGGTTCCGACTGAACTTTTCGCATGGTACGTATGAAGAGCGTGACCAGCAAATAGTCTGGATCCGTACAGCGTCAGAAAATGTCGGTAAGCCAGTGGCGATTCTGCAGGACATCCAAGGTCCAAAGATTCGGCTCGGGGAGATCGAAAATAACTCATACGACGTTCAGAAAGGTGATGAGCTTACCCTCACCTACGGTGTTAAACATGACGGCAACGTGATCCCTGTTCAGTACGACTTGTCCGAGAAGGTCAAAGTTGATGAACGTCTCTATATCTTTGATGGCAAGATCCGAACGACGGTGATTGCAACCGGCGATGCGTCAGTTGTGGTGCGCGTCGAAAATGGTGGCACGCTCATGAGTCGCAAGGGCATTAATCTACCCGACACTGATTTTGGTGGCGATATCCTGACCGAGAAGGACTACCGTGACCTTGAATACGGTGCCAAAACTGATATCGACTATGTAGCGCTCAGTTTTATCCAAAGTGCCAGCGACGTTGAAGCGGCACGAGGATTTCTAGCCGAAAAGGGTTCGACGGCACATATCATTGCCAAGGTTGAGACAAAGGCTGCAATTGAGCCAGAAGAACTAACGCACATTGTCGAGGCGAGCGATGGCGTCATGGTGGCGCGTGGTGATCTAGCAGTTGAAGTCGGAGCCGAAATAGTGCCGATCGTCCAGCGCAAGATCATCGCACTCTGCCAAAAACATTCAAAGATCAGCATCGTTGCCACGCAGATGATGGCTAGCATGGTTGATAGTCCTGAACCAACGCGCGCAGAGGTAAGTGACATTAGTAATGCGACAATCATTGGCGCCGACTGTCTGATGCTTAGCGACGAGACCGCCAATGGTAGCTATCCGCTCGAAGCGATCGCGACCATGAAGCGGGCGATCCTCTATACCCAGGAACATGCACCAGTTCGACCACTTGATGTGCCGGAGCGTACTCAATCACAAGCAGCTGCTATCTGCGCTGCCGCCAAGGCGCTTGCAAGCCAGCTTGATGCCACTGCAATCATCGCTGAGACTAAGTCAGGCTCCACTGCCGCGCAGTTGGCTGCACACCGGCCAAGTCGGCCGATTATCTCCGTGACCAGCGAGCCGCGAGTCGCACAACAGCTCGCACTGCTCTACGCCAATAAAAGCTTTTGTCGTCCAGAAGGTGAGCGGGCCGGACTCGAACTTGCCAAAGAACTCGCCGAGCAGGGTTTCATCGAGACACCAGCCACGGTTGTGCTGGTTAGTGGTCGTCAGCCTGGCCTGATGGGTGCGACCGACACGATTCGCGTTCGTACTCTCTAGCGCAAACTATTCAGACTTGCTATCATAAGCGTAATTATGACAAATGGTGGGTTTAAAAAACGTACGGTTCGCGATGTACCGCTGCGCGGTAAGACTGTTCTGGTACGTGCCGATTATAATGTGCCGTTGACTGAGAAGGGAGACATTGCTGATGATTTTAGGGTTGTCTCGAGTCTTCCTACGCTGGAATATTTGATAAAACAAGAGTGCAAAATTGTCATTTGTTCACATCTGGGGCGACCTGACGGCAAAGTCGATGAACGTTTCACGCTCGAACCAGTCGCGGAGCGCCTCTCAAAACTTCTCAAAACTCCGGTTGGTTTCGTAGCCGAATGCGTTGGAGACAAGGTCAAACAAGCGACGAAGCGACTTCGTGGCGGCGAAGTGCTGTTGCTCGAGAATTTACGTTATCACGCTGGCGAAGAGGCAAATGATGCGGACTTCGCCAAACTACTTGCTGCTGATAGCGCGGCCGAATATTTCGTTCAGGATGGGTTCGGGGTCGTGCACCGTGCGCATGCGAGCACGAGTGCGATAACGCAGTGCCTGCCAAGCGTCGCTGGACTATTGCTCGAAAAAGAATACGTCGCAATCCGTACCTCGATGGACCACCCGAAACCACCACTCGTGGCCGTACTTGGTGGTGCAAAGATTTCCGATAAGATCGCAGTGATTGAAAAGTTCGTGTCGATCGCAGATACTATCGTCATCGGTGGTGCGATGGCGAACACCTTCCTAAAGGCCAAAGGCAAACCGGTCGGTAAAAGCGTCCATGAAGACGGTCTCGGGGGCGTAATCGACAAGATATATGCCGCAGCGGAAAAGAAGGTTGGCGAGGATAATATCGATGACTTTATCGTCTTGCCACGCGATGTCGCGGTTGCGACCACTATGACCGGCGCGGCTCGTCGTATGTCTGTCATGGTCGAAGATGTCGCAGACGACGAACTGATCCTCGATATCGGCCCGGAGAGTATTGCTCGCGCCGTATCGATCATCGAAGATGCTAAGACGGTCGTCTGGAATGGCACCCTCGGTTATGCTGAAGCGCCACAGTTCTCGCACGGCTCAGCACGTCTCGCCCTCGCTCTCGCCTCACATCCCGAAGTCATGAGTGTGATCGGTGGCGGCGACACGGCTGATTTCGTTCTGAAATGGGATGCTGAGAGTGGTGGTAGTTTTTCACACGTTTCTACAGGCGGCGGTGCCAGCCTTGACTTGATGGCGAGTGCACCGATGCCGGGTATCGATGCCTTGCTGGACGCATAAGATGAGCTCGAGTACACTGAAGGGAAAGTATAAGCAGTATGAATAAGGCAGTACGCAAATCACTGATTGTCGCAAACTGGAAGATGAATCTCAACACGCATCAGGCCAGTCTGTTATTACATAAACTCTCTGAGAAGGTTATCAGTCACACCGACACGCAGGTTGTGCTCTGTCCTAACATTATGACGCTGCAACCACTCAGTCTCCAAGTCAACCATCGTCAATTTAAACTCGGCGCACAAAACTTTTACTGGCGCGACGAAGGTGCTTATACAGGTGAGGTTTCTGCAACGATGCTCCGCGGCTTGGTCGACTACGTCCTTGTCGGTCATTCCGAGCGGCGTAACGTCTTTGGTGAGCATGATCGTGACATCCGTCACAAAGTTCAGGCAGCGTACCGTAATGGCTTGAAACCTATCCTTTGCGTAGGAGAGACTGCGCACGAAAAAGCCGAGAACGAAACTCATCATGTTCTTCACGACCAGGTAGTCAGCGGACTACTGAACATCACGTCAGGCGAAGTTGAGGATCTGACAATCGCCTACGAACCAGTCTGGGCAATTGGCAGCGGTGAAGCGGTACAGCCAGCCGATCTACGCGACGCTGTAAAATCAATTCGAAAACAGATCCATGCCCTATACGGTGAAAAGGCCTCAAAAAAGGTCAGAGTACTCTATGGTGGCAGCGTTAATTCACAAAACTGCGAAAGTTTCCTCGCTGTCGAGGGCGTGGATGGACTATTAGTCGGCGGCGCAAGCCTCAAAGTTGACGAGTTTGCATCCATCGTTGAAAAAGCTCATAATAGCCGTAAGCAAAAAGGGTAGGGAGTGACGTGAAAGACATTGATTTTGATGAACTCGATCGAGCAGTGAGCTCCGTACTCGGTCAGAAAACACCGGATGACACCGCTACGGCTATGGATTCGACGGCTCAGGACAAGCCTGAGTCGCATAGAAGCTCATCTGACACCTCTGGAGACTCAGTGATCGAATCGGGAAAAACTGTTGATACCTCCGAGCAGTCGCCGTCACAAACCACCCCAAAAGTCCCACTTGCCATAAAGCGACGTGGCAAATTCATGGATATGGTGCACCCGTCTGCAGCGATGACGACCAAATCAAATACGACACGACCACTCTCACCACATGCCGCTCCTGTTGTTCAGCCGCTTGATTTAAAGCTTGAACCAGATATGTCGGAAGCAAAAACCGAGGACGCCGAGCCACTCACGATTGAATCGACTGTCGAGCATAAAGCCGAACCAACCGCTGCGGTCGACGAAAGCCAGTCACTGATCGGCGCTGAGCCAGCTCCGCTCGAGGATGGGTCGCACACGTTGCCTGAAACGACACCGGACAGCCTTGCCGAGACACCGCCCGCCACTGAGCCTAGTAACGCTGCGCTCTCCGGTGAAGATAATGAAAAAGATGTATTACCACCTGAGGTTGAAAAAACCGACGCCACGGAGGATTCCGAGGTAGTTGCTGGGACAACATCGCTCGCTTCGACCGTACCGCAGACGACACCATTTCTGACCGATACAAAGGTTGAAAAACGCCCACTTGGCGGCTTTGTCGAAGGCGATGTCGCAGAAACAGCCAATTCAGACGACTCTACAGAGACCGAGGACAACCAGAATCCACCGGTCGTACCGCTACCTCGAGAGCTTCAACCCGATGTTATGGAGGTAGAGTCAGATCAGGTGACGGCATCAGCTGAATCTGCGGCTACGCAACCGGATTCACCGGCATTTGCAACCTCTGTCGAGGCGGCGCCAGAACCGGGTGAAGACGGTAGGGTTGAAGGGCATCCGTTATTCGACACGTCGACATATCATGAACCGATCGCACCGGTAACGCGAAAGTCCATGCCAGCCTGGCTCAAGTGGCTACTCGGTTTGTTGGTATGCCTAGTGATTGGCGCTGGCGTTGGCTACTTCCTCTTTACTGCCGGTCTATAACAAAGGCAGCATCGAAAGCATTTTTCTCGTACAATAGAAGCTTATGAGCAGCCATCTTTTGACTGGACTTAATGACGCGCAGCGTAGTGCCGTTGAACACAGCGACGGCCCGTTGCTGTTGTTGGCGGGAGCTGGCTCGGGTAAAACCAAGACACTAACGCACCGCATCGCCCACCTGGTTGCCGAAAAGCATATTTCCACCGGCTCGATACTCGCCGTGACCTTTACGAACAAAGCAGCCCGTGAAATGCGTGAGCGTCTCGCACATCTACTCGGTGAAAACGCGGACAATCGCAGTTTCATGCCGTGGATGGGGACGTTCCACTCGATTTGTGTCCGCCTGCTCCGCATGGAAGGTGAGCAGATCGGGGTGCCACGCAATTTCGTTATTCTCGATGATGCTGACAAGCTAAGTTTCGTAAAACAGGCTATGAAGCAGCTCGGTATATCTGAAAAGAGCTACCCGCCCCGTAGTATCAGCTCACAAATCAGCAGTGCTAAAAACGATGGTGTTACTGCCGAGGAATACGCTGCGACTGCACGTCTACCACTGCAACGTGTCGTGGCTGATGTCTTCCCGCGGTATGAAACGCTTAGGCGAACTGCCTCTGCACTTGATTTTGACGACCTGCTCTTCGAGGCCGTTCGACTTTTTTCGACTGTTCCCGAGCTGCGCAAACGCTGGCAGGCACGGTTCAGCCACATCCTCATCGATGAGTACCAAGATACGAATGCCGTCCAATATCGTCTTATAAAGCTTCTAGTGAGTGAGACTCAAAATATCTGTGTCGTCGGTGACGACTGGCAGAGTATTTATAGCTGGCGAGGCGCTGATTTTACGAATATCCTCAACTTTGAGCGTGATTTTCCGGGTGCGGTCGTGGTGAAGTTGGAGCAGAACTACCGTTCGACCGAAGCGATTCTCGAAGCGGCTAACAACGTCATTACAAAGAATCGCCAACGATCAGACAAAAGGTTATGGACAGACCGCGGCGCAGGATTACCGGTTCAGGTGATGCATGTCAGCTCGGAAATTCACGAGGCGGAGAGCGTTATGACACGTATTAAGACGGCAGTCGATATGCGTCTCAGGGGTTACGACGATTTCGCTGTGCTTTACCGAACCAATGCCCAGAGTCGAGCGGTCGAAGAGGCGCTGATTCGTTACGGGGTGCCATATCGGCTGGTTGGTGGGACACGTTTCTATGACCGCAAGGAGATTAAGGATATTTTGGCATATCTACGCTTACTATACCAACCAGCCGATCGCGCGAGTTTCATGCGGATCGTCAACGTGCCGACGCGGGGACTTGGTGCGACCAGTATCGCCAAGTTCCTGAACTGGCACGATGCCCAGTCGGTCACGCTTGTCGAGGCCTTGCAAAATGCTGGGTTGTGTAGCGCCGTCACGCCAAAGGCAAGGAAGGCGTTCGAGCAGCTCGGCGAAGCGCTTGCTCGGCTCATGGAAGTTCGTGATACGACGGCACTACCGGACTTCATCGAGCTTGTCATCAAAAGGTTTCGGTATCTCGAATATTTGGACGATGGCACCGCTCAGGCTGAAGATCGTCAAGAAAACGTCCGAGAGCTCGTATCAGACGCCAAAGAGCGAGGCGATATTGATTTAGCCAGCTATCTCGAAGAAGTAGCACTCATCTCTGACCTCGATAGCGTACAGGCTGGCGAACAAGCCGTTACACTGATGACCCTGCATGCCGCGAAAGGTCTCGAATTTCCGGTCGTTTTCATGATCGGTATGGAAGAGACAATTTTCCCGCATTCGCGAGCGCTGTATGAGCCAGACGAGATGGAAGAGGAACGCCGCCTCTGTTATGTTGGTATGACGAGGGCTCGTGAAGAACTTTATCTGAGTTCGGCTAGCTCTCGGCTTATCTTTGGTAGCCGTCAGTTCAATCCGCCGTCACGGTTTCTTGCTGATATGGGGGCGAGCGAGGTTGCACCGACCATCGCCGGTTTCACCCTAAGCAAACAGGTTGGAAACCTTGTGGATACTGAGATAATCTACGACGATGATGGTCTCGAGATTGGTGACAAAGTCTCTCACCAACTATTTGGCACTGGTACCATCGTGGCAATCGATGGTACTACACTATCTATCGCGTTTAATGATCGTGGTGTAAAAAAGCTCAATGGGGCTTTCGCACCTCTGAAGAAAATTGGCTGAATAGCCTGGGTATTCATTGCGGGTGGCGGTGCATTTGGTATAATAAAAAGCACGTTATTTATGTGTGAAATCAATAAAACAACGTTCTGATGCATATATCCCATTTCGCTAACACCATAAAGACGGTGTGGGTTACGCTGGCCGCCGTACTTGTACTGGCGACTGTTGGTATGGTTGGTCGTGTGATGGCTGACGATGGAACGGCAAATAATTCGCAACATCTCATCACGATTTATGATGGCGGTACTGAACAAACTATTATTACCCGTGCTGAAACCGTTGGTGACGCTCTCGAACAAGCTGGTATCACCGTAGGGCAGACAGATCAAGTCGAACCTGCTGTCACCGAGCAGCTGGTTGCCGAACACTACAACATCAACGTCTATCGTGCCCGTCCAGTGATCGTTGAAGATGGTTCGACTCGTATTCGCACGGTAACTGCTGCCCAAAGTCCAGCAAAAATTGCAGAGTCGGCCGATATCACACTCTATCAGGAGGATGACACTGAACTGAAACGTGTCGATGATGTCGTCAGCGAAGGTGGCGCAGGGCTAAAATTATCGATTGACCGAGCGACTCCGGTCAACTTTGTTTTATACGGCAAGAAGCTGCCTGAGACGAGGACGCAAGCAACGACAGTCGGTGACATGCTAAAGGAGAAGAACGTCAAACTTGGTCCAGATGATGGTACTTCGACATCTCTTAAAACAGGTATCGTGGCCGGTATGACTATCGAAGTCTGGCGCAATGGCGTCCAAACGGTTACACAAGAAGAAGCAGTTCCAATGCCGATCGAGCAAGTGAAGGATCAGGACCGTGAGATTGGCTTTAAGGAGGTGCGCACCGTCGGCAAGCCAGGCAAGAAGCAGGTCACCTACGAGATTGAAGTCAAGAATGGCAAAGAAGTTGGACGCAAGGTTATCCAACAAGTCGAGACGCTTGCACCTGTGAAGCAGGTTGAAGTGGTTGGCGCCAAGATGACGAACACGTTTAGCGGTAGCTTTGCCGAGGCGCTAGCCCGTCTCCGCTCTTGTGAGTCTGGCGGTCGCTACGATCGTAACTCAGGGAACGGCTACTATGGCGCGTATCAGTACGATATCAGTACGTGGGCTAACTGGGGTGGCTTTGCCCGAGCTGATCTGGCACCTCCGAGCGTCCAGGACGAAAAAGTCTGGGAGACCTACAAACGCCGTGGCTGGCAGCCGTGGCCAAGCTGTAAGGTTAAGATGGGCCTCCAGGATATTTATCGCTAATGCAGAACAAATCCCTAGGCCAGCACTGGCTCAAAGATCGCCTCATTCTCGAGGCGATTGCTGATTGTGCCGATTTGCAGTCAACCGATACCGTGCTTGAAATTGGTCCGGGTCTCGGGACGCTCACGAGCGTTTTGCTGGGCAGAGCCGAGCGGGTAATAGCAGTCGAATTTGACGAAACACTCGCATCAAAGTTATCAGGACAGTTCCCAGGCAAACAACTTACCGTTTACAACCAAGACATCCTCACTTTCAACACTGACAAACTTCCCCACGTGTACAAAGTTGTTGCAAATGTTCCTTATTACATTACGAGCAAGATTGTGCAAAGATTCAGCACGTGTACAAATATGCCAGAGTCGATGACACTACTCGTTCAGAAAGAAGTTGCTGAGCGCATTGTCGCCGAACCTGGCGACATGAGTATCCTCGCAGTTTCAGCGCAATTGTATTGGGAGGTCTCTCTTGGGCCGATCGTTGGTGCTGAATGGTTTACGCCGCCACCAAAGGTTGACAGTCGGGTTGTTATGTTAAAGCGACGCGAACAACCACTTGTAGATCCGGCCAAACAAAAGGTGTTCTTTCGCGTGGTAAAAGCCGGGTTTTCTGAGCGTCGCAAGAAACTTCGTAGCGCACTGGCTGGGGGTCTTGCGATGGAGAAAACAGATATCGATACACTGCTTGCCCGTGCAAAGGTTTCGCCGGAGGCACGAGCTCAAGAGCTATCCATTGAGCAGTGGCAACGGTTAGCAGAGGCACTGGCATGATCGCCGCTGATCAGTTTACGAACATACCCGACGATTTGCTATTTCGTTTTTCGTCACGGTCGGATGGTACCGTACTCGATCGATCTCAACCCACACATGCACCGTCATTTATTGCGACACGCCAGGCAATATGTGACGCTGCAGGTATCAGGTATGACGATGTCGTGTATCAGCGTGTCATTTACAATGACAATTCAACCTACGACGTTATCAAGGAAGTGACGAGCAGTGACACAACACAATACATCGCCGATATTGCAGCAGATGGTTTGTTCACGAGACAACCGGGTGTCGGCTTATTTTTGCCGGTTGCTGACTGTATCGTGACAGTTATCTATGATCCAAAATGTCGTTTCCTCGCCCAACTTCATATGGGGCGCCACTCAACACTAACCTCGATACTCGAAGCAGCAGTCAACCTATTTACGGCAAATGGTAGTACACCGGGAGATCTGCAGGTTTGGATGGCTCCGTCTGTTACAAAAGCGCATTATCGGCTCGAATATTTTGACCAGGCTGCTGATCCGGCGTGGAAGGGTTTCGTTGAACATCGTGATGACGGTTATTATCTCGACATGCAGGGATTTAACAAAGCGAAACTCATGTCGATGGGGGTCGAATCATCGAACATCACCATCTCGTCGATTGATACGTTCGAAAATCAAGATTACTTCTCGCATTTCCGTGGTGATACCGGCGGCAGGTTTGCTGGCCTCTCGATGATGCGTTCTCTTGAGTGACATCTGTTACACTAGAGATAAGTTATGACAAAGAAACTCTACATTACGACCGCTATTCCGTATGTCAACGCAAAGCCGCATATTGGCAATGCACTCGATTATTTACTGGCTGATATCTGGGCTCGCTATCAAAAACAACAAGGCAATGAGGTTAGATTCCAGGTAGGTACTGATGAGCACGGCAACAAAATTGCCGCCAAAGCCAAAGAAGCCGGTCAGAGCCCACAAGAATATGTCGATAGCATGTACGGCAACTTCAAGACCGTTATGGAAGCGGTTGGCGCTGAGTACACGGACTTTATCCGAACGACCGATATTCATCACCGCGCAGCAGTCCAGTTTATTTGGCAAAAACTTGGACCATATCTCTACAAAAACCAGTACGAAGGCTGGTACTGTATCGGTCACGAGGCTTTCTTTACCGACAAGGAAGCTAAAGAGACAAATGGTGTTTGCCCTGATCACCAAACACCATACGAGAAAATCTCAGAAGAGAACTATTACTTTAAGCTATCTGAGTTTGCCCCGCGCATTCGCGGAGCGATTGACAAAGGCGAGTTTGAAATCGTACCTGAGTTTCGTAAGAAGGAGTTCTTGAACATCCTCGATAAGCTACCCGACGTCAGTGTTTCACGACCACGCAAAAGCCTAAGTTGGGGCGTGCCGGTGCCAGGCGACGATAGCCAAGTTATGTACGTTTGGATCGACGCCTTGAGCAACTATCTCACCGTGCTTGGCTATCCAGACCAATCTGGTTGGCAGGACTATTGGCCGGCTGATGTACAGGTTATCGGTAAAGATATCGTTCGGTTCCACGCTGCTATCTGGCCAGCAATGTTGATGGCGCTCGAGTTACCACTACCAAAAAAGCTACTCGTGCATGGTTTCGTGAATGCCGGTGGTGCAAAGATGAGCAAAACGGTCGGTAACATCGTTGACCCAATGGACGTCATCGGTGGGTATGGGGTTGATGCCTTTCGCTACTATTTCTCACGTCATATTCCAACACTTGATGATGGTGATTTTACTTGGGAAAAGTTTGAGAATGCATACAATAACGAGTTAGCCAATGAGCTTGGCAACCTGGCGTCACGTATCGCGAACATGGTGACTCGCTATCAGTCCGGTGTTGCCGCTGCCGCACCCTCAGAACACGACGAAGAGCTGTATTATCAGGCAATGGAGACGTCGGAGTTTCACAGAGCCATAGATCAGGTTTGGTTGATGGTTCGCTCGCTCAACCAGTACCTCGAAGAAGTTAAGCCCTGGGCTGTCGCCAAAGAACGCGAAACGAACCCCGAAGCCGAGACGCACTTGTCTGAAATCTTGACCTACGCTGTCGGTACGTTGCAGCAGATTGCCCGCCTTCTCGAGCCATTCTTGCCAACGACAGCTGCCAGTCTACATGAACTATTTAAAGATGGGGTTGTGGCAGAATCCGTTCCGGTTCTGTTCCCGAAGATCTACAACCACACCGAAAATCCTCAAGCAGCACGCTCGACCAAAAGCTGATAGGCGGTCGCAGCAGATGCAATTTGGTGCAACCTGACTGATTCATTGCCTGGCCTAGTTGGCCAGATACTATGTCCAAGCCAAAAGCCAATGAGCGTCATGGCATGATCCGGATTAAAATACTCGTCCAAGTAGTCGTTTACGTCGACACCGCTTTTCGCGAGATCTATTAGAAAACTTGTTGAGTCGGATTTCGGGAGTCCAGCGCCGGCCCAGCTCCAATCAACAATTCTTGTACCGTGTTCTGGATGCCACGCGATATTAGTCTGTCGGGCGTCATGGTGTGCAAACGCAGTGAAACACGAGGTGTGTGGCTGCGTAAAATGCATAGCAAGTACCTCTATCTGTTTCCCTAGTTCGTCAACTGCTTCGGCAGTTTTAGTGTGGAGCTGGTGGCGGATTTCACGTATTTTTTGACGCACATGGTCACCATTGTCCATAAAGCGCAGTGTACTCCAGCCTTCCTCGTTAAAGCTTAGGTATGTCGGAGTGATAGGGTAGCAATTTTCTGGTTGGCCTATAGTCTCGAGGGTAGCTAGTGACGCAAGTACATCCTGGATATAATCGTGGGTTGAATTGCCTGTTGGTGCACGCCAGTACCAACCTTGCTCAGGGGGAAGACCTTCTAAAAGAAGTGTCGTATCACCTAGTAGCTCATGGTGGCGGGGGATGGAAACAAATCCTTGCTCGTGCAGATGGTCGTAGGTAGCCGATTCTTTCGATAAATACAGTCGGGAGTGCGTTTCACGTTCTGGGTCGGTAAATGTTGCAGAATCGTGGTGTTTGATAAAGTACGGCTCACCCTCATGTTCAAGCAGTGCATAGTCATACGCCATATGACCACCTGGTGTGTCGCGAAGTGCAAACTCTTTCTCAAAGCGTTGCGCAAGGAGTTCTTTGTCAATCATCGCCGACCGAGCGCCTTATCTTTGGCATGAGCCACAGCCATCCTCACCAGCATGCCATGAGAACCATGAAGCTCATCCAGATTCAAGTCATCGATTAGATACCAGTCCGCACTGTCCTCGATTGCATCATCTGCGCCCGTCAGCGGGTATTCTTTATCAGTCTCCATATAGACGGCTGTCGGCTCCGGCCAGCCCGTAATCGGTCTTGTTCCGCCACGGGTGAACGCACTTCTGACCCGTCACGTACAATAGGAGGAATGACATTCACCGATACACACTGCCATATCCATGAAAAGAACTACCAAGCTCCCGATGAGGCGCTTACGCGTGCACATAATGCAGGGGTTGAGCGAATGATCTGCGTCGGGACAGATGAGGTTACTTCGGAGGAGGCGGTGGTGTTCGCGCGACAACACGACAATATCTGGTCCTCGGTTGGCCTCCATCCTCACGATGCTAAAACCGGTGTTTCCGCCATCCAGCAACTCGAGTCTCTTTTAAAAACAGACAAAAATCCCCACGTGGGGAAAATTGTAGCCGTAGGGGAGAGTGGGTTGGATTATTTCTATAGTCACTCGCCGAAAGAGACACAGATTGCAATGCTTGAGGCGCAGCTGGAGCTTGCTACCCGCTACGATCTGCCGGTTATTTTCCATGTCCGGGATGCATTTGACGATTTTTGGCCAATATTTGACCAGTTCAAGAACCTGAGAGGTGTGCTCCATAGCTTTACGGACACGTCAATCAATCTGGAAAAAGCGCTCTCGCACGGTCTCTATATCGGCGTCAACGGCATATCGACGTTCACTCGTGACGCAAAACAACGCGCTATGTTCGCGTCGATACCTCTAGAAAACCTATTACTTGAAACTGATTCTCCCTTCTTGACGCCTGTACCGCACCGTGGTATGGTTAACGAGCCAGCATTTGTAACGCACGTTGCGCAACATATCGCGAATCTCCAGGCTATCAATCTCGAGGAGCTCTCGCGCGCAACTGAGCGGAATGCGACAACACTCTTTTTCAAAACCAATACTTAACCGCTAACAACTATCAACGTGAGGGTTGAAAGGTTACATGCCTATGTCGGAAACGCCGACACTGCCTATTAGTGATGAAAAAACCAACCGGTACGAGGTTCCGACCGGACAAGCTTTCGAAGCGCGCCGTATCGGCGAGTTTCAGGTGCCGCGCTTTGAGCTAGCCGAGACGTTTGACCTTGATAGCGACGAGTTGCCGAACGGTGAACTTTGGACGCAAGAAGAGCTGGACACGCCAGTACAAGCGATTGAGCGCATCGAGGAGGCCCGTCGTCCACAGACTCGTGCCCAAGAAGTTGAAGAGAGTCTCTTTTATCTCGACGACAAGCAGCTACTTGCTTACGCAATTGCTAACACGAAAGCGGTCTGGGCGCTCAAGCACCTAGCCTAAGAGACGTCGCGATGAGCGATTTACTGAAAAAAACCCTCACGCTTCTGACCGGTAGCCCGGCGAGTTCAAAGCGTCCGCTCAAAAAGCTGACCGAACGTGAACTTATCGAGCTCGAAGCTGAGATTGGCGGACAGCTATTTGGGCCGATTCCGGCCGGACACCGCCGCGAATTCTTTTGTCTCGACGAACACACCTGGATCTGGCACGAAGAAGGCATCGACCCGAGTGGTCAACGTCGAGTCACGAGCACCCGCTACGAGATTCATGACAATGGCATCTTGAAGGCGCAGGACGGGAAAGTCTACAAGTTTCTCGAAGGTGATGAACTTCGGAACCTCGTACTTGCGATGAGATTGTACTACGAAGGAGTGGCGCGTGGTATCTATAAGCGTGATCCGTTGACTGGCCATCCACTCTCAGATACGACTGCTACAATGTAAGGAACGATGAGCACGCCGATTTATCTCGACTATGCCGCTGCGACCCCGCTCGACGAGCGGGTCTTTGCTGTTATGCAACCGTATTTGGCAGAGAAATTCTACAATCCTTCGGCGGCGTATACGGCGGCACGCGAAGTCAGGCGTGATCTCGATACAGCACGTCACGAGCTGGCTGTGTGTATCGGTGGCAAGCGTGACGAAGTTATCTTGACCGCTGGCGCGACCGAGTCGGTGAATCTGGCCTTCCGTGGTCTGCTTGAACCAGGCGACCACGTCGTGATCGGCGCGACCGAGCACGACGCAGTACGCGGTATTGCTGGCGAGTATGACGTGACGTTTGCGGCGAGCGATAACAAAGGAACTATTACACCGTCGGCTGTGTTGACGGCGATTTCTGATAAAACAAAACTTGTCAGTATTACGGCTGCCGACAGTGAGCTTGGCACGATCCAGCCGCTCGTAAAAATCGCTGCCGTGATCGCTGATGTGCGGCGTGATCGCGTGAAGCGTGGGGTCAAAACACCACTCTATTTTCATAGCGATGCATCGCAAGCTGCCGGCGTGATCGATCTTCACGTCGCCCGACTTGGCGTGGATCTACTGACGCTCAACGCCGCAAAATGCTACGGACCAAAGCAGGTGGGCTTGCTCTGGGTTGCGTCGCATCTTTCACTAAAACCGTTGATTCCGGGCGGTGGTCAAGAGCGTGGACTCCGTTCGGGTACCGAAAACGTCGCCGGTGCGGTTGGATTCGCGCGAGCACTTCAGATCGCAATAAGAAATCGTCACACGGATAGCGAGCAAATACGTGGACTACGTGACACGCTGCAAAAGGCGTTAACGACCGCTCTGCCAGAACTGGTCGTCAACGGTTCGCAGAAAAAACGCTTACCGGGTCATCTGAACGTGAGTGTTGATGGTCTCGATGCTGAACGGGTCGTCTTTCGGCTCGATAGTCAAGGTGTGCAGGTTGCGACAGGTGCTGCCTGTGCCGCGAATAAAGGTACGCGCTCGAATGTGCTCATCGCCATCGGTGCGAGCGACAGCATGGCTGACGGGAGCCTCCGGTTTAGTCTCGGACGCCAAACGACAGCCGTTGATATTGAGCAGGCCAGCACGTTGATTGTCGAAGCAATTCGTCATGAGGCTTCGCTATGAGGTATATACTGCTTGGTATCGTACTTTTTATCGCAATCGTCATATCATCGATTTCGATTTATCTAACACCGAACGATCTTGATGCTTGCGAGATTCCAGAGCAGATCGGTTCGTGTGCTCGTGCAGACGCTATCGTCACGGTAAGTGGTGGTGATACCAATGCCCGCGTTGACGAAGCGGTCCGACTCTACAAGGCTGGCTGGGCGCCAAAACTGATCTTTTCAGGTGCAGCAGCTGACACATCCGGTCCGTCCAACGCCGAAGCAATGGCGCGTCGAGCTCAGGATGCTGGCGTGAGCAAGTCAGCTATCATCACTGAAGAATTTTCACGTACAACCGCCGAGAACGCGCTCAACACTAGTAAATTTATCGCTGATCAATCGATCGAACGAATCATCCTAGTTACTTCGGCATATCACCAGCGTCGTGCTTCACTTGAATTCAGTGCAATACTTGGTCCGAGCGTGACGATAATCAACAAACCACTAGAGAGTGATCGTCAGTGGGCTGGTTCATGGTGGTGGACGACATTTAGTGGCTGGTGGTTGGCTGGTGGAGAATTGGTCAAGATTGGCGCGTTTTACAGTATGCAAGGCGACACCAAGCTATGAGCCGAGTCTACGTTGGTATGAGTGGTGGTGTCGACAGTTCATTGACTGCAGCACTGCTCAAAGAACAGGGTCATGACGTGACAGGCGTCTATATGAAGAACTGGACACAGGATCTACCTGGTATGCGTTGTCCGTGGGCTGATGATCTGGCGGATGCCAAACGGGTTGCCGTTCAGCTTGAGATTCCGTTCAAGGTATATGACTTCGAGAAAGAGTACAAGCAAAAAGTCGTTGACTACATGATCGATGAATACAAAGCCGGTCGAACACCAAACCCCGATATCATGTGTAACCAAGAGGTGAAGTTCAAACTATTTTTGGACGCGGCACTCGAAGATGGCGCTGACATGATCGCGACAGGACACTACGCGGCAACAAGAGACGGAAGATTACTCCAGGCGGCTGATACCAACAAGGACCAAACCTATTTTCTCTACCGAGTCGACCGAACAGCACTTGAAAAAACCCTCTTTCCACTTGGAAATTACAAAAAACCCCACGTGAGGAAACTTGCAGAGGAGCGGGGGTTGGTGACGGCTGGGAAGAAAGATTCGCAAGGGATATGTTTTGTGGGCTCAGTCGGTATCAAGGAATTCTTATCGCAGTACGTCACTGCTGAGATTGGTGATATCGTCGAAAAAGAAAGTGGCCATGTTGTTGGCGAGCACGATGGAGCTATCTACTACACGCTCGGTCAACGTCACGGCCTGAGCCTAGGCGGAGGGCTGCCATACTACGTGGTTGGTAAGGATATGGGCAAAAACATCATCTATGTCAGCCGAAATCTTTCCGACGAATCGATGTGGCGAAAAACACTCTCGCTCGACCATCTGCATTGGATCGACGGACCACCTCAGGAGGGTGAGAAGCTGCACGTCCGATTGCGTCATCGTGGTTTGTTGCTACCTGGTGTGTTCTCGGGTTCATCACTCGAACTTGAGGAGTCCGAACGAGCCGTGGCAACGGGTCAATCGGCGGTTATCTACCGAGGCAAGGAATGTCTCGGCGGCGGGATTGTTGCTTGAACATGACGATCCCCTCGAAGCACGAGGCTGCGAGGGGATAAGTCAGTCGTTCGAGTTCCTGCTGTGTCGCCAGAGCGCCATCATGGTGATGACGACGGCGACAACGAGACAGATTGCGGCCGGAACAGCCCCGATTAACCATGCATATCGGCCAGCCGTGTCTCGATGCTCATGTGCATCAACGCCAATCATCGACAAGATGAACGCGAAGAAGTAGAACATGAACGCAAGGATTCCAGCTGTAAACGTGTCACCGAACTCTGACTCAGATTCTGTCTTCAGATCGTCATCGAGGGGTTGCCAAGCGGCAGAAGCTCCTTCGGGTGTCCACGGGGTTGGGTCTTCAGTCATGTTTCTCACCTCATCTCGAGCGACTGATAGGCTAAGTTTATCACAGAAGCCATGATTTTAAATATATGTCAATAATCCATGGATCTTCTGAGGTGTCAAATGGAACCAAATGGTATACTGTATCAGATATGAACGCCCAGGAAATCCGTAGCGCGTACCTGCGTTATTTTGAAGAACGTGGTCACGCGGTCATAACTCGTGCACCGCTCGTTTTAAAAGATGACCCAACGACGTTGTTTACCGGTTCAGGCATGCAGCCGATCATACCGTATCTGCTCGGTGAAGTGCACGAAAAAGGCAACCGCCTCGTTGACTCCCAGACCTGTTTGCGCGCACAGGACATCGATGATATCGGCGACAACCGTCACACGACTTTCTTTGAGATGCTCGGTAACTGGAGCTTGGGCGACTACTTTAAGGAGCAGCAAATCCAGTGGATGTGGGAGTTTCTGAGTGACATTGTCGAGCTCGATATGAGCAAACTCTACATCACATGCTATAGCGGTAACGAGCAGTTTGGTATTCCAAAAGATACTGAAGCTGCAGACGTCTGGGCGAAGCTATTTGAAGCCAAAGGTCTCTCGAATATACAGGCAGATATCGGCTCCGAAGAGGCTGGGTATGCACGTGGCATCAAAGACGGCGAGCGAATTTTCTACTATGACGGCAGCAAGAACTGGTGGAGCCGTAACGGCGATGAAGCTAACACACCCGTTGGTGATCCGTGCGGTCCAGATAGCGAGATGTTCTATGACTTTGGTACTCCTCACGACACCGCATGGGGTGAGCACTGTCATCCGAACTGTGACTGCGGCCGCTTTATGGAGATCGGAAACAACGTCTTTATGGCCTATAAAAAGGTCGCGGAAGGTCAATTTGAAAAGCTTGAGAAGCCGAATGTTGACCACGGCTCTGGTCTCGAACGCATCGCCGCAGCCAAACTAAATGACCCTGATGTATTCAAGATCAGCCTGATGTGGCCGATCATCGAAAAGCTTCGTAGCCTGAGCGGCAAAGACTACGAGTCGCACACTGAAAGTATGCGCGTGATAGCCGACCATCTGCGAGCAGCGACCTTTATGGCGGTTGACGGTTGCGTACCGAGTAACAAACATCAGGGTTACGTGATGCGCCGTCTCGTGCGTCGTGCGATCCTCAAGGCCTTTGACCTTGGCATAGAACAAAACTTCATGGAAGAAATTGTTCCTGTGATTGCGGATCTCTATCACGATGACTTTCCGGAAGTTGCTGGAAAACGAGACGAAGTCATCGCGATTCTAGCCAAAGAGGAAAAAGCATTCAAACAGACCCTTCGTAAGGGCTTGAAAGAGTTCCACAAACTAGCTCTCAAAAACCCAACCGCAGTGACAGCAGAAATCGTGCCCGAGCGGGTTACGGTCCACCGAGAAAGGCAAGGATTTCACATCAACGGTGAGGATTTGTTCACGCTGTATGACACCTATGGCTTCCCGGTGGAGCTATCGGTTGAAGAAGCGAAAAAGCAGGGGATCGGCTGCTCGGAAAACTGGCAGGAAGAATTTGAGGCAAAAATGGCCGAGCAACGTGCTCGCTCTCAAACTGCCGCCAAAGGCAGTTTCAAGGGCGGTCTCGGCGGTCAGGACCTCATCCACAAGAAATACCACACTGCGACACACCTCATGTACCAAGCACTGCGCGATGTACTCGGCGACCACGTCGTCCAACATGGCAGTAACATTACCGAGGAACGTCTCAGGTTTGATTTCAGTCACCCTGAAAAAGTCACGCGTGAGCAGCTCGACCAAGTCGAAAAGATCGTTAACGAACAGATTGCCAAAGACCTCAAAGTCAGCTTTGCCGAATATCCAACAACAGAAGCAACCGGTCCACTCGGCGCACTCGGACAGTTTGGCGACCGCTACGGTGATACGGTCAAAGTTTACAAGATGATTGCCGATGGCGACGAAAAACCATTTAGTTTCGAAATCTGTGGTGGCCCACATGTCGACCACACCCTACAACTCTTTGAAGACGGTAAACGCTTCAAGATTATCAAAGAAGAATCCTCGAGCGCCGGTATCCGCCGCATCAAAGCAGTGTTAGTCTAAAGCATTAACATCTCGTCGCAAGCCGTAACGCTAGTGGTATAATCAAATCAGGTTATGCTACTCAACAAAATCAAAGAAAAATTACCTTCAAAAGGTGATGCCAAGGATGACCTGCTGGTCGGGCTTGATATTGGTACAGAGTTCGTCAAGGCGCTGATCGCCCGGGTTGAGGGTGACAATCTCGAAATCATCGGCGTCGGCCGCGCACGACAAGACCTCAGTGACATGCATGGCGGTGCTATCGCTGATATTGGCGGTGTGGTCCGTAACTGCGAAGATGCACTCAGCCAAGCTGAACAACAGGCTGGCGCCCAAGGGCGACGAGCCGTCATCGGTATCGCTGGTGAGCTCGTTAAAGGCTTTACGAGCACTATTCGCTACAAGCGTCCGCAGCCAGATCGCGCACTCGATATCAACGAGATGGAATTTATCATCGAAAAAGTCCAGGAGCGCGCCCAGGTCAAAGCACAATCACAGATCGCGATCGAAACCGGTAATACTGATGTCGAAGTAAAGCTCGTCAACTCTGCGATCGTCAGTATTCATATTGATGGCTACAAAGTCAGCAACCCGATCGGTTTCCAGGGCAAGGATGTCGCCATTCAAATCTATACCGCCTTTGCACCGATGGTTCATATCGGGGCGCTCGAACGCGCTGCCGGGGAGCTCGATCTCGATCTTGTAGCGGTTGCTGCCGAGCCATTTGCAGTCAGTCGCAGCGTGCTCGGAACTGACGCGAGCAGCAACTTTACCGCCATCTTGACTGACGTCGGCGGAGGTACGACCGATATCGCAGTCGTGAATGACGGTGGTGTCGAAGGTACCAAGATGTTTGGTATCGGAGGACGCAGTTTTACCCGAACCATTGCTGGTGACATGGAGCTGAGCTACGACGATGCCGAGAAACTCAAGGTCAACGTTGATGATGCAAATCTCAAGAGCTCCGTCGCGACTCAGGTCAATGCGTCAATCGACAAGACTCTTGAAGTTTGGCTCGGTGGGGTTGAGTTAGCGCTCAGCGAATTTGACTCTGTTGATCACCTTCCGAACCGTATATTGCTTTGTGGTGGTGGTTCGAGCCTGGTAAAGCTGGTTGATGCGCTCAAAGAGCAAGACTGGTACAAAGATCTGCCATTCACCAAGCGCCCATCTATCCAACACATCAGCCCGAAAGATGTCGTTGGCATCGAAGACAAGACTAACTCCAGTCTCGACCATACATTCATTACCGCCATGGGATTGCTCAGAGTTGGCTATGATACGATAGTGGGAAGTACTGAAACTGATTCCGTAAAAGAAAAATTAAATCGTATCCTACGCGTATGACCACTGATCCAAAGAAAGACGTTATCTACGTTGATATCGAAGACGATATCACCTCTGTTATTGATAAAGTAAAAAACGCCAAAGCACCGATCGTAGCACTCGTGCCACCAAAGCGTATCGGTGTGTTGCAGAGTGTCGTCAACCTCAAACTGCTCAAACGTGCGGCAGCCTCGTCAAAAAAGCGGGTCGTTCTCATCACGAGTGATGCGGCGCTGGTTGGGCTGGCGGCTGGGCTTTCGTTGCCTGTCGCCAAGAACCTCCAATCACGACCCGAAGTACCAGCCGCTGCGGTTGCCGCACAACCCGAAGACGATGTCATCAATGGAGATGAGCTGCCAGTCGGTGAACTGCAAAAGACTGAGGATAAACCACTTGAACTGACTGGTTTTCCTGTAACGAATGAGCCGGGTGCCGCCGCCGTGTCAGTGCCATTTGCCAGCAAAGCCGCTGCAAAAGCACCAAAGAAGGGCTCGAAGATACCGAACTTTGATACCTTCCGTAAAAAGATGTTCCTGTTCGGCGGCCTCGGCGTGCTGTTACTAGGTTTTCTCGTCTGGGCAATTTTCTTCGCTGGTCACGCAACAGTCGCCATTACTGCAAAGACCAACATCGTAAACATCAACCTCCCACTGCAACTACGAGAGAATGCAAGTGTTGACGCAGCACAGGGTGTGCTGCCAGCTGTCGTGAAGACCAAGAAGGAAACAGCAACCGTTGACTTCACTGCGACTGGTAAGAAGAATCTGGGCGATAAAGCGAGCGGATCGGTTAGGTTTACCAATGCCCAAGATGAAACGTCCGCTTCGATTCCAGCAGGTACTCAGGTCGTCACAAGCTCAGGACTGGCGTTCGTGACCGGAGCGGCAGTCACGGTTCCTGCCCCAACCTATGGCCCGCCTTCTTCGTGTGGAAGTGACTTTAAGTGTGAAGGTAGCGCGACCGTTGACGTTGTCGCTGCCAATGCCGGCGAGAGGTATAACGGAGCGAGTGGACCGGTAAACGGTAGTTTTGACGGCGCATCAGGAAGTTTTACGGGCTCGACATCTGGGGGAACAGACAGAAACGTAACAGTTGTTTCTCAGTCGGATATCGACAAAGCAGTTGAAAAGCTTGAAGCCGAAGATAGCAAAAAGTACAAAACCGAGCTCCAAAAAGAGTTCGATGACAACATGGTCGTGATAGCTGAAAGTTTCCTTGTTGAACCTGGTGACCCGACAAGCACCCCTGCGGTCGGCCAGGAAGCATCAAATGCAAAACTAACCGCAGAGACAACCTACACGCTGGTCGGCGTCTACCGTAATGATCTCCGAGCCGTCTATGATGCTTACACCAAGACTCAGATCGAAGGTGATGAGAACCAAAAGATCTACGTCAGCGGCGATGAAGACACCGCCTTTACCGAGTTCCAAAAGACCGACAAAGGCTACACAGTGCGTGCCCAAGCAACCTCCCAGGTTGGTCCAAACATCGATGAGAAAACACTCGCGGCACAACTAACAGGCAAACGAGCAGGCGAGATACAACAGCAAATAGAGGGCATCCAGGGTGTTGAAGACGTAGCTGTCTCCTTCTCGCCATTCTGGGTAACAAAAGCTCCAAACAACGCCGACAAGATTACTATCAAGTTCGTCGTCAAGAATGACTAAGCAAAAACATACATTTCTTGGTCTTGATATCGGGGGTAAACGCATCGGAGTCGCCCAAGCCGATAGCGAGGTACGGATCGCCTTTCCGCTATGCACCGTTGAGGTGGATGGGCTTGAGATAAACAGGTTACGTGAGCTCGTTGCGGAGGCACAGCCGAGTGCATTAGTTGTCGGCTATCCTCGTAATCAGCAGGGCGAGATAACTGCACAAACCAAGGAAGTAGAACGAGTCGCAGCGGAGTTAGAGACGCTCAAGGTTCCGATCATGTTTCAGGATGAATCACTGACGTCAGTGCTTGCTGAACAATACCTAAAGCGTCACAATAAGACCTATACGAAAGCCGATATTGATGCCCATGCTGCCGCGATAATACTAGGAGATTATCTGGAGGTAACCTATGGACATTAGACCGCCACGTCCGAATGCGGCGCGCGAAAAGATGCCAGAGCCACCTATTAAGCCCGTGCCTCTCGAGAACAAGCCAGTACTCAGTACTTCAAAGCGTCGCAAGACGCTGACTCTCACGCTCGCGGGTCTTGCTGTTGTACTGCTGGGCGCTACTACCTCAACGGCACTCTGGTACAGCTGGGCAATCGGCGCGCCAAGCGACGAAGAGCGACAAGTTCGTGTCGTGGTTGAGCCTGGTGACACTGCTACCGGTATAGCCGAGACGTTGCACGAGCATGATCTCATCCGGAGCAAGCTTGCATTCAATGTCTACACGCAACTGACTGGAACGCGTAGCAAATTACAGGCCGGTGGGTATGTGCTTTCGCCAAATCAGGACGTCTCCAGTATCGTAGATCATATGGTGAGTGGCGAAACCGACGAAATAGATTTGACAATCCCTCCGGGCCTCACGCTTGATGAACTTCGAAAATCATTCTTTGCCGATGGCTTTAGCGAGGCTGAAATAGACCAAGCGTTTACCGCATCATACGATCACCCGTTATTAGCTTCGCGACCAGCTGGAGCTGATCTCGAGGGGTACATCTATCCAGAGACCTACCGTATGAACGCTAATCAGACGTTAGGGGAACTACTTGAGCGCTCCTTTGACGAATTTTACCGAGTCCTGGAGGAGAAAAAATACCTCGAGGAATATCAAAAGCGTGGTCTCAGTATCCACCAGGCTGTTACGTTGGCGTCGATCGTCCAAAAAGAGGTCACTAACCCTACCGATCAAAAACAGGTCGCACAGGTCTTCTTAAAGCGTCTAAACGATGGAATGATGCTGGGATCTGACGTGACATTCATCTATGCGGCGGAGCAGATGGGAGCCGAGGCGACGCCAGGTCTTGATTCACCATATAATACCCGTAAAGTCAGCGGTCTGCCCCCAGGACCGATCGCCAACATGAACCCAAGTGCTCTTGAGGCAGTTGCGTTCCCAGCTGGTGGCGACTATCTGTACTTTGTGGCCGGAGATGGGCCAGACGCAGGCAAGACCTTCTTTGCCCGAACGGAGGCTGAACACGAGGCGAACATCACTGCGCACTGCCGAACCCTTTGTAACTGATACCACGAAATAAATTGACATATAAATCAATACCACGTATACTTAGATTGCATACGGCTGAGAGCCTTACGTGACCACTGTTATTACGAGCTGTGGTCGGGTTGGGACAGGTGATCAGTAGCATGCCTACCGTGGACTGTCGTACGAGTGCTTTCCAACTTGAATTTAATAGCACTTAAATACGCGAGCAAGGTCGACGCGCACTCTGTTTTTTGTTTATTTAGAGACAAAAAAGAAAGACAAAGTAACGGTAGTCGTGCCCTAGTGATAGCGCACACGGAGAACCACCATTCGTAACACCACCCCGGTTACTGCCAGCGCTTCGATATCAAAGAAGCGCGCGAAGAAGCTCAACCGAGCAAGTTCGGCAATGACCTATGTTGCAATTCTCACCCTCATCGCGAGCGTGGTATCCGTCGGGTACCAATCTCCTGTCGAAAAGCAGGTTGCTGCTCAGTCGACTGAGGGGAACGTGTTGAAAGTTGAAGATCCCTCCGTTGACCAGCGTGTTGCGGCCGATTTGGCTGCCTCTACCGCTGAAACGGCTGGTCTTGCTGTGGCTTCGAACGTGTCAAACCTATCCATCTCTTTGAGCGCCAAGGCTGAGCTAGCCCAGGCAGACAACAGTGTTCTGACCAAACCTCAAATCGTTCAGGTATCTGACCTCCGCGGTATTTCGACCTACGTCACCGTTGCTGGTGATACGGCATCATCTGTCGCCAAGAAGTTTGGCGTTACCGCTGATACGGTCAAGTGGGCAAATAACCTCGCTGGCGATGCGATTTCAGTCGGTCAGACGCTTCGTATCCCGAACGTCAACGGTGTTCTCTACACCGTACGAGCCGGTGATACGATCGACAGTATTGCCCAACGTTATAGTACGAACCGTGAGCGTCTTGTGAGCTACAATGACCTCGAGATTGGTGGCATCACCCCTGGCCAACAGCTCGTATTGCCTGGCGGTATTTTGCCTGCCAACGAACGACCTGGCTTCGTCAATACCTCTCGGGGCCGTAGCTCAGCAAGCATCATCTCCCACACTGGCAACTCTGCCGTAGCCGGAAACCGCTACGACTATGGTTACTGTACCTGGTACGCCTACAATCGCCGCGCTGAACTAGGTCGTCCAGTCGGTAGCTTCTGGGGTAACGCAAGTACCTGGGCGAGCTACGCCCGTGGCAGTGGCTACCAGGTTAACAACACACCTCGAGTCGGCGCTGTCATGCAGGATAGCTACAGTGCTGGTGGTTACGGTCACGTCGCCGTCGTCGAGAGTGTTAACGCCGATGGAAGCATCTATATCTCTGAAATGAACTACGCTGGCTGGAACGTCAAGTCATACCGTACGCTCTCAGCTGGTGAGGCAGCCCGCTACAACTTTATTCACTAGAGGCGTTGATCATGTTGTTGACACACCACCTCCAGGGGTGGTGTGTTTGGTTTATAGGGGTGAATACGTTAGACTGGGAGAGATATGTTTGTGGATAGCGCTACTGTTTTTGTCACTGCGGGGCGCGGCGGTGATGGCCGTGTCAGTTTTCGTACTGAAAAATACGTCGAGAAGGGTGGCCCTGACGGCGGCGATGGCGGTAAAGGTGGCGATGTGATTTTTGTGGCTGACGAGAATACTTCGACACTGGTTGATTTTCGTATAAAACAGGAGTTAAAAGCCGAAAACGGTGAACCAGGCGGTATACGTCGACGACATGGCAAGAACGGCGCTGATCGTACCGTCAAGGTGCCGGTCGGGACGATGATAATACGTGACGGGGACCTTATTGCCGATATGACTGCTCCTGGCCAACGAGTTGTGGTCGCAAAAGGCGGCGATGGTGGTTTCGGCAACGCCCATTTCAAGAGCTCGACTCGCCAAGCACCACGGGTCGCCGAACTTGGGGAAAAGGGAGAGGCTTTCGAGGCTTCCCTTGAACTCAAGCTGGTTGCGGACGTTGGGTTGGTCGGCTTTCCAAATGCCGGTAAGTCCACCTTTCTCAGCGTTGTTAGCAACGCGCGTCCCGAGATAGCTGACTACGCCTTTACGACGCTTACGCCTAACCTCGGTGTTGCCGATATCGATGATACCAGCCTCTTGATTGCCGATATCCCAGGATTAATCGAAGGCGCAAGCGAAGGTAAGGGTCTCGGTGATGCTTTCTTGAGGCATATTGAACGTACTGCAGTCATCCTCCACCTGATCGATGCCTATAGCGATGATCCCGGCCAGGCCTACCTGACAATCAGAAAAGAGCTCGAAAACTACAGTGACACCCTCGCAAAACTGCCAGAGGTCGTCGTACTCAGCAAAACAGATGGACTCGACACGGAAATCGTTGACCATCAGAAGGCGGCTATCGTTGCCGTCGCGGCAAAGGGTTCAACAGTGCTCGCAATGTCCTCAACGGCAAAACAGGGAACGACAGAGGTATTGAGGGCACTTGCTGCTACGGTCCGTACCGTCAGGGCAAAACAAGCTGAGACACTAGCTCAGACCGAGGACGAGACTGACGAAACGATCATCAGCCTCAGCACAAGACAGCTCGATGATGGCTGGCGCGTGAGGGAAGAGGAGGGTGCCTATATCGTGACCGGGCCCAAGATAGAGCGCTTTGCGGCGCGTACCGACTACGGCAACGTCCATAGCATCAACCGATTGCGTGACATTATGAAAAAGATGGGTATTACCCATGAACTGCTCCGTAAAGGCGCAAGCGGGGAAGATTTAATACGGTTTGGTGAAGAGGGTGCCTCCCAGATGACACTGGAAGAGATTTCCTAAGAAACTATTGACACAAAAACTAAAAAGTGATATAATGCGATTGTAACGTCAGATAACCTCTGTTCGTACGCACGTTGATAGGTAGTGTATCCGGTTTTGGAGCGAGTATGCCATGTAAGGTGGTGTATTTACTCCAAAACCAGATATAGAGGATAGGAGATAGGAGGCAGCCTGTGCGCAACCACGACCCGACCGTCTTGGTCACAGTCCCCGGAATGATCTGACCGTCGCCGGCTCGAGTACATTGCCCCACTTCGTGGGCATGAGTACTCTGAAAGGAGGTGGTGAGCGTGATTCGCGCTCCCAACTAGCTTTACTGTCGCTCTCGCGACCTTGAGCCTTTCATGCTCAAGTCTCGTCCGTCGAATAGGCCCAAAGTTGACGCGTCTGGACCGTCCGAGCCAGAAACATACGCGGTCAAGCTTCCGCATCATGCGGGGCCAAAGAGGTTGGACTACCACTGGCTCAATGCCACAGGTCCACGCTCGTGTTGTTCGAGAAGGCGGCATCGCCGCGCGCTCGCAACACACGACGGAATGTCGACGCTCCGTGCGTCCATCCGCAATACGACACGTCCTGAACGTGTCGTGTTCCCGCACCCACGAGAGGTAGCGGGCCACTCCATCCTTCCACCCACGGCCATAGGAGAACCCTTGCGGTACGTGATACACACGAAGAGGTAAGGGTCGCCTGAGGAATCTGCGACCCAAAGGTTGACGCGCTACGTTGCCGAAATCAATGTAGTGACCCTGACCATCCTCATCAAAACTTTGGCCAGGTGGCCGCTCAGTAGCGAAATAGCAGGCTATGCCTCCGCTATCTTCCAGAGCGGCCACCTGGGGTCACACAACCTATCAGCAATCCATGACCCCCACACGGGGTCTTTTCTTTTCCCTAAAATATTCTCGTTTGCAAATTTCCCCACGTATATAAAGACAACAAAAAAGAAGCACTACCGGTTAAGAGCGGGGTAGGCTTTGTAGAGGCGGCGTAGCGAGTTTTCGTCGAGTCGGGCTATCTCGGCTACCATAACGTAATCTGTGAGGCTGCAGTACGCAACTAGTTCCGAGATGACATCAAAGCAAGGGTAGGGGTGAAACCATGTACTGTCTTTGACGAGCGTAAAACCAAGCCTATGGAGCTCGGCGGTGAAGAGGCGACGCTGTTTTGAGTAGCGAGCTGGGATATCATAACTCACCATGCGCCACGTGCCATCCCATCGCTGCTGTGGGTGAACAAATAAGGCTCCAAGCTGAGCTCGCTGAAGGCGATGGACACCTTTGACCGATGGTTGTATGACAAGCTCACCACCTTGCTTGCTGACTTCGATCAAGCCTTGACGCTTGAGGTTGGCAACCAAGCCGCGTCGTTCAGCGACTGAAACATCATCTGGAAAGGCACTGAGCACCTCAAGGGCTTCAAAAACAGTTGAAGCTGGCACTACTACTCCGGAAAGGCCTCGAGCACCGACTGTCTCGAGAACAGCGTTGAGAGCTTGCGTAGTCTCATGCCGTGTCATGACAACATCATACCACGTGTACAAAAATGTACATAACCTTTTTACAACAAATAACCACTATAATTTCAACAAAATGGTACACGTGGGAGAAAATGTCAAATATAGTCTGTCTGGTATAGTGAGGCGTGATGAAGAGTTTCTTTTTCTATGACCTAGAAACCAGCGGCCTGAACCCCCATTTTAGCCGTATCATGCAGTTTGCTGGGATTAGGACTGACCTCGAGCTTAACCCAATTGGCGAGCCAATAAACGTTCTCATCAAGCTGAGTGACGACGTGTTGCCTGATCCGGGCGCTGTCCTAGTCACGGGTATAACTCCGCAGTCCACGCTGGCAGATGGGCTGAGTGAGCCTGAATTTTGCAAACTACTGATGGATGAGGTGTTCACGCCAGACACCATCACAGTCGGGTTCAACAGTGTCCGGTTTGATGATGAATTCATCCGCCATACCTTGTGGCGTAACTTTTACGATCCGTATGAATGGGCTTGGTCGGAGGGGCGAAGCCGTTGGGACATGCTCGATGTAGTGCGTATGACCCGAGCCTTGCGACCAAAGGGCATTAGATGGCCGGTTGATGAAAACGGCAAAGCCGTCAACAAGCTTGAGTTAATCGCTAAGGAGAACGACCTCGTTCACACCAAAGCGCATGATGCACTGAGTGACGTTGAGGCACTTATCGGTGTGGCTAAGCTTATCAAGTCAAATAATGCTAAATTGTTCGATTATTTACTTACAATGCGGGATAAAAAAGAGGTTGCCAAGTTGGTGAATCTTGAACAGCCGCAACCGTTCGTATACTCATCAGGTCGCTATGAGGCTGAGTTCGAGAAGACGACTGTGGCGCTACCGATTGCACCAGGCACAAGGCCTGGCTCGGTGTTGGTGTATGATCTGCGCTATGACCCGACGCCGTTTTTAAACGCGACGCCGAGAGCACTGGCAAGTATCATCTTTGCCGATCGCCAAACCAGAGAACAGGCCGACTATCATCGTTTGCCTGTCAAGGAGCTTGCCTACAATAAATGCCCTGCTGTTGCGCCACTTGGTGTGCTCGATGAGACCTCTCGGAAACGACTATCGCTCGATCTCGATGTCATCAAGCAGCATCTGGATATATTGTCAGCAAACACTGCTTTTTCGGGAGCAGTCCGTGAAGCCTTCGAAATGCGCGAACCATACGAGCCGAGTAGCGATGTCGAAGGACAGCTCTATGACGGTTTCGTGAACGATAAGGACAAGGTACGCATATCAGCCGTTCGTGCTGCAGATGCCAATGCGTTGGCCGATTTTCATCCGATTTTCATCGATGAGCGCCTTACAGAGCTACTGTTTCGATACAAGGCACGCTCGTTTCCAGCGAGCCTGAGTGAAGATGAGATGCGTCGTTGGGAGTCGTATCGTCATGACAAGCTGAGATCACAGCTACCTACCTACCTCGAGCAGCTCAAAAAGCTCGCGAGTTATTCACGTGACACATACCTCCTCGAAGAGCTACAGCTATGGGCTGAGAGTATCATCCCGTCCGATATCTAGGTCGCGGTTCGGGTGCGCCGCTTTGGTGCGGCTCGCTTACGGGCCACAGATGTCCTTGATTTCTTCTTAGCAGGCTTCGTCTTCATCACTGGACGAGCCGGTTGTTCCATTTCACCGATGAAAAATCTTTGATTACTAATCCAGTAAAGTGTAGTGACAAAGAGTAGCGGGTAGAGGATGAGCATCACCCAAAACGGGACTGCCAGATCGGTGCCTGGAATCATGCCCATAATAAAAAAAGAAAAAAGCGTGGCGACGAGTGGTGTCTGGGTGAGTACCACAATGACGAAAATGGCGAGCCCGCCAACCATATAAACACGCTTATCCATACATCTAGTATATCACAAAAATAGATATAATGCAAATCAGATGATGTAAGTATAAAAGAGGTAGGCAACGTAGAGGGCGATCAAGAAACCAGCGCTTAACAGCAACAGACTCCAAAGTGGATAGCGTCGGATGAGCACGGCGATATCTTTCAGTAGTTTTAGAATAAAGTCACGAACTCGTTCAGCCCACGAGAACTCGGTGGCGAGAACCGCAATTCCGAGTAAAAAGATGATCGTACCACCTGGCCCCGGCACCCATCCAATCAATCCGGCGGTGACAATGAGAAGAGCACCTAGGATAAATGTCAGTATGCGACGAGGTTTGTCAGGGAGGCGCTTCCAAGTAGTTTTGATGCGTTGCACTACTTTCAGTATACCCCGGGTCGTGACAGGGAGGCACAAGTGAGCGTATAATGGACGGGTTATGTCTGAGGTTATCCGTGTTACTGGTGCGCGTGAGCACAATCTAAAGAATGTTTCCGTCGAGATACCGCGCGACAAGCTAGTGGTCATCACTGGCCTGAGTGGTTCTGGTAAATCATCGCTTGCTTTCGATACTATCTACGCCGAAGGCCAGCGCCGCTATGTCGAGAGTCTCAGCAGCTATGCGCGACAATTCCTTGGCTTGATGGAGAAGCCGGATGTCGATCAGATTGATGGTCTCAGCCCTGCTATCTCTATCGACCAGAAATCAACCAGTCGAAACCCGCGTTCGACTGTGGCTACGGTTACGGAAATCTACGACTACCTTCGCCTTTTTTATGCACGTGTTGGTGTACCGCACTGTCCTGTTGACGGTAACCCAGTCACGCGCCGAACACCACAAGCGATCGTTGATGAGGTGATGCGGCTCGGAGACGGTAAACGACTCGTGTTACTCGCGCCGATTGTCATCGACAAAAAAGGTGAGTTTGCACATGTGCCAGAACAATATACTCGACTCGGCTTTGCCCGTGTTCGCGTCGACGGCGTTATCTATGCGCTCGATGAGTTCCCTGTGCTTGATAAAAAGTACAAACACTCGATCGATGTCGTCGTTGACCGTGTTGTACTCGAAGAAGCGAGCCGTGGCCGCGTCGCGCAGTCGGTTGAGCAAGCACTCGAAGTCGCTGGCGGGACAATCACTGTGCTTGATGCCGATACCGAGGAGAATCATCTTTACTCGCAGCGCTACGCATGTCTCGACCACCCAGATATCGTGATTCCGGAGCTCGAGCCACGACTCTTTTCATTCAACTCACCATTTGGCGCCTGCCCGGTCTGTACTGGGCTGGGGAGTCGGCTGGAAGTCGATCCAGAGCTCGTGTTCAACCCGAACTTGACGATTGCCGAAGGTGCGATCCGACCATATAACCGCGTAAACTCTGACGCTTGGTATATGAAGAAACTCTCGGCCGTCGGAGAAGCTAATGGCTTTTCAGTTCATACCCGCGTCGGTGAGTTGTCGGATGAGGATCTCGAAAAAGTTCTCTATGGTACGGGTAATCAGAAATACCGCGTGCAACTCGGTACCGGTAGGTTCTTCGATTCAACCTATGAGGGCGTTGTCCCCAATCTCGAGCGACGTCACAAAGAAACCGATAGCGAATTTATGCGTCGTGATATCGAACGTTTCATGCGTGAACGTAGTTGTCACGCCTGCAAAGGTAAACGTCTCAAGCCGGAAGTACTCGCTGTTACGGTTCATGGCATGAACATTATGGATATTTGTGATCTCAGCGTTATCGATGCGCTCGATTTATTCCGAAACACGCTCAAGCTTGATGACAAAGAAAAGCAGATTGCCACCCAGATTTTCAAAGAGATAACCTCGCGACTTGGCTTTATGGCCGATGTTGGGCTGACGTATCTCGAGCTTGGTCGTGCGGCCAATACCCTATCCGGTGGTGAGGCTCAGCGTATCAGGTTGGCGACGCAGATCGGCTCGGGACTCCAAGGTGTCTTGTATGTACTCGACGAGCCGTCGATTGGTCTTCATCAACGTGATAACGACCGTCTTATCGCGACACTCAAACACCTTCGTGACTTAGGTAACACGGTACTGGTGGTTGAGCACGATGAAGATACGATTCGTGAGGCTGATTACTTGCTCGATATCGGTCCAGGTGCTGGTATCCATGGTGGTGAAATCTGCGCGGTGGGCACGCCTGAACAAGTTGCGAGTAACAAAAACAGCATCACCGGTCAGTACCTCAGTGGCGCATTGCAGATCGAAACACCAAAAAAGCGACGCAAAGGTAACGGCAAACTACTGTCTATCAAAAATGCTCGTGAGCACAACCTCAGAGGCATCGATGTTGATATCCCGCTTGGCCTGATGACGGTCGTGAGCGGGGTGAGCGGGTCAGGCAAGTCAACCCTTATCAATGATATTCTCGCCAAAGAACTCGCAGCAAGGCTGCACCGTGCGCATGAGGTTGCCGGTAGTCACGATAACATCGAAGGCATCGACCAGCTCGATAAAGTCATCGTCATCGACCAGAGCCCAATCGGAAGGACACCACGCTCCAACCCAGCGACCTATACGGGTGTCTTTACGGCTGTACGTGAGCTTTTCGCCAGCACTCCAGAGGCCGAAGTTCGTGGTTACAAAGCCGGACGCTTTAGTTTTAACGTCAAAGGTGGACGCTGCGAAAACTGCCAGGGTGATGGCGTGATCAAGATCGAGATGCATTTTTTGCCCGATGTCTATGTTGAATGTGAAGTCTGTCATGGCAAGCGATACAACCGTGAAGCCCTCGAGATTACGTACAAGGACAAAACAATTTCCGATGTCCTCGAAATGACAGTTGAGCAGGCTGCGGAGTTCTTTGAAAACCTCCCAGCTATCAAGCGTAAGATGGACACTCTCGTCGAAGTCGGTCTCGGCTATATCAAGCTTGGTCAGCCGGCAACGACGTTTTCTGGCGGTGAAGCACAGCGCATCAAGCTAGCGACTGAACTCAGCCGCCGTGCGACCGGCAAAACGCTCTACATTCTCGACGAGCCAACCACCGGACTGCACAGTGCGGATGTTAAGAAACTTCTCCATGTCCTGCAGGCCCTCGTCGACACCGGTAACAGTATGGTTATCATCGAGCACAATCTCGACGTCATCAAATCAGCCGATCATCTCATCGACATGGGACCAGAGGGTGGAGCGGCCGGCGGTCATGTCATCGCAGAAGGTACTCCTGAAGTGGTCGCAAAAGTCAAAGACAGCGCCACCGGCTCATACCTCAAGCATCTGCTCTGACTATTTCCTTCGTAAAAACTTCGCCATTGCCCCACGAGCTTCTGGCTCGCGCAGGATGTGAATAATCGGTGGTAGCACTGACAAGAAAATAATACCGAGGATAACGTACTCGATGTTGATACCGGAGCGTTCGATAGCGCCACCAGCGAAGTAGCCCAGGTAAGTCAGGCCGACCGCCCAAACGAATGCACCGACCAAGTTGTAGGCGACAAACGTTCGATAGTTCATATGACTGATACCGGCGACGATCGGCGCAAAGGTGCGAACGACTGGTACGAAGCGCGCTAGGACGATTGTCTTGGAACCATTTTTCTCATAAAACTCCTCGGCACGTCGCAAGTTTTCTTTATGAAAGAACAAAGAATCCTTTTTATGAAACAGCCTACGTCCGACTTTTTGTCCAAAAGCGTAGCCAACACTGTCGCCGACAGCTGCAGCGATAAACAACAACAGAGCAAGCAAATGGATATTCACATCGAGAATATTCTGTTGAACCAGGAATCCGGCTGTGAACAACAAACTATCTCCCGGTAAAAAGAAGCCGATCAGTAGGCCGGACTCCGCAAAGACGATACCGGCAATACCTGCGACACCGACCAGGTTAATCAACGCTTCGATACCGTAGTGGTCGATCGCGAGGTAGGCAAGGCCGCCGAGGAACAGCACCAGTATGGCAATAAACAGTGGGAGGTAACGTTTCATTTCCGGACATTGTAGCACGTCACCCCTGTTATGGTATACTGTTTATACAGAACACTAAGACTCCGGAAAAGTATCCGAAAGGAGAGATATGGGAGACAAAGTAACTCTAAAATTAGATGAGCGCGACGTTCACGGCAAAAAAGTCGCCAAACTTCGACGTGATGGACTCGTTCCCGCAGTCGTTTATGGACCAGGTGTCGACCCGATCAGCGTTCAAGTACCGGTCAATATCATGGAAAAAGCCTACGCAGTCGCAGGCAAGCACGCGCCGGTCCACCTGACTATCGGTGCCAAGAAGAAAATCGCTATGATCAAGGACGTCGACCATGATCCAGTTAAACGAACCATCACGCACGTGTCATTCCACGCCGTCAAGGCGAGTGACCCGGTTGTTGCTGAGGTGCCAATCGTACTAGTTGGTGAAGGTGAGAGTGAGGCCGAAAAAGCTGGACTTATCGTCTTGCAGGCACTCGATAAAATCGAGGTTAAGGCACTGCCGATGGACCTACCTGATTCCGTTCAAGTTTCGATCGCAGACCTCAAAGAAGCTGGCGAGAAAGTCACTCTCGGCGATGCAACGTTGCCTGAAGGGGTCGAGTTCGTTGAGCACGACAGTGGTCACGGCGATGAAGAGGAAGAGGAAAAACAGCGCGTTACCGACCTGATGGTTGCGAGCGTATGGGAACCAGCCGCGCTCCAGGCCCAGAACGAAGCAGCAGCTGGTGATGCTGAAAGTCCGGCTGATGTCGAATCTGAACACGGTGAGGACACCGACCAAGAGTCTCAGGCCGAAGAAAAGATGCCTGGTGGTCACGCTCAGGATGAGCCAAAGCAAGCCAACGTCGACGCCAACAAATAGTCGCGTCGCGAACCTGGTACGCTGAGCCTCACATTCCACGTCCCGTCTATTCACGACTATAATCCTAGGAGATACAAAATCCCCCACGTGGGGGATTTTGTAGAGATCCGGGGGAGGGAGTATGTGGTGGTATAATATACCTCTGTCAATGCAAAAGATTCTGCTCTACTACAAATTCACGCCCATCAAAGACCCTGAGGCTCTGATGCTCTGGCAAAAAGTACTTTGTTCAGGCTTGAATCTGCGCGGCCGTATCATAGTCAGCCCGCATGGTATCAACGGTACGGTAGGTGGCGAAATGGCTGATCTTAAAAGGTACATCAAAGAGACCAAAACGTTTGCTGGCTTCAAAGACACCGTTTTTAAGTGGTCGGACGGCACTCGCGAAGACTTTCCTCGTATGAGCGTCAAGGTTCGCCCAGAACTCGTCGGTTTCAAAGCGGCAGCCGAGACGGTCGTTGATGAAAACGGTGTGGTTGATGGTGGTACGCATCTCAAACCACGACAAGTACATGAGCTGGTTGAGAAATATGGCGATGACGTGGTGTTTTTCGATGGTCGTAATGCGCACGAGGCAAAAATCGGCCGCTTTAAGAACGCAGTCGTTCCTGACACAAACACCAGTCGCGACTTCATCCCGGAGCTAGAGAGCGGAAAGTACGATGATCTCAAAGATAAAAAGGTGGTCACTTATTGCACAGGTGGTATTCGCTGCGAACTACTGTCGAGTATGATGAAAAAACGTGGTTTTCAAGATGTGTACCAAATTGATGGCGGCATCGTAAAGTACGGTGAAGCCTATGGTGACGATGGCCTATGGGAGGGAAGCTTACGAGTCTTTGACGATCGCATGACGGTGAATTTTTCCGATAACACAGTCGTCATTGGTGAGTGCACCCATTGTCAGGGTAAAACGAGCAACTTTGAGAACTGTGCGTTCGCCAACTGCAACGACCTCGTACTCATCTGCGAAATCTGCAAGAAAAATCCTGATCTCCTGTTTCATACCGACGTATGCCGGGAAAGCGCCCTGGTTCTTACTACCTAATCAAGCGTATACTAGGAGTAGAAAACAAGGAGGTCTTAATGTTTGAGAACGCAACAACATTTAGCGGTTGCTCGGTGAGTGATCTCACACTGGCGCGCGATTTCTATGAAGGAAAGTTGGGCTGTTCGGTCGAAGACGACAGCATGGGACTACAGTTGCGACTTCCCGGGGGACAGTCGCATTTTTTATACCAAAAGGATGATCACCAGCCTGCCGCGTATACGACCCTTAACTTTGTTGTCAATGACATAGACCAGGTGATTGACGAACTGGTAGCATCAGGTGTTTCGATGGAACGCTACGACACGTTGCCGGCTACGCAGGATGAGCGGGGTGTTCTACGAGGCAAAGCAGCAGGTATGGGCCCAGATATTGCATGGTTCCAGGACCCATTCGGTAATATCATCGCGGTTCTTGAAGCTTGACGAGGATTGCGTGTCGGAGTAATATTTAACCAAATGGTTGAATATACTCTAGACAACATCTTTTACTCGCTTTCCGATCCGATCCGACGCGATATATTGCAGCGTGTGTCACAGATAGAACATTCCGTCGGTGAGTTGGTTGCACGGTACGATGTCAGTTTTGCAGCTATCTCTAAGCATCTCAAGGTGCTCGAGGAAGCGCATTTGATCGTAAAGCGGAAAGAGGGGCGAAAACAAATGGTAAGGATTGCACCCGATGCACTACGTTTAGCGGACGACTATCTCGAACAATACCGCGAGACATGGCAGGGTCGACATGACAAACTTCAGACATTACTAAACTATGAAGGAGGTGGCTATGGACAAGACTAAGGTGACCAAGGATCTCGAAGCTAAAACTCTCGTCATCGAGCGTAGCTTTGATGCAACAAAAGAGAATCTTTGGTCGTATTTTGCTGAAGCTGAGAAATTCACAGCTTGGTGGGGGCCAGAGGGTTGGACGACGACTGTCAAGCAGTTTAACTTCGAGAGCGGAGGTCGTGTCCACTACGGAATGAAATGTGTCGACGAGGCACAGGGTGAATGGTTCGGCCAGGAGTCATGGGGTGTAATGGAGATAGAGTCCGTCGACGCACCGAACAGTTTTACGTATAAAGATTATTTCTCAGATGCCGATGGCGTGTTGAACCATGAGATGCCGACGTTGACCGTCACGAATGAGTTTATCGAAGAAGACGGCCGAGCGAAACTAATCAGCCGAAGTGTCGCCGATAGTGCCGAGCAGATCGAAGAACTGCTAAAAATGGGTATGGTGGAGGGCTTTGCGAGTCAGCTTACCAAGCTGGACTCAATTTTCGCCGGAGAGCAATAAAGTCTTCCTATGCCAAAACCTACCCCGACACAACTCGACTTCAAGATGTCATCCATGCGCGCCTTCTTACATCTACTGCTAAACACGCTGTTCGTGTCAGTCATAAACTTTACTGTTTGGTTCGCGATAACATTTTATACTTACCTTCAGACAAAGTCGGTGTTCGCGACAGGTATCATTGCCGGGATCTTTTTAGTGTTCACCGCAGCGAGTGGTATCTGGTTTGGTAGCCTTGTCGATCACCACAAGAAAAAGACTATGATGCAGGTCTCGAGTTTGTCCAGTCTAGTCGCCTATCTGTGCGCGCTGGCGATTTATCTTGCAGTGGACAAGGCGGTCTTTACGGATCCTACGAGTCCTATCCTGTGGGCGTTTATCGTTTTGCTCATGATAGGTGTGATTATCGGCAATATCCGAACTATCGCTATGCCTACATTGGTAACTATTTTGATACCGGAAGCGGTTCGGGATAAGGCAAATGGCCTGGTCGGTTCGGCGAGCGGTGTCAGTTTTCTCGTAACAAGCGCTCTGAGTGGTTTGCTTGTTGCATGGAACGGAATGCTCGGCGTATTGTGGCTTGCCGTCGGTATCTTGGTGTTCAGTATCATACATCTTTGGTTCGTTCGTGTCCCGGAGAAAGGCATCGTCCACGTTGAAGGCCAGGAGTCACCAAGTAAAAAAGTCGACCTAAAGGGTACTTTCCGTATCGTCAGGCAGGTGCCAGGGCTATGGGCCTTGATACTTTTTAGTACCTTTAATAATTTTCTGGGCGGCGTCTTTATGGCCTTGATGGATGCGTATGGTCTTGAGCTCATGAGCGTGCAAGCGTGGGGCTTGTTGTGGGCGGTGCTCTCGACAGGGTTTATTTTCGGTGGTCTTATCATCGCAAAAACCGGCCTGGGAAAAAATCCGCTCCGTACGCTATTACTCGTCAACGTTGCGATGTGGAGCATTACGATACTGTTCCCGTTGCAGGCTAGCGTTATCATGCTGGCGGTCGGCATGCTCGTATATATGTACCTGATCCCGTATGCAGAGGCTGCTGAGCAAACCATATTACAGCGTGTCGTGCCGCTTGAACGACAGGGTAGGGTGTTTGGTTTTGCGCAGAGCGTCGAACAGGCGGCGAGTCCGTTGACAGCTTTTGCGATTAGCCCGATCGCTCAGTTCATCTTCATACCATTTATGACAACCGGCGCAGGGGTTGGTATGATCGGTAGCTGGTTTGGAACGGGTGTCAATCGTGGTATTGCATTGCTATTCATTCTAGCCGCCGTTATAGGTCTGACTGCAAGCTTGCTCGCACTAAGCTCGAAATATTACCGAGCTCTATCTGCAAAATATCAGGAGAGTAAACAAACAGGCGAGGCCGATGCGCCAGGTATTAATCGAGCCGCCCAGGAAGGACTGGTAACGTGAAGCACGTAGAATCAATCGACAAGTATATCGAGAGCTTTGAACCACCCATTCAGTCAATGCTCAAAAGTATGCGAAAAACCATCCATCTGGCGGTGCCGGATAGTGTCGAGGCGATCAGCTACGGCATGCCGACATTTCGGATCGGCGGTAAGAACATGGTGCATTTTGCAGCCTTTGCGCACCACATTGGATTTTACGCTACACCTGATGGTCATGCTGAGTTCGAGGAGGAGCTAAACAAATATAAGCGCGGCAAAGGTTCGGTGCAGTTTCCACTCGATCAACCGTTGCCACTCGATCTTGTGAGACGGATAGCACTATTTCGTGCAAAGCAATTAAGGAACTAAGGAGGTTATATATGGCAAATGTACAAAAAGTTACTCCATGCTTGTGGTTCGACACCCAAGCCGAAGAAGCGGCAAATTTTTACTGCGAGGTGTTTGGTGACGATAGCAAGATTCTACGAGTCACACACTATCCTGAGGAAGGTTTGGCTGATTTCCAGAAAGATTTTGCAGGAAAAGTTTTGACGGTCGAGTTTGAGCTGGCCGGCCAGAAGTTCGTGGCGCTCAACGGCGGGCCGGTCTTTACGTTTTCTGAAGCAATATCGCTCATGATCGACTGTGCTGACCAGGCAGAGATCGATTATTACTGGGAAAAACTTTCTCATGTTCCGGAAAGCGAGCAGTGCGGTTGGTGCAAAGACAAATACGGCCTCAGCTGGCAAATCACACCTGAACAACGCCTGGCTGAACTGAATCCGGCGCAATTCGCAGCTTTTATGCAGATGAAAAAGATTGATATTGCCGCGCTAGAAGCGGTCGCATGATGCGAGTCACTGGGGCGTATACTAGAAGGTATGAACCAGAACAAGACCAAAGCAACTAGACAGGATGTTCTCGATTTTCTCGCTGGGGTTCCTGACGAACAAAAGCGTCTCGATAGTATGACACTCATCGAGATGATGGAGTCGGCTAGTGGCCAGCCAGCCACGATGTGGGGTCCAAGCATCATCGGATTTGATACCTACCACTATGTCTATGAGTCTGGCCGTGAAGGCGACATGTGCGCCATCGGTTTTTCGCCACGTAAGAGCTCACTCGTGCTATATCTCCTCGAGGCGTTGGGCGAAAATGAGCCAGAGCGTGTCAAAAAGCTTGGTAAATGCACGACAAGTAAGGGGTGCCTGTACATCAAACGCCTCAGCGACGTTGATCTCGACGTGCTAAAGGAACTCATCGAGGTATCTTATAGGCGGACGAAACAGCGATGGCCATAGGAAAAAGCGACCGTGACCCGGACGAATATCTAGCAAGCCTAACGGGTGACGTTCGGTATGATATGCAGTCACTAGACAAAGCGATCCGTCAGACTATGGAGAGTGATGACCGCGTCATTTTCGAAGGGACGTTTTGGGGTGGTTCAGACCAAATCCTCATCGGCTACGGCCCGATGACATATAGAAGCAAGGCCGGCAAAACAGGCGATTGGTTCGCGGTTGGGCTGGGGCTGCAAAAAAACTATACCAGCATCTATATCATGGCTGTCGAGGGTAAGGAATATGTCGTTGAAAAATATGGGAAACGGGTCGGCAAGGTAAGAGTCGGTAAGAGCAATATCAGTTTTACGAGCCTCGCAGATATCAACATCGATGAACTCATGAAACTGGTCGCCATGGCGAAAGCCCAACGTGATGAAAAGGATGGAGTCTTGTGACGAAACCGAGCAACCTGGCTTCTATCGAACAAGCGACCGGTCGCAGTTGGGATGACTGGGTTAGATTGCTGGATGCGGCAAATGCGCGCAACCTTGTGCACCGAGCCATCGCTGACATTGTTCATGCAGAGCTGGATGGGAAAACGGACAATGCTGGTTGGTGGGCCCAAGGCGTGACTGTTGCCTATGAACAGCACATCGGACGGCGCGTGCCAGGTCAGGTAGCTGACGGCACGTTCGAAGTAGCGAGCAGTCGGACGTTGGCTGGAAGTAAAGAGGATGTGATGGCTTTATTTGAGGAAGCGCATAGTGCCCTTTCTGAACTGAATGGTACACCTATCGAGTCGAGCAGATTGTCCGGTACTGACAAGCGGCTGTATTGGAAAGCAGAGCTTGGCGACGGCAGTCGTAGCGTCGTGGCCTGTGAAGATAAACCAGGTCACAAAGCGATGGTGGTCGCGACACAGGTTAAAGTTGCTTCTCGGGAGCAAGCCGAAAGTTGGCGTGCGTTCTGGAAAACGCGACTCGCAAAACTCTGATATAACGAAAAAACCCTGCAGTGATGCAGGGTTTTTTCTGTGTCTGATCGAACTCCACTAATGTTGTTAGCGAGTTCCTCATGACGAGGGCAGAGCGGTCAGACTCGATTAGCCAAGAATGTTGCGACGGCGCTGGACGGCGTAACCGATACCAGCAGTCAGGGCGCTGAGGCCGAACATGCTAGCGATTGTGCCAGCAGGACCGGTAGCAGCGATAACCTGAGGGGTCTCAACAGGAGCTTCCTCACAGTCGTTCAGATCTTTCGAGTGCTTCTTTGCATCGAAGTCACCTTCGTTGATCGTGACGACAGTCTTAGTAGCGAGCTCACAAACAGTGATCTTGCCAGGAACTTCCTTCTTACAGTCGTTTAGGTTCTTTGAGTGTTTAGCACTGTCGAACTCGTTTTCTTTGATGGTGATAACCTGCTTTGTTGCAAGCTCACAAACTTTGATATTCTTTGGTGCTTCTTCACATGTAACCTTTGCTTTGAATTGAACAAAGCGCTTTTGCTGCAGTGACACACCGACGTTGCCGATGTTCACACCACTGCTAGTGATGGTGTCACCAAGACCATTAACGCGTGCGCCATTGTGGTCAAGCAATTCAGTTGAACCAGCGACATAGCTAAGTTTACCTGCCTTGTCTAGGTTGACAGTTGCAGTGTCACTTGTGCTTGCTGGGTCAGCGTTAGGTGAGCTGACAGTAACCTTTGAGACATGCGTAGTTGCAACGCCACCAGGAAGGGTGGCGGTGACAGTTACGTTGCCGAGGCTGTCAGGACCTGGGTTGTGAATACGAACTTTGTATTGAACAGTGTCGCCACAAGTGGCGCTTGCTGGGTCGGTAAAGTCGCCGCCTTTGGTGACGTTCTTTACACGGTAGATGTCGCCAGCTTCAACTTGGCCAGCACCAACGGCTGCTACAGTTGAAACGACGAGCGCTGATGCCATGACAGCACCAGTTATGATCGAAAGTAGTTTTTTCACTAGGGTAATCTCCTTTTCGAAAATACTTTACTCGAATTTGGTATAAAGCAAACTAGATAGTCATTGAGATTTTAAGGAAGATGTGCGGGGCGCACGACCCAGACCGAAGCCTAAATCGTGCGCCACCGCGACACCCTACTGCATCAGAACTCGTCCTCCACGACCGGGAAAGTCTTGGAGTCCTCGCACTTGGCACCCTTGGAGTCGAAGACCTCCATGCTCAGCGTCGCGTTGCCGGTCTGCTGCTTGGTCTCGATCCAGAAGGTGTAGACCACCTGGTTGCCCTCGGTGTCCCACCGCTCCGGGAACATGTCATTGCCCTTGACGATGAACGCCTGGCCCGTCACAGTGACGGTCGCGTCGTCCTTCGTCAGCTGCTCGTCGGGATCACTCCAGACGGCCTTGGCACGGTACCGCGAGGGCTCCTTGCCTTCCAGGCTGACGTACATGTGCTCCGGGTGCTGCACGAGCTCGCACGTCGGCGGCTTGTTCACCTCCGGCGGGTTGCACTCGTACCCCGGCGGCTGGTTGCCCGGGATGTTCGGGCACTCGTCGTGCTCCGGCGGGTTGTCTCGGCACTCGGCCAAGGCGTGCGCCTCGGACGATGCCTTGGCGAACGCGTCCGCCCTCACCTTGGCCTTGACCTGGATGACGGACTTGCCGTCGAGCTGCAGGGCGAGGTCGCCCGCCGCCTGGGCCTCGGCCTGGGCGAACAGCTTGACGAGCACGCTGCCACGCGCCGAACCACGTCCAACAGCGTAGGCAGCGGCCATGCCGCGGCCCTCGCCGTAGGCGTAGCCCGAGTTGGAGTTGCACCACGCCTTGGCGTGAGTGGTCACCTTCTCGTCGGCCTTGGCGACAGCTTCGACGTGCCACTTGAGCTTCTTGACGAACTTCACCTTGCCGCGAATGGCGTTCTTCGGAGGCTTGCTCTTCGGAACACCGATCTTGACCTGGTTGTGGCAGATCGGGTCACGGACGGCGCCGTTGATCCGGCAGAAGCGCTTCCCCTTGGGGTAGCTCTTCCAGTGCCAGCCGGTGGTGCCCTCCGCGTTGTAGCTCGTCCAGAGCGACATCGGCCGGTTGGTCTGGAAGCAGTTGTCCTGCTGGCTCTTCGGCGTACCGTTTGCCCTGATGCGGGCGAGGACGGTCACCTTGGAGCTCAGCTTGACGCCGTTGACGGACGTGGCGCGGGAGCTGCTCGAAGACTTCGAGTGGCTCTCGCTGCTGACGACGTCGGCGCACTCGCCAGTGCCGGTACCGACCTCCACGTCGTCACAGGACGGCGGCTCCTCGTCGGAGCTGCTGACACTGCTGGACGCTGCTGAAGCTGGCGAAGCCAGCAACGACACGCCGGCCAGGCCACCGAAGAGCAGGAAAAGCACAGCGGTGAACATCATCCGGATGGACATGCCCTTCACTGCGGTTTCGCGCTCGACGGGCGTGCTCATGGCACGGCGGAAGGTCCGTACGACCTTCCTGGTCTGTCTCTTGTTCATGATTCTCCATTCCCCCCTTCGTGCGGGGTGGTAGTCGGTTGTTTGACCGCCACACCCACCCCGCAGGGAAGTGTGACGATCGCCTGGGCAAGTGAATTGTCCGTGCGATCGTCACACCTCATTAGGGAAGAAGAATATAGATTGCAGTAGTTGGTGTCTTGGGTTTAAAAACCCAATGACTATCTAGTTTGCGAAAAGTAACAATAACTAACTTGCTAAGTGTCGCAAACACTTCTTGGCTAAATTGTTAAACGACGCCTCGCAAGTGCTATGGGACCCTCTCAAGTAGATTGCTATACCTGTGATAACAGATCAGCCACACTTCTTGATCATGTCCCACCTCACAGAGGTTAAGCTCATATTATCATAAATAGTTTGCAATGTCAATACTTTTAACCATAAAAATGACATTAGCACAAGCATTTTCAGCGCCGTTTGCCGTATACTAGTACAAATGACCGATGTGCTAGAAAACAAGCTCAAATCGCTTCCTGGGGAGCCAGGGGTGTATTTTCATAAGGCTGCGAGTGGTGAGGTCATCTATGTTGGCAAGGCAGCGAGTCTCAAGAACAGGGTACGTCAGTATTTTCAAAAGTCACGTCTGCGGGATGCGAAAACCGACGCACTCGTAGCGGAAATCGTTGATACGGAATGGATTGTCGTTGAGACGGAGCTCGATGCACTCTTTCTGGAATCAGAGATGATCAAGCGCTACCAGCCCCGATATAACGTTCTGCTGCGTGATGACAAAAGCCAACTCTTCGTGCGTATCCCAATGCAGGATGCGTACCCAAGCGTGACGTTCACACGTGGTCCGCTCGATGACGGGGCCACCTATTTCGGGCCGTACTATAACGGTTGGGCAGTCAAAAAAGCACTCCGGTATCTGAGGCGGGTATTCCCGTACAGTACCCATGAAACGATGCCTCGTCGTCTCTGTTTACAGTACCATATCGGCCTCTGTCCCGGAGTCGAATCCCAGATGATCAGTAGTAGCGACTACAAAGAAATCCTGAAGAAACTCATTCGGTATCTGAAGGGCGAACGAAAAGCTCTGATGAAGGAGATTGAACGAGATATGCAACGCGCCGCAAATCGGCACGACTTTGAGCACGCAGCACGGCTTCGTAACCGTCTAAGAGACCTCAAAGAGCTCCAACGTCAGATCGTCTTTGGTGACCGCGAATTTATGGATATCAGTAAAGACCAGGGCCTGACCGGTCTCGTGACGCTCCTTGGGCTAACCGGGGTACCGCGACGTATCGAGGCGTACGATATCTCACATATGAGCGGCACAAACAATGTCGCCAGCATGGTCGTGGCTACCAATGGGCTCGCCGATAAGAGCCAATACCGCAAGTTCAAGATGCAGTTACCTGGCAATAACGACACAGCACATATGCGCGAAGCATTGTCACGTCGACTCAAACACCTTCATGACTGGGGTCGGCCCGATCTGGTCATCATTGACGGTGGCATACCGCAACTCGGTGCGGTAGCTGATCTGCTACGTGCCGAAAATATCGCGTATATTGGGCGTAACAAGAGTGGTGATCATAGCCATAGTGCCCGCGTACGGTTAGTGATTCCAGATGAGAGTGGATATAAGACCGTAGAGCTCGAAAACAGTAGTCATATTGCCAAGCTGATTGCCCGTCTCGACAACGAGTCCCACCGCTTCGCGATCAGCTACCACAGTACACTCAAGCGAAAAGCTGCTACAAAGAGTATCCTCGACGATATACCCGGTGTCGGACCAGCGACGCGTAAGAAGTTAATAGCAAGTTTCGGCAGTGGTGTCGGCGTCAAAGAGGCGACGCGTGAACAGTTGGTGGCGGTGCTCGGCGAAAAGAAGGCAATAGTCATCTACGATTGGTTTCATCCGAAGGCTGAGAGCACTGTAGACTAGGGGTATGAATCCGGACTTTTATCAAAAAAATAGACGAGCGCTTCTCGACAAAATAGGTGGCGGGGCACTCGTGGTTATCACCGGCTATGGTGAAGTACAGCGGACGCATGACGCGGCATGCTGGTTCGAGCAAGAGGCTAATTTTTGGTATCTCACCGGTGTTGATTTACCTGACTGGTGGTTGGTACTTGACGGTACACATGGGACGGAGTGGCTGGTATCGCCTGAGATTAGTGATACCCAAGCGGTTTTCGACGGTAGTTTCTCGCCAGAAACCATCAAGTCCGGAAGTGGCATAAAAACCATCATTGAGCGTGACGAAGCCGTACGCCGCCTCCGCCAACTTGTTAAACACCACAGCATCGTTTATACGACCGAACAACCTTCGTATCTGCGTGAACATGGACATTTTCAGCTCAATAGCGCGCAGGCAGAGCTCAAAAAAACGCTCGAACGGACATTTCAGACGGTTCAGTTGTGTAATCGTGAGCTAGCCGAACTCCGTACGATCAAGCAACCAGAAGAGACGACGGCCATCCAAGCAGCGATCGATGTCACGATCGGGGCTATAGAGGCGATGAAACAAAGTCTTTCAGGTGCGAAATATGAATATGAACTCGACGCCATACTAACCCAGGCTATCCGGAGCAAAGGGGCGCGTCATGCCTACGACCCGATAGTGGCTAGCGGCATTAATGCCTGCACGCTGCACTACGTCAAGAACCAAGGACGTCTTAGTAAAAAAGAGCTGGTACTACTCGATGTCGGAGCTCGGGTCAACGGTTATGCAGCAGATATCAGCCGAACCTATAGCCTTGGTACACCCACTAAACGCCAACACGCGGTCCATGATGCGGTTCGTGAAGCCCAGGAACGATGTATTAATCTATTGAAACCGGGTTTGTCGCTCCAGGAATACCAAGCAGAATGTGAGCACATCATGAAAACAGCATTGACGAGTCTCAAACTGTCGACCGAACGCTATCGAGAATATTTTCCGCATGCGATGGGGCATGGACTTGGTGTCGATGTACATGACAATCTAGTCGGTCACAGCAGTCTGCGACCTGGCATGGTGTTGACGGTTGAGCCCGGTATCTATATTCGTGATGAGCAGATCGGCGTGCGCATCGAAGATGACATCTTGATCACAGAAAACGGGTTCAAAAACCTATCAGCCCGTCTCTCGACGGAGATTCGCTAAATAAGGTATAATACCTGGGATATGCGAAAACAACTTGCGGTCTTTTTGCTGAGGTGGCTACTCAACACGTTCGGGCTCTGGATCGCCAGTCGGCTGTTGGGTGGAGGATTCAACGACACAGAGGCAACAACCACGACCTTTTTGCTGGCTGGTCTTGTACTATCGCTAGCTAACTCACTACTCCGACCGATTGTTATCGTCCTATCGTTACCTGCAATCCTGATCACGCTTGGACTGTTCATGCTCGTCGTTAACGGTCTCATGGTTTATCTGGCGCTCAACCTGGTGCCAAACCTCGAGATCAGCTTCTTCTCAGCAATCGTCACAGGTATCATCATCAGCCTCATCAACTACATCATCAGTGGCTTTTTGGAACTTAATCAAAACAAGAAGGAGATCGCCGTATGAGCGTTTCAGACATTTTACCGATCATAACTATGGTTTCAGCCGTACTCATGGTTGTTTGTATCCTGTTGCAGGCACGAGGCGCCAGTCTCGGAGCAGGCTTCGGTAGCTCAGGCGAACTATTCACGACACGTCGTGGCATCGATAAGAGCCTTTACGAGGCAACCATCGTCCTGGCAGTCATCTTCGTCTTCTCTATCTTGGCAAGTCTTGTGCTTGCAAATTTTAGCTAAACGAGGAATTGATGTCTCCCGAATCATCTGACCCGCAATGGAAGAAGTTCGTTCGCATCAAGCGACCGAACGTCAAACATGTCCGTGTCCGTGCTCGAAAAATCGAAGGCGCGACGATGCGCCATGCTCACCGGTTCATCATCTCGCGCTGGGCGAACCTTCGTGATGTACGTCGTCACGCGCTCGGCTGGCTGATACTGGCCGGGCTTCTCGTGGTGGCGACGGGACTACAGCTGTACTGGGTCCAAAACGCACACTCGGCGCGACAGCCAGCCGAGGGTGGCACCTATGCTGAAGGTGTGATCGGGCGGCTCGACACGCTCAACCCGATTTACGCCTCAACTCAATCGGAACGTTCGGCAAGCTACCTGATATTTTCGAGTTTATTCCGTTACGATAGTGCAAATAACCTCGAGTCTGATCTCGGTAGGACCTGGACAGCCTCTGCGGATGGGAAAGTTTATACCGTAAAACTACGTGAGGACGCGAAATGGCACGATGGTGAGCCAGTGACGGCAGATGACGTCGTTTTTACGCTCGGTCTTATCAAAAATCCGCAAACTCGGTCGTATCTATACCGCACGTGGCAGGATATCCAAGTGAAGGCACTTAGTCGCTACGAGGTGCAGTTCACATTGCCTGGTGCCTACGCGCCATTCCCGCACGCACTGACTTTCGGTATCCTGCCGAAACATGTCATCGAGAAAGCGTCGCCAGCACGCCTCCGTGAGAACGCTTTCAACCGCGAACCGATTGGTAGTGGTCCGTTTGCTTTCAAGAGTATCCAGGTTATCAATCCGGACGCTGATAGAGTTGTGCTCCAGCTTGAACGCAACGACGAGTATCACCGAGGCCCCGTCAAACTAGAGCGCTTCCAGTTGCACACGTTCCAGGACCACGATGCACTCAGACAAGGCTTTTTAAGTCGTGAAGTAAATGCCGCAGCCGAGGTGACAAGTAGTGATATCAAAACGATCAAGGAGCAGATACCATCCACTATCGTCGCGGATGCACCGCTCAATAACGGGGTGTATGCCTTTTTCCAAACCGAACGCCCAGGGCTCAATGACGCCGCTGTTCGCCGTGCACTAGTGAAGGCGACCGATCGTAACTCGCTCCGAAAGACTGTTTCAGATGCTTCGCCACTCGATGGCCCACTCCTCAACGATCAGACAGGCAGTGTGGGCGACTTGAGACAAGCTACCTTTGATTCTAAAGCAGCGGCGAGTGAGCTTGACGCGGCTGGTTGGAAATTAAATGGCCAAATCCGTCAGAAAGACGGTCAACCACTCCAACTGAGCGTTGTCGCGCCGCGTAGCGGTGACTTCCCGGCGATTCTCGAATCTCTCGCTAAACAATGGCGAAGTGTCGGTGTTGATGTAAAGACCCAGGTAGTTGATACCGATACCTTTGAACAGAATATCTTGTCATCTCGAGCCTATGACGTACTACTCTACGAGCTAGCGCTCGGTGCTGACCCCGACGTCTTTGCCTACTGGCATTCCTCGCAAGCAAGCATCCGCGGCTTTAACCTCTCCAACTACAAGTCAGGTATCTCAGATGATGCGCTACTTAGTGCACGTGGCAGGAGCGAGGGTAACCTCCGTAACGCGAAATACCGTGGTTTTTATGAGCAGTGGCTCAAGGACGCACCAGCGGTCGCGCTCTATCGACCACACCTTCGCTACGTGATGACAGAGAATACCGTATCAGTCGACCGTGCCAAACCAGTCGTCGATACGCTTAACCGCTACCATACGCTCGATACCTGGACAGTTCAGCAGTCGACGCAGTTCAAAACGCCATAGCTACCTCTTGAGAAAAACGCGGTTTTCGCGTACAATACATCGGTACGGTTTGCCGTTATGGTGTGCGTCTGCGCAAGTATGCGCGAGTGGCGGAATTGGTAGACGCGCTAGCTTGAGGGGCTAGTGATCATTGCGATCGTGGAGGTTCAAGTCCTCTCTCGCGCACCAGAGTAAGAAAGTGATCTAATGATCGCTTTTTTATTTTGCACCTTACCACCTTTAACCACATAGAATACTGAGATGACTAGCAAAATCATACACGTGGGGAAATATGCAAAGCAGAAATGATAACTGAGGGGTGGCGGGGGATAATGCTCATGGTATGATAGGGGAAAGGAACAAAAGAGACGAAATGAACAAGGTTGCAAGCTATCTACAGAGCCATATTTCCGGTGAGGTACTTGTCAGTGAACACATCAGGCAGCGATTTTCGACCGACGCGAGTATTCTGAGCGTCAAACCGAGTCTCGTCGTGCATCCACGCACGACTAACGATGTCCGCAAGGTCGCCAGGTTCTCGTGGCAGCTCGCTGAGCGTGGCCATATCCTGCCAATGACAGCTCGTGGAAACGGTACTGACCTGACTGGTGCAGCGATCGGCAAGGGTGTTATCGTCTCGTTTCCGACTCATCTGAACAATATCCTCGAAATCGACACAAAACAGCGACTAGTTCGCGTTCAACCAGGGGCGAATTTCAAATCTCTCCAGGAGACACTGCACACCCATGGCCTCTTTTTGCCACCCGCACCGCTCTCATATGAGTATTCAACCGTTGGTGGCGCCATCGCAAACAACTCGTCTGGCCTGCGTTCATATACCTATGGGGATATGAGCTCATGGGTCGATAAACTTGAAGTGGTGTTGGCGAACGGTGAAGTCATCCAGACCGGTCCGCTCAGCAAACGTGAAGTCAGTAAAAAGCTCGGCTTGCCGACGCTCGAGGGAGAATTGTACCGCGCCGTTAATGCGATTCTATCCGATGGGGTGGAAGCCATCGAAGCTTATGACAAAGCACTCGGTGCAACCTCTGATAATGTCGGCTACACGCTGAGGAGTCTCAAAACCAAAAGTGGTGGCCTCGATCTAACGCAGCTATTCGTCGGTTCTCAAGGTACGCTTGGTATCGTCACGGAGGCGATTTTGAAAGTTGCCGAGTACACACCAGCCTCCACGCTGGTTGTCGCTGCCTTTCCAAATCTCGACACAGCACTTGAAACGGCCGATCAACTCAGCAGTCTCAACCCCAGCGCCTTGGAGCTTGTTGATACTGACCTCCTCGAATTTGTACAAAAACATAACAGTGTCGAGTTGCCACGCGAACTACTCGTCGATGGAAAAATCGGCACGCTGTTGTTTGTCGAAGCCCATAACAAATCCGCCCGTGCGTTGGCGCGCTTTACGAAACAGGCCATAAAGGCTATTTCACGCCAGACCGAATCATACCTGAGCGCGACCGATAATGACGACCGAGAGCGGTTATGGTCATTTCGGTTCGTGACAGCAGCTTTCATGAGTTTTGACACCGGCGGTAAAGCGGCGCTACCGATATTGCAGGGGGTCTCAGTGCCACCAGCAGCGCTCCATCAGTTCATCGAAGAAGCCAAGCGTATGAGTAAAAAGCATCATCTCGAAACAGCGTTCTGGGCACACCTCCAAAGCGGCGAAGTGATGGCGATACCATTAGGTGATCTCGGCAAGCTCGGTGACCGGCAGCAAGTATTCAAACTCATGGATGAGTATTTCCGCCAAGTCGTCCGACTCGGTGGCAGTGTCGCGACGACTGGTCCCGAGGGTCGTTTGCGCGTACCGTTTGCCCAGCTTCAGGTTGGTGGCGATATGACAGCGCTCTTTGAGCAGCTCAAAACCGCAGCCGACCCACATCAGACGATGAATCCTGGCGTCAAGACGGGAACGACAAGCAGAGACCTTGTCGATATGCTGCGCAAAGATTACACGCTTGATGCCTTTGGCGATTATCTGCCGCGGTTGTAGCTTGTCACCTCTGTCAAAATCAAGTATAGTGGTGCATGTTGCCGTCATGCGCGAGTGGCGGAATTGGTAGACGCGCTAGCTTCAGGTGCTAGTGTCCGTTCGGACGTGGAGGTTCAAGTCCTCTCTCGCGCACCATGGGCGCTTAGCTCAGTTGGCTAGAGCATCTCGTTTACACCGAGAGGGTCGGGGGTTCGAGCCCCTCAGCGCCCACCATATAAAATATCTCACCCTTCAGCGGTGGGATATTTTATATTTATGCGTTAAGTGGGCTCGAACGGGTCTGCAAGTCTGCAGACAGCGGCACTTTGTGAGATTAATCGAGCAAAGCGAGCCCCTGTCAACAGATGCTATGATCTGCTATAATACAGATTGAGGAAGCCCACTAGGGCTCATTTTTATGGTAAAAGCAGAGAACATACGTAACATCGCGATTATCGCCCACGTTGACCATGGCAAGACGACGTTGGTCGATGGGCTTTTGAAACAATCAAATACTTTTCGTAACAACCAGGCTGAAATGAGCCAGGAACTAATCATGGACTCGGGTGATCAGGAGCGTGAGCGAGGTATTACGATTACTGCAAAGCAGACAACGGTGTACTGGAATGAGCTCAAGATCAACATCATTGATACCCCAGGTCACGCTGATTTTTCTGGAGAGGTTGAACGAACACTTAATATGGCTGACGGTGTATTGTTGATTGTCGACGCTCAGGAAGGTCCGATGCCGCAAACCAAGTTTGTACTCGGTAAGGCACTGAGTCTCGGCCTCAAGCCGGTTGTTGTCATGAACAAGATTGATAAGCCAGCTCGCCGTGTCGACGAAGTGAAGGATGAGCTTGACGACCTGTTTCTCGAGCTCGCGGTTGATGATAACCAACTACATTATCCCATGTACTACGCGATTGGTCGTGACGGAAAGTCTTGGAAAGAAGTTCCGGCCGATCCGACTGCGGCAGCTGATCTGACACCAATCTTTGAAGCGATCCGTGACGATATTCCGGCGCCTACTGTCGAGGCAGATAAACCATTCCAGCTTCTCGTGACTGCACTTCAGTACGATAACTTTCTTGGTAAGTACGCGATTGGTCGCGTGCACCGCGGGGTTGCGAAGCGCGGTATGGCCGTGACACTTATCAAAGCGGACGGTATGCAGGTTCCCGGAAGAGTTGAAAAACTATTCGTGAACCGAGGACTCAACCGCGAAGAAGTAGACAATGCTGTTGCTGGTGACATCGTATCGATCGTAGGTGTTGCTGACGCGCACATCGGGGAGACTATCGCCGACAAGGAAGCGCCCGAGGCGTTGCCAGTTATGGAAGTTGAAGCACCTACAATCAGTATGTACCTCGGCCCTAACACGAGCCCGATGAAGGGTAAAGAGGGTGAATTTAATACTGGTCGTCAGATTGGTGATCGACTAAAGAAAGAACTCGAAACAAACGTTGCACTTCGTGTACGTGATGAAGGCGTCGGCTTTATTATTTCTGGCCGTGGTGAACTTCACTTATCTGTACTGATCGAGGCGATGCGCCGTGAAGGCTTCGAATTTGAAGTTGGTCGTCCGCAAGTTGTCACGATTCAGGAAGATGGCGTTGAAAAAGAACCAGTAGAGGAGCTTCTAATCGAAGTTGGTTCCGAGTTCGTTGGCGTTGTTAGCCAAGAGATGGGCCTGCGCCGCGCAGAGCTTGTGAGGCAGGATCAGACTAGTAGTGGCACAACACGTTTTAGCTACCTCATTCCAACCCGTGCGATCATCGGTCTTCGCAACCTTATGCTGACATCGACTAAAGGAACGGTCATCATGCATAGCCTGCCACACGGCTACCAACCACTTGGTCCGAAGCTTAGCAGTACTCGTAACGGGGCATTGATCGCATTTGAAGCTGGCACAACAACTCCGTATGCCCTTCAAGCCGCTGAGGCTCGCGGCGAACTCTACATTGGTCCGGGTACGATTGTCTACCCTGGTATGGTGATTGGCTTGAACCGTCGAAACGAGGACATGGAAATCAATGTCTGTAAGGCAAAGCAGCTGACAAATATGCGTTCGAGCTCGAGTGATGGTGTTGTGCAGCTCACGCCACATACACAGCTCAGCCTCGAGCAGTCGATCGACTTTCTGAACGATGACGAGCTTCTCGAAGTCACACCAAAGAACTTGCGTCTTCGAAAACGTTACCTCGACGCAAACGAACGAAAGCGCCACAACAAATCTTAGTCAAACAATAGCTGAGTATCGATCATTTGCTTCGTGCTAGCCTGACGCATTGCAATACTCAGGCTATTGCAAATAAAAGGTTGATCCCTGGTGAATACACCACGCTGCCAAGTGAAGTGAGGGTTAAAACGCTCACCGGCATACGTCATATCTATGGATGCACATCCAATCGAACCCAGATCCCATAAGAAACGATTATGCAGGGCATGAAGCTGATTGCTCCTATCCTCTACTCTGGTAGCCGGCCTATTGTTGTTTGGGCCAAACATCACGTCTTCTTTCGGCTGCACCAAAACTGGCCGAAAGTCGTCCGCAACTTCGCGCAATATGCAGCGTAGTTTTTGCACGTCATCAAGGCCATTCTCTAGCTCGAAAGGCGGCACGATCGTTATATGTAACGGCCAACGCATCAACTCGACGTTATGGCGTATGTGACTTTCGATATTATGAAATATGAGGAAATCTGTTTTATTTTTTTGCTCAAATTTAATACCATGCGCACTAATTTGTTCGCTCACGTGCATGACCTTTCTACTTAATCATCTCTTTACATTTCGATAATAATCAGTGAATCTAGTAACGAATAGTTAGTCTAATTTGAGTCAAATAATATTGTGCAACCAACAAAACTCCATTTTATCCAGAAAGAAATACTTCGTACGTTAACCATGCAAAAATGGGCAAGGTTCCGCGATATGCGACCTGCGCGTGTTGACAGCAATCTTTATAACTACCATTTACGACTACTGCAAAGGAACGGTTTGGTCGAAAAAGTCGAGAACAAAGGCTACAGGCTGAGTCCTGAAGGACTGCGATATGTGGACTATGTTAGTCTCGAGCAGTTTGAACCTCGACAGCAACCAAAACTCATTACAAAGCTGGTACTAGTCGACGAGAACGGTCGAATATTGATGTGGCCTAAATATAAACAGCCGTTTATTGGCACGTGGTCACTACCGAGCGGCAAGGTGCATTTTGATGACGAGTCAGTGACAGCTGCCGCTCATCGTGAGATTGCATACATAACTAACTCACCTGTAAAACTTACTCATGCTGGACTGATGGAAGTTGAGGCGAGGATACACGGGGTCGTGATCACGCATATTCTCGAACATGTCTTTCATGGCACGATAAAGGCGCAAGCTGTCACGCATGAATTAACCCAGTGGCAAATAAGTGGTGATCTCGATAATCTCGAATGCTCACCAGGAACACGCGAGGCAGTCGCGTTTGGTATTGATGGTGGGCCGTTTCGCTATGAGCACGTGATCGTTGACTGGTGATTAGTTCGGTATTGTCTGGTCAGGACAGGAAGACAAGATGTCCACCATGGCGTCGTACTCACTCCGGGTTACCCAGAGTGAGTATTTTTTCTTGACTGCAATCTGTCTCGCGACGTAGTCGCAGCGGTAGGATTTGTTCGGTGGGAGCCAGGTGGCGGCATCACCATCACCTTTTTGCTGGTTGAGGTCTCCGTTGACAGCCAGTAGCTCGAGCGGATCGTTTGCGAGAGCGACCCGTTGCTCGTAGGTGAGTTGTTGAGCACCTTTTTGCCACGCGTCGCTGAGTGCGACGACATGATCGATCTGAACGTCATCGCTGGTTGCGGTGCCTCGCAAAAAGTATATCGTCGTGCCGCTGTAAGGATCATTCAATGTACCAGTTGCGACGGTGCAGGTTAGGTCGACGAATGTTTCGTTCGACATGTCACGGGCGAGTACAAAATTGCGCATATCGCAGTCACCTGTCCGTTGCCAGCCAGGCCCAAACGCATCGCGCGTATAACCGGTTTTCGGTGCCCGGCCTTTGATGGTAAGCTGAGCCAGCGCTTCGCCGGCCGGCGAAGTGACCGTCTCGACGGCAAGTACCGAATTGTCCTGCTTTGCTTGCTCGAGCTGGATGGTCTTGTACGACCCGATAGCAACGATTGCCGCGATGATGGCGAACCGAATGATTTTTTTCAAGTGAGCGTTCACCTTATCATTTCAACAGAAAATGCTTGAGTCTACAATCTGTCGGGTAGCGTGGCCAGGATTGCTTCCTCGAGTCGAACAGCACGGGCGTCGTAGGCCTGATCCGGGACACGTCCACTGTAGTAATCGCGGGCTATCTCTGCGGCTACCGACCAGGCTTGGACTTCTTGAGGAGGCTGCTCGACGCGGTTAACACGTTCATGGAGTTCGTCCCAGACATCAATCACTCTCGTGTTCAGCAGCGGCGTATCAGAGTCGTCGCCTCGAACATATTCAGGGAATTTTTGTGTGACATTAATGACGTCGTGGATTTTGTTCGCGAGGTAGGAAGCAAGACCATAATAGCCGTGCGTCCTGAGGCCCTCGGCTATATGATACGTGTCCCAAAGCCAGACGCTCCCATTTTGGTAAGAGCCCGGTCGATACCTAACCTCATCGCTTGCCAATGTTCGGATGCCGCTGACATTGAGCATTTCCTTCGAGAAGAGTTGGTAAATAACCGCCTCACGGTAGGGCCGGTATCTTTCCTCCCTTAGCAAGCGCGATCGAAGGAGGTGACCCATGTTTGACGTTCGTATTTTTAGCTGACGCAGATTATCCTGCTCATCTCGATCGGTTCCGAGGGCGAAGTAACCGCCTTTTTCATCGACCCAAAAAATATCAAGGATCGTTTCACGAAGTCTTTCCGCTCTTGTGCGTAGCTCTGCAGCTTTTTCCGTATCGAGGAAGAACGTTTCGTAGATACGAGCGGCATCCATGATCGCGTCGTATGACAGTTGCTGGACATCCGTTGAGGCGACGCCTTTTTTGCGATTTGCAAGCGTGCCGTCCGCATGCGAGTACGAATCCCATGAATCCCGCCATACCTCATTTTCCATGCCTTTGGGCAGAGGAGAGCAGTACTCCACAACACCTTCTTTGTTTGCATCAAGCCGTCGCTCAAGCCACCCGAGTGCAGATCGAAAGGCTTCCGCAATCGTATGCTGTTCGCCGTCGCGCCCTGTGAAGGTTTCATTCAGGATGGTCTCGCCGCTACTTACGGTTGAGCTGTAAAGGTAAACTGCATGCATGAACATCGGTGTTGCGTCCACGGTTGCATAGTAGGGCCATTGCCAGCCCCGCTTCTCGGTCAACTCTCGAGCTATAGGGTCACTTGGGTTTCTTGCCTCGTGAAGGATACGGCCTGGCTCTTCTTCGCGGCCAACATGAGTCGTAATGCCTTGCAGCTCGGCGAGGGCGTGGATAGTGGCATGTGCGAGAAGTGGGTAGATCGGCATTAGATCGATGGCAACACGCAGGGAGTCCCTGCCAAACAGTACCTCGTATTTCTTCAATTCAGGCGAGACTGTTTCATTTTCAAACCTTTCGAGCGCCAATGAAGCCATAGTCGGGCCGAATTGACCTACTTCGCCTCCGGCTTTGACACGAGCCAAACGCTCTAGCTCGCGTAAACTCGACGGAGGCCGCGAGGGACTAAAAGGAGGTACTTCTTTTACTTCCAGCAAAATCTCGCCTGGTAAGAGCCTCGGCAGATGGTGACGGTCACTGAAGTTTGGTGCGCTCTCAAGCATCTCATATATTATTATGCTCCAAGTCCATTCTTGGTGTAATTTATTTCACATGGCAGGCGCGGTTCTCTGGGTATACTGAGCATATACCATGACAAAGGCTGCAGCGACCGAGCGACGCAAGAAGAAACTGAGGGTGGCGATCATTGCTACTCCATGGTTGAGCATACCGCCGAAGGGCTATGGTGGTATTGAAGCTGTGCTTGACGCGCTCGTGAAAGGGTTAATGAGTGCCGGCGAAGAAGTCGAAGTTTTTGGCGTGGGCAGACGGAAACTTCACGGTGCAAAAGTACACAATCTTGCCGGTGAAGAGCAGTTCAGGCACATCCACGGTCCATGGTACAAAGTATTGCCGCTCGTTGGGGGGCATGTCCAGCAAGCCCTTAAACTCATTGAAGCCGATGGCGGATTTGATGTCATTCATGATCATAACGGCCATATTGGGCCGCAGGTGTTGTCATGGGCGACGCGGCTCCCGCACATGCCGCCCTCGATCCACACGCTGCATGGCCCGCCATTTACGAGCGACGAAGACGTCAAAAACGGCGAGCCGGACAATCGTCCGTTTTGGGCTCGTGTCAACGGCGGTCATCATTCGTACTTGGTCGGCATATCAGATGCCCTCATGAAGGCTGCGCCCCGTGAAGTCAAAAAGAACACCTTGGCGCCGGTATACAATGCCGTGGATGTCAGGGAATTCCCTTACGTCGAGCAAAAAAAGAATTACTTCATCACCCTCGCCCGTTTCAATGAAGATAAAGCGCAGCATATCGCCGTCAAATATTGCAACAAGTTCAAGTACCGCCTGCGTATGGCAGGGACGATCGGTGATATCGAGACGCCACGACGGCTGCTTCTCGAACTCGCCAATCCGCTGAGTAAGTACCGCCAACATCCTGAATTTCGTTACTACAGTGACCAGATTCTGCCGTACGTGGTGCGCAACCCTCGCATCGTTTATTCGGGCAACCTGGCCGGACCGTCAAAGATGCGCTTTATCTCGCAGGCAAAAGCATTGTTATTCCCTATCCAGTGGGAAGAGCCGTTCGGTATGGCGGTCATTGAGGCGCTGGCATGTGGCACTCCCGTCGTCGCGATGCGCCGCGGTGCGATGCCGGAGATCATCGAACACGGCATCAATGGCTTCTTGGCTGATACGGAGGAAGAATTTGCCGAGTACATGCAGCGCGTCGATGAGATCGATCCGGCAGATTGTCGTATGTCGGTCAAGCGACAGTTTTCCGCGGAGGTTATGACAGCAAACTATATCGATCGATATCATGAGGCTATCGCGCGGAAGCAAGCTACGAGTTGATCTCGTCAGGCATGAAGCCTTTGCCAGGTTTGAAATCAGCTTGCCATTTGTAGTCCTTGCCGTACCCTAGGTCTTTCATCAGCTTGGTCGGCGCGTTTCTGATATGGAGCGGTACCTTGGCGTCCGGATATGTTTTTGCCAGCGCGAGCGCGTTATACATGAGATCAGAAGTCTCGCGGGATTTTTCTGAACGTGCCAGCGCGGTTGCGCAGTGAAAGAGGTTGTATTGGGCTTCCGGCATACCGATCCGCTCGACTGCCTGAAAAGTCGCCACAGCGAGGGACAAGGCACCGTTACCGGCGAGACCGATGTCTTCCGAGGCAAAGATGACCATACGACGGGCGACGAACTTCGGGTCTTCACCGGCCTGTAGCATGCGGGCGAGGTAGTAGAGCGAAGCCTGCACATCGCTACCACGCATACTTTTTATAAATGCTGAGATGACATCGTAGTGCATGTCGCCCTTTTTGTCATAACCAGGTATGCGTTTTTGAGCGGCCGTGCGTACGGTATCGACAGTAATCTTTTTTGCCAGACCGAGTGCGACCTCTAAGTTGCCGAGCGCAAGCCGTGCGTCGCCGCCTGAGAGTTCAGCGAGGTAGTCTAAGGCATCCTGGCTGACGCGTTTTGTGGCCTTTTCATGTTTGAGCGCCCGCTCCAAGATGGCAATGACATCTGCCTTCGAGAGCGGTTCGAGGACGAGCACACGTGACCGGCTGATGAGCGGTGTGATGATCTCGAAGCTAGGGTTCTCAGTCGTGGCACCGATCAGTGTAATGAGGCCAGACTCGACATGTGGTAAAAAAGCATCCTGCTGAGCTTTGTTGAACCGGTGGATTTCATCAACAAAGAGGATAGTTCGTTGTTTGAGATTCAAGTTTGTTTTGGCGCGATCGACGACAGCAAGTACGTCCTTTTTACCTGCCGTCACAGCGCTGAGCTCGATAAAGTCAGCGTCGAGTTCGCTAGCGACGATCCGTGCGAGCGTTGTCTTGCCGCTACCTGGTGGTCCCCAGAGTATCAGACTCGTGAGCTGTTTTTGCTCAATTATTTTTCTCAACAAACCTTTGCCACCGACAATATGAACCTGGCCAGCAACATCATCGAGTGATGTCGGGCGCATCCGTTCGGCGAGCGGTGATTGGTCCATAGCTATAGTATACTGGGCTTATATATGTCAAACGTACACGTTCTGCTACTTTACGGCGGACAATCGTCTGAACACGATGTTTCGATCGCAAGCGCACGCAACGTCTTTGCTGCTCTCGATAATACAAAATACGATATCTCGACCTGTTTAATCGACCGTGAGGGTCGGTGGTGGTTGACGGACACGGTAGGTGAGCTACATACCGGTAGCCCGCAGCTATTGCCGGTGCTCGGCCAGCAAAAATTTGTCACGCTGCCCGATCACAAGATCGTACAGCCGGACGTCATCTTGCCGATACTACATGGCAAGAACGGTGAGGATGGCACGGTCCAGGGCCTTGCTGAGCTGCTTGGTATTCCATGCGTAGGTCCAAGCCTGCTGTCGGCCGCCGTGACGATGGACAAAGACATGACGAAACGTCTGCTCGAGTACGCCGGTGTGCCGGTCGTGCCGTGGAAGACGTGGCTCGTCCAAGATAGGCAGCCCACCTACGAGACGATCGTTGCTGAATTGGGCGCTGACGTGTTCGTAAAGCCAGCCAGTGCGGGGTCGTCGATCGGCGTAAGTCACGTGACGTCGGGTGAATCATGGGAGGAAGTTCTGAACGTTGCCGCTGAAAACTCTCAGGTCGTTTTGATCGAAAAGACTATAAAAGGGCGAGAACTCGAGGTCGCCGTCCTCGGCAACCACACGCCGCGTGCAACGGTGCCGGGTGAGGTGATCGCAGGCGGAGACTTTTATACCTATGACGACAAATATGCCGTCGATAGCGCATCGCAGGTCGTGGTACCAGCCGATATTCCTGAGACGGTCACTCAACAGATCAAAGATTACGCACTCAATGCCTACAAAGTGACCGAGTCACGCGGAATGGCACGGGTCGACTTTTTCCTAACCGACGATGGTTCGATCTACCTCAATGAGGTGAACAGCATCCCAGGCTTTACGAACATCAGTATGTATCCGAAACTCTGGCGACATGAGGGCGTCACTTACCCGGCACTGATAAGCCAGCTCATCGATCTCGCCCTCGAGTGATATACTCGTAAGTACTAACTATATGGAGGCCAAAATGGAAAGTTTGCTGTTCTTTCTGCTTGTCGCCGTCGCCGTAATCATCCTGGCCGGTATCAAGATCATCAACCAGTACGAGCGAGGTGTCGTCCTGACACTTGGTCGATATACAGGTATCCGCGAGCCGGGCCTACGTATCGTTATTCCGGTCATCCAGCGACTCATCCGAGTGGATATTCGCTCCACGCCGATTGACGTGCCAAAGCAGGAAATCATCACCAAAGACAACGTGACGGTCGGTGTCGATGCGGTTGTGTATCTGCGCGTTATCGAAGCAAGTAAAGCAGTCCTCGAGACGACGAACTATGTATACGCGACGAGTCAGTTTGCTCAAGCGGCACTCCGCGATGTTGCAGGTAATGCTGATCTCGACGAGCTACTTAGCAAGCGCGAGGAGATATCTCAGCAGATCAAAACCATCGTTGATGCCGAAACCGACAAATGGGGTATCGACGTCGAAAACGTCAAGATTCAAAACATAGAGCTACCACAGGATATGAAGCGAGCCATGGCCAAGCAGGCCGAGGCTGAACGTGAGCGCCGTGCGGTCGTTATCTCGGCTGATGGTGAAAAACAGGCCGCCCAGTCCGTCGCTGATGCTGCCGCGATGCTTAGCAAGATTCCCGGTGGTATCAATATCCGTACGCTCCAAACCCTGGAAAAGATTGCCGTTGAGCCAAGTCAGAAGACGCTCGTCGTCCTCCCAAGCGAGCTGACTAACCTCAAAGACATCCTGACTAAAGTCAAATAGCTTCCGCTGTGCCCCTGTTTTTGGTACAATGATTCCTGTTGTTCAATCTGTGATTTTACCGATTCAAAGTGAGGATTCTTTGAATCGAAAGGAGAAACAACGGAGATATGAAACTTTTGTCGTCAGACAAAATGAAATATCGTGAGTGCGTTTCGACGCCGCGGCTCTTTAGCTCAGTTGGTAGAGCAGAGGCCTGAAGAGCCTTGTGTCCCCAGTTCAAGTCTGGGAGGAGCCACCAAGAAAATACCCGATCTTTGTGATCGGGTATTTTCTTTTGGAAATGAAGATGGGGCGGAGGCACACATCGTGTGCCTCCGCCCCATTGTGGCAGCAGCTAGTTTCAGCTGCCGCCGGTGTCAGACGTGAGAGCGATGAGCTGGACCGGGCCGAACTCCTCCTTCTCTTCGTTGCCGCCGTTCGTCACAACGAACTGGGTCAGTCCGTTGACCGTGATAGCAGCGACGTCGTTGGAGGCACCGACCGCCGAGGGTACTGGCAGAGCCATGAAGCTTGCAGCGGTTGCGTTGGCACCGTTGTTGAGGTACAGCACGTCGTCGGGATTGCCTGTCGTGCCGCTGGTCTGTCCGTAGACATCGACATCGCCGTCACCGTCAACGTCACCGAGTGCGACATGCTTGCCGTCGGCGTTGCTCGCCAGGGTGCTGATCCGGACGACGACGGTGCTGATGCCCGATGCAGTGCCGGCGCGGTAGTAGAGCCCAGCGTTGTCGGTGTAGACCAGGTCGTCACGACCGTCACCGGTGACATCACCGATGGCAGCGTAGTTCATCCTAGGCAGCTTGATGCCGGTGGTCTGGCTGACCTCCGTGAAGCTGCTGTAGGCGTTATTACGGAACAGCAAAGGCTTCGTGTCGGAGAAGCTCAGTGAGAGCAGGTCGGGGCGACCGTCACGGTTCTGGTCCCACTCGATTGCCATGGCCGAGCCAACGTTCTTGGCGGACACGTTGAACTCAGGTGCCTGACGGAAGCCGTCCCACACCCCATCGCCGCTGTCACCCTTGTTCAGGTAGACATGTGATTGCTCAAGGTACGGGTAGCCAGGCATCGTGTTGCAGACATCAGCCGTGTCGGCCCGTTCCACTTGTGCGCCGACGAACAGGTCGGTCCAGCCGTCACCGTTCCAGTCGGTAGTCACGGTGTACCGGCTGCGGTGACACGGCTCGTTGACACCTGCCGCGATGGCCATGTCGACGACCGTGCCGTCCGTCTGCTGCATCCAGAGCTCGTTGTCGATCTCAGCGTGCTTCAGGCGGTTCGACGCGTAACGGCCAGCGGTCGTGTACAGATCCATCCGTCCGTTGCGGTCGAAGTCGGCCATGACACACGCGTGTCTGTCGACGCCGGTGTGCTTGGGAGCGGTCTTGCGAACCACCTTCGGCATGATGGTGCCGGTCAGGGTTCTGTTGAAGGCACCGGTGCTGTTCTGCGTGAACAGTGCACCCTCGTACAGCATGTGGCGAGTGATCGCCACATCGTCCGAGCTGTCACCGTTCCAGTCACCCTTGCAGATGTCCCAGGTCGGTGTGGGGCCGAGGTTGATCCCGGCTTCGGTCGCCCGATCGACTACCAGCGGACTCTCCAGCGCGTTGGCGTTGGTGGTCGCGGTGGCACAGAGCATGACGGCAGCGCAAACGAGCGCTGCAGCAGCGTTGAGTACGCGATTTCTCACTTCTCATCTCTCTTTCTGGGAATGTACAAGCTAGGGCTTTGTCATAATATTATAGAATAATAATAGAAAATAATCAATTATATGATATAAATCATGAAGAAGAAGCGATAGGAAACATTATCTAACAGGGGATAACACCTTGAAAATAACTGCTTGATTAGATACAATTAGACACTGTTAAATCCTATGCGGGTTTAGCTCAGTTGTTAGAGCGCTTCCTTGCCATGGAAGAGGCCAGGAGTTAGAGTCTCCTAACCCGCACCAAGAACGAAATTACCGTTTACTAAGAACCCCTCCCAGGGTTCTTTTAGTTTGTAGGAGACTGTTGACCCCTTGGCAAAGCTCTTTTCGCCTGGAGTGATAGTGAAGTTAGAGAAGAAAATCCGTAGCAAGGTATCCATAGTCTTCATGTCACGGATTTTGCTCAGAATAACAGAGGTAGACTCGAAAAGTTTAAGGTATTGTTCGTACGTTGGTAACGAGTCCTTTACTCCATTCTTAGCTTTTGATGTTCTTCTGTATTCCGTCTTGAGACTCTCTATCTCTTTCACATACTTATCGAGATCGTAATGTTCGGAGAGGGAAGGGTTGCTCAGTACGATGTCTTTGGCCTTCTCGTAGGCCTTCTCTTTGTTCGCAATCATTATTTTGAGCCTGGATAAAGTACTCTCGAATTCAGCTGACATTCGCTTGGACTCATTTTTAGAGGCCTCCACGTAGTGGGCGTAGTTACTTTCGGTAACAAATAGGTAGCGGTTCGCTTGCCTGGGCGTTTGAGTCGGGCGGTTTTCCTAAGTTAATTAACCGGCTTGCGGCATTAAGAGCGCAACAGGATGAGTAGCAAATTTTGCCTATCTTTCGGACGAGTTAGGTAGTTCATTCAACGGTTTAACGCAGAAAACACCTAGGTAGTTAACGCTGCTAAGTACTGATGAATACTGTCTTAGTTCAGGTTTAATGGAGTTTTCACAAGTTGTCGCTGAAAAGAGGTAGAATCATATAAGGAATATATGGCAAAGGTAAATAAATCACGACTACTAGACCTAATCGTAGGCAGGACTACGATTTACTTGCCTATTGTTGAAGCTGTGGTTAACGCCATTGATGCTATCGAAGAGAGAGAAGCATCAGACGGAAAAGTTGAAATACGTTTAATGCGAAATCCTGCACTTGTCACAACCGAAGATGATGAATCACCACCAGTGAGCAGTGTCACGATCACAGATAACGGTGTGGGTTTTACGGATAAAAACCGAGAGTCCTTTGATACTTTATTTAGCGAGAATAAAGTCCATTTTGGAGGTAAGGGGTTCGGGCGATTAACCTACTTGAAGTACTTTGATGTTACAAATATCGAAAGTAATTATCAGGACTCAAAAGGTGACTGGAAGAAACGTACATTCGGATTTATTGATGGAGAAGAGTTCCTCAGTAACGAAACCGTGGCGGAGGTCGAAGAGGGTGAATACCGTACCGTGGTAAGCCTAAAGAATATAAGAAAAGCTCACGCTAATAAACTGAACAAAAAATTATCTACCATAGCTCGTAGGGTATATGAAATACTACTGCCATATTTTGTTATGGATGGTTATACTCCTCCTCTTATCACCATAATTGACGACTCTACAAACGAAGAGATAATTCTGAACAACTATATGAAGTCTCAAGACAAAATTTCTTTACTTTATAGTGAAGATCTAGAGATAGAAGGCTTTGGCGAATCCAAGTCATTCAAAGTGAAGGTTGTAAAGATTTTTCACTCGACTTCCAAAAGCTCTGTTGCATTAGCTGCAAACCACAGGCAAGTAGTAACAACTCCTCTCTATAATTATGTACCTGAGTTTTTTGAGGATTTCAAAGACCAATCCCCTGATGATAAAGGTAACTATGTTCTAAAGGCATATGTCATGGGTGACTATCTGGATGAGAACGTTTCGGTCGAGAGAAGTAAGTTTAATTTTGCAGATGACGACGAAACTAAACTCTATCCTGTATCAAAGAATCATATCGGTAGTGACGTAGCTAAAATGCTGCGAACAAAAATGAAATCTGAACTTAAACCGAGGTCAGATAAAAAAATCGAAAAAGTGAAACAATATGTCGATGTTAATGCGCCCTGGAATCGACACCTACTTAGCGATTTAGACTTAGACACCCTTCCTTTCAACGCAAGTGATAGAGAAATAGACACAGCGCTTAACAAGATAGCATTTGATAAGGAACAAACAGTTAAGGTCGAAGTAGCAGAACTGCTTAAAGACAATAATGCCAGTGAAATCGATACAAATATTGCAGCAATCGCAGGGAAGGTTACTGCACTGGGTCAGGGTAATCTTGCCCACTACGTCGAACTTCGACGTGTAATTTTAGATATATTCAAAAAGAGCCTTCAGCTCAAATCAACTAATCGATACGAACTTGAGAACATCGTTCATAGTATTGTTTTCCCATTACGAAAGGATTCTGACAGCGTTAATTACGACGAACACAATTTATGGCTACTCGACGAAAGGCTTAGCTTCAGTGAATACCTTGCTTCGGACAAACCTCTGAATGTAGGTGATGAACGACCAGACTTACTGTCCTTCGATAGACCTATTGCTGTGCGAGAAGGTGACGAACTGAGTAATCCGATAACCATATTCGAGTTTAAGCGACCTGGCAGGAATGATTACAGTGATGCAGAAAACCCACTTACGCAAGTAACTAAGTATGTGCAGAAGATACGTTCAGGTAATTTCAAAAACCCTCACGGTCGACCAGTAAGAGCAAATGAAAACACACCTGCGTATTGTTTTATAGTTTGTGATGTTACTGAAAAAATCAAAGAGTTCTGTAAACTATATCAGCTTACGATGAGTCCAGATGGTGATGCTTATTACGGATTCCATTCGACGTATCAAATATATTTTGAAGTCCTAAGCTTCGACAAGGTTGTACGAGACTCAGAACAAAGGAATAAAGTTTTCTTTAGGAAGCTCGGTATCGAGTAAATGATATGGCTGGTATAGATACAAAAGCGAATATGAACAAACATAGTCGTGAAATACTTGAATACCTCTACAGGCAGCGTACAGATAATCACATAAATAGTGCCACACTCATTGAACTGCCGAATATAACCGGCGTGAATAGTTTGTATCGTAAAGGCTACATAACTGCGGTTTTTACTAAGGATAAATCTATTAAGAATATATCTATTAACGGTAAGGGTATAGATTGGATTCATGACAACAGCGTGAGTGAATCAATTCAAGTATCGACCGCTGATATAGATAAGGACATTATTTCTCTCAAGATAAGGTCTGAGTTATATGTTCATATTGAGGAATACTTAAAAAACGAAGACTATTTCCATGCTGTTGAAGAATCATATAAGTATGTCCGTGAACGACTCAAAGAACTTACAGGTTCAGAAAAGGCGACACAAGCGTTTGGGTATGAAGCCAACACCATTGTTGATAATGAAAAGATTTTTGGTCATGAGCCTGTTGATGATATAGAGTACGATTTTTATAAGGGAATACGTTTTTTGCATCTTGCCGTTCAGTTCCTTAGAAACGAAAAGTCGCATTCATTAGCAACAACATTAGATAAAAATCTTGCGTTACACTATATATCGATTGCCTCGTTAGCTTACGATTTGATTTCTCGTCAAAGCAGTAGCCCCGAGCAAATTTGAGAATAGAACATCCATTAATTCGAGTAAATCAGTCTCATCTAGTAGGACTATGGAAACATATGAGTAATAAATCTATCGGAAAAATATTTTTACGAAGAGAGAAGGATATTATTTATCTGCTCAATGTTTTCGTGGAAACTAAAGACGGTAGTATATATTTCTCGATGCCTCTTAGTGATGAGCAAAAAAGACTAGGTATGAGCAGCGTAAAAACCTCATATCATCCCAATGGGCAAACGCACTTAACCTCTCAGATAACGCAACTAGGAAAAATTGCAGATGAAACAAAAAGACAGACTACTAATGGCTTAGGTTTCAAGGGTGATAAGGTCTACAGCGCGTCTATGAAAAACGTGCCTTTATCAGAAATTGAAGACGTAGTAAAAGTCGGACAAGGCGCATCCTTTAACGATATAAATTCCATAAGTCACAGTACCCTGAAAATAGTTGAGTTTGAAGATATAAAATGGGGTTCTCACATTATAGATAGCAAAAAGTATTTTCATTTATCTTTGAACTACTTCCTTGTGCCGAAAAGTTTAGCAGCGCAGGGGCGGGGTTTCTTTGATAACGAATACTGCATGCTCTCCCATCCAACATTAGATATCTTCATTGTTGTTAGGATATTCGATCATTGGTCTAGCTCCTAGGGTAGATTCTGTTCCGTTGCACCACTGTAAAATGCCAGGTTTTGCCCGGCATTCTACATTCTAAACATTGACACAATTATCAGTATTCATATACCCTATGGGGGTATATGAATGAACACAATCACTCACACGGAAATGTCAACCAAATGGCTGTCAGCGCAACTCTGCACTGCCTTACAGGCTGTGCTATTGGTGAAGTTCTGGGTCTGATAATCGGAACTGCCTTCGGTCTTAGTAACGGCATCACAACTCTAATCGCTATTGCACTTGCGTTTGTATTTGGTTTTGGTCTTTCGACATTACCTCTTATAAAAACGGGTATGAGGTTTGGTGCAGCGCTTTCAATTGTCGTAGCTGCAGACACACTTTCAATCACAACAATGGAGATCGTAGATAACGCTGTGATGTATGCGATACCTGGTGCAATGCACGCCACACTTATTGACCCACTCTTTTGGATCAGTATGCCGATTGCTTTAATTGTCGCATTCTTCGCTGCTCTACCAGTTAATAAATACTTGCTAAGCAAAAATAAGGGTCACGCGCTGACGATGGAAGCGCTTGGCGGTCATAACCACCATCATTAGGGAGATGAGTATGCAGCACTATGGATATGCAGAAAACAAACCAGCACTACTCAAACGACTTAGTCGTGTTGAGGGACAGGTGCGAGGTGTATCAAAGATGGTTGAGGAGGATAAGTATTGTATAGATATTTTGACGCAAGTAAGTGCTGCGAAAGCCGCCCTAGATAAGGTTGCGCTTGAACTACTTCGTGACCACGCGCGACATTGCTTATCAAACGATCACGTTCATTCTCGTGGTGAAGGTGATAAAGCGGATGAGCTAGTAATTGCCATCGGTAGAATGTTATAAAACCAAGGAGGTACAATGATGGAAACTAAACCACTACTATACGGACTTGTCGGATTTTTCATTGGAGGATTATTAGTAGCTATTGCGGCTACGACTTTCAACAAACCTGAGCAAAAAGAAGCAGCAAATACTAACTCTTCAATGAGCAGTATGTCTATGGATGATATGACCGCTGAGCTTAATAATAAGTCTGGTGATGATTTTGATAAAGCCTTTATCGCAAGCATGATTGCTCACCACGAAGGTGCAGTTGAGATGGCTAAGCTATCAGCCAAGAACGCTAAGCACGACGAGATCAAGACTTTGTCTACAAACATCATTTCGGCACAGGAAAATGAAATTAGCGAAATGAAACAGTGGCAGATTGATTGGGGTTACGCAACTACGACGTCAGACCATAGCTCGATGGGTCACTAATAGATTATCTTTTCTCTACTATTGCTCACATTTGAGATGGCTGGGATACGTGAAAGACCTCCACCCACTAGTGACCTAAAAAGTTTAAGTAGATTCTGTTCGGTTGCACCAACGTAAAAGCCACCCATCGCGGTGGTTTTTACGTGGGTATGATTTGTGATTTCCTAACTCCTGACCTCTTAAAATTAATCAACAGCCAGCAGTCCTACCGCGCCAGCCTCTCAGGCTTAACCAAGACCTACTTGCTCTGTGGGCATGATTGCCCACGAAACATCAAACAAAAACTCCCCATAGTGCGGGGAGTTTTTGTTGTGCGAACTTTTTTACTGACCTTGGGTGAGGGCGGGGATGTTTGGAACGGTAACGGTTGTCGTGTAGACATTGTTGGTTTCATTTGCCTCAGTAATGTAGTTTTGTTTGTCTACCTCAACCTTGAGATTGTAGGTACCGTTGGTAGCGGTCCAAGTCGTGACACCGTTGTTACCTGTATTGCCGACCAATTGGCGGGTTGCACCTGGTGCGAGAGCGGTTGTGTTCCAGCTCGTCCAGACACTGAAGCTGCCAATAGTGAGGAGCATACCGTGGTGTTTGCCGACTGGTGTTGGCTGGTCACCGATGTTCTTGATAGTCACAGTAAAGCTAACTTTATCACCACTGACTGGTGACGCAGGGCTCATCGTCACGCTCTCAACGATGAGGTCAGGACCAGGAGTGGTTGGGACTGGATCTGGATCAGGCGTCGGATCTGGGTCTGGTGTTGGGTCAGGATCTGGGTCTGGTGTTGGGTCCGGCGTCGTCGTGACGATTGGCTGCCAATCACCGTCGGCGTCACGACCGTTAGCGCCGAAAACCTTGGTTCGTGTGCCGGTTGCGCGGTCGAGTACCCAGATGTCTTCCTGGTTGTCGGCGCCGCCCGAGTAGACGACCTTTTTGCTGTCAGGTGAAGCCGCTGGTTGCTTGGCGTTGGCTTTGTTCGTGACCTTGGTTGAAGCACCAGTCGTTGGATCGATCTCGTAGATGTCACTCGTATAACTGTTGTCAGCGCGTAGCGAGCGGTAGAGAATCTTGCCGTCAGATGACCAGGTTGGAGTACCATCGTAGCCATGGAATGGTGTACCGGTCGTCGATGGACGGTTGCTGAGGTTCACAGCAGTGTGTGTCGGGTCCGTCAAGCTCATCGTGTAGAGCTCGAAGTCGCCACTCGCCAGGCTGGCGAATACGAAACGTGTTCCATCTGGGCTGACGCTAGAGCAACAGTCTTCGATACCAGCTGTAAAAGTAAGCCGTTCAGCGGTGCTGTCAGGGTTGGCTGCGGTCAGGTCTATCTTGTAGAGCTCAAAGTTACCGTTGTTGGCACGCTGCGACATGATGATCATAGTCTTGCCATCTGGCGTCCAGGTAGGGAAGCGGTCAGGCGTCGTGTTTTTTGTCAGTTGTACGAGGTTCGAGAGTGAACGGGTCGCGCTGTTGTAGTCACCGACGAAGATTTCGTAGTCACCATCACGCTTGCTGGTGAAGGCGAGTTTTGTGCCATCTGGAGACCAAGCAGGCAAGATGTCGTCACCAGAGTTGTTAGTAAGGTTGGTGAGACCGGTACCATCTTCGTTGATGACGTAGATGTCAGCCGGTGTACTCGTCGTTGGGTTGGTGACGCCTCGCTGTGATGCGAAAGCGATAACACCGTTACTGACAGCGGCATTAGCATTGGTAGAGAAGTACGGAGTGAGTGTAGTAACTCCTGAGAGAACTACAACCCATGCGGTGGCGAGAAGCCGAAGCGAACGGGAGCGTTTCATGCGCAAAAACCCTTTCATACGGTAATATTAGTATCATTTTATCACTTTACTGACAAAAAAGCAAATAGTTTTTATACATGAGCACTCTCATAACGGGGATAATTTGCTATACTAGCGGGGTTATGGCGCGTTGACGGAGCGGTTACGTAGAGGTCTGCAAAACCTTTTAGACGGGTTCGACTCCCGTACGTGCCTCCAGGGCGAGTGGCGGAATCGGTATACGCGGTGGACTTAAAATCCGCTGGTCTAAACAACCTTGAGGGTTCAAGTCCCTCCTCGCCCACCATTTCGAAAGCCGGTCCTTAGGGGCCGGTTTTCGAAATGGTGGATAAAGCAAGTCCCTCCCCGCGATTTCTTAAAATGAAATTCCCTCCAAGCTCGCACACTTGGAGGGAATCGGACGTAGTTCTAGTTCATCGTGCGAGGAACTCCTCGAAGCTCCGGAACATGTTCTCGTAGACGGGTCCGGTCTGGTTCTGGGCGATCGTGACGCCGCGGTCGGAACCGCCGAGCTCGAGATTGAGGTTGTCTGCGAAGAACGTGAGCGCGACCCCGATCATGACGATCGCAACCGTCACGATCAGGATGGCTTTGGTGTTCAGCGAAGGCACTTGGTCACGGAAGTTGCCACCTCCGCCACCCCGTGCTTGGAGTTCCTTGCGGCTCGAAATCAGATTGATACCGATCAGAAGCACACCCACCATCGCTGCAGTGATGCCCCACGGCGTGTCGAGTACCGGCACGCTTGAGCCGCGGAATGCCACGAGGTGTGCGAGTGCACCGAGTGCACCAACGTAGAGAACGCCTCCGATGATGTATCCGGTGACGCCCTTGGTCATGACGAACACTGCCACTGCCCCCATGAAGAGCAAAAGGACAATGAACGCCCAGGTGTTGGGGCCAATGCTTGAAACCCAGTCGAACATGGATATGTGCACCTACCTTCTACTCAGAGTGGAAGTCCGATATTCTAATTTAAACAATGATTGATAAGAAATACAAATATTGTTGACAAATAACACTGTTATTTATGGGGTGAAAGCGCTATACTAAAATCAGAATAACTAGAGGGAGAATTCATGGATATTGCACTTATCATCATTGTGGCTGTCGTTGTCATCGTCGGTATTTTTCTCTGGGCGACTTACAACGGCCTCGTCAAACTTAACGTTCGCGTTCAGGAAGCCTGGAGCGATATCACCGTACAGCTCAAGCGGCGCGCCGATCTGATCCCGAATCTGATCGAGGCGGTCAAGGGCTACGCGGCGCACGAAAAGCAGGTCTTTCAAGATGTCACTGAAGCTCGTGCTAACGTTCTAAACGCCACACAACAGGGCCCAGAGGCAACCGCCAAGGCCGAAAACCAGTTCGAACAAGCGCTCAAGAGCCTGTTCGCCGTCTCTGAGGCTTATCCGCAACTACGTGCCAGTGAGAACTTCCAGCAGCTGCAGGCCGAGCTGGTCGACACCGAAGACAAGATCCAGGCTTCACGCCGCTTCTATAACGGTGGGGTCCGCGATCTGAACACCAAGATTCAGCAGTTCCCGAGCAACGTTGTTGCCGGTATGTTCGGCTTCAAGAACAAAGAGTTCTTTGAAGTCGAAGACATGGCAAGCATCGAAAAGCCTGTCGACGTCAAGTTTTAGGAGTTAACCAATGTATAGCGCCATCGCTGCGAATAAGCGGAATACCGTTTTCATCATATTGCTGTTCATCGCCCTAATTGCGGGCCTGGGCTGGGCGTTTAGTGCCATTTACGGTAGCACAGGAATCTTTTGGTGGACACTGGTCGGTGCGACTATCTATGCGCTGATCCAGTACTTTGCCGCTGCAAAGCTAGCTCTATCGCTCAACGGCGCAAAAGAGATCCAGAAAAGAGACAACCCACGGCTCTATCGCATCGTTGAGAACCTCGCGATTACCAACGGTATGCCGATGCCAAAGGTATATATCGTAAACGACCCAGCGCCGAACGCGTTCGCGACTGGACGCGACCCGAAACATGCTCATGTGGCGGCAACGTCCGGGATACTCGATCTCATGGACGACCGTGAACTGGAAGCTGTGATGGCGCACGAGATGGGTCACGTTCAGAACTACGATATCCGTGTCATGATGATCGTCTTTGGGCTGGTCAGCGCTATCGGCCTGCTCGCGGACGTACTGAGTAGAATGTTCTTGTTCAGCGGCGATGACAATCGCCCGAGCAACCCGATCTTTATCGTCATCGGCATCGTTGCCGCACTACTCGCACCAGTGGTCGCAGTGTTGATCCAAGCCGCCGTTTCACGTCAGCGTGAATATCTCGCCGATGCGACCGGCGCGATGACGACACGTGATCCAGAAGCACTGGCAACCGCGCTGGAAAAACTTGGCGCTGCAGGCTCGGCACTGAAAAAGCAAAACCCCTCGACCGCACACCTGTTCTTTGCAAATCCCCTCAAAGGTTCGACATTTTTGAATGCGTTCAGTACCCACCCACCAATCGCGCAGCGCGTCGAGCGTCTACGCAGCATGGGAATGAAGTTTTAAGGTACGGACCGCATATAGTATGTCAAAGCAGCCGAAAAACACAGCGTCCAAAAAGACATCTAAAAGCAAGCGGGATACAGCGCGACACGCAGTAAATTTACCTGGCTACATCGCATTTAGCCGATCAGTGCTCGGGCAGTTACTGACACACCGGGGTATATTTGGGCGTCTGTTGCTACTTGCAGTTGGCGTTCTGGTATTCATCGCCGGTGTTAACAGCTACGGCGTCTACTCCGATTTATCGCAAACGACAGAAGATGTGAGCGGGCAGCTCAGTGGCGGATTCTTCAAAACCCTCGTTGAAGTTATTGCACTGTATCTTTCGGTCATAACCGGAAGCCTTAACGGTTCAGTATCAGAGGCACAGCAGATATACATCGGACTGACATACCTCATGCTGTGGCTAGTCGTCGTCTGGTTACTGAGGCAACAACTCGTCGGTTCGAGCGTGAAGCTGAGAGACGCACTCTATAGTTCGGCTGCGCCACTACTGACAACTGTCCTCGTCTTGCTCTTCGGCGTGCTGCAGTTACTGCCGTTTGCGTTATTGGTCGCTCTCATCGCCGCACTGAGCGGGGCGAGCATTCTGACTGGGATATTTGCAATCATCGGTGCCCTGATCTCCATAGCGGTGTTCGTTCTGACACTGTACTGGCTGTCGGCGACGCTGTTCGCACTCAATGTCGCGACCATACCAGGTACGTATCCGGTGGTTGCACTCCGGACGGCAAAAGAGCTGATAGCTGGCTATCGCATGCTCGTCCTGCGTCGAGTACTCTGGCTCGGACTCGTAGTTCTCGTTGCCTCACTCGTTCTCGTGCCGTTTATCCTGTTTGATGCGCTGCTCGGGTATGCGCTGACGTTACCGGTCGTGCTACTCATCACGGTCTGGGCCGTCGCGATGTTCATATATTCGTCGAGCTATCTCTATCTGCTCTACCGGGGGATTATCGATGAGCGTACCGACTAAAAAACGTTACGACGAGTTGCTAAAACTCCTCGAAACCTACGCGTATGAATACTACGTGCTCGATGAGCCGAGCGTTGATGACGCGGTCTATGACAGTCTTATGGCCGAGGTGAAGACATTTGAGAACGCCAATCCAGGCTCGATCAATCCCAACAGCCCCACGCAACGCGTTGCTGCCAAGCCGCTCGAAAAGTTCAAAAAGGTAGCACATCAAAAACCGATGATATCGCTCAACGACGTGTTCTCACGTGATGAAGTCGAGGCGTGGGTACGGCGCATGGACAAGCTTCTGCCTGGAACGACCCATGAGTTTTTTTGCGATATCAAAAAAGACGGTCTCGCATGCGCGCTCATATACCAAGACGGCGTACTTACGCAGGCAGTGACCCGAGGCGATAGTCGCGTCGGTGAAGATGTGACAGCAAACGTGAGGACGATAAAGAGCGTACCGCTGCAGCTACGTCGCGACAGTGATACAGCCGGTTTTTTGAGTGGGCGAACCGAGATTCGTGGCGAGATCGTCATGCTAAAGGATGACTTCGATCGCCTCAACAAACAGCGTGTGGCGGCAAACCTCCCACCGTTTAAAAACCCGAGGAATCTAGCGGCTGGTACGATTCGACAGCTTGATCCTAAACTGGTTGCCGAGCGGCCACTGACATTTATCGGTTATGATCTACTGCGCGATGACGCATCCGAGGTACCAACGAACATGTATGCCTATCAGACGCTACGAAAACTCGGTATTTACGCTTCATCTGAAGCAACAGTCTTTACTTCGCTCGATGATGTCATGCATTTCGTTGATCATTGGGATAAAGCCCGGCACGACTTGCCGTATAACACAGATGGACTCGTCGTGAAGGTGAATGATCGTGGTGCCTATGAAAAACTTGGTGTCGTTGGTAAAAATCCTCGCGCAGCGGTGGCCTACAAGTATGCCGCCGAACAGGCGACAACTATTGTGAAGGATATTGTTATTAGCATTGGACGTACAGGAGCAGCTACACCGGTTGCGGTCTTTGATCCGGTTGACGTGGCTGGCACTACCGTTCAGCATGCTAGTCTTCACAACGCTGATGAGATCGAGCGCAAAGATGTTCGAGTTGGCGATACGGTCGTCATCTTCAAGGCCGGTGACATCATCCCGCAAGTTGAAAAGGTACTCACGGAGCTGCGGCCAAAGGGCACGCAACCATTTGATTATCCATCAGAACTGGCTCGGCAATATCCAGAACTTGAATTTGTAAGGGCGACCGGTGAAGCAGTCTACAGAGTGAAAGGTGCTACCGGGCCGCTACTGCTAAAACGAGCCTTACAGCATTTTGCGAGCAAAGGTGCGCTCGATATCGATACGCTTGGTGAAAAGAATGTCGTTGCTCTTGTTGATGCTGGATACGTGAAAGATTTGGCTGATATCTATGCGCTCACAAAAGAAGATTTGCTCAAGCTCGATAGATTTGCCGAAATATCTGCCAGGAAACTCATCGACGCAATCAGCGGAAAACGGCAACCGCCGCTCGAGCGATTTGTCTACGGACTTGGTATCCGTCATGTCGGTGTCCAGACAGCGATCGATCTCGTGAACCACTTTGGATCACTCGATGCGTTGGCGTCAGCCACGCTGGAGGAGCTCGAGGGTGTCGAAGGCGTAGGCAAGGTTGTCGCTGAGAGCATCACGGCCTGGTTCGCCGATCAGGATAACCAGCGGCTACTTGAGAAATTCACTGAACTTGGCGTCAGGCCTCAGTTTGAGAAGAAGTCGGGCAAACTGACCGGTCAGAGCTTTGTCGTGACCGGCACACTCGAGTCGATGGGTCGCGATGAAGCGGCGGAAAAGATACGCGCACTCGGGGGCATATTCCAGTCTTCAGTCGCAAAAGACACGACTTACCTGGTCGCGGGCGGCAAAGTCGGCGCTAGCAAGCTGAAGAAGGCTGAGAGTTATGGCACAAAGATTATCGACGAACGAGCATTACTTGATCTTCTGAAATGAAAAAGAACCGCTCTAAGCGGTCCTTTTTCTGAGTGGTAAACGATTTACTCGCGTGGGCGAGCTTCGCTGACCGTGATGGTGCGACCGTCAAGCTCTGAGTTGTTGAGCGTGTCGATGGCCTTCTGACCTTCGGCGTCATCTTCAAACTCGACGAAACCAAAACCGCGGCTGCGGCCTGATTCACGATCGGTGATAACCTTTGCAGATGCAACGGTACCAGCGCTCGCGAAGTGAGCGTTGAGTGTGTCGTCAGTCGTAGCCCAAGCGAGGCTACCTACAAACAATTTCTTCACGTATTCTATCCTTCGTTACTTACTTTCAGTTCGACCTGCGAAGGCATTACGTGTGGTGAGACATCTGTCCTATCGCTAAAACCCTGAACAACACTAGTTAAACATATAAAGCTGAGAAAGGCGAGAGGTGCTTGCAAAAAAACTTATGCTATGACATGATAGCTACGTTAGCTGGTGCGCACGGGCCTTTGCGTATCAACCGAAACAAACACGACCTCAAAGAAACAAAAAGACCCGGGTGGGCGCGCAGCAGCTCACACCAATTTCCGCCTCTTTAACAGAGGCGGTTTTTGTGATACGATGGTCGGGTTCGCGGGGCATTGGCGCAGTTGGCTAGCGCGCTTCCATGGCATGGAAGAGGTCATCGGTTCGAATCCGATATGCTCCACCAGGTATG